>Ga0208904_1000037_pt1 | contig 134729 bp, 126 predicted proteins | sample AntAceMetag02UKB_FD_184774 | JGI IMG/M metagenome (GOLD analysis project Ga0208904, IMG submission 184774) | Saline lake microbial communities from Ace Lake, Antarctica - Antarctic Ace Lake Metagenome 02UKB (SPAdes) (version 2) | ecosystem: Environmental > Aquatic > Non-marine Saline and...
TTCATAGATAACTATCTTAACCCAACATCCCTAATTTAGCCATATATGCTAAATTTTTGCAATTTAAGGCTCATTTTGAGTGAGAAACACGGGGAGAGTTTAGGCTCATCTTGTATGAGACAAGACTGAAATTTGACTTATTTCTCTTTTATATATACTATATAAGTAGACTAGTTTAAGATAATTAAACTAGTTTTTTTACTAAATAATTTTAAACTTATGGCTTCTGAACTTGCACAAGCAATACAACAGGTATGTGATGATAAAAAGATACCGCTAGAATCAGTGGTATCAACTATTGAGTCAGCTCTAGCGGCTGCTTATAGGAAAGATTTTGGTGAAAAAACCCAAAATATTAAGGTTGAATTTAACATGGATACCGGTGGTTTTAAGGTATATGATGTTAAAGAAGTGGTGGAAAACGAACTCAAAAAACAGTATGAGAAGGTTAAAGAAGAAAGAGCCAAAGCCGCTGAAGAAGGAATTGAGCTACCCAGAGAAGAACCTGTAGAGGAAGGGGGAGAAGAAGTTAAAAAATTTAATCCAAAGACAATGATTTCATTGGCTGAAGCCAAAGAAATTAAAAAAAGTATAAAAATGAGTGAAGAGCTGGTACAAGAACTTGAGGTACCAGGAGATTTCGGGCGCATGGCAGCACAAACTGCTAAGCAGGTTATAATCCAAAAACTACGTGAAGCTGAAAGAGATACTATCTTTGATGAATATAAGGACAGGCAAGGAGAGTTAGTAAATGGCACCATTCAAAGACGTGAAGGCGGGGTATTCTTGATAGAGATGGGCAATGTAACGGCAGTCATGCCTTTAGCGGAGAGTGTACAAGCTGAAAACTACCAGCCGGGTAGATCATTTAAATTCTATATCAAAAGTGTGGAACAAACACCTAAGGGACCAGAAGTAGTAGTCTCGCGTAATCACCCAGAAATTATACGCAAACTATTCAAGCTTGAAGTACCTGAGATTTCGGCTGGTACAGTACAGATTAAAAGCATTGCCAGAGAAGCTGGCTCTCGTTCAAAAATTGCGGTGGTGGCTAAAGAGGATGCTGTTGACCCGATCGGCTCATGCGTTGGCCAACGCGGTACTCGTGTACAGACGATTATAAATGAATTGGGTGGAGAAAAAATTGATATTATTGAGTGGGATGAAACTTCAACTAAATTCATTGCCAAAGCATTGTCACCAGCCAAGGTGAACAAGGTGGAAATTAAAGAAGATAAAAAAGATAAGGTTAAGAAAAAGAAAGAAGGGGAAAAGGAAGAAATTAGTGGCAGAGAAGCTGTGGTTTATGTGAATGCAGATCAACTATCTTTAGCTATTGGTAAAGAAGGTCAAAATGTAAGATTAGCGGCTAAGCTAACTGGCTGGAAAATCGATATTGTAGAAGAGAAGGGTACTGGCGAAGGAAAAGAAAGTGATGATGAGGATGTAATACAGCCAAAGAGTAAAGAGGCTAAAGAAGAAGCAAAAAAAGAAAAGAAGCCCACTGAAGAGGGGGAAAAGGATAAGCCAATAGAAAAAAAGTCATCCACAGAGGAAAAGAAAGAGAAAGTAGAAGATAAAGAATAAAAATTTTATATTATTAGCTAACAAGTATATATGTCTCCAGAACTCATTTTTCCCCTAGTGGCTGCCGTGGTAGCCATCTTATATGGTATATTCTTAATTAAATGGATCCTTAAATTGCCTAAAGGTAATGAAAAAATGCAAGAAATTGCAGGCGCTATTCAAGAAGGCGCTAAAGCCTATTTAATCAGGCAATATAAAACTATTGGCATAATTGCTGTGATAGTTTTTGTTTTGCTTGGACTTTTTATTAACTGGGTGACAGCTTTTGGATTTTTGGTTGGTGCAGTTTTTTCAGCTGCTGCTGGCATTATCGGTATGAATATTTCAGTGCGTGCCAACGTGCGAACTACTGAAGCTGCCAGACAAGGTATTGGTAAAGCTCTTAATGTCGCTATGAAAGGTGGAACAATTACAGGACTACTTGTGGTTGGGCTAGGACTTCTCTCTGTGGCTGGTTATTATGCATTAACTCATGACATAAAAGCATTGATAGGCCTTGGCTTTGGTGGCTCTTTAATATCAGTATTTGCTAGACTTGGTGGTGGCATATTTACTAAAGCTGCCGATGTTGGGGCAGACCTGGTTGGAAAAGTAGAAGCAGGTATTCCCGAAGATGACCCAAGAAACCCGGCTGTGATTGCTGACAATGTGGGAGATAACGTGGGAGATTGTGCTGGTATGGCGGCTGACTTATTTGAAACATATGCAGTAACTGCAGTAGCAGTTATGCTTTTAGGACATCTGATTTTTAAGGATTTTTCTGGAGCGGTACTTTATCCATTAGTACTTGGTGGTGTAGCAATATTTTGTTCTATTATTGGCTCTTTCTTTATAAAACTCGGCAAAAAGAAGGAAGGGAAAGATCACAACATCATGGGAGCACTTTATAAGGGTCTTGTGGTTGCTGGAGCTCTAGCGGCATTACTCTTTTATCCTGTAACTGTATTTGTAATGGATGGCAATGGAAAATATTCAAATCTAAATCTTTATTTAGCTTCTCTTGTTGGCCTTGTTGTGGCAGCTTTGTTTGTTGTTATTACAGAATACTATACTTCAACAAAATATAATCCAGTCAAAAAACTTGCCAAAGCATCTGAAACTGGGCACGGAACAAATGTAATAGCTGGCTTAGCTTTATCAATGATTTCAACTGTATGGCCAGTACTTGTTATTGCCGCTGCAATTTATGTAGCATATGCCCTTGTTGGTCTTTATGGCATAGCCCTTGCCGCTATGAGCATGCTTTCTTTAACTGGCATTATTGTATCAATTGATGCATATGGCCCAATTACAGATAATGCTGGCGGGATTGCTGAGATGGCTAAGCTTGGCGAAGATGTTCGCAATGTAACAGATCCTCTTGACGCTGTAGGAAATACAACAAAAGCTGTAACAAAGGGATATGCAATTGGTTCAGCTGGCCTGGCAGCCTTGGTATTGTTTTCTGCATATGTTCAGGAGTTCGCTGATCTTGGAAAAAATCTGGTTTTTCTTTTATCTGACCATAAAGTATTAATAGGTCTTTTTATCGGTGGTATGTTGCCATATTGGTTTGGGGCATTATCAATGGAAGCTGTTGGCAAAACAGCTGGAGATGTAATCAAGGAGGTACGAAGACAATTTAAAGAAAAACCTGGTATTATGGAAGGTACTGAAAAACCTGATTATGGTAAAACAGTTGATATTGTTACAAAATCTGCACTTAGACAAATGATTATACCAGCACTAATTCCTGTAGTTATGCCTATTGTGGTTGGTTTTATTCTGGGTCCCGTGGCGCTTGGCGGACTTTTAGTGGGATCTATTATAACAGGAATCTTTGTAGCCATTTCAATGACATCTGGCGGTGGCGCATGGGACAATGCAAAGAAATACATAGAAGAGGGCAACTTTGGAGGCAAGGGCTCCATGGCCCATGAAGCAGCTATTACGGGCGACACAGTTGGTGATCCGTATAAAGACACTGCGGGTCCGGCAATTAATCCAATGATTAAGATATTGAATGTGGTAGCTCTTCTGTTGGTATCGTTTTTGGTATAAAAATTCAAAAATCTCGCCTATATTGCTAGGCGAGATTTTTTGTTGAATTAATATTTTTTGGTTATGTCTTGCTTATAACACCAGTTTTCTGATATCGAACTGAAAATATTGGCTCATAAAGATTATTATACTCGTCTTTTATCTCTACGGCCTTACCATCAATAAAATAATTTAATGTAATACCAGCCAACATTTCTTGATTGTCTTTTACTTCATGCTTAAGTTTTTCTAGTCTTTCATAGTTACTTCCCATTTCTTTTTTAACAGAATCTTCAATTTCTTTTTTTCTTTCCTTGCCTTCATCCAAATCTTCAATTAGCCTTTGGTATTGATGATTATTGTTTAACGAATCTCTATATATCTCTCTAATATCTCTTTGTTCTTTTTTGGCCTTTTTTATCTTATCAAATATCTCTTGCGGATTTACCATGCTTTATTTTATTTTAATTTATAATATGATAATTATATCATAATCACTATAATACTCAATGCTTTGATTTTGTTACTTTTTTTGTTAAAATAAACCCATAACATACATCCTATATTCAAAAAATATGCAATACATTACAGATTTTCATGTACACTCTAAATACTCGAGAGCAACTTCTAAAAATATGGACTTAGAAGGTATTGATGAGTGGTGTCAAAAAAAAGGTATAGATATCTGCACGCCAGCTGATTTTACTCACCCACTGTGGTTTAAGGAATTAAAGCAAAAACTCGTGGGAAGCAAAGATAAAGGGCTTTACGTACATAGAGATGACAAGCCAACTAAATTTATTTTAACCACAGAATTGTCTTGTATTTATAAGCGCTACGACAAGTGTCGCAGGATACATTTGGTGGTTTTTGCACCAGATCTTAAGACAGTTGCGGAGATAAACAAACAATTGGGAAAAAGATTCAATCTGAAGTCAGATGGGCGACCAATCCTTGGCATTGATGCTGAAGACTTGGTAAAATTACTTTTAAAGATAAATCCAAAAATAATGGTTGTGCCTGCACATATTTGGACACCATGGTTTGCTTTATTTGGATCCAAATCTGGTTTTGATTCATTTGAGGAGTGTTTTGGAGAGGTGACAGATAAAATTTTTGCTGTGGAAACTGGATTATCGTCAGATCCTTTAATGAATTGGCTTATTCCTCAAATTGATCCACGAACTATTATATCGAACTCAGATGCCCACTCCCCTGATAATTTAGGGCGTGAAGCAAATGTATTTGAGGGAGACAAGATGAGTTATGATGATATTTATGATTGCTTAAGTAATAAAGGTAAAGGAAAAAATCTAAAATTAAAATATACAATTGAATTTTTTCCCGAAGAAGGTAAATATCATTTTGATGGACATCGAGACTGCAAAATAGTTATGCACCCCGATGAAGCTGTAAAAAATAAAAATATATGCCCCAAGTGTAAGCGTGAATTAACAATTGGGGTGCATCATAGAGTGTATGAGCTAGCTAAAAGAAAAGAAAGTGGCGACTTTTCAAAAAGAATTCCATTTAAAAAAATAATTCCTTTACGAGAAATTATTGGTAATGTTTTAGAAGTTGGCAAAAAATCTAAAAAAGTAGACGGAGTTTATGAAAAAATTATCAAGCTTGGAGGAAATGAATTTAATGTTCTCTTACATCTTGATTTGGAACAATTAAAAGGTGAGATTGAAGATGAAATCATTAAAGCGATAGGGCTGGTACGCCAAGAGAAGGTTATAATAGACCCGGGGTATGATGGAGAATATGGTAAGATCGGAGTGGATTTAAAGAAGGTAAAAGCTAAACAAAAAAGTCTTTTTTAATTCAAATTTATAGCTAATATAAGCCAAAAACCCCGCTTGCAACACGGGGCTTTTATATATCTGGCTATTTTCTTTTCTTTCTTTTAACTACCTTCTTCTTTCTCTTGGGTGCAGCTTTCTTTTTCTTCTTAACTACTCTTTTCTTTTTCTTAGGGGCTGCTTTTTTCTTCTTCTTGGGGGTAACCTTTTTCTTCTTAGCTGGTTTTCTTTTCTTAACTACTTTCTTCTTAGCTACTTTTCTTTTGGCTGGTTTTCTTTTAGCAACTTTTCTCTTAGCTACTTTTCTTTTGGCTGGTTTCTTCTTCTTTTTTGCGGGCATATTATCACCTCCCTTCCTTTGGGTCTTCTTTCCTCAGGGTTGAGCATGGGGAAAGATAGAAAATTTATAAAAATAAATTTAAAAGTTATCCACATTGGATTACACTATTAATTATAAATTGTTTTGGAAGAAAAGTAAATAGAAAATTTGGAAAAATAAAAACTCTAAAAATATTTTAGAGAAAAAATTATAAAGTAAAAACTATTTTTGTTGTTCGAGTTCGCACATGGCTTGCCTAAAGAGTTGTTTTGCCTGGGGGTTTTTAACTTTTAGTTTATTAATTATTCTTTTAGCCCTATGGGAGGTAACTCTTTGATACATCCATTTTATTTTATCGATAGTTTCCTGCCGTGTGTGACTCTTAAGATAGCCATGCTCTAAATTGTACAGAAAAAAGGACAAACTATCAGCGTCTTTAAGAATATTACTATCTGAATCACCACCAACTTCGTGTTTCTTAATTAAGCTCTTTACTTTACGTATCTCTTCGGGTGAAATATTGTATGTTTCGAGTATCTCGGCAACTATTTGGGCGCTTCTTTGGGAATGAATTCTTTTATACTTATTATATTGCCCCTTATAATCAGCTCGTTTTATCCGTGGAGCTACTCCACGGTCAATATCGTGGCCCAATGCTGCAATTTGCAGGAGGCAACTTGCACTGGGTTTTAATTGAAGAACTAATTTGTAAGTAGACTTGGCGTGTTCTACCTCTTCTGGGTAAGGGGAGTTGGCTATAATGGCCAATATTTCTTTTCGAATTATTTTGAACTGTTTATTGATCATTTTTTTCTTTACCTAGTAAGAAGTCTTCGATACTTTTAAAGTTAGGTTCTAATTCTTTTTTACAGTAATCTAGACTAAGTGAATTTTTTTTCTCTTCATACTTATACCGCACACCCTCAATGGCCTCTTTTCCGCCTGTTTGCCTTTCTTCTCGTAGCATTTTATAATATTTTTTGATATTTTCTGGTATCAAAAACTTGTAGCAATCAGCGTTCATAATAATTTCTGCTTCTAGGCTGGGAAACTTATCGGTTCCATGATGATATTTTACGCCATTCAAAATTTTTGTTTTTATTTCTGAATCTATATCGTATTTGCCTAAGAAACTTCTACCTTCATCATAGGACATTTGCACGTGCTCCTTAATTTTATTTTGCTTAAGGGCACGGCCGAGGGCAATATCCATAAGGATAGTACCAAGCATTATAACACCTTTGTCCACTTCAAAGTGTGTGGCTAGTTTTTGCCCAGCTTGATTAGCTGTATCGTAGGCCCAGATAGGTACGCTATAAGTTGTAAATTCATCGCGAGCCCATTCGTCTGCCTCTTGAATTATTTTTTTTAATTCCTGGTTGAGCATAAAATTAGATTTTAATTTGCATTAAGTCTTTGGCTAAAATTATAGGGCCTTTATAGTGTTTCTTGGCTAATTTCTTGATATCTAGTTTCTCTACTTCTGGATAGAAGTGGGTTAAAACTAATTTTTTAACATTAGCTTCTGCTGCAATTTTGGCTGCGGCTTCTGGGTTAAGGTGGGCGACGTCGGCTCTGGGCTTGGCCGATTCAATAATTAATAAACTGCAGTCCTTTGCTAGTTGAATAATATGCTCTCTGTCCTTAACAATATTATCACCACAAAAAACTAACGATTTCTTTCCATAATTTATCCTATAACCTACCTCATAAGGCGAGAAGGTGTGTGTTTGTACCCTGCCTGGCATTAAACGAGATTCGACAGACAAATTACCAATTTTGAATTTACTATTTTTTACTTCTTTGACGGCCACCTTAAGTTTCCTGGCCGACTTAATCGTTGGTATGAAGACCGATGATATTTTGTCAAAGAACTGTTTAAATTTTTGGGGGCCATAAATTTTTAGATTGATAACCTTCTTCGAACCCCAAACAAACGGCCATAAGATGGCCGGTATTTCTGCAACATGATCAACATGGGTGTGAGTAATTAGAATATGAGATAACTTAAAAAAATCATAGCCAGCTTTAACTATTTGTCTTTTGGTGCCTTCACCGGCATCCAACATAATTAATTTGTTATCTACATCAAGCAAATAGCCAGGAGCATTCCTTTTTATACTAGGGAGTCCAGTACCTGAGCCCAAAATCGTTAATTTCATATGGTTTATTTATAAGTTTCTTTTCTCAGTTTCTTTATTATATTCAAATTTTTCTTGTCTAATTCCTGAGTGGGGGTTTCAAGAATTAAATCAACATCTTTTAATCTTTTATCTTCCATAAGAGCGCGGAAACCGTTCAAACCAATCTTTCCCTTGCCAATATCCGCATGGCGGTCACGGTGTGAGCCAAGATCAGTTTTTGAATCATTGAGATGGATAAGTTTTAGATTTTTTAATCCTAGAATTTTATCAAAATCATCAAATGTTTTTTTAACAGACTTTTTGTCGCGTAAATCATAGCCTGAGACAAAAGCATGACAAGTGTCATAGCAAACACCCGCCTTTGACTTATTTTTTAATAATTTAATAATTTCTTTAATTTCCTCATAGGTATCACCAATAATCATACCGGCGCCGGCAGACATTTCAATGAGGAATAGAGTTGTTCCCTTATAGCCATCTAAAACCGTATTTATTCCTTTGGCTACTTTTTTGATGGCTTGTTTTTCACCTAAATCCTTGGCAGATCCTAGGTGGGTCATCATATATTTAACACCAAGCTCTGCACCGCGTTCGAGTTCTTCACGTAAAACAGAGACTGAACCATGATATATCCTATTATTTGAAGAAGCTAGGTTGATATAGTAAGGAGCGTGAATGTATGAGTTGTGTTGCTTATATTTACTCATATTGGCCTTAAACCCCTTAACAACCTCTGAGGTGAGCTTGGGGGCAGGACCGCCTCTGGGGCTTCTTGAAAAGAACTGAAAAACTTCTCCACCGATGTTAGCTGAATTTTTAGGAGCATTGTATGCACCTCCAGCGGCTGAAATATGAGAGCCAATATACATATTTTACTTTTGAATAATTTTGCCTTTAAGAAAGTTAACTACTTTCTGACTGGTAAGGCTGTTAGCCATATAGTTGAAGTATTCGGGAGATTTTAGCCGGCCAAGTATTTCAGCGTTGTCATGATACATATCTTCAAGCTTCTTTATTTCTTGCTTGATATCATCATCTTTGGCTTCAATTTTTTCCTGGGTAGCTACTTGGCGAATGATGAGAGCGCTTTTTACTCGGCGGATGCTTTGAGGGCGAAAATCTTTTACTAGGTCCTCTTCTTTCTTCTTCATGTTATCAAGCCAAGTATTAAATTGTAACCCTTTCATTTCTAGGTCTGCTTTTATCTCATTGGTCATAACTTCTATTTCACTATCTACCATCTTGTCGGGGATTTCTCCGATGTCAGTTTTGGCAATTAACTTATCAAACATGTCATTTTCGAGCTGTCGGTCTTGCTTAGTTTGCTGCTCCGATTTTAAATTTTCTTTAATTTTTTCTTTGAGCTCTGCTAAATTCTTAAACTCACCTAGGCTTTTAGCAAACTCATCATCAAGTTTTGGAGTCTCCAACATATAGACTCCTTTAATAGTAACGTCAAACTCACCCGTCTTACCAGCAAAATTCTTTTGAAAATAATCCTTGGGGAAATTAATATCAAATTTTTTCTTATCACCGGCTTTAAGCCCAATAATATTTTTCTCAAAGCCTGGTACCATATGCTTTTCACTTAAATAGGCTGCAAAATCTTTTTGTTGCCCTCCTTCTTGTGGCACACCCGCAATGGAGATATTATAGTCCATCTTAACTAAATCCTTGTCGTTAGCAGGACCATCCTTTGAAATTTCTTTAGCGCGTGAACGAGTTAGGTGTTCTAAGGCATGATTGACTTCTTTGTCTTCTACTTTTATATCTTTCTTTTTAAGACTAACTGAACTTATGTCTGGGAGCTTGACTTGAGGTAATAAAACAACAAGAGCTGTGTAAGTTAACTTTTCTCCAGGCACCATTTTCTTAATATCAATTTCTGGCTGGCCAATAGTATCTAATTTCTCCTGACTAATGGCTTTAGCAAAAGAACTGTTAATAATATCGCCTAAGGCTTCTTGCATGATTTCTCCCTCACCTACTCTTGATTTTATGATATCATAAGGGGCCTTACCGGGTCGGAAACCCTCTATCTTTATGCTATGTGACATTTTAGAGGCAGCAGTCTTTAAATACTGCTCATATTCCTTGGGTTCAACTGAAATAGTTAATTCGATGAGCGATTTGGGTTTTTGGCTTGTTTCAACTTGCATATATAGGTTTAATTAATAAATAACTGATTAATGTCTGTATGTTACCAGTTCTGGCCTGATTTTTCAAGGATGCTGTTTTGACTGTTGTTCTTCTTTTTGTTAATATCTAGTAATAATATATATGAATAAAGATAAAAAAAGAAAAACTGTTATCTTGCTTCTAACCACTATATTTCTGGTAATAATTATAGTCGCAGTTTTTGTAATGGCTCAGGCACGAGAAAATGGCAAAAAGGCATTGGCGATCTATGCACCTCAGGAGACTGTGCTTTACACTGAGTTTAAATTATCCGACGAAAATTTAGAAAAATATTTAAACAGACGAGTGGGATTTGAAAAGGTTATTAAAAAATTCTTTTTGGATAATGGTTTTCCATTAGTCTTATGGGAGGCTCGCCAAAAAATTGAAAAAGTCGCGCTGGTGAAATACCCTAATCCAAAGGGAGGGTATGAAGAGCTGTGGCTAATACGTTCAACTAATGGAGTACGCGAGTTGGAAACTTTGTCAATCAAAAACTATTATCTAGCAGTGATTAATAAAAACACGGCGGTGATGTCCTTATCAGTGAAGGCTGTAGACAAGGTGCGTAGTCTGCGTCCAGCCAGGGGTACTGTTAATTCTGTACTGGGAAATAACAATAGTTTGACACATGGGTATGTAGACAATGAGTATTTGGATAAATTTTTGGGAAGCAGGGTAGACAACTATATTTTTTTAAAAAAATATGTAGGACTAGAAAAAAATAGTGTTACAAGGTGGCAAGCTGACTTAAAAAATAGTGAGCTACATTTAAATATAGATGTACCGTTGGCTGGCTATCCAAAGCTAAAAACATTCAAAGAAAAAGGGAATAAGAAATTAGTTGGATTAAATAATGTTGTGGTGTTCAACGAGTTTGCTCCATCTCTACTAATGGAAATACTTAAATTGGAATTGGAAGGTAAGGATAAAAATAACTGGCAATACCTAAAAAGTTATATGAAAGAGAAGTATAAAGTAGACCTAGAAAGCCTGTATACATTTATTGAACAACCGTCTATTTTAGTTATACAGCCTAAAAACACCATAACACAATGGGAAGATTTATTTAGCCTAAGCAATTATTACTATACTATTCTACTTGGAAAAACAAATCAGGCAGACGAGGAGGGGTTTATAAAATCACTGGAGCTATTTATCCAAAATTATCTAGCTTTTAAATACCCTTCCACAAAAAAAATAGTGCTACCTGACAAAACAGAGGGTATGGAATTGGTTGCAGACGCCTCAAGCTTTAAATTAGAAAACGTTAAAGGTGAAAAAAATCTAAAAGCAGTCAGTAAGAATGGTTTTGAATTTAATTACCTTAACCGAGAGAACATGATCGCCCTAACTAATCACGTGGAACTGTTAGAAAAAATATCATCGGCCTATGACAGATCGATGCAGGAAGAGGATAGCGAGTTTGACGCCTCAATTGATTTTAAAATTATTGATAGCAAGTGGACCCCATGGCTAAAGGTAGGATTGTTTAAAGCCCAAACAAAAGGAAGTGCCTTAAATATAGAATCTCGTATTGAGCTTGAGTAGAGACTGGTGCTTTTCCACAGTGGTCAAGGATTGAAAATAGATATATACAAAGACGTCTTGTGGATAAAGAGGGATGTGTGGCAAATTGCCTTGAAAAACACACTTACTTTCTTTGACACAGCCTTAAATTTATGCTATAATTCTAAGTAGGGTAAGAAATGATTGTTAGAAATACTACTATAGAGGTGAGATAAAGCCCGGTAAATAAAAACAAAAACAAATTTTTAACAATCATTTCTTACTGTTCTTCATTTCATATCAGGTTCGTGGAGCCCGAGAACCTGCAAAAAAAATATAAAATAAAAACAAAAAGGTATTTCTTCATTTGTTCAGACTTCTGACAGGCGGAGTTATTACCGGGAGAGTGGTAAGAAAGATAAAAACGCTTTTTGTTAATTCGGCCCAAAAAGCATGTATCCCTAGTATTGGAAAATCTTGGGTGCGTACCGTTATTTGAATTCTATAACAGATAGATTTTAAATAACGGTACGTTCCAAGTCCCATTAGGGATCTTGGGGCGTTTGTTGCCATATATTAATAATAATAGGGCGTACAGCGCCCCTTTTAGTTACCCATAAATTTATTGGCTTGATCTTTTTTAACTTTACTGCTATCATAATATTGTATAATGTTAAACCTGCTACATGGAAAACGTATGGCAATAGATAAAAAATTTACTCAACAAATGAAAAAAGAGCTGGAAAAGGAAGAAGCTAGAGTTAAAGAAGAGCTGGCTGATTTTACCGTGAGTACCGGAAAAGCAGATGCTGATTATGAAACGACTTTTCCGCAATATGGAGACAAGAGCGGAGAAAATGCAACTGAGGTAGCTAGTTTCAATAATAATGTTTCCTTAAAAAACGTACTTGAATCAACTTTGCGTGACGTGCAGTCAGCTTTGAAAAGTATTAAGAAGGGTACTTATGGCACGTGTAAATATTGTAAACAGGCTATAAGTCAGCCGAGATTAAATGCTAGACCAACCTCATCTTCTTGTATTAAATGTAAGAAAGGATTTTTAGGTGAAGATTAAATATGAATACGAAGAATGACAACTTGAAGAAATATATTATTCCTTCATGTGCCATCCTTTTGTTTATACTGGATAGACTAACTAAGTATTTAATAATAAACGACCTCTTTGGCGAGAGGTGTTTTTTTATTACTTTATTAAAAAATAAAGGAGTGGCTTTTAGTTTGGCACTCCCCGAACAGATGGGAGTATCCTTTTATGTATTAATAGGAATAATTTTAATTTTTTTATCAACTTGGTTTGTACGATCATGGAAAGAGAAACTGTGGGGTGAAGTTTGTGGCTTACTGCTGGTAATTATTGGAGCAATTAGTAATTTAATTGATAGGATTAAATATGGGTCAATTATAGATTTTATTGATTTAAAAATTTGGCCTGTTTTTAATATAGCCGATACAATGATAGTAGTGGGGGCGGTATTGTTAATCTGGCAATATTTAAGAGATTATAAATTAAAAAGATAAGAACATGTGGCTCAAAAATTATCTGAACAAAAAATAGGAGAATTAGCAAGAATGGTTGGCATGTCTGTAAAAGACTACAAGGCGATACTGTCAGGATATGAGGAAGCTGTTGCTGCGGAAACTGATAGGAAATTAGATGCTAAAAAAGCAGAGCAAGAATGGAATAAAGACAAGGTAGGGATTCGTATGATGCTTGATTGTAATAAGGAAAGGCTCATCCCAAAGGATGGACGCCATGTTAAGAAGGCGGGCTTTAAGAATGAGGGGTTGAATATCCCCGAGGGAGAAAAGAAAAATTTAAAATAAAAATATTGGACTTTAAACAGCGAGCACTGCATGCTCGCTGTTTAATATTTAAAGCTTTTAGGTTAGCTATCTATTGGCTACCTTAATTTTCAAATTCTCCACCTTAAAATCCTCGTCGACCAAAGCCTCAATAATTTCGACTTCTGCTTTGGCTAAATGCCTTAAAACGGGCATTTGATCTTCAATTAGTTCGTGCGCACCGGCTATTTGTAGATTAATAACTTTTTTATTATCAATATTACTATCTTTCCTAAATGAACGAATGGAAGTAACTAGTTCTTGAATAAGACCAAAATCTTGCATAGATTGAGGGTCTATCTTTTTATTATCAGATTCAGGCCATTTTTGTATAATTAACATTGAATCTGGGTTAATGAACTGCCAAATGGTTTCTGTAACGTATGGAGTGAAAGGATGAAGGAGCTTGAGTAATGAGCTATAGATAATAAGTAAAAGGTTATATGTATTTTTATCATTTTGATATTTAGCAATTTCTACATACCAATCAGCTAGTTCATGCCAAGTAAAATTATATAACTTTTCACCGGCCAGAGAAAAACGGTATTTTTCTAAATCTTCCGTAACTTCATCAATTAGACTATTGAGTCTGCTTAATATCCATCTGTCAGCTAAGGTTCTTGGCTTACAATCAGATTGGATATCCTTGTTTTTAATAGAAAGGTTCTCCCCCATCATTTCAATAAAGCGACCAATATTCCATAGCTTATTGGCAAAGTTTCTGAAACTGGCAATTTTTTGTTCTGATAAGCGCAGGGGGTTACCGGCAGTATTGCCTATTATAAGGCTAAGACGCAGGGCATCTGTACCATATTTCTCTGATACTTCAATGGGTTCAATACAGGTTTCTGGTTTAGACTTACTCATCTTTTTGCCATGTTTGTCACAAACCATACTGTGTAAATAAACAGTGTTAAAGGGAACCTTGTTAAAACTATAAAGAGTCATCATAACCATTCTAGCTACCCAGAAAAAGAGAATATCGTGCATGGTTTCCATGACAGAAGTTGGATGGAAGGCTTGTAGGTCGGGACTATTATTGGCCCAATCATTGAGATTATCAAATTTCTTATAATCCTTAGAGAGTAGAGTTGACCATGTCCAGAGGGCTGAAGAGAACCAGGTATCTAGCGTATCTTCGTCTTGAACCCAACCATCCCCTTCGGGTGCTTTAAGGCCTACATATATTTGGTCATCTTGTTTTCGGTAATTGTAATTCCATCCTGGCTGCCAATTTTTGGTGTTGCGCCAATCGGTATCAAAAGCAACCTCCCATGTTTTGTCATTAATTATAACCTCAAGGGCGAGCTGAGAGTATTTGTGCGCCATAACGGCAATTTTTTTACCTTTATATTTTTTAGAAATTTCTTCTAAAAATTCTCTGATCCTTTTTTCAACGTCGTGACAACTTTCACCATTGGGGTGGCTGTTGTTGATATAATATTTTCCGTCGCTTTTAAAATCTTTATCAGGATGGCCGTTCAAAACTCCATAATTACATTCTCTCAACCTCTTGTCAGTAATAATTTTTACATTACTTCTTTCAAACAGGGTTTCAGCTGTCTCTTTGGCTCGAGCTAAATCAGAGCAAAAAACAACATCGTATTTATCACCTCTTTTTTGAAGTGCTTCTTTAAGTTCTTGATTTTGTTTTTTGCCAAGCTCTGATAATTCACCATCTAGTTGCCCTGTATGTAGATTCTTTTCATTATCAGTTGTTGTACCATGGATAAAATATGTAATATCAAGTCCTTGATCATTCTTTTTGTACCAAACAGGAATTCGGTGTCCAAACCAAATCTGACGGGAAATACACCAGTCATGAAGGTTATCCATCCATTGATAATATATTTTCTTAAATCTTTCAGGGACTATTTCAATTTCTCCTGATTCAACTGCCCATTTAGATATTTCTTTCAAACTGGTGGTGTCTTTACCAAATTTTTTTATTAAGTAATCATTGGTTAATTTAAATTCTTTATCAACGGCTATAAACCACTGGAGAGAGGGCAGGGGCTCAATTGCGGTTTTACAGCGATAGCAGACAGACAGATTATGTTCATAGTTGTCATCAATATAATCAATAAGCCCCATATCTGTCATATCTTTGAGGATGGCTTCACGCGCCTCGAGTGTTTTCATACCAGCATATTTACCACAATTGTCCATCATGCGACCATCTTCGTTTATAATCTGCTTACCAGGTATATTGTGTTTTTCAGCCATCTGCGCATCAGCAAAGCTGTGTGAAGGGGTGACTTTAACTGCACCTGAGCCAAATTCCTGATCAACTGTATGATCGGCAATAACTTCCACTTCAAATTCGCCCAAAACTCCGGGAATCATGAATTTTTTACCAACCTTATCTTTATACCGTTCATCACTGGGATGAACAGCTACAGCTGTGTCACCAAGCTTGGTTTCTGGTCTGGTAGTAGCTAATACAAATGGGCCATATTTTATCCAATAAAGCTTACTTTTAGTGGGCTGATGTTCAACCTCGTCATCAGCTAAAGTTGAATGGCACCTGGGGCACCAGTTTATAATACGATTACCGCGGTAGATAAGACCATCCTCGTACATATCTTTAAACTGCATTTTAACTGCGTGAGAGAGCTCGTCGCTCATAGTATAGCTCTCGCGAGACCAGTCACAAGAAGCACCCATCTTACGGGTTTGATTTTCAATGATTGATTTACTGTCTTTGACATATTGCTCAACACGTTTAAGAAATTTTTCGCGTCCCAATTTATGACGGCTATTTTTTTCTTTTTTCAATATTTTTTCTACCACATTTTGGGTGGCAATGGCAGCGTGATCTACGCCTGGTAGCCAAAGGGTTCTATCCCCTTTCATACGGTGATAGCGGACCATAATATCTTGGAGAGCTATACCCAGAGTATGACCGACATGCAATTGCCCAGTAGCATTGGGCGGGGGCATTGAAATAGTAAAACTGGGAGCGTCTTTTGATACATCTAAATTATCTGGATTAAAATATCCAGACTTTTCCCATTTTTTATAGATATCATCTTCGTAATCTTTGGGTGTGTATGATTTGGGTAAGGACATATATAAATTTTAATTATGTAATAATATAAAAACCCGTCTTCAAAAACAAAACAAATAGTCTTGTTTCCAAGGACGGGTCTTTTTAGACTCGCGGTACCACCTTGGTTCCCCTGGTTTAGGGCAACTTCTTTTGAAGCTATAACGGGCATACCCGGCGGAGTCTACTTTTCTTGAAGTAAGGCAAGAATTTCTTTCCACAGCTCTCCTGGTGACAGACCAGGATAATATCGCTTGTATATTGTATTATATGGGGAAAGAGCGGCTTTGTCAATTTTTATTGAGTAATTTCTGGCGTTGTGGTGGAAGTTATACCAATAAGATAAACCTCTTGCCAAGGAACGTAATGAGACTCCCACACTTCTTCAATCGATTCTTTATCTGTGTCTTGTGGCCAAGTAATAGTACGAGTAAAGTGAGCGTCAGCGCCATTGTGAGCATGCTCTTGGAGTCTTTTCTCTCCTGGCTTTAGTTCATCTGTCTCAATGTATTTAGTGGGTGGTGGAGCTTTAATATTATACACGACTGGATCAGTGGTCTCCACTTGCCTGCCGTCACTGGTACCCCAGAATTCAAAAATTATGTTATTACCCTCAATTCTTGTTTGGAGTAATAAATAGTTGGGAGTATCATTAACAAATTTAAAATCTGGCCAGGGGTCATAGATGGTAGCGTCTGTACCAGCTGGTTCATAGTAGCCAACGCGATAAGAATGGTTGCGTCTCTGAGTAACAGGTAATCCAGTATTGATACTTAGACGAAACATGGTGGTGCCAATTTGGCAGAGTCCTCCACCATACTCTGGAATAGTTTTGCCTTCTTTAATAACTAGCTCTGGCTTATAGCCAGCTTGGGCATCAATTTTCCCAAGAGCCTGGAGTAGAGAGAATTCTTCATCTGGTTTAATAAGTAAACCATTCAGGGAATTGGCACCATTGGTAATATTGTGGCGACGATTACGAGGAGAACCGGCGAAATTGGATTCACCGGTACTAATTAATTCACGAATACCAAGATCATTGACATTATCATTTGTTATTTTTGATTTATCTGGAGTGAGTACTAATCCCACTTTATTGTTTTGATCTACGACAAGCCCGTTTTCTATACTACCAATGGTTTCTTCTATATTTAAAACAAAACCATCTTGGGATGATTGCCATTCGCTGACTTTGCCATCGGTAATTTCAAACTTAGCATCTTTGGCTGGGGTATCTATTTTTTCAGTAATATCAGTTAGATATTCTTCAACTATTTCTTGATTAACACCTAAATAGAAATCCTGGTTCGTTGATCCTAAATTAAACTGTTTAATTTCGAGCCATTTTTTTAAGTTTGATTGAGTAATAATCCATTGGGTTTGATAGAATGCTTTTCTGCCCTGATAATACTCGGGGACCGTAAAGGACAGATATAGCGGAGAAATTTGAAGAGTGCTATTGACCTGATCAAGGAATTTCTCGGCTTGGGCTTTGGTTACTTGGGGATTGTCGGTTATAAGATAAAGGGATATGGGCCGGCTTTGTATAACTCGCAAGCTTTGTTCGAGTTCTTTTTGGGCTTGCAGATAATCAAATACTTGACCCTGCTTTTCTTCAAGTACGGCGGGGGTACCTTGGCTAAAATTAAGCTTGGCATTTTGGCCAGGTGATTCTAATTCGCTGAACTCATTTTTTAAAATACCTTCAAATTCTTCCTGATTGAGTTGATAATCCACGGTGATATGAGGCTTAACTAATAGAAAATAGAGCTGATTAAAAGAATTGTATAACCAATTTTTAGATCTACCCAGACTATATAAAGTCATCGCAATCTGCTTAGTATCATATGACCAAACCTCATAAGCTAAGCCGATCTGACTACCAACAGAGATTATTGGATTTAGAGTAAATTGGCGATCCTCAAACTGAAATTCAACGCCTTGGTCGGCTAATTGGTCAATTTTAGCCTGCAACAGGGCTTCAACTTGAACTTGGGTTTTACCAGAAAGTGATAGGTCTCCAAGGCTAATGCCTTTATATACTTTGTTTTGATAAGAATATTGATAAAGAGAAAAAAGACCTGCTAAAATCAAAAAGAGTGCCAAAAAAATGGATACTAATATGAGCACCCATTTGGGAATAATCTTTGTCTTGCGTTTTATCTCTTTCCTTATCTCTTTGCCTTTTTCTTCAACCTCTCTCTTAGTTTTTGTAAATTGTGGCCATGGCATGTGGTTATAATAAATATTATTAATGTTTTGTTTGTTCTTCTTTGGGTAAAACAATAGCTACAACCTCTGCTTCCCCCCTTGAACTTGTCCTTCTACTGCTTAAGTTTGATTGTATAAACTTTTCTCGCTCTTCTTTATTAATCAATTTAGGGCCGCCTTGAAAGGAATCCAGAAGTAGATATTGATCTGGGTGCGCTGTTGGCGCTATCCCCCTGAAATGCTTATTGACTGTAAAATATATTAATTTATTATCTGGTCTTGCCTCTATCTGTCGCAATATATAAGTCAGATCGTCTTCATCAATAATCGAAGATGCTTTTACCTGTAAATCAGTGTGCTTGGTGATATATCTTTGAATGTCTTGATCTGTTAACCAACCAGTTGGCGGTATCTCATCTAGGTGTAAGTATATTGGTGCTTGTAAGTTGCTTTCCCTTCTTAAATTATTCACATCCTGCCTTATGCTTGCCACGTTGCTATGAGGAATTTTCAATTCTAGCGCATTGACGGCATTTAAAATGAGGCAGGGACCGCAATCAGAGGTATTTTTTTGCTGGTGCCATTGTTTGCCATGCCAAATTTGATCCGCAGTTTTCTTTTTTTCCGGTTTATTATATTCTTGTTCAATTTTAAACTTTTTTTTCTCAGCTTCTTCTTGTTTTGTTCGAGCCTCTTCTTCCGTTATATCTCCAAATTTAATTTTATCATTTAAATAGTCAACGGCTATTAAAAATTCTCGTTCTCGAACCTTCTGGCCACCCAATATATTAGACACTATTTTACCGCCTTCGCGGTCAGACACTTCTTTCTCCATAATACTGTATCCCAGTTCACATCCTAGGTTGTAGATGTAATTCCGTGCCTTAAGAAGATTCTCAAGTTCCTGAGTATCTTCTTTGTGCCTAATCCTATCTCTACCCTGCTTAGAAAGGCAGTCAAAAGTTTTTTTAAGAGTCAGCTCATTATTATATTGATCCAGAGCATCATCACTGGTGTCACCATACAACTCACTGATAATTTTACCGGCTTCTGCGGGAGACATTTCTACTTGATACAAGCCCTCGGCTTTTTCCAAGACCATTTTTTTAACCCCTTCGTAGTCTTGGCTGGGTTTCTTAGCTTCGCTGGTGTGGATTTTAAATCCATTTTCTTTGTCCATAGAATAACATTATCAGGTTTTTAAAATCTCATTTAAAACAGCCTTGGCTGTTTCCTCTCTTTCTTCTTTTTCGGTTTTTTTTGAAAAAAGAACTAATTTAATCTGACTGCCTTCTTCAGCGTCACTTGGTAGGTTTTCTCTTGGCCAATTAATTGCTTGATTGTCTTCGGTTTTAAGTACGGCAAAAGTACCTTCAAATCTATCCAAGGTACAACTGATTGAGTGTTTTTTATTAAAAATTTCTTCCATATCTATTTAACAGGGACAACTATTGATTTAGGTTTTTTAATCTTTAATAATTTAACGGTGAGTACGCCATTTTTAAGGGCAGCCTCCGCGCCGTCTTCTTGAACGGCAACCGGTAGTTTTAGGACCCTTTCAAAACCGCCCCAATAACATTCTTGGTAAAAGAAATCCTTTTTACTGATAGTTTCTTCTTGTTGCCTTTTACCACGGATGGTAACGACTTCATCATCAACCATAACTTCAATGTCTTCGGGAGAAACACCGGCTAGAGTTGATTTGATAATAATATGATCACCTTTTTCATAGACATCAACTGAAAGTTCACCAACCTCTTCATCACTACCAAGCCAATCAATAGACTCTTCAGATTTTTTATCATCAGAAGATTCCTCTCCTTTTTTTTCTTGAGTATCAATCTCAATTTTTTCCTCTTTGACTCCCTCTTCCTCTTTAGTCTTATTAAATATGGACATGTGGATATGTTTAACTGATAAGCAATGAGCAGAGTTAATAATTATTTATTGAAATATTTTTCCTTTTCCTCGCGTGCTACTTTCTCGTCTCTTTTCTTTGGTAATGTTTTTGTTAGATATTTTATAATAAAAAATATCCAGATTAGAGCACCAATGAAGACTAAGAAAAGTAGAAAAGGCATGCTTAGGAAACTAACTCTTTGCTGGCGTGCAAGAACTAGCAGTAAAGTAACAATGCCAATAGCAAAACAAAAAAACTGAAGTTTTTGCCAAAATCTTTGAATTAAGAAATCTTTTTCATTCTTCTTAATAAAAATCCAAGCAATAACACCAGCTACTAGAAGTAGCCCGATAGCTACTTGTCCTACTCTTAAAACGCCTGGCAGAAAAGGACCAGGGTTAAGATTAAACCAATATTGCAATGATAGAAGATTAGACATAAATTATATTTTTTCAAAAATAATTCCGTAATGAAATTTACCGGCTTCAAATTCTTTTCTCTTTTTCAGACCCGCCCCAAGGGCAAGATCACTGACTTTTTCTGGAGCTATTTTTCTATCGGCAGATGGCCCCAGTGGAAAACGGCCTTGTTTCCAATCAATAACGAGCAACTTGCCTTGATTCCTGAGCATACGAACTGCTTCACGTAAAACTTTCTCTGGATGTTTGTTTTGGAATAAAATATTGACAAGTAATACAAAATCAAGAGAACCATCGTTAATTTTGGTAGCACCAAAAGATTCTAGATTAGACCAGACGACTTTGATATTTTGGAGTCCAAGCATCTTAGCTCGATGTTCAATATTTTTTAAAATCATTTTCTGAACATCAACTGCATAGACTAACCCCGTGTCTCCGACTAGTTGGGCTGATTGAAATGTAAAATAGCCAACACCACCACAGCCGAGGTCTCCTATTTGAGATCCATAAGTTACTTGTAGCTCATCATGTAGAATACTTTGTGGATTGAGGAGCTCATTGCCTCCCGGCATTTTTGTATTTGCCATATTTTTTGTTTTAATGCTTACGTTTTAATGTTATATAAAAAGAGAGTAAAAAGCAAGGGAACAACTAACAATAGTCCATTAACGGCCTAAAAGATAGACGGTGAATATTGCAAGTGCCATGTTTTAAAATATTGTCTTTATGATGCTTGGTACCATAACCCTTATGGCGATCAAAACCATAATGCGGAAATTTCTCGTGATAGTCACGTAATATATTATCCCGGACTACTTTAGCTACAATGCTGGCAGCTGCAATTGAGGTTATCTTTTGATCGCCTTTGGTATGAAATTCAATTGGTAGGCTATGACCAAAAAATTTTAAACCATCGGTTAAAAGATAGTCTGCCTCAAGTGATAAGTTGTCAATGGCCTGAAGGAAAGCCATGCGCGTTGCTGGAATAATGCCTTGTTTGTCAATAATTTTTTCTGAAGTTATACCAAGGCCAATACCCAATGCATTCTTTTTGATATAGATAGAGAGTTGTTCTCGCTTAGCTGGAGTTAACAACTTTGAATCTCGAATGCCCTTAATTCTTAATTTAGGTGGTAATATAACAGCGGCAGCGACAACTGGCCCTGCCCATGCTCCACGTCCAACTTCGTCTAACCCGGCAATATTTTCATATCCCCTCTTGCGTAATTGGTTTTCAATTTTGTAACTTGGTTTTAAAAACATATTAACTATTGTTTTTTATACGAATATTTAAGCCAAATTTTTTTAAATAATCCGACAGTTAGGGTGGACACGACAAAAGCTACGGCCGGGACTAAGGCATTGATAAAGGGTTTGGGTATTTTAGCTATTAGAAATACGATGAGTACTACTATATAAGTTAAAACAAAAACAAGTGCCTTTCTAATCCAAGAAAGCTCCCAGGCTTTATCACCTTCAACGCGTTGATTACGCTCAGCAATTTGCTGGACTTGTTGCTCAATTCGCTTAATTTTTTGTTCAATATTCATGGGTTAATTTTAGCATTTTTTGTAAAATAAAAAAAGCTAAACACATGTTAGCTTCAAGTTTGTTATACTACTAAATATCTAGTATTTTTTCTAAATATTCCTTAACTTTAAGTTGGCACTCGATACTTTCTTCTAGTTCGATGGCGATAATATTAGGTAAATATTTACGGATAAATGTTCATTATATTAACTATTGGTTGATAAATTATCCTAATTATACTACATTACTAGTATGGAAAGCAAAAAAATATATTTAATAGCTCAAAATGTTAGAAGTTTATACAATGTAGGCTCATTGTTCAGAACTGCTGATTGTTTTGGTATTGATAAGATATATTTAACGGGTTATACGGGTGAACCCCCCAGAGATCAAATAAGTAAAGTAGCCTTAGGGGCAGAAAAATGGATACCCTGGGAAAAATATTATCAAACTCATTTATTAATACCTAAATTAAAAAAACAAGGCATAAAAATTTATGCCCTAGAAACTGGTAAAAACACTAAAAATATTTCAAAATTTAAACCTGAATTCCCGTGTGCTTTGATCGTGGGTAATGAGGTAAAAGGAATTTCTAAAAAAATACTTGAAATAGCTGATGAGATAATATCTATTCCAATGTTGGGCAAGAAAGATTCGTTAAATGTATCGATTGCAGCTGGGGTGGCTTTATATGAATTGAGTAAAAATAGATAAAAATTATTCTCTCAACTTTATAGCTTTCTCAATTCTACTCAAAGCTAATACAAAAGCAGCTGTTCTTAAATCAGTATTATATTTATCTTTGATTTGCCAAACTTGTTTAAATGAATCTACCATTATTTTCTTCAATTTACCTTCAACTTCGGCCAAAGGCCAATAGTAATTTTGAAGGTTTTGAACCCATTCAAAGTAGGAGACAACCACACCACCGGCATTAGCCAAGACATCTGGGGCAATTAGTTTGCCCTTTTTTAGTAATTTAGTTTCAGCTTCTGGAGTAATACCACCATTAGACATCTCAACGATAACTTTGGCTTTTACTTTACCAGCATTCTTTTCATTAATGGCGCTTTCGAGAGCTGCGGGAATTAAAATATCAACATCTAATTTTAACAACTGTTCATTGGTTATTTGCTTATAGTTATCACAATCACAAACTGTACCAACACAATAGCAGGCACCAATTTTCCCCTCTTTCTCTTTGGTAGCCATAACGTTTCTAGGATCCATATCCAATCCATTCTTATTATATATCCCACCTTTAGAATCAGAAAGCGCCACAATCTTGTAACCTGCCTTGTGGAGTAGGTCAGCGATATAGTAACCCACATTGCCAAAGCCCTGAACTGCAACTGTTGTCTTTTTCTTATTTAATTTAAGTTTGTGAACTAAATCTTCTAAAATATAGAATCCACCAAGGCCGGTGGCCTCGGTTCTACCTTGAGAACCACCAAGCTCAATGGGTTTACCAGTAACTACGCCGAGCACGGTATGTCCTTTAATTTTTGAATATTCATCAACTATCCAGCTCATAATCTGTGGGTTGGTATAGACATCAGGTGCTGGTATGTCTTTGTCTGGGCCAATATAATTAGAGAGTTTTCTGGTAAAAATACGGGTCAATTCTTCAATTTCACGGGCTGATAATTTTTTAGGGTCAACGGTAATACCTCCCTTGCCACCACCTAATGGAATGTCAACCACGGCACATTTAATGGCCATCCAAAAAGCTAAAGCTTTAACTTCATTTAAATTGGTTTTAGGATGATAGCGTAATCCCCCTTTATATGGGCCGCGAGCGTTGTTATATTGAACTCGATACCCTTCAAAAACCGTGGTATGACCATTATCCATTTTAAGTGGCAAGGAAACCTGAATAATATTATTGGGTTTTTTTAACTTTTCAAAAATAGACTGATCGAGCTGCATCAATCGAGCTGCTTTGGTAAGTTGTGTTTGGGCATTAGCAAATGGATTCATAGGAAGTTTTTAAGTTTATAAAAAGAGGCCAAACAGCCTCCTCCTTCATGTTTATTATATACCACAAAAAAAAATTGGGCAAGTTATATAAAAAGCCACTGGTATAAAGTGGCTTTTTTAAAATTAACATAGCGGGAAGAGCTATTTGTTCTCAATCCTAATAGCCTGGATAAAACCTTGAATCCTGGACTTCGTGGCAATTAAATCCAGGGTATCCTGTCTGAGCTGTGTTATGTCTGGGTTGTTACTTTGAGACAACCTTGTTTTAATATTATTGGACTGTAGTATTATATTATTAATGGCTGCGCCGACTGGATTAGAATTCATTGTTTTGTCTTCTAAGGCAGGGATTCCATGGATGGCCTGCTCGTATTTCTCCCCTAGCTTTTTCAAAAAAACTAGATTGCCAGCTTCCTGGATAATGTTAGGCTTATTGTCCATACCTGAAAACACGTGTCCCTCCAGTTGGTCTGACAGCTTGTCCAGCAAAGAGTTCAAATCACTCATGGCGACGATGATATCATTCTTTTTATCAGCGGGAACTTGGTCCTTCACTCTTATTGCCTGATTAAAACCAACCAACGTTTCATCGAGTTCAAAAAATTTAATAAAATCTTCTTTAATTCCATCCAGATTATCGCTGGGGTTTTTCCAGCGAGCTTCCATGGTTTTGTTACCTGCCATATCAAGTAACTTGCCAAGCCTGTCTGTTAACCCAAAGCTTTTTTTTCTAAAGCTACCTGCACTTTTTGTATTTGCTCGCGCAACGCGCTCAATTCATCTTTTTTGATTATCAGTTGGTTAGTTAAAATTTCTTGTGTGCTGATTGCTCGGTCCCTCATGACAGCAACCACAGTAGAAAGCATTTCTCCCAGGCGTTGTTGAAGGAAGGCAGACTCCGCTTTAGACTCATCTATATTTTCTTCTGACCTGGTTTCTATGGGCTTTTTAGATTCTTCTTTCAATCTGTATTTAGTTGCCACCTCGCTCTTTTCAACAACATCCCCATTCTTTATATTTTTAGCCCCAATTTTATATCCCCCTCTTCCTTTAACCACCAAATCACATTTCTCATTGAGTTCTTTTCTTGACATGTTAAGCCTTTTGCAAGCCTCATCCATTGATTCTGTGCCTGTCATAAACTTATAAATTGTATTGCTATCTTCGGAAATAAAATCCTTATATTGGACTGTGCTACCTGGCTCAGGAGGAATTATTGGTTCCTTCCCATCTTCTCTCATTTTAAAAGTTGCTTGTTTAAGTAAATCGTTAAAGCTAGTAGAAGTAGAATCTATGTTAACTTTGACATTTTTAATCTCATCAAGGGTCAGGTCGGGATACTCTTCAACTAGCTTAGTAAACATATTATCAAGTGCTAGGAGATTGGCTATTGCAAAGTCTGGACCGTAATCATCGGAATCAAGTTGATGTAAAGGTATCTCTAAATTATTCTTAATTTTACCAATTATAGCATCTGGGATCTTCTTTTCTGTCTCTGGGCTTTTATCTTCTCCAGCTTCCTGTTTTTTAAAATAAGCCAATAGAATTTTTGCTTCTTTTGCGTTTATTTCACCTAAAAAACTCTTATTAACTATCTCACTGACTTCTTTATAATTAACATTCTTTATGTCATCTTCACTAATTTGGCTGTCTAAATTAGGGAATTGAGTTAAAATACTTTCCTCAGAGGTTAAACCCCCGCCTGCTGTATTTTCTCTTAGCATATATTTATTATTTAGTCTGTAAACTTCATATTTATATTAACAATCCTGCCAGAAAAAATCAACTTATCCATCTGCTAGATTAGATTAACCAAAAGTGTAACTAGGGCCACAACAACAAAAACCCAATTGAGGGGAGCCACGGTCAGAACAATGAGAGCTAAGACCAGAAGGGCTATACGGCCAAGAAAAAGACTCATTTCACGCAATACTGTATATTCATCAATATAATGACCTTGGTCAGCTGCACGGTCATACATCATAGTATCAAAAGGAGACCTCATGAGAATTTCAGAAAGTCCATGATAGGCTCCAATAAAAAATACCTGAAAAGCAGTTTCAATAAAAGTTTTAAATAACCAACCACCGGCAAAAAGTATTGACCCAGCTTTTAGTAATTTATGCTTATCTTTGTGGTCAGATAAGTCCCCTATAACCAGTCTCAATACGACTGTAATTAAGATAATTAATGTTGATATCATTCCAACTGATAAATATTCACCTTTTAAAATAAGAAAGATAAAGATTGGCCAACAAATATATCCGGCCGCAGCCTGAAAGCCATCAGCAAAATAGGCAATAAAAATATGAAAATTTTCTTTTGAAAAAAGTTTTTTCCAGGTTTCAAAATATTTATATGCATAAGTTTCTTTTTTCCTGGGAATTTTAAAAAGAGGAATGATGGATATGAGGTGTAACAACAAAGCAAAAGAAAATAACCAATTAAAGCCAAGTTTAACAATAATAAATCCAGAAATGGCTGGTAGACTAATACCAATTAAGGAAATAGTGGCTTGCATAACACCTATTTCTCGACCACGATAGTGCTTGTCGGTAAAAGTCGCAAATTCTGTATGATAGGGAACCCAGTAAAGCATTCTATGAAGAGTGATTGATAGTATGGCAAAAGACAAAAGTGTAATATTTGGTCCAATTATTTTTATCTGATTAAGAAATATGAGATATAGGATTATAAAGGGTGTGGCTAACAGCATCAAAATTTTTAAATCCAACTTTAGTAATATGCGTGTAGCTAGCGGGTGAGCCAAAACAGAAGCTATAGATGCGATGAGATAGTAAATGATAACATATTCAATCTTGCCAAATATGCTATATAAATAGAGAGGGATAAAAAATCCCAAAAGACCTGTGGCTAATCCACGGATAACAGTATGGGCATAGAGATGTCGCAATGGTGGTGAAAGATGATCTTTGATCAAGATTCTTTTTATTTTGAGCATGGGGTGAGTTTACTTATATCTTTATTGTATCAAAAATTAAAAAACAGCGCGAACGCGCTGACTCTTTAAAAAACGCTTATTCAACCAGCCGTCCATCCCTATACTTCAAAACTCTAATATCTTTCAAAGTCTGATTTATGAGCTCCTTGGTGTTGAATAGTCTATTTTCCATTTTTTCCAGTTTGGTATGCTCTGATTTGGTTTTAGCTTGACGACTGACAAGGGCACAACAATCATCATATGGCTTTATAGATAGATCATATGTATCAATTTTTTGAGCTACTTGTATAATCTCCAGCTTATCATAAGTTAATAGTGGACGAAAAATTGGCAAATCTATACTTTTTGAGGTGGATACCAGATTTTCTATGGTTTGTGAGGCCACTTGAGATAAATTATCACCCGTAACTAGGGCTTGAATATTATTTTTCTCTGCCAAGGCTCTTGCTACCCGCATCATAAAACGACGGAATAGTATGGTTTCGTGAGTTGCGTTTTTGCCGGCAAGAGCTGCACGAAAATATCCGTAAGGGGCAATATACAAATTGGAGTTGAGCGAATATTTGGATAAATTTTTGGCTATTTCGTTTATCTTGTAATCAGTTGTTTCAAAGTGTTGTTCCAGATTGGCAGAAAAATGAATAAAATCTACCTGACAACCACGACGAGCTAGTAAGTAGGCTGCCACTGGAGAATCAATGCCACCAGATAGTAGAACTAGGGATTTGCCGGCTGTGCCAACTGGCAAACCACCAATTCCTTTTTTCTTTTCATTATATATAAAGGTTTCTTTTTGGTTGACGCTAACGCAAAACGAACAATCAGCATTTTTGAGATCAACTTTGTCCCATTTTGTATTTTTTAGAATACCCGCTCCTAAATATCTGGCAAGTTCGGGGGAAGTAAGAGGAAAATTTTTGTCTGCGCGACTGACTTTCACATTAAATGTTTTATTTGGAGTAAAAGATTCTTTTGCCTGCTCTATTATTGATTCTTCTATTTCCTCCTTGGTGGCTTTTGGTATTTTTGTGACCGGGCTATACCAGACAATGCCTGCAGTTTTTTCTAGTGCTTTATATATCTCTTCTAAATTGCCTTTTTCTATCTCAATTAAAAAATAGCCATATTCCTCTATGACTTTGGCTTTTACTTTTGAATTCTTTAATTTGAATTCAATATTTTTTCTAAGCTGTCGCTTGAAATCACGCTGATTCTTGCCCTTAAGGGCAATTTCACCGTAGTGAATTAATATATAACTGATCATAAAAATTAAACAACAATACTAACTAATTTGCCTTTAACATAAATCACTTTCTTGGGTTGTTTATTATCTAACCATTTGTTAACTTGATCAGATTCTAGCGCCTTGGCTTTAGCATCTTCCTCAGTAATATCAGCTGGGACGGTAATTTTATGACGAACTTTGCCATTAACTTGAATAACTAGTTCAATTTCCTCTTCTTTAATAAGGCTAGAGTCATACTTAGGCCACTGCTCCTCGGTGATAGATGCCTTATTGCCAAGATTGGACCAAAGCTCTTGTGTGATATGCGGGGCGAAAGGAGATAATATAATAAGGAGAGCTTGGTAATCAGCAATAGATATCTTGTCGGCTTTGTCCATGTGGTTGATTAAAATCATCATCTGGGCAATTGCGGTGTTGAAGCGCATGTTTTCAATATCTTCAGTAACTTTTTTAATTGTTTGATGGACTACTTTTTCAAATTTTTTATGACTATTTTTATCATTAGCTTTTTCTTGCAACCTCCAAACTTTTTCTAAAAACCTACTAATACCAACAATACTCTTGGTTGACCATGGTTTAGCATCTTCAAGCGGTCCCATAAACATTTCATACATACGGAAAGCGTCGGCCCCATGTTCCTTAACGACGTCATCTGGGTTAATAACATTACCCAGAGATTTACTCATTTTGCGTCCGTCTTCGGCAAGTATCATGCCCTGATTACGTAGTTTAAGAAAAGGCTCATCAAATTCAAGACGTTTGGCATCACGTAGAGCCTTGGTGAAGAATCTAGCATACATTAAATGGAGGACTGCGTGTTCTGCGCCGCCAACATAAAGATCAACTGGTAACCAGTGTTTGACTTTATCTTTATCAAAGGGTTGCTTGTCATTATGTGGGTCAGCATAACGCAAAAAATACCAAGATGAACAGACAAAGGTATCCATGGTATCTGATTCGCGACGTACATTTTCAGTTGCTCCACATTGAGGACATTTGACATCATGAAATTTCTTTGAGCTAGCCAAAGGTGATTCACCTTTTGGTCTAAAATCAACATCATCGGGCAATTCGACGGGCAGATCCTTTCCGTCAACCAAAACTTCACCACACTTATCACAGTAGATAATAGGGATAGGAGCTCCCCAATAGCGCTGGCGGGAAACAAGCCAGTCACGTAGTTTATAATTAACTGCTTTCTTGCCAAGCTTCTTTTCCTTAAGCCATTTGGTTATTTTTTCTTTAAACTCATTTGTGGATAATCCATTAAATTCGCCAGAATTGATAGCTGTACCTTCTCCGGAAAAGCATTCCCCCTTGAAGTCACTTGGTTTTTCTACGACTTCAGCAATTTCTAAACTATATTTCCTCGCAAATTCAAAGTCTCTCTCATCATGTGCAGGGACTGCCATGATGGCTCCGGTTCCATAACTCATCATGACATAATCTGCGATAAAAATAGGGATTTCTTGGTCGTTGGCGGGATTAGTCGCTTTGACGCCCTTGAGTCCAACTCCTATTTTTTCCTTATTTAAATCTGTGCGTTCTAATTCGTTTTTTTTGTTAGCCTGTTTAATATATTCTTCTACTTCTTTTTTGTTGCTGATAATATCAAGTGATTGATTGACTAATGGGTGTTCTGGGGCAACAACCATGAAAGTTGCACCAAACAAAGTATCAGGACGAGTGGTAAAAACATCTAGAGATTGATTTAGTTTCTTAACTTGAAATTTTAACTCTGCTCCTTCAGATCTACCTATCCAATTCTTTTGCATTTCCTTGAGGGATTCTGGCCAATCGAGTTTGTTTAAATCATCAAGCAATTCATCGGCATAATCGGTAATTTTGAAAAACCACTGAGAGAGTTCTTTTTGAACAACTTCATTTTTGCAACGCTCACACTTGCCGTCAATAACTTGTTCTCGAGCTAATACTGTTTTACATGATTCACACCAGTTGACTGGGGCTTTTTTCTTGTAAGCTAATCCCATTTTGTAAAGTTCACGAAACATCCATTGAGTCCATTTGTAATATGTGGGATCAGATGTATCAACTACTCTTGACCAATCATAACTAAAACCGAGGGACTTCAATTGTTTAGTAAAATTAGTTATATTCTCTTGCGTGACTTCTCTTGGGTGGCGGTTTATTTTAATGGCATAGTTTTCTGTTGGAAGACCGAAGGCATCAAAACCCATGGGATGGAGAATGTTCTCCCCATATTTCATGCGGCGGTAGCGCGAAACAATATCGGTGGCAGTATAGCCTTCGGGATGACCAACATGTAATCCAGCCGCTGAAGGATAGGGAAACATGTCCAGACTATAGTATTTATTTTTTGATTTATCCTCTTTAACTTCAAAAATCTGGTTATCAGACCAGTATTTCTGCCACTTTTTTTCTATTCTTTTATGATCATATTTCTGCATAATATTATTTAAGATTTTTCATATAATTATTTTCATCTTAACATTTAACCCCTTAAAAATCAATGGTGTCTTTACTAAAAAATCAATTTTTGTTACTCTAAATAATACTGTTAGTTAAGTGTGGGTTTTAAGCTAAAATTAACTAATATTAGCTAAAAAATGACTGAAAGACTGATTAATATAATAATTACTAGGGTTTTAAGAAGTATAAAGAATATAGGTAAAACTATATGGTCTTTAACTTTTAGGGGGGTGCTGGTACCCGGATATCGGCTTTTTTTGTATTTACAAAAAAATATTAATAAATTCTTACTACAAAATCCTCTGCTATCAGTTGAGCAGAACAAGAAAAACCTAAAGAGTAGTACTTTGCTCCATATAATTATGGGTATACTTGTTATCTGGGTGCTAGTTAATAACTTTGCCACAAGAGAAACTTATGCAGAAGAATTTGGTAAAAATAGTATTTTAGCGGAACTTTTAACAGAAGATGCTGGTGAAGAGATAGTTACTAAGTCCAAACCATTACAGGAGTGGGCGAGCGTGCCAAAGACTGAAAACATCCTTGATCAACTTGGGGCAATTAAGGCTAAACATAATACTGGCCTTGACGGGAAAATTCAAGAAGAGGACAAAAAGATAAATGATCAAGTGGCCTTAGTGCAAGGTGGGGATGCCTTACTCAAACCAACTATTACACCGTTTGAAAATGAAGATAAGCCAGGTAGCACAGATGGGGTTATTTCAGAAAGAAATGAAGTCCAATACTATTTTGTAAAATCAGGGGATACCTTGTCTCAAATCGCTAAAAAATTTGGGATCTCAATTAATACAATTCTTTGGGAAAATAATTTATCTCTCTCAAGTTATATTAAACCAGGAGATAAGCTGGCAATTCTACCAGTGAGTGGGGTTTCATATTCTGTACGCTCAGGTGATACGCTATCTAAAATAGCTAACGAATTTGGTACGAACATTGATAAAATAGTCAGCTTTAATAATATTGATCCGAGCGGCGTACTAAGCGTTAGACAAAAGATTATCATTCCGGGTGGCAAATTAGGCTATGCGAGCCCATCGCCCAGTAGATCGATTGGATCAATTAAAAATATATTTTCACCAAGTTCTGGAAGTGTATCTGATGGAAATTTTATGTGGCCCTCAATTTCCAAGAGAATTACTCAGTATTACCACTGGAGGCATCACGCAATTGACATTGGAGCGAAAACCGGAACACCTATTTATGCGACTCGCGGTGGGCGCATAGAACGTTCTGGTTGGTCAAAAGGCTATGGTTATAATATTGTGATCAATCATGGGGGAGGAGTTAAAACACTATATGCGCATGCCAGCAAGCTATATGTTAAAAGAGGAGACCAAGTAGAGCAAGGGGCGGTGATTGGCGGAGTAGGCTCAACTGGCTGGTCAACTGGTCCGCATATTCATTTTGAGCTTATAATAAACGGGAAAAAAGTTAATCCATTAAGCTATCTGTAACGTATGAATAAGCAGATATTTGACATATTTTAGCTAGTGGTGTAGACTAATAAATAACATATGGAATACAGAAACTACATTATTTTTAGCTTTTATTTGGCTGATCGATAAGATCTGTTAGTTTTTGATACTTTATATAAACTGGCTGATCCTAGAAGAGATCAGTTTTTTTGTACCAAACAAATGAAACCACAAATAAAGATACAACTAATTGAGAATAAGGATGTATTACCGCAAAACGGTAATAATTTAACAGTGGGTGTACACGGCATTAAGGGTAGCTTTAGTCATGAGTCTGTATTAAGATTATGTGATGAGATTGGTGCAAATAAGAATAAGGTTGAGTTTAAATATTTAATTGAGGTCGACAAAGTGGTTGAGGCGGTAAATAACGGTGAAGTAGACAGGGGCGTGTTTGCAGTAGCCAATTCTGGATCAGGCGCTTGTGTATTTACGGTTGAGGCTATGGCGAAGTATAGTTTTAAGCCAATAGCAATTTATGGCATGGAGGTTGTGCAGTGTTTATTAACTCGACCAAATATTACACAGGTGAGCCAAATTAAAAAAATATTTGCTCATCCACAAGCCATGGAACAATGCAAGAAGACTTTTGAAAAAAAATATCCAGGAATTAAGTTAATTGCTGGGCAAGACAGTGATGATACGGCACTGTGTGCTAAAAGACTGGCACAAGGAGCATGGGATGATGATACGGCCACCCTGGCATCAAATTCAGCAGCTAAGATCTATGGATTAAATGTAGTAAAATCAGGCATGCAACATGATCCATTAAATATGACAACATTTGTTTTAATTAAAAAAGTTTAAATTTTATGCAGATACAAAAATTCAACTGGTATTATTTCTATTTTGCCCAGCCAATGGTCAGTTGATTTTTAGTATCTATATATAATATTAAAAATGAGCTGATCATAAGATCAGTTTTTTAAATTTAAAATAAAAATATAATTCAAAATAAATTAAAAACAAATAATTAGAATTAACAATCATTAGGGAGAAGGCCATGATTATTGCAATGAAAAAAGGTGCAACACCAGGACAGATTGATGCTGTATCTAAAAAAATCCAAAGGCTAAATTTGGAATTAAATATTTCCAGAGGAAAGGAAAAAACTGTAATAGGTATTGTTGGCGACGTGAAAAATGTCGACCAAAGTGTTTTCAATAATATGGAAGGAGTTGATAAAATACTAAAGGTGTCTGTACTATATAAGCTGGTCAGTCGAGAGTTTTGTCGACTAGATACTATCATTACTATAGGTTCTGTCAAAATTGGAGGCAACAATTTTACTTCAATAGCGGGGCCATGTGCCATCGAAAGCCTGGCTCAAATGAGACGTACTGCCAAATTTCTACAAAATAACGGAGTTAAAATAATGAGGGGAGGGGCGTTTAAACCAAGAACCTCTCCTTACGCATTTAAGGGTTTGGGTGTGCAGGGGTTAGAGATTATGAGAGACACTGCCCACGAGTGTGATTTATTGACGGTTTCTGAAGTGATGAAGATATCCCAGATTGATATAATGATGGAATATGTCGACATTTTACAGATAGGTGCTCGTAACATGAAAAATTTTTCTCTACTGGAGGAGGTGGGGAAAATTGATAAACCTGTCCTGTTGAAAAGGGGGGAGTCGGCAACTGTGGAAGATCTCTTGCTAGCGGCTGAACATATTGCGTATGGAGGTAATAAAAACATTATTCTATGTGAGAGAGGCATTAAAACATTTGCCAACTATACACGTAATACCTTAGATCTGTCTGTTGTGCCAATTCTGCATAAACTAACACACCTGCCAGTGATCGTCGATCCTAGCCATGCAACTGGCATACGTGAACTTGTGCTCCCAATGGCCTTAGCAGCAACGGCGGCTGGTGCTCAAGGATTAATGATTGAAATCCATCCCAAACCCGAGGAGGCAAAATGCGATGGCGTTCAGTCTTTGACCTTTAAACAATTTAAAAAGCTCAAAGACAGTGTAGAAACTATATGGGCGGCGGCTCAGCAAAAGTAAACATCCCTGAATTAAAAATAAATACCCAAACTTCTATTATAGAAGTTTGGGTATTTTTTATTACTCAAAAAAGAATTAAACCACTCGCGTTACCTCATCCAAACTGGTAACACCTTGCAAGGCTTTTAAAATGCCATCCTGGATCATGGTAATCATGCCATTTTGTTTGGCAACTTGCGATAGCTTTACTTCCGAAATATCCTTGGATAGTATCATTTCTCTAATCTCATCAGTAATCTGGAATATTTCATAAATGCCAATTTGCCCCTTATACCCTAAACCGCTACATTCTTTACAGCCTTTACCCTGATAGAATTTTAAATTATTAAGATTAAAATCAAATTTATGTTTAAGTGTATCTGGAATACTTTCTATCTCTTGTCTTACTATTTCTTTTTGCTTCTCACTTGGCTCAACAACTTGTTTACAATGCTCACAAATGCGACGCACCAATCTTTGAGCAATGGATACATTTAAAGCAGGGGCTAATAGGTATGGCTTAGAATCCAGGGCAAAAAATCTGGGGATAGCACCAATGGCGTTATTAGTATGTAATGTGCTAAAGACTAGATGACCAGTCAGGGCAGCATTTAAGGCAATGTCGGCGGTTTCTTTGTCCCTAATTTCACCAACGAGTATTATATCAGGATCTTGACGAACAATTGATTTTAAGCCCTTGGCAAAAGTATAGCTTTTGTCTTTACTAACCGCTGATTGATTAATGCCCTTTATTTTGTATTCAACTGGATCTTCAATGGTTATTATCTTATTATCTTCTGTGTTTAATTTATTTAAAGCAGCATAGAGAGTGGTAGTTTTACCAGAACCCGTAGGACCGGTAACCACAATCATGCCATTTGGTTTTTTCATTTCTTCTGAGAGTATTTTTTCAGCATAATCTGATATACCTAATTTTTCCAAAGTGAAATCTCTTACTTTTTCATGGTAGAGAATACGCATAACTATACTTTCACCATAAGCGGTTGGCAAGGTAGAGATACGGAAGTCTGTCTCTTCATCATTAATGTGGATGGAGAAACTGCCGTCTTGGGGCTGGTCTTTAATATTAATTTTTAGTTTGGCGTCTAGCTTAATCCTCGAGACTAATTTCTCCCAGATATCTCTATCAAGCGTGGCTATGTCATGCAAAACACCATCAATACGAAAACGTAAATGAATACCTTGTTCTTCAGCTTCAATATGAATATCACTGCTATCAGATTTAACGGCTGTTAATATAACAAGGCTTAAAATTTCCGTGACACTGGCTTTTTTTAATTTTTCACCGAGTTGTATTAAATCGCTGACTTGCGAGTGTGCTTGAGAAATATCTTTTTCAAGAATTTTCACATCATCTTTGTATTTTTCAATCTTAGGCAATGCCTTATACATCTCAATGGCATAATCCATACTGTTTTGACTTGTTAGATAGATTCTAACGGGTATCCCCTTGTATTGTTGAGATAGCTCTTCCAGATACTTCTGAACCTCTTGGCTGTATTCCATAATAGCCACGCGAATCTCCTTCATCTCCTTATAATAGAAGCAAATAAGACTAAATTTGCGAGAAGTTTCCTCTGGAACAACTCTTAGGGCCTCTGGCATAATAGGAATACCTTTGAGATTAATATAGCCAACATTAAGGTCCTGAGCCTTGGCTTCAACTTCGTCTTCTTTACTTTTTAATTTAATTTCTTTCATTTTATCTTGTAACTCCTCTTGCTTGTCTGGCTGACTAATATTTAAGGGGTTCTTTTTTTCTGGTAATGTTTCGTTCGCCGATGGTTGGCCGATAACTCCTTTGGTTGATTTTATATATGCATCCACCATTTCTTTCTCAGTTAACTCTTCCTCTTGAGGTTGTGAAGTATCTGCATTGAGGTCAAGGCGACCATCTTCGAGTTTTTCGTAAGGGGGTTTGTTGTCTTGCTTGGGTAATACCTCTTTTTCTTCTGTTTGATGAGGCGGGGACTGGATTGGATCATCTTCTTTTTGATCAGTCAAAAAAACATCCTTTTGTGTAGATTCTTGTGTATCCTCTTGATAGAGGTCATTAATAAGTTTTTGGATGTCTTGATCCATAAAATTTTAACATCTCAATATACTAATATTTTAACATATTTCGCGTGTTCTCCCTACTTCTTGAGTAGTTGCAATAATCATACTGGCAAATAAAAACCAGAAGAAGACACTCAAATCATTTTTAAAATAGGGTACATCCACCAAACCGTGGATTATAATAACCGTCATGGCAGAAAGTAATATATATGACTTATTTTTAAATCCCTGTCGATAAAACCAAAAAACTAAAAGCAAAAAGGATATAAGGCCAAGCAGGCCAAGTTCTGTCCAGAAATTTAAAAAGATATTATGAGGATAAAGAAAAACTTCAATATATTTTTTATTATGATAGGGACCAACTGCGGTTTGATAGCCGGCAAGTCCGGCCCCAAAAATGGGTCTGCTTTCAAGCATCTGCCAAGTTTCATTCCACATATCAAGGCGAACGGAAATCGAGTCACCACCCTCAACTGTGGCTTGCCCACGTAAATTAATATCTATTTTGCCCGTAGCGAGCATAGCTGGTGCAGTCAGTGAAATAATTAAAATGAGTATAATAAAATATTTACGGTAGGGTTTATAAAAAATAGCATAGAAGATGAGCCCGCAATAAAGGGCCAGGATAGCTCCTTTTGACTTGGTAAAAGCTATAGCAAAAAAATTTAGAAGGATGGAAAGAAAAATAAAAAGTTGATATATTCTTGGTCTATTTTGCAATTGGAACAAGTAGCCGATGAGAAGAATAAGGATGGGCGCCAGTAGAAGGGATAAGGCATTAGGATATTCAAAAATACCGGTGACTCTTCGGGTAGCCTCATCTGCCCAAAAGGGATTAGAGATTAAATTACCGGTGATTTTTTGATAGATAGCAATCAGAGATAAGAGAGAAGCGGATAAGGCAAAAGCTGAAAAGATATTTTTCAACTTATCCTTATTTATTGCACTAACGAAAACAATGAGAAATAAAAATGGTTCAATAAAATATGCTTTCCAAATACCTAAAGCTTCACGCAGGTGGGGCGAAACGAAGACGGAGACGGTAGCCACTATTAGAAATATATCAGATAAGATGAATAATAGCTTATTGTTGTTAAAAATCTCAAATAATTTGCTTGTTTCCTTATTCATCAGTGTTTTGATAAGCCAGATGAAAAATAGAATTAAAATCATGCCTTCAAGCAAGGTCATGGGGAGGGAGACTAAATTAAATCTGATCAAATAGCTGGGTAGAGCGAAAATTATAAGATAAATAGCCCAATCAGTACGACGATGAGCCAGGAAGGCGAAAAAAATTAAATAAATAGCAATTAAATAATACATAGGTAATTTAAGTGTTGTGTTTTAACATTGCTTTGTTAATACCGCCCAAGGCATAGAGCATTATAAGATATATTAAAGCCCCAAGGAGTATGAGCAGAATAACATTAAGATGATAAAGATAATTTAAAACAAAGCCCATGATAACAGCGGCTAACATGGCTTTACCAAAGATTTTTAAATTTATCTTAATTTTAGAATATTTTTTGAGAACATAGATAGTAGAAACTAACATAAGCAATTCTACCCCAACCGTCACCCAAGCAGCAGCAAAATATGAGTATTTAGGGATTAATATAACGTATAGAAAGACGGCTAAGGTTGCAGCAGATAAATAATATTTAATCATCTTTTTTTGCTTGCCCATGGCAATAATTGAATAGGTTGTTAGATGTGTAATAAAAATAATGGCGGTAGCCCAAATGAGAATTTTAAAGACTCCGGCTGAAATAGAAAATTGTGAACCAGCAACGAGGGTTATTAAAGGTTCGGCTAAAACCAAAACACCAATAATTAATGGCCAAATTATGATAGAAAGGGCATCAAAAGCTTTTTGCCAAGTGATATTAAAGGATGCCTTGTCTTTGTTCTGCCAGAATTTAGATAAAAGAGGAGAAACCAATCCCATAAAAATAGCAGGGAAAGCAATCAAGGATTCTAATATCTTATAGGGTGCGCCATAGATACCAACGGCTGCCTCATTGGACAGAGCATAAGCTGGATTAACTGGTAGAACGGAGAGGAATAATGTGTCAGCTTTAAAATATATGAGGGAGAAGATGGAGGTGATGGCAATTGGCCAGGATTTTTTAAAAATACTTTGCCAAACTTCTTTATCGAATTCAAATTTTAATTTGATAAACTTTTTTAAAAAATTTAGATTAATTAAAAAATTAACTAAAAAGCCGAGGATAATAGCAGTGATGAGCAAAAGTAAACCACCTTTGAAGTAGACTATAAGGATGGTGGTTACGAGGAGTATAATTTTTCCAATAAATTCAGCGACAGCCACGCGTTTCATATTTATCTTGTTTTGAAAAAAAGCTACTAGCATCTGATCGAGTAAATTAAGAAAAATTGAAAAAGAGGCAACCATAACTCCTAGTTTAATAACTAGAGAATAAGGAAAAAGCCAAACTAGGGCACTAGCAAAAACCATCAGAATTAGGGCAGTAAAAAAACGTAAGGTAAAAACATTATTAAAAAATTTCTCTTCCCCATATGGGCTAAATTGAAGCTCATTAACCGTAACCACATAAAGACCTAAATCTGATAAAATAGCAAAAAAGAAAAGATAGGCAAATATGGTGGTATAACTGCCATAACCGGCTACTCCTAGATATCGGGTTAAAATAGCCACGACAAAAATACCAATAAACGAGGCACTAAATTTACCTAGGGTGTGTAGTATAGTATTTAGGGCTATTTTCTTAGTTAAGCTCATAATTTTAGTTTATCATTTTAGCGGGAATTAACAAACCTTAAATTATGTCTTATTTATTGATATAATAAATACATGCAGAATATATTTTCCCAATTTATATCACTATCAATTCTCATCGCCTGTATTAATCTGGTTCTGGTCTTTTTGTATAACCTACTATTTCTGGGCAGAATTAAAATATGGGGATTTAAATATTCCAGGCTTAAATACTTTCTATTAGCAATACCCTTGTATATACCAATAATCATTGTGGCAATTGATGTGAAAAGTTTTTATCCTATTTTGCTCTATCTGACTTTCGCCGTTTTGGGTGTCTTAGGCGAAACTGGTTTTTCTATGTGGTGGGGGGTGTTTTTTAAACATAAATTTTGGGAGTATAAAGAGGACGTGATAAATAAGGGGGATTCAAGCTATCTTAATTTTATAATTTGGGGTTGGGGAGTGTTTTTTTTGATAACTGTCAGCCGGATATTATCTAGATGGCTGGGGTTTAAGTTGGATTTAAGCTTTTTTGTAAATTACTGGCCGATATTTGCTGTAATCCTTTTTGTAATATTGGTCGTGGTTCAGACGATTTCAGGTTTTAGAAAAAAAGAATTATTACACTTTGTAAAAGACAGTATAAGTTATAAGAACTATCTTTTATTTTGTTTGCCAATTTTTTTGCCTTTCACATATCTACTGTTCAAATTTTCTTTCAAATATTTAGTTTTCTTTGTTTCACTTGGAATAATTTTGTTTGTTGCGGAATACATAATAGGAAAACTTTTTAAATTATTTTTATCAAAAAAGCTTTGGGTCTATAACTATGAAACACTTAACCATAAACATACAACCTTGCTAAATATTATTCCTTTTGGTTTGGCTACTTTTTATTTTTTAACCCTATATTCCCTATTTAACTATTTTTTAAGTTTTTAGTATTTTTTTGCTATAATTAAATTAGCCTGGGATTGGGCTAATTTTTTCATACTACTATGCATTTAAAATCACTACAACTATCAGGATTTAAGTCTTTTGCCAAAAAGACTACGCTTGAATTTACCAAAGGTATCACAGCTATTGTGGGTCCAAATGGTTCAGGAAAAAGTAATATTGCAGATGCTGTACGCTGGGTAATGGGCGAACAGAGCATTAAAACCCTCCGCGGCAAGAAATCAGAAGACGTCATATTTTCTGGGTCTGATAAAAAGGCTCGACTGGGATTGGCGGAAGTCTCTTTAGAGTTGGATAATTCAGATAAAAAAGTCCCCATTAATTATGGGGAGCTTTTGGTTTCACGCAGAGTATATAGAAGCGGAGAGAGCGACTATATTATAAACGGGGCTAAGAGCAGATTAATTGATGTGAACTTACTGTTAACCAAGGCTAATTTTGGCCATAGGACATACTCTGTAATTGGCCAGGGGATGATCGATAACTTTTTGGTTGCCACACCCCAAGAAAGAAAAGAGTTTTTTGAAGAGGCTTCAGGAGTTAAGCAATATCAAATTAAAAAGAATCAGGCTTTATCTAAACTTGAAAATGTGTGGCAGAATTTATCTACTTTAAATATAAAGATACAAGAAATGGAGCCCCAGCTTCGACTGCTAACCAGACAAGTTAAAAAACTAGAAAAAAGGAAGGTTGTTGAGAAAGAATTGCAGGATTTGCGAAAAACATACTATAGCAGTTATTGGCAAGAAATGGACGGAAGATATATAAAAGAAAAAGGTGAAATCGATAAATATACGGGGGATAAGAACAAAATTGAGGTGGTTTGGGAAAACCTAGAAAAACAAGTTAAACAAGTGGCATATGATGGTGGATTGAATAAAAAAATAGAGGCCTTACGCGAAGAGCAACAAGAGATAATGGAAAATAAGATGAAACTGCGGGAAGAATTGTTACAACTAAAAATGAGTTTAGCGGGAGAACAAAAAGCAACGTTGGTAAATTTAAAAATGATTTCAAGAGCCGAGCTTGAGGATGTTAATAAACAGGTAGAGCAAGCCAATTTAATGCATGAAAAATTAATTGATCTATTAAATAGAGAAAAGAATATTGAAGTAATTAAAAAAGAAATTTTAATTATAAATAAAAAGATTGATAAAGTCCTTCAATTATTAAAACCATATTGTAAAATACAAGAAAAGCAGATGGCACAAAAAACAGATAAAGAATTAACAGCTGAGAAAAAATTAAAACTAATTGAAGAAAACCTAGATAAATATGATAAAAAAATTACTGAGATCCAACTTGAAATTAAAAAAATAGCCAAGGAAGATGAAGAAGGACGTCGAGGTTTATGGCAAGTACAACAAGAATTCCAAAAAGAACAGCAAAAACTGAATGAAATAAATTCAAAGATTAATGAAGTCAGAGTAGAATTGGCACGTGTTGAAACTAAGAGATATGATTTACGCCAAGAAATTGAATATGAACTTGGTGGACTAGGCGAGTTATCTCAGGAAAAGCAAGAAACTCTAGGTGAAGGGCAAAAAATTACCATGGTTAATAGGATAAATAGATTAAAAAATCAATTAGAAGTAATTGGTGGGATTGATCCTGAAATTGAGGCAGAATACGAAACAACAAAACAAAGATATGATTATTTAGATAATCAAACAAATGATTTAACAAATACCATGGAGACATTAAAGAAATTAATTGCTGACCTGGATGCGACTATAAAAAAGAAAATGAAGGAATCATACGATGATATTAACAAATATTTTCAAAAATATTTTAAATCCTTATTTTCTGGAGGTAAGGCAGAGTTGGTTCTTTTGAAAGAAAAGGAATTAGAAAAAGAAGAAACAGACGAGGAAGGTGAGATTAAAAAAGAAGGTGGAGCTATTAACTTTTTCCAAGAAAAATCAAAGAGTATGGGATATGCCGGTATAGAAGTTCAAGCAACTCCTCCGGGTAAGAGATTGAAAAGCATTAATGCGCTATCCGGTGGCGAAAAAGCTTTAACTAGTATTGCCCTGATTTGTGCCATAATATCATCTAGCCCTTCACCGTTTGTAGTATTAGATGAGGTGGACGCAGCGCTAGATGAGTCTAATTCAATACGCTTTGCTGAAATTCTAGAAGGATTAGCACACAAAACACAATTCGTAATCATTACCCACAATAGAGCCACAATGGAAAAGGCAAAATTACTATATGGAGTAACTATGAGTGATGATGGGATATCAAAACTGGTGGGATTAAAACTTGAAGAAGCCAAGAAGCATGTGAATAGATAATTCTTGAAAGTATTTTTTGATGTAGAATAAAATAAACAGATTGTTTAAAAATAGCTGGTATAATAGCTATTTTTTGTTTTATGGGGAAAGTACAAGGATAATCAAACCAGATACTAACTTAGTAATAAAATGCCTAAAGACATTTATAAAAAAGAATATACTAGAGATTTTTCTTTGGCTATTTGCCAGGTTTGGCAATACGCAGAAACCGAACATGCTAAAAAAATTTTACCCAAAGTATTTATCCCTCATATTTTTGAATTTTTGGGCGATTTTGTGGATGTCTGGGTAAGTGCTAATGGCCACAAAGAATTGAGGCAATCCACGGTTGATGCAGTTAAAAACGATAAAAATTTTATTATAAACTTGGCTGACGAATATATAAAAGATTGCCAAATGATTGAACAACTCTTGGCACAAAAAATTAGTCAAGATAATTTTGAAATATTCCTTAACAAATTTATCGACGGCTGGGCAAAATTGACTATGATATTTACTATCCCTACATACTCTCATCGAGGCATTACGAAAGAGGATAAAAACTATTCTCTATTGGCTAGGCAAAAAACTGAGCATATTTTTGAAAATGGTGATGAAATATTTAGGAATTACGCCAGAGAAGTATTTCCCGAATACAAAAAATTCGAGAAATTCTTTACTTTAGATGAATTACTCAATAAGCGGATTGATCCAGAAAGTCTAGAAAAAAGGAAACAATGTTTTGTTTTCTATGAAAGAGGCATTATACATGATAAGAGCCTGGATGATATTGGAATAGAACATGCAGTAAGGTTCAAAAAATACACAATCAGTAATAAAAAAATAATAAGGGGACAAGTGGCGGTTAAACGTAATAAAAACTTAACGGGTCGAGTTAGGCTTATTTTATCAAAAAAAGATTTTTATAAATTCAAAGATGGGGATATTTTGGTTGCCTTTATGACTTCTCCATATTTTGTCCCATTGATGAAAAAAGCGTCTGCTGTGATTACTGATGAAGGGGGTATCACTTGTCATGCTGCTATTGTTTCGCGCGAGATTGGAGTGCCATGTATAATCGGCACTAAATATGCTACTCAAGTTTTAAAGGATGGAGATATAGTTGAAGTTGATACATCTAGAGGAACAGTAAAAATTTTGGGTTAAAAAACCGAAGATTCCGTGCGGAATCTTCGGTTCGTATCCGTGGTTTTTTTAAGGGAGATGGAGTGGCTAAAATTTGATGGGGATAATTTTTTGGATCGAGACAGGTGATCCATTGTTGTCGAGCCAGACGAGGTATGAATCAAGCTCGTTAAGGCCCAGGTCGTCTTCATTAACAAAACTTTTGGCGACCATTGACAATCCAGCTTCATGGCCTAAGGCGACGGTTAATCTAAATTTTTTGCTAGAGTCCTGCAAAAAATCAAAATGATTTTTTTGTTGCTGGACAAATTCTGGGATTTCCATAATATTAGGGGTGGCAATAATCTCCTGAATTTGAGTGATGAGATCGATGCCCTCTTTGTCGTGCCTCTTTTCCCACTCGCCATCTTCGATTAGCTCCCAAAGGGCGATGTAGTCAAGGAGCGAATTGGGTTCACATAGTTTACCCAGTAACTTCTCTCCAGTGAGAAGTGTACGGGGGAGTGTTGAGCAAATATATCTAATATTTTCCTCGCCAATCCTCAACAATTTAGCTAGATGAGTAATTAAAAGTTTATAAAAATTACTCATGTCATAGCAAAGACTAACACCTTTCCTAGAAAGAATTCTTTGTTCATCAATTTTTCCAGGCGCAGCTTCACTATGCCGAATCAGCAAATTAGCAGACACAGCGTTTTCCGGCATTACAACTTTAGGTAACATCTGTCACCTCCTGTTTTTTTATGAATGAAATGAATTAATTTGAACTTTTGCTTTTCTCCTCAAAATACCTTATAATAAAGATATATACTACAAAAACACTAAGAAATAGTCGTTTTTAAACATTTTGTTTAATATGCTACTCGGAGCTAATCATGATCTTGAAAATACTATTATTATCATCCTTTCTCAAAAAGGTAGTCTTTCTGCTGAAAAAATTTTAGTTGCATTAAAACAAAATAAAAAATCTGTAACCATTCAAGGAGTTTATCGCGTATTGCGCAAGCTCCAAAATGAAGGGGTAATCATTAAAGAAAAACAAAGTTATAGCTTGAGAATTCCCTGGCTGTTAGATTTGGGGATGTTACTTGAAAAAATGGAGCGAAACTACTTGCAAACAAGCTATATCGAAAAACTATTGCCGAAAACAGGAAAACAAAAAAGAACTTGGCATTTTACCAATCTCCTAAAAATGAATGATTTCTGGTCGCACGTACTCTTGGCTATGGCGAAGAACTCTTCGGAAAAAATAATGATTGATTATAGCCCACATGCGTGGTTTCATCTTACCCAGCCAGAACAAGAATACCAGTATTTAAAAACTTCCCTTAATTCCCTTAAAAAAGAATACTCTATTATCGGGGGTAATACCTTTTTAGATAAATGGGTAACAAAGTATTGGGATTTCAAGAATTTTGAATATTATTTAGCCCAAAGTGGCTATTGGACAAAAATTGATCCTTTATTATATATCAATGTTATAGATGATTTTATATTAAAAGTAAAATTAGATAAAAAAACAACACAGGCTATTAATAAGGTATATAAAGAAGTAGGAATAGAAAATGATCTAACGGCTGAAAAAGTACTCCAGGTTTTTCGGCGCAAGGCAAAGGCCAAGATGACCCTTGTAAAGGACTCCATACAAGCGGAAAAATATTTTAAAAGGTTCGAAAAAATATTTGGGCCCATCAAATAATTTATCAATTAAAAACAGCCCTAAAAATTGGGCTGTTTTTGAGTACTAAAAAATGGATTGCATAGTCCTGGCGATGACCTACTTTCCCTTAAAAAAGTATCATCGGCGCTGAAGGGCTTAACTGCTGAGTTCGGGATGGAATCAGGTGTACCCCCTTCGCTAGAACCACCAGGATTATACAATCCATTAATAGAAATAATATAGACTTATAGGAATTCGCAAAAGACCAATTAGTATAACCTAGGCTAAATGCATTACTGCACTTGCACCCGGCTACCTATCAACCTGGTAGTCTTCCAGGTGGTCATAAAATCCTAATCTTGGGAACAGCTTCGCGCTTAGATGCTTTCAGCGCTTATCCAACCCGAATGTAGCTACCCAGCATGCATGTGGTGCACACAGCTGGAACACCAGAGATTCGTCCTTCTCGGTCCTCTCGTACTAGAGAAGGGGCCCCTCAAGATTTTTATACGCTCACAGTAGATAGGAGACCGAACTGTCTTACGACGTTCTGAACCCAGCTCGCGTACCGCTTTAATTGGCGAACAGCCAAACCCTTGGGAGCTTGTTCACCCCCAGGATGCGATGAGCCGACATCGAGGTGCCGAACTCCGCCGTCGCTGTGGACGCTTGGGCGGAACTAGCCTGTTATCCCCGGAGTAACTTTTATTCGATGATCTTCCACTCTCCTATATGAGATGGTCGGTTCACTAACTTATGCTTTCGCAACTGCGCGACTTGTAGGTCTTGCAGTAAAGCTGGCTTGTGGGTTTACCCTATCATGCCGATTTCCATCCGGCACTAGCCAACCTTTAAACGCCTCCGTTACCTTTTAGGAGGCGAGCGCCCCACTCAAACTACCCACCAGATACTGTCCCCTATATAAGGGTTAGATATACAAAGTGCCAAGGGTGGTATCTCACTGGTGCCCGAAGGCTCCCACCTATTCTGAACATGAACATTTTATATACCAATATCAAGTTGTAGTAAAGCTTCACGGGGTCTTTTCGTCTAACTGTGAGTAGCCGGCATCTTTACCGGCATTGCAATTTCGCCGAGTCCTTTATTAAGACAGTCCCCAAATCGTTATGCCATTCCTGCAGGTCGGAACTTACCCGACAAGGAATTTCGGTACCTTAGGACGATTATAGTTATCGCCGGCGTTCATCTGCGCTTGGAATCTAGGCTGTAGTGCAAGCACTAGTCACCCGTCATCTTAACGTTCAGACACTGGCCAGGCATCAGCCCCTATACATAGTCTTACGACTTAAGCAGAGACCTGTGTTTTTGATAAACAGTCGTTTGGGGTCTTTCGCTGCGGCCCAATAATGCAAGCACCATTGGGCAGGCCTTATCCCGAAGTTACGGCCGCTGTTTTGCCGAGTTCCTTAATAAAGGTTCTCTCGTACACCTGAGGCTCCTCGCCTCACCTACCTGTGTCGGTTTGCGGTACGGTTACTAATTATCATAACTTCCAAGCTTTTCTTGGCACCTTGTCTGCTCAACTTCGATTCACCCGGAGGTTTCACTTCGCTCTAAACCTGCAAGCAAGTTCAGAGACACGTATAACCAAAACGTGCTCAAGCTTTCAAGATACGTCCCTTGAAAGATAAATATATAGTAGGGTACGAATATTAACGCACTCTTCCATCCCCCAATACCTTTCGCCATTGGGGTTAGGACCGCCTAACCCTGGGTCGATTGCCGTTGCCCAGGAAACCTTAGGTTTTCGGTGGACCGGGTTCTCACCGGTCTTTTTGCTACTCATGCCAACATTCTTGCTTCCTAAAACTCCACCCAGGCTCGCGCCTTGAGCTTCAACACTTTAGGAATACTCCTCTACCGCTAATACTTAAAAAGTATTAGCCCTTAGCTTCGGTACTACGTTTAGCCCCGGTAAATTTTCGGCGCAAAAATTCTTGACTAGTGAGCTGTTACGCTTTCTTTAAAGGATGGCTGCTTCTAAGCCAACCTCCTAGTTGTATAAGAATAATCACCACCTTTGACACTTAACGTAGATTTTGGGACCTTAGCTGAAGATCTGGGCTGTTTCCCTTTTGACTGATGGAGCTTAGCCCCCATAGTCTAACTGACAGGAACTTGTATAAGTATTCGGAGTTTGGTTGGGATAGATACCAATAAAGGCTCAAATCCCATCCAGTGCTCTACCCCCTATACAATATTAGTTGTCGCTAGCCCTAAAGCTATTTCGAGGAGAACCAGCTATTACCAAGTTCGATTAGCATTTCACCTCTAACCACAACTCATCCCAGCGTGTTGCACGGCGCTTGGGTTCGGACCTCCCTTTGATATTACTCAAAGTTCATCCTGGTCATGGCTAGCTCACTTGGTTTCGGGTCTTACGTATACTACATAAAAATCGCCTAGTTAAGACTTGGTTTCCCTACGTCTTCTCCCAAATATTTAGGATTAAACAAGCAATATACATAAACTCGTTGGCTCATTCTTCAATAGGCACGCAGTTGTCCTGATACGAAATCAAGACGCCTACTCTTTGTAAACATGTGGTTTCAGATACTATTTCATCCCCCTCACCGGGGTGCTTTTCACCTTTCCCTCACGGTACTTGTTCACTATCGATCTTGAAAAGTATTTAGCCTTGGATCATAGTCGACCCAGATTCAAACAGGATTTCACGTGTCCTGCCCTACTTAAGAATAACTACTGACAAGAGTATTACCTTTAATCTACAGGGCTATCACCTTCTTTGGCATTAGACTTTCCAGTCTAATTCGAATAGATAGTACTTTTGTAACTTGTCTTCTGTCTTATGGATGACAAAAATGCAGTAATCTTACAACCCTCAAAAAAGCAACGGTCCATACCTTTATTATTAGATCCATATAATACATAAATGCATTACATTTCACTAATAAACACTTTTTTGAGTTTAGGCTGTTCCCCTTTCGTTCGCCACTACTTAGGGAATCACAGCTACTTAGTTTCATTAGCCTGTAAACAGGCCAAAAAAACTAAGAAGCTTTTTTATTGTTTTCTCTTCCTCCGCTTACTGAGATGTTTCACTTCAGCGGGTATGCGAACCGAAATAAATTTCGGAACGATGTCGCTTTACGACACCGGGTTTCCCCATTCGGAAATCCTCGGATCAAAACTTGCTTATCAGCTCCCCGAGGCTTATCGCAGATTGCTACGTCCTTCATCGCCTTTTCAAGTCGAGGCATCCACCACATGCCTTAATTTGCGAATTCCTAAAAATCTATATTGATCTTTAGAAAAAATTAAAAATTGCGTTTCTCTATATTATTTTCCTCCATAACATATATAATTTTGATTGAGCGAGCCTATCTGAATTGTCCTTCAAATGCAGTTTTTAAGGTCTTTATCCCTAACAACTATCTTTGAATTGTGAGAATTAAAAAACCGCTTATTCTAAGCGGCGGTTTAGCAAAAAACGCACGTTTTTCTAGCCGCTTAGTGTGTTAGTTAGTAGTTGATTATTTTGCATAGGGTTTTATGAGTTTATCCAGAAGAGGTTTGGCTAAAATTAGCTGTTTGTTCAAACATTGTGGATACTTTTAATGCTGTTATAAGTATATCTCTAATTTGGAATTATGTCAAATATGAGTTAAACTAAAGTTAGCAAACTAACTAACTAGTATATGATATCTTATTTAAAAGGTGAAATATTGATAAAAAATGACAAGTCAATTACGGTAGTTATAGGAGGTGTGGGTTATGAAGTTTTTATGGTAGATAAATTCTTAGAAAAGGCAAAGAAAGGAGAGGGCGTCGAGCTATATACTTACCTAAAACATAGTGAAGACAACATGAGCCTGTATGGATTTACGGGTAAAGACGAACTTGGGTTTTTTAAATTATTAATCTCAATTTCAGGAGTGGGGCCGAAATCTGCTTTGGGTGTGCTGGAGGTGGCTAAATTAGCTGATATTAAAAAAGCTATCCTCAGGGACGATGCTTCTATCTTGTATAAGGTTTCGGGAGTGGGGAAAAAAACGGCAGAAAGGATTGTAGTTGAACTGAAGAATAAGTTGGATAAGATGCCAGTGAGTGATAAGGAAATTGATTTATCTGATATTGATACAGAAACTTTTGATGCTTTGATAGGCTTGGGTTATGTGCAGAGTGATGTACGTGAAGCGTTGAAGCAAATTCCGGAGACGGCAGAGAGAACGGAAGATAAAATTAAATTTGCATTGAAATATTTGAGCAAGTAAATAGCTATTGAATAAACATTCCATCACCAAAGGAATAGAATCTATATTTTTTCTTGATGGCTTTGTTATAAATATCAATAATAAACTTTCTACCAGCTAGCGCTGAGACCAACATAAGTAGTGTGGATTGAGGTAAATGAAAATTAGTGATGAGCGAATCAATAAATTTAAATTTATATGAAGGGTAGATATATATATCAACCCATTTAGAGCCAGCTTTAAGCTGGCCTTTTTGATTTGAAAAACTTTCTAAGGTACGACAAGATGTGGTGCCAACAGCTATAATTGTTTTACCTTGTTTCTTATAACCATTAAGACGTTTGGCAGTGGCTTTATCAAGCACAGTATATTCGGAATGAATTTGATGTTTTTCTATAATTTTTTCTTTAACTGGGGCAAAAGTACCAAGGCCAACATGCAAGGTAATAAACTCAATTTTTATTCCTCGTTTTTTTAATTTGCTTAAAAGATTTTTAGTAAAATGCAGTCCAGCGGTAGGAGCAGCAACAGAGCCTTTGTGTTTGGCAAAAAGCGTTTGGTAATTCTTCTTAATATATTTTGAATCTCTGGTTTTAATGTATGGGGGTAGAGGTGTCTCTCCTATCTTTTCTATGATACTCTCTAATTTTTTACCAGAATGGTTAAATTTGACTAAATATCGATTTTCTTTAACCTTTTTTAAAATATTAGCTTGCAAATTATTGCCCTTAGAACTTAGGTTGTTGTTTGGCTTGGTTTTACCGCCGACCAGAACTTGCCAAATATTGCTTTTAACTTTTTTTAATAAAAAAATTTCAATCTTGCCTCCTGTTTCTTTGTACATAATCAGCCTGGCGGGAATTACCTTAGAGTTATTAAAAATAAGAACATCGTTAGGGGTTAGATGCTTGGTTAGGTTATAGAAAAAATCATGAGTAAGTTTTTTCGTTTTTTTATCTACAACCAATAACCGCGACTTATCTCGCGGTTTTACTTGTTGTTGTGCTATGAGGTTTTTAGGGAGATGGTAATTGAATAAGGATAGTTTCATAAATTTTATATCTACTTTTTGGCCCTCTGAATAATATTCTTGATAAAACTATTTTTTAATGACGTATAACTTGGCCTGTCGTCTTTATATTGTTTATATAATTTTTCTTTTAGTTGAGAATATTTTTTTGCCCAGGCTTTATTATCTTTTAAGAAATCTCTAAACAGAATAAGGTCAAACCAATGGGACCCCTTGTATCTGATGGCATGTAAGTGCACCGAACTAACCCGTGATCCACCTTTAATAAATAAATGCCTGCCCTTGGGACTAAATTCGGATACATATCTATAGCCAATTTTTTTTAAAGGTTTAACAACTTTTTTAAAGTCTTTTGCCATTTTCATTCCGACGGCTATATCTAGAATCGGCTTGGCTTTAGTATCTGGGATGGCAGTACTGCCTGCGTGCTGGATATCTATAATAATCTTTGTGGGTAATACCTTAAGGAGTCTATTTTTTTCTTTTCCAAATAAATCTCGCCATTGTTTATTGTGCGAGACCAATTTAACCGTTCCTCTTTTTAATCCGATGATGTTGCCCATAATAAATGAAATTACCCGGGATTAATCTATCCCCTCTGCTTTATCAATTTTATCCATGGTTTTAGCCATGATGCGTTTGTGGTGTTCAATTAATTTTATAATCTCTCTAGCAATATGGTGGGGGTTGGAAACTTGCTCAAAAAGAACCACCTTTTCAGCAGCAGCTGTTTGGATATGAATCTGACCGTAATCTAAGAAAGTGGGCAGCATTCCCTTCTGTTCTGACATAACATCCTGGATACGAAAAAGTTTATGCTCAGCAATAACACGATGGAAAAGACTTTTTTGCTCAATATTAATAACCCTTCTGTTGGTAACTATCCAAATATCTAAAAAATAATCAAGAAAAGAGTGGTAGAATAGGAGCCACCAATAGAGATAAAAAGTAAAAACTAAAAGATTAAGAAAAATGATAGTAACTTCGCTATTAAATAAGTAAGATAATTCTTTTCTAATAAAAAGATAAGCGACTATGGGAAGAATGGCCAAAAAAACATAGCTTATAACTATTTTAACTAATATAAACCAATGTCTATGTAAGAAAAAAACTATTTTTTCACCGGGTTCACGGTGAGGTAAATATTTAAGTCGAAACATAATGAGTTTTTAAAATAATTTTATAGAGAGGCTCCAGTCAACTGTTAAAATATATGCATATGTAACTGTGAGGATAAGAGCAGAGACTGCTAGATAGGCACCCAGAGTCAAAACATTGCTTAAAGTAGCCACCCCAAAACGTAGAGCATGATAAACTAGGAATATTGAAAAAACTACAAAGAGGGTAGCTAACAGGAAATATATGAGGAGAAAAATGTAAACAGGAATAGCCATAGAATTTTTTAAAAAAGTTTGTTGTCTGGTATTTTCTTACCCATATGTTCGTAGGCGCTCTTAGTAACTGTTCTGCCTCTTGGAGTTCTAGCTATTAATCCTTGCTGCAGAAGAAACGGTTCATAAATTTCTTCAATGGTGGCAACTTCTTCATTGACTGAAGCGGCAATGGTACCCAAACCGACTGGGCCGCCAGAGAATTTTTCAATTATAATCTCGAGGATACGGCGATCTATTTCATCAAGTCCGACTGGATCAATGTTGAGCATGGTAAGAGCTTGATTACATAAATCTAAATTAATTCTATCATTGCCCTCAACTTGAGCAAAATCACGCACTCTCTTCAAAAGACGATTGGCAATACGCGGGGTACTGCGAGCACGCTTGGCAATTTCATGAGAAGTTTCCTCGTCTAGGCTAATATTTAAAATATTAGCGGAGCGATTAACGATTTGGGATAGCTCTTGGGGTTGGTAGAAGTCAATACGAAAGACATTGCCGAAACGATCACGCAAGGGAGAGGATAAAAGACTTAGGCGGGTGGTAGCGCCAACTAAAGTGAATTTAGGTAAATCTAATTTTAGTGTTCTGGCAGACGGTCCTTTGCCTACTATAATATCAAGGCAATAATCTTCCATAGCTGGGTAGAGGATTTCTTCAATGGTTTTATTTAAACGATGAATTTCATCAATAAAAAGAACCTCACCCTCTTGAAGATTGGTTAAAATAGCGGCTAAGTCACCGGCCTTTTCAATAGCCGGCCCTGAAGTGACCCTAATCTCCTGACCCATTTCACCGGCAACGATATGCGAAAGGGTGGTTTTACCAAGACCGGGCGCTCCATAAAAAAGAACGTGTTCTAACGGTTCTTGCCTTTGCCTGGCAGCAGACATAAAGATATGAAGATTTTTTTTGAGTCCTTCCTGTCCGACGAAATCTTTGAGTTTTTTGGGTCTTAAACTTTGATCAAATCTTTTATCTTCATTTTTTTCAGTTGGAGTAGTTATCTTTTCATCCATACTAATATATTACCTTTTATACTGTTTTTTGGCAATTTTAAAACCGCCCGGTTAGGGGCGGTCATGGGGATTAATTTTCAAGGAATGCCTGATACCCTCGATATGCACTATATATATCTGCCTTTGAGGCAAGCTCATAAGGCGAATGGAGGTTAAGCAGGGCTACACCAATGTCTATTACTTCTATATTGCGGTTGGCTAGATAAATAGCGAGTGTTCCACCACCACCTTGATCTATTTTACCCATATGCCCTGTTTGCCAGACAACTTTTTTCTTATCAAATAAATTTATAATTTGGCGGATAAATTGGGGCTCAGCATCAATGGTATAATATTTACCCCCGCAACCAGCATGTTTTTCAATAACTACTCCCTGGCCTAAATTAACTGCATTACTTATGTCTTGCTTGTCTTTATAATCTGGATCAAAAGCTCCGGTAGTATCAGCTGAAATTGCCTGGGATTTACGGAATAAATCGTTGACGCTTAGTGGGGTGTTGGTTTCATAAAGTAAATATTCTAAAATATTGTCGAGGAAAAGAGACTTGGCCCCAGTACTGCCATCGCTGGCTATTTCTTCTTTGTCAGCCAAGAAAAGGAGTTTTGTATTGTCATCTTTTGACGCTATAAGAGCCTGCAGGGCAGTGTAAACACAAACTCTGTCATCTTGGCCATAGCCAGCAACCATGCTTTTATCAAAACCAATATCACGAGCAGGGAAGCTAGGCACAAAACGAATATCGGCCGCAAATAGATCAACTTGTTTCATTTTATAATTTTCGTGTAACCACTTAAGAATTGCGAGCTTAACTCTGTCTTTAGCCTTTTTAGCATTAACAGGACGAGAGCCGATGATAATATTCATTTCTTCTCCTTTAACTTTTGGCTTATCTACATCTTGTCTGTCTAAATGGGGCAATAAGTCGGATATCAAAAACACTGGATCATCTTTTTTATCACCAATATTAATTTCAATTTCTTCTCCACTTTTTAAAACAACTGTACCAACCATGTTAAGGGGAATAGTTGGCCAGTGGTATTTCTTAATCCCACCATAATAATGAGATTTAAAATACGCCAGCCCTGAATCTTCATATAAGGGTCTAACTTTGAGGTCAAGCCTGGGTGCGTCTACGTGAGCCATTAACATTTTTATGCCCTGGCTTAATTTGTTCTCCCCAAGAGATATAAATATGGCGCTTTTATTGCGGTTGATAAAATAAAATTTATTACCTCTGGGTAATTTTTCATCTAAGCTAACTTCTTTATATCCTTCTTTTTTTGCCAGTTTGACTGATTCGTGTATTGTTTGCCTTTCTGTTTTAGATATATTTAAAAATTTCTTATAATCTTCTGCAAATTCAAAAGACAAGTTTTGCTCTTTAGGAGAAGCTAAATCCCAAAAAGACTCTTGTTTGAATAATAACTCTTCGAGTTTATTTTGTTTTTTATTGGCCATATCTTTTTAATTAATTAAGTAAATTATCATTAATTAAGACTAACAATAATAGATGTTCTTGACAAGGGTTGAATATAATGTTAAGATGTTATGAAAGGCAAAAAATTATAGCTGAATAGACCAGCGACAAGCAGAGGGAACTGCCTGTTTTTATTTTAGCTTTTTAGCTAATATTAGCGATTACACCTTAATTTCTCCAAGAGACGACGAGCATGGGGATCTTCTTTCCAGGCTAATTCCGGTCTTTGACTCGAATTTTCCTAGAAAAGATTTTCTTCTCTTGGAGTAATTAGAGTGTAATATAATTAAAAAACCGCCTATTGGTGGTTTTTTGACATTTATATTGCTTATTGTTCTATTATTTTATACACCAAATCGTTGGTTCTAACTGGCTTATCTGTTTGGATAGCAACAATATCATTTTGCGTAGCTTGTTTAATTTTCTTATGGTTAATCTCCATTGAATTGATGATCTGCTTTAAAATCCCTGTGTTTTGACCCTGGATATATATATCATCCTTAACCTTAAGAATTTTCTTGGCTTGAATTTCAATTTCAGCTACTGAAAGTTTGCTGTAAAAATGAATAACTTTACCAATGTGGATTTTTTTTTGAGTGGCTTGACTGCCATAAGTATGAGTCCATTGATTTAGGGGCTTACCTAAATAGAAGCCCGAAGAAAAATCACGGTTGTAAACTGTTTTTAATTGTTTTAACAATTCTTTTTTAATATTATCAAAATCTTGTTTAAAATTTTTCTTATTTTTATTGGTAAAATAGAAATCAATGGCTTGGCGGTAGACTTGTGTTACGGTTTTAACATATTCCGGACTTCGGTTGCGACCTTCAATTTTAAATGAGTCAATATTGGACTTAAATAATTCTTCAATAAAGGGCAGGGTACATAAATCTTTAGGGCTCAAGAGATAATCCTCTCCTATTTCAATTTCTTTCCCTTCTTCTATTTCTTTAATTAAATATTTTCGACGACAGGGTTGCAAACACTCTCCCCTGTTGGCTGATTTATTGTAATTAAACTGTGAAAGAAAACATCTGCCAGAAATTGAAACACACATGGCACCATGTATAAATATTTCAATACCAATATTGGTCCTCTTTTCTATTCTTTGAACATCTTTTAGGCTACATTCGCGGGCGAGAACAATTCTTCTTACTCCTTGTTTTTTATAGAAAGATGCGGAAGCGGAATTGGACACGCTGGCTTGCGTACTTAGATGAATTTCATGTCCCATTTTTTTTGCTAATTGCAAAACTGACAGATCGAAGCAGATGATGGCGTCGACTTTGGCGACTTTGGCTTTTTTTAAAATGGTCTTAACTTTATCTAGCTCGTCTTCGTAAATTGTTATATTAAGGGCGAGGTATGCTTTTACCTTGTTATCGTGGCAAATTTGGGTAATTTTTTTAATATCTCCAGCATTAAAATTTTTAGCGCCAGCACGCATATTAAAACCGCGGATACCAAAATATACAGCATCACAGCCACCCTGGATGGCGGCTTTAAGGGAAGTAAAATCTTGAATTGGAGAGAGGAGTTCTGGTTTGGTCATTTATTTTAAGTTTTATCGTGTTAATATAATATCAGTGTAAAAATCAAAAAGAGCGGTTTGCTTTCCTTTGTAGAATATTTCTATATTATTATTAAAATCAGAGTGCTTTATGTTTGGGAGAGATATATTCTGAACATTTTTTATCTTTTTAAACCCAAAACCGAAATAAAATAATCTATTAGCGAGTTTCTGGAAGTCATCATTTTTAGAATATATATTTGTCACTGATAATACCTGTGGCAACTGTATCTCTTTGTTTTTATGTGGCGTGGCAATATAAATTAAATGAAATTTTTGACAACCAAACTTCTTAATCGCTTCTTGGGCTATAAGACCACCAAAACTTTTACCAAATAAAATAATTTCATTATATTCAACCTGAGTATTCCGAAGAAGCTTTGTTAATTTTTTAATAGCTGGATTTAAAGAAAATATTTTAGTAATACCACGCGACCAGCCAAAAGTTCTAACTTCCATGTCAGATTTGCTCTCAATGTGCTTCTTAAGTTCTATGGCCCAGCCATCGTGTCGATTTTCTAGTCCAAAGTGCTTATACAACCTGTCAAATACTTTTTTAAATATAAATGGTTTTTTTGCTCGCGAACCGGGAATGATAATTAATAATTTTTTATTCTTCATATATACAAGGGTTATTTCTATTATTTTAAATTTAAATAATATTTTTCTGTCCCTGCCTAGCAACCTCTTGAAATGGGGAGGAAAATTCTGGTTTGGTTATTTATTTTAAATAATCAAGAGCTGAATTTAATATTGAATCAGCGCGTGAAAAATCTTGATTTCGGGTATATTGATTTGGTAAGGCGATACACTGCATGTCAGCATTTTTGGCGGCCTTAATTCCAATTTGTGTATCTTCAAAAACCAGGCAATTTTTTGGGCTTAACTTTAATTTTTTGGCAGTGGTTATATAGACTTCTGGGTCTGGCTTTCTTTCTTGGCAGTCTTCAAAAACAACGATAATATCAAATACATTTTCGAGTCCTGCTTTCTTTATTACTTTATCAGCGTTTTCCCTGTGTGACGAAGTGGCTAGGGCAAGTCTAATTTTCTGCTTTTTTAATTCGTGGATTAGTTTGACTGCATCTTTGATAATACTTGCTTGCTGATATAAAGGGGGGAAATATTTATTTTGATAATGCCAAACCTCCTCTTTGTTAAAGTTATATTTTTTAGCAAAAATTCGATTGTAGTCTTTGGGGTGTCGACCGATTACTTGCTGCAAGTCTTTTTGGGTTAAATTAATGCCTAATTTCTTATAGCTTTTGGTCGCTGTTTTTATATTAACTCCCTCGGAATCGATAATAACACCATCCATGTCAAATATTATTGCTTTGGGTTGCTTTAAGAGTGCCATAATTATTTTTTACCTAAATAATATTTTCTTTTTTTCTCAGGTAACCTTTCAATAGCATACCTTAACATGGTTCTGGGCATTTGCAAAGTATATTTATCTAAAAATTTAATTAATTCTTGCTCATCACGCTTGCCAATTTCACGTAACATCCAGCCAACTGCTTTGTGGATTAAATCGTGTGACTCTTTGAGAAGAATTTTTGATATTTCAATAGTATTAGCAAATTGCTTTTCACGGATAAAAGCAAAAGTAGCTAAAATTGCAATACGTTTTTCCCACAAAGTTTTTGACTTAGCTAGTTTATATAAGCTTTTTCTATCTTTATCTAATAAATAATTACCAATAATGTGCGGTGCTGATAAATCAACTAAATCCCAGTTGTTGATATTGCGGGTATTTTTTAAATAGAAATCAAAGATTTCTTTTTTTAATTTATCTTCTGCTTTTTTAAATTTCTCCACCAAAATTAAAATGCCTACCAGTCGATATTCATGAATTTTAGAATTTAATAATTTCTGTACATCTGGTAAGCTGGCCTCTTGAAAATATTTTTTTACTATTTTTCTTTGTTCGGGTACGACAATCCCTAAGAAAATATCACCTTCTCCATATTCTCCTTTACCAGTTTTAAAAAAACTTTGCAAAATTTTTGCCTTAGCAGGATTTTTTAGCTTATTTAATTTGTTGGCTATTTTTTGATACATTTTTCAAATTATTTTAGATTACAATTCATAAATGAACTTTGCAATGCTGTTTCTCCTGCCTTGATACCTAAATTATACATATCTAAAAGTAAGTTTACATCTGTAGTACGAGATCTAACGGCAACATCTTTTTTTGGGGCGATAAGCAGAAAACTAGGATTAGCTTTTATTTTTTTTATATCTTCTTCTAGTTTGTCTTCGGCAGAAGCATATAAATTATACAATAATGGGTCGTTAAACATCCATTGCATAAATTTTCCTTCAATAATATTTTTTGCTCGATATCGTAATTTTCTATCAATTTGTCCATTCATAACAATAATTATTTTTTCATTAGGATGTTTTTGTTTAAGGAAGTCAAAACCAATAATATCCATAATAGCAGCATCAATATATTTTTTATCATGAATGGTAGAAACTTTATGAACATAGGGGAATACATTAATGCCCGCTTTGAGTATTTTTAAAATATCAGAACGACGAGCATCAATATATTCAATAACACGAGCATCTAAATTAAAAAGCTTAATATTCAACGGAGTATTTTGCGAAATGATTTTTTGAATATCTAAACATTTTTTATTTTTAATAATATCAATAAAATATTCAATGTCTATTGCATCGCGTAATTTATCTTTTGGAACAGCTTTAATAAATCTATTTTGAAACCGTTGCCACACGCCAATGAAAAAATCCTTACGAGATATGAACTTTTCTCCTAAATTTTCCCAATAAATAGATGCCCCGAGTTCTGTTTGTTTTGCAAGAAAATATGCGCCAGTCATTACTCCTGCAGAAGCACCATATATGGTGCTTATTTTGGGATAAATATTATTTTTCTCGAATGCCGTAGCGACTCCAGCTCCAAAAACACCTCTCATGGTACCGCCAGCAAAATATATTACAAATTTTTTCATAAAAACTAGTTCTGTCTTTTAGGTTATTTAATTCTTTAGATATTTTTTTATACATACTATTAGTTCCTTTCTTCTGAATAAAATCCATAAAAAACTATATAAAAATTTAAAATACTGTGGGAAATGCCGATTAGAATAAGGTTGGGGTAATAGATATATATAGAAGCAAGGGCTAGTCCAGCTAGGAAAATAAGCAGAAAGTCTATTATTTTTATTTTATAAACAAGGTGGATTAAAGTAAAAAGGAAAGCATTAATTAGGATTATAATATAGGGGTTGTGGGTTATGTTATAGAGTTCTGGAATTAAAAATCCCCGATAAATAAATTCCTGCAAAAAACTAACAGGTATAAATAAACCTAGAAAATGCTTGCTTTTTTGCCAGTTGGGATTTGCTTTTCTGTGGGTGGCTTTAATTATTATAAAAAGGAGCAAAAGACTGGCACCAGTAAAGAGCAGGTAGGCCGACCAGGTGTTTGAGAAGTTATCAAATCGTAAGCCAATTTTTTCAAGACTCCAGTTTCTGGTGGCGATAATGATAGCTACGGCTAAAGACATCAGCCCTAAAAGCCACAATCTAAAACGATAAGGGATTATTTTAAAATATATAAGTGCCACGGGCAAGATAAAGATGGTTATAATTTCAAGGATCTGGAGCATAAATACAGTTTATTTTTCTAAAAATTCAACTATTTCCTGATAATTATTTTCCTCTAAGTTTTTTAAATAATCAAAGTGACTACAGTTTAATTCCATGGTTCTATTATTAACAAAGATGTTTTCTATTTTTTTAAAACTCTTTCGCTTAACCACTCTGTCTTTTTTACTCTTTATTATTAATGTATTAATTGAATTTTTATAATTTCTGGGTAATGTAAACCAAAAAATATCATACCATCTTTGGGAAATATTTTTTAATTGATGGTCTGTATAGCCCTTGAAATCAAAGGTGCCCAATTTTGTATGCATTTTGGCATACATTTTTCTGATTCTTCTTGAGTGTGGCGTTTTGTAAAATATAATGCTAAAAACTATCTTGGTAATAAAATTAAAAAATTCCCCTGTGCCAATTAGAACTAACGATTGTAGTTTTATAAGCTGAGAAATTTTAACCGCAAGACTACCACCGTATGATTCTGCAATAATGATTGGGTTGTTAATATTAATGTCTTTCAGAAAATAAACAACATCTTGGGCGATGTTCTTCAAATTGGCTTTGGATTTTTTTAATGACTTTCCGGCGCCCGGTAAATCAATGGCAATTACAAAATATTTTTGTGATAATTTTTTAATTAAATTGTCAAAACAAAGGGCTTCTCCAATACCGGGCGGTAATAAAACAATAGACTGGTTTTTTCTATCGCCGGTTTTTAAATAAGATAAAATTAAATTTTTATTTTGATAAATTTTTTGCATATTTTAAAATCTATGTTCCTGTGTACCATAGTGCTCAACTGGGTATCTGGCAACTTTTGAAGCTAGCTCGCCACATTGTTTTAAATCCCAACCGTTTATCATTCCTTTTATAAAGCCAGCTCGATAAGCGTCGCCTGCTCCAGTTGGATCAACTACTTTTTTTGCCTTGTGTGCCTTAATTTTTATAACCTTGTTTCTATTATATATATAAGAGCCTTGGACTCCATGAGTAATGACGAGCGTTTCTACCGTTTTCTCAAGCTGGCTAATATTTTTGTATTTTAACATTTTCATTATTAGACTGGCTTCATAATCATTAACTATTAGGACCTTAGAGCCAGTGATAATGAGTTTTAACTGATTAGCTTTTAATACGGGGATTTGTTGTCCAGGGTCAGCAATATATGGGATGTTTAGTTTTTGATATATTTTAACGGCTTGTGTCATGTCGTCCACATTGCCGGGTGAAACAATGGCCACACTAACCGGTAGATATTTTTTGATAAGCTTTTCGATTATTTTACGTGGAATACCCATGGTTTCTAAATGAAGAGCCGTAATTTGGTTGTCTTTTTTATCAGTAATAATATGGGCCGAGGTAGTATCTTTGGAGTTAATTATTTTTATTTCTTTATCTGATATTTTGTTCTTTTTTAACCATTTTTTATAACTTAAAAAATCCTTACCTGCCTGAGAGAAAATAACGGGGTTTTCTTTGAGTAATTTTAAATTATATGCGATATTGCCGGCGGTGCCCCCAAAATTTATTTTTAAATTATCAACCAAAAAACACACAGACAAGCTGTGGATTTTATCTGGCATAATGTGGTCGGAAAAATTACCAGGAAAGTCCATTATTTTATCATATGCAATTGAACCTGAGATAAGAATATTTTTTTTAGTCATATTTTTTATTGCTCTACTGCAAACGCAAATAAATCTTCTTTTGGCTTGCGTGGTAAATGGCGGATACTATTTATATAATTTATTTTAATATAGCCGTCTTTGTCAATAACTAATTTTGAAACTGACGACTGATATATTTCAAAAGATAAAAAACCTATAACATCAGTATTAAGTATCCCAGTGATCATGGCTCGGATAAGATTTCCGTGACAGAAGACTGCGACTGCCTTCCCTTTGTTTTGCTGATAAATATCAGCCAGTAATCGCCTTGAGTGATTTTGAAATTCATTTAACTCTTTTTCCATTTTTTGATACTTGGGGACTCTTTTAATTCTTGTTTTATCTGTCATATTAAAGTATTTCATCTTATACCAATCATTCCATTCTATTTCGTTCAAACGATTATCTATAATAATTTCTTTTTTAATTTTCTTGGCAAAAGCGTCTGCTGTTTGTAAGGCGCGGGTCAGTTCACTCGAATAAATTGTATCAATTTTTAACGTTGATAATTTTTTACCTATTAGCAATTTACGTTGTTTTTTGCCTGTTTCTGATAAAGGCATGTTTTTATCCCCGACTTTTTTTCTCACAGAATAGTCTGGGTGACAATGCCTTATCAAATAAATCAAAGTATATGGCTTTTGGGTTTTTGGCTTTATCTTTTCGTATGGAGTTTTATATTGAGACATACGTTTTGGTTGGTTTGGGAAATAGTATATTTACTATACCATTTCCTAGGTGGTTGTTAAGTCTTTTTTACTTCTTAATATAAATAAATATAACGGTCCTAATAATATTAGCAAAAATATGGCCGTTAATAAAAAGGCTGTTTGATATGACCAAAGGTCAACTGCTACGCCTATGCCAAGACCAACGATGGCCCCTATAATTTTATCAATTTGACTTCGAACGGATAACAACGTTGCTTTAAACTTACTGTCTTTAATTACATCTAATAAATAGCTATTATGCACGGTGTTTAACCCATGCTTAGCGCTGTTTATAGCAATAAATGTCAAAATAACTACCCACCATATTGGACACAAGCCTAGAACAAGAAAGAATAATGTAAATACTATAATCTCCAACATGAACAATGAATAGATACTTGTTTTCTTTTTAATCTTACCGCTATAAATAAGAATGACTGAAGCAATGGCTCTTCCTATTCCAAAAAAGATTCCGAAATAGATAACAGGTACTTCAAGAAAGGCTTGATATGAAGATCTAAATATACCAAAAACATATGTTATGCCAGCTAGAGTCCCAATGAATATGGCAAACCTCATATACCCCAGCCTAAACCCTTCCTTAATAACATCTTTAAAATTAGTTGAACCAATTTCTTCAATTTCTTCTGGTTTTAATTTAGGTGATACTAGAGAAATAGCTCCAATTAACCCAACGATGTCTACTATTAACATTATTATAAATGGAATTTTATAACTAATGTTTACAGCCAAAGGAACAAGAACTGTCAATATAATAGGTAGCGCAAAGCCGATTGAGCTAATACGTCCCATTATTTTTGGAAACTCTTTTTCTTTATTAAGGCCTCTTAGGGTCTCGTGGATAAAAGCATTGCCCGTACCACTCATAAAGGCACGACTAAGACTTAATAAAACTGCGCCGACTATAAAAAGCGTTATACTACTCGCCCAAATATAGAAAACAGTTGAGATCAGCATGAAGACTTTTGATAAAACCAAGGCGCGTTTGTGCCCAATTTTATCTGAAATATATCCACTTGGCATTTCAAACAGAAAACCACTTAAATTACCAATTAATAATATGAGTCCAACTGATTTAGTATTTATACCTGGAGTCAAAAGATAGTATACAGCCAGGATGGAAATAAAAATACGCTTATCGGTTGTAAGATAAAGAGCGTATTTCCAAATGTTTGATTGTAGCTTGTTTTTCATTCAAGTTATTCGTTATGGACTTTCACTTTGAACCGATTAGGCTAATTTGGTTGTCGTCTCGTTGTTATTAATAATTCCATCATTGGCGTTTGGCAAGTTGTCCCACATAAATTGAAACCATTGGCGATAGCCATCAGCTAATACATCGTCAATTAAAACATACAGGACAATATCTTCATCTATCTCACCTGGGCCTAAGCCTGTAAAGGTTACCACATGATCACCAAAAATATCAATACAGGTCTTGGTGGAGTATTTGGCTGGCAAAAATTTATACGGCTCCCCCACTTCATCCAGTACGTTTGGTAATTTTTTAACTTCTGAATCAAAGATATGATGATATCCAATATTTAACCTTTTGGCTTCCAAAAGGAAACTTTTTAAGAATGTTTTTAATTTGGGATCAAACCATAAGCCTTTGCCTCCAATAAAAAAAACATCCTGCTCTAAACGCAAGATATCTCTTAGGTAATTCTTAAATCCTTCAACGCCACGATAAACAAATGCTTCTTGGCCACGAGGGGTACTTTTATATTGTCTGGCAAGCTCTGGTAGAACTTTTTTGAGCCTGTCTTCTTTTTCTTTAATTATTTCTAAAAGCTTGACTGGATCTACTGCCTTATATATATTCTCACCTTTGGCAAGAATTTGAAAAGCCAAGCCTTTTTCAATCAGGCGATGAATGGCGTCATAGACGTTACGACGGTGTATTTTGCCCTTGATAGCAATATTACCGACAGTGGTCTCCCCTGTTTCCATCAGAGTTTGATAGATTTTGGCTTCATTCAGGGTGAGACCCAGTTCTTGAAAAATTTCTGAGTACATATTTTTATTTGAGACGACGATTTTGGGTTTTTTGTGTTTATTTTAGAAACTTGGGTGTGGTGATAGTTGTCACCATATGGTGCTATTGGCCACTCCTTGTATTCATTATATCATTAATTAATATAAAAATCAATACAAATATTAATAATTTAATAAATAACTAACCTTTCAACTTTATTTAGGAGAAAATCATGAAAAAATTAATTTTAGTGGCTTTGCTGGTTGTTTATGCGAGCACACCATCTTTTGGCGAAATAAATGCTTATATGCCAAATAGTTTGGGTCAACGAATCGCCATGGTTAGCACTAATGGCATTAACTTCTCAGGTGTTGTTGAAGCTAAATGGTCGAAACATTTTAGTAATTTAATTCCAATTAGTATAAACCAAAAAGATAACAACTATTCCGTTGGAATAGGGCTTGGCTTTCAACTAATAAAAACTAAAATGATTGGTTTCGCTACATACCCAATTCTAAAACATGTTTTTATCCCTAAAAATAAGGATAAAAACGTAGCTGTTAGTATTTGCGTAATAAGCTGGGATTGCTTTAATTGGCTCTCCATGACACTGGCCGGTGCCACATCTCTTCGGTTGGACCATGAGGAAAATCAAAAGAAAGAAAACTTAAAGACTGAAGCTGGTGCAATTGGCTTAATTTTTAAAAAAGAAAAGTGGCAGTGGAGGATTGAATATGATCCTTTAAATAAAAAAGTCGGTTTAGCCCTCCACCATACTTTTTAACTAAGATAGTTAAAAGCCCCTTACTCAAGCAAGAGTGGGGGCTTTATAATTGTTCCACATGGAACAATTGGGGGGGGTTATTAACATTTTTTACCTCCACTCCCCAATTTGTCCACAGTAGCCTAGACATTCTAAAAATGTTCCATATGGAACATTTTTAGAATACAAGTTAATGTTAAAGATAATTGATATATTGTATGTCTATAAAATAAAGTTTATAGTGGCTAAATTGATGTTATTTGAGAAATTTGTGAATACTGATTACTAGTAAAGTCTCTTGGGCGGGCTAAGGAGAAGTATGTGCTATTTTAATACAAAATAATCCAAAAAGTATTAAATTGCTGTTTCCACAAAAAATGACTTTTTCTGGAAACTGTGCATAAAATGTGTGTTTCGGCTAAGTTTAGTGGAAAACCCTAAAAGGCTCAAAAAAAGTCACTTTTTCTGGAAAATATGCATTTTTTAGTGTTTTTTCGGAAGGTTAGCCAAAACACTACTTTTCGCCAAAAAAAGTCACTTTTTCTGGAAACGCGTTTTTTTGACATAAAAACAAAAAATATCTCAAATAGAGATATTTTTTGTAATTTGGACCGTACCGGGTTCGAACCGGTGATCTCCTGAATGCCATCCAGGCGCGATACCAACTTCGCCAACGGCCCGCTATGCACTTAGTCTACTTATAAAATTAAGAAATTCAAGCTTCTAGCTCTAACAGTGCTCTATTGCTTAAGTTGCAAATCTTTTTTGTCTACGACAGCCTAGACATTTTGGGTATGAAAAATGATGAATTTTGTCCACAGTAGCCTAGACATATTCACAAGATGTCAACAATGGCCTAGACATTTTGAGACGTTGACAAATTATTCTTTTTCTTATTTAACTTGGGATATGCTCTCGGCAGGAATCGAACCTGCATCTAAGACTTAGGAGGTCCTTATTCTATCCATTGAACTACGGGAGCGGGTATTAGTTGATATTTATTCTAGCATAGATAAGCTTTGCTGGAAATATGATAAATTATCTTTACAATTAATATTAATCATACTAAGCTGAGAGTATAAATATTAATAATTAATAAATTAAAATTATGTTTAAAGAAAAAGATGCTGATTCATTGGGAGGAGTTGATACGATTATTGGCCCATCAGTGAGCGTTGAGGGAAATTTCAAGGGAGAGGGTAATATTATAATAGAAGGAGAGCTTAAGGGAAGCGTTAAGACGAAAGGATTCCTTAAGGCAACTGAATCTTCTAATATTATGGCCAGTGTAACAGCAGAGAGCGCTGAACTGTCTGGACAAGTGGTGGGTAATGTCAAAATTAAAGAGAACTTGGATATAAAGGAGTCGGCCATAATTGAGGGGGATATAGAAACTAAAACCATATCAGTGGCTTTTGGCGCAGTTTTAAACGGAAATTTAAAAATGAAGAGCGAGAGGAAAATTGAAGAAGTTAAAGAAGAGAAGGTAGAGGAAGACAAAGAGTAAAATAAATACTATTTATGTATTATTACATCTACGATACTTTTGTTAATCATAAAAAATACGAGAAGCAGTTGCAAAGAATAGAGCAGGCACTGACTGATTTAGGTATTTCAGGAAAAATTTTTAAACTAAATGTATTAAAAAGCTTAGAGGGGATTATAGAGGAAGCGGAGAATGACAATGTTAAGAATATTATAGCAGTAGGCAATGACCAGACAGTCAGTAAGCTGGCCAACCTAACGGTAGGTAAGGACCTAGTAATTGGTATTATACCCCTGGGTGAACAAAATATTTTTGCTTCTGCTTTTGGGATTAATTCATGGGAGACAGCAGCAGAGATTTTATCCAAAAGAAAAATAGAACAAATTGATGTGGGCAAACTGAACGGTCAATGCTTTCTGTTATCACTTGAGTCTCCAAGTAATGAAATTGTATTTGGTTTTGATGGATATAATGTGAGTCCCAGAAAGAACAATATGGGAGTGGGGATATATAATATAGCGCATGGAGATAATTTTAAATCAAGTCCCAAAGATGGAGTCATGGAAGCTGTATTTATGCCGGGGAAAACATCAGGCTGGTCGTCTTTTTTTGGCGGCAAGGATAAAGAGGAAGAAAGTGTAAGTGTTTTTCCTATTAAAAAAGTATCAATTAAACATAATAAAAAACCAATACTTTTATCAATTGATAAACAAAGAAATATTAAAACACCTGTTGAAGTTGAGGTAGCACATAAAAAATTAAAAGTAATTGTAGGCAAAGAAAGATTGTTTGATTAATTATATAAGTTAAAAACGCCCCAGTATACTGGGGCGTTTTTTGATTTTAATAAAATAGTTGTCTTAGTTGTTTTTGGTTAGCGATAATAGTTTTTTCTTATCAATAATCTTATTAAGCTTTTGAAAAACTGCTACTTTGGGGAAATTATCTTGAACTATAATTTTCTTGTCAGAAATATCAATGACTTGGCCACGATTTATGATAAGACTATCTCTAATTAAGCCTTCAAATAGGTGGGTGGGTTTGACAACATAGTTAAGCACGCTTTGCGAGTCAGTTTCAATAATAAGGTCTTCAAGGCGACCTATTTCTTTACCAGATTCAGTAACGATGGGCAGGCCTTTTAGTTGTTTGTATTTAATTAACATAAACTATTTATTCTCTTGCTCAATTTTTTTGGTTTCTTCAACGTGTACAGGCTTGGTGTCAGCTGGGGCTTGCGTAGTTTTATCATCCCCTCCATGTTTTTTAAAGATATATAATTGCTGGAAGGCCGTTAGCAGGGTAGTTAAAAACCAATAGAAGGTTAAACCGCCAGGTAAGCCGGCGCCGATGAAAATAGTGATAGCCGGCATAAAATAGAGCATTTGTTTATTCATCATGGCAGACATGCCTTCATCTTTGGCACCAGGTACTTTGGGTTGCTTTTTAGAGATAAGCATTTTACTTGACCAGAACTGAGCAGCGCCAGCCAGAATCGCTAAAACAATGTTTTTATCTGCAAGATTTAAGAATCCGAAAGCGATGGGGTCGATAGTACCAGGATTATTCACAAAAGTATAAAGCATATCAAGGCTCTCCGGTTTAAAGCCAGCGCGAAAAACATGGTAGACGGCGATAAGGAATGGGAATTGGATTAAAAGAGGTAGGCATGAAGACATGGGAGATATCTTTTCTTTTTTATAGAGCTCCATCATGGCGCGACCAAGCTGTTCTTTATTATTTTTATACTTTCTTTTAATCTCCTCCATTTTGGGCTGAAGTTCTTGTAGGGCTTTTTGGCCTTTAATGGATTTAACTGATAAGGGATAGAGAATTATTTTTATAATCAAGGTAACTAAAATAATGGCAATTCCAATATCGTGAAAAGAGGCTGTGTTGTATAAAAAAACAAGGAGATTAAAAAGTGGGTGAAACAAGAGAGTATTATATATTTCAATCATAATATTATTTTAATGGATCAAAGCCTCCTTTAGACAGAGGGTTGCATTTAAATAGCCTTTTAGTGGCCAGTATTCCGCCTTTAATGGCTCCGTAGCGACTAACTGCCTGATAAGCATAATCTGAGCAGGTAGGGCGGTATTTACACTGACCAAAGGGTTTTAAAAACTTAAATGGCCCGTGGTCCAAAGATAAGGTTTTTTGATAAAATTTGATAAAAAAAAGAATGGTAATTTTTGGGGTGATTTTTAAAATGCTCCACATAAGATTGGTTTAATTGTAACAGAAGAGTTTTAATAAATCAATTTAGAATTAAATACAAAAAAATAGCTTTTTGGGGCTATTTTTGGCTAATATAAGATTAATTACCTTGATAAATTTTAGCTTTTTCTAATAAAAAAATGAGGGTTTGCTCTATTTTTTCTTGATTAGCCGTGGTAATGGCTGGTTTAGTTAAAATTACCACATCAAAACCCTTATTAATATTATCTATATTTTTATGTATAGCTTCTCTAATCTGTCTCTTGCTTTTATTGCGCACAACGGCTTTTTTGCTAATCTTGGTGGAAATTACTATACCGAAACGTGAGCTTTTAGGGTTATTGGGTAAAAACTTAAGATTAAAAAAAAGGCTATATAAAATATGGCCTTTTTTATAGACATTCTGAAAATCTTTGTCTTTAGATAATCGATATTCTTTTGCTAACATTGGCTTAAAAGCTCAAAAAAATAAAAAAATTAAACAACTGACAGATTGGCTCTTTTTTTTCTTCTGCGACTGGTTATTGTTTTTTGACCTGATTTGGTTTTCATGCGCGACCTAAAACCATGGGTTTTAGCTCTTTTCCTGTTTTTGGGTTGGTATGTTCTTTTCGGCATGTATTTAAAAATTAATATTAAATTAGATTAATTTTAAAATAGCATAAAAATACGTATAAAACAAGGGATGGTCCTTAAGGTTAGTTAATTTATTATCAACATATACACGTAAATATCCACTAGTTATACACATTCTTTTATTAATTTTCAATTTAACCCAATTTTTATTGGGTTTTGTTGTGTATCTTGTCTTTGTATGATATATTTAGACTTAGATTATTTGATTTAAATATGTAATTTTTATGACCAAGGATGAACTATGGCAGGCAGTATTAGGTGAGCTAGAGTTGTCTTTATCTAAGGCCAGCTTTGTAACATGGTTTCAATATACTTTTATTGTGGCTGAAGAAAATGATCAGATTATTATTGGTGTACCTAATTTATTTACTCAAGCTTGGTTTGAAAAAAAATATCATGAGTTGATTATAAAAACATTAAAGAAAATTACAGAGAATAGAATTAAGGATGTTATATATAAGATAGAGACAAGGAAAGATGACCCAATATTAGCCAAAAAAACGGAAGCTACTGGTGAAGAAACAGCAAGAGATGATGAGGCAATGGTTTTTGTTCAAACAGCGAATCCACTTGGATTAAATCCTAAATATACTTTTGAGAAATTTATTGTTGGTAAAAACAATGAACTAGCACATGCTGCTGCTCAAGCGGTTGGAGACAAGCCCGGGGTTATTTATAATCCATTATTCCTATATGGCGGGGTTGGTTTGGGTAAAACTCATTTATTACAGGCGGTGGGGCATGCAATGCTGTCAAAAAAAGATAATCCCAAAATACTATATACAACTTGTGAAAAATTCACTAATGATTTTGTAAATGCAATTAGAACTGGAAAAACCAAGGAGTTCCAGGAGAAATATCGGGATGTTGATTTATTAATTATGGATGACATTCAGTTTATTGAGGGAAAAGAACAGACCCAAGAGCAATTTTTTCATACTTTTAATGAATTGTTCCAGAAAAACAAGCAAATTGTTATATCCTCTGATAGACCACCGAAGGCTATTCCTACGCTTGAGGATCGCCTGAGGTCGCGTTTTGAGTGCGGTATGATAGCAGACGTTGGAGAACCTGATTTAGAGACAAGAACGGCTATTATTAAAGCTAAATTAGAGGAAAAGGACTATGGGCTGAGTGATGAAATTGTTAATTTCATAGCTTCGGCTATTCAAAGCAACATTAGAGAGATTGAGGGAGCATTAAATAGGATTATTGCTCATCATAGTTTACAAAAACAAGACCCAACTATGGAGTCAATTAAGGGAATTGTGTCTAGTTTAGTAAACCTGCCAAGACGTGGAGCAATTTCTCCAAAAACAGTCTTATCGACGGTGGCTCAATACTTTGAAGTGGCAATTGATGACGTGGTGGGGGCCTCTCGTAAAAAAGAATTAGTAAATCCAAGACAAATTACTATGTACCTTTTACGAGAAGAGCTTGAATTTTCTTTTCCAAATATTGGCAATGAGCTGGGCGGGCGTGATCATACCACAGCAATGCATGCTTATGCTAAAATTAAAAATGGAATTATTGATAATGAGAAATTAAAACAGGATATAACCCTATTGAGACAGAAGATATTTAATAGTACACTATAGAAAGTGTTAACAAGTAGTTAAAGAGTTGTTAATTAGTTCTGTGTTTGCTTGGGACAAGGGTGTAGAAAGGTAGTTAATAAGAAAAGAGTTATCCCGGGGTTTATTAAGGAGTGTTAAAGTTATTCTTTTTTTAGAAACAGGTGTGGGTGGAGATATTAATGTGTTAAGGGTATATTATACACATAGAAAAGCTAATTAAAACAAGTGAAAAAGTATAAAAGTCGAGGTTATCCAGTGTGTATATTATTATAATTAGATTTAGTATAAGGAAACTATTAATATATGAGAGTCATTTGTACACAAGAGAATTTAAAGAAGGGGTTGGGGATCGTTTCAAATATTGCGGGTAAAAATGTTAGCCTACCAATTTTGAACAATATATTAATTCGAGCCAAAGAGGGTCGGTTGGTTTTAATTAGTACTAATTTAGATACGGGTATTAAGGCGGTGGTGCGTGGCAAGATAGAGGCGGATGGCGAGATTACTGTAGCTGCTAAGTTATTTAATGAATATGTATCTTTGTTGGATAATAAGAAGTTAGAATTAGAGACCAAGGAGAATGATTTGATAATTAAGGATGATAAGCAGGAGACGGTTATTCGGGGTCAAGCAGCTGAAGAATACCCAATTGTGCCGGATGTTGAGGGTGGTGAAGGGGTGATAATTGGTAGTGCTGAACTTAAAGCGGCCTTGTCGTCAGTGGTTTTTAGCGCTTCGTATGATGATACCCGACCGGAATTATCAGGTGTTTTGTTTGTTTTTGGGGATAAAAACGTGAGATTTGTGGCCACAGATAGTTATCGGCTGGCGGAAAAAGGTATTAGTGTAAAAAGTAGCCAGTTTAAAGATGGTGGTACTAAAATAATACCGCTTAGGGCTTTACAAGAGGTGGTGCGCATACTTGAAGAAAGTGGTGATGTTAAATTATTCTTTAGTGATAATCAGGTGGTGTTTAAAATGGATAGTGTGACTATAATTTCTCGATTGATTGAGGGTAATTATCCAGATTATAAACAGATTATACCCGAGTCATATAAAACAAAGGCTGAAATTGAGAGAAATGAATTTATTAAAGTGGTTAAGGCGGCCAGCTTGTTTTCCAAGGCAGGCATTAATGATATATTAATTAATATTAACAAGAAGATAGAAGTGTCTTCGGCTAATGTTAATTTGGGTGAGAGTAGGTCTAGTATGGAAGCCCAGGTTTCGGGGGATAAGAATAGTATTGTTTTTAATTATAAGTATTTACTTGATGGTTTGCAGAATATAACTACAAGAAAGATTAATTTAGAAGTGACATCTTCTGATACACCCGCAGTGATGCGTCCAGTAGGCGATGATGATTATTTATATTTGATAATGCCCATAAGACAGTAATTTTTTAGGATATAGAATAAATAATTTTATATAATTTTTTGGTAATAAAAAACCGCCCCATAGGGAGCGCTTTTTTGTTTTTGTTTTTATATTCTATTGTAATGAACTATCAGTGCATAGGTTATTATATTATTTAAACACTCTTATTTGAACATATTTTACTCCCCACTCTTTGGCGGGCTGCCTGTCTGGCATCCAGATATCAATACGATTGTAATATCGTTTATTCATAGTGTCTTCAATGGAAAACATTTTATTGCCAAAGTATTCTGGTATTTGAATTTTTGTTCCACGGGGGAAATAGTTTGAGGCTATCATACCCCAGTAAACGTGTTTACCCCAAGCTGCGGTAAATGGATCGTCATCACATTGATCTACTGTTGAGGAGTATGCCGTGGCAGTGGTATACATAGTGTAATATGGCAAGTCTTCGTTTTGGGGAAGGGTGGAGGTAATTTGGGGTTCTTGCGGGGGAGGGTCTGGATTATCTGGATGATTAACGAAGGCGAGATCGGCAGGACCTTGCCCGTGATTTATATCTATATTTTCTGTGGCTATAACAAACTGAGGACATATCATGTGCACAGTAAAAAGAAGACAAACCACGAAGATTATTTTTTTGGCTAATTCCAGGAAAGAATCATTAAAAAACATATAAAATGGTATTGGTCAAAATAATATTAAGGTATTAAAAAACTTCCCTTATATGGGAAGAACTAAGACCTTAACTTCTAGTGTTAGTATAGCATGGATTAAGACAAAAGTCAAATAAAATGGTTTTTTAGTGGTTGGTTTTTTCTTCAAAAACCTGAGCCTCAAAGGTATAGATTTTAACGTCTGGGTCTTGGTAACAGTTAGAGGGAAGGCCTGTTTTATCTTGGCAAAGGTGGTTTAAAAATTCTTCTAAGCTCCAGTTGGTGTCTGTGGCCACTTGGGGTAGAAAAACTCCAGAGCTTAATCCTTTTTTAATAATTACCCCGTGTTTGCCCAGCTCTATTTTAGAAATATTGTTTATTGGTTGGGGAGGGGTTAAAACAGAAATTTCAATGACTACATCTTCAAGCTCTTTTTGTGAGAGTGGTTGAAAGCGAGGGTCATTGAAAGCAGCGGATTTAGTTATTTCGATGATGCCTGGACCGAGCGCTTGGACCGATTCTATGAGTCCAATACAACCACGTAGTTGATGGTTGATGTTTAGAGTAACAAAGACCCCTCGTTTTTCAGAAAAGATAGGGTAGTTATTATATTCTTTAAATTTTTTTTGAGTTAATTTAAATTCTTGCTCTAAAGTATTACGTGCGAGTTGAAGAGCTGTTTGTTTTTCTTGTTGATTCAAATATTTTAGTTGATTTTTAGTAAAGAGAATAGAGGCGTAGCCAACCACTTTGTCTTTATCGCCAAATTGGGTGTCACCTGAGTTTGTAGAGTCTAATAGTTGGCCGGTTAAGTTTAAATTATTAGCTAAATGCATGGCTATTTTAATGGCACTTGCTCCGCAAGCACAGGTATCAAGGCCAGGAAGGTTTTCTTGGATGATTGATTTAGTTGTATTTTCTAGTTGGGAAGCGTTTTTGGTTAGAATGGCTTTAATTATTTTATTATCACTATAAACAGCGTCATTATATGTGGGATAATGAGACAGATCAGAGCTGGCAATAATTAGAGTATTGTCATCTGTGTTTTGTTGAATTGTTTGCGATATTGATTCAAGGGTTTGTGGATCATGGTTATTAATTAATCCCAGAACAACTTGCCAGTCGTTGGTTAATATTTTTTGAAGAAAAGGAATCTGGACCTCAAGTGAGTGTTCTTCTATGTGGGGGTCGTTATTAATTGATATATTATTATTTTGTGTTAGTTTTTTTATTAATTCTTTATTAACTGGCACATTACCAAGAGGGGTTTTAATTATGTCTCCACTGTATAGAGCAAGGTTGGTGATGGGGAGGTTGTGACTTGAGCCAAGGATGATAACTGTGTTATATGAATGATTTTGAAGAGTTTTAAAACCATGGCTGGCCGTTTGACCGGAGAAAACATAACCAGCGTGGGGGAGGATGAGTATATGGGGTTTGTTCGTTTTTTTATTTGATGTGTTATTAAAAAATTGATCAATCATTTGATTAAGATCTTTTTGGTTATCTGGATAGAATTGTCCAGCAACCGTAGGTTGACGGATTATTTGGTTGTTGTCTTGTGATGGAGACATATTATTTGTTAGTTGATTTATAGATTGATTTTTGATAAAAATAACTAAGCCCCCGAGAATAATGAGTAGGAATAGGATGATGAATAATTGGCGGTACATATCTATATATTAACAAAATAATTAAATAAAACAAAAAATAGAGAGGGAGAGAAGATGAAAAGAGACCCATTGGAAAAGGCGAAAAAAATTTTAAGAAAAATTAAAAAAATAGCTGGAAGAGTGAATGGGGATTTTTTATTGAATCTAATTGAGGTTATTTTTTTTCTTAAAGTACGAGTTATAGGGACGAAGAATATAAAGAGAGGCGGATATGTTTATGCAATTCACCCTCATAGCGATGTTATGGAAACTATGTTGGTTTTTAACATACTTAGGAGGGGTCTTGGTACCCGAGGATTTTATTTTTTAATAATTTATTGGCTACCCACAGTTGTTGATTTTTTGTGTGGTAATCAATTTATTAAAAAATTTAATTTTTTAATAAGAGAGAAAAATGAAAAATGGCGTTGGTATAAGGAGGCTGTGAAATATTTAGATGAGGGTTATCCAGTGGTTCTTTATATGACCAGTTTTTTAAAGAATTTTAAGAGTGGATCTCTTGGGACAGGTGCAGCACGTCTTGCCCTTGAAACTCAGAAACCGATTATCCCCGTATTGGTGAAATCATCAGTACAGAACGGGATGGTTAATTTTCTTAAATATCTATTTAATCCATTTAAGAAAATAGATATAATTATTGGTAAGCCTTTTATTGTTTCGATTCCAGATAAAAGGGAGGCGGCAGAATATATTGTCGCTAGAATTCTGAGACTAAAAGAATTAAAAAACAGCTCAGGTTAATTACTTGGGCTGTTTTTCGTTGGTTAATTAGAATCTGGGTTTTCTGGGATTACTGTTTCTTGAGTTAAATTTTCCGTTATTTCCACCACCTCTACTGCCAAAAGGTTTTGATGGTTGCATAACGGGTGGTTTAAAATTTGAAAAGTCAAAGTCGGTTTGTTTAAGGGAAAGGTTTACTCTATCTTGTTCATCAACGCCAACCACCTTGACTGGAACTTCGTCCCCTATTTTAACAATATCTTCTGGAGTATTAACTCGGAAAGGTGCCATTTCAGATACATGGACTAAACCTTCTTGTTTAGGTAGAAATTCTACCATAGCGCCAAATTCAAACATACGGGTAACTTTACCTTTATATGTTTTGCCAACCTCTGCTTCAGCGGTGAGCATCTCGATCCACTCTTGGGCTTTTTTGGAATCACTACCTGGACCAGCAGTTATCATTACTGTGCCATCGTCTTCTATGTCTATAGCCACGCCAGTTTCATCTATTATTTTATTAATCATTTTACCACCAGGGCCAATGACATCTCTAATTTTATCTGGGTTGATTTTTATTGAGGTAATGCGTGGAGCATAAGGAGACATTTCCTTATTAGGTTCTTTGATGGTAGCATTCATGACTTCAAGGATTTTTAGTCTGGCTTGTTTAGCCTTAGCTAAAGCGTCTTTGATTACGTTGTCATTTAATCCTTTGGTCTTAGTATCCATTTGAATAGCGGTTATGCCCTGGCTGGTACCAGCCACTTTAAAATCCATGTCGCCGGAGTGATCTTCTAGTCCTTGGATGTCAGTTAATATTTTATAGTTGTCTGGATTGTTGTCATCAACGATAAGGCCCATGGCAATACCTGCTACAGCGCGCTTAATGGGCACACCAGCGTCCATTAGGGACAAAGATGACCCACAGGCCGAAGCTTGGGAAGAAGAGCCGTTAGAAGAGAGAACCTCTGAAACTACGCGAATGGTATATGGGAAGTCTTCTTTACTTGGTAGTACTGGCATAAGAGCTTTTTCAGCTAATGCTCCGTGACCAATATCACGACGGCCAGGACCTCTCATGGGAGCTGTTTCGCCGACAGAGAAGGCAGGGAAGTTATAGTGGTGCATATATCTTTTTTTACCGGATTCTTCCATGGTATCAAGAGTTTGTTCATCAGAAGGTGCACCCAGAGTAACGACTGAAAGAACCTGTGTTTCACCTCTTTTAAAGAGACCAGTGCCATGAGTTCTGGGTAATACTCCTATTTCCGCACTTAGGGCGCGCACATCATCCAATCCTCTTTTGTCAGGACGCTCTTCTTTTTCAAGAATAATTTGTCTCATTTTTTTATCAATAAAATCATCAGCTAAAGAGATTCCTTGCTTGCGCTCTTCTTTTGATATTTCATTATCTTCTTTAAGCATGGCGTCTAATTCTTCTTTGGCTTTTTCAATATTTTTTTTGAATTCTTCTTTGTGTTGGTAGTTAAAAATATTGGTAATTTTTTCCTCAGTCATGAATTGATTAACTTTGGAGTGAACTTTTTCTTGAGTAGTTTTTTCTTCCTCGGTTAATTCTGGATTAACTGATATTTTTTCCTTGGCTGCTTTGGTAATTACTTCCTCGATGAGAGTAATTATTTTATTAATATGTTTTTGACCAAATTTAATGGCGTCAAAAATAGTTTGTTCATCGACTTCATTACCACCAGCTTCGATCATAATGACCTTTTCTTTATTAGCTGCCACAAAAAGATCAAGATTGCTTTTCTGTCTGGCTTCATAGGATGGATTTAATACCCACTCGTCATTAATTTGTCCGACTCTGACAGCGGCGATAGGGCCGTCAAAAGGAATGTCTGAAATAGAGAGAGCGCATGAAGCAGCGATAAGGCCAATAACATCAGCATCGTTTTCGTTATCAAAAGAAAGCACAGAGCTGACAACCTGTACATCATTTTTAATGCTTGGCGGAAAAAGAGGCCTAATTGAGCGGTCGATAATACGGCCGGAAAGAATGGCCTCGTCTGCTGGACGACCTTCTCGTTTTATAAAACGAGAGCCCTTAATTTTTCCAGCAGCATAAAGTTTTTCGTCAAAGTCAACCATTAGAGGGAAATAGTCAATACCTTCTCTAATGGAAGAACTTAAACAAGCCGTAGCAAGCACTACGGTGTCTCCATATTGGACGGTGCAAGCACCGTTGGCTTGACTGGCAAGTTTGCCAGTCTCAATAGTAAGTTCTTTACCGCCGATTTGGGTGGAGAACTTCTGAGTATTTGTGGTCATTTGTTTAACCTTTTTTGACCATCAAACTGCAGGTCGCGAATTTATTCACGAAGATGCCTGTGTGTTTGAGGGTCAAATTAATTATTAAGTTTACAAAGCCCCCATTTCAAATGGGGGTTTGTTAATTATTTGGAAGTATCTTTTGGCTTCTCGTTTTTTTTCTGGTCTTGTGGAACATACCTTTCATCATCGATTTCAACCCTTTTGATAAAAGATTTTTTCTTAATTTTGAGTTTTCCCATTAAGTCCTCATAGGCGCTTAGTTCTTCTTTTTCTAAATATTTTAAGAGTTTTCTGCGTAGGTTAACTTTGCGCAATAATCCACGGCGAGAAGAGAAATCTTTTTTGTGCTTCTTTAGATGTTCTGTTAACTCCTTGATTTCCTCGGTGAGGATAGCTATTTGGACTTGCGTTGAGCCAGTGTCGCCGTCATGTGTCTTATATTTGTTGATAACGGCTTGTTTTTTCTTTTTATCTATCATATATTCCTTGTTGCGATATTCCGAGTCATTGGCATGCGCCGAAAGCCAAGAATATCGTTAATTATTACGATTATTCCAATACTATCATATTGTTTGAAATAAATCAAGGCTTGCCACAAGTATTTGTTTGTGGTAGAATAGAATTAGTCGATTTTTTAAATTTTTAACTTATTTAAATAATTTCGAGATAAGAGAAATTAGTAATTAGACAGTCAGGATAAATAAGAAATTGATTGGTAATATTTCAAAATAACTTAATGAATTTTTTAATTCATATTGATTCAAAATTGTGCTTGTTTACTTTAAACAAGGTAACAACTCTTGATAATAGTAAGGATTTTCTTGCTGTTACTAATTTACTGCCAACTTAGGTGTTAGGCAGTCTCTTTTCTCTATCTTCGAAAAGATAAGGCGTGTATGGAAATTTTTATATTTTTAATTGTATTTGGTATCGGTATTGTTGCCGGATACTATTTTCGTCGTACTTTGGCACGGCGTGAAGCAGAAAACGCAGAGGCTAAGGCTGAGAAAATTTTAAGTGCAGCCAAAGACAAGCAAAAAGAGATTGTGATTGATGCCAAAAATAAGGCTCTGGAAGTGACTGAAAAAGCTAAGAAAGACGAGGATGAAAGAAGGGGGGAATTAACTAGTATTCAAAGAAGGATTGAGAAAAGGGAAAGCATGTTCGATAAAAAGATTCTTGAGTTTGAAGAGAAGCAACAAAAGCTTACAGACAAGGAAAAGGGGGTTGATGATCTTCGCGATTCATTACTTAAGATCAAGGAGAAGGGTATGGAAAAGTTAGAAAAAATTTCTAACTTAACACAAGATCAAGCCAAGGAGGCTTTGATGAATAATGTGGAATCGGAGGTAAAAGAAGAGTTATATAGCAGAGTGCGCAAAATAGAAAAAGAGAACACAGAGGAATTGGAAGAAAAGTCAAAGGAAGCGTTATCGCGAGTGATTGAGAGATGTGCTACAAATCATTCAGTTGATACAACCACCACTACAGTAATTTTACGAGATGATGAAATGAAGGGTAGAATTATTGGTAAAGAGGGAAGAAATATTAAAACGATTGAACAGTTAACTGGTACTGAGCTTATAATAGATGAAACACCGGGGACTATTTGGATTTCTGGTTTTTCTCCTATTAGGAGACAAGTCGCTAGAGTGGCTTTAGAAAAATTAATGGCTGATGGAAGGATTCATCCTGGTAGAATTGAAGAAGCTATTGAAGAAGCTAAAAAGCAGTTGGCGCTTGAAATTAAAAAAGCAGGAGAGGACGCTATGTATACTGTAGGAGTTGGCGGTCTTGATCCTAAATTAACTCAGATTTTGGGTAGACTTAAATTTAGGACAAGTTATGGTCATAATGTATTACAGCATTCAATCGAGGTATCAATGTTATCTGGATTGTTGGCAGAGGAGCTGGGGGCTGATGTTATGGTGGCTAAAAAAGGAGGATTGTTGCATGATATTGGTAAGGCAGTTGATCATGAGGTGAAAGGTGGGCATCCTAAGATTGGTTATGATATTATGAAGAAGTTTGGTTTGCCAGAGGAGATTGCCAGGATTTCATTGGAACACCACATGGATCATCCTGAAAGTCTGGAAGGTGTAATAGCTAAAACTGCTGATGCAATTTCAGGTGCTAGGCCTGGCGCTAGAAAAGACACTTATGAGCAGTATGTTCAGAGATTAGAGGATCTAGAAGCAACGGCTAAGAATGTTGAAGGGGTTGAAAAAACTTATGCTATTCAAGCTGGCAGAGAGTTGCGTGTATTTGTGCAGCCAAAGATTGTAGACGATTGGGGTTGCAAGAAAATGGCAAGAGAGATTGCTAATAGGATTGAAGAAGAGTTGAAATATCCAGGAGAGATTAAGGTGACAGTTATACGTGAATCAAGAATTGAGGAATATGCCAGATAAACTAAACTTGTTGTTTTTTAATAATTTTGCTAGAATTTAATAAAAGTGTTATATTTTATTAGTAAAAGGTCTTAATTTGTTAAAAAAGATTAGAAACATATGAACAAAGTAGAGCTAATCGAAAAACTAGCAAACAAGGTGTCTTTAGACAAGAAAGTGGTAACTCAAGTCCTAGAGGGTTTTGAGGAAGTTGTTATAGAGAATTTGAAGAAAGGAGAAGAGGTTACTTTGACTGGCTTTGGTACATTTTTGGCAAAGTTTAGGTCAGCCAGGGGAGGAGTTAATCCGCAGAAGCCAAGTGAAAGGATTCAGGTGCCAGCGGTTACTGTACCCAAGTTTCGTGCTGGCAAAACGCTAAAGGATGCCTTAAAACATTCCCACGTGGATGAAGAGAGAAGAGAAGATAGCTAGACTGGCTTGAAAAATTGTTGTACTTTTTAAGAGGTGCTAATTTTGTGTAGTTTAGTTTGGGTTTTGTATCGTTATTTTTTAAATCATTAGTTTATATTTAAAGGCGAGATTTAAAAATCTCGCCTTCTAAAAATTTTTTTATTTGTGCGCTTGTAGCTCAACTGGATAGAGCGTCTGGCTTCGGACCAGAAGGTTGGGGGTTCGAGTCCCTCCAGGCGCAAATAGAAACTGTGCGCCCATAGCTCAGCTGGTAGAGCAGATCCCTCTTAAGGATAAGGTCCTAGGTTCGAGCCCTAGTGGGCGTAAATTCTAATAATTTAAAAACACCCCATTGGGGTGTTTTTAAATTATTAGAAGTATTTATTTTATCATGCTTGGATCAACGGCGTATGCTTGTGCTACCTCTTTTTCTATTAATCCTTTTTCAGCCATGATTTTTAAGGATTGATCCATGGACGTCATGCCGTCGTCAGCTGAGGTTTGGATAATGGTTTTAATTTGAGATATTTTATTTTTACGTATCAGGTTGGCTACAGCTGGGGTATTGATCATTATTTCTCTAGACGCTATACGACTGGTGTTGCCTGGTGTTGGTATCAGTTGTTGGGATATGACCCCGGCAAGCGACATGGATAATTGCATTCTTATTTGTTCTTGTTGATGTGGTGGAAAAATATCTATAATTCTGTCTATGGTTTGTGATGCGTTTGAAGTGTGAAGGGTGGCTAAGACCAGGTGACCTGTTTCAGCCAGTGTTAATGTGGCACCGATGGTTTCCAAGTCTCTCATTTCGCCAACCATAATCACGTTTGGGTCTTGACGAACGACGTGCTTTAAAGCTTCTGGGAAAGAAAGAAAATCAGAACCGTATTGTCTTTGGCGGACAATACTTTTATTTGGTTTAAATGTGAATTCAATTGGATCTTCCAAAGTTACAATATTACAAGTTCTTTCTTTGTTGACCAGATCAACCATGGCAGCAAGAGAGGTTGATTTGCCACATCCAGTGGGACCAGTGAGAAGAATTAGGCCTTGATGGAGACGAGCCAATGAGTAGACAATTTCTGGCATTTCAATGCCTTCCATGGTTGGTATTTCGTCTTTAATAATTCTTGCGACTAAGCTGGGCATGCCTTTTTCAAAATGGAGATTAACTCTGAAGCGCCCGGAGCCTTCTATTTCATAGGCCAGATCTAATTCTCTTTTTTTAATATATTCTTCTTTTTGTGGCGCACTTAGGATTGAGAGAACCAGTGTTTCGAGTTTAGATTTGGTGAGTGGGGAGTCCTTTAGTTCAACGAGTTCACCATTGATTCTAATAACGGGTGGTCGGTTGACGACTAAATGAATATCTGAGGCGTCTTTTTCAACACCAGCTTTAAAAATGTGATTGATAGACATGGGGTTGTGGGGTTATTTATAATATTTTAATTATACCACAGAAGGGGGAAAATTGGGATTTATTTGACAATATCTATTATTTATGATATAATTTTAATGTATGATAAAGCTTAAATACTCTCATAATTTAATGAAAAAATTGTTGTTGTCAGCAATTGTTTTTGTATTGATATTTGCTGGCATGCCGGTTTTTTCTCAAAGTACTTACTTTAGCCGTTTTGAGGTGACAGACGTTAAAAATGGTACAGCTAAGCTTAAGTGGTATACAGCACAGGAGCCAACAAAGGCCTTTATCTATTTTGGAGAAATAGCTGAGGATTTAACAAGAACTGCGGGTTATGGAGCTTATGATTTTTCACATGAGGTTCTTTTGTATGAATTACAAAAGGATACTACTTATTATTATAAAATAGTGGCGTATAATAAATTTCAGCAAAAGACGGAGTCTTTTGTTCAAGTTTTTTCTACTGGTGGCATGAAGGATACTGTTTATCCAGAGTTTGTCGGGCAGAGGGTATTGCAGACGACCCGAGATGCAGCTGTGATTAGTTGGGAAACAAATGAGTTAACTAGGGCAGCAGTACAGTATGGGTATTACAAGGATAGCTTGGGTGGTAGAGCTAGTTATAAAGCCTTTCATAAATACCATGAAATGTTTTTATACAAACTTTATCCATATTCTAAATATTATGTAAAAATTATTGCAGAAGATCAAGGAGGGAATAAAAAAATATCATTTTTAGAGTTTAGAACGGGTGGTATTATTAAGGGAAATATTGAACTACAAATTTATGATATTCGGCCAGTGGCCTCTGATCCCGGTTATGTGACTAATAATTCCGCAACTATAAAATGGAAAACAAATTTAGCTGCCAAGAGCAGATTGCACTTAGGTACTACTCAGGGTAAATATGACAAGCGGATTGATGTTAATATTGAGAAGAGAAGTTTAGATCATCAGATAACTTTAACTGACATTGAATCTAATAAAACATATTATTACAAGATAGAGGCGTTTGGGGGTTTATATAATAAAGGTAAGATAACTAATGAAATGACTTTTACTACATCTTCAGCTGAGCCTTATGGCCCCCAAGTTGAAGAACGAAAAGATACTGTGGCTGATTTTTTTGATCATGATCAGGATGGGTTATCAGATAATTATGAATTAGAAATTGGTACAGATCCTTTTTTGTTTGACAGCGATGGGGATTCTTATGGAGATGGTAATGAAATGAAATATGGTTATGATCCCTTAATACCCGGGAGTACTTTAGAAAGTAGATTAAAACCTGAAAGGTATCTTAGGCCTAAATTATCGGGTGCCTATGAGGAACAGAAAATAAATGAGTTAAAAGCTTTTATTCATAGACAAATTGGTTATACTAGAGTAAGTGATTCTAACTGGACGATTTTAACTAATGCATATATTTATGGTAAATATCCTGGAGTGGCCATTACTCAAGCCATGAGATTTGGCGGTAAGACCGTACATCCAACTATTAGTTGGATGGCTTGGCAGAATAGTTCGCAGTATAAAGAATATATTGATAGATAATTTTTTAGATTATATTAACAAAACAGCCGTTAGGGCTGTTTTTTGTTATTTGAAAATTAATAATGTATGCTATATTATATAAATATGAAACAACAAGAAGCACTGGATATATTAAAATTGGGAAAGAACGTATTTTTGACGGGGTCTCCTGGAAGCGGGAAGACTTTTTTGTTGAATAGATATATTAGTTTTTTAAAAGAAAAAGGAGTGGCCGTGGGAGTAACGGCTTCAACTGGTATTGCGGCTACGCATATGAATGGTATTACCATTCATTCTTGGGCAGGCATAGGTATAAAAGATGAATTACAAGAAAGTGATTTAAGGAAGCTTCAAAAAAATGGGCGACTCAGGAGTCGCTTGTCGCGAACTAAGGTGTTGATTATAGATGAGATTTCTATGTTGCATTCATATCGATTAGATATGGTTGATTATGTTTGTAAAATGATTCGGCAGGACATGCGCCCGTTTGGAGGAATGCAAATAGTATTGTGTGGTGATTTTTTTCAATTACCTCCAATTAGTAAGGGTGAGGGAAAGGCAGAATTTGTTCACAAATCTCAAATTTGGGACGAAATGGATTTGAAGGTGTGTTATCTAAGTGAGCAGTATAGGCAGACCGGTGATGATGCCTTAGCCAGTGTTTTGAATGACATACGCACAAATGACACGGGCGAACATACCCTGGAGTTATTAAGGGGCAGTTACAAGAGGGACATTGAGGGCCAGATAACACCGACTAAACTGTTTACGCATAATGTAGATGTGGATATGGTAAATCATAGAGAGTTGAGCAAGGTGCCGGGTGAAATAAAAAAATATGCCATGAAGGTTCATGGTGCTAGCAAGCTTGGAGAAATTTTGGCTAAGAATTGCTTGGCACCAGAGGAATTAATATTAAAAAAGGGAGCGATGGTTATGTTTGTCAAAAATAATTTTGATGAGGGGTACGTGAATGGGACTTTGGGAAGGATAATTGGTTTTGATGAATATGGCATGCCGGTTGTTAAAACTTTTTTGGGTGATGAAATTACAGCGATGCCTGAAAGTTGGGTGATTGAGGAAGAGGGGAAGATAAAAGCTGAAATAGTACAGATTCCTTTACGGTTGGCATGGGCGATTACCGTGCATAAGAGTCAGGGGATGACTTTAGATGGGGCAGAAATTGATCTTTCAAAATCATTTGTAGAGGGTATGGGTTATGTGGGTCTTTCACGAGTGAGATCAATCAGTGGTTTGCGATTGATGGGTTTAAATAATTTGGCGCTACGAGTGAATGAAGATATATTAAAGTTAGATAAAATATTTATTGGGATATCAGAAAATAATACCTTGGAAATTCAAAATTTAGATATTAAAGAAAAAGAAGCCAGACAAAGAGGATTTTTAAATTCAATTTTACCTTCAGAAGAAGAAAAAGGAGAAAAAAGAAAAAGGAGAGAGAAGAAAGTTTCTTCGCAGGAAAGAACGAAGAAGTTGGTTGATCAAAAACTTTCAATCGCGGAAATTGCTGAGATACGTGGAATGACGCAGGGGACTGTATTATCTCATTTGGAGAAAATGATAGCTAGGGGAGTTGATGTTGATTTGGAATATTTAATTCCAGAGACAAGTCGTTTAGAGGAAATAAGTCGAGCTTTTAAAAAAAGTGGTGATACAAAGCTAGCACCAGTTAAAGAAATTCTTTCAAGTGATTTTTCCTATGATGAGATAAGGATAGGGAGAATGTTTTTATTTGATATTAATAATTAAGGGTAGTTTTTATGACTTATAATAAAAAACATAGTTTTATTTTAGGGGCTATACTTTTTTTGTTGGGTCTTTTGGCGGGTGGGCGGATTTTAGCTCCCAAGATTTTTTCTGATAAATTGGGAGGCACGGAAATATATTTAGTAAAGAGCGTTATTGATGGAGACACTTTTAGAATAGACGATAATATTAGGATTAGGCTAATGGGTATTGATAGCCCAGAAAAAGGTGAATGTTATTATAACGAAGCAAGGATTGCGCTAACGGATTTAATTGATAAAAGAAAAGTTAAACTAGAAAAAGATATTACCGACAAGGACAGATATGATCGTTGGTTGCGCTATGCGGTTTTGTTGGTTGAAGACGGGGATAATGTTTTAGTTAACGACTATTTGGTGCGACAAGGTTATGCTATAGCGACGGCTATTCCACCAGATAAATATTATCGAGCATTATTGTCATCTGCTCAGGAAGAAGCGAGGAGAAAGGAGAGGGGATTATGGGGCGAGTGTGATTATGAAGAGAGAATTGATACATCAAAGCAAGAAAAGGACTTAGGGCCAAGTGATCCGCAGTGTATTATAAAAGGGAATATTTCAGAAAAAGGTTTTGGCATGACATATTTAGTGCCTGGTTGTGATAATTATGATAGAGTAAAAATAGACATTCGCAAAGGTGAAAAGTATTTTTGTACAGAGAAAGAGGCTGAAGACGCAGGGTTCCGTAAAGCCACTAATTGTCCTTAGTTTTATTTAATTAACCTAAAGAAAAAATTTCCCAAAATATTTGGGAGATTTTTTTGATGCTTCGATATTATTTTGTATGTCAAAAAAGCATTAACTTTCCACGTTAAATTTGATTTTATGGATTTCTTCTAATAGTTCGATAGTTGTTTTGACAGAAGGGTTTTGTGTATTTTTTAAAAATACCCTATTGCCAAATTTTTCTAACAGCAGACTTAAAAATTCATCTCCCCAAGATGGTGTAAATACATTAACGCCCTCAAAATCCACTTCTATTTTCTCGTCACTGCCCACATCTTTTAAAGAAGGCAAAAAAGCAGCAAAAGCTTCTTTGCCAAATTGCCGTCCAGTTAAAGTTGTACCAAATTTTTTAAATAAAATAGTCATATTAATATTGGATTAAAGCTAAACAACCGTGAAAATTAACAGTAGATTGTTTAATTTCTAATTTTTTATTTTTTTTATAAATATTAAGTATTGCGTCGCCGGTTTGAAAAAATAAATTTAAATTATATGTCATTACCATTTTTTTTACAAATTTTAAGCCATTGCCGCGAGCTTCTGGCGCACGACCAGAAATAATTTCAGTAAAAGCAGTTTTCAGGGCGTCTAAATGATTATTTAATTCTGGTTTAACTTTTTTTAATGTGGCCAAGATGCCCTGGCCTCTGTCTGCCAAAATAACTATTCTCTTGGTTAAATCATAAGCAAAAAATATTCCTCTGATATCTGGCCAATTGCCTAGGTTGTGATCAAAAGAATTATTACCAATCTCGCCGACAATGCTGCCAACTAAAGCATACATTTCTTTTGTTGCTTTTGTTTTATTTAATTCCCTTTCTAGTTTATCTGCTCTAGCTTTAAAAATATAAATATCTTTGCAATAAAAATCAGATTGTGGTTCAGTTCCTTCTTTGTTCAAAGTCCAATTTTTTGCCATTTTGAATATATCTTTTAAATTATTTTTTATATATTCATTGATATCTTCTTTTTTATAATAACGATAATTATTTTTTCCACGAACCGAAACTAGGCGACCACTCTCATCCCAGCGACGTAAGGTTTGAGTTGAAACACCAAGTATTTCAGATGCTTTTTTAATTGTAATTAAGTTGATATCCATAAACCTTATACAAATTCGGCTGAACCTTATACATTTTTATTGTAAACCTTATACAAAATTTTGTCAACCTTATACATTTTTATTGTAAAAATTAGCAAAAACGAGGATTTAAACTTCGTTTTTGCTTGAAGGAATTATAATTGGGGATATTTGGTAGAAGAAGGAGTTAATATTCATTCACTTTTTTCGATTTCTTCTAAGTCATTATTATTAATACCCAAAGCTAATTTTCTAAATAAATCCATTAAATTATCCCATCTAACGCTATGTCTTTTTCCATCTTGGTCAACATACCAAATTGCTCCTTTTTGATTAACCTGAAGAAGTAGTTTGCCTTTTAGCCTATTGGCTAAATTAGTATCTATTGAAAATTTACCTTGATATGCTCCAGGTGTATATGGGCTAAAGCCATGAGTTAATTCTGATCTGTCTGTGTAGCCATCTTCATCTGTATCCAAATCAGGTTTAATGCTATCCACGGCAGCTGGAATTTTTAATAAATTTTCGTCGGTAATACCTAAGGCAAAATTTTCAAAGAGTGCTAAGGCGTTATCCCAAGTTATATTATGCCTTTGATATTTATTATCATCTACATACCACACTTTTCCGTTATCCTCTACGCTTAAAAGCAGTCTGCCGGATAATCGTTTGGCCATATTGCTTGGTTTATTACTTATCGTTGTCGGTACGATTACAGGTGGCTCCTGGTTTTTTGAAAGAGTAAAACTAAAATCACTACTTCGAGTGGTATTACTAGATGAATCGATGGCAGTAATTTGAAAATGATATTTTTTATCCGTCTCCAGGGTATCTCGAGAGTAGCTGTGAGTTTTTTTATAGTTTTTATTATTGCCTCCTCCGAATAAATGATAGTCTCCTGCCGAATTTCCAAAGTCAACTAGAAAAACAGTATCTTCGTTTGTTGTCCAGCTGATTCCGATTTGAGTTTCACTAACCTGGACAATACTGACGTTGTTTATAGTGGGAGGTGTAGTATCAGCAGGAGGGATTGGGTCTTGCTGGCAATATGTATCCTTATCCCAACCTGATGTTTTTTGCCCGCTGGCAATATCAAGAATCATGCTGTTGTTACACTCATTACTCTCATGAACAACATTGGCGGAATCGTCCAGAGTTATTTTAACTTTTTTAGCATTTGTCCAATTCGATTTTCGATAAGTAAATACATTACTAAATTCGGTTTCCGCTTGTGGATTTAATAATTCATCTTTTCCTCGGCAACTTCCGCCCACTTCAGTGTATGTTTCCCCGTCTGTTGAATTATATATAGTTAAACAAAAAATATGCTCTTCTAATATTCCACCGGTTAATTTGGCTGTTTGTGTACCTTGATTCTTAATAGTTATATTGAAATATGCGTAAGGGTCGTCACCCGCAGGGGGAAGATTTGTATAACTTAGATTGCTAATTATTAAATCACTACTACCCTCGGAATTTACGGTGAAGGGCAATACCAGGAAGATAAGAAGGAGGCAATAAGCTAGGATTTTTGTTGTTGTATTCATAGATATATTTATAGTTAATATTTTTTTGTCTTATTAGGTTAATTTTATCATAGTGTGCTTTTATTTTCAAAAAAATATTTCCGTTTTTGTGGGGCCACAACAGAAATTTAGTTATAAATTGATTATTAAATAAAGTAGGGTTAATGCCCCAACCAGGCTTCAAATATTTCCATAAGTTCACCCACGGCTAACGTTCCCCAAAGAATAACAAGACCCAAGATGATTTTAACTATGTAAGGAATTGAGAAGTCGAATCTTTTTTTGATAATAGTGCTTATTGGAGGCAAGTAAACTAAAGAAAGAAGAAGGTAAAAAATTCCCGGAACAGGATGTACCAAAAATATATTCAATACGCCGATTGTAAGAAAAACTATGCTAAATATCCAATTGATTATATTTTTTATCATAATTTTATTATATCAAAAAATCATTCTGATAGGAATGATTTTTAGTGGGGTGGTAAGCTAAAGTGAATAGTGTGTTACCTTTTAGATACTTCAAATAAAACAATAGAAATGACTTTTAAAAAACATTTTTCGTGTGGATAAAATATACCAAATCTTTAATAATATAGACTTTCAAACCCATCTTTCAACTAAGGTGGTTTTTTGGTATAATTAAATTAATTAATAATTAATTAAATTAAAAATATGAAAAGAAAATTTCCTTATCAAATCCATATCATCTTGGGACTTATTTGGGTTTTTGTTGGTTTGAGCTTGCATACTGGTATTGAACTAGCAATTTGGGTTGTTGGTGGGTTGGTGATGATTATAATCGGGTTGCTTAACAGAAAATCAAATTAGAAAGTGGTTTTTTGATATACTTAAACTATGGACATTCAAATGTTTATTCGTTCAATTATTTTCCTGGTGGCTGGTTTGGTTTTGATTCTTTTTCCAGAGAAAGTATTGAAGTTCCATGTCTATTGTTTGAAAAAGCTGCATATCAAACATTCAGATTCTAAATCTACTAATAAAGTTTTAGGCATTATTTTTTTAATTATTGCAGTCATCTTGTTTATTATTTCAATTTGATAGAATAAATTAAGCAGGTAAAGCTTTACGTACCTATTACAAATATCTGATTAATATACATTCCTTATGAGCAAACCATTACTCTCTACAAAAATATTTTTGTTAAGTTGGAAGAAGTTATGGTTAATTGTTGTGATTGGCTTTGTTTCGATATTATTACATAATTTAATAAGTGGCCTACTAAAAGTAGAGGAACCTGTTTTTTTTATTATTACAGTAATAATAATTCCTATATATTTTTTAACTTCTGTTATATATAGCATAATATATTTTTTTAAGAATAAAAGATAATTCAATATCCGTTTAATTAGACCCCATTAAAAAATCAGCGCATTAGCGCTGGTTTTTTAATGGGGTGGTAAGCGAAATTTTATTATAAATATTTTATCAAATAAGGTAGAAAAAGATGAACAAACAAGAAAGCTGCCGATGAAATCGGTGTGTAATTTAATAATTTGATTTTTTTAAATATATGTTAAAGTCCTTGAGTTATTGCTCGGATATGATACACTTTATATATAACTTTTTATGGTTAAAAATTATAAAAAAGTAAAAAAAGAGACTATTTCTAGCAAGTTGACCAAAGTAATAAAAAATGGGAAGAGGGTAGAGCTTAAAAAGTCTTTAATTAAGGCGCAAAGTGTCTCAAAGAACCAACCATCAGCATAGAGGTTGAGTTTTTTATTATAGAATAAGACTAAATAAAATGATTAAAACTAAAAAAATTGTTAATTCTGCTAGTTCAGTAGCAAGAAATATAATTAAAAAGCTGGATAAAAATATTTTAGGCGAAGATGGTGATGATGTATTAATAAATAAAAATATTATTTTATTTATTAATACGGAAAAACCTGAGGTTACGTATCAGACGATTGACTCACTGAAAAAATATGGCAAAGAGATAAATCAAAAATTTAGATTTGCCATTATTTTTGATTCTAAAAAGACCAAACAACAAGATAAAGAGTTACTTGAAAGTGTTGATATCGCAATTCCATGTAATTTTACCAATTCATTAAAAATAGAAGAAGCATTGTTGCCATATAAAGAGGAGTTGATAGCCATCACCAGTAGAAGCCCAGAGTCAAATATTCCTATCTTCGCAAAAATTATTCCACATGTTCCGTATTTAAAAATTCCGACGGCAGAATCTCTTAGATGGTCTATCAATAAGATTGATATGCGTCAGCATTTAAAATTATACGATTCCACAATTACTCCTAAATTTCTAGTTGCTAAAAATTCTGGTAAAAAAATACTAAAACAGATTAAAGAAGATATTGGTTTTCCGTTAATTATCAAGCCGGCTGGGTTAGCGCAAAGTTTGCTGGTTAGTATTTGTTTTCACGAGGAAGATCTTGAAGATACGCTAAAGAAAACATTCAAAAAAGTTAAAAAAATATATAAAGAGAACAACAGAATAACAGACCCCGAAATTTTAATTGAGCAATTTTTTGAAGGCGATATGTATTCAGTTGATGCCTATGTTAATGCTGAAGGTGAAATAACTTTTTGCCCATTAGTACATGTTATTACTGGGCACTCAATCGGATTTGATGATTTTTTTAGTTATAAGGCAATTACTCCGACGACATTAACCAAAGAAGCTATTAAAGAGGCAGAGAGCGTGGCTATAAAATCAGTTTATGCAATGGGCTTGAGAAATAGCACTGTTCACATTGAATTAATTAAAACAAATGAAGGGTGGAAAATAATTGAACTAGGACCAAGAATGGGTGGCTTTAGACACTTGATGTATAAGCTAACCTTTAATATTGACCACCAATTAAATGACATTTTAATTCGGATACCTAAAAAGGTAATTATCCCCAAGAAATGCTTAGGCTATGCAGAAACTATGAAATTTTTTGCTAGAGAAGAAGGAGTTATTACTGAAATTAAAGGCATTAAAAAAATACAAGAATTAAAATCTTTTGAAACTATTGATATTCATAAAAAGGTTGGTGATAAATGTTTGTATGCCAAAAATGGAGGGAAGAGTGTGTTTGATTTGACTTTATTTAATAAAAGTCGTTCATCTCTTTTGTCAGACGTTAGGCGCACTGAACAAGCTATTGAAATTAAAATACTTTAAAAAAGAAAGTGGTAGTATTTAAAAAATATATGAAAAGATTAGCAGTTTATTTTTCATCTTCTGGAATACTGGACTATCCTTTTGACAACAAGGAATATTACTAAAGTTATATAGAGATTATAGAGGAGTTAAAAAAGAAGGGTGTAGATACCTATGTTGTTAGAGGTTATTCTTATCAAGGTAATGGGCTTTTTAAAAATTATTCATTTTGGAATGGAGAAAAATTTGTTACTAAAAATGAAAAGATCAAAGTTGACTTGATTTATAATAAAGATAATTTAAACACAATCCCAAAAATTAATGATTGCCCCATAATTAATCATCCAGATTTTGATGAGATCTGTCGAGATAAATTGAAAACTTTTGAATTATTTTCATCTATAGCGATTAAAACATTACTTGTTAATTCATATCAAGAGGCTATTAACTCTTTTGCGAAAATTAAGGGGGATAAGATTGTATTGAAAGAAAGATTTGGTGAAGAAGGGCGAGGGGTTTTTGTTATTGATAAAAAAGAGATAAAGCAAGATTTATATGATGATTGGACTAATGTTTTGATTCAGGAATTTATGGATTCTTCTATGGGCATTCCTAATATTGTTAAAGGGATGCATGACATAAGTGTAATCGTGGTTAACAAGAAGATAATCTCTGGACTTCTTAGGCAGCCAGCAGAGGGGTCGTATTTAGCTAATCTAAAATTGGGCGGTAGTTGCATTTCTTTGCCTTTAGGGGAGATTCCAAAAGAAGTATTAGAGATATTAAATAAAATTATAGATAAGGTTTCTAGTTTTTATCCTGTTATATTTCGGGCTGATTTTATAAATACCAAAAAAGGATTTAAGTTGCTAGAGTTAAATTCTAGGCCTGGGATAGCTCATCGAAAATCTGAGGGTAATGATTATTGGAATTTTAACGGAGCAATTATTGATTGTATTATTGAGCATCTTAATAAAGAATAAGAATATTTTGATAGTTTAATTAGTTAAACAAAAAATCTCTCGGAAATTATTGAGAGATTTTTTGATTGGGTGATTAATCGAGACTGTTGGCAAGCTTTTATCATTTTGTATTAGACTTGAGTGCACAATTAGTTCGTACCCATTTAATTCATCCATAATTTTTTTACTGATCAATTCATAGTCTGATTTATTGGCACGTAATTTATTAGATAGATTATAATTATTATAAATTTAGGATAGTAATAAAAATGTCTTGGCGTAAAGAGAATGGATCTTTCATACTATTTTATTCTTCGATAATAATATCCAATGTTTGAAGCAAAGAAATAACTTCTGGTTTAGAAAATTTTGTTTTTTTTAAAATATTATCTTTTGGATTAATGCAGTAATTTATTGCTCCAGTAAAGTTTGCGTGAGTAAGATTTGCATTATGAAAAATACTTTTATCAAAAATTGATTTTGAAAAATCAGCTTTAGTTAGATTATTATCAATAAAATCAGTTCCCTTGATTTCACATTCAACAAAGAGAGTGTTTCTCAAGTCTAGGTTAAGGAAATTACAATACATTATTAGGCATTTGTTGAACTTAATTTCAAGAAGTTCTGTTTGGCATTCATAAAATTTAATACCAGCTAATTTGCAGTTTTCAAATTCTATATCCCTTAGACTTAAATTTGAAAATTTAGCCAAGCTAAAATTGCATTTTTTGAATTTGCAATTAAAAAATTCACTATTATTAAAATTACTTTCTGTAAAATTACAATTTTGAAATTGGCAATCAGAAAAAGACTTTTTTTTTATATTTTGGTTCTTAAAATCAAAGTTATTAAATTTTTTATTGCTGTATTCTTTTTCTTTAAATGTCATAGATTTTATTATAGCAAAAAACATCTTTAAAGTTCAACTCCCTTTAGGGGTAAATAAAAAATATCCCTAATTTTGGGGATATTTTTTGTGGGGTCGTAACCGAAATTATATTATAAATTTATTGTTGAATAAAGTGGAAAAAGAGAATTTAATGGTTAAGATTAGGGGGAATACAAAGATTATTTTAATCTGAAATTTATTTTTTTATCAAATAGTGAAGCACAACTACACCATTATCGTGCTTTTTAATATTTTTTAATGTAAGAGCGGGGGCTTTTTTAATATTACTAAACAGAGGTATACCTTCTTTTAATAAAACGGGCATAGTAAAGATAATCATCTCGTCAACTTGCCCTTCATTCAAAAAACCAGATAATAAATTTGGTCCGCCAACTAGCCAGATATTTTTATGTGTTTTCTTGTCTAGGCCGTCTATAAATTTTTTTATGTTTCCTTTTACAAAAATAACGTTTTTTTGTGACTGGGTACCAGCGTTTTCAGAAAACACGTAATTTTTCTTTCCAGGATAGAGATATTTGAATTGTTCATATGTTGTGTTTCCTTGAACAGCAGTATCAATATTTTTTATAAATTTTTCATAACCATAATCTGCCTTATTAAATTCGTCAAGCCAAGCAACACTACCATCTTTGGTAGCTACATACCCATCTAAACTTTGAGCAATGTATAATATAATTTTTTTCATATAATATCCAGTTTAAAATATTTGGCTAGAGAGACACTATTTTTATTTATTGAATAGTTAGCTTGCCACATTTCGACCCCTTGCTTTATGGCTTTAGAAGCAGCTGATTTAACTTTTTTGTTTGTTTTGTCAGTTTTAGGAGGCTCAAATGGTTTGGCATTATATAAATAACATAATAAAACAATAGCCCTGGTGTTTTTAGATAAATCTTCAAAATGTTTAATTAAACGATCGAAGGAATTAAATTTTGATTTATTTTTTTGAGGGTTCTGGCCAGCAAGGGTTATGAGCGGCATTTTTACCTCTAAGAATGTATCATCCAGCAGGAAGTCTATTCTGGAGTTTGCTAATTTCACTTCTCTTTTCAGCTGATTAAAGTTACCTACAATTTTATTAAATCTTCCTTGCCTTAGAAAAAATTTTACGTATTCATTAATTCTATTTTGGTTGATGCCAATCCATGACTTTTCTTTTTTATTTGGATTATCCAAGGAGATGGCTTCCACGGTATATTTAGTGCGTCTATTTTTATTATTACTTTTTGAGACCAAGCATGGAATATTATTAAACTCTATGTTTCCTATTTTGCCGGTGGATGGACAATGAGCTTCTTCAATTTTACCATTAAAATTAACCAGCATTATAAAACGATTTGGCCTTGAGGTTATAATACCTTCGGTGAGATTATCTTTAAATTTATATTTATTCATGCATAAATTATACCATATTAGTTTGATTTATAATTAAGACACAATCAAAAAATCTCCTAATAGGGGAGAGGTCTTCTCCTTTGGCCTCGACAAATGTCAAGGGCAAAGGTCGCATAGTGGAGGATGTTGGGACTATTTTAGAGCGACAAAGTGAATGTATTTATATCCTCACAGTGTCACATAAATTCTTTATTAATTAAAAAACAGCCGTAACAGGCTGCTTTTGTTTCTCTCATTCATCTAGGAGTGATAGCAAAGGAGAGATAATATCTCTAAAATGTGTTCATCATTTTATCACTATCAACCCCCAAGTGGGTGGGAGAAAATTTCTTTATAAATCTACCAATAAATACTGATAAATTTATAGAGAAAAGGAATTGACTTAGTTTGAATTTCTCCATTCCTAATAAATTTAGTGCTTTTAGTTTTGGGTGCGAGATAAATTTCATCTCGCTTTTTTTAAAAATGAGGCAGAGCCTCTGGCATTTAATTGTCACATAAGGCTCTATATGCCATAGCCTTTCACCTTATTCTAACAGTTATCTGTTAGTTCACCAATATTAAATAATTGGACGCCACGGGTGGAACTACTTCACCACGCAGTTCTAGCCTTCTTTTATACCAGGGAAGGCTCCCTTGAATTATGGCGCTACTCATAATTCCTTATTTGTGTTAATGGGTTTAACACTTACCCGCATTTTTAGACCGAAGTCAAGGCAGTTTTTCTCACCTTTGAAAATTTTTAGCCACTAAAATAAGTAGCTTTTCCCGCCGTTAAGCTGTTGTATGCGGTGAACTTCTTCATCAGTTGCCGCTTTGATGCCGCACATCCAGATGCTTGGTCCGTTACAAAACCTGAAATATCTGGGCCAATCTCTGATTCTTTCTAATTTTTTGGGAGTTTTTTCTACAAACTCGTTCCAAAAAACATTTTCAGTTGTCCATGGTTGAAACAACTGGTGCGTCATACAACCGAAATCGTTTAAACTATTGAACGGAACTCTTTTTTTCCGCTCATACCATTCCTGGATTTCCAACCAAGACATGGCTTTTTTTTTGTTCTCGAATTCAAACACGCGAATTCGGTCAGAAGGGTCTGTTCCTTCCAACATTAACTCTCTGTCAGGTATTATTAGATAACACATGGTTACCTCCTAATAAATTAATGAAAAGTATAGTTAATTGGCTATTTAAATCCCTAAAGGAGGAATTTGAAAAACCAATCAACTGCTCTACTAGGAGGACTATTATTTATATTGTTTTTTTAAAGAGCAATTTTCCTTTCTGAATTTACCAAATTGTATTGATAAACTCGGGAAGGAAGCGTTAATGAACATATCTTTAATTGTTATATTAGTATAGCATATATTGAATAATTTGTCAATAGTAAATAGGCCTAAATAGTACTTTTTGGGCTAATATTAGTGAATAAACAAAAAACACCTCCCCTTTATAGGGGAGATGTTTTCTCCTTTGGCCTCGACAAATGTCAGGGGCAAAGGTGGTAGATGGGACTTGAACCCACTACCTCTGGTACCACAAACCAGTGCTCTAACCAGTTGAGCTACTACCACCATGAATTTTACCCTAAAATTAAGGGAACATTATATCTATGTACTAAATGATGACAATTATGACAAAGCCAGATTAGATTTTTAAGTTTATTATTCTGTCTATTGCGGTCTTTATGGTGAACGGCCAAAAGTCGTTTATCATTATTGCTACACAAAACACATATAACTTGTCGTTTTGAGCGCTCTAAACTTCTTCTACCTGAAAATTCTCCGTTAACCCAATTGGGATGATTTTCGCCTGATAAACTATTTTTATTTTTCCAAATCATATGGCAGGCTTTGTTGCAAAATAGCTTACCGCTCTTCGAGTTTTTAATAGCTTTTGGTTGTTTCCATACTTTTTTCCCGCAAACGTCGCAGTTGACATATTTGCCTGTTCGTAAACCGAAATGATGACATTTTGCTGAGCAGTACTTACCATGTCCTGTTTTTTTGATGGGATGGTCTTATGTAGAATTCTTTATTGCAAATTTTGCAATTTACCTGGGGCATATGCTTTAATTATACTTTAGCCTACTAATGATGCAAAGACATGGGCTTGTGGATTACTCCTTTGTGGCAACATTTGTTTTTGAGTATATATCAAAGAATATGTAGTGAGATGGTACCCCGGGTAGGAATCGAACCTACATCAAAAGCTTAGAAGGCTTCCGTTCTGTCCATTGAACTACCGGGGCGCTAAAGTGGCTAGTTTACTAAAGCATACACCCTATTGATAAATTTGACAAATATTTAGTTTAGTGCTATCCTAGTATTAAAGATGTATTTTTTTCTAAGGTTAGCGAATAATATTGGAAAAAGAGTTATCCACATCTGCCTTTTTAAGAGATAACCATAAAATGCTTATTTTGAGGCAGTTAAAGCAAATTTATATATTATAGACTAGCACAGTTTCCGGTTTTTTGGAACGAAATAATAGAAAACCGGGTTATTTTGTGTTCATTTTTTATTATACTCTAAAAAATTCATGTCTAAATCGGCTACTTACAACAAGAAAGATGATAGGTACTATTTTACCAAAAGACACGAGGTGGTAGATTTGCCTAATTTGATTGAAGTGCAGACTGATTCATATTATTGGTTTTTAAAAGAAGGTTTGCGAGAATTGTTTGATGAAATCAACCCAATAAAGGATTTTATTGGTCGTGATTTAGAATTACATTTTACTGATTATAGTTTAGATGAACCCAAATTTGATGAGGTGACAGCTAAAGAAAGAAATGCTACCTATGAGGCAGCTCTTCGAGCTATGGTAAAACTTGTTAATAAGAGAACGGGTGAAGCCAAGGAGCAAGAAATATATTTAGCAGATTTTCCATTAATGACAGATCGCGGTACTTTCATTATAAATGGTATTGAAAGAGTAGTAGTTTCCCAGTTGATTCGTTCGGCTGGTGTTTTTTTTACTTCAGATTATGTTGCAGGGAAAAGATATTATGGAGCCAAGATTATTCCTAACCGCGGGGCATGGTTGGAAGTAGAGACAGGACAGAATGGAATAATCACGGTTAAGATTGATAGAAAAAGAAAAGTGCCCATTACTTCATTGTTGCGTGCTTTTGGCTATTCAATTGATAGTGAAATTAAAGATTTATTTAGTGACGTAGATACTTTGCCAGATTATAAGTACATAGACATGACGCTGGAGAAAGATATGGCTAAGACCGAAGAGGATGGTTTGCGTGAGGTATATAAAAGAATAAGACCGGGTGATTTGGCTACAGCTGAAAATGCTAGATCTTTAATTCATTCAATGTTTTTTAATTTTGATCGTTATGATTTTGGTAAAGTTGGAAGATATAAGTTAAATCAAAGATTTGGTGAAGACCATCTTTTAGATAAGGATGATAGGGTTTTGAAGAAGAGCGATTTGATCAATATTTTACGGGAGATTATTAAACTTAATATAAATCAGAAAGAACCAGATGATATTGACCATTTGGGGAATAGGCGTGTGCGAGCAGTGGGTGAGCTTATTCAAAATAGGTTTAGACTTGGATTGGCACGTATGGAGAGAGCGGTGGTTGACAAGATGAGTACGATTGATTTAGCTGGTGTTACTCCTGGACAGTTAGTTAATACGCGTCCAATTATGGGGGCAGTTAAAGAGTTTTTTATGTCCTCGCAGTTATCACAGTTCATGGATCAAACCAATCCTTTAGCTGAGCTTGAGCATAAGAGAAGAATTTCTGCTATGGGGCCAGGTGGCTTATCACGTGAAAGAGCTGGATTTGAAGTAAGAGATGTACATAGAACTCATTATGGTAGGATTTGTCCAATTGCTACACCTGAGGGTCCAAATATTGGCTTAGTAGGACACTTGGCTTCATATGCCAAGGTGAATAATTTTGGATTTATTGAAACACCATACAGAAAAGTAATGAAAGACGAGAATGGTAAGATGCAAGTAACCAAAGAACTTGAATATTTAGATGCATTTTCTGAGGAAAAGAAGATTACTACAGCAGCTACTACTCGACTTGATGACCAAGGATATTTTAAAGAGGAAAAAGCGGCTATTCGAAAAGAGGGTGAACCAGTTTTGGGACATGTTGAGGAGATTGACTATATGGATGTTTCACCAAGTCAGATTATTTCTGTGGCAACTTCCTTGATTCCATTTTTGGAACACAATGATGCCGTTAGAGCGCTTATGGGAACTAACATGCAAAGGCAAGCTGTCCCAATCGTTAAACCAGAGGCTCCTGTTGTGGCAACTGGCAATGAGAGAAGAGCAGCCCTTGATTCAGGTCAGATATTGCTAGCCAAACAGGCTGGGCAAATTATATCAGTACAATCTGACAAGATTGAGATTAGCCAAGACGATGGAGATCTAGTCACATATAACTTAACAAAATTTGAAAGATCAAATGCTTCGACTTGCTTGAACCAAAGAGTATTAGTAGACAAGGGTCAAAGAGTAGAGAAGGGCGATGTGCTAACAGATGGTTCCGCGTGTGATGGCGGTGAATTGGCTTTGGGGCAAAATTTACTGGTAGCTTTTATGCCTTGGGAAGGTGGAAATTATGAAGATGCTATTTTGCTTTCTGAAAAGTTAGTACATAACGATAAATATACTTCAATTCATATTGAAGATTATATGCTTGATGTAAGAGAAACAAAGCTTGGTCCTGAAGTGGTAACTCGAGATATTCCTAACGTGGGTGAAGACAAGTTAAAGGACTTAGATGAAGAAGGAATTGTAAGGATTGGAGCTGAAATATCATCAGGTGATATTTTGGTTGGAAAAATTACTCCTAAAGGAGAAACCGAATTAACAGCAGAGGAGAGATTACTTAGAGCTATTTTTGGTGAAAAAGCTAAAGAAGTTCGAGATACCTCTCTTTATTTAGAACATGGAGAGCATGGAAAAGTAATTGATGTAAAGATTTTTTCTCGTGTTAGTGGAGATAAGTTGTCTGCTGGAGTGATTAAGCAGGTACAAGTGACTGTAGCTCATATGAGAAAGATTCAGGTTGGAGATAAGATGGCTGGACGGCATGGTAATAAAGGTGTAATTTCGCGTATTGTATCAGTCGAGGATTTACCCTGTCTGCCTGATGGGCGTCCGGTAGATATAATGCTTAACCCTTTGGGTGTTGCATCTCGTATGAATTTGGGTCAGATTTTAGAGACTCATTTGGGGCTTGTGGCTAAAGAGAGGGGCATTAAGGTGGCGACACCTTCACTGGATGGTGTACCTGAGGAAACAATTAAGGAAGAACTTGAAGAACTTGGATTTGATAAGACAGGCAAGATGAAATTGGTTGATGGAAGGTCTGGTGATCTTTTCGCTTTGCCAACGACTGTTGGATATATCTATATGTTGAAGTTAGTGCACATGGTTGAAGATAAGATTCATCAGCGATCTATTGGCCCATACTCCTTAGTAACCCAACAGCCGTTGGGTGGTAAGGCACAATTTGGTGGTCAGAGATTCGGCGAGATGGAAGTTTGGGCACTAGAGGCTTATGGAGCTGCTTACAGTTTACAAGAAATTTTAACTATTAAATCAGATGATGTACCTGGCAGATCTAAGGCCTATGAATCTATTATTAAAGGGGAACCTATAACTAGGTTAAATATTCCAGAATCTTTTAATGTGCTGGTACGGGAATTAAAGAGTTTGTGTTTAGATGTTGAGCTTTTACGAGATGGCAAATTGGTTGATCAGGATGAGGATGAAGAAATGCAGGAAAGACGAGATGAGAAAGAGGCAGAAGAAACAGTTCAAGAACCTAAAAGGAGAAGAGACAGATAAAGAAGTTAAAAAAGAGGAGAAATAATTTTAAAAAATATTTATGCAAAATGAGTTTCAAAAACCAACACTCGAGTTTGATAGCATTAGATTGAAGGTTGCTTCACCTGATGTTATGCATGCGTGGTCACATGGCGAAGTACTAAAGCCAGAAACCATAAACTACAGAACACAAAAACCTGAGAAAGACGGGCTGTTTTGCGAAAAGATTTTTGGTCCGACTAAAGACTGGGAATGTTATTGCGGTAAGTATAAAAGAGTTAGGTATAAGGGAATAATTTGTGATAAGTGTGGAGTTGAAGTAACTCGATCCTTGGTTAGACGTGAAAGAATGGGCCACATTGATTTAGTTGTGCCGGTTTCACACATTTGGTTTTTGCGCGGTATCCCTTCCAAATTGGGTTTGGTTTTAGATATTTCAGCACAATTGCTGGAAAAGGTAATTTATTTTGCTGATTATTTAATATTAAATGTAGATGAAGAATTAAAAGAGCAGACTTTGGAGCAGATTAAAGATGAGTATAAGCAGAAGAAAAAAAGAATTGAAGGAGATTTTGCTAATAGGGTAAAACAGGTTAAGGACAAAAATGAAAAAGGCAAAGAAAGTGATATTAAAAAAGCAGATGAAGGCAAGGAAAAAGAGCTTAAAGAGTTAACTCAAGCCTTTGATACAGCCAAGAAAGAATTGGGTGAGATTAAAAAATTAAAAGTTATTCCCGAAAGTATTTATCAGGATTGGTCACTTAAATATGGCCATATTTTTGAGGTGGGTATTGGGGCAGAGAGCATCCGTAATGTACTTTCAAATATTAATTTAGATGAAGAAATAAAGAAGATTGAAATTGCTATGACAAAGACTGTCGGTGGTGGCTATCGCAAGTTAATTAAGAGGTTGAAGGTTATAAAAAGTTTGAAGAAAAATAGTATTAGACCAGAGTGGATGATCCTTGATACTGTTCCTGTTATTCCACCAGATTTGCGACCAATGGTGCAATTGGACGGTGGGCGTTTTGCTACATCTGATTTGAATGATTTATATAGACGAGTTATTAATAGAAATAATCGTTTGCGTAAATTGATTGATTTAAATGCTCCTGAAGTTATTTGTCGTAATGAAAAGAGAATGTTACAGGAAGCGGTTGATGCCCTGATTGATAATTCAGCCAGGCATGGTAAAACAGTTACAGCTTCAACTGGGCAAAAAAGAATGCTTAAGTCTTTGGCCGACATTTTGAAAGGTAAGCAAGGCAGGTTTAGGCAGAATTTACTCGGTAAAAGAGTTGACTATTCTGGGAGAAGTGTAATTGTAGTCGGTCCACACTTAAAATTTGATGAATGTGGTATACCGAAGAGAATGGCCCTTGAGTTATTTAAGCCCTTTATTATTGCAGAGCTTATTAAAAAAGAATATGTCCACAATGTGAGATCGGCTAATCGTTTTATTGAGGCTGATCGTGGTGAGGTGTGGGATATTTTAGAGAAAATTACTAAAGATTCATATGTTTATCTAAATAGGGCTCCAACCTTGCATCGTTTGGGTATTCAAGCTTTTAAACCAATATTAATTGAAGGCAAGGCAATTCAATTGCATCCTTTGGTGTGCCCACCTTTTAATGCTGACTTTGATGGAGACCAGATGGCTGTACACGTACCTTTGACCAAGCAGGCACGCAAGGAAGCTGCTGAAATAATGCTTTCAAGTAAAAATATTTTAAAACCAGCAACTGGAGATCCATCAGTAACACCTGCACAGGATTTTGTGTTAGGTTGCTATTTCCTTACTTTTATAGCTCTTGAAAAGGCGGACGAAGAAACAAGGCTGTTTTCTTCAACTGAAGAAGCTAGGCAGGTGTTTGATAATGATTTGGTTGATTTACGAGAAAAGGTTAAAGTGAGGATTAATGGCAAGATTATCGATACAAGTATGGGTCGTATTGTGTTTAATGAGGTTATTCCTGAGAAAATTAATTTTGTAAATGAATTAGTGGATAAGGGTCGTTTAAAATCTTTGGCTCAAGAGGTGATGGAAGTTTATGGCAGAGAGAGAACAGTCCAATTTTTAAATGATATTAAATCATTATCAATGATTTATGTCACTCGCTCAGGCATTTCTTGGGGTATGGCTGATTTGCCCCCTTTGCCAGAGAAGCATAGTGTTTTTGAAGAGGCCGAAGCCAGTGCTGAAGAAGTGGAAGATCAGTACGGTCAGGGATTTTTAACCAATGATGAGCGACATAGTAAAATAATTGAAATTTGGGCAGGAGCCAAGGATAAGATTGTCGATTTATGTAAGGATAAATTACCCAAAGATGGCGCTGTATTTTCAATGATGAATTCAGGTGCACGTGGTTCTTGGGGTCAGACTACTCAAATGATGGGCATGAGAGGACTGATGGCTAACCCAAATGGTGAAACCATTGAGTTGCCAGTTAAAGCATCTTTAAAAGAAGGCATGGATGTGCTTGAGTATTTTATTACAACTCATGGTGCTAGGAAAGGATTATCAGATACGGCTCTTAGAACGGCTAACGCTGGATATTTGACTAGGCGTTTGATTGATGTGGCTCAGGACGTGATTGTGAGCGAAGAGGACTGTGGTGATAAGGAAGGTGTTGTTGTGTTCCGTGAGGGTTTAAGAGATTTTATTAAAAGAATTAAAGGCAGAGTTGTATTATCTGCTGTTAAAACCAAGCGTGGTAGAGTAGTAGTTAAAAAAGGAGAAGTTATTGGGCACAAAGAGGCTCGAGAAATTGATAAAGACAAGAGTATTGACCAGGTCAATATTCGTTCTATATTTACTTGTTTATCTAAGCGAGGTTTGTGTGCTAAGTGTTATGGTTGGGATTTAGGACGGAATGACCTTGTAAAATTAGGAGTTGCCGTTGGTATTATAGCAGCACAAAGTATTGGTGAGCCTGGTACACAGCTGACAATGAGAACATTTCATACAGGTGGTGTAGCTGGTGGCGGGGATATTACTCAGGGTTTACCAAGGGTTGAAGAGATTTTTGAATCTAGGCCAGTTAAAAAAGCAGCTTTTATTGCGCCAATTGATGGGCAGATTCAGATTAGCTATGATGAGGAAACACGCGAGAAAACACTTAAAATTATTGGTAAAGAAGTAAAGAAAGAAAAGATTTATATAAGAAGCAAGGATATAAAGAATTTACTTAAAAAGGAAGGATCTTCGGTAAAGAAGGGTGAATTTTTAATGGAAAAACCAAGAAAGATAAAATCTCCGCAAGACGGTAAGATAAAAGTAGAGAAGATAGATGATGATTTAAAGGTGATTGTGGTTACTAATGAAAAAGATGCGGAAATTGAGACTGTTGTGCCAAGAGGTAGAGAGGTTTGGGTAAAGAATGGGGACTTGATTGCTAAAGGAGATCAATTAATTGAAGGATCAGTTAATTTGGGAGAACTTTATAAGCTGAAGGATCAAAAAGCTGTACAGGAGTATGTTATACAAGAAATACAATATGTCTATTCTTCACAAGGGCAACCTTTGAATAATAAACATATTGAGATTATAGTTAAACAGATGTTTTCAAAGCTTATGATTGAGTTTTCCGGGGATACAATGCTATCACCAGGAGAGATCGTTGATCGGAACGATTTAATTGAGGAAAATCTTAAGGCAAAAAATGAGGGTAAGCAAGGAGCATATGGCCTACCAGTCTTATTGGGTATTACTAAATCATCTTTATCTACCCAATCATTCTTGTCAGCAGCGTCTTTCCAGGAAACAACCAGGGTATTAATTGATGCAGCTGTGACTGGCAAAATTGATCATTTGCGCGGACTTAAGGAGAATGTAATTATTGGTCGGCTTATTCCAAGTGGAACTGGCTTTAAAAAGGAAGGCGAAGAGAAGAAGACAGAGAGTAAATAAGCTGTTTTAAAGTAATTTAAAAATCCGGGAATCTTGATTCCCGGATTTTTGATTATATTAATTATTTGTTAATTTCATTGGCCAGACAGTGGCAAGACCCTCCTGCAAATCTGAAATATGTGAGAGGGGTGACATGGTGTTTAATACCCAGTTCTTTTAATTTTTTTTCTACTCCTAGAGTTTCAAATTTGTGACAGCTGACCATAATTCCTGGGGCGACGAGGGCGTTGATGGCATAATTACCAAGTTTGCCTGGAATGCCTGAGGAGTCGATTGGTTTTATATTAATTATTGGAATCCCCAGTTTTTTTATTTTATCTAAACACTTGGTATTAAAGCGTTTCTTGTTGACAATAAATGCGACGAGCTGATTATCTTTGTTTATAATTGGGGCAAAAATTGTATCAAGGTGATAACCTTCTGATTTTATAAGGCAATAGAAATCTGGTTTTATTATTTTTTTGACAAAGTCATGTCCTTTTTTATTAGACCTTGAAAGTCCACCGAAATAAAAAACACCACTCTTGGTTTTTGCATAGAGAGTGTCTCCAAATTCCAGGTAGGCTCCTTTGGGTAGGTTGATTATTCTTTTTTTAAATTTTTTAGCAATGATGGGGGCATAGGCATCTGCTTCTGGCTGGCGATGACGGCAGCTAAAGTTAGATTTTATCCATAGATTTTTATACATAAAACCCACGTCTCTAATAAAAATGGCATCATGGCGTAAATTATCTATTTGATTTAGCTCGTTGGGAAAGGGGACAGAATGGATTTTAAAACCAGCTGAGCGTAGAGTTTTTTTAAAAAATTCAAAATCTTTTTTAAGGGCACTTTGTTTGGGGAGTATTTTTTTTTGATTGGCATAGATTGTGGCATAGTTAAGACTGGCTTGAGTGAAGCCTTTGTGTATGGGGTAGCCCTTAAACCAGCAGCCTTTTACTTGGCCATGGGCTTTGGGTAGGTTGGAGAGTAATATTTCTTGCATATAACTGGCTAATGTCCTCTATCTTTAATTTAAAGTATTTGTGTGGGTTTGGCAAGTGGATTAAAGAGTTTGTTTTAGGAGTGGCAGTGGTGTTAGAATATTTATTGATGATTCGGTTGTTTTAATGTCGGGTGTTATTGAGTATAATTCACAAATTATTAAATCCATTCATTTTGAGCTATTTGGTCTCCACCTACATCGCCAGTATTTACTGTTCCAGCTGGCTCTATAAGTAAAATTTTGCACTTTTTGGTGGCGAAAGGTTTATGTTCAATTCCTTTTTTTACCACAGGTAGCTCACCTTTATTCAAAATAATACTGCTGTCTCGATAATCAATTCGTAATTGGCCCTCTAATACCATGAATACTTCATCGGTGTTTTTGTGATCATGCCACTTAAAGTTTCATTCGACTCTCGCTAATTTAAAATGATTGTTGTTTATTTGGGTGATGATTTTGGGAGACCATTGGTCAGTAAATTTATTGATTTGTTTTTCATAATAATTTGTGGCCATTTCGAATAACGGATCCGTATGTTTGAAGTCTAGCCGTGTCGAATGACACATTCGTTGAATTCAGAATGCGGATGTTTAAATGAATTAAATATTGATGCTAGTAGCAGGATTTGGATGGAGCAGACAAGAACAAATTTGTGATTTTCAATATTATTCAGAGTTCTTTTTATTTCTCCAAAATTTTATTGACCAGATTAGAAAATAGATGACAAGTATGGGAGCGACTATATAGAAAAGATAGTATGTTGTAATTGCGAAAAGTATAAAGTATCCAGTTTCAACTGAATGTTCATCTCCCCAAAATGGTAATTCAGTATTTTGACAATGTAATACTACTGTAATAGTGGCAATAATAATTGGTAGCAAGAGAATGAATGCGAAGAGGGGGATCCAAACTTTTGTAGGAATTTTTCGTTTTAAATTGATCATATGTTTTTAGTTTAAAGAATAAAAAATATAAATTAATGTAAATTTCTGGAGTCGCTTATCGCGTTGTTGGGCGATGTTTATTTTAAAAGTTATTTTTGGTTTAGCATGGCCTTGAATGCGTCTTTGCTAACTTGGTAGGATAGTCTTTCTATTTCAGTTGCATTTATCCAAATTAATTGTTCAGCTTCATTATTTTGTATTTTACCAGTAAAATTATCGCACCAATACCAGTGAAGCTTTTGTTTTTCTTCTGGTCCGTCAAAATTTTTCACATATACTAATTTGAAATTAATCAGTTTAATGTGTAATTCTTCAAACGTTTTACGTTTAATAGCATCCTCTAGTTTTTCATCTACATGAAGATGCCCGCCAGGAAATACAAACTTATCAGGATCTAACGTATTTGTACTCTTCCTTTCTTCTATTAAAAATAATCCGTCTTTTTCAAGTATTAATGCGACTATGTCTTTTCTCATAAAAAATAATTTTTAAAATAAATTTCGAATAATGTATGCGTGTATACGATGCTTGTTATAGCGTAGCGGAGGCAAATATGGGTGAAGGCCGAGCTGAGGCCTGAACCGTATACTCGGTGTTAGCTGACCTGAGCCCGCCATCATTATTGTTAAAAAAATAAAAGGGCTGGTGAGAGCGCAGCGTGGCTTGAGTTGTCCAAAACCATTTTAATCTTTACCTTCCCACTCTTGAAAGAATTTGTCTAGAAACTTCCCCATAAATTTATGTCGTTTCCTGGCAATTTTTTTTGCAGTCGTGGTATTCATTAATTCTTTCAAGAGTAGTAATTTTTCATAAAAATGATTTATTGTGGGACTCCTGCTGTTTTTAAACTGATCAGGCGATTTATATTTTTTAGTTTTAATATTGGGATTATACATCTCGCGACCTTGACTGCCACCGTAGGCGAAGGTTCTACCGATTCCAATTGCGCCAATTGCGTCTAAACGATCGGCATCTTGAACAACCATACCCTCCTTGGTTTTTATTCTGGTCATGACGCTAGCGCCCTTGAATGAAGCGTCTCGAACGATTTGGCAAACATGAGAAATTACGTTTTCATCAACAGATAATTTTTTTAACCACTCGCGAGCCAATTTTGGACCTGCATTACTATGAAATTTCCAGTCAGCGATATCGTGAAGCAGGGCGGCAAGTTCAACAACAAATAAATCTGCATTCTCATGTTTACCAATATGGACAGCATTTTTCCAGACACGATAAACATGCCACCAGTCATGACCAGAACCTTCGCCGGTTAGTTTCATTTTGACGTGCTTAGCCGTTTGATTTATGATTTGTTTTTTGTTCATTTTTATGAAAAATTATAATTAAATAGAAAAGATTAAAATGGTTTTGGGTAATTTAAGCTAATGGGATGGGTAGGCGAAGCCTAACGAAGGATTTTCCGCAGGGTGAAAGCCGAAGGCTTTCAGACTAAGGAAAGGACTGAGTTAGGCTTGGGCCGAGCAGGGAAGCCAGTAGGGTCGTTGCGAGCCGCTTATCCGTTGAATCGTGAGCTCTTAGAAGGCCCAAGCCTATTCGTCGGCGTTGTCAAAAATTGAGGAGTGTAACGTAGCGGTAGCGGAGTGGAGCGAACGATATTTTTGACAATGTATCGGGATATCTGGAGTTTACAATGAATGCAATGAGTTGTAAATTCGAGAAAATGCCGAGCTGAGGCCATTTTCCAGATATACGGTGTTGTGCGACCCGACGACTGCAAGGAGGAGAGCGCAGCGGGGTTTGAGTTTATTTTTATTTTTACTGGTATAAAGAGAACTTGCCTGTGAATTCTTTCAGCTCTTCAGTTCCACCAAACAAGACAATAGCGTAATATTCTAATTCTTCCTCGGAGGTCTTGCGGGTGGCGTCCTGTTGTTCTTGAGAAGTGCCAACAGTCATAGTACTCGTGAAATCAGAGAAAGGTATGTTTCGGTCGATGGCTTCGTTGCGAACTTTGCGAATTTTATTAGAGTTGTCAACTTTGAGTACAATAAACGGAAAGTGAGAAATATTTGGATGACTACCGCCCTCTTTATCCTGATATTGTAAAAAGCACATTTCGTCGGTTTTATTAGAGCCACCCGCAAGACCAGCCGTAATGTGCCCAAGTGCGTTCATAAGTTTGCCTGTTTCAACTTTCTTGTTGAGAACAGCAATAAAACGTTTTGAATTTTCGTCTGGAAGTTGATCTGACATAAAATTTTAGTTAAATGGTAAGTAAAAATAAAAATATATTTCGAATAATGCCGACGGATAGGCGAAGCCTAACGAAGGACTTTCCGCAGGGTGAAAGCCGAAGGCTTTCAGACTAAGGAAAGGACTGAGTTAGGTTTGGGCCGAGCAGGGAAGCCAGTAGGGTCGTTGCGAGCCGCTTATCCGTTGTTGTCAGAAGAATCGTGAGCTCTTAGAAGGCCCAAGCCTATTCGTCGGCATTGTCAAAAATTGAGGAGTGTAACGTAGCGGTAGCGGAGTGGAGCGAACGATATTTTTGACAACTAGCGTATATCTAAACTTTTTGATTGATAATGCTTGTAATTTGTATGTTATCTATACTTTATGTTATTATTTTTAATTCTTGTCTTTATTATAACTGAAGATTCCTAGAATATGCAAATCAATAAAAATTTATCGCGGACTGTAAACTAGGATATTGGATATATTTAGTAATTATTAGGTTTAGAAACTATACAAATTTATACTAAAGTTAGTAGTAATCACTTCGCTAGCCTAGATAACCTACTGGATATGTTGTAGCTATTGTAGCTATAGGGATAAGATGATAAAATACAGTTATACTTAATTTTTTCACTAATATTATGGGAAGAAGGAAAAAGAGAAAATTTGGGTTTTCTGGTGATTTTTTGGAAGTAGAGAATTCAACTAAAAAAGGTATTTTTATTGTTATAATCTTCGCAGTAGCTCTTATAAGCTTACTGTCTATTTTTGATTTGGCGGGTGGATTTGGTAGATGGATGTATAGGGTTTTGGAATTGGTATTTGGTTGGGGTTTTTGGATATTTCCTTTGGTGCTCTTAGCTGCTGGATATTTGAATTTAAAAAATACCAAACATTCTTTTAGAATGATTAATTGGATTGGAGTGATGCTTTTAATTTTGGGTTATTCTGGATTTTTTCATTTGGTACAGGATCCTGAATCGTATAAGGAAATTTTAAAAGATGGCATGGGTGGGGGTTATGTTGGTTTTGCTATAAGCTATCCATTTTTTGCGATGATGGGTCGTTGGGCTTCGATGGTAGTAATGTTTGCCTTTTTGGTGATTGGTGTGTTACTTATGTTTAATACTACGCTTGAATCCTTAATTGAAAGAGCTACCTTAAAAAATTTAAGGCAAGGCATGGGAGATTTTGTGAATAAGAGAGTAAGGGGGAAAGGAGAAGATTCTGAAGAAGAGGATGAGGAGGAAGAAGAGGGTGAAGTTGAATTTGACCGAAGAGAATTGGCTGATAGTGATGAGGAAGAAGAGGAGGAAGAGGAGGAAGAAGATGAAGAAGAGGGGGATGAGGATCGCCCCAAAAAAAGAAGAAAGAAATATCCACGGATTGATATTCCGCTTGATCTTTTAAATGCGAAAGCAGGTGAGCCGACAGCCAGAGATACTACCTTGTGCCAAGAGATTATTAAAAAAACACTTAATAATTTTGGGATTGAGGTTGAGATGGGAGAGATATCTATTGGCCCAACCGTCACTCAATATACTTTTCGTCCCATGGATGGTGTTAAATTATCGCGTATAGTGGGTTTGGGTAATGATTTATCTTTAGCTTTGGCAGCACATCCGATTCGTATTGAGGCGCCAATTCCTGGTAAGGCGCTGGTAGGTATTGAGGTGCCTAATAAGAAAATTGCAGTGGTGCCTTTGCGACAGGTTTTGGAATCGAAAGAATTTAAAACAAGAAAATCTAATTTAACTATTGTTTTGGGGCAAGATGTGGCTGGTAAGCCGTGGATTACCGATTTGAGTAGGTTACCTCATCTATTGGTAGCGGGTGCGACTAATTCTGGTAAAACGGTGTGTTTAAATTCCATTATTGTATCTTTGCTTTATCAAAATCAGCCCGATGAATTAAAGATGATTTTGGTTGATCCCAAGAGAGTAGAAATGATTGGGTATAATGATATTCCTCATTTGATGACACCGGTGATTGTGGACATTAAAAAAACAATTAATGCATTAAAATGGACAATCTCTGAGATGGAGAGGCGTTTTCATGTTTTATCAAATGCTGGTAAGAGAAATATTCAAAGTTATAACACAGCTCATCCAAGGGAGAAGATGCCTTATTTGGTATTTATGATCGATGAGTTGGCAGATTTGATGTCAGTGGCCTCTGCTGAAGTAGAGGCAGCGATTATACGTTTGGCACAAATGTCTCGAGCTGTAGGAATCCACTTAGTTTTGGCTACTCAGCGACCATCAGTTGATATTATCACTGGTCTTATAAAAGCAAATATACCTGGTAGGATTGCGTTTTCGGTGGCGTCTTTGACGGATTCACGTACAATACTTGATGTGTCTGGAGCTGAGAAGTTGCTTGGTAGAGGAGACATGCTTTTCACTTCAGCAGAAATTTCAAAACCAAAGCGTTTGCAGGGAGCATATGCGAGTGATGAAGATATTGAGAATGTGGTGGGTTATTTACGTAAATCAGCTGAATCTGATTATGATGAGGCAGTAGTTGAAAGAGCTACTGGTGGTGCTACTGGAGTTAGAGTATCTTCTGGTTTTGAGGATGAAGATTCGGATGAGTTTTTAGATGAAGCCAGAGATTTAGTTATTAAAGCAGGCAAGGCTTCGGCTTCATATTTACAGAGAAGATTAAGAATTGGTTATGCACGCGCTGCAAGAATTTTGGATTTATTGGAAGAGGAGGGGGCAATTGGTCCTCAAGAAGGATCTAAACCGAGAGAGATTTTAGTTGCTAGCTCCGAAGAAATTGGTGATAATGAGATTATAGATGAATATGCAGAAGACAAAATAGAAGAAGAGACTCAAGAGGAAGAAGTAGCAGAAGAAGAAGAGCTTGATGAGGAAGAAGAAAGATAATATTTTTTATGGTTGTTTTTCGACAAAAAAGAATAATCACCACAGATTCTCTTGGTGAAGATTTACAAAAAGCGCGTAAAGCGCTTAATTTGTCTTTATGGGCAATTGAGAAAAAATTGGGAATTAGCCAGCATTATTTAAATGCATTAGAGAATAATGAGTGGGAAGAAATTCCAGGTGAGATTTATAGGAAGAATTTTTTAAAAAAATATGCTGAATTTTTAGGGATTAGTTTTGTAAAAATAAAGGATAAGTATGAAAAAGAATTAAGGCTTAATAGGGTAAGTAAAAATGTAGGAGCTGAAAAATTTGGGGTAGGGAGAAAAAGATTTGTGGTTTTACCCAGAATTATTAGAAATGTTTTAATAGGAATTGTTGTTTTTTTAATTGTTGGTTATCTGGGTCAACAAATTTGGTCTTTAGTCTCACCACCCCGTTTTTTGGTGGTTTATCCAGAGGAGAACTTTGTAACAACTCTATCTTTTATCAAAATTTTGGGGTATGTTGGAGATGAGTCTTTGGTGCGCTTAAATGATGATGAAATAGCATTAGGGGAAGATGGATATTTTTTGGTTGACATAGATTTGAATCCGGGTTTAAATGTAATTAAGCTAGAAGCCAGGAAAAGATATGGTAAGTCAAAAGTGATTTATCGGCGAATAATTGTTGAATAATATGATTTATTTAATTGGCGGGCCGCCAAAGTGCGGTAAAACAACTTTGGCACGGGAGTTATCTCGTAAAATTAAAGTACCATGGATTGCTGTTGATACATTGCAGTCTATTGTTTGGGCATATATGGACAAAGAGGAGAGATTGAAGAAGTTTCCTGCAAGCAAGATGACAATTAAGACTAAGAGGAATAATGATTTAAAGTATAAGGAGTATAGTATAGAGCGTATAATAGACGCCTATAGGCGCCAGGCAAAGGCTGTTTATACAGCTATTGATATGATGGTTCTAGGTGAAATGACGGATGGTAATGACCATATTATTGAAGGGTATCATATAGAGCCCAGACTAGCGGCTAAGCTAATGCACAGGTATGGTAAGGACAATATACGAGCAGTTTTTTTAGTTAAGAATAATCAAAAGGAATTTTTGAAAGGTATTAAGAAAAGTCGTACACATAATGATTGGATATTGGGCAGGACAAAAAAGGAGGAAACTTTAGAAAAGATTGCCAAAATGGCATGTGATTATTCAAAAATTATTAAAAAAGAGGTTGTTAAGCACAAGATGAAAGTTTTTTTGATGGATAAGGATTTTTCTGGTAAGATAAGGAAAGCAATTGAATATTTAAGAAAATAAGTTATTATTAGTAAATTAAATATAAGAAATATATGCCTAAGAAAGTAGAGGGGGGCAAGGGGGATGATAAGAAAATACAGGCTGCTGAGACGGCGATAGATGAAATAAAGCAACGGTTTGGAGAGGGGGCCATTATGAAATTTGGTGAGATAAAGAAACAACAGGTGCCTTGTATACCCACTGGTTGTTTGTCTATAGATTTGGCTCTTGGTGTTGGAGGATTACCAAAGGGTAGAGTGGTGGAGATTTATGGGGCTGAGGCCTCTGGTAAGACTACCTTATCTCAGCATGCAGTGGCTACTGTACAGAGACTGGGTGGAGTGGCAGCGTTTGTGGATGCGGAGCATGCTCTTGATCCTGATTATGCTAAAAAAATTGGGGTTAAAGTAGATGAACTTTTAATATCACAGCCAGATAATGGAGAGCAGGCTCTTGAAATTGTGGAGACATTGGTGCGTTCTGGCGGGGTAGATTTGGTTGTAATTGATTCAGTGGCGGCTTTGACGCCTAGGGCAGAGATTGAAGGGGAGATGGGCCAGTCACATATGGGGTTGCAAGCACGCTTGATGAGCCAGGCTCTGCGTAAATTGACTGCGGTTGTTAGCAAGACGGGTACAACAGTAATATTTTTAAATCAAACTAGATTAAAAATAGGTGTAGTTTTTGGTAATCCGGAAACCACTACGGGTGGTATGGCCTTGAAGTTTTATTCATCGGTGAGAATTGAGCTCCGTCGGTCAGCACAAATTAAGATGGGAGACAAGATTATTGGTAATAGAGTAAAGGCTAAAATTGTGAAGAATAAGGTAGCGCCTCCTTTTAAAACTTGCGAGTTTGATATCATGTATAATGAAGGCATCTCGTTACCAGGGGATATATTAGACCGAGGTGTTGAGAGTGAGGTGATTAAAAAAGCCGGTCATTCATATAGCTATGGGGAGGTAAAACTTGGAGTTGGCCGAGAGAATGCCAAACAATTTTTAAGAGAGAATAGAAAGATTATGAAAGAGATTGGCGGCAAGATATGGAAGGTGCTCAAAGAGAAGGAATGATAGAATATTATTATGTAATTAAAAAGACCTGGGATTTAATTCCCAGGTCTTTTTAATTAAGATTTTATTTATTAACTCTTTCAACGTATTCCCCACTTTCTGTACTGACTCTGACGATATCCTCTTGTTTTATAAATATGGGGGCTTGAAGTTCGTGACCTGTTTCAAGTTTAATAAGTTTTGTGACAGAGCCTTGCGCGGTATCGCCTCTTACTGCTGGAGGGGCTTCAGTTACTTTTAAGTCAACTTTTGGGGGAAGCTCTATGCCAACGGCTCGATCTTCAAAGAAGAGTACGTTGACTGGTGATGAGTCTTTGATAAATTTTAATTTATCTTGAATAACGTCTGCGTTAACAAAGAATTGTTCATAATTTTCGTCCATGAAATAGCACTCATCTTTTTCGCGATATAAATAATCTGCACTTCGTTTTTCGACTTCAGCTTCCTCTAATTTGTCTGATTGTTTGAAGTTTTTTTCTAGAGTATTGCCATTAAGCAGGTTTTTGAATTTAGCTTGAAGAACTGCGGCTCCCCTGCCCATTTTGAGATGACTGGCTTTGACGATTTGGTATGGTTGGCCTTGGTATTTAAACGTAGTACCTACCTTAAGGTCATTGATTGATAGCATAACTATTTTCTAACAAAAGGCATGAGGCCCATTTCCCTGGCTCTTTTGATAAGTTTTGATATTTTTCTTTGGTGCTTGGCACATAGACCAGTTCTTCTTCTGGGTACGATACGGCAGTAGTGTGACATAAAGCGTTGAAGAGCAGGAATATCCTTCCAATCAATGTTATTTATTTGATTGGCACAGAAATGGCAATGTTTTTCTACTGGATTATTTTTGTTCATAGTTCAAGATATTTTAAATTATTTTAGAAAGGTACTTCTTCTACCTTAACTTCGTTATTGTTATTTGAATTTTGAGTTGGTTCTTCTACTTGAATAACAGGGGTTTCTTCTTCAGTTGGAGGAGGGGTAGAAGACGCGTTATTGTTATTTTGTGAGGCTGATTTTGAGTCAAGCATTATCATGTTGTCGGCGACAATTTCGGTAATATATCTTTTATTTCCTGTTTGGTCGTCCCAAGAGCGAGTTTGAAGGCGACCCTCAATATATACCTTAGAGCCTTTGTGTAAATATTGGCCACAGATTTCAGCTAATTTTCTCCAAGCAACTGTATTATGGAATTCAGCTTTTTCTTGACGATTGCCTGAAGCATCTGTCCAAGTAAAATTAGTAGCTACACCGAATGAGGTGACAGAGGTTCCATTTGGAGTAGTGCGTACTTCGGGATCTTTTGTTAGATTGCCGATAATCATGGCTTTATTAAGATTCATATCACTATATTTTAGTTATTAAACTAGAGGTTTTCTTCGTCTTCGGAAAGTAACTCGTCGATTTTTAGATCAAGTTCTTTGAGATCGACTTTTTCATCTGTTTCAATTTTTTCTTTTTTGATTTCTACTTCTTGTTTTGGGGCCTGTGGTGTCTCCTCTTTTTCTTGTTTGATGACTGGTCTTGGTATGTGGTCTATTTTTTCTTTAATCACTAAGCGGTAGCGGACAATTTCTGTGATAAGATTAAGCTCTCGTTTAATTAAATCTATTTTATCTTTATCTGATTCAAAGATTACTAAAATAAAATGACCATGCCTTGTGTGCTTGACGGTATAGGCAAGCTTTTTTTTGCCAAATTCTTCTTCTGTAGTGACCTTGCCTTCATGTTTGGCAATAGCCTCGACGACTTGTTTTCTGGTTTGCTCTATTTTTTCAGATTCCATGGTAACAGGCACAAAGAACAGGATTTCGTATTTTTTCATTGTATTTTGACTAGTTAATTTATATTGAATACATGAGGATTTATTTATCTCATATTATCATAAACCCTTAAGAAAAGCAAGGGTTTTAGCTTTTATTGAGATAAAGGGTTTGAGTTGGGTAGGCAAACTCGATTTTTTCCTTATCAAGGGCGTTTTTAAGCTTAAAATGGATTTCTTGGTTGGTATCCATGTAATCTAGATATTCGCCGCTTTCAACGTAATAAACAGCCTCAAATATGAGGGCTGAGTCACCAAAGGACTTGAAATGTGCGCGATCAAAACGGGTTTTAGTGACGCTTTGAATAGTTTCTTGTATGAGGTTGGGAATTTTTTCTAATTTTGCCCCTGGTGTTTCATAGAGAACACTCAGAGAAAGAACGATGCGACGTTCTTCCATTTTTTTGAAGTTTTGGATTTGAGCTGATGTTAATTCTTGGTTTGAAATTATTAACTCTTCACCTTGGATGGATTTAATGCGAGTTGTTTTAATACCGATTTTTTCGACTTCTCCCATTTTATCACCAACAATGATAAAATCCCCGATGGTAAATGGTTTATCAAAATATATTGCAAATGAACTGAAAAGGTCACTTAATATATTTTGAAGTGCAAGAGCAACAGCAATACCACCAATGCCTAGGCCAGCAATTAGCGAAGTGATATTAACGCCTAAGTTGGAGAGGACGAGCAAAAGCCCCAATGCCCAAAGAGCTATGCTGGCTAATTTACTAATGAGATTTATAGCTGCTTTGGTTTCGCCTTCGCTTTCTTCATCAGTGTTTTTTTGGGCAATGAATTCTATTAGGATTTGAACTGCTTTAATAATTTGATAAATTATCCAGATGATGAGAATTACTTCAATTGTTTTTTGTATAATGTGGTGGACTATGAGGAAATTAAGGGCTATATAGAAGGAGATTAGGAAGTAGAATTTGGGACGCAGGCTTTGTACTATCTCGAGTAGGGTATCATCAATGTCAGTTTTGGTTTTTTTAACTAATTTTTTTAGACGATGGATGATAATACTTTGGAAAATTTTAAATATTATGACACAGCCGATAAATACGGCTAAAGTGAGGAGATATTCATCTAAAGTATTACCCCAGAGTTCATAATGAGTGAGATTAAATCCAAAAAGTGTAGTTGGCATATATTGAAGTTAGTTAGTTATGTTTTAAGGATATATAATTTATGGGGTTTAGTAAAGTATTTTTTGGGTAAGTTATTTTTATACTTCATTTGCGTCTTGGCAATGGCAGTTCCAGGCGATCTCAAATAATGCCTTGAGTGAATTGGTTAGTTCGTGGCTTTCAATTATAGTCGCTGATAAGTTTTCTTTTAATGTGATTAATGCAATTTTATTATTCCATAACCAAACAAGAGAGTGAAAAGTTATTTGAGTTTTAATAATTTTTACTTGGCGTAATTCTTTGGGGCCGGATTTTTGCCTTTCAATAGCCAGAGAGGATGATCTTAGAATTATGCGGATAGGAATTTTTCTTTTAGCTCTCTCTTGTGAAAATTTTGGGAAATAATCAGGGAGTTTTGCAAAGATATCGTCGACAGAGCCGAATGATATCATATTCCTTGCTTCTTTTAATATTTCTTTAATAACGATGTCAATCCCCTTTTTGCCTTCATAGAATCTTACCCCTGGTTTACGGTCTCTTGTAATATAAAGAGATTCAAGAATTGGTAGAAATTTAGTTAGAATTTCATTTTGTTCTTTGATTTTGTCTTTAAAGATACTGGGATTATTGGCAGTGAAATAGCGTTTTTTCCCTTTTAGATAAACACTAATTAGGCCACGACGAGTTAGGGATTTTAAGATGTCATAGGTGGTGGATTTGGGTAATTCAGCTTTTTCGGCAATGGTTTGCCCGCTACCACGGCTAATTTCCAGGACAGCACTATATATTAAAGCTTGTTTTTTGTTAAGACCTAGCTTTTCTAATATTTTGTTGGTTTTCATATGCTCTATTTACGACGGCTTTTCCGTCGTTTTTTAATACTCAAATTTTAGCTTATCCTAGGCAAAAAGTCAAATATTTGTTAAAAAACGACGGCCTGGTTGAATATATTTTTGTTTTTTCTTAAGATGGGTTAATAAACTGAAATTTTAAAAAACCAATAAATGGGAGACGATTATGACTGAGTTCGCAATTGCCACATCGTGGGATGATAATGAATTGCTGGTTCGGTTGCATAAACTTAATCAGCAATATAAGCAGAAAGACAGAAGGGTTACTGAGATTTTTGGATCCCTTAAAACAGGTATTACCGGCAGTGGCCGGCCAGCTTATCGGTTACCTGATGTTTCGTGGAAGCAAATGATTAAGCATGTAAGAGATGCTCATAAGTATGGCATTAGGTTTAACTATACGATGAATGCCCCTGATTTTGGAGGTAGGGAGGCCGACAAATCATGGGTGAAAGAAGTGGTTGAATTTATAGCCAGGCTTGACGAAGAAGCTGGGGTTGATTGTTTGACAATCACCCATCCTTTTTTGATTGGGTTAGTTAAAGAGAAATTTCCAAGATTGGGAGTTTATCTCTCGTTAATTGCTGGCGTGGATACAGTCGAGCAGGCTAAAAAACATGAGGACATGGGAGTTGATGTTATTCATTTGAGTCCTTTTACAATCAATAGGGATTTTAAAATGATCAAGCAAATTGTTGGTGCTCTTGATATCCCCGTGGTGCTCTATGCAAATATTCCATGTCTGAGCCATTGTCCATGGAGAGATGCTCATTACAAGTTTTTTGGTTATGCGTCGCAAAGTGGAGATAAGCATATAACAACCAGATTTGATCCATATATTGCTAAGTGCTCATTGGAATATTTGAATGACCCTATCCGACTCCCTGCCAGCCCCTTTATTAGGCCGGAAGATATAAGAGAATATGAGCAAATAGGTGTCAAGCATTTTAAGTTGTCTGACCGAAGTGAATCAACTGATTTTCTTGTTTATACTGCCGAGGCTTATTTAAATATTGAGTATCATGGCGACTTATTTAAATTGATATTTCGCAGTGGGTCAAAATTTAAGACTGGGATAAAATCTTTATATCCTGAGGTCGCTGATTTTGATATTCCGATTGCGATTTATAATGATGCATTAACAGGTATGGATTTTATCGGGAATATTAAGAGATTGCACGGACAGGAGTTGTTGGATTTTTACGGAGAGGTGGTAGATCGATGCATGGTTATTGAACAGACAGAGCAATTAAATAAATTAAAAGGGTACTTAAAAATAATTTCAAGAAAAAGGAGGAATCTATGAAGTATGAAGAAAGTAAAAGAAATTTATATTAAAAGAGGGTTCGGTCAAAAAATGGGCTTTGGAGAAAGACCAGCTGTAATAGTGGTTGATATGATGAATGCTTTTAGTAATACAAATTCTCCATTGGGCATGGTGATGAATAGAGAAATTGAGATAATAAACAGAGTTATTCAGGCCGCCCGCAGTAAAGATGTTCCAATTTATTTTTCTCTCACTTGTTATAAGAATATCTCAGAAGCGGGTATTTGGTTTTTAAAACAAAGCGGGTTAAATACTCTAATGGAAGGAACATCGGCAGTTGAGATAGATTCACGGATTAATAAAGAGGATTGGGATAAAACAGTTAAAAAGCATTATGCTTCGGCGTTTTTTGGAACTGATCTTGCTTCGCAGTTAAATTTTAAACAGGTTGATACTTTAATTATTATTGGTTGCTCAACCAGTGGCTGTGTTAAAGCTACTGCCGTTGATGCTATATCTTATGGTTATAGGCCAATTGTGGTTGTGGACGCAGTTGTTGATCGCGATAAAAATGCACATCGGCAAAGTTTGATCAACTTAGAAACAAGATATGCTGATGTGATTAATTCAGCTGGTGTAATTAAATATTTAAAATCGTTAACCAAACAGACGGAGTAAGACATGGAAAATGAACTTTTTAATTATAGCCCTATCATTGAACGGCCAAAAATTAAATGGCCGAACGGGGAAGGGTTCGCTGTTTATATTGGATTGAATATTGAGGATTATGAGCTCGGTAAGCCGGCCACAAGTATTTTTTCTGGCACTGCCAATTTGGATCCAGATCCGTTAAATTATGGCTGGCGAGATTATGGTGTGCGGGTGGGACTTTGGCGGATAATGGATTTATTGGATAAGTATAAAATGCGAGCCAGTGTTTTATTAAATTCCGATGTCTGCGCTCATTATCCACAAATTATTAAAGCAGATAACGAGCGCAATTGGGCTTGGATAGAAAAGAGGGCAAGAAATAAGATTATAAGATGGTGTATATTAAATAGTACATCATCTTTTTTATTGGGGTATTTTAAAACCCTGACGCAAAGTCAGAGTTTTAAATTCGGGATGGGGAGAATCGAACTCCCGCTATATGCTCCCAAAGCATACGTACTACCATTATACCACATCCCGCGATTTGCCGAGGGAGAGAATCGAACTCTCGACACCAGGATTTTCCTGTGTGTTAACTAAAGTTTCCTTTAGGATCGGACTATCTCATCACCCTAATTGAATATTAGGGGCTGGGCGCTTATACAGGGTTATTGTTGGGACTCACCTGTTAGTCTCTACACCTTCTCTAGAACTTATACCCTCTAGAGCTTGGCTCGGGATTGCCATAGTCATACATATGACCGTAGGTTTCCCCGAATTCACCCAGTTTGCGATCACAAATTGCTTTGTGATGGACCGAAAATTCAGTCCTGTGCTCTACCACTGAGCTACCTCGGCATGGTATTATTTTAAATTGTAAATATGGGACCAATTCCCATAGCTTCCAAGAACGTTTTTTATTTTATTAAATATTATTTTATTACCTGTATTTTTTATATTATAACTATCATCACTTGATTGTTGGATTGGGTCGTCAAAATAGTATTTAGAACTGAAATTTACATTTTGTAATTTGGGTATAGTTAAGGCAAGCTCTGCTTTATCTGAAAATGCGTAATCATCATGGAATTGAGGATCTGAATTTTCTATAGTTGAGTGGAATTCCAAGCGGTCGGGGTGTTGTTTATCTGAGAAGAATCTGTGGCCTTTGGCATATGCCAGATAGACACTATAATCTGGGTCATCAAAATATTTACCAAGTAGTCCTTGCATAAGATAGAACTGGGCTCCCAGTCCTAGGGGTCTTCTGCCAAGATGGGCTTCCACCATACCGTTTTTGAAAGACACCTTTTTAATATTGTAGTACATTCCTTGGGAGATGTCTAGGTATTTGTCTTGCTGGGTTAGATCTCCATAGATCATTAGCATAAAGGCTGATACTGTATGATAGTGAGGTGAAAAATCTTTCCAATTATTTTCAAAATACCAGTAATCTTGGTTGATGCAACTATTAATAGCTGTATCAATCTTTATTTTTATTAATTTATCAAAATATTCTTTTTGACTTTGGTTTAATATGTTTTTGGTATGTAGTAGATTGACAATGTATTGCCAATGAGCTGCTGATACCAAGCTCCTATTTTCTGTATCATTCGCCTTAATGCCTGGTTCGATATATTTTTTGATTTGGTAAATTATTCTTTTTTGTTCAAATTCGTTAAAAAGGTTTGGGTCATTTTCAAATACTTGAAGTATTAGAAAATAGCTTTCAGCATCTTGAAACGATTGAGCGTGAGGCAATTTGTTTAAGCTGGCTAGGTAGGATTGATGGACGGCGTCTTTGAGTGCTTGTTTGGCCTTGATATCACCTCGGATGCTTCTGTATTTATAGTATGAGGCAAGGGATATCCATTCACGAGAGGTTTCTGGATTTTTGAGTTTTTGGATACCATAGGTGGGGCTTGCATATTTTAGGCCAAAGTTATCAAAGTGCTTGGAGTAGCGGTTATAGAAATAGCGGGTGTAGTGGTCTAGGGATGTATATTCAAAAGCTTGGCAAAAAATTGGCGTAAAAAAAAGGGCTAGTAGTATAACTGTTATTATAATGTGTGTTTTTTTCCTGAGCATAGGATTTTGATGGTGGGCATACGTGGATTTGAACCACGGACCTCAACATTATCAGTGTTGCGCTCTAACCAACTGAGCTATATGCCCTGATTGTATATTAAAAAAAGCTTTCTAAAAGCAGGTTTTAATAAGTTTTATTATACAGAATTTAACTGGAAAGTCAATGAGTTTTATGTATTTAGTGCTAAATTGCGTAAAAAGGCAGATACCGTGGGATATCCTTTTCCGTTTGTTTTTTTTCAATTATTTTTTTGTCTTTTGGGTTGACTCGGAAACGTATCATTTCTATTTGTTCCTTGTTGCAGTTTTTTCCGTAATAATTAGATTGGGTAGATCACTAAGTAAATTGGGAATGTCTTCGTTTAGAAATTTTTGTGAAATTTTAGCGGCTGAGTATTCGACAAAAGCAACTTCTTTACCCGAAGGGTTTAAGGTGTATGAATATTTTTTGTTATTGAGAGTAATAAAGTGTTTGTTTATATATTATTTTATAGAAATCTTTATAAGTTAATCCTTGAATAATTAAACCAATAAGAAACCCATAAATAATATTATTGTAGAAGTTAAATGGGAATAGGATTATAAGGGTCAGAGTGGCTAGCAGCCAGTGATGAAGGTGAATGGTGTATTTTTTGGTATTAAATTTTAATCTAAAAAGTCCTGGATCGCCTTCTTTTTTGCCGGAGTAGAATTTGGCAACTAAAAAGCCAATAATTATTCCTAATATAATAATGAAAATATTCATAGATGTTTTAGACCAGGGTTACATTGGCCACACTGTCATTTGCGTTTTTTAGGCGCATGAGGCGTACGCCTTGGGTGTCACGACCCAGGGTTGGTACTGATTTTAAAGGTAGGCGGATGACTTGACCCTTTTCGGATATTATTATGAGGTCACCTTTTGTTTCTTCGGGTAAGTTTTTAGGATCGACTATAAAGGATGAAGCTAGGGGGCCAGTTTTATTTGTAACCTTTAGAGTTTTAATACCAGAGCCTCCACGGCCTTGGGTTTTGTAGTTTTTGATGGCTGTTATTTTACCAAATCCGTTAGAGGATAAGGCAAAGAGATAGCCTTTTATTTTTTCTTTATTAATCATATCCATGCCTGATACTTGGCTATCCTTTTTGAGTCGGATACCACGTACGCCGGCAGCTCCTCTACCCATGGCACGTAGATCTTTTTCCTTAAAGCGTATTGCTTGACCAAGAGTAGTGGTTAACATTATTTCATCTTGCCCTGTTGATGGCTCTACCCAGGCTAGGGTATCTTCTCCTTTAAGTTTTAGGGCAATTAGTCCAGAGCGACGCACATTAGAGAAGGCAGAAATTTCTACTTTTTTGATTGTACCTGATGTTGTAACCATTACTAAATATTTATACTTATCAAGCAGACCTAAAGAGAAGACAGAGGATACTTTTTCGTTTGGTGCTAGTTCCAGGAAATTAACGATGGATTGGCCTTTGGCTATGCGCGATGCGACTGGAATTTCGTATGCTTTGAGTTGAAAGACTCTGCCACGAGTGGTGAAGAAGAGAAGATTATTATGAGTAGAGGTTGTGAAGAATTCTTCAACAGTATCCTCTTCTTTTGTGGCTAGTCCAGTTACTCCTTTGCCGCCACGGCCTTGGGCCTTGAATGTATCCAGTGGCATACGTTTAATATATCCATCTTTTGTAATGACAATGATAACATTTTCGTCTGGGATAAGGTCTTCTTGTGAAAATTGATTAACTGCGCCTTTGATAATTCTAGTTTTTCTTTCATCACCAAATTTTTCTTTGACAGCTAGAAGTTCTTTTTTGATAAGTGCTAAAATTTTCTTTGGACTTTTGAGTAGTTCAGTTAATTCTTTGATTATTTTTTTCTTTTCTTTAAGTTCAGTTTCAATTTTTAGTTTTTCTAAATTAGCTAGCTGTTGAAGTTTCATTTCTAGAATGGCGATGGATTGGATTTCTGTGAGTTTGAATTTTTTTATAAGGTTATTTTTGGCTTCTTCCCTGTCTTTTGAGGCTTTGATTGTTTTAATGACGGCATCTATTTTATTTAAAGCCAGCATTAAGCCTTCAAGTACGTGGGCACGAGCCTTGGCTTTATCTAGTTCAAATTTAGTTCTACGCTCGACTACTTCTTGTCTGTGTTTGATAAATTCTTCAAGAATCATTTTTAGGGTGAGGACTCTTGGTTGGATACCGTCGACTAAAGCTAACATATTAACGTGGAAGGAGGTTTGCAGAGAAGTGTGTTTATATAGCTGATTTAATATTTTTTTAGGGTAAGCATCTTTTTTAAGATCAATGACTATGCGCACGTCGCCTTTTGAGGATTCGTCACGCAGATCCCTAATGCCTTCTACTTTTTTGGTTTTGACTAAATCAGCTATTTTTTCAAGCAGAGTAGCTTTATTAACCTGGTAAGGAACGGATGATATTATTATTTGAAATGCACCACCTTTGGCTTCAACTATTTCGTTTTCGGCACGCATGACAATAGAGCCTTTGCCAGTAGCATAGGCTTGCTTGATATCGTTTTTGTTATAGATAATGGCACCAGTTGGGAAGTCGGGTCCCTGGATAAATTGAAAGAGGTCGTCGGTATCACTATTGGGTTTGTCTATGAGGAGGCATACTCCGTCTATTATTTCACTTAAATTATGAGGAGGGATATTGGTAGCCATACCGACTGCAATACCTAATGTACCGTTAACCAGCAGGTTGGGTAGATTAGCCGGTAGGACTTTAGGTTCTTTTTGAGTGTCGTCATAATTAGATGCAAAATCAACTGTATTTTTTTCAAGATCAAGTAGCATTTCGTCGGTTAGGGGTTTGAGTTTTGCTTCAGTGTTGTGATTTATGAAGCCGTTGGCAATAAATGAGTGGCAGTTGCTATCAACTTTAATTGAATATACTTCTTCCTTGGTTTTGGACTTAGTTATGGTTTTGACTTTGTCAAAGAGATAGTGGTTTTGCAGTAGCCAATCTATCATTTTTAAATCACTTTTGTTTAGTATTTTTGATATTCTGTCATAATTTTTTTGTAAATTATTATAGCGATCCAGGTTATGTTTTTTGAAAAAAGAATTTGAGTAATTGTTTTTTAGATAATTCGAGAGGTACGGGATAAAATCCGTTTTGCTCATTCTGTTTTTGTTCAAGTCTTTGACATGAGCAAGCTCTTGTTTTTTGCGTTTAGAGAAGAAGTTGATTTGAGTATAGAAATTATTAATATTATTTTGGCCATGAACTAGGAGCTTGTAGCAGTCGTTTCTTTTGTCTTTATATGGAGTGCTGGTGATAACACCAAAATTAAGCAAAACAGTTTTTAATTGTTTAATAAGGATTTCACTTTTGGAGTTATAGGTGACTTCCGTTGAATTGCCCCCATGGCGTTTGTCTTTTTGGAAAGACACAGAGCCGTCTCCTTCAAAAAGTCCTTGCAGAAAGTATTTAACTGTTCCTTTTTGGGATAGGAGAACAGAGAATGGAATTTCTTTTGTGTGAGATTTTCCAGTAGATAATCCGATGTTGTGTAGAAATTTAACAGCTTTTTGATGATAGAGGCTAAGCTCTTTGCAGTTGCCGTTTACGGTATCATGCTCATAGAGCTTAGTACCTTTAAATTGTTTTAGAATAATATCTCTAACTTTTTTATAGAATACTTGATCTTGATTGCTAAATAGGATTTGATTTTGATGTAAGCTGCCCTCAGCAGTTAGGGCACCCAGCAAGAAAGCAATGTCTTTATTCATTGTTTTGGGAAGCTGGATATTAGTTTTATGTTTTTTATTTAAATTGCGAGGATGATATTGTGACAAATTGGGGTTATTTTTACTGAAAAGTGAGGAGTTTCTGTTGATTAATACGTGATCTTGAGTAGTTATTTCTTCAAGTAATTTCCATTTAGTGGTCGGTATTCCGAATTCGTTTGGCTGCCAGGTGAGTAGCGGATGGTTAGAAGATCCTTTTATTTGGTAATTGAGGTTTGTACTTAGATGGAAGATGTTGTGTTTACCGGAATTGAAAAATTTGACAGCTGGTTTTTGTTTGCCTTGATGGTTGAGGATATTCAGTTTTATTTTATCCTCTTTTTTTGAAGATATATTTTTGATAGGTAAGATTCCTTTGTCGGTTAGAATCAAAGAATCTCCAGTGATGCAGTAGCGCATAGCTGCAGCAGAATCTCCGTCAAGGGAATTGTGAACAAAGATTCCAGCGGCTAAGCAGAAGTTGTGTGTTTTATCAATAGTTAGGTCGTATACGTCCTCTTTTTTGATAATTTTTTCTATTCTAATTACCTTATGATTTTTGTTAATTTCTTGAAGAATTAGATTTGAGTCGTTTTGAAAATATTTACTTAATCCTGTTTCCCAAAGTGGCGCTTTGCCATAAGGATAAATTCTATTTCTTGTTGCAAGATAATTATTTTCGTTGATAACAGAGTATTTCCCAATAACTTTTTTACAGATTTTTATAAATTTGACTTTCCCCGTTTTGTTAGTGGTGTGATTTTTGTTTCCTTTAATTATTTTTTCGTGCATTATGGCGCGATAGTCTGGATTTTGCCATAAGCGTTTTAAAGTTTTTGTTGCTTGCTCGCTTAGTTCTTGTCGACGTTCCGGATGATCTTGGATGTATTGTTTATTGATTTCGCTCAAGAAAATTGTCATTTTTTCTCTGTATACTGGGTCTTCCCAGTTTTTCGTGTTTCTTTTGGAGAGTGCTTTTGAGTATCTGGCTCTGTTGGCTGGATTTGCCCAGAATTTTTTTCTGCCTGTGGCAATTTTTTTGCGATAATTTTCGTCTTGATGCAGAGCAGAGGCATTTTTATAGTGTGTTTGCCAGTGCTCTTTCCAATGCATTCTTGCTATATTATTTGGATTGTTGTTAAGTTTGTCAAAATTTAAATGATGCCTTACTCGACCTGCACTTTTGTTATATTTTTTATTAGTTAAGTTGTAATTATCGGCTAAATGATGGGCTGGAATCCACTCATTTTTTTTATTTTGAAATATTAGCGTATAGCCTTTTCTGTTGAGCCTATCTGTATTTTTTGAAACTTTTTCATAACAAGGCATTAGTGAATCTTGCGGTTTAAGGTTTTCGGCCTCTTTATATGAACCGTCTTTCATCATGAATTTATGATTGGGAGTACATTTAATTTTTTCCCCATTGTCTAGAATTACCCTAATGATTGGAGTATTTTTTTTAGTGAGCCGTGGTTTTTTGATTTCAGCTACTGCAATTAGCCCCAGCGAGTTGACCGTATAGGTAAAGTTTTTTTTGCCTAACTTGTTTTCTTTAATTAATTCGCCAAAGGTTAGATTTCTGCCGTCAGTTAATTTGACCTTAGTATCTTTAGTAAAGCAACCAAAATTGCCCTGCCCGTGTACTAGCGGGTAGCGAAGAGAGAAGTCTTGCGCCATGCGCACCATGGAGTCATAAACTGCAGTATCTCCGTGGGGATGATACTTACCAAGTACTTCACCAACTACAGTGGCTGATTTTCTAAACTTTGCAGAGCTTTTTAGTCCTAGATTCCACATAGCAAAAAGAATTCTTCGATGAACTGGTTTTAAGCCATCACGTACATCTGGTAGGGCGCGTCTAACTATAACGCTCATTGCGTAATCCAGGTAGGATTCTTTCATTTCTGTTGTAATTTCTCTTGGATTTACAGAAGCCAGCGCTTTGGGGGCAGCGGCTGGTTTTTCTTTTTCTATTTTTTTCTTAGTAATTGTTTTTTTAGGCATATTTTTATGTTATGGCAAGGTGGAAGTTGGGGTAGTCGTTACTACGTCTAAATTTAATTTTTCAATGATTTTACCGAGTTGGTCAGGAGAAATTGGAGGACCTCCTTGGAGGTCAGTGGCAGTCGTAGTGGCTGGCTGGGTGAATTCTTGGCCCATGCTTTTTATGTCTATAATAACTTTGTTTAGATTATTTTCTATTTCTTGCCACTGGTTGTTGTTATTTGGTTTTTGCTTGATTGAGTTCCATGAATTTTTAAGATTAAGAATCCAGGCGATAAAGACTATAACCATAATTAAAGTGATAGCTAGATACATTTTGGTTTTGTCCTTGTTTTTTTTCATGGTTTGAGAACGATGAGCTTGGTTTCTTCTTGAGGTAAATCTTTTTTATTAATACGTAGTTTATCGAGTTCTTCGGCTTTGCCGCCCATTTGTTTAATAAATTTATCAACACTGTCAAAATCCAGTTTAAGTCCTGGTATTTTATAGTGCATAGGGATAACAATGCGTGGTTCAACTTGGGCTACTATCTTAGTAGCCTGTTCAGCGTTGAGGGTGTATTTACCATCAACTGGTATTAGGAGAATATCAACATTGTTCATGGTTTCTAGCTGCTGGTCGGTGAGTTCTGTTTGCCCGAGATCACCTAGGTGAGCAATATTGATTTTTTCTACATTCATTAGATAGATGATATTTTCACCCTTGTCTTTGCCCTGCTTGTTATCATGCCAGCTTGAGATGCCGTAGATAAAGACGTTACTTATTTCGTATTCTCCAGGACCGCTTATAACATAGGGGTCTGGGTGATTTTCTGTTCCCTTAACGGCTTTTGAATTTGAATGATCTTTATGATCGTGGCTAATAGTCACGATATCAGCAGATAGACGAGGTAGTTTTTTTAGTCCATATTCGCTGTGGTATGGATCGGTGATAATGGTGGTAGTTTTATCGGCATTTTTGGCTATAAGCTTGAAGCAAGATTGACCAAACCATTGAATTTGCATAGATTTATGTAGTTAAAATTTAAGTATTAAAAGACTGGACAATTTTATTATTTTATACTGAAATTACTATTTTTATGAGCCTCGAAGTGAATTATTCTACTTAAATATTACCAATTTTGGTAGCCCTTGTCAAACTTATATTTATGGTATATACTTGGATATAATATGTCATTAGCGGTTTTGGCTACTTGGACCCCTTGGGGTCTAAAATCCACTGGCTAAAGTCGTTTTTATCCCGAAATATAGGGGTAAAAAAAGGTGAAAAAATATGACAAAAGTACAAACAAAGTTGACCGAGATGGATAAATTAATGAACGAGGTCAAAGACAAGGCTCTACCCAAACCTGGAGATTTAATTGAAGGGGATGTAATATATGTAGGGCGTAATGAAATCTTAGTTGATGTAGGAGGAATTACTACTGGGCTTATTCGTGGGCATGAGGCCTATGATGAATCTGGGGAGTATAGTAATATTTCTGTGGGAGACCATATAAGTGCAACAGTAATTGATCTTGAAAACGAGAGAGGATTACTTGAGCTGTCAGTTAAGCAGGCTGGACATAAAAAAGCCTGGGATAGACTGGATAAACTAAAAAGCGAGACAGAAATTGTAGAAGTGACAGTGCTTGAAGCTAACAAGGGTGGCTTGATCGTAAAATTGGATCAAGTATTTGGTTTTTTACCAGTTTCTCAGTTGTCACCACAAAATTATCCACGTGTAGTGGGTGGTAGCAAGAGTAAAATACTTGAAAAGCTTAAATCATTGGTAGGTAAAAAATTAGGAGTGGTAATTATTGATATTAATGAACAAGAGTGCTCATTAATAGTTTCCGAAAGAGACGTTGAAAAGGATAAGCGCAGAAAAGCTCTACGTAATTTTAAGAAAGGGGACATAGTTGAAGGCAAGGTGACTGGCGTGGTTGATTTTGGAGCCTTTGTTGAATTTGATGATGGACTAGAAGGACTGATCCATATATCAGAGCTTGGTTGGCAGAGAATTGATAATCCAAGAGAAGTGGTTTCTGAAAGTGATATCGTTAAAGCTCAAATTATTGATGTATCTGATCATAAAGTATCTTTATCTTTAAAGAGACTTGAGAAAGATCCATGGGAAGAGATTAAGGATAAGTACAAGGTGGGAGATAAGGTGAAAGGCAAAGTGGTCAAATTAAATGAGTTTGGTGCTTTTGCTGAGATTGCTTCAAAAATTCAAGGATTGGCACGTGAAGCTGAGAAAAAAAGCGAAGGGGATGAGAGAGCCATGGAAGTAGGCAAAGAATACAACTTTAAAATTACTAATTTTGAACCATTGGATCATAAGCTGGGGTTAGAATTGGTATAAATATGAGAGAATAAGAACAAAACCCCTAAAGTGAATGGGGTTTTGTTTGTTTGTAAGATTTGGTGTAATATATATTATGTAATAAGTGAAAACATTTTTATGAAAAATTTATCTAAAACATTTTTAATATTTTTTGTTGTAATGCTTGTTGTGGCAGGTATTTTGTCTGTGTTTGAGGGAGACAGAACAGAACAGGAAGAAGTGAGCTTGGCTGAGATGGTTAATAGGATTAAGCAAGGAGAGGTCAGTGATATTGAGGTGAATGGTAATTTAATTAGGATGAGAGTGGATGACGAGAAGGAGCTTATAACATACAAAGAAGCGGTTGAATCAACTAATGAGCTTTTGATAAATTACGGGTTAAGTTATGAGGAGTTGCGAAGCTTGAATATTAAGATCAAAACAGAGACTGGTTTTGGTTACTGGATGTCGATGGTTTTGCCATTTTTAATCCCCGTACTTTTAATTGTTGCTTTTGTATTCTTTTTGTCGCGTCAAGTACAAGGGGTTAATCGGAAGGCCATGTCATTTGGCGAATCAAATGCCAAAACTGAAAAACCAGAGGAGCAAAAGAAGAATAAAATTGATTTTGGTAAAGTTGCTGGAGCCAAAGAAGCTAAAAGTGAACTGGAAGAAATTGTTGAGTTTTTAAAACATCCTAAAAAATTTATTCAATTGGGAGCTAAGATTCCTAAGGGAGTATTATTGGTTGGTCCTCCTGGGTGTGGTAAAACCCTTTTGGCGCGGGCAGTCTCAGGTGAAGCAGGAGTGCCATTTTTTCATGTATCTGGATCTGAATTTGTGGAGATGTTTGTTGGTGTTGGTGCTGGCAGAGTGCGTAGTTTATTTCAGAAAGCAAAAAAAAGTAGTCCATGTATTGTCTTTTTAGACGAATTGGATGCAGTTGGTCGCAGAAGAGGATCTGGGCTTGGTGGCAGTCATGATGAGAGAGAGCAAACGTTAAATCAGATATTGGTGGAGATGGATGGTTTTGAGCCAAATGAGGGGGTAATAGTATTATCAGCCACAAATCGTCCAGATGTGCTTGACCCAGCGCTTTTGCGTCCTGGTAGATTTGATAGACGAGTGGTGGTTGATTTGCCTGATTTAAAAGATAGAGAGGAAATTTTAGCAATTCATGCTAAGGGTAAGCCTTTGGCAACTAACGCTGACCTACATACTGTGGCAGCTAGAACACCTGGGTTCTCTGGAGCGGATTTAGCCAACTTATTAAATGAAGCAGCCATACTGGCGGCTAGAAGCAATAAAGGCAAGGTTGGAATGGATGATATACTTGAGAGTATTGATAAGGTGATGATTGGGCCAGCGCGTCGTTCACGTATGTTGAACGCGAAAGAAAAGAAGATTACGGCCTATCATGAGGCAGGGCATGCTTTGGTTGCGCATATGAGTAAGCATGCTGACCCAGTACATAAAGTATCTATAATCTCTCGGGGGCAGGCAGGTGGTTACACGATTAAGCTGCCAACGGAAGATAAGCATATGCATTCGTATTCCGAGTTTTTGGATGATTTGGCAGTATTGCTTGGAGGGTATGCAGCTGAGAAGTTAATTTTTGGAGAGTTGACCACAGGCGCCACCTCAGATTTGCGCAGAGCGACTGAGCTGGCTAAGCAGCTAGTAACTCAATTTGGTATGAGTAAAAAATTGGGACCACGTACCTTTGGTGAAAAAGAAGAGATGATATTTTTGGGTAGAGAGATTAGTGAACAGAAAGATTATTCTGAAAAAACCGCTGAGAGAATTGATGAAGAAATCAGTGGATTTATTGGAGATGCTTTTGTGGGAGCGACTAAAATTTTAGAGAAGAATAAAGTAAAACTTGAGAATATTACAAATGAACTTTTGAAAAAAGAGGTATTAGAAAGAGAAGAATTTGAAAAGATTGCAGGGAAATAAGGGAAAAATATTGTTTTTAACAAAGGTAGCCTGGCTGGGTTACCTTTTTTGTTTTGGTTATATTTATTAAAATATGTTATAATATAATTGTTGATAAATAAATAAAAAAATATATGATAGCTATTTATCGTCCAATTTTTAAACAAGCTTTAAGTATAACCTGGAAATTTAAATACTTGTGGTTTTTTGGTTTGTTTGCGGCACTCTTTGGCAATGGCGGAGTATATAACTGGGTGGTTAATAATTTACGGACTGTTGAGGATCAGGGAGTGTTCTTACAGGCTTTGCGAGATTCAGGAGCTACTTTTAATTTGGGTAGGTGGGCAGAGAATTTGGGTTCAATTATATCCAGATTTGATTTTTGGGGAACTATTCTCTTTGCTGTATTTCTATTAATCATGGTTTTCTTTATTTGGTTGTCAGTGGTTTCGCAAGGATCATTAGTGCATGGTATAAGAAACGCCATGAAAGGTGATGAAAAATCATTTGCGACTGCGTTGCATGCTGGTATTTCTAAATTCTGGCCTGTATTTTTGGTTAATATTTCTATTAAGTTCTTGGTGTTTATAGCGGCGTTATTGGTGAGTTTACCTTTTTTGGTATATTTCCTGAATGGAGGAACAAACGCTGGTATATATAGTTTATATATAATTTTGACTTTTGTTGTGCTGGTACCAATAGCTGCAGTTTTTGGATTTATATTAAAGTATGCGGTGATTTATGTAATGAGCGAAGAGGTTCATGTGGGATTGGCCTTGAAAAAAGCTTGGAAGCTTTTTACAGCCAATTGGATAGTCTCAATTGAAATGGCCTTGCTTTTGTTTTTAATTAATATTTTAGCAGGTTTATCTTTGGTGGTAGTTTTTATCTTATTTTCATTACCCTTTGTAATGCTTGGAATGATTGCGGGTTATTTAGCTAGTAATACATTTTTTTGGTTGGTTGTAGGACTTGGTGTTTTGGCCTTTATTGCTATCCTTTTCCTATATGGTGCATTGCTGAATGTATGGCAGATGTCTGGCTGGGTAATTTTGTTTGAAAAAATTAGTCATAACCAGGTATATAGCAAGGTGCTTCGATGGGGTGCGGCTTTGAGTGGTGGGAAGAAAAAGGAAGTGGTGGAGTAGATTTTTAGTATTAATTTGTATATTTAAAAACTCGTCTTAAGACGAGTTTTTTATATTGATTTTTCGGATGAAAAATGATAGCATGAGAAGTAATGGGAGAGGTCGCATAGCGGTTGATTGCGCGGCTTTCGAAAAGCCGTAGGGATGACAAGTCTCTCGGGGGTTCGAATCCCCCTCTCTCCGCCAATTTACAATTTCAGAGTTTTTGGAAGTTTTACGCACCTGCGGTGCGGTTGCCTCGCCTGCGGGCGAGGCTGAAAGGGCTGATTTTGCAACGATTTGCCACGCTTTGCGTGGCGAAAAAGAAATGTTTTGGTTTTGGATTTGGAAGTTCGTTCGGGCGTTGCCCAAAGCAAAACAAAGTTTTGCAACCAATCTTTTTTTGTTTCGCCTACGGCGAAACTTGGAAGCGATAATTTTTAATAATATTTTGACTTATGACAAACTCAAATAATATAAAAGAACAAACCAGAAAGTTTTTCATCTACGCCCGCAAATCTACTGATTCAGAAGATCGGCAAATACGAAGTATTGGCGACCAGATTTCTGAATTGCAGGAATTGGCAAAAAAAGAGAATTTGGAAATTGTTGATATTATTGTGGAAAAACAAACCGCAAAGAAACCTGGTCGCCTTTTGTTTGCCGAAATGCTGAAAAGAATTGAAGCGGGCGAAGCTGTGGGAATTTTAGCTTGGCATCCCGACAGATTGGCAAGAAATAGCGTTGATGGCGGACAAATCATTTATTTGGTAGATACTGGCGTAATTCAAGAGCTAAAATTTCCAACTTTCTGGTTTGACCCTACTCCGCAGGGGAAATTTATGTTGAGTATAGCTTTCGGGCAGTCAAAATATTATGTTGATAATCTTTCGGAGAATATTAAGAGAGGTCATCGGCAAAAATTGAAAAATGGCTTATGGCCTCAAATGGCTCCGCTTGGTTATCTCAATAACAAAGAAACAAAAATGATTTATATTGATAAAGAAAAATCGCCATTTATCAAAAAGGCATTTGAGGCATACGCAACTGGAAACCATACTTTGAAAAATCTCCGAGAGATTATCAACGGCTTGGGGCTTGTCGGCAAGAAAGGCAAAATGCTTTCCGTTTCAAATTTTCAATATCTTTTACAAAATCCGTTCTATCATGGACTAATCCGCTATGGTGGAGAATTTTACGAAGGAAAGCATAAACCGATTATTTCAAAGAAACTTTTTGATGAAGTGCAGGAAGTAATGAAAAGAAAATCAAAACCGCAGAAAGTGGAAACGATGAAATTTTTTCTTTATCGTGGATTTTTTCATTGTGGCGAATGTGGATTTACAATCACGGCTGATAAGAAAATAAAGAAAAGTGGAAAAGAATATATTTACTACTATTGCACAAAGAAAAATCCACATCACAAATGCACACAAAATGTATTTACGAGAGAAGAAAAAATTTCATCTCAAATTGTAGAGGAACTTCAAAAAATTTCTTTGACTGATGATTGTGCTGATTGGATGATCAAGGAATTGAAAACAGAAAGAATCCAATCAAGCAAATCATCAGACTTTTTTGTGCAAAAGCTAGAAAAGGAACTTTCAAAACTTGATGAGAAATTGGAAAAACTAATGAACGCTTATTTGGAAAGTGTTTTGAATATTAAAGAATACCAAAAAGCAAAAAATATTCTCATCAATCAAAAACAAGTTTTGAAAGACAAATTGAATGCTTTTAAA
>Ga0208904_1000038_pt1 | contig 133235 bp, 119 predicted proteins | sample AntAceMetag02UKB_FD_184774 | JGI IMG/M metagenome (GOLD analysis project Ga0208904, IMG submission 184774) | Saline lake microbial communities from Ace Lake, Antarctica - Antarctic Ace Lake Metagenome 02UKB (SPAdes) (version 2) | ecosystem: Environmental > Aquatic > Non-marine Saline and...
GTGTGGTAGATCATCATTACTGTAACTATAGATCGTTCCTATCGCATCTCCGTCTGCTGCTATTAAGAGTTCTTTAGTCTGCATCCTGCCATTCGAATAAAAGGTATAGATCGCACTCGGATCTTGTGTGCCTACTAATACGCCTGAAGCGTTATATTCATACGTTACTATCAAAACATCTGCTGATGTGTATTCTTTTACGTATCTTGGTTGGTCTGGTGTCCAGTAACTTGTATAAGTGATATAACTCGTATCCGGTAATGTTTTTTGGGTTAAGTAACCGTAACCTGTTGATGCATCTGCATGTGTTAAATCGTCGTTACTGTAAGTATATATCGTTCCTATCGCGTCTCCGTCTGCGGCTATTAAGAGTTCTTTAGTCTGCATCCTGCCGGTTGAATAATAGGTATATATAGCACTTGTATCTGTTGTACCTACTAAAACTCCCGATGAATCGTATTCATACGTTACTGTTAATGTCCCTGATGTATCATACACTGCTACGTATCTTGCTTGACGGGTTCCTGCAAAGTAACTTGTGAAGGTTTTATATGTTAAGTCTGGTCTGGTCTCTTTGGTTAATAAACCGTATCCTTCTGACATATAGTCTTCATTTGTATATTCGTAGACTGTACCGTAAAACCAATCCTGAAATATAACCATATCCGCCGATGTAAGCTGCAGATCACCCGGACTAGGGTTAATATTATCCTGCCAGAAAAGCCCTCCTATATATCCATTTTGCCGCAAAATATCTAATCTTTCCCCTGCAGTGGGATCACTGGCATCGAAATATTGCGGGTCTATCTCCCCCAGAAGAACAGGGATACCATTAAAAAGACCGTCTGTAGCAGAAAAATTTAATTCATCGAACGCATCACTATAGTACTTGGCCCAGTAATGTATCTGTATAATATCCACATCATCGACCCCTACGCCATCAATAAATGAATTCCAATATCCAGTACTTGCATCTAAAAATTTCTTTCTCGCAAATCCGATAGTTACGTCTTTACCCGTATCGTTCGTCCGAATTGTCGATATAACATTGTTAAGAAAAGTAGACATTTCCGCGATGCTAACAGTAGACATTGTCGGGCTTTCCGGATCATCTTGATTCCCCCATTCCGAGGCACTTGTGCCGTAATAAGGTTCGTTCATAGCGTCCCACATTAGTATTTCGTCACAACCTTTATAGTGATCAACAAAGGTTCCGATCAAAGCCATAAGCTCGCTTTGTTTCTCCGAATCTTTAATAACTTCAGGATGACCTGTATCTCCTGAACCTGACCCGTATGCTATCCAATAATCAAACAGTGTCGGTATTATTTTAGTATCCGTTACCGCAGCGGATTCTATAAGCGCGTCCATGTCCGCATAGAGTTTAGCTTCATCATAGAATGCCAGTGTCGGTCCGGAGAAATCCACTACATCTCTAATATCCGTGAATAAAAATACCCTTACGACATCGGATCCGTATCCGTTCAAGGAGTCAATAAGAACCTGTTTATTGTTCCCCGTGCTGAACCCATACCAGGAATTTTGTGACCCAACATCATTCCCATAAGACATCCATGGCAGATTCATTCCTTTTGTAAAAGTTCCCTCAGGAATACTCGAGCTACTTATTCGGTTGCTAGCATAGTAGGTATAGACCGTACCATTCGCTTCTGTAGTACTTATAAGGTTACCTACCGAATCATACTCGTATTTGGCCACAAAATTACCGCTTATATCCACTTCGTTAGTGTACTGGGGTTGACGTGTATCTGAAAAATAATTACTAAATATTTTTGATGTCCCGTTTGGTCTCGTCTCTTTGGTTAATAGACCATACCCCTCAGTTAGATGGTTCTCATCTGTATACTCATATTTTGTTTCATCAGCAAGCGTTTTTGTTTCCATAAGTCCGGAAGCATAATATGTGTATACTGTATCGTCAAAGTTCTTCTGGTCGACTACAGTTCCGGCCGAATCATACTCATAGGTAACAAGAATAGTACCTGCAGCATCATACTCACTTATATACTGCGCTTGGTCCGTCACAACAAAGTAATCAGAAAATGTTTTGTATGTGTCGTCCGGTCTGGTCTCCTTTGTAAGTACACCATACCCTTGGCTATTCCAGTTTTCATTACTATAATCGTAAATTGTTTCGTCTGGGAGGGTCTTTGTTTCCATTAAGCCACTTGAATAAAATGTAAATGTGTATATGGTCCCATCTGCTTCTTCCTGCCCTATAGGATTTCCTGAGGAGTCATACTCATAAGTAACTACTATATCACCCGAAGCGTCATACTCTTTTACGTATCTGTACTGCCTTGTAAGCGCATAATAATCTGTAAAAGTTTTGTATGTTTTGTCCGGTCTGGTCTCTTTCGTTAAAAGGCCATATCCTTCGGACATATAATCTTCATCGGTATAATCAAAAAGTGTACCGTCAAGGGTTTTTGAGGCCATACGTCCGCTTACGGGATAAAAGACATATATCGTGTCCTTTTCAGTCTTCCCTATAAAGTTACCCGAAGCGTCATACTCATATATAACTGAAAGGTTACCATCTTTGTCGTATTCATTAACAAATCTGAACTGTCTTGTCCCTGCATAATATGCGCTAAAAGTCTTGTAGGTATCATTCAGTCTGGTCTCTTTGGTTAAAAGGCCATACCCATCGCCTAGATAATCTTCGTTCGAATACTCATAAACGGTCCCATCGTCCATTGTTTTAGTTTCCATCAATCCTGACGCATAGGTAGTATATGTAGGAACCGCAAATACGGGTACCGTACCAACGGTCCAGATGAAAAGCATCAATAAAACAACCGCTTTTGAAATCAAACCTATAGTGTTTTTTCTCTTTTTTCTTATCATGATTTAATCCTTATTATATGTTATATTACGAAAAAGTTATTTCTGCACTCTCATTCTATCATATACGGGGTCTCATTCAAGATATAATATTCTACCTATTTGAAACCCTAACTATTTTATGATTTTTGCCCCGTCTTCACCCGTTATATAGGCTGGATCAGCATATATTTTCTTTGCCCTTATTTTGCCTATTTCATCGCATTTATTCGTGATCACAATGTCGCGGCAGGCTATTCTATCGTAAAATTCGCTATACAAAGCGGTATCTTCATCGGAAAAAGACCCGTGATGCGGCGCCTTCACGATATCTGCCTTGAGAGCGAGTCCACATGACAATATTTCATTAATTGCCTTTTTTTCGATATCTCCGCAAAAAAGGAGGCTATCTCCATCTTTAATCATAATTTTCATTACAACAGAAGAATTGTTTATATTATCATACTGCCCCCCTCTTTCAGGATGAAGAACCTTAATGTCAGCATCCTCAAACCCTTTAATTGCATCTCCCCTGGACACTTTGATCCTTTTGATATTTTTATCCAGAAGCATACATCTATTCTCGTCATTGAGATAGAACTTGTCATTACTTTCCGCGACATCACTTTCGATTATCGTGCCTACATTAAAATTCGATATCAAATAAGGAACTCCTCCAAAATGATCATCATGAAAATGCGAGATAACAATACAGTCAATTTTTCTTATGCCTCTATCTCTTAAATACGGTTCTATGATATTTTCACCGTCTCCCCGTCCGCAATCAATCAGCATTGTCCCTCCATCCTTAAATTCTATTAATGTAGCATCAGACTTTCCTGAATCAAAAAATGTGACACATGTCTTCTTTGAAGGAAATCTTAGAACTTCGTTCCATATAAATACGTTCAGAGCACATAAAACTATCATTACCATAGTCACGATACCTGTTTTTTTGCGGCGAAAAAATAGTACGGCTGTTATGACAATATAAAAAATACAGATAGAGATAAGATTCGGAGACGCGACCTTAACAAATGAACCCGGCATCCTTTCTATAATGCCTAGGGTTTTCATCAGGCCCATAATGACTTGTTCCAGAATGCGTGATAAAAAGACAGTAATGCCTGCAAGAAAACTTATCTGTCCCGTAATTAGAAGCATTCCTCCCAATATTATCGTCACGAAAAGTGCAGGAACAGCTACCATATTAGCAATAGGCGAAAGCAATGGTATAATTCTAAAATATGCGGCTATTACGGGTAGCATTCCTACAAGTACGGCAAAAGATATCAGGAACCCTTCGGTTATATATGCTCTTATACCCGAAAAATATGAATGATTTCCTTTATTTACTACAATGCCCATCGACGGTGTCACATAGACAATGGACAGCACCGCGATATAGGAAAGTATAAAACCCGGCTGAAATAGTTGTCCGGGACCCCAGAATAATATAATGAAGGCCGAGATAACTATCGAATGCAAAATATCCGTTCTCCTGCCTGACAATATTCCTGCCATAACGAACGAACACATTATAGCGGCTCTCACAGTAGACGCCCGCCCTCCGGAAAAAACCGCAAAAAAGGCTATAAGAACCATAGTACCGATATATGTCACTTTTTTGGGAAGCCCCAATAACTTTAATATCACAATGAAGATCACAGATAAGATCCCTACGTGAAGCCCGCTGACCGCAAGAATATGCATAGTTCCCGTTCTTTTAAGAGACTCTTTTAACCGTACCGGGACATCGCTTCTTACCCCTAAAACAACTGACTTCACTATGCCGGCAGTTCCCGGCGATAGATATTTATCCAATACCTTTTCAGAACATCTTCTTAAATCGTATATTTTTTGTTTCACCAAAAAAGACAACTTATTGTTCCGGCCTGTCCTTGAATTAATATCAAGTGTGTCAGCGGACATTATGGAGCGGATATTCTTATGTCCAAGATATCTTCTATAATCAAACCCCGAAGGGTTTGTCTTTTTTGTCGGCAGATATAATTTACCGGTAATAACTAATTCATCGCCTATATTCGGGATATATTTCGGTTTTGAGGCAAGAATACGAACTTTTCCCGTCACTTCCTTTTCCTCTCCATCACATAGTGCCCGATAGGCCTTTAGATCAAAAACAATATATCTGGAATAATCATTTTCTGCCCATTCCGGTTCTCTCGCAACTATTCCCTGAACACTTGTTTTTCCGGACATATTACCGGCAAGATGCGAAATATCGTTATCCAGCGGGGCGACAGTCGAAAGATACCGGATGTAGCCTAGCATCAGAAATGCAATACATAGAACAACATAAAAGATCTTTTTTCTTTTTAGAGCTATCAATGAAAAGATTATCAAAAAAGCGGACAAAAAAATTACATGCACCGCCCTCCCCGGGGGCAGCAATGAGGGAAACATATCGGCAATTAAAATTCCGATAAAAAAACACATTATTAGAAGCAATATGGGTCTTTTCATGAGCACCGCACTTAAAATGATACGCGACTTCTGATCTCATCCAGTTTCTTCTTTCCTATTCCCTTTATCTCAAGCATTTCATCTTCGTTATTTATATTCCCGTAAGTCTTTCTGTAATCGAATATACGCCGGGCAAGAACCTTACCTATTCCCGAAATATCCGTTAACTCACCCACCTCAGCCTTGTTCACATTAACACGCCTTTTATCGTTAATCTCCTTCAGGATTTCCTGAATAGTCCCCGGCTCATCTCTTTCTACTGTAATATTCTTAAATTGAGAGGAGTTCCTGCAATAAAGAAAGCCCGCACCGATTAAAAGGACAAATATAAGTATCCCCAAAAAGATCTGTTCATATTTTCTTCCATTCATCCCGAAAACCCCCAGATCTTCATTATATCCTCATTTTGTCTTTTGTCAACTTTTAATTGATTTTTAACGAAATGATATGCTAAAAAAAGAGGTGTCCCGTATTTGATAAGGAACACCTCTCTTATCTATCTCTATTCTGTTACTCTAACTAAGTATAGATCATCATAAGTTCCCGTAATCCAGAAATCCTTTCCATTCCACTCTATGCCCGTGGTTTTCTTGGCTGGAGACTTGAAATATCCCAATATCTTAAGCGCGTCAACATCAACTTTGAAAACTTTCTGATTATACCAGCTTGTTATCCACAAAAAGTGTCCGTCCCAAGTTAATTGAGAGGGTTCGGATATCCCCTTAAGATTTCTTTTATCAAGCAGCTCTCCGTTTTCATTAAATCGTAAGATATGATATTTAGTTCCGCCAATTCCCCTAGTCCAGGTAATAACATGTAATTTCTCTTCGGCAAACACCATTCCGGCAGGATGTGCGGGGGACAGCGAAACATTGAAATCAGAAGATATTTTTCTTCCCTCAATGCTAACCCTATATAATTTCTTTTCGTCCCAATCTGTGATCCAAAAGTCGCCCTTACCGTCACGCTTCAGGCTTTCCGTAAAGGATCCAAACGGTTCCAGTTCATATTCCATCTTTTCGTTTTCAATGTCTATTACCCACGTCCCGATACCGCGACCGTTACAAACCATGAGTTTGCCATCATCCAATGTCAATCCCTCGTGATAACCTTTAGGTAATGCGACTTTTTTTATAATCTCTATCTTCATAGACTTCACCACATTTTCAGCCCCTGTCAATACCGGTGAACCCGGAAGTCCTACACCGGACTGACAGAATGTTTGAAAAAATAAAATAACCAGAACAAATCTTATAAAGGATCCTGACACATTACCTCTTATGGTTTAAGTATTATATTTACAGAACTATATTAACAAGTTTGTCGGGTAGGATAATCCATTTCTTTACTTTCTTGCCATCCAAGCGTTCTTTTATTCTGGGATCACTACAAACAAGTTCTTGAATGCTGCCTTTTTCTAATCCTCTGGGCATTTCCATAGTGCTACGCACTTTTCCGTTTATCTGAATAGGTACGGTTACCGTATCGGTTTCCAGCATCTTCTCATCGTAGACCGGCCACTGTCTCCGGAATATACTTCCCTTATGACCGGACATTTCATTCATCTCTTCGGCAAGATGAGGAACGAACGGGGCCAAAAGAAGAGAGATAGTATCCAGAACTTCTTCCAAGCATTTCTTTTCAATAAGACATTTACCGTTTTTCTCAATACCTGAATATATCTGATTAACCAGCTCCATCACCGCACTTATTGCCGTATTAAAATGGAACTGACCGTCTATATCTTCTGTAACTTTTTTAATCGTTTGATGCAGTTTTATTAAAAGCTCATCCTGTGTCTTTTTGTCCGTTACGACTTCGGGTGCACTACCCAACATACCGATCAGGTTCCATATCCTCTTAATAAATCTGTAAGCCCCTTCCACTCCCCTGTCGGACCATTCCGCGTCCTTTTCGGGGGGACCTATAAATAAAGTATATAATCTTACCGTATCGGCGCCGAATTTATCTATCAAAGCATCAGGACTTACAACGTTTCCTTTCGATTTTGACATCTTGGCTCCGTCTTTAACTATCATGCCTTGCGTAAAAAGCCGTTTGAACGGTTCATTAAAACCTATTTGCCCCATATCATACATTACCTTGGTAATGAATCTGGAATACAAAAGATGTAATATGGCGTGTTCCACCCCTCCTATATATTGGTCTACCGGAAGCCATTTATTCACGTCATCCTTATCAAAAGGACCGTCATCCTTATCCGGAGAAATATATCTTAAAAAATACCAACTTGAATCGACAAAAGTATCCATAGTATCAATCTCTCTTGTGGCATCATCACCGCAAGAGGGACACTTAACATTAACAAAACTGTCGACATTCTTTAGGGGAGACTCTCCTTCAGGACGGAAATTTACAACTTCCGGTAAGATAACCGGCAGATCTTTCTCCGGAACAGGTACGTTCCCGCATTTCTTACAGCATATTATGGGTATAGGCGCGCCCCAGTACCTCTGGCGGGATATAAGCCAATCTCTGAGCCGATAATGTATGGCCCTGGTACCTATTTTATTTTTTTCCATGTAGTCAGTAATAGATTCCATGGCAGACAAGTTCTTCGTGCCATCGAACTTATCTGAATTCACAAGAACACCTTCTTTCTCGTATGACTCAGTCATTTTCTCAGCATCAAGATGACCGGCAGGATCATCTATTACTACTTCAATAGGCAAGGAATATTTTTTAGCAAATTCAAAATCTCTTTGATCATGCGCGGGAACCGCCATTACGGCTCCTGTTCCGTATTCCATCAGGACATAATCGCCGATCCATAAAGGTATTTTACGTCCGTTTATGCTGTTTACAACATATCTGCCTGTAAATATGCCCTTTTTCTCTTCCCCGGTCTTCATTCGCGTAATTTTAGATTCGCCTCTTACCTTGCGAACGAATTCCATTATTTTATCTCTTTCGGGAACATTTTGAACAAGCTCTTCTATCATCGGATGCTCTACGGACAGGACCATATAGGTACAACCGAATATGGTGTCAACCCGAGTAGTGAAACATGTAAGATTTTTCTCTGATCCATCAATAGGAAAATTTATATCAACCCCGGAAGAACGTCCTATCCAGTTCTGCTGCATTGTCTTGACCTTTTCCGGCCATTCATCTAACTGATCCATATCACTTAACAATTTTTCAGCATAATCGGTTATACGAAAGAACCATTGTTCCAGTTCCTTTTGTTCTACTTCGCTATCACATCTTTCGCATCCCCCATCAACTACTTGCTCATTAGCCAGCACCGTACTGCAAGACGGACACCAGTTAACAAAAGCCTTCTTCTTATACGCTAATCCTTTTTCAAATAGTTTAAGGAATATCCATTGTGTCCATTTGTAATAATCCGGCATACATGAAGTTACTTCTCTCTTCCAATCATATTCCACGCCCCACGAATCCATTTGTTCTTTCATCTTAGATATATTGTTGCGCGTGGATTCGGCGGGATGTATTCCATTTTTAATAGCCGCATTCTCGGCCGGAAGACCAAACGCATCCCAGCCCATAGGCGAAAGAACGTTAAACCCGCGCATCATCTTATATCTAGCTACAACGTCTCCGAGGATATAGTTGCGTCCATGACCCACATGAAGTGCCGCTGAAGGGTAAGGAAACATCATAAGACAGTAATATTTGTCCTTTACTTCTTTAGAACAAACGTTAAAGAGCCCCGTTTCTTTCCATTTCACCTGCCACTTGTTTTCTATCTCTTTGGATCTATAATTTTCCATATAGTTCATCCCTGGTATTTATAAATGTAACTTAAAAATTTGTATATCAATTTAGCCGCTAAAAAATCAGGAGCTTTATTATTGCTATTAGGACAAAGTTCGGCGACATCAAACCCGACAACCTCTCTATTTTTGGCTACTTCTTTCAAGAGACCTATTGCAGAGTACCAGTCAAGCCCCCCGGGTTCAGGAGTTCCTGTAGACGGCATAATAGAAGGGTCAAAAACATCAAGATCTATTGTAACATAAACCTTATCTGACAGGCGTTTTAAAACATCTTTCCCGAGATCATCTTTTGCGATTATATCTTTAGCATAGAACATATTTTCGGGAATTATACTGCTTTTCTCGCACGCATCAAGACTTCTTACCCCTACCTGAATAAGAGAGCACATCTCCTTTATCCGGGCCCCCGTACAGGCATGATTATAACGGCTACTTTTATACTCATCTCTCAAATCCGAATGAGCATCAAGTTGCAATACGCTAATATCCCCATGCTTAAGTATATGTGCCTTAACAGAACCTATGCTTACCGAATGTTCTCCTCCCACCAGGATAGTGAATTTTTCGGACGCTAACAGTTCTTGAACCTTGTTCTCCACTTCTTTTACCATCTTTTCAGGAACCGGGTCTACATCGAGAGGAGGACAGGTATATATTCCATTCTTATAAACTTCCGAATCAGTCTCTATATCATACAGTTCTAATGCTTGAGAGGCCTCAAAAATAGCAAAGGGGCCCTTATCGGCCCCTTTTATCCATGTACTTGTCATATCATATGGAACAGGCAAAATTGCTATCTTCGCCACGTTCCATTCAGCAAAACTATCATCTATCTCTGCAAAACGGCAATGTTCTCTCATTATTTATCCGCTCTTTTAAGCAACTGCCGCGTCCGCAATCTGTTTATATCTTACGAAATCTCTGCCTCTGTTAACAATATGTTTATCATACTTCTTTGATTCAAAAGCATTTATGATATATTCGGCGGCAAACTCTACATCAAAATCTTTACAGGAAAAAACATCGACAAAACAATAATCTTTTTCTTGGAATGTATGGATGGAAATATGACTTTCTGCTATTATGACCGTTCCGGTTATTCCCCTATCTTCAGGAATTAGCCCCGAATAAGGAAATACATACGGTTCAGTTATCCTGGTCATGCCTATTTTATTGGGAAGATCTCTTAAGACATTAAAAATAAGACTTAAATCCTTCAGCTTACTTTCGTTACACTTCCTGAGATCTAACATCAAATGTGGTCCGAAATTTTCCTTTTTTTGTTCGATCATTTCCAGGCCTCCATTAATGGTTTTATTGTTATTGTAGAAAAACTTTCCACCCCCTACATTTCGGGTATTTTTAGATGCTAAAAGTATATTTTTATTATCCGATTTTGTCAATAAAAATATTCACCTGGTCTTTACCTAAGCCTTTTCTCCTTCATTTCTTACGTAAAGTCCTATATACCTGTCATATATTTCCGTGGTATTCCTGCAAGGTTTTAGGCGGAATATCCTCATTTCCCATTACCTCGCCTATCCCCTCGATACTGGCCTGAGCCGCCGCTATAGAAGTTATATAAGGCGTTTTTCGCTGTATCGCCATCATTCTTATATAACTATCATCATATTTGCTGTCTTTTCCGACAGGTGTATTGATTATCAGATGAATTTCCTTGTTCTTTATCGCGTCCTCGATATTCGGCCTGCCTTCATGCAACTTTTTGATCTCGGTATTGTCTATCTTGTTATCATTTAAGAACTTACTGGTTCCTTTCGTAGCGAAAATATTAAAACCCAAACTCTTGATATTTTTCGCTATTGAGAGTACCGGACCTTTGTCTTTATCCGAAATCGTCAAGAGAACATTACCTTCTATCGGCAATTTAGCGCCTGCGGCTTCCTGAGCTTTATAAAACGCGCGCCCGAAAGAAATTGAAGTACCCATAACTTCCCCCGTAGCTCTCATTTCAGGTCCCAAAAGCGGATCAACTTCGGGAAACATATTAAACGGAAAAACAGCTTCTTTTACCCCGGTAAAAGCTATTTTCATATTCTTAAGTTCAGGGAAATCGCTGATTTTCTTCCCCATCATGATCTGTGTAGCTATCCTTGCTATCGGAACCCCTGTAACTTTCGAGACTATAGGAACTGTCCGTGAAGCCCTGGGATTTGCTTCCAGGATATAGACAACATCATCACAGATCGCATACTGTATGTTTATAAGTCCCACAACTCCCAATTCTTTAGCAACCGAGGCAGTATATTGCTCTATTTGCTCAAGATGTTCTTTTTTTATAGTTCTGCTGGGTATAGAACAAGCTGAATCTCCCGAATGAACACCCGCAAGTTCTATATGTTCCATAACGGACGCCACAAAAGTATTTTCTCCGTCACAAAGCGCATCTACTTCAGTCTCAACCGCCTGTTCGAGAAACCTGTCTATAAGCATAGGATGTTCAGGACTGACCTTAATAGCTTCTATCGCATACTTTTTCAAAGATATTTCGTCATATATGATCTCCATACCCCGCCCGCCTAGAACATAGGATGGTCTGACCATTAAAGGGAACCCTATCTGTTCGGCTATCTTCATGGCTTGATCCCGGTTCTTGGCTATACCGCTTTCCGGCTGCGGAATACCCAGTGCTATCATCTTTTCTCTGAAGCTTTCTCTGTCCTCCGCAAAATCTATACTTTCAGGTGATGTACCCATAACCTTTATACCGCAATCTTTGAGTTCCTGGGCTATATTAAGCGGTGTCTGTCCTCCAAACTGGACTATTATGCCTTCTGGTTTCTCCTTTTCGTAAATCGCAAGTACGTCTTCTACTGTAAGCGGTTCAAAATACAATTTATCGGACGTATCATAATCCGTTGATACGGTTTCCGGATTACAGTTAACCATAACAGACTCATACCCTTCGTCACGCAACGCGAACGCGGCATGTACACAGGTATAATCAAATTCTATACCCTGTCCTATCCTGTTAGGTCCTCCTCCCAGTATCATTACCTTCTTTTTGCTGCTGCTCACGGGCACTTCATCCGGTATCTTTTTATAGGTTGAGTAATAATATGCCGCGTTTTCCACTCCGCTTACAGGTACTGCTTCATAAGAAGCCGTTATTCCCAATGATATTCTTTTCTCTCTGACCTCTTTTTCGGTAATACTGAAAATACCTGCTAAATACCTGTCCGCAAATCCCCATTCTTTTGCTTTTCGCAGCATCTCTTTCGGGAGTTTATCCCATTTGAGCGTCGCCATTTCTTTCTCAAGATCACCCAGTTCCTTGATCTCATTAAGAAACCATTCTCCTATATAGGTAATTTTATGAAGCTCTTCCGTACTAATGCCTCTTTGCAGAGCTTCATATATCAGAAACACGCGTTTGCTGGAAGGCTCTGCCAACGCCTGTCTTAATCCTTCATCAGAAAGAGAAGTTATTTTTTCGTCCCGACCAAGGCCATACCTTTTTATCTCAAGAGACCTTATAGACTTCTGAAACGATTCCTTAAAAGTCTTGGCTATACTCATAGCTTCTCCTACAGCCTTCATTTGAGTACCAAGCAGATCTTTTGCTTGAGGAAATTTTTCGAATGCCCATCTAGCAAATTTAATAACAACATAATCTCCACTGGGTTTGTACTTATCGAGTGTTCCCTCTTTCCAGTAAGGAATCTCATCCATTGTCATACCTGTGGCTAGTTTAGTGGATATAAGGGCTATAGGGAATCCTGTAGCTTTAGACGCAAGAGCCGATGAACGTGAGGTTCTGGGATTTATCTCTATGACTACGATACGGTCATCTACAGGATTATGCGCAAACTGTACATTGGTACCGCCAACAACACCTATAGCGTCTACTATTCTATAAGAGAGTTCCTGCATACGTTCCTGTAAAGCTTTAGGAACAGTAAGCATAGGTGCCGTACAAAAACTGTCCCCGGTATGTACGCCCATAGCATCAACATTTTCTATAAAACAAACCGTTATTTTCTGACCTTTATCATCCCTTACCACTTCCAGTTCCAATTCTTCCCACCCAAGAACTGACTCCTCTACTAAAACCTGATGTACCAAACTTGCCGCTAAACCTCGGGTAACTATAGTCCTGAGATCTTCCACATTATATGCTATTCCTCCTCCTGTTCCTCCCATGGTATAAGCCGGTCTTAAAACAACGGGATATCCCAAATTCTCTGCTATTTTTTCTGCCTCTTCTACAGAATGACTAGGTTCGGAGTTAGCCATCTCAACACCTATTTTATTCATCGTTGCCTTAAAAGCTATACGGTCCTCTCCGCGTTCGATAGCATCAGGTTGAACACCTATTATTTGCACCCCGTACTTTTTAAGAACTCCGGATTTGTGAAGAGTTGATGAGAGATTAAGTGCTGTCTGTCCTCCCAGATTAGGAAGAAGAGCATCTGGTCTTTCTTTTTCTATGATAATTTCCAGACTTTCTTCCGTAAGGGGTTCTATATAGGTCCGGTCGGCCATCCCTGGATCGGTCATTATCGTAGCCGGGTTAGAATTCACTAGAACCACTTCGTATCCGCCCTCTTTTAATGCCTTACAGGCCTGGGTACCCGAATAATCAAATTCGCATGCCTGTCCTATAATAATGGGTCCTGATCCTATAATAAGTATTTTTTTAATGTCTTCACGTTTTGGCATCGTTCCTCCTTAATTATGGCACAAAAAAAACAACCCCGCACTTCTACGGACTTGCTTACATGTTTTTGTGTATAGTAGTTAGTTATTTTAGTCACTATCACTTCATTATGATCAATTTGACTTATAGCTGCACCGTTGCAACCTGTGACATTTTACTAGATTTTGACCGTTCTTTCAACAAAATCCTATTTTATACGAGGTTAGGTTTTTTGAACTCTAAAATAGCTTCTTCTTCGTCACGAAAAACCTGTATAGCTTTCTCGAGCTTAAGGATTTCCATGAAATTCTTTCCTTCATTCTCCAAATTGATTATTCCAATTCTTATTCCGGACTCTTTATGGTCTTTTATGAAGTTTATCATACAAGCAAAAGCCGCCGTATCCACGCTTCCCGCTGATGTAAAGTCAAGCAATACGGCTCTTGTGCCCTTATTTTTCGCAGCTTCCGAACATATCTTCTGCAGTTCCGGAGTCGTTTCCATATTGAAATCACCCGTTACAGTAAATATCTTTATTCCTTCTACATCTTTCGTCTGTTTTATTTTAGACATGATCTCTTCCTTTATTTTTTTCTGGATTCTATCTCACCCTTTATATATTCGATAAACTCATTCTTTGAGACGAGAACTGATTCTCCCCGCGCTCTGTCCTTTAGTTCTATCTTTCCCTGTTCCATACTTTTTTTACCTATAACTATCTGGAAAGGAAATCCTACCAAGTCAGAATCCTTGAATTTCACTCCGGCTGACTTGTCCCTGTCGTCAATAATAACATCTATACCTGCGTTTATCATCTCACTATAAACACGTTCCGCTTCCCGGCTGAGTTCTTCATTATCTTTTTTCACCGGAATAACCACAGCTTCACAAGGACTTATGGATAGCGGCCAGATTATTCCGTCCTCATCAGAACTGGTCTCTATAAGACACGCTAATATCCTATTAATCCCTATCCCGTAACATCCCATAACAGCAAGACGTTCCTTGCCTTCGGCATTCAGATATTTAGCCTGCAAGGGTTCGGAATATTTTGTACCAAGCTTAAAAGTGTGACCAATCTCTATGGCCTGTTTCACCTCTATCTCCTTGCCGCATTTCGGACATGTATCGCCTTCTGTAATATCTCTAGCATCTAGCCATTTATCCACTTCAAAGTCCCTGCCAATATGCGCATTAACCATATGTGTATCTCTTTTATTAGCCCCGACAACAACAGGTCCCGCATTTAAAAGACTCTTATCTGCAAGTTTCTTTATAGTAAGACCTACCGGACCTGAAAACCCCATAGGCCCTCCGGTACATTTTTCTACAGTCTCCTCATCCGCAAGAAGAAGTGTTTTGCATTTTAAATAATGTTTTATTTTAGTCTCATTTGCCTCATGATCGCCTCTTATAAGAACAGCTATCGGTTCGTTGTCTGCAAGATACACAAGTGTTTTGATAATATCTGTCTTGCTGACTTTAAGGAATTTGCTTACTTCCTGCACGCTTTTAAGTTTCGGAGTATCAGCTGTCTCCATTTTTTCTCCGGGAACAGCCCCAACTGATGCTTCATCATCGCATCTAACCTCGGCAACTTCCGTGCTCGAAGCATATCCGCAGGACGAACACGTAACTATCCTGTCTTCACCGATCTCGGCAGGTACCATAAACTCATGAGATACGCTGCCCCCCATCAGTCCGGGATCCGCTTCCACGGGAATATACGGCAAACCGCATCTTTCAAATATTCGGCAATATGCGTCATACATAGCCTTATAATTTTTTTCCATGTTTTCCGCATCAACATCAAAACTATAAGCATCTTTCATTATAAATTCACAGCTCCGAACTATACCAAATCTCGGTCTTAATTCGTCTCTAAACTTTGTCTGTATCTGATATAGTACCAAGGGGAGGTCTTTGTATGAGCGCATTTCACTAGCGACTAAACTTGTTATGATTTCCTCATGCGTGGGTCCTAAAGCTATCTCTTTCCCGTGACGATCGATGAATTTTATCATCACGTCTCCCATGTCATCATACCTTCCAGTACGCTTCCACAGCTCCGGCGGCTGGAGTGCAGGCATTAAAAGTTCTACCGCACCCGCTTTTTCCATCTCTTCTCTAATAATGTTCTCGGCTTTTTTAAGGGCTTTGTGACCCATAGGAAGATACGCGTATGCACCGGCAGTCAATCTCCTTATAAGGCCGGCTCGCATCATAAGCTTATGACTTACCGCCTCTGCTTCCTGAGGATTCTCTTTTAAAGTCGGGATGAACGCCTTAGACCATCTCATTTTATCTCCTTAATTGCGCAATTAGTAAAAATTAACCCCTGCCACTTTTCAATATTTTCACCAATTCATCTACCGCATGTGCTACATTTACCGTCTTAACTATCTCTCCACCGGAGAATATAGCTCCTTTACCTTTTCCGAAAGCTATTCCTATGTCGGCTCCTTTAGCTTCTCCGGGACCGTTAACTTCACATCCCATAAGTGCTATAAGAAGCGGCTTATCATTGGGCTGTGGGCTGTGGGCTACAGACTGCAGTCTCTTTTTGAGGTCCTCTACTATGGGAACAAGATCAACCTGACATCGTCCGCATGTAGGGCATGCTATTATTTCCGGTCCGAATTTACGAACTCCGGAAGCGCTTAAAATATTTTTAGCTGCATCTATCTCTTTTTCGGGATCTCCCGTCAATGATACTCTGATCGTATCCCCTATTCCATCAAGTAATAGCGTGCCTATTCCCATACTCGACTTTATTATTCCTTCTTCCGGAAGCCCCGCCGCTGTTACTCCTACATGAAAAGGATGGTCACATCTTTCGGCCATTAGTTTATATGCGTCTCTGGTAACAGATACTTCGGATGCTTTAAGCGATATTACCAGGTCTTCAAACTTTCTTTTCTTAAAGTATTCTAGATACCTCAGGGCAGAATCGACCATTCTTTCGGCAGATCTTCCCAAAGAGGAATGCATCTCGGTCAAAGATCCTGAATTAACCCCTATCCTTATAGGTATACCTTTATCTGAGGCGGAACCTATCACCTCATCAATGTCCTTTTCCTTGCTAATATTACCCGGGTTGATGCGTATTTTATCCGCACCGCTACTTATAGCCTCTATAGCAAGTGTATGATCAAAATGTATATCCGCGACGAGCGGTATATCTATGCTTTTTTTAATGTCCGCTATTGCCGCGGCGTCTTTATGATCTTTAACCGCTACTCGGATAATCTCACATCCGCTTTTTACCAAACCTTCGATCTGTTTAACCGTAGCTTCAATATCGGAAGTGCCAGTTTTGGTCATAGATTGTATAGCAATAGGGTGCCCTGACCCAATCTTCACCCCACCAATATTCACAGTTCTTGTCTTTCTTCGCTTTATCTTCATAAAAATATATTCTGGGGACATTCTGAGGCCTAGGTTTACACTTCCCCGGGAAAGGTGTCCCCACCATAAGAAGCAGAACCCATAATATTTATTCCGAGGTTGAAACCTCGGCTACATTTTTATTACCAATCTTACTACCTAGAGGCGTGAATTTCATTATATCGTTCCAACTGACCATTACCGCAAAGGCTATAAGAATTATTACGGCTACCTGGGTTATCCATTCCTGCATCTTGATATTTACAGGACTTCCTTTTATTTTTTCAAGAAACAGGAAGATTATGTGTCCCCCGTCCAATACCGGGAACGGCAAAAGATTGAAAATTGCCAGTGCCATGCTCACATGAGCCGTTATTAGAAGAAGCGGGACTATACCGAGCTGCGCGGCCCGACCCATAAGATGTGCAATACCTATAGGACCCGATACGGAAGACTTTACAGGCATGCCTCCGGTAATGAGAAGCCATATCCCCTTATATGTGGTTCCGCTAAGAAGCAAAAGCCTTTTTCCTCCGAAATACAATGCTTGAAAGGGGTTATAAGAAACCGATATTATCTTATTTTTAGGAGCTATACCGACCATGGGACGCGAAACAGTCTGCCCGAAGATATTGGTAACCGAAGATATGTCGGGTTTTACTCTAAGTGATACTTTTCTATTTCCTCGTTCTATAAGAAGATCTAAAGCTTTTCCGCCAATGGAACCTTTCTTTATTGACTCAACTATATCTTCCCAATATTCTGTTTCGGTATCGTTTATCGCGAGTATCTTATCTCCTACTTTTATTCCGTACTCCTCGGCCGGATACCCCTTAAGTACTTCCCCTACCTCATTGGAAAGAGTAGGTATCCCTACCATGAATACAATACTGAAAAGAATAAATGCGAATATATAATTCGTAAGGGCTCCTGAAGCCATTACCCAAAATCTTTTCCCTACAGGTTTAGAACCCAGTTCATCTGTCCCGCCTGAGAATTCCGATGGATCATCTCCGGCCATTTTTATATATCCTCCAAAGGGAAACAGGGAGACTCTATAATCCGTTCCTCCAACATTCTTCCCCACTATTCGTTTACCGAATCCTATGGAAAAAGTTTCAACTCTCACTCCGGCTTTTTTAGCGGCCACGAGATGACCAAGCTCATGAATGAGTATCAGAACACCAAAAACTATGATAGCAACGATTGCAGTTAACAAGATCTCAACACCTCCTCAGATGCCCATTTTTCAATCACTTGGATATCGCTAAGGGATGGCTCGTCGACCCGTTTATGAGCCTTCAACACGCTCTCAACCAATCCCATTATCCTGTTAAATTTTATCTTATTATCCAAAAAAAGACCTACTGCGGTCTCATTTGCCGCGTTTAGCACTGCGGGGGCTACCCCGCCATCATTAAGAGCGTTATACGCAAGATCTATAGCCGGAAATTTCTTCCTATTGGCTTCCTCAAAAGAAAATTTATTGATCTCTAAAAAATCTACTCTCGGAAAATCATTATCTATCATTCCGGGATAAGATAAGGCTTTAAGTATAGGATATCTCATGTCAGGATAACACAAAGACGCCGATATTGTACCGTCCATAAACTCTATCATAGAATGTATCACCGCTTCCGGATGAATAATGATCTTTATTTTTTCAGCCTCCACGTCGAACAGCCATCTTGCTTCGATAACTTCCAGACCTTTGTTCATCAAAGTAGCGGAATCTACTGTTATTTTTTTGCCCATATCCCATTTCGGATGGTTTAGAACATCCTCCACAGAAAGATGGTCGAATTCGGCTTGATCGGTTTCCCTGAGAGACCCCCCGCTTCCCGTAATGTAGATCTTTGAGATATCACTACTTATCTTCTCGCCCAGGCACTGCATAATAGCGCTGTGTTCACTGTCCACGGGCAAGATCACGGCTGAATTTTCTCTCGCCATGTCCATAATAAGCTTACCTGCGGACACTATAGGCTCCTTGCTGGCAAGCGCTATCACTTTCCCGGCCTGAACCGCGGCAACAAGAGGCCTGAGAGCAGCAGTTCCCGAGATTGATATGAAAACTATATCCACATCACTATCCGAGGTTATCTCTTCAAGGCATCCGTCTCCTGATATTACTTTGGTTTTCCCGGAAATCTTTTTCTTTAGATCTTCATAACATTTCCCGTCGGTTACGGCGACTGTAGTAGGAGAAAACTCTTCGACTTGAGAAACTAGAGAATCTATATCCTCTCTTGCGGCAATAGCTTTTATTTTGAATTTATCCGGATTTTTCCTTACAACATCCAGAACGTTCCTACCGATCGATCCTGTTGAGCCAAGAAGTGAAATGCTTTTCATTATTTTGAGTGTCCCTATTCCGTGTCTCGTGTTCCGTGTCTCGTGACTTGAGTCACAAGCCCCGAGTCACGAGTCCAAATCCCGTGTCCCGTGTCCCGAGCCACAAGTCCCGAATCCCGTGTCCTTAAAATGTCTTAACGTAAAAATAAAAAACCGGGGCGGTAAACAGTAAACTATCTATAAGATCAAGCACCCCTCCTATCCCGGCAAAATACGTTCCGGAATCCTTCACATTGCAGTCTCTTTTTATTAAACTTTCAGCCAGGTCCCCCACTTGTCCCAATGTAGCCATCAAGAGCCCTATCGTTAAAAGATGCATGTCGGAAAATCCCGTTAATAATCTTCCTAAAAATAATGCTACCGCAAGACTTACCAAGATGCCGCCCAAAGTCCCTTCTTTAGTCTTTTTAGGACTTATTCTCGGCAAAAGTTCAGTTCTGCCGAAAAGATTCCCTATAACATAGGCCCCCATATCGGTACTTTTAGTAACGATGATCAGGAAAGCTACCAAATTTGCTCCGTTATCCAGAGCCCTGAGCTTAACAAAAAACGAAAAGAACCAGCCTATGTAAAAAAGAGAGAATAGGGTAAGGGCCATGCTCACCAAATGGTCTCTCGCCTTGTCCCTTCTTGTAAACTGCATGGTAAACGCAAGAAGACTTGCAACCACTATAAGCATAGGTTCAAGATTTTTTAGTTCCGTATGACTCATTCCTATAAAGATAACTATGGGTATGAGAGCGCCCATGATCGTACCAAAATACTTATATACAAAGATGCCTCTATTCTCAACCATCTTAAAGAACTCAAGTTGGCCACAGGCCACCAGCCCTGCTATTACCAGGCAGAAAGCTGCATAAGGCAATCTATACACAATAACTGCCACGAAAAATATCATGACGAGACTTACTATAGCTCTTTGAAGGAACTTACTCACCGAATCTCCTATCGCGTTTTCCAAACTCTTCCATGGCTTTCTTAAGTTCATCTTTATCAAAATCCGGCCAGAATGTCTCGGTAATATAAAGTTCGGAATAGGCCGCTTGCCATAGCAGAAAATTACTCAAGCGCATTTCTCCGCTGGTACGTATAATAAGGTCGGGATCTGATATATCTCCGGCATAAAGGAGTCCCCTAAAGACTTCTTCATCAAGGTTAGGTGTTTCTAGAGATCCTTCTGATTGCATGACGCAGGCTTTCTTCACCGCATCGATTATCTCCTGTCTCCCTCCATAATCAACTGCAAGTGTGAGTTTTATCCCGGAATTGTTAGCGGTGTCAGTTTCGACCTGTTCTATTACTTTTCTTAAACTTTCTGGAAGGCGATCTCTGCGTCCTATTGTCCTGAAGACAATATTATCTTTTAACATACGCGCCGCGTTCTTTTTGAGGCCTTTTTCAAATAATTTCATCAAGCCATCGATCTCTTTTTTGGGCCTTTTCCAATTTTCCGATGAAAAAGTATAAAGGGTTAATGCCCCAACTCCCAGTTCCGCGCATTCTTTTGTAATATTTACAGCAGTATCCGCGCCTCTTCGATGACCCTCTATTTTGGGCAGACCTTTTCGCTTAGCCCATCTTCCGTTGCCATCCATGATTATGGCGATATGTTGCGGTATTTTCATTCACCCATCCTCTATAAATAGAAAGTAGAGAGTTTTGTCTACTCTCTACTTTCTATTTTACATTCTATATTCATACACGATATCGGATGTCTTTAATTTATTTTATATTATCATTTTCCTTGTCTTCATCTGAAAGACCGCCCCTTTTTTCCTGAAATTCCGGCAGAATTACTATTTCAACACGCCTGTTCGCAGAACGGCCTTCTTCAGTATCGTTAGACCCAAGGGAACGATGTTCTCCGTATCCCGTAGCGGATAGTTTCCCCGGAAGCACTCCCCTCTCCACCAGAGAATGAAGAACATTCGTGGCTCTTGTTGTAGAAAGTTCCCAATTTGATTTCCAGCTCGAATGTGTTATAGGAATATTATCTGTATGCCCTCCGACTCCTATATTCTTACCCGGAACTTTTTTCTTTATTATCTGGGCAACCTTACTTAACACCGTATTCGCGTCTTCTTTGACCTCAGCTTTACCGGAATCAAACAAGATGTAATCGGAAAGTATTATAACCAACCCTCTCTCATCTATCTCAAGAGATATACTTTCGTCGGCTATTTCGGATTTTAGTTTTTTCTCTAGCATCTTCTTTGCCTCTTCGAAACTTTCCCTTTCCAATTCCTGTTGTTTCTTGAGATCAGAGATCTCCGATGTAAGAGTTTGTATCTTCTCTTTGTTCTTGGGGCTCTGTTTGTAAAAATTTACCGCACATCCTGATGTCATCAAACTTATTGATAATATTAGGACACATGTAAGAAAAAAAGATCTATTTAGCATGGTACCCTCCTTCTTTAATAGGTAGGATTCAATATAACACCAACCTCTTTTCAAGTCAAGGAATGCACCTAAAAGGTGCTTTAGTTATAAGTAAGTGTCTGTTTTCGGCTCTTGCCTACTGAAACAAGCATAATATCGGTACCGATAAGATTTTCTATCCTATCAAGATATTTCCGGGCATTTTCAGGAAGATCATCAAATGAAGTCGCGCCTGAGGTATCTTCCAACCATCCCTGATGTTCCTCATAAACAGGTTCACATTCACTTAAAAAATCAGGATTTCCAGGTATATCTGAATAATTTTTCCCTTTGTAATCATAGGATGTACAAATTTTAATTGTGTCAAGTTCGTCAAGAACATCCAGTTTTGTAATAGCCACCTTATCTATACCGTTTATCTGCACGGAATTTTTAACTAATACGCTATCAAACCATCCGCACCTACGTGCTCTACCTGTCGTAGCTCCGAATTCTCCGCCTTTTTCCCTTATCTTGTTCATGAGATCAGGACCAAATTCTGTAGGGAAAGGTCCTTCTCCGACTCGAGTTGTATAGGCCTTGACCACACCCACTACTTCATTTATGCGTGAAGGTCCCACTCCCGCACCTGTGCAAGCTCCTCCGGCCGTAGAATTCGATGAGGTAACATATGGATATGTACCGTAATCTACGTCAAGAAAGGTTCCTTGAGCACCTTCAAAAAGAACAGATTCACCTCTTTCAAGAGCGTCATTCAAAAGAACGGTCGTATTACATACACAAGGTTTAAGATATTCCGCATACTCTAGATATTTAGAAAAAATATCATCAGCTGAAAACCCTTTAAAATCATAATGACCTTTAAAAGTAGCGTTTTTCTCTTCAATATTAGCTTCAAGTTTCTCTCTGAAATATTCTTTATCGAAGAGATCCGCCATTCTTATTCCTATACGGTTCACTTTATCGGCATAACAGGGTCCTATACCTCTTTTTGTAGTCCCTATCCTTCCTTTTTTTCTTTTAGCTTCCCGCAGCTCATCTATCGTATTGTGATAAGGAAATATGACATGCGCCTTATCGCTCACTTTCAGCCGTCCTGAACATTCAATGCCTTCTTCCTTTAGCATCTCTATCTCGTCGATAAGAGCTTTCGGGTCCACAACAACGCCGTGCCCGATAACACAGATCTTTCCTTCATGTAATATTCCTGAAGGAATAAGGTGCAATACATATTTTTTGTCACCTATAACGACAGTATGTCCGGCATTATTTCCGCCCTGATATCTTGCGATATATTGAACATCCTCTGTAAGTATGTCTATTACTTTTCCCTTACCCTCATCGCCCCATTGGGCTCCTACTAAAACCGTTGCTTTCCCCATTATTTTCCTTTTTTTTACCAGTTTAGGCTTCTTTCTATTCTTTTCCAGAGATATTTTAATGTTTTATCATCTAATTCCGAAATATAGAATATTTTGCCATCCGGTGTTTTATAGAAATATACACTTTCCGTCCCGGGCGTTCTCAATACCGAAAGATTGCGCACTTTCTCGAATATCTCGGGATACGTATCCAATCTGCTCTTGATCATTTTCAGAAGCTTGACTTTATCGGCCTTTTCTTGTTTTTCCCCTGCTATCTTTTGGACGGGAACAGTATTTCCCTTTTCGTTGATCTTAACTCCTTCATGCGAAGTTATTTTACTCCAGATGCCTCTCCAAAATCCTTCCTTCCCTATCCCATTCTCCCCTGAGGCAGCAAAAGAAGCATAGTTGAAACTGGATAATATAAGCGTTAAGGCCAGAAACAATGTAAATGTCTTCAAGGTAAATATTTTTTTAATCATAACACCCTTCCGTCAACGTCACGGGGTCATCGTAAATATTTGTTTCGCTATATCAGGATACTTAGCGATGAACAGAAGCTCATCTTTGACCAGAGGTCTCTGAGTATGCACGTTCGCATATCTGACAAGCTCCAGTATTTTTGTAGCTTCTTTGTCATCCTTAAACTTCACTTCAAGTTTGCTATACACGTTACGGAAACCTTTTATCCCGCTATATTCGCCCGCTGTTATATTCCTGCCGGTTTCTATTATTTCAGGTTCGCCGCGCCCTAGATCTTCATAATCATACAGTTCATAGTTTCTTCTATCCTTCAGTGCCCCATCCGCATGAATTCCTGATTCATGAGCAAAAGCATTGTCTCCCACTCCTACCTGATTTATAGGTATAGGCACTCCAAAGGCATATGAAGCATATTTCGCGATACGCCAGGCCATCTTAAGATTTATTTTTGGATCCAGCTTATATTTGGAATTAGCAAACCCGCTGGAATATTTAAGTGCCAATATACAGCTCACAAGATCGGCATTACCCGCTCTTTCTCCCATACCATTCACGGTCGTATTGATATAAGCGTCCACTCCGCCATCAATCGCGGCCTTTGCCCCGGCCACGCTAACGGCAACTACCATCCCCAGATCATTATGACAATGCAGTTCTACTGGAAGCTTAACTTTATCGACTAAAGCGGATACTCGATTATAAATAGTAAATGGATCGTCGTACCCCAAAGTATCGCAATATCTTATTCTGTCAGCACCCGCGTCCTTTGCAGCTTGAGAAAATTCTATCAAATAATCAAGATCCGTCCTTGAAGCATCTTCTGCATTTACACCTATTGCCTTGATCCCTTTCTTTTTAGCCAGTTTTACAGACTTTACAACTGACTTTATCACATCTTTCCCTGTCATTTTTCCGGCAAATTTATTCTTTATCATCTGATCCGAAGTAGATATGGACATGTTAAGATATTGTACCCCGGTATTTTTTACCGCTTTATTCACGTCAGCTTCTATGGCTCTTATCCATCCTGAAAGACGCATCGGAGATATCTCGCCTTTTTTTACAAGCTCTAAATTTGCGTTAATATAGTTCATCTCATGTCCCGTAAAAGGAAACCCAAATTCTGACTGAAAAACACCCATTTTATTAAGGTAAATGTTTACCAGTGTTTTTTGAAGTTTCGCAAGTCCTAATCTAGATGTCTGCACACCATCACGATTGGTCACGTCTATGATATGTATAATATTTTTCTTTTTGCTAGTCATTTTACACTCCTCATCGATTCCTGAAACCTTGATCCCGTTTAGATCACCACTCTTACCTGTTTTACATCGTTAATATCTTTATCCTTCTTCAGACTCTTTATAACAGCTTGCGGGACTTCGCTATCGGCATTGAGAAGGCTTATAGCTTCTCCCATCTTTTTATCTCTACCGAAACTCATCTCAGCTATATTGATACCATGTTTCCCAAGCTGTGTTCCTAATTTCCCTACAACACCCGGAACATCTTTGTTAGATACTACAAGCATATAACCATCGGGAATAGCTTCAACATAATACTTATCCATCTTCACGATGCGAGGCTCCTTGTTAGCAAATAGGGTACCCATGATAAAGTGTTTCTTTTTACCCGCATCGAACTCAACACTGATAAGATTAGCAAAATCCGTTATCTTTTCAGTCTTCTTTTCGGTTATCTTTATCCCACGTTCTTTCGCTATTAAACGAGCATTAACATAATTAACTTCTTCCTCAAGTATGGGATTAAATATCCCTTTTATAAGAGCAAGCGTCACAACACTCGTATCCAATTCCGCGACTTCACCTGTATATTTCACTGTTATGGATTTTATTGGTTCATCTATTAACTGTGTCTGCAAGGACCCTAGTCTTTCAGCCAGATTCATATACGGAGCAATATTAGCCATAGCCTCTTCTCCCATAGCCGGAATATTAGCCGCGTTACGAAATCCTTTCCCTAAAAGAGCGTCAGATACGGATCTTGCCATGTCTATAGCAACACTTACCTGAGCTTCGGCAGTTGACGCTCCCAAGTGAGGTGTCGTTACTACTTTTTCCATTTTAGCTACCGGACTATCTACCGGCGGCTTTGCTTTAGTCTCGAACACATCCAATGCCGCGCCGGCCACTTTCCCGGAATTGATGTTTTTAGCCAACTCCTTCTCGTCTATTATCCCGCCACGTGCGGCATTAATTATTCTTACACCTTTTTTCATCTTCTTGAAAGCTTTCTCATCTAAAAGATGTGTTGTCTCTTTCGTCAAAGGCGTGTGTATTGTTATAAAATCTGAAGCTTTTAGAAGTTCATCCAAGCTTGCCGCTTCTACCCTTAAGTTCTTCGCTCTTTCTTCCGAAAGAAAAGGATCAAAGGCCAGGATCTTCATACCAAAACTTAAAGCTCGTTTTGCGAATTCGGCACCGATTCTACCCATGCCTATTATTCCCAAAGTTTTTCCATATAATTCGACGCCCATGAATTTTTTTCTGTCCCATTTTCCGTTTTTTACAGATTGATTTGCTTGAGCTATATTTCTGGATAAAGCCATCATAAGACTAAAAGCATGTTCAGCGGTAGAAATAGTGTTTCCCGCTGGGGCATTCATTACAACTATGCCTTTTTTAGAAGCTGCGGCAACATCCACATTATCCAGTCCTACCCCGGCCCTACCTATAACTTTTAGTTTATCCGACGCTTCTATTATTTTTTTAGTAACAGTGGTGCCGCTTCTTATCACTATTGCGTCATATCCCTTTATTTTTTTAGCCAATTCGTTCTCGGAAAGTTTAAAGACCTCATCCACCTTGATCTTATTATCCTTGAATATCTTTACACCTTCCTGCGCCAACGGATCGCTTATCAAAACTTTAATAGCCATTATATTCCCCTTATTATCTGTTTAGTTTTCTATTTCAACAGTTCCTGTGCCTTGGCGACACCTTTACCCAATGTCACCTTGTATCCTAATTGAGTAAGAACGATCTCGATACCGGCTATCGCCGCTATGGTGTCGTATCCGTCCATATACCCCAAGTGAGCTATCCTGAATATCTTTCCTTTAAATTCAGCCTGACCGCCCGCTATGGTTATCCCCTGTTCATCCCTCATCTTTTTAACAAGCGCCCCCCCGTCTACACCTTCAGGCACCTTGACCGAAGTAACAGCATTTGAAGGCCTCTCAGAAAAAAGTTCAAGTCCCATAGCCTTAACGGCTTCACGTGTAACGTTAGCAAGTTTCGCATGACGTGCAACCACGTTTTCTAGACCTTCCTCCAGCACTATGTCCAGAACGCTATCTAATCCCGAAATAAGTGATACTGCCGGTGTCCAAGGCGTGTCATCCTTGAGATTTGATTTTATTGCCGCTTTAAGATCAAAATAGAACTTTGGCAAGTCTGAAGTTTCTATCATTTTGGCGGCCTTTTCGCTGATGCTTAAAAAAGCTAGACCCGGAGGCAACATAAACCCTTTTTGAGATCCGGATACTACTATATCAACGCCCCACTCATCAGGCTTAAACTCATCTGCCAGCAAGCCGCTTATAGCATCTACAACAAGAACCGCACCGGTAGATGAAACTACTTTACCTATGCTTTTAATGTCGTTAACAACACCCGTAGATGTTTCGCATAATGTGGAATAAACCGCTTTTATGTCTGTGTTCTCTTTTAAAAGTTTTTCTACTTTTTCCGGTTTAGCTTCTTCACCCCACGCTACCTTGTATTCCACAACTTCAACACCATAAGCTTTACATATTTCGCCAAATCTTTCTCCAAATTTTCCTCCGTTGATAACAAGAGCTTTATCACCTTTTGAAAAAAGATTTACCACGGATGTTTCCATTGCTCCTGTACCGCTGGATGCAAATATCAACACAGGGTTTTTAGTACAAAAAGCTTCCTTAAGCTTTTTGTTAACATTTTTTAATACGCTTTGAAACTGAGGCGTTCTGTGATGTATAATCGTGTCGGCCATCTTGAGCAGAACTTTTTCAGGTACAGGCGTAGGACCCGGTGACATCAATCTGTTCTTATTCATGCTAAACTACCCTCTCTTCTTTTCTTGTTTTGATCATTTATTCGCAGTATCGACCACATGGTCGACCAATCCATACTCTTTAGCTTCTTTTGCGCTCATAAAATAATCACGATCAGTATCCGTTTTTATTCGTTCCAAAGACTGACACGTATGCTTAACCAAGATACTCTCAAGCTGATCCCTCATCCTCAATATTTCCTGAGCCTGTATGTGAATATCAGCTGCAGCCCCTTGCGCTCCCCCCCATGGCTGATGAACCATTATTCTTGAATAAGGAAGAGCATATCTTTTCCCTTTGGTCCCGGCCGCAAGAAGAACAGCTCCCATACTAGCGGCTTGTCCCACGCAATATGTGTTCACATCCGGTTTAACGAACTGCATCGTATCATATATTGAAAGCCCGCTTGTAACGCTGCCTCCGGGAGTATTGATATACACACTGATATCCTTATCAGGATCCTCTGTCTGAAGATATAGCAGTTCAGCAACGACTATATTAGCCACATTATCATCTATCGGAGAACCGATAAAGATTACACGATCTTTTAAAAGACGGGAATATATATCATACGCTCTTTCTGCTCTTCCATCTTTTTCTATAACCATCGGTATTATACTCATCTTGCCCCCTTCTTTTATAGCTCATCCCTGTTATCTCTACAAATTATTTTTGAGTTATAACAGCCTCTTCGACCAGAAAATCCAGTGTTTTATCTTCCCGAAGCTGTTCCATTAAACCTCCAAGAAGACCGTTTTCTTCATAATATTTTTTTGTATCTTCAAAACTCTGATTATAAGAAGCTGCCAATCTCTTAAGCCACGCATCAACCTCTTCATTGTTTACCTCGATATTTTCTTTTTTAGCTATATCATCGAGAATGAAGTATACCCTGACCTTATTCTCGGCCTCTTCTCTTAGTTTTCCCATCATCTTTTCTTTTTGAGCCTCTATATCTTCTTTTGCCGCGCCTTTCTGCATAAGTTCATTTTCCGCTCTATCCAAGAATACTTTAAGCTGACGTTCAACCATAGATTTCGGCAAGTCAAACTTATGTTTACTTATCAGCTGCTCTATAATCTGATTTTTTACCTTAGTTTTCTCATTTGCTTCTTTTCTTTCCTTTAGCTGTGAGGTTATTTCCTCTTTAACGCTTTTTATGTCTTCCTTACCCACCTTTTTCGCGAAATCATCATTTGCTTCCGGAACTTTTTTCTCTTTAACTTCTTTTACCTTGATATGAAACACCGCTTTTTTACCGGCATATTTCTTATCAGGATAATTTTCTGGAAGTTCGGCTTCAATATCTTTTTCTTCGGAAGCCTTAAGACCGCATAACTTTTCTCCCATACCCAGCATCGAGGCTTCTTCATCTACCTCTATCCACATATTTTCCCGTTTTTTAGAGATAGATTTCCCATCCATGAACGTTTCAACATCGCATACACCAAAATCCCCTTTTTCCAAAGGCCTGTCAACCGTGACAAATTCGGCGTGTATCTTCAAAATATGATCAAACGCTTCTTCAGATTCTTTTTCCGAAACTTCCACTTTATCCTTATCGGCCTTCATCTTTTTATAGCTCTTCAGGTTAACTTCGGGAGAGGTATCTACCTTTGCCCTGAAAGTTAATTCTCCGCCGATACTTATGTTTATACCAAGAAACTCCGGATAGCTCAGCGGGGTTATTCCATGTTCTTCTAAAGCCCCCTGATATGCCTCCGGGACCAGTTTCCGCTTCGCTTCTTCTATAGCATCGGCGCTATACTTTTTCTTTATCAGGTCAATCGGAGCCTTCCCTGCACGAAATCCGGGAACATTAGCTGTTTTTTGTATATCTTCAACGATACTTTTAAATACGTTCTCGACAGCTTCTTTAGATACTTCAATATCAAGTTCCCTTGCTGTTCCCTCTAACTTTTTCATTTTACTCTTCATATATCCCAATCACCTTTCATTGTTTTAGTTCATAATTCGCTACGAACTTACTTAAAAATTAGGTTCTATCATGCCATACGTGCCGTTATTTCTTTTATATAGTACATTGGCTTGGCCTGTATCGGCATTCTTGAACATTATAAACTGTTTATTTGTCATCTCTATTTCAAGTTTAGCTTCGGAAGGAAGCATGGGTTTCTCCGCAAAAAGATCAGTCTTGCTAATGATAGAGGATACTTCGAGATCTTCCTTTGCGGGGCGCGTGAACCGGTACACCGGGTTCATTACCCGTGTTAATACAAGTTTTCTTCTTTTTGACTTTACCCTGCCCTTTAGTCGTCTCAACTGTTTTTTTATGTTTTCGGAAGCATTGTCTATGGATGCATACATATCCGGAGAACTTTCTTTAGCAACAACCTTATTCCTTTTAAGATGCAGGATTATCTCAACATTCTTTCTCGATTTTTCTTCTGCCAAGATGGCTTCACACCTATATATTCTGTCATAAAGGCGTTCCAACTTCTCTAATCTTTTATTAACATATGCTTTTAAAGCGTCATCAATTTCAACATTTCTGGATGTAATAGCTATATTCATTGTAAGATCATTGCTCCTTGTCATGTTATATGCTGCTATATGTGTAAAATGCCTCGTTTGAAGTATATCAATATACCACTATGTTTCTGCTTTTTCAACTACTTTGGAGTCGAATTTTTCAGATATCTCACTATTTTTTGTCCTGAGGGAGATTCTTTGTCCAGAGACCTCGGTACTTCCTCTTTGAGATCCTTCGACTCAGTCACTACGTTCCTTCGCTCAGGATAAATGAGCCCCCCCTGTTTCGCTTTGCAAAAGCAAAACGAAACAGGGGGGGCTCATTTACATTGAGAATCTCTCTCCCAGATATATTTCCCGGGCTCTGGAGTCGTTAATTAAGTCTTCTTTCACGCCCGATATCAGAACTTGTCCTTCATACATGATATATGCCCTATCCGTAATAGTAAGCGTCTCTCTGACATTATGATCCGTAAGCAGTATTCCTAACCCCATCTCCTTTAGTTCTCTTATGACTTCCTGGCAATCATATACCGCTATAGGGTCTATCCCGCTAAAAGGTTCATCGAGCAAAATAAACATGGGATTTGTAACCAGAGTTCTTGTTATCTCAAGACGTCGCCGCTCACCTCCGGACAAAGTATATGCCTTATTTTTCCTTAAATGAGCTATTTTGAGCTGACTTAAAAGATTATCCAGCTGACGGGTCCTCTCTTTCTTCGGAAAACCCAAAGTCTCCATTATGGCCATGATGTTTTCTTCGACCGTCAACTCTCTGAATATGGAAGGTTCTTGTGAAAGATATCCTATCCCGGATCTCGCTCTTTGATATATGGGAAGTTTTGTTATATCTTTTTTATCGAAAATAACATGACCGGAATCAGGCCGGACTATCCCTGTAACCATGTAAAAAGTAGTAGTTTTCCCTGCCCCGTTAGGCCCCAGAAGACCTACAACTTCACCTCTATGAACATTTATGCTCACCCCCTTAACCACACTCTTGCCGCCATAATTCTTTACAAGGTCACGAGTTTCAAGTAAATGCATTCCCTACCATCTCCTTTATTTCCCAAAGCCGTCCAGTTTCTCTATTTCTTGAGGATCTATTATTATTCTGGGCCGGCCCAAAAGTTTCGCGCTTTTTGTGCTTTCCGTATATATTGCCTTTTCGCTGATCGTATAGCTTCTTCCTTTTTTAGTTTTCACGTTACCTTCGGCCACGACCTGTTTAAATTTCTCCGTATCCGGATCGAATTCAACTGTAAGCGTATCTGCGTACAGTTTACCGTCCTTATCTGTGACTTTCACATTGTTCTTAAATATTGCGACGTGCCCATTATAATCAATTTCCAGAGGACCGTCACAAGTAACTGTAGTGCTCGGCTCCATACTTACCATTACGTCTTTCTCTAAAATAGCATACATCTTATCGGAATTAGCCATTCCTCCCGTACCGACAGCTATCAATCCGTCTCGACTGATGTGAACAACAGTATCCGTAAATATTTCCTTTGTGTTCTGTGACCATTTAGCCTTTTCTGTGGTCAAGGTGAGTCCGTCATCCGAATTGACTTTCACGTCACCCAAGAGTTCCACTTCTCCTTTGTCTTTACTGTATATTCCTCTCTCCGAAGTCAGTATTACTATGGTCTTGTCACCATAAGCAACAGCACCAAGGTCGTCCAGATGTATATCCTCACCAATTATCTGTGCGGACTTACCTTCAAGATGCCACTGCTGCGCCCCTTTGGGACTACGTCCGTCAATAGAGAAAGAAAGTACTCTTTGCTCAAGGTCTGACCCTCCGTCTTTCTTCTCTTCGGTCTTTGTCGGGGCAGAAATGTCGTCTTCTTCAGGCGTTCCCTGCCTTAAGGCAAGAACTACAACTAAACCTAGTAATAAACAAATGCCTACTATCCTATTCCACATGATCCGTTTGCTCCTGCCCTATATCGGGCTGGTTTTTCCATCTCTTATGCATCCACACCCATTGTTCCGGATATTTTTTCACATACTTCTCAAGAACCTTCGTCCATTCCTGGGTATATCTTTTAACATCCTTTTCCTTGTCGCCGCAGGAGACAAGCTCAATAGATTTTTCTACTATAAGCTTGTATGTATTATCCGGTTTACGTATCATAAATGCCGGAACAAGATTCGCTTCTGTAACCATACCCAATTTAACGGGACCTACAGGAGTGTTAGCGGGTTTTCCAAAAAAATCCACAAATACCCCTTCCACGCTATCGACATCCTGATCCGCCAATATACCGAGCATTCCACCGTCTTTAAGTATTTTAAGCAGTTTTTTAGGGGACTCATCCCGATAAACTATATTCGCTCCAAATCGCCTTCTTAAGCGGTTAATCGATTTATCGTACTTATGAAAATATATACGTTTAGCTATAATCGCACCGGTATATCCATGGGAATACAAATATGCGGATAAAAGTTCCCAATTTCCGAAATGTGAAGCAAGTAGTATTACCCCCTTGCCTTCGCTTATTGCCTTGTCGAGATTTTCCAGACCTTCAATTTCGGTAACCAGTCTTCCTATGCCTTCTTTGTCATAAGAAAGGAATTTTATCCAATCGGCCCCGTTTTTCGCAACATTCCTAAAAACATCTTCCGCAATACGCTCGTTCTCTACCTTATCTTGTCCGAAAACCGTATTCAAGTTCAATAGTGTAATATCTCTATGCTTCTTCAATAATCTGAATGCTTTTCTGCCGAGAAGATCCGCTATAAAGATACTTACACTGCGCGGAACGAGCCTTAATAAACAGAATAATATTTTAGCGCTGTAATAAATATAATAACGTCGTGTTTTTATCTTAGCCATAATGTTAGTTTATCGTAAGTCGTGATTCGTAAACAGTGAACAGTGAGTAGTCTCCAGTTGCCTAGTTACCGGTAACCTGGCACCCTGGTAACTGGTAACTTCTTCTTTCTAGCTTCTAACCTCTAATTTCTATCCTCTACCTTTCATCTCTTATATTCCGCTTCAACCGTAGTAGTTATCCCGCCGCGTGTATTAAAGGTACCTTTGATCTTCATCTTTTTAGGCTTACAGCTTTTAGCGAGATCATCAAGCATCCTATTAACAACATGTTCGTGGAATATCCCGACGCTTCTATAAGCCGCTATATACTCCTTAAAGGACTTTAGTTCCAGACACCATTTATCCGGCATATATTCTATTACCATGCTAGCAAAATCAGGTAATCCGGTTTTAGGACATATACAAGTAAACTCGGAAGTCTCTATCCTGACAACATAATCTTTCCCCTTATACCCGTTTTTCCACACATCAATTTTAGGAAATTTTATTTTCTTTATTTCTTTCTGCAAACCCTCGTATCCGCTTTTTGTCATATTCCTCTTCACCTTATTCCTAATTTCTTGTGTATCTGACCTATGACGCCTATTTCTCTGCCGGTAGCCTGTTTGATATATTCTTTGAAGTACGACAGCATCTCAGGGTCCGCGTCCTGAACGATCCCGTCTATTGGCGTTACAGGCTGAAGTATGACGGTTCCTTCATTTAGGGAATCCGCAAGAATATCACTCATCTTCTTTATGTCGTCTATTGTAGTCGCATCTGTCACAACGGCTTTTACCACTACCTCTTTGCCTGAAGAAACTTCTATAAATTTTTTATGTTCTTCCCAAAACTCCTTACTGCTTCCGCAGGAAGACGGCAACTTAAGATCCATCACCACAATATCTACCAGATCCTTTATTTTTTGAAAATTATCCGGCAATGTGCCGTTTGTTTCCAAATACACCTTGCTTGTTTTATGCTTTTTAAAAAGCGTTAAGAACGCGAATAAAAAATCTGCATGCAAAAGAGGCTCTCCGCCTGTTACGGCGAGCTCGTTATAGTCATCTTCGAAATCTAAGATCTTACTTAAAAGAGCTTCGGTCGAAAAAGTCTTATAACTCTTTATATCCGTATCACAGTACACGCAGTTAAGATTGCATCCATAAAATCTGACAAAAAGCTGACGGCTTCCCGTAAACGGCCCCTCTCCCTGATATGAAGAAAATATTTCAGATATTTTTGCTTCCATAATTATATTAAAGGATCTTTAAGTCCAACTTCCTCAAATGCCTTTTTCCTGAAGATACATGATTCACATTCCCCGCAAGGCACCTCTCTGCCTTCATAACATGACCATGTATATTCAAATGGTACTCCTAATTCAGTTCCTTTTCTCAATATCTCGTCTTTAGTTTTGCCTATGATAGGAGTAACAACTTTTATCTCTTCGCCATTAGCTCCTGCTCTAGTACCTTTTTGCACAGCTTCTTGAAAAGCATTAAAAAAAACGTCCCGACAATCCGGATAATTCGAGAAATCCATCTGATGTGCGCCTATAAAAACAGCTTCCGCACCTATCGCCTCCGCGAAAGATATCCCGAAACTCAAAAAGATCATATTCCTAGCCGGAACATATGTGTTTGGGATATTACTATCGTCCGACGCGCACCCCTTCGGTACTGATATCTCTTTATCCAGGAGAGAACTTCCCTGCCAAGGCATGGATATATCCAAAACCTTAAACGCGGAACCTGAAATTTCAGCAACCTTTTTAGCATATTCTATCTCTATAGAAGCTTTCTGCCCGTAATTAAAGATCAATACGTGACATTCATATTCTTTTTTTGCCAAATATAACGTAACTGCCGAATCTAATCCGCCTGATAAAAGTACTACTGCTTTTTTCATAAATTGTGATCAGTGATCAGTAAACAGTGAACAGTTGTTCTCCTGATTCTCTCTCTAGTTTATTTTTGAGACTTTTTAACTTTTAGACCTTTCGACTTTTTAACTATTTAACTATTCACTATAAGTTGCAGAAGACGTCTCCGTCTCCCATACTGTTACGGATCTCACTTTTAAATCCGGATGCTTGGCTGACATGCATCCCGATATGTAGCGGGCAATATTTTCGGACGTGGGGTTGTCTTGCTTGAATTCCTCTACATCATTGAGATATTTATGATCCAAACCAGACACGATATCGGATAAACTTTTTTTGAGCTCTTTAAAATCTACCACCATCCCTATATCATCAAGTTTTTCTGAAGATACCTCAGTCTCTACTCTCCAGTTATGACCATGCAAGTCTTCGCACTTCCCTTTATATCCCCTAAGATTATGTGCGCTACTAAAATGTGATTGTACTCTTACCGTATACATAATAAAGATCCAAGCTCCAAATTAAAATTTTAAGATTTATTCAAAATACGCTTTTGTAACGCTATCCCAGAGACCGTTAGCCTTAAGTATTAGCTCACAAACCTCTCTCACTGCGCCATGCCCGCCTTTTTTCTTGGTTTCGTAATGCGCGTAAGACTTCACTTCTTCCATTCCATTGGGCACGGTCACTGCCAATCCTACACGCTTTAGTACCGGGATATCTATAACATCGTCTCCTATAAAACATATTTCTTCATTCTTTACGTTAAATTTATTTATTATTTTAGACAAGGCATTTATCTTATAGTGAAAGTTCTGATAAACTTTGTTTATTTTTAAATCCTTAGCTCTTTTCTTAACCAATCTTGAAGCCTTGGCTGTTAATATCACGCATTTTATCCCGGCACGTTTAACGAGTATAATCCCTAAACCGTCATTTACGTTAAAACTCTTAAGCTCGTCACCGTAGGTCCCGTATGTTATGGTGCCATCCGTCAGGACTCCGTCCACATCCACCACTAATAATTTTATATTTTTTGCTCTTTCTGTAACCTCTTCGGGATAATTGTGCCCCATACATGCTCTCCTTTACACTAGTCCAGCCTTTAAAATATCTTGAACATCGAGGACCCCTGCAGGTCTTCCATCTTTATCTACAACAGGTATCTCATCTATATTTTTATTAGACAGTATTTTGAATGCTTCGGCAGCCAGACGTTCTCCTGTTATTGATACGGGAGACGCCGTCATAACGTCGCCTATTTCACAAGTCAAGAGGTCTTTCCCCTCTTCAAAATGTCTCCTAAGATCCCCGTCCGTAAATATACCGATAAGCTTACCATCCGAATCCACTACACTCGCGGAACCCGCACGCAGGTGCGTGATCTCCAGGAGCACATCTTTAACCAAAGCTCCCTTCTGCACTATAGGAGTTTTTTCTTTGGGTCTCATTATATCTTCCACTTTCAGCAAAAGACGTTTTCCAAGTGATCCTCCGGGATGGTACAAAGCGAAATCTTTAGGTTTTATATTCTTTTTTTTCAGAAGAGCGATAGCTATCGCGTCACCTAAAGCCAGCATGGCCGTAGTTGACGTCGTAGGAGCCAATCCCATAGGACAGGCTTCTTTTTCTACAGAGCTATCTATAGTGAAATCACTATTAACAGCTAGTGTAGAACCTTTGTTTCCTGTTATAGATATGAGTTTAGCGCCGATTTTCTTTATTATGGGCAGAAGACGAACAACCTCTTCGGTCTCGCCACTGTTTGAAAAAGCAATAATAATATCCTCACTAGTAACTCTTCCAAGATCACCATGTAACGCTTCCGCAGGATGCAGGTACAATGAAGGAGTCCCGGTCGAAGACATCGTAGCGGAAACCTTCTGAGCGATAAACCCGGGTTTTCCCATACCTGTGACTATCACTCTTCCTTTGTTCTCAGCTAAAATTGAGATTATTTTCTCGAACTCTTCATCTATCCTGTCCACAAGCGCCCCCACGGCCTTGCTTTCGTTCTCGAGAACCTTTTTTGCTAAGGAAATGCTCATATTTTTTTTACCGCCTTTTCTATAGAAAGCATTTGAGTTAAATAATCTTCCAAAAGATCCAGCTTTAACATATTCGGACCGTCACTTTTAGCGTTTTCCGGAGACATATGTACCTCCACGAATAATCCGTCACATCCAGCCGCAACAGCGGCTCTTGAAAGCGGCAGGATATATTCGGATTCCCCTCCGCTGGAAGTGCCCTTCCCTCCGGGCATCTGTACGGAATGTGTCGCATCGTATATCACGGGGTATCCCGTTTTTTTCATTATAGGTATTGCCCTAAAATCATTGACCAGCATATTATATCCGAAAGTCGTTCCTCTTTCAGTGATCATTATATTCTTATTGCCGCATTGTTCAATCTTAGCCACTACATTTGACATCTCCCCGGGAGACATGAATTGCCCTTTTTTCACATTAACGGCTTTACCTGTTTCAGCGGCCTTAACGAGAAGATCGGTCTGACGGCATAAAAAAGCCGGGATCTGGATAACGTCCAGAACAGCTCCCGCCGCGGCCATTTCGTCAACGCTATGCACATCACTAAGAATGGGCACACCTAACGTATCCTTTACGAGTTTTAATATCTCAAGACCTTTCCGAATTCCAGGCCCCCGAAACGAATCTGCCGAACTTCTGTTAGCTTTATCGTAACTGGCTTTAAAAATAAACGGTACACCGGCTCTCTTCGCTACCTCTTTTATCTTTTCAGCATGCTCCATAACGCTTTCTGCGGATTCAATAACACAAGGCCCCGCTATAAGCACTATCGGCTCATCTGAACCTATAACTATATCGTTCACTTTAACTTTCACTGCTTTAATACTCATATCACCTCTTCCGTCGATCCAATCGATCCAAAAGGATCTTCTTTACTTTATCAACATCTTCCAGGGTATCAACTCCAATGGTATTGTATCTGGTTTCCAAAGTTTTTATCTTATATCCGTGTTCTAAGACTCTAAGCTGCTCCAATTTTTCGTCATCTTCAAGCGTCGATTTGGGAAGATCCGCATAAGTAAGAAGAAAATCTTTAGTATACGAATACATCCCTATATGCTTGAAATATCGGTTACTTATCCCTTGCCCGTCCTCACCCTCTGAAGTTATTTCCTGTTCTTTGCCCTCGTCCCTTACATAAGGTATAGGACTCCTTGAAAAATACAGAGCGAATCCTTTCCTATCAACAACCACTTTCACGACATTCGGATCATCAACTTCATTCTTATTATGAACCCGCTTAATAAGAGTTGCCATTTGCAGGTCTTTCTCATATTGAAATACCTGCGCCAGGCTATCTATCATTGAAGGATGTATTAGAGGTTCATCTGCCTGCACATTTATAAAGATATCGGCATCCACCGAGCGAGCCACTTCAGCCAACCTATCGGTCCCTGAAGCATGATCAGGGGAAGTAAGAATCGCCTTTCCTCCGAATGATTCTACTGCTTTCTTTACCCTCTCTTTATCCACAGCAACAATAACATCATCTATAGAGCGAGCCTCTTTCGCTTTTTCCCAAACATGCTGTATCATAGGCTTACCGTTAATATCAACAAGAACTTTACCCTTAAGCCTTGTAGACCGCCATCTCGCTGGAATTATAACAACTGTTTTCATGAATTACCTTTCCCTGTTTCCCTTTTTAACCGGTTCAGCAATTCTTTCGGTTCAACGATCGCAACCCCTACTTTTCCTACCACAATGCCTGCGGCGCAATTCGCGATATGAGCCGCCAGTATCGGAGACGCTCCTCCCGCCGCGCATAACGTGTATACCGCCACAACTGTATCTCCCGCTCCGGAAACATCAAAAACTTCTTGAGCGAGTGTGGGTATCTTTCTGGGAGGCCTGTTCTTTTCAAAAACCATCATACCGTTTTCTCCGAGAGTGAGAAGTATTACATTGGCCTTAAGTTCTTTAAGTAATTTTTCTCCGGCTCTTATTAGGGTTTCTTTACTATTTATAGAAAAACCCACGGCCTTTGCCGCTTCATGATGATTCGGGGTTATTACACTAACCCCTTTATAATATGAAAAATGGCTCTCTTTGGGATCTACAGCGATTATTTTACCGTGCTTCTTAGCTTCCTTAACGACCATACTTAAAAGAGAAGGCGTTATAAGACCTTTTCCATAATCTTCTATTATCACGCCATCAGCATGACGTATATTATCTTTGAGATAATTCTGTATCGCCTTATGATATTTATCCGGAACCTGATTTACGTCTTCACGGTCTATGCGTACGACTTGCTGCTGATGAGCTATAACTCGAGTTTTAAGTATCGTGGGCCTTTTCTCGTCTGCTATTATGCCGTCAGTCATTATCCCTTCTTTGGTGAGGCTATCCTTAAGGATGTCGGCTTTTTCGTCCTTTCCCACAACTCCTACTAGAGACACTTCCCCACCGAGCCTGGCAATATTGCTCGCAACATTACATGCTCCTCCCGGCATAAACCCTTCGCGCTTGACCCATACCACAGGAACCGGAGCTTCTGGTGAAATCCGGGACACTTCTCCCCAGATAAACTGATCCAGAAGAAGATCGCCCATAACAATGATCTTTTTCTTTTTAAATTTCTTTACCACATTGGCTAAAGTAGAATATTTATATCTCTTCACCTGTTCCCTCCGTATCATCCTAAATGAGGATTAATTTTTGATACAAGATGGTTTTTAGGAACCGCTCCTGTTATCTTCTCGGCAACTTCGCCTGCTTTAAATATAAAGATCGCCGGGATATTCATTATTCCATAATCCGACGATGTTTTTGGGGCTTCCTCAACATTGACCTTACACACTTTCAATTTATCCTTATATTCCCCGGCTATCTCTCCTATGATCGGAGAGATCATTTTGCACGGCCCGCACCATTCGGCCCAGAAATCTACTAATACAGGTAAACTTGAATCCAGAACTTCCTGCTTAAAATTGTTATCATTTACGGCTATCTCAAGACTTTCAGACATGATAACCTCCTTCGTTTAAGGTCCATAATATTAATAATGACAAGAATGTATTATATTATTTTAATATACAACTGGCAAGCATCAATATAGAACTAACTCTAGTTAAGGAATAAAAGCCTAAGAATGGCTGAGAATATGATGCGCTGCGGCTATAACATCTTCCTGAGTAACCGCCATTAGACATTTAAACCCCTTCTCGCAGTAATGGGCCTTACATGGCATGCATCCGGGGGGTTCATGTAGCACAATATCCTTCTCCCCCAATGGGCCCCATCTTTTTGGTGAAAGCCCCGGATCATTACGCCCGAAAACAACAATAGCGGGCGTCCCGACAGCGGAAGCTATGTGAACCGGTCCGGAATCATTGGAAATAAACAACATGCATCTGGACAAAAGTTCCGCAAGTTCTCCTAAAAGCAAATTATCCGTAAGATCAACCGCGTTTTCCTTCATACTGGATACAACTAAGGAACTGTACTTTTCTGTCTTGTCGGCACCAATTAATACCACGTCACAACCATACTCCTTTATTAAAACATCTGCGACTTTAGCGAATCTTTCCGGCGGCCACCTTTTGGATGCACAGCTGGCCCCGACATGTAAAGCTATTTTTTTTTCCTTGAGAGAATGACTTTTTTCAATAGAATCTATTAGTCCTTTATCTTCACTTGTCGTATACATGTAAGGTTTATTGTTATAACCGGAAACATCAAACCCGGCATACGCTAATAAGTCTTTATTGTAATCTGTTTCATGCCTTTCTCCCATATTCTTTTTATGCGGCATTTTATTAGTAAGCAGCCATCCCATATCCTTATCATACCCTATCCGCTTGGATATCCCGGCAAGGAAAGACATTATATGTACACGGTTAGTGGGATGCAGCATTATTGCTGTATCAAATTTGTCTTTCCTTAGAGCAAAAGCAAATTTGACCGTACTAAAAAACTTTTTTTGCAATCCGTATTTATCATAAACTATAACTCTATTAAGATCAGGATTACACATCACTATATCTTTATTCTCGGGCCTTACCATAAAAGCTATATAGGCTTCGGGAAACTGCTTTCTTACAGAACGTATAACAGACGTAGACAGCACAACATCTCCCATACGATCTGTACGAGTTATGAGTATGCGCCTAGGTTTTTTAATTTTTTTGTTCATAAACCCACCACCTTTTTCACAGCTTCAAACACCTCTTCTACACTTATCTCAGATATACATCCTTCCTCCGGCCCGACAGAACATAAAGCATTAGAACATGGCCGGCAGCTTTTGTCCGGAGTTACCACTATACTTTCAGAAGAAATTGGTCCATATTTTTTTTCGTCAGAAGGCCCAAAGATCGCAACACTTTTTGTTCCCGCAGCGCTTGCCACATGAAGCGGTGCGCTGTCATTAGTCACTATAATATCACTTCGCTTTATAAGTTCGGAAAGAGCGCCTAAAGAAGTTCTCCCGCAGAGGTTAATAACTTTTTGTTCCACGTTATCCTCGAACATTCTTACAATGTCTGCATCGTCACTATTTCCGATAACAAAGACCTTAAAACCCAGTTCGTTTACAATGTTATCTGATAACTTTGAGAATTTTTTTACATCCCATCTTTTTAGATGGCTTTTAGATCCGGGATTAATAACGCATATACCGTTACTTTTAGCATCGCCTATCTGTCTATCAATAAAGTTTTTTTCTGCCTCGCTTACAGGTATAAAAAAATGCGGATCCTGCGGCACATCAAGCCCCATACCCGATAATTTAGAAAGATGTTCTTCTCTCTTATGTAGGGCTCTTTTTGCCGGGAACGCTACTTTCGGGCAGTATTTTGCCCCTACCATCCACGGTATAAGCGAATTCTTCATATCAACGGTAAGATCATATCTTATGTTTCGAAGAGCCATAAGCTCTCTGACCCTTCCCTTTATACTCATCCTCTTCTGGCGCACCATCACGTTCCTAACCGACGGATGATCCTGGAATACATCTTTACCGGGAGGCCCTGTTATAACGTCTATTTCAGCATTTGGGAAGTTACGGCACAGCACATCAAGCACTGGGGTTGTAAGGATTATATCTCCAAGATTGTTCAAGGTTATGAATAAGATCTTTTTTATTTTAGTCCTATCTATCTTCATGTTTTTCAATAATCATTTCTTTAACAGCGCTGGATACCTCATCAACATCGATGAGTTCCATGCATATATTGTTCTTTTGACAGCTTTCTGTATAACAAGGAACTTCACATTCGATCCTATCTTTAGTCGAGATCACTAAATTGTCAGACGTTCCTATCTGTCCCGTTATCTCGGGTGATGTGGGCCCGAATAGCCCGATAGTTCGCGTTCCGGTTGCTGAAGCCAGATGAAGCGGACCTGAATCAGCGCTTATAACAACTTTGCATTTTTCAAATACAGCTGCCAGACCGTTCAATGAAGTCTCACCCGCTACAGTGTAACATCGCGGAGACTTTACTTCATGGGCTGTATCTTTTGCAAGAGAAACGTCTTTTTTGCCCCCGGTTATTATAACTTCCGTATTTTCGTCGGCAGAAAGCACATCTTTTATCAATCTAACAAAATTATCTTTTTTCCATCTTTTTTCAGCCCAGTTCCCTCCCGGATGAATGCCGACAAGACACTTTTTCCCTTGTCCCTTCTTCTTAATAAGTTCTTCGGCAAGCTTTCTCGCTTCCTCCGGAACTGTATATTTATATTTTCTGCCAGACACTTCTGCTCCGAAAGCTTCAGCAAGCAGAAGAATAGTATCTGCTCTATGTATTTTCTTTTCTGGAATATCGACTTCTATAGTTAGCGGCCCTTTACCCTTAAACCCTACTAGATCACTGATGCCTGCGCTCCGCGCTAAGCTTGCCTTGCTCCTTGAAGGTTTTAACAAAAAACACGTATCGTATTTTTCTTTCCTGAGCCTGAAAATCAATCCTATCTTTTCCGGCACAGCTAATATGCCGTTACGATCCGAAAGAACAATAACTTCGTCTACCAGATCGCTATCCATCAAAAGTTCAGAATACCTCGGAACTACCACACAGGTTATATGTACCCTGCGATATTTTTCTCTCAATGCACTTAAGAATGGAAAAGAGAACAATATGTCTCCTAACCAATTAAGTTCAAATATTAGAATGCGTTTAGGGTCTTTCATAATAAATCGTGACTCGTGATTCGGGGCTCGTGCTTCGTGACTCGTAAACAGTGAGCAGTGTTAATAGACCATTGACAATTGACTATTGACCTTTTTAATTGGGGCTTAGATAAAAACTGAACCCTGAACGCTACCCCCTCATTCTATTAAAGTCCGGACCTCCGACTTTTGGACTTTCGACTTTTGACTATCCATCTTCCCGCATCGGTCATTTCTGTCAATGGTCAATGGTCAATAGTCTAAATAACGTCCCTCGTCTTTCTTCCCTCTTCGACTACTTCTCTATACACTTTAATTGTCTTACTTACACTGTCTTCGATAGAAAATGTGTTCTCCGCTTTTTCTCGTGCCCGTCTTCCCGAACTCTCTCTTAATTTCTCATCCTCTATCAGCCGCAATATCCCGTCTGATATAGCCGCGCTATCCCGTCTCGGGAACAACATCCCATCTTCACCATGCTTTATCAGTTCTGAAATACCTCCTATATCACTTGCTATACAGGCTTTTCCTGCAGCCATAGCCTCCATCAACGATAGGCCTAGCCCTTCCATCAAAGAAGGCAGGCAGAAAATATCCATGACCGATAGATACTTCGCAGTATCAAATTTTCTAGGTTCGAGCCTTACCTTATCAGATATACCCATACTATTTATCTGCTTAAGAAGAGCTTTCTTTTCTTTGCCTTCTCCCACTATAAGCAGAAAACTGTCCGGATGTTTCTTAACCACATCGCAGAAAGCAGCAATAAGATATTTAAACCCTTTCACCGAAGAAAGTCTTCCAACAGATCCTATCACATAAGTATGTTTTCCTATTCCCAGATCTTCTCCGGAAGGCTTGTCTCCAGATTCTTGTGCAGATAAAAACCTCTCAAGTTCTATACCATTATAGATCATTTCTATTCTCTTTTTATCAACCCGGAAGTCATCTGAAAGATGCTTTTCAACCCCTTTACTTATCGCTATGATCTTCTCGCCCCAACAAGGAAATAAACGTCTGGATAATCTTTTATATTTAAAAAATCCATGACACGTAGAAATAAAAGGCACTTGTGTAAACATAAACGAAATAGCCGCTAGAACTTGCGCCACTCTGGTCTGTGTGTGCACTAGATCAAATTTTTCTTTTTTGACCAAACGAATAAATCCGGGTAAAGATCCGAACACTTTTGGACTAAATTCAGACTTTGTCCTTATTCCAACATGAAAATGAGGTATCTTTTCTTCATCTAATATGCACTCCATTTCTCCGCCACCTGAAGCTACGCTTATTTCAATGCCCATTTTTTTGAGATATTTGGCAAGATTCACAGTATAAACGGCTACTCCGCCCATATTGAGATGTGTTGTGAGTAAAAGTATTTTCATAATAATCGTGACCCGTGAACAGTAAACTGTTGACCGTTGACTATGGACAATTGACTATTGACCTTTTGGAGATTGCTTCTTCCCAGGTCGCCCAGTCCTCGTAATGGCGAAGAAAAAAGAACTAGAACATCAGTCAATCTCTGTCTATAGTCAATGGTCTATGGTCAATAGTCTAATAACGTTCCTCGTCCTTCTTCCTTCTAATTTCGTTTTCGCTCTGACTCTAATTTTTAACCTCTATCTCTAACAGCTCTACTAATGCATCAAAAACCTCTTTGGGTCTTATAAGCTGCATACATTTCTTCTTTTTAGAGCATACCGGTTTATAGCAGGGCGCACATTTTACGTTTTTCCGTAAGATTTTATGCTTAGCCGAAGGACCAATATGTCTTAAAGGATCAGTAGGACCGAATAAAGCCACAAAGGGCGTTCCAACACTAGCAGCTATATGCATAGGAGCACTGTCACCGGTAAGAATTGCATCGCATTTTTTTATTAAACTTATAAGTTTAGGTATATTAGTCAGTCCCACAGCGCTTATGGGTTTTGCATTAGTTTTCTTAAAGAAAATATCTGTGTCGGGCTTATCCTCATTTGTTCCTAAAACAATAGTTCTTATCCCATATTTTTCCGCAAGCATGTCAGCGAGCTCTGCGGCATGAGCCGGGCCCCAGTTTTTGGTCTCCCATTTCCTGGACGCCGCTAAACTTATAGCCACGATTTTCTGATCATTCTTGATCCAATTTTTTTCAAGAAAGTTACTGGCCCACTCTTCTTCTTCTGACCACAGCTCTAATGTATCTTCAACATTTGTGATACCTAAAAGTCCAAGAACACACGCTTGATGTTCTATCGGCCCCATTGGAAGTTTCGGTAGGCTTATCTTTCTATTAAGCAGAAAACTTAATTTACCGTTATCGTACCCATATCTTTCGGGAACTCTAGCTAGGAAGGATAACAAATGACTATTTCTGTTATTCTGAAGATCGATGGATATATCAAAATCTTCCGCTCTTAACCTTCGCGCGATATCAAAAAATCTTTTACCCTTATCCCTTTCCCCAAGATCGCATGTTATTATCTCATCAATATAAGGGCAACTGCTCAATATCTCCCGGTAACGCACATCTACGAACACTTTCACATGGGCATTCGGAAACCTTTTCCTGACAGCCCTTAAAGAAGGCACGCTCAAGATAACGTCTCCTAATGAGCTCATTTTGAATATAAGTATGCTCTTCATGTTAGACACTTCCGAATAAACATCAAGAGTTCTCTTCATCGTGTATTCGAGAGAATACTTTTCCTCAACATGCTTTCTTGCCGCATCAGCCACTTTTTCGCACAGTTCTGGGTCATCCATATACTTCAGTATTTTGCGTGACATATCCAAAGAATCCATAGGTTCGCACAATAGACCTGTTACTTCATGTTCGACATTTTCAATCACTCCGCCTATCTTTGTGGCCACTACGGGTACCCCTCGAGCCTGGGCTTCGATTATAGACCTTCCAAAAGCCTCTTGTCCTCTATTCGCAGAAACCAGAACATTAAGTTCGGCAAGAGTATCGGTCACCTTCTTGTCGCTATCAACGAACCGGACGAACTTATCCAGCATCAGGCGCCGTATGGTAAGCTCGATCTTATTCATATACTCTTCTTTTGCGGAGGACCTGTCCCCCATAAGAATGATCTCTATATTCTGCTTCTTCCTTGCAATATACGATACTGCTTTAAGAAAATCAGGATGTCCCTTCAGCTCTGTAAACCTACATATCATACCTATACGAAAAGGGCTCTTTTTTCTGGTCCCCGGGGAAATAAATGAGAATTTTTTAAGATCTACTCCCCTGGGAATTATCCTCATTTTTCGTACAAGCGTTCCGAAATTATCCTTCATATACCTTGCCATTGTATCGTTAGCAACAACAACTATTTTCCCCCACCCCATGACTCGGCTAATAAGATGATTCCGGTACTGCCCATGAGCAGTTGTCATAAAAATGCGTTTAGTAACTCTGGATGCAAAATATCCCACAAGTGCCGGGATCCTGCTCCTCGCATGGATTATCCCGATATTCTCTTTCTTGATGATCTCGATCAATTTGAAGAAACATATTATCATCACAATAGGGTTTTTCCGGCCTATAGGCAATTTATAATGTCTGGCTCCCATAGCGGCCAAGTTCTTCTCAAGAATACCTCCTCCTGAAACAACTACTGCTTTATGCCCATTAAGCGTCAGATAACGGGCAACTTCAATAGTTCCCCTTTCCACGCCGCCAACATTAAGTTTTGGTATTAGTTGTAATATGTTCATGATTATTTAAAATAGCTTGTACAACTTTTCGTATATTTTATTATTGTCATCAGGCACGATCGTTTCACTCTCATCCTCTAGAGAGCGTATAACATCGTCTGACATATCTTTCCCGGGAGACACTATCTTTATATATCCTTTGGACTGAAGATCCTGAACGAATTTTTCATATTTAGTGCCTTTTTCTGTTTTCTTATCCGGCATAAAAACCAAGACCTTCTTACCTGAAGATATCGCTTCTGATACCATAGATATACTTTCACCTGAAACCAGAATAACTTTGCTTTGCTTTAGTATCTCCTTAACCGTATTCTTATCGGTATCTCCTCTTCCTATAATGAATTTCCTGCATCTCTTATTGCCGGATAATCTATCAAACAGTATCTTCTCACTTTCAGGCGAAGTCCTGCGTGAAGTAGTAACATAAAAGCATCCGTCTTTTTTCTCAATAATACTTTCAAGACTTTCCGCCACCGAACGGGTAAGTTCTTTCCCAAAACTAAAGTATTTGTTCTCTCCTCCAAACAAGAGACCTATGGATATTTCCGGGACTCGGGACTCGAGGCTCGGGACTTGTGGTTCAATCAAATTGGGAGCGAGTTCCGTTATTACAATATTATCCTGTTTGCTTCTTGCTATATCGTGACACGGGGCGACTATAACATTAAAAGATCTTCTATTAAAAAACCCGGGGTCCAGGATCGTAAGATTACGCGCAAAATTTTCCATTTTCAGAACTTTATTTACTCCCACCATCGCCGATCCGCAGCTTATTATAACGTCAGCATATTTTTTAGTTATATCTTGAAAACATTCCTCATCTAGTGCAAACTCAAGCAGCCCCAGTCTTCCCTGACAATTTGAGGTAATAAGAGGCGACATAAGATTTAGAATAGTCCTGTGCATCTTGCTTTTGAACCTTATCTCGGCTATTTCGACTTCCATATCCTCCTCTTTGTGCCCTTCTTCTATCCGATATTTTTTTATTTGTTCGACAATAGCAAGAGACTGATTAAGGTGACCCTTTTTCCCGTCATCAAGAACAAGGATTTTCTTTAGGGGAGTAACTTTCCATCTTTTGTGCATCCATAACCAATGATCCGGATCCATTCTGATATGTTTTTCCAGCAAACGATTGTACTTAAGCATAAAAGGGATAAGATCATCATCCTTGCCTATCATCATAGGTTCTTCAACAATAATGTTCTGATAAGGTCCCTTTTTTCTATGAATAAAAGCAGGGATTATGATAGCTCCTGTTTTCTGCGCAAATCTGTAAGGTCCAGCGGCGGACGAAGCTGGCCTTCCAAAAAATGGTACCAGCATGCCATTGGCTCCGGCGTTCTGATCCGCAAGAATGCCCAGACCTTTCCCATCACGAAGCACCCGGAAGATCTGTTTTATATCCGTACCTTTACGTATAACAGTACTCCCCTTTGACTCTCTCAAAAGATTAAAAAGTTCATTCAACCTTTTCATTTTTTGGTCTCTTGCAAGTATATGCAGCTCGTATCCTCGATCAACGCCGGCAACTATAGCCAGTTCCCAATTACCGAAGTGAGCCGAAAGAAGTATCATTCCCCCGGGATTGCCTATTGTTTTTTCAAGGTGCTTTTCATTGGATACTTCAATGTATTTTTCAAGGTACTTGCCGTCCACTTTTGTTAAAGAAACAATTTCCATAAATACTTGGGTCATGTTCCTGTACGCATTTTTTGTGAGTCTTTTTATTTCCCTAGGTGACTTTTCTTTTGAGAACGCAGCTTTCATGTTGGCATATGTTACATGTTTTCTCTTACCGCTCAAAAAACAAACAAGCGTACCTACACGTCTCCCTAACCATAGATTAAAACCCATGGGCATGACATGAAAAAACGCGTTAAGTCCTCTAACTATGATTGAAGCTATTAAGTCGAGCATTCAGGCTTTCCTTTCCAGACACAATATCGACACCGATATTCATTATGAATAATCTGTCCTCGATATCAGAAATATCCAGTTCCTTTATTTTTACATAATCCTTTGCGGTGGTTATTATGGCCTCTATATTCTGCTGTTTGCATTTTCGGTTTATAGTATCTATATCACGCTGGCCGTAGGCATAATGATCCGGAAAATCATACCGCGCAGATATATTTGCTCCCTGCTCTTTAACCAAAAAACTAAAATAATCAGGATCGGCTATCCCGCTGACTAAACAAACTTTCTTAACGGCTATTTCATTGGGTGAATACACAGAACCCGTAACATCCTTTAAAGAAAGAGCGCTGTGCTTCATCGTGACAATTAGTTTTCCGTCTGCTATAGTTTTCAGTTTTTTAACAAGTACTTCTCTTGCATACTCATCTATTCTATTGATCTTGGTCAAAACTATTATATCGGCTCTACTAATAGCCGAAATCGGTTCCCTTAATATACCTCTTGGGAAAATATGCCCGTTCCCGAAAGGATAAGAGGCATCAAGCATCAGGATATTCATATCTCTATTTATCTTCCTATGCTGGAAGGCATCATCTAAAATAATAACGTCCGCGCCCCGATTAACTGCCAAACACGCATTTTTGACTCTATCCCTACCTGAAAGCACTCTCACACCATCAAGTTCATCTCTTAACATACGATCTTCATCGTTCCCATAACCCCGGATCAATATGGACGGACTGAACCCGCGGGATAAAAAATGATCCGCTAAATACATTGCAAACGGTGTTTTCCCGGTCCCACCTAAAGTTATGTTTCCCACACTAATAACAGGTACATTTACCTTTTCGGACGTCTTATCCCCCTTCGAATAAGATCTGTCTACGGCGCACGCACAAAAAGAATATATCCATGAAAGCGGATATAAGATACCTTTTACCAAAAAAGGTATGATCCCCGTTCTCTTATCTCTCATAACCGACAATATATACATAGACAAAAACGCCATATTCCTCTTTTTCTTTATTTTTGTGACTATACCTAACTCTTACCCTCTTATGTACCCGTCCAAAAGACCCAAAGTTTTCTCAACTGCACCGGAGTTCTCCGATATTACTTTTTCAATATTTGAGGAAACCTTTTCGAGTTTTTCGCTGTTTCCCAAAAGATCGCTCATAACACGCTCTAATTCTTTTGCGTCCGACACTTGTATCGCTGCACTATTTTCAAGAAAGACATCTTTCATCTCTCTAAAATTGAACATATGCGGCCCAAATATAACAGTTTTCCCCCACCTTGCGGCCTCGATCGGATTCTGGCCGCCGCGTTTGGCTATGCTTCCCCCGATAAAAACGATATCAGCTGCTGCATATATATTTTTTAAGCTTCCTATAGTATCTACGATCAAAATGTCATAGTCCCCGCATCCGGGATCATTTGAGACTTTTGAAAAAAGGCGAACCCGCTTATCCTGTTTCTCAATATATTTTAAGATCTCTCCGGTTCTCTCAACGTGCCTGGGAGCAATAACAAGTTTAAGGTTTTCCTGCTTCTTCCCTAGCCGCATAAAAATATCCACAAGTTCTTTTTCCTCGGGATAATGAGTGCTCCCGGCCACGATTATACTGTCTTTTTCGGTGAACCCTAAGGCCTCTCTTTTGAGACCTAAAGAACTATCGGACTCATGACCACAGAATTTCATATTCCCGGAAACACAAACTTTACCTGAAAGAGCTCCAAGCTGCCTTATCCTTTCAGCATCAGCTTGAGTCTGCATACAAAAAAGATCTATGCATTTCAGTACATTTTTAATAATTGGCCTTATAACCGAATAATTTCTAAAAGAGTTGTCGGATATTCTCCCATTTGCTAAGACGACCGGTATCCCTTTATTCTTAAGTTCAGTCAAAATATTGGGCCACAACTCCGTTTCCACCATAACATACACTCTGGGTCTTATCGCCCTGACAACACGTGCCACTATAAAACCTATGTCCAGGGGATAATAAAAAGCCGCATCAACTGCCCTATCTGCCGCACTCCTTACTATCTTGTTCCCCGTAGCTGTTGTTGTAGATATAACCACCGGAACATCGGGATACTTTCTCTTTATATCCCCGGCAAGCCTGACCGCAAGTACGGCCTCGCCTACACTAACAGCATGTATCCACACTGGTCTTTCAGGAGATGTAACTTTATCCGGCAGAATACCAAACTTTTGAAAAAACCCTTTATGCCATTTTCCTTTAATAAGAAGACACGGAATATATGCCACGCTGAAAATAACAAAAAATATATTATATAATATCCTCATAAAAATCCGTTAAATTAGGGACGTTTCCCTATTAATTGTCTCTCTCGAAAAAAAACCTGAGGGACACCTTTAAACACAAAAAAAGGGACACTTGCCCTCACAAATTCGCAAACGGTACAAAAACTCATTGTCTCTCTCGAAAAAAAACCTGAGGGACACCTTTAAACACAAAAAAAGGGACACTTCGTCGAAACACGGAGGTTTCGACACACCTCGTACATTGCCTGCCTGCCGGCAGGCAGGCGTCCTCGGCGCCTCTCGAATTTGCACACCGTGTTATGCCCCCCCCCTGATACTCTTACAGGGGCCCTTGTTCAAAGCTTTGGCTTTGAAGCAAGGAAACGGTACAAAAACTACGCCGGTGACTTGGCAACCTGGTAACTGGTGACTTCTTCCTTCTAACCTCTACCCACTACCCTCTGACTTCTAACTTCTAGTTTCTAATTTCTGTTTATGCTCTCGGATGCGCTTTCGAATACATCTGTTTTATTCTTTTGGATCCCAAATGCGTATATATTTGAGTAGTGGAAAGATTTTTATGTCCCAAAAGCTCCTGTACGCTTCTTAGATCCGCTCCGTTATTTAATAGATGTGTAGCAAAGGAATGCCTTACAGAATGCGGAGATATTTTATTATCGATACTGCATTTTATTACGTATTTATCCACAATCCTGCGCACACTTCTGTCGGTAAGACGCGTTTGGTTCTTGTTTAAAAAAATAGCCTTATTCTCTGCGCCTCTTTTTTCCAGATATGTCCTGATTGCCTTCTGAGATTCCTTACCCAGAAGCGCTATCCTTTCCCGCTTCCCCTTTCCCCTAACTTTCACAGAACCCGAGATAAGATCAATGTCATCCGTATTCAATCCTACAAGCTCGCTTACTCTCATCCCTGTAGAATATAACACTTCCAAAATAGCCCTATCCCTGAGCCCCATCACTTTGCTAGTGTCCGGAGAAGTGATCAGTTTGATCATTTCCTCCATACCCAAGAACTCCGGAAGAGTTTTATCTATCTTTGGCGTGAAAATACTTTGTGAAGGATCTTTTTCAATATACTTTTCTCTCAAAAGAAACCTAAAAAAAGAACGTATTGCGCTTAATTTTCTGACCACGGTTCTTTTAGCGCACCCTCTATGCCGAAGTTCCGCCAAGAACCTGCGTAGATCCAAATGACCTATCTTTTTGGGGTCTTTCAGTTCCAGGAACGACAAAAGTTCATCCAGATCAGCCTTATAATTGCGCAAAGTATGATCAGAATAATTCTTCTCAATACGTATGTAATTTAAGAATTTTTCTGTGAAACGTTCCAACGTCATTCCTCTACTGATTGGTCTTTACTTTGTGCTGAGTCATCCGCACTGGGAAGATTCCTGTTGGTATACGTACATTTGGGATACTTAGTACATCCGTAAAACGCGCCCCTCCTAGACTTACGTTCCACTAATTCTCCGTCGCATTCTTCTGAAGGACATTTTACTCCTGTAGTTATGGACTGCGCATACTTGCAGGTCGGAAAATCTGAACAACTCAAAAACTGACCACGTCTTCCCCATTTCACTACCATAGGTTTTCCGCATTCCGGGCACACTTGATCCGTTTCCAGTACCTGTTTTTTAACATCACTCATCTTCTTTTGAGCCTTTTCAAGTGTTTTCGAGAAAGAAGAATAAAATTCCTTAAGAACAGCCACCCACTTAACTTTTCCATCTTCTATATTGTCAAGTTCGTCCTCCATTTTTGCGGTAAATTCATAATCTAGAACATCCGGGAAACTCTCCATAAGGAGTTTATTTACCAGCTCTCCCAGATCTGTTGGCTGTAGGCTTTTCGCCATCCGTTTGATGTAATTCCTGTGCATTATCGTCCTGATTATGGGCGCATATGTAGATGGTCTCCCTATACCCATTTCTTCCAGCATTTTTACAAGAGAAGCATCGGTATAACGCGGGGGAGGTTTAGTGAAATGCTGGTCAGGCAAAAGTTTTTTAAGATCCAATTGTTCTTTCTCCTGGAGAGGGGGTATTTCTTCAATTTCTTTACTTTTTTCTCCGTCATCCCTATATGGCCTGAGAAAACCATCGAACACCAAACGTCCTCCTCCTGCACGGAACCTGTATTCTCCGGCATCAATATTAATGGAAAGCACGGAAAAAAGCGCACTGGTCATCTGGCTGGAAACGAACCTTTTCCAGATGAGGTTATATAATTTAAACTCATCCTCACTTAAATATTGCTTAATATCACCCGGAGACCTTAAATTAAGCGTAGGACGAACAGCTTCGTGAGCTTCTTGGGCTCTTTTTTTGGATTTGTATTCATTTGGTTTTTCCGGATAATATTTTTCGCCGTAATTGTCCAGTATATACTGTTTAGCCTCATCTCTAGCATCATCTGATATTCTAACAGAATCTGTACGCATATACGTTATAAGGCCGACACTATCATCATCCCCTAATTCAATACCTTCATACAGTTTTTGAGCTATGCTCATAGTTTTACTTGCCGAGAAATTCAATTTATTGAAAGCATCCTGCTGAAGTACCGATGTCGTGTACGGTGACCTGGGATAACTTTTTTTTTCTTTGTGGCTTATATCTTTGACTATGAACTTTTCTTTTTCTATCGCTTTGACCATCTTTGATATGGTTGTTTCATCGGAGATCTGTATCTTTTCTCCTTTATATTTTACGAGTTTTGCCGTAAAGTCGGGGTCCTCCTCAGATGCGTCGATTTTATTTAAGATGGCATCCAAACTCCAATATTCCTGGGGTTTGAATTTTCTTATATCTTCCTCCCTTTCTACTATGAGTTTTACCGCTACAGACTGCACTCTGCCCGCGCTTAGTCCACGCGTTATCTTCTTCCATAAAAGAGGGCTGATAGAATACCCCACTATACGGTCCATCACCCTTCGTGCCTGCTGGGCATCAATTTTGTTCATATCCAGTTCTCTGGGATCCTTGAAGGCATTCGAAACGGCCCTTTTGGTGATCTCATCGAAACTAACGCGGCATATATTGCCTTTCACTTTACTGAGTTGGTTCTTTAGATGCCAGCAGATCGCTTCCCCTTCTCTGTCAGGGTCAGCAGCCAAATATATAGTATCGGCTCCTTTAGCTTCTTTTTTTATGCTGGTAAGATATTTTTTTCTCCCTTTCATAACAACGTATTCCGGTTCAAAATCTTTGTCAAAATCTATCCCCATCTTTGACAAGGGAAGATCTATTATATGCCCCATACTAGCCAGCACTTTATAAGACTTACCTAATATCTTATTTATAGTCTTTGATTTAGCCGGTGACTCGACTATAACCAGATACTTGTTTTTGGCTTCTTTCTTTGTGCTTTTCTCTTTTTTTGCAGGCATATTATTTCCCTTCTCTAACAAATTTTGTATATTTTTCCGGGTAACGCTTTTATCTTACCCTTTATTTCCAACCTTAACAGTAATTCTGATAACGTTTTCATATTCATACCCGTAAGGTCAGGCAGATTATCTATCCTAACATCGGATTTCTTACGTATAACATTTAGGATCTCGGTCTCTTTATCGGATACAGGTTCTTTGCTGTTCTTTTCACCGAGCGGTTCCGTTTTGATAGAGACTGAATCTTCAATATTTAATTCTTCCAAAATATCATCCACGGACGTCACCATTTTAGCTCCATCCTTTATTAACGAATTCGTTCCGGAAGATGTCACCATGTCTATCTGTCCCGGTACCGCGAAAACATCTTTTCCCTGTTGAAGAGCAAAATCAACCGTGATCAATGCTCCGCTTTTCGATGCCGCTTCAACCACTACTACCGCCTTTGCCAGGCCGCTGACTATTCTATTACGTTTGGGAAAGGTCCATTTTGAGGGAACTATACCTGAAAGAAACTCGGTAATAACGGCACCCTGCTCGCATATCTGACGTGACAAACCCTCCGATTCAGGCGGATATATGTGCCGGAATCCGCTGCCCATAACAGCTATTGTCCTTCCCTTTGCCTTTAGAGCTCCGATATGCGCGGCGGAATCTATCCCTCTCGCCATTCCGCTTATAACAGTTATCCCTCGGAGCGCAAGTTCATATGCTATTTTCTCCGCTGTACGGTATCCATATAAAGAACATCGCCGAGCCCCTACAATGGCGACTGCATTAATATCTATCTCTTTTATTTTGCCCTTATAGAAAACTCTTTGTGGCGGATCGTATATCTGTTTAAGCAGCGGGGGATATTCCGCATCTTCATAACATAGGGCCCTTATCCCTTCTTTCTCCATATACCTGGACTCTTCATCTGACACGATCATTTTATCCGATCTCTTGCTTATCTTATTCAAAAAATCTCCTTCTCAAGCTTATTTTGCTTAATTATTTTAAGAAAAATATCGGTTATCTTTGGATCAAGTTTACGGCCCCTTTCTCCCTTAACGATAGCTATTGCTTCCTCTTTCGAGAATCCTTTACGATAAGGCCGGTCTGTTATCAAAGCTTCATAAATATCCGCAACACTTAATATCTTGGATTCAATCGGTATTTGTCCCCCTCTTTTGCCCTTGGGATACCCCGTCCCATCATAATTTTCGTGATGATTAGCCATAATGGGCACTATATCATGCAGAAAATATATAAGTCTCACCATTTCAGCGCCCCAATACGGATGATTTTTTATCTGCTCGTATTCTTCAGCGGTAAGCTTCCCTTTTTTAAGCAGTATGTTATCATCAATAGCTAACTTACCAAAATCATGCAATAGTGCCGCCACCTTTAATCTCTTGATCTTTTTTTTGCTGAGTTTAAGTTTTTTTGCGAGCGCCACCGAAAAGATCATCACTCGCGATGAATGAGAAGCTGTTCCCGGTTCACATTTCATAGAAGCGGCAAAAAGCGCGTCAATTATACCTCTATAGTCCGCTCTCATGTCGTTTCTTGCACAGGCGTATTCTATGCCCCCTTTTTTTGCCGAGACTTTAGCGCTCTTACCAACAAACATGTATGCAGTTGCCTGTTTCCTTTTTAGAGGCAGGCTCACCCATGTCATATATTTTGTCTTTTCCTTAGATAGGATTACCGGAAGAGTAAACTTGCAAAGCATTTTTCTCTTTCTAATAGATCTAAAAATATCTGAAGCCTCTTTTACGCTTGAATCAGGGATCATGTTCTTTATCCAATTCTTCCCCGTCATATTCCTTCTGGATACGTTGAAAAGAGTGCGATATTTTTTATTAACAAAGATTATCTCTCCTCTCCCATTAGTTACCATGACACTTTCCTCTACGCTTTCCAGTATCTTTTCAAGAAATAGTCCCCATAAAGCCGCTCTTTCAGATATTTTTTTCACAATTAAGTATCCCCTTTATTTTGTTAACAGTATCATCTATGCTCATATCCGTTGTATCTACTTGTATATCCGCTTTCTCATAAAAAGACCGTCTTTCCTCAAGCAGTTCCGTTATTCTTTTTAGTGGATCCCGGGCCTCAAGAAGCGGCCGATGCCCGGAAGACTTTACGCGACGATATATCTCTTCCGGGTCGGACCACAAACATATTATTTTACCGTTCTCTGATAGATTTTTCATATTGTCACTATCAAGAACAGCCCCGCCTCCGGCATCAATAACCTGATCAATTTCCAGACTTATCTCTCTAATGATCTCTTTCTCGAGATCCCTAAAATACTTTTCTCCGCATGCCGCAAAAATATCGGTAATGCTTCTATTTTCTCTTTTCTCTATAATGTCATCTATGCTCACATACTTCCTGCCGAGTTCCCGTGCCAATATCTTAGCGGTCTCTGTTTTTCCCGTACCCATAAACCCTACAAGAATAATGTTTTTCATACGCGTCTGGTTCCCGATTAATAGTAGTTTTGTTTAGTAACATCAAGTGCTTTTGTCTCTGGTCTTTGTAAATCTTGACTATTCTGCCTTTTTATATGAAAGTGGTATTAAGTTACGGATTCTTCTACTTAAAACACTTGCAGCAAAGTAGCTCTTGATTGCATCTGTTGTATTCTTTTTTTACTTAGTGCAAAGGTTCAGTTGTCTTTCCACTATCAGACCTTCGCCTTTTGACCATTGTACAATTTTCTACATATTCTTTAGCTGTTCTATATACCCGTTATAATTTCTTTTGATCTCTTCAATAGAATCAGATCCAAACTTCTCTGTAAGAACCGAAGCTATCTCTATAGCTACAACCGCTTCGGCTATAACTCCGCATGCCGGAACTGCGGTCACATCCGACCTTTCAGTAGCGGCTCGCGAAGCTTCTTTCGTATCTATATTTACGGATTTTAAAGGCTTTTTCAAAGTGGCAATAGGTTTCATGAAGCCTCTTATTCTTATGGCTTCTCCGTTACTCATGCCGCCTTCTATTCCGCCGGCATTATTAGTTTCTCTGAATAACCTTTTTTCTTTCTCCTCGTACACAATAGGGTCATGGGTTTCGGACCCTTTAAGATACGCGCATTCTATACCGTTTCCTATAGAAATCCCTTTAACGGCCGGGATCGACATGATAGCTCGGGCTAATCTTCCGTCAAGCCTGGAATCCCACTGAACATAACTTCCCATACCCGGAAGAACGTTGTCTACTATCACTTCAAAAACTCCTCCCAGCGTATCCCCTTCCTTTGCGGCTTCGTCCACCAAATTGCACATCTTTTTTTCGGCTTCTTTATCAGCGCACCGCAGCTTGGCCCGGGAGATATCTGAAAATTTTTCTATCTCATCAAAAGAAAGACCGTCCGTCTGAGCCTTTACGTCCCCTATTGCGGTGACATGACTCGTCACTCTTATACAAAATTCTTTCAAGAAAAGTTTTGCTACGCTTCCTGCTGCGACTTTAGCGACGCTTTCCCTGGCGCTGGCTCTTTCCAGAACATCTCTGGCATCTCCAAACCCATACTTCTGCATACCCGCAAGATCGGCATGCCCGGGCCTTGGAGACTTAACTTCAGGAAGCGTGTCTATCTTATGATCCTTATTAATAACCACCAGTCCCATGGGACTACCTATAGTCATTCCCTTGCGGCACCCTGAAATGATTTCTATCTGATCTTTCTCGATCTTCATACGCCCGCCGCGACCATACCCATGCATACGCCGAATAAGCTCATTGTTGATACATTTTTCGTCTATTTTGAGCCCTGCAGGTACGCCTTCCAGTATAGCCATCATACCTTTTCCATGCGATTCCCCGGCCGTCATGTATCTAAACATTTTTTCCTCCTTAATGAGCACATCACTTATACGACTAAAAGGAGCATAAGTTATAAGTGCGAATTAACCCGCCGTAGCCAGATAAAACCTAAATCGTTCGGCGAAGGTGGGCCCTTACGTAAATCTAATGACCAAACAGATATTTCAGTATATCATTCCCATATATAAGACATATAATGGACGAAAGAGACAAATACGGTCCATAAGCTATAATCTCTCTTTTATGTCTGACCTTCATGTACATTCCCACTATAGAACCAAAAAATGGTGCCATAAAAAACGTCAATATGACGAGTTTCCATCCGAGGAAAGCGCCTATCATCGCCATAAGTTTAACATCTCCTCCGCCTAACGCTTCTTTTTTAAATATTAGTTCGCCTGCCATACCCAGAAGGAACATGCTCCCTCCTCCTGCTAAAATCCCCAGACTAGAATTTATAAATGAAGGAAGATATGAACCCGACCCGCCCAACTTCAGAAAAGTCATTGCCAATACTCCCAAAAATATACCCGGAATACTTATCTCGTCAGGGATCTCCTGATGCTCTATATCAATAAACGTCACTACGATAAGACTAGAGACAAATGCCCAGTATACAAAGAACTCTGCGCTTAAAGAAAAATAATAAAATAACCCTACACTTAAAAGTGCCGTTATAAGTTCAACTGCAACATATCTTAGCGTTATAGGCTGCTTGCAATGCCTGCATTTTCCTAAAAGCAGGACATAACTTATAAGCGGTATATTGTCGTACCACCGTATGGTCTTCTCGCAAAAGGGACAGAAGGACCTGGGTGTCACTATAGATTTACCAAGCGGCAACCTGTATATGCAAACATTAAGAAAACTGCCCATTATCGCACCGAACATAAAAACTATAAGATATTCCATAATTTTATTATTGCTTTCGCCGTGCTAGTTCATTCAGCGCAGTTTGTTTCATAATTGTCTTAACTTCGTTAAACGGAGTTCCTGTCCATATTTCGAATGCCAGGGCAGCTTGGTTAACCAGCATGCCTAAACCGTTGACTGCAATAATATCGTTCTCTTTTGCCGCTTTTATTAGCGCAGTCTCTCTTGCGTATACCAGGTCGTAAACCACCATACCCTTTTGCAAAGAGTCTAAAGGCACAGCAGACCTGTTATCTCCTGCGGCCGATCCCACAGGTGTGGCATTTATCAAAAGATCACACTCCGCAGCTTTAGTGCTTATATCTTTTTCTTCTACCCTCTCACAGATTCCCGGAGTTTTGCTTTTACACACTTCAACTAATGTCAGAAGGCTAATATCTTTTTCGTCATAAACATATATCTTATTTGGCCCGCCTTCTTTAAGACATGCTAAATATATACAAATAGCCCGCCCCGCACCACCGGCTCCGAACAGGAATATATTTTTCCCAGCAGGATCAAACCCGGCTTCTTCTTTCAAAGATTCAAAAAATCCTGAAGCGTCAGTATTAAACCCTTTAAGTTTGTTAGAACTTATTTTGACAGTATTAACTGCCCCAAGTAATTCAGACACTTCGTCAAGCGTACAATCTTCTCGTTCTTTAAGCATATCATGGACATCTATCTTGTAAGGAACAGTTACGTTAATACCGTTAAGATCTTTTTCTGAAATAAAACTGGATATAGATTCGTCTATGTTGCATTTTTTATCTTCAAAATTTTCATCAAACAACTCGTACGCGGCATTTATCTGGAAATGTTTAAATGCCGCATTATGCATGGCGGGTGACAAAGAATAGCTTATATTCTTTCCCAGAAGACCGTATCTCTTTTTTAGAGGATTATTCATAATTGTTCTTCTTCTGTCATCCGAGCGAGACCAAAGGTCGAGTCGAGGAATCTTCTTTTGTTCTTCTCCGGATCCCTCGACTCGCTTCCTGCCTGCCGGCAGGCAGGAAGCGAGTCGGGATGACAGCAAACACATTCGCACATCGGTCAATCTTCCGGTGACCTGGTGACTTGGTAACTGGTAACTTTTTCTTATTCCCCATTCACCAAATACCATTCACCGTTCACTGTTTACTGTTCCGCTATAGCATTCACTTTTATTTAGTTTTCTTCTTCAGCTTCTTGTTCCTGAGAGCAAGATGATTAATGGCATTAACATATGCAAGCACACTAGCCTCTATAACATCCGTACTCGATCCCCTTCCGATAACAATACCATCCTTAAATTTTATCTTCACGCTTGCTTCACCCAAAGCATCTTTACCGCTAGTAACGGCATTTACTTTGTAATCAGCAAGCTTACCTTTTACCCCTATAGCCTTATCGATAGTCTTAAAGCAAGCGTCTATAGGACCATCGCCCGATGCGGTAGCGACAAGTTTTTCTCTACCCTTTTTTATCTCAACACTGGCGGTAGGTTTTATTTTCTTGCCACTAGTCACACTAAAATCGATAAGTTTATACTCTTCAGGTATTGTCGCAAGTTCATTTTCTACGATAGTCGCAAGATCCTCATCAAATATTTTCTTTTTCTTATCAGCAAGTGTCTTAAATCTTAAAAATGCCTGATCAAGTTCACTCTGCTCAAGATCATATCCAAGTTCTTTTAATTTAGCTGAAAACGCATGCCTCCCCGAAAGTTTACCTAAAACTATATTACTGCCCTTAAACCCAACGTCTTGAGGTCTTATGATCTCATAAGTAACTCTTTTTTTAAGTACACCATCCTGATGTATGCCCGACTCATGGCTAAAAGCATTAAGCCCTATTATGGCCTTATTGGGCTGGACGGCTATACCGGTTAGTTTGCTGACAAGTTTACTGGTCTTATAAAGTTCTTTAGTTTTTATTCCAGTCTTTAGATCACCGTACAGGTCTTTCCTCATCTTAAGTGCCATGATAACTTCTTCGAGTGCCGCATTCCCCGCTCTTTCTCCTAAGCCGTTTATAGTGCATTCCACTTGTCTTGCGCCGTTAAAAACAGCGGCTAAAGAATTACTTACTCCTAAACCAAGATCGTTATGGCAATGCACACTTATAACTGCTTTGTCAATATTAGAAACGTCTTCTTTTAGGCGTTTTATAATCCCTCCAAACTCCTGCGGGACAGAATACCCTACCGTATCCGGTATATTGACCGTCCCGGCACCGGCCTTTATAACAGCTTCTACTACTTGAGCTAAAAAATCCGGTTCAGTACGAGAAGCGTCTTCCGGAGAAAATTCTACATCCCCGAACTTTTTGCGGGCATATTTTACCGCCTCAATGGATGAGGCAAGTATCTCGCTTTTAGCTTTTTTGAGCTTATATTTTCTATGTATGCTTGAAGTCGCGAGAAATACATGCACCCTGGCTCTTTTGGCTTTTTTCAGCGCTTCATAAACGTCATCAATATCTCTTTTAGTAGAGCGCGCAAGGCCGCAGATAATAGGCGTTTTTACGTTTTTACTTACTTCCCTAACAGCTTCAAGATCTCCCGGACTTGTCCTTGGAAATCCCGCTTCTATGATATCAACTCCGAGATGTTCAAGCTGGAGAGCTATTTTAATCTTCTCTTTAGTAGTAAGACTTGCCCCCGGCGTCTGTTCCCCATCCCGCAGGGTAGTATCAAATATAAACACTCTATCCTTAGCCATTTTCATTCACCTCTACTTTTCTAGTTCTCTAGATATTTCTTTATACACAAGGTTTTGTTTACTTTTCGCATGCGGATTTTTGAATCTCGATGATCCTAAAATCCGCCCTCATCTTCTCTCTATGTGATCAAACCAACATCATTGAAGCAGTATGCTTATGGCGCAGTTCCGCAGTCCGCCCAGCGGACGAGGACTGTTTGAGCACTAAGTATACTGCTTCAATGATGTACATTTTAATTACTCCCCTTATTCCATCCACGGCATCATACCGCGCAGCTCTTTTCCGACTGTTTCTATTTTATCCTTCTTTTCTTCTTCAGTTATTTTAGTGTAATTGGGACGACCGTCTTTATTCTCTTTCATCCATTCATTAGCGAACTCTCCGGATTGTATCTCGCCGAGTATCTTTTTCATCTCTTCACGTGTCTTATCGTTTATTACTCTTTTACCTCTGGTAATATCACCATATTCAGCGGTGTCGGACACTCTGGCTCTCATCCCGGATATCCCGTATTTATATACAAGGTCCGTTATAAGTTTAAGTTCGTGAAGACATTCAAAATAAGCTATTTCCGGCTGATATCCCGCATCGACCAATGTGTGGAACCCGGCCTTTATAAGTTCTGAAGCGCCTCCGCAAAGAACAGCCTGCTCGCCGAAGAGATCCGTCTCTGTTTCTTCTTTGAATGTTGTTTCAATAACCCCGGCTCTTGTCCCGCCCAGAGCTTTAGCGTAAGAAAGCGCCTTATCTTTTGCTTTCCCGCTGAAATCCTGAAATACCGCTATCAAACACGGCACGCCTTTATCCTGTTCATACATTTCTCTTACCAATGCTCCCGGACCTTTCGGCGCCACCATGAAAACATCTACATTTTCAGGCGGAACGATCTGTTTGAAATGTATATTGAATCCGTGAGAAAAAACCACTGAATTGCCTTCTTCAAGATTCGGCGCTATAGCTTTTTCATATACAGCCGCCTGCACATGATCTTGTGTTAGTATCTGTATAATATCAGCCTGCTTAGCGGCATCCGTAGCCGACAGAACAGTGAACCCGTCTTTGACGGCTTGTTCATAATTAGGTGTACCTTCGAGTTCACTTATAAATACTTCCACTCCGCTATCCCTAAGATTCAAAGACTGACCACGTCCCTGTATCCCATATCCTATGATAGCTACCTTTGAGCCTTTGATAATATTCAGATCCGCATCTTTGTCATAAAACATCTTAGCCATTTCTTTCTCCTTTTTTTTAAGTTATCATGCAGGGCACCCTTAAGCGTGCCCTGCTGTTATCAACTATTCTAAAAATTTCCTTTATGTTGCTTTCTTTGTCCGCGCCCCTCCCCGCCATTGCGAGCGCAGCGAAACAATCCCTATGGATTATTTAAACTTCCTAGACACACTCACTTCGTTCGTATGAGATCCTTCGCTTCGCTCTGGATAAATTCGCACTTATAACTTATGCTTCCTTCGGTCGCATAAGTTATGTGCTCATTTACTTGTCAGATTGTAACGCTATTTTTCCTGTACGTACTATTTCAATTATTCCGTATGGACGCAAAAGCTCTATAAGCGCCTTAATAGAATGCTCGTTTCCGGACTCTTCCACGGTGACGGATCTTTTGCCTATATCCACTATTGCTGCTCCCGTAGAATCCACTATACTAACTATTTTTTCGCGGACTGTAACTCCGGATGCTTTTACCTTTATAAGTATGAGTTCTCTGTCGACATATTCACCATCGGTGAGATCTTCAACCTTAATTGTGTCAATAAGCTTATTAAGCTGTTTCTTGACCTGTTCTAATATCTTTTCATCCGCCTCTACCACCAAAGTTATCCTCGAGACATCAGGATCCTCCGTCTCTCCGACAGCAAGCGAATTAATATTGAACCCTCGTGCAGAGAAAAGCCCCGCAACTCTTGCGAGTACGCCGAACTTGTTTTCTACGAGAACGGCTATAACAAATTTAGACATTTCATTATCTCCTTTTTTAAAAGCAATCAGAAACTAGATATTGGATACAAGCTTATGCCAGCCCATGCATCATGTTACTTATAGATTCACCTGCAGGAACCATAGGAAAAACATTTTCCTCACGTTCAATCCAGAAATCTACAATAACCGGCCCTTTAGTCTTTATCGCCTCTTTTATCGCGCTTTTAACTTCAGCTTTCTTTTTAACGCGGATACCTTTGGCTCCATAACTTTCCGCCAATTTAACGAAATCCGGGCACATCTGATCCATATCTTCTGCCAGAACCGTCCAAGCGTACCGTTTATCATAAAAAAGTTCCTGCCATTGCCGCACCATACCGAGATACCCGTTGTTGAGTATGATTATTTTTACCGGCAATTTGTTCAAAACAGCCGTAGCAAGTTCCTGGATATTCATTTGTATACTTCCGTCCCCGGCTATATCAAAGACTAAAGAATTGGGTTTACCTATTTGGGCTCCAATAGCAGCAGGAAATCCGTATCCCATAGTACCCAACCCTCCGCTTGATATCCATGTCCTGGGTTTGGAATAGATATAATGCTGCGCAGCCCACATCTGATTTTGCCCGACCTCTGTAGCAATAATAACATCCTTATCCTTGGTTATCTCCTGGATCTGTTCGATTATGTACTGCGGATGAACATTATTATCGTCCTTGTATTTTAAAGGCAGCTCTTTCTTCCATTTTTCGATCGTTTTATGCCACGCCGTATAGCTCTTTTTCTCGGCAAGTTTATTCATCTCCTTCAGAATACTTTTAGCGTCCCCTATAACAGGTATATCAACCTGTATATTTTTGCTAACGCTTGAAGGATCTATATCTATATGAGCCACTTTCGCGTTAGGCGCGAACTTATCTATCCTGCCGGTAACTCTGTCATCAAATCTCGCGCCCACAGCAATAATAAGATCCGCATCCTGAACAGCATGATTCGCATAGGCTGTTCCATGCATGCCTAACATACCCAGACTCAAACGATTATCACCGGGAAACGCACCGAGTCCCATCATTGTCATAGTTACGGGTATATTAGTCTTTTTAGCAAAAGCGGTAAGCTCTTTTGCCGCCTCGGATAGTATAACCCCTCCGCCAACATACAATAAAGGTCTGGAACTTTTGCTTATAGCCTTCATTATTTTTTTGATCTGACCCAGATGCCCCTCATAAGTGGGCTTATATCCCCTAATACTAACGTTTTTGGGATATTTGAACTCAGTTTTCTGTATCTGAACATCCACCGGAAGATCTATAAGCACGGGTCCCGGACGACCGGTACGTGCGATATGAAAGGCCTCTTTCATAACGCCAGCCAGATCTTTAACATCTTTAACCAGATAATTATGTTTAGTAATAGGCCGGGTTATCCCCACCATATCAACTTCCTGGAACGCATCGTTCCCGATCAAAGTTGACTTTACCTGACCTGTAATAGCCACTATGGGTATAGAATCGAGATATGCCGTAGCAATCCCTGTAACTAGATTCGTCGCCCCGGGTCCCGAAGTAGCTATACAAACTCCGACATCACCCGTAGCTCTGGCATACCCATCAGCTGCATGAACAGCTCCCTGTTCATGCCGCGTGAGGTAAAATTTGATGCTTTTTTCCTTATGTATCTGGTCAGCCAGAGGTATTATTACGCCTCCTGGGTATCCAAATACGGTAGTAGACTTCTCTTCATGAAGACATTTAACAAAGATTTCTGCGCCAGTTAATTTAGACATAATCCTTCCTCTCTTATTATAACTATTATATTCACTCTCTTATATATTCAAAACAAGTGTTTACAGCTTATAAGTATAACACAACGAGAACCTTTGTCAAGATTACAGCCTTCCGCTACCATTATAGACACATTCCCATCACTTTTTCTCCGAAAAAACATAAAATAACCCATAAATTGGGGACGTACCCCTATTAATCTTGCTATTTGTTAGCTTATCAATAGGGGTACGTCCCCAATTTAGTTTATGTATACTCTTGGTACTCGATCTGTTACCGCTGATAAGATCTCGTATGGGATGGTTCCGGCGAGTTTGGCTATTTTTTCTATAGGGATATCGGAATCGGATTGTCTGCCGATTAGGACAACTTCATCTCCTACCTTAACATCTTTAACTGTACCTACATCAAGAAGAGTTTGATCCATAGTTACCATTCCCACTACCCGCACATGCTGACCGCGAATAAGAGCTTCAGCTTTATTGGATAATATTCTTCCGTATCCGTCCGCGTATCCTATGGGGATAGTAGCTATTTTAGTCTTTTTTTGAGTAATATATGTTCTCCCGTAACTGATCGATCTACCGGGTGGAGCATCTTTAAGATAAACTACTTTTGTTTTAAGGCTCATTACAGGTTTTAGCTCAAACTTTCTGCGGAAATTCTTTTTAGGATAAACGCCGTATATCAGTATCCCGGTCCTAATAAGATTAAGCCGTGAATTTTTCCAATCTATAGCAGCTATACTGTTAGCCGCATGCTGGTACTTTGGGTCCACCCCGTTGCGTTTAAGATCCTCTATAACTTTATCAAAAGCCTGTACCTGCATTTGAGTAAACAGTTTATCTCTTGCCGCTGAAGAAAAATGTGTATACACCCCTTCAATTTCTATCTTCCCGCAATTATGTACGTCCTCTATAAAATCTATAGCTTCTTCATGCCATACCCCTATCCTTCCCATCCCGGTATCTACTTTTATATGCACTTTAGGCATGCTCTTTTTTTTGGCTGAGACTTTTTTCAATATCTCGAATAATTCAGCATCACACAGGGTTAACGTAATGTTATTATCGACCGCTACTTTAGCTTCTTCTTCAAGTACGGATCCCAAAACAAGTATAGGTTCTTTGATGCCCCGTTTCCTTAGTTTTAATGCTTCATCGGTTGTAGCTACGCCTAAATATTCCACACCTTCTTTTATTATTACATCGCTTATTTCTTCTATGCCGTGACCATAGGCATTAGCTTTAACAACTGCCATAATGCCGGTGTTTTTGCCCACAACTCTTTTTATACTCGAAAGATTATATCTTATTGCATTCAAGTCTATTTCGGCCCATGTAGGTCTATAATTTGTAGTACTCATATTTTTTTACTTTGCGTAATATTGCATTCTTTTGGATGTAGGTACAAAGGTTCTAGATCCTCCGGCGGAATAAACTCCCTCATTCCAATGCCCCTTCGACCTACGTCAGTCGCTTTAGGATACCAGTCCATAGATATATCATACCTCGCAAGGTCATATGCATCCAATAGTTTTCTGTATTTTTCTGCTCCATCCCCTATCAAAAGGATAGGTTCTTTAATTTCTTTCAAGAACTCATCCGCATCAACAAGCATATAATCGCTGATCTTATTGAGTTTCCCTTCGGAAGACCTATATATACAAGTATAGACTTTATCCTTACGGGCATCCATAAAAGGCGCTACTAACCCATCAAGAGAGGACGCATTATCCGCAATAACATCCATCGTAGGGACTCCGGTCAACTTACATGTAAGTACCGCAGCTAGCCCTTTAGCCGCGCTTACAGCTATTCGTATCCCGGTGAAAGATCCCGGGCCTAATCCCACGCAGACTAATCCTACCTCTTTTATATCCCAATCCAGTTTCTTTATTATTTTTTTTATTTCAGGGATTAACCTTTCAGAGTGACCCATGCCTATATCTTCATGGAAAGAAGCCTTCACTTCGTCTCCATCAAAACATGCAATACTTAAAAATTTAGTCGATGTATCAAATGCTACTGTTTTCATTAACGTCACTAACTCCGCATTTTTTTATTGTGAACTTTCTTTTTTCAGGACCGATGTGTTCGGCCTCTATCCTTACATACTCATCGGGAAGCAGCTCTTCTATCTTATTAGCCCATTCAACCACAGTTATTCCGTTACCGTAAAAATATTGCCGGTAGTCCAAGGTTTGCGCGAAACTTTCTTCCTGAAGCCTATACACATCAAAGTGATACAGCCGCATCCGCCCAGAATACTCCTTAAGGATAACGAAGGAAGGACTATTAACATGAAGATAATCTTCTACGCCTAACCCTTTAGCCAACCCCTTGACAAACATTGTTTTCCCGGCACCAAGATCTCCGCAAAGCGCTACCAGGTCACCCTTAGCCAGTTTTTTTGCGATCTCATTACCCAATTCGACAGTCTCTTCGGGAGAGTTTGTTATGATTTCTTTATATATGCTTGAACCCATCTACTACCAACACTTTTTTGTTGCCCCCTGCGCCCACTATCCTCATCCCTGCTCTTTTATCCGTGATCTTACCGATCTTGAAACATTTAAGCTTTTTCATGTCTCCATTATTTTTAAATCTAGTCGCCTCTTTGCCCGACATAGTGAACAACAGTTCAAAACTTTCCCCATAATCCAAAGCGTCTTTTAACGCGAGGCCACGCGACAAAGGTATCTTATCTTCCTCAAGAACACATCCCTTCCCGCTTTCCGAACATATCCTGGAGACATCAGTTGCGATCCCATCAGAAGTGTCTATCATAGCATTTATCTTATATTTTAACGTTAACTGCCGCGCCTCTTTTAGTCGCGGGACAAATGTTAAATGTTCTTTTTTGCCGTCTCTAACAGGTCCCGTGACAAATATAATATCACCTTTCTTTGCGCCCCGCCGGGTTAGGAGACGCTTTTTTTCGACAGACCCTATTATCGAAATATCTATAATAAGATCTCCCGAAGCATTAGTATCCCCCCCGACCACATCTATCTTATACTTCTCGCAAATTTCGAACACTCCGTCATATATTTTACGAATATTTCCGGCACTGAACCCGCGCGGAAGCCCTAACGCTACCGTAATATATTTAGGAACGCCGCCCATGCTGGCTATATCACTCACGTTGACAGAAACTGCTTTCCTGCCGATCTTCCTATATCCATCTTTTCCTGCAGAAAAATGTGTGCCATCTATCAACATATCCGTAGCCCATAAAAGATACTTACCGGGCCCTGATCTAATAACAGCGCAGTCATCCCCTATACCTATTTTTACGCCCTTACTGGACGCGCCTGCCCGTTTACGTATTTCATTTATAATATTCAGTTCTTTCATTGCTTAAACATTTTCTTTATTCTATCCTTTGCCGGGTTCTTTATCACTCCGCGTTCGGTAATAATAGCTGTTATTAGCTTTGCGGGTGTCACATCAAAAGCCGGATTCTCAACTCTTACATTTTTGACGGTTATACTGCTTCCCTCCACAACCCTTACTTCTTCAGGAGAACGTTCTTCTATTGGAATCTCTTTCCCGGTTTTTAGAGAAAGATCAAATGTTGAAAAAGGTGCCGCAACATAGAACGGGATCTTATGATATTTTGCAGCTACTGCGGCGTTATATGTCCCTATCTTATTAGCGGTGTCTCCGTTGGAAGCTATGCGGTCAGCTCCGACAATTACCATGTCTATCTTCCCCTCAGCCATCAAAGAAGCGGCCATATTGTCACATATAAGAGTTACGGGTATCTTGTTTTTAGTCAGTTCCCAGATGGTCAGACGCGCCCCTTGAAGACGAGGTCTGGTTTCGTCAGCGTATACCATCGATATCTTCTTCCTGGAAGAAAATATAATTCCAAGTGCGGTGCCGTGTCCCGCGGTCGCTAAAGCACCGGCATTACAATGCGTTAGAACGGAACTTCTTTTAGAGAACAGTTTTCTGCCATTCTCTCCTATTTTCCTGCATATTTTAACGTCTTCTTTCAGGATCTCGTGAGCCTCTTTGAGAAGTTTTTCTTTGAGCTGCGGCACCTCGGTATTCTCAATATTTTTTTCCGAAACAGATTTCATCCTCTCAAGCGCCCAGAACAGGTTTCTGGCTGTAGGCCGCGCGGAATCTAATAGTTTTATGGCCTTGTCGAGCGTTTTCGTGAACGCTTTTTTGTTCTTTGTGCGGAGGCCTTTTACTCCAAGATACGCTCCATACGCCCCGGCAACGCCTATAGCAGGTGCTCCTCTCACTATCATATCTTTTATTGCGTGATACATGTCTTTATCTGTAGTGCACCTCACGTATTTCACTTTTTGCGGCAATATACGCTGATCTATAAGCTCAACCTTACCGTTTTTCCATCGTATGGTATCATATTTCATGCAACATATTTCCTTTCCCAGCCCACTCATTACTTAATCCTTTATCCTTAAACCTTAATCCTTATTTCTTCATCCAACTACATTCATCTCTCTCAAACGAAAACTAGCGCCTACATCAGCAGCTATTTGCTGACATTTTTGCACTCCATCTTCTCCGATTATATCAAGGCATGTTATCTCGACATCTAGCCCGCAAGATCGGCATCCTTTTATAAAATCCATCATTGACCCGTAAGATTTCTCGCCAAAAACAGGCTTACATAATTCAATATAACCCTTTTTATCAGGAGCATTAAGACTCACAGATACTCTATCTATAAGACCTTTTAATTCTCCGGTAATATCCCGGGAATTTATTAGGTTCCCCGCGCCGTTAGTCGTAAGCCTTACTGTCCCACCCTTACTCTTTATAAATGAGGCTACCTCTTTTATCGTCTCAAGCCGCAATGTAGGTTCGCCGTACCCGCAGAAAACTATTTCTTCATATCCGGAGATATCCCCTAACTCTTCTATTATCTCTTTGGCGGAAGGCTCCCTGTCATCTTTTAATTTATGACCCTTAACATAATCTGACGCCTGGCGCGTACAAAAAGTGCATTTGTTTGTGCACCTGTTAGTAAGGTTTATGTACAGTTTGTCTCGTATAGCGTACGTTATAACGGCTTTTCCTTCTAGTCCAAGTTTGAACAATTCGTTCGCATTATGTGTAGTTATCCTCGCTACGTCTTCCTCTGTAAGTCCGTACATATCTTTATATACCCCCAAAAGATACTTAACATATGCCGGTTCATTTCTTTTACCTCTGAACGGTTTAGGTGTTATGTAGGGTGAATCCGTCTCAAGCAATAATTTTTCGGGCGGAACCTGTCTGGCTACCTCTCTAAGATCGTCGGCTTTAGGAAAAGTTATGTTACCCGTAAAAGATACATACATCCCCAGGTCGAGGATCTCTTTAAGCAGATTCGCGTCACCTGAAAAACAATGAACAACACCTCGGACTTTAAACCCGGAGCTCTTCAAGATATCAACAATATCTTCTCCGGCTTCACGATTATGAACTATTACCGGCTTATCCAGCTCTTTAGCCATCTCCAGTGACCATTTAAACAACTTTTTTTGGTTTTCTATGGATGAATATTTCTTAAAATAATCCAGCCCTACCTCACCTATTGCCACCACCTTTTCATTATTTAAAGCAAGTTCAAACACTTTATCTAATTCTTTTTTGCCCGCATTATCCGCATCATGAGGATGTATCCCGCAAGACGCGAATACCATCTCGTATTTATCTGCTAGTTCTACGGCTCTTGTGCTGCTTTCAGCTGTTGTCCCCGGCACTATTACGCGAACAACACCGGTCTTCTCAGCCCTATACAAGACCCCCGCCAGATCTTCCTTATAATCCGGGAAATCCAAATGACAATGTGTATCAACTAATCTCATAAAATCTCCGCATTTAAATTATTACGTTTTCACTCTTCAGCAGTTTTTTCTTCATGGCTATCCCTCCGGAATAGCCTCCTATCGAACCGTCGGCGCGAATAACGCGGTGACACGGAACCCAAGGCGCGTAAGGGTTCTTTCCGACTGCGCTTCCGACTGCTCTCGATGAATTTGGGCTCCCCATACGCTCAGCTATCCAAGAATAAGACCGAACTTTTCCTTTGGGTATCTTGAGAACTATTTTAAGTACTTTTTTCTGGAAACATGTAAGGTCGGGAGATTTCTCTATCTTTTTTAAAAGGCCTTTATTGCGTTCGCTATTCACCATGATAAGTATGTAGTTTGTCTTCCACAATTAAATCCGGGGACACTTTTAAACACAAAAAAGGCGCCGAGGACGAAATGTCCGAGGTGTGTCGAAACGTCCCTGTTTCGACGTTCCCATGAAAGCTCTCGGGGACAGCACACCGTGTTATTCTTCCTGCTACACTTACAGGAGCCGCAAGCAAAGCGCAGCGAAACGGTACAAAATTCGTTCCTCATCCCTCGTCTTTCTTCCCTAAAACCTATAACCTAAAACCTCTAACCTTTTCCATCTATTCTCGGGAATAAAGGCGCTCCCTTATTTATTCTGGTCCCGGCCGGGAACATTCTCCACGCTCCGCTCCCTCTATCAGCAGGATAAAGAGACGCTTTGTTCTTCTCGAAATCCTGATCCTCAAGACCTAACTGCTCCCACATCTTTTTCGAGGTCTCTGGTATAAAAGGATATATCCCCACAGCAGCGCTTCTTAAAACCTCCAAGAGGTCTATTAGAATAAGTTTTATGGATTCTGTGTCACTTTTTTTGGAATATTCCCATGGAGCGGATTCCTCAATATATTTATTTGCCTTTCCCACTATATCCATTACAGCGTCCAGCGCCTGTTTTAACTTTAGATCGCGGCTGCACATCTTCTCATGCATTAAGGGTGAAAGTTCCAATAATTTAGCTTTAAGCGCTTCGCTGCGCTTTTTTTGAGCGCTGTCCTCGCCGCCTGAAAGTTCCGGAGACACTCCGCCTGAATACTTCTCTACCATAGTAAGCGTCCTGTTTAAGAGATTTCCTAGATCATTGGCCAGATCACTGTTATACATTGTAATGAAAGCTTTTTCACTAAACGTACCGTCAAAGCCGAGGTTTACAGACTTCATCAGGAAATATCTAACAGAATCTATCCCGTATTTGTCAGCCAGTTCTACCGGATCCACTATATTACCTTTGGATTTAGACATCTTTTCATCACCCATTTTCCACCATCCGTGCGCAAACACGGTCTTCGGCATCTCATAACCGGCGCTTTTCAGCATTATAGGCCAGTAAACCGCGTGATGACGCAGGATATCTTTAGCCATCACATGAATATCAGCAGGCCATAACCTGTCCAATTTGCCCGCGATCGTAGGACCAGAAATATAATTGATTAATGCGTCAAACCATACATAAACAACATATTCTTTGTCGAAAGGAAGTTCTATCCCCCATGGACTCCTTTTCTTGGGACGTGAAATACAAAGATTATTAAGCCCCTCTTTCAAGAACCCCAACACTTCGTTCTTCCTAAAGCGCGGCATTATAAATTCCGGATTTTTTTCTATATATTCCTTAAGCCATTCTTGATATTTGCTCATCTTAAGAAAATAATTTTTCTCTTTTATCCTCTCGAGCTTCCTGGAACAATCCGGACAACTGCCGTCTTCTGCCTGCGTATCGGTCCAGAAAGTCTCACAAGGCGTACAGAACCAACCATCATATTCTCCGATATATATGTCACCTTTTTCAAACATCCTATTTAAAAGGTCCTGCACTACTTCTTTATGCATCTCATCTGTGGTACGTATGAACCCGTCGTATGATATTCCAAGTTTCTCCCATACCTTCTTGAAGTTGTCCACTATACCATCAACAAATTCTTTCTCCATACCTTCCGCAAAACCGGCGGCTTTTGCAGCTTCCTCTATCTTTTCTCCGTGTTCATCTGTGCCCGTCAGAAAAAAGACCTCTTCCCCGCACATCCTCCGGTATCTAGCTAAAACATCTACTATAACCTGCGTGTATGCATGTCCTATATGAGGATTAGCGTTAACGTAATAGATAGGTGTTGTTATGTAAAATTTATTTTTTCTCATCTTTTTGATCCCCGATTGTTTCTGGTTCTCGTTTAGTCACATCAAACATTTTGTCTCTGTCGCTTGCAAAGTTATGCTTTTAATGCCGTTTTGTAAAAAACTGTTTAGTTAGTTGTTCTTCTACTTAAAATGTTTGCAGCACGAGTAACAGCTTCGCACATTTGCTTGTTCTTTTTTACGTGGTGCTAACTACCGTGCATTTTTCACTATAGAACCATTGTTCATATGTTGTCTTCTTTTTGCTTCATGTTTAGATTTGGTTATTTTTTCACTTTAGTTCCTGGCCCTCTGACTTCTAACCTCTATTTTCTATCCTCTCTTGTCTTTCGTCCCTCATCTTGACCCTTTTTTCCTCTTTTCACTGATCTTTTAGCGTCTTGCCCTTTTTCCTTTCCGCATCCTTCTATATCACATACTTTTAGATCTCTTATTTTTCCTTCGCCAAAATCTACGGTAACCGTACGGTTCAGCGGATTAACGCCGATTATTTTGCCTTCCCCTTGACCGGTCTTAACATCCCTTCCGACTTTAGGCATGTTTTTTGAGCATTCTTTATAATGATCGTACTCATATCCCAAACAACACATGAGCCGTCCGCAGAGACCGGATATTTTAGTTGGATTAAGCGGGAGATTCTGAGTTTTTGCCATCTTGATAGTTACCGGGTTAAAATCTTTCAGAAACGACATGCAGCAAAGACTCCTTCCGCAAGGACCGTGTCCGCCTAGCATCCTGGCCTCGTCCCTGACTCCTATCTGCCTAAGTTCTATGCGCACACGAAAAATGCTCGCAAGATTCTTTACCAGATCTCTAAAATCTACACGGTTTTCCGAAGTAAAATAAAAAATTATCTTTGACCTGTCAAAAGAATACTCGGCATCCACAAGTTTCATGGGGAGTTTGTGCTCTTCTATCTTTTTCATGCACACTCTTATAAGATCCTTGGTCTTGTTCTTATTTTTCTCTATCTGCTTTTCGTCCCAAGGGTTGGCCTTACGTATTACTTTTCTGACGGGTTTTGGCAGGGAATTAACATCCTTTATCTCTTCATTAGAAGACACCACTTCCCCGTATTCTAATCCCCTGTCAGCCTCTACAATAACTTTATCTCCGGTGGTAAGCTTCATGCCACTGGTTATAAAATGTTTTATTTCTCCTGCAGCCCTAAGCTGCACCTGCACTATTTCATGCATTATTTCAGCTCCAATCGTTAATTCGTGACTCGTGGCTCGTGATTCGTAAACAGTGAATAGTAAACTGTTGACTATTGACTATGGACAATTGACTATTGTCAAATTCCTGTCCCATTTGCACATCAGGCATTATTTGTCTATAGTCTATCAAAAACTCCCGGCAAAACCTGTGCTACTATTTTGGGATTAATATTTGACATTAATGCCTTACGCATTTCTATTAGCTCCCCGACCATGTCATATATCCCGTCCGCTCCATATTTCTTCAGCCGTCCGCAAAGCTCACTTCCCATAAAATCTTTATCTATCATAAGATTTTCCAAGTGTTCCCCGCTTAAAACCGTGTCCCTTAAAAGCATAATAAGAATATCTATGTCCTCTAGAATATTATCCTTATCATCATTCATCCAATCCCTCTTTCCGGGACTGTTTTCTTCTAAAATACTTTCCAAGAGAGCAATAATATTCTCTTTTTTCTCTTCAATACCTTCTTCTATTATTTCAAGAGCTTTTCCAGGAGATCCTTGAGAAAAATATGCCAAAAATTGCGCCTCTTCTTCTCTTAGATGTCCCATCTCCCGCATTATTATATCTTTAGCCAGTTCTACGGAAAGAGAGTTAAACCTTACCTCCGAACATCTTGATATTATCGTATTTAATAGAAGTTCCCTCTTGCTCGTGATCAGTATTAATACGGAACTTTCTTGAGGCTCTTCTAAAACTTTAAGTAAAGCATTCCCGGCGGGTATTGTCATGCAATGTGCGTCTTCTATAACGCATATACCCAGTGGAGATTCAAACGGCTTGAGACCGAGCGCTTCCCTCGCGGTACGTATCTGTTCGATCTTGATGCTTTTATTCTTCTCAGGTTTGATCCATGTGATATCCGAATGCGCGTTATTCTCGATCTTGACACATGCCGGACAAAGAGAACATCCCTCTCCGGACGAAAGGGTATTTTTGCATACAAGAGCCTTAATAAACGTTTTTGCGCAAAGAGCCCTGCCTACCCCTTCAGGCCCTGAAAAAAGATAACTTTTAGATAATCTCCCTGAAGAAAGACTGTTCGAAAGATATCGGACAGCATTATCCTGTCCCTTTATGTTCCCTAATAGCGACATCCACTACATCCTTTACGATCGTGTACGTTTCATCTATCCCTTTATCAACTTTTATGACCTTTATACGATTAGAATCCGCTTCAGCCATATCAAGGTATCCTTTTCTAACCTTTTCATGAAACTCAAGATCACGTTTTTCCATCCTATCCGCGAGTCCTCTGTTTCCGGCTCGCTCAAGACCTGCCTTAACATCCAAATCCATCAAAATAACCAGGTCGGGAACCAATCCTCCGGTCGCGACCTCATCTATCCTTTTTATCTGATCCATGTCTATCCCCAGCCCATATCCCTGATAGGCAAAGGTAGCGGTATTATACCTATCGCATATTACTATTTGTTTCTTCTGGAGCGCCGGCCTTATAACCTCGGCTACATGCTGCGCCCTGTCGGCTTCAAAAAGCAGAAGTTCAGCCTTCTCATCCAGCCATTCTTCATCTTTTCCGAGGATAATGTCTCTTATACTTTCCCCCAAAACAGTATCTCCGGGCTCTCTCGTATACCTGACCTCATATCCGGAGGAGGCAAGCTCGTCCGCTAAACGCCTTGACTGTGTGCTTTTCCCGCATCCTTCCGGACCTTCGAAAGTTATAAAAATGCCTTTATTTATTTTTTGCGCCATTGCGGTCCTTCCGGAGTATCTTCTAGGGTTATTCCTTTATCTAAAAGTTCGTCCCTTATCTCGTCAGCCCTGGCATAATCTCTTTTAAGTCTGGCTTCTTCTCTTTCGGCAACCAAATTATCTATTTCTTCTGAGACGTTTGCGTCTATTTCATCACTGCCGAAAGATAACCCGAAGACATCTGCCGCTTCCAGAACGAAATCTTTTATCTGGGAGACTACCGCAATGTCTGTTCCCTTTATTTCAGGAAGAGCTAGAACCTCATTCCCCTTCTTTACCGCTTCGAATATAACAGCTAGAGCCAACGGCGAATTGAAGTCATCATCCATAGCAGAGGTAAACTTCTCGCGAAGCTCGGAAACTAGCCTTTGCGTGCTATCAATATCACCTTGCTTTATCTCACTTTGCACTGCAATTTTATCAGCTTTGTCTATAAAGATCTTTATTCTTTCTTTAGAACTCCGGCTTGCCGCCATCTTATCGGCACCGTAATCCATCGGACTTCTGTACTGGCTATTAAGAAAAGATATTTTAAGGATATCCGGATCCTTATACTCATCGAGGAAATCCATTATTGTTATGTAGTTCCCGAGTGATTTCGACATCTTCTCACCCTTTACCGTCAGAAGACCATTATGCACCCAATATTTAGCAAAACTCTTTCCGGTAACAGCTTCGGTCTGGGCTATTTCATTCTCGTGATGAGGGAAAATAAGGTCCAATCCGCCTCCGTGTATATCAAACCCTTCTCCCAGTATTTTGGTGCTCATAACAGAACATTCTATATGCCATCCCGGACGCCCTTTTCCCCAAGGACTTTCCCAAGAAGGTTCATTTTCTTTAGCGGATTTCCATAAGGCAAAATCAAGTGGATACTTTTTTTTGTCGTTTCTATCTGCTGCGGCCTGGCCTACCATTTCTTCTTTATTCCTATTCGATAGTTTGCCGTATCCTTCAAACTTATCTACACTGAAATATACATCTCCTCCGGACACATACCCATACCCTTTCCCTATTATTTTCTCTATAAAGCCTATCATCTGAGAAATATTTTCCGTAGCCTTGGGTTCACAAGTAGGCTGCATTATCCCGAATATCTGAAGCTGCTTGTGATATACTTCAAGATACTTTACTGCAATCTCTTTAACTTTTTCTTTAAGCTCTTCCGTTCCCGATAGTTCACTAACAGCTTTATTGATTATTTTGTCATCTATATCTGTCACGTTCCTGACAAAGGTTACCTCAAACCCTTTATATTCCAGATATCTTCTTATGACATCAAAGACATACGCGCTCCGCGCATGCCCTATATGCGGCACATCGTATACCGTAGGTCCGCAAACATACATATTTATTTTGCCTTTTTCAGAAGGTATAAATTCTTCTTTTTTTCGAGTTAAGGTGTTATATATTGTAAGCATAATTTTCGTGTATTAGGGTTTATGTTTTTCCAGCCCTTCTTCAATATGATCTATCTCATGTTGTAATTTTTCGAGAGCCTGCTGCATCGGGTCAGGGAGAGATGAATGATCCAAGTTAACCCCGCCGGGTATACGCTGCCCGCGTTTTTTTGCTACCCTGCCCGGAACACCTACAACCGTTGAATCGTCCGGAACATCACGTAAAACCACGGCATTTGCGCCTACCAGAACATTATTGCCGACTTTAATATTTCCCAGAACTTTAGCTCCTGCTCCTATAACAACATTATTCCCGAGAGTAGGATGGCGCTTCCCTTTTTCTTTCCCGGTTCCGCCCAGAGTAACTCCTTGAAATAATGTAACGTTATCCCCTACAACAGCTGTTTCACCTATTACCACACCCATCCCATGATCGATAAAAAATCCTTTTCCTATTACCGCCGCGGGATGTATTTCGATTCCGGTTACAAACCTCCCAACCTGAGACAACAGTCTCGGCAAAAACGGAATGGACATTTTATTAAGAAAATTAGAGATCTTATGCAGCGCAAGCGCATGAAATCCCGCGTATGTAAAGATTATCTCGGCATAATTCTTAGCTGCCGGGTCTCTTTCCAGAGTAGCTTTTAGGATGTCTCCGCAAAATGATCTAGCCGATAGATAATAGATCAAACCTATTCCGACTACTATAACAAATCCATGTATCCCGCACATGATATCTCCTTTTCTCTTGTGGGGTGGCACCAAATGGGACGTCCCCGCCTGTACAAAATAAAAATATATTCTGGGGACATCCTGAGGCCTAGGATTACACCCCACTTTGAAAGGGTGTCCACAGAACGCGCGTCATTCAACCATTACCTGTGCCTCTCACACCATACGTCCTCAACACCCAAAAACTTCTATTATTTCTTCTGCAAAAGTACTGCGGCATGCGCTTCAATAGCCTTTCCCGCGCCGATCTTACCCAAGCGTTCCGCCGTTTTTCCTTTTACATTGATCTGTTCTCTATCGCAGGCTAATATTTTGCCTATAATATGTTTCATCTGCTCGCTATATAAAGCTATTTTGGGACTTTCGGTAATAATTATGCAATCCAGATTACCCAGACAAAACCCTTCTTCATCCATAATGCGCGATACTTTACCAAGAAACTCTACGCTCGACCTTCCTTTATTCGCTTGATCCGTATCGGGAAACATCATACCTATATCCCCTTTTCCCAAAGCTCCCAATATAGCGTCCGAGATAGCGTGAAGAAGAACGTCCCCGTCAGAATGAGCTAGGGGTCCGGTATTAGAAGGAATAGTTACTCCTCCCAATACAAGAGTTCTACCCTCCTTGAGTTCATGTATATCGTACCCGATACCTATTCGCATATTTTTATCCTATTTTTGCTGCTGCGAATCCTGGGGCTTCTTTCCATTATTATTATCCTCCACCAGATTCGCAAATATCATCTTACCGGCAGATGTCTGAAGAACACTTGTCACTGAAACCTTAGCATTTTTCCCTATTAATTTTCTGCCGTTATCAACTACTAGCATGGTCCCGTCTTCCATGAACGCTACGCCTTGATTTCTTTCTTTCCCCTCTCTTTTAATATGAACGTTCATCTGCTCCCCTGGAAAAACTACGGGACGCAGCGCATTTGCCAAGTCGTTTATATTATGTATTTTAACGCCTTCAACCGTGGCTACTTTATTAAGATTAAAATCATTGGTAACGACACTGCAATTCAGCATTTTAGCTAGCCTTACTAATTTAGCGTCTACTTCCTTGATATCGCTCAAGCCCTCATCATGGATAATGACCTCCATACCTTTTATGCTCTTTATTTTTTCCAGCATATCCAGTCCCCTGCGGCCCCTGTTCCTTTTGGCGTCATCAGCGCTATCGGCAATTTGATGCAGTTCCTGCAAAATAAACCGCGGGATTACTATCTTTCCTTCAATAAATCCTGTTTCACATATCCCGGCTATTCTTCCGTCTATGATAACGCTTGTATCCAATATAAAAAGCTGGTCCCTCAAATCCTGACGCGAAAACCGCACATAAGGTATAACAAGATTGAATTCGTCCTTACCTTTAACGGCTATGACCATACCTAAATAACAAAAGACCAGTGTGAACACTATTTGTAAGGAAGAATACAATATTTCATTGAGCGGCAATAGTCTCAGTATCAGTGTAACCATCCATGCCATAAAGAATCCGAACAGAAGACCGAAAGCAGACGCTGAAAGGTTGCTGAGAGATACCCTCTCCAAGCGGCTCTCGATCAGTATAAGAACGGTTGCTCCAACAAGTCCTATTATCGCCCCTATAATCGCCCCTTCCTGTGATAAATTCGTAAATAATTGGCCCAAATAATAACCGCAAACAGCGCTAAGAACCAGAAAAAAAACTCTGATCAACCTTATAGTCATGTCTTCTCCTCTTTTTTATTAAAAAAATAAAAATCAGTATCTCCGCATACGCGAAGATATAATAAAAAACCTGTACGGGCACGGCATGCCGTGCCCCTCCCTTACTATTTGTCGTCCGTTCTTTTATCTTTTGTTCTTCTGGGCTTACTAAGCAGTTTCCACGGATGAGCTTTTATATCGCTCACAAATGTTTCCAAATCGTTATATATTTTATCGTCTGACAATAGTTTTCCTACTGTCCCTTCTCCGCTGTTTATCTTTTTAAAGATACTCGAAAGTTCGTTATACAACGTATCGTCTGAAAGCAGTTTTCCTAAAGTTCCTTCCCCGTCTTCAACATTTTTCATAACGCTATTAAACGAGTCAATAAGATCATTCATGCCTTCCATCTGTTCTCCGACATTAACCGGATTTCTCCCCACTATAACAGATCCATCTTCAAGAAACGTTTTCTCTTTTCCCGGGGTTATTTCAAGATACTGTTCCCCTAAAAGACCTAAGGTATTTATTCTTGCTACAGCATCGGTCTCCACTTGTACCCCATCATTTATCCAAACGGTGAGACCAACACGCGTTCTTTGTTTCTCTTCGTCATAGAATATATCTGTTTTTTTTATCTCTCCCACATTGACTCCTGCAAGTCTGACCGGAGCGTTTTCGGTTATACCGTTAACAAAATCAAACTCCGTAATTATGTTATATCCCCCTTTCAGGAGATACAGATCGCTTATTGAAAACACTAAAAGGAACATCAAAAATATTCCCACACCGATGAAAAGACCTACTTTTACTTCAAGTTTCTCGCTTCTCAGCATTTAGTACCCCCCCTAATTTTATCTCATTATAATTCAATCTTAAGGTTTTTTATATGTGAATGACTGCTATTGTCTTTTGACCTTAATTCGCCGTTTTCATCATTATCGGTTATTGGTCCTTCGGCGCTGCCGGTTACAAACTGTTTTACAATGGGATTATCCGAATTCTTTATCTCATCCGGAGTCCCTATCGCGACTATCTTCTTATCATAAAGCATAGCAATACGATCGGCTATTTTATATGCGCTTTTCATGTCATGCGTAACCGTTACAGATGTTATCTTAAGAGTTTCATGTAGATGTCTTATAAGTTCATCTATTACGTCACCCATAATAGGATCGACCCCGGTAGTCGGCTCATCAAAAAGTATTACTTTAGGGAACATACAGATCGCCCTGGCAAGCCCCACCCTTTTTTTCATCCCGCCTGAAAGCTGAGCCGGTTTTTTGTTCTCCACGCCTTTTAGCCCGACCCTGCCCAGACATTCAGCTACCCGTTTTTTTATATCCTCAAGACTCATGTCCGTATACTCAAAAAGCTGAAACCCAACATTCTCAAGCACGCTTAAAGAATCGAATAAGGCCGCTCCCTGAAAAAGCATCCCAAAATTCATTCTCATCTTATTGAGATCTTTCTCGTTCAGGCTAGTAATATCTCTCCCGTCTATCAGGACCTTTCCCTTGTCAGGATGGAGAAGTCCCATGATATGTTTAAGAGTGACACTCTTGCCGCATCCGGAACGCCCTATAATAACCATAGATTCACCCGTGTTTATGGTGAGATCCAGATTTTCTAATATAGCCTGCCCCTGGAATGCTCTGCTTATATTTTTGAGTTCTATCATACCTGACCTTTCGTAAGATTAATATCACTTCGCAAAAATAAAATAGAATAATGCCGTAAAAAAACAATCCGCTATAATGATCAGTATGAAGCTTCTCACAACGCTTGAAGTAGTTGCCCTACCCACTCCTTCGGCGCCACCCGCCGAATTTAATCCTTCAAAACAAGATATTGTACATATAATGATCGCGAATGAAATGCTCTTAATAATGCCTGTAAGTATGTCTTTAAGGGCTAACGGGTCGAATGACATTTTTAGGTACATACCATGCGCAATATTCAGCTTGCTCACACCTATTATATATCCGCCTACTATACCAAAAAAATCCGCGCATATCGTGAGAAGCGGAAGCATTATTAGTAGGGCTATAAACCTTGGAACGACCAGATATTGTACGGGATTTGCGGAGAGTGTCTCCAAGGCCTCTACCTGTTCGGTAACTTTCATGGTCCCAAGCTCCGCAGTCATCGCGGCTCCGCATCTCCCGGCTACTATAAGAGCTGTAAGTACAGGTCCCAGTTCCCGGGTTATTGAAAGAGATACGAGTGACGCTATATACATTTCCGCAGAGACTTTTTGCATCTGATAAGCGCTTTGCAAGGCAAGTACTATACCCGTAAATATACTTATGAGAAATACTATCGGAAAACTCGATACCCCAACTTTACTCATCTGATCCAGAAGTTGTATTTTCCTCATTCTTGGTACAAAGATCCAGAATATGGTTTGAACAAGAAGCACGGCTAATCCGCCTATGTACATAAAAAATTCACGTACACTTTTTTTAGCGTAATTAAAGGGGCCTAGGATAGATCTGGTTAATATTTTTTTATACATAAGCACATCCAATTCCTTTTCAGTAATTTATCCTCTTAAAACTGTATCTTATGTTCAACTCCGAAAAAATCCGTTTCCTCGTCAATTTCTAGTTTCAAACTATTCTTTCCGTCTATCTTATATTTAAACCCTACTTCTTTCTGCGTTTGATCTGTAGAATATTCTTCTAATTGATCTCTTTCGCTTTCTATGGCAGTTGTAAGAGTGAACCTGTCTTTACTTGCTTCGACAACGTTATAATCTTCTTCTTTAGCTATCTGCCACGTCTCCCATACGGCAACTTTGTTATCCGTTTCGAAGACTAATTTATCAAATGCTGTTCCCTCCGGCATCTTGCTAAAATCCATTTCACCGCTTACTATTATGTGTCCCCAATCTTTAACGACTCTTGAATCGGCTATTTCGACTATCGGAAGCTTCCCTTTTAATGTAGCAAAAAGTGACCGAAACTTCATTTCTCCCAATTGTCCTTCTCCGATATACACTCTTCCGTTCACGTCTGCCGTCTGCAAAGGCCCTTTTACTTTTACCTCACCGTCAACTATCCCGGCAAGCGCATCCCCCGAATTCGCGAACATTTTCTGAATTCCGGCCAGATCAAATCTATCCGCTTCAAATTGTACTTCCGTGTAATGCGGCGGGTTAATCCCCATTTTAGCGCTTAAACTTAGATTATCCCCCCATTTTAATCTTTCAAGAAGAAAGATTTTTTCCTTGTAAAGTATCTTTCCCTTAGCATTTATATCCCAGAACGGATGCTTGTTGATAACTATATTTTCACCTCTTATAGAAAACCCCGCAACATCCTGCTTCCCGTACGAAAACCATACATCGCCTATAACTTCTGATCCTCCTATATTCACCTGATCAAGCCTGTAATATATATCACTCTGACCTTTTTCGTTTATACTGGCCTCTATCCTCATTGTACCTTTTTTCTCCTTTATAGGCACAAGATCCAGGGTAATACAGTGTGTTGTAGGATCTAATATCCCCTTTACCCTTAACTGTCCGCCCCAAACCATATCACAATCGTACCTGGCGTCTTCCCTTCTCGTTAATCCTCCCATTATGCTCTTTTTTTCTTCTCCAAAGAGCATAGGCGCTATATGTCCGAAAATCTCCATTTTTCCGGGATATTTACGTAATTTCAAGAACCCTCTAATAAACGGATTATCATCGCTGAAATACACAGCGATCTTTTTGATGGGATTCTTTTTTCTTTCAAAGAACTTTATTTTGTCAAGCACGACATCCCATAATTTATAGGAGATCTCCACTCTTTCTACAACAAAAGTTTTCTTATTATTCCCCACAGAAAACTTTACGTCCCGGAGGATCATGTCTCTAAAAATACCTCCAGTTATATTCCCTATCTTTACTGTGAGCTTTTTCCCTAAAAACTCTGATACTTTTATTTCCGCAAAATTCTTTATAAAATGCGTCTGGTTATAGCTAAACGACCACATCGCCGATAAACTCAAAAGCAGTATAAATAGTCGCACTTTTCTACTGTGGTATATTGCTCCTCTCATAAAATCGTTATCTTTTCTTGGCAACCGATCTTTTTGATTTTTTCTTGAATACTAATGCTTCTGCCTTATCCTTAACGTCTACGGTTATCTCGTCCCCTTCTTTAAATGCCCCCGAGAGCATCTCTTCTGCCAAAGGATTTTCCAGATACCTTTGTATTGTACGTTTCAGTGGACGCGCCCCGAAAACTTTGTCAAACCCCTTATCTATGAGAAACGATTTAGCTCCATCACTCATTTTAATAGCTATCTTCTTCTCCTTAAGTCTCTTCTCCACAGAAGAAACTTCTATTTCAACGATATGTTTAAGATCCTCTCTAGTCAAACTTCTAAAAACTATTACGTCATCCACCCTGTTAAGAAATTCGGGTTTAAAGGTTTTCTTTACATCTTCCAGAAGACGCTCTTTCATCCCCTTGTAAGTCTCTTCACCTTTATCCGAATGAAATCCTATAGATCCCGTCTTCTTTAAAAGGTCTGCGCCGATATTTGACGTCATTATCAGTATCGTATTCTTAAAGTCCACCTTGCGCCCATAAGAATCCGTAAGTCTTCCCTCATCCAGGAGCTGAAGTAATATATTAAAAACATCAGGATGCGCCTTTTCGATCTCATCCAAAAGGACTACAGAATAGGGCCTTCTTCTCACTTTTTCCGTAAGCTGCCCGCCCTCTTCATATCCCACATATCCCGGAGGCGCTCCCACTAACTTCGAAACATTGAATTTTTCCATATATTCCGACATATCTATCTGTATAACAGCATCTTCATTACCGAAGATCACTTCTGCCAGTTTCTTACCGAGCAAGGTCTTTCCTACACCTGTAGGACCCATAAAAATAAATGTCCCTATAGGCCTGTTCGGATCCTTTATCCCGGCTCTCGACCTGCGTACAGCATGAGATATAGCTTCTATAGCCTCGTCCTGCCCTACAACTTCTTTTTTAAGGGTATCGCCCAATTTAAGATACTTTGAAGACTCTTCTTCTTCCACTCTCACTAAAGGTATCCCTGTCCAATCCGAAACTATTGTCGCTATGTCTTCGTCTGTAACAATGATTTTTTGCAAGCTCTGTGAAGTTTTCCATTCGGATACTTTATCTTTAGCTTCCTGACGAGCCTTCCTTTCCGAATCCCGAAACCTCGCGGCTTTCTCAAAATCCTGGTTCTTAACAGCCTCTTCTTTTTCACGTTTAGACTCTTCTATCTTCTTCTCCTCTTCCTTTAACTCCTCCGGCATTACCATAGTAGATAATTTTGCCTTAGATCCGGCCTCATCAATAAGATCTATTGCCTTATCAGGAAGAAACCTTGCGCTTATATATCTATCCGCTAATTTAGCTGCTGCTTCCAGCGCCTTATCCGTGTACTTGACTTTATGATGCGCCTCGTATTTGTCTCTTAGCCCTTTGAGTATCTCAATAGTCTCATCCACACTGGGAGGCTCGACCGTAACCGGCTGAAACCGTCTCTCAAGCGCCGGATCTTTTTCAATATTTTTTCTATACTCATCTAGTGTGGTAGCACCGATGCATTGTATATCACCCCGCTGAAGTGAAGGTTTAAGTATATTTGAAGCATCTATTGCGCCTTCTGCGCCTCCCGCGCCAACAAGTGTATGTATCTCATCTATGAACACAATAACTTCAGGTGTGTTCCTGATCTCTTTCATAACAGCTTTGATGCGTTCCTCAAACTGTCCCCTGTACTTCGTACCGGCTATCATCCCCGCAAGATCAAGAATGATCAGTCTTTTTCCTTTCAGCATCTCAGGAATGTCTCCGACAATTATCTTAAGAGCCAGCCCTTCAACTATAGCCGTCTTTCCCACACCCGCTTCTCCGATAAGTACGGGATTGTTCTTCTTCCTGCGGCTCAATATCTGCACAACTCTCTGTATCTCCTTGCTTCTTCCGATAACCGGATCAAGTTCATCATTTTTTGCCATCTCGGTAAGATCTCTTCCGAAAGAATCCAACGCGGGAGTTTTACTTTTCTTTTTTCTCTTCCCGTCATCTTCCACAGCAAATCCAGGAACACTTGATCCCAGAAGATTAAGCACTTCTTCTCTTACGCTTTTAAGATCAAGCCCCAGATTAATAAGCACCTGACTGGCCACTCCGTCACCTTCGCGTATCAGCCCTAAAAGAAGATGTTCTGTCCCGATATAGTTGTGTCCCAAGTTCCTGGCCTCATCCATAGCAAGTTCGATAACCTTTTTAGCTCTGGGAGTAAAAGGTATATCTCCTTCGGTTATTTTATCCGGTCCGGGCTGAACAAGTTTTTCCACTTCCGCCCGAATATTATCAGAATCTAGTCCTAAACTGTTAAGTACCGCAGCAGCTACGCCTTCCCCCTCTTTGACAAGTCCCAAGAGCAGATGCTCGGTCCCGATATAATCATGATTAAATCTTTTCGCTTCTTCCTTTGCTAAAAGAACCACTTTTCTGGCTCTTTCGGTAAATCTGTTAAATGCAGGCATTTATTTCCTCCTTTAAAAAGTACGCTACCAATTATTTGTTATTCTCGTCCACTCCTAAGATCTTTCTTATGAGATCAGCTCTTTTAATATCTCGTTCATACGGGGGAATGCTTTTCCCGTTACTTTTCTGAAGATGTGCAGGTTGAGAAAGCAAAAGCACTTCGTTTATGCGATCAGTATCTATTTTATCTATCAGTCCGAGATCTGCCCCTAACCTTATGGCTGACAAAAGTTTTATTGTCTCGCTCGAGGTGATGATCCGCGCGCTTTTTAGCGTCCCATAAGACCTGAATATCCTATCGGAAATCTCTTTCTTACTTTTCTGCATAAGGTTTTTTCTGGTCTCTTTCTCCCTGGTGATTATCTTTTTTATTATCCTTTCCAAATTATCAAGTATATCCATCTCAGAATGTCCTAAAGCTACCTGATTAGATATTTGAAAGAAATCTCCTAAAGCTTCTGTCCCTTCACCATAAAAGCCGCGCATTGTAAGCCCCAATTTAGATATGGCATCGAAAACAGTATCTATTTGATCAGTCATAACCAGCGCAGACAAATGAAGCATCACTGAAGCCCGAAGTCCCGTTCCCGTATTCGTAGGACAGCTTGTCAGGTATCCGAAAATATCAGAATAGTCAAATGGTATTAGTTTCCCGACTTCATCATCAACCTCATCAATGATCCGCCATGCTTCCATCAAATTGAATCCGGACTGCATAACCTGAAACCTGATATGATCCTCTTCGTTTATCATAGCGCTCAAGATCTCTTTATCCTCGATTATAAGACCTTTACTCTCTACCTGATGAGCGTGCTCCTTACTCATTAGATGGCGTTCTATTAAAAAATCTCTATCAAGTTCCGTAGTATCTTTTATCTTAAGAAAAAGTGCGTTCTTAAAAAAATTACTTTTCTCGATGGCACTGCAGACCGCGTCAAGAGTTTCCTTTCGTTCATTACCATCGGCTCTATTAAAATACAGATGTCCCTTAATATTCCTTGCAAGCCTCACCCTTGTTGATATAGCAATATTAGACCCGGGACCCTCTCCTTTAAGCCATTCACTTCTGCTGTTTAATAAGTCATCAATTTTCACTATCCCTCCGATCTAGATCCTTTATTCTGTCTCTGACGATAACCGCTTTTTCGAATTCTTCATTTTTGACAAGTTCGTTAAGCTCGTCCCTCAACCTTTGAAGGTCCGGTTTTTCTTTAGGCCGTGTTTCTTTTTGAAAAGGTCTTTTCCCGACATGCCTGTCTGACCCGTGTATTTTTCTCAATAGTTCACTAAGCTGCTTTCCAAACGTATCGTAACACTTCCCGCATCCAAATCTTCCGGTTTTACGAAAATCATAAAACGTCATAGAACACGCGGGACATTTAACCGTTAGGCTTTCTTCCAGAGCGCCTCCCTCTATGGGCGAGCCTAGATCCATGAGCCCCGACAAAAGATCAGTTAAACCAAAATGCGACTGCATTTCATTACTTTTTTCTTTCGCACATTTCTCGCAAAGATGCAGTTTGGTAACTTTATCATTAACAACTTCTGTCAGGTGGACTGAAGCCTCTTCGCTACTACACATATCACATTTCATTCTTACTCCCAATTTATGTTATAATCCATAAACAGTAAATAGTGACCAGTAAATGGTCAATAGTCTCTTTTGATCTAATACTTAATCCCATCAATCTTAGTTATCTTTCTAAACTCTTCCAGAAGCCTTTTTGTTACCTCACCCGGCTTCCCGTTACCTATTGTCTTATCCTCTATCTTTATCACCGGGATTATTTCAGCCGCTGTCCCTGTAAGAAAACATTCATCAGCCTCGTACACTTCTTCCGGTAACATCTTCTTAAACGAGACTTCTATGCCGTCTTTTCTAGCAATATCCATTACAGCGTCTTGAGTTATCCCTTCCAAAGATCCCATTTCACACGGCGGAGTATATATTTTACCCCCGGTGACAATAAATATATTGTCCCCCGTACATTCAACCGCATACCCATCCACTGATAGCATCAAAGCTTCCTGCGTACCCGCGTCTATAGCAGTTATTTTGGCAAGTATGTTGTTCAGATAATTCAAAGATTTTATCTTTGGATCCAAACATAAAGGATGATTACGTCTAACCTTTGAAACGATTATCGGAAGCCCTTTCTCATAGAAATCGTTTGGATATAGTTTTATTTTATCCGTTATGATAAAAACTGTAGCACGTTCGCATTTTCTCGGGTCAAGACCAAGGTCCCCGGGTCCACGTGTAACAACTACCCTGATATACGCGTCATCCAGACCATTCACTTTCAGGGTCTCAATTATGCTACTCAGCATCTCTTCCTTCTTCATAGGTATATCAAGTCTTAAAGCTTCGGCGCTAGCATAAAGACGATCTATGTGTTCGGTGCCTTTAAATATACATCTAGAATACGCTCTTATTCCCTCAAAGACCCCGTCACCATAAAGAAGTCCGTGATCAAAGATAGATATTTTAGCATCCTCTTTTTCAACGAATTCACCGTTTAAAAATATTTTAAGCCCCATGTGTTTCTCCATATAATCGTATCTCGTGACCCGTAAAAATAAAAATATATTCTGGGGACATCCTTCGCCGTGGAATTACACCCCCACGGGAAGGGTGTCATCAGAACCTGGCGCATTAAGCCCTAAACCTTCAACCTTATCCTCTCTATGTCTCCCCGACCTTCTCTCCAAGACCCCGTCTTTCATGATATATTCAACATGAAAAAAATCTTCTTTAACTTCCTGATGCGAGACCACAACCACACTCATACTTCTATCTTCGCTTATATTATGAAGCAGCTTATATATCTCCCCGCTTCTTTCAGAATCAAGATTCCCGGTAGGCTCGTCACAAAATAGTACTTCGGGATTATTTACAAGCGCTCTAGCTATAGCTGTCCTCTGCGCCTCTCCTCCCGATATTTCCGCGGGACGATGCAAAACACGTTTTTCCATGCCTACTTTATTTAAGATCTTATACGCATTTTCCCTTATTTCGGAAACTTTCTTCCCTCCTTTTATCCTGGCTGGAAGCATAACATTTTCCAGAACGTTCAGTTCCGGCAAAAGGTGATAAAACTGAAAAACAAACCCGAAATTCCTATTCCTTATGCTGCTCCTTCTTTTATCTTTGAGTTTGTATATATCACTGCCTCTAAAAATAACTTCACCGGATGTAGGCTGCGTTAGCCCTCCAAGAAGATGAAGCAAAGTCGATTTTCCTGCCCCCGAGGGACCGTGAATATATATGCGCTCTCCAGCACTAATAAGAATGTCCGTCCCCTTGACCGCTTGAACAGTATTCCTGCCCCGCTTAAAAGTTTTATTTATGTTTTTAGCTTCCAGCATAATCTTCCCGTAATTCGTGAATCGTGACTTGTAATTCGTGACTCGTAATGGTAGCCGGGGTTTAAACCCCGGCTACTTCTATCTAAAAGTCGAAATGTCTGTTTCCCGTTACTCTACTATTCCCATATCAGTTCAACTTGACTCTAAAGAGCGAAGCGACTGATGACTTTCGTTGCACATCAGTCCTTCTATAGTCAATTGTCAAATAACGTCCCTCATCCTTCGTCTTTCTTCTTTCTGACCTCTAGCCTCTAGCTTCTCTCTACTCATACCTTATTGCTTTAACCGGATCTTGTCTTGACGCCTTCCATGCGGGATATAGCGCAGAAAGGATAGTTAGTATCCCTGCAACCGTAAGTACCGAAACAATGTCAGGCATATCGACCTTAACCGGTATCTCTGTAAAGTAATACACATCGCTAGGAAATATCGGCGTACCTGTTACTTTCTCTATGAACCCAGCTATAACATTTATTTTTTTCGCAACTAAAATGCCCGCAAAAAAACCTGTCGCAACACCCGTAATACCTATAATCAAGCCTTCTATAAGAAACACTAAGTTTATCCCGGACGCGCTTGCTCCTATCGCTTTAAGTATCCCGATATCTTTAGTCTTCTCCATTACCATCATTATCAGCATCCCTGAGATATTAAAACAGGCAACCATCACTATAAGAGCGAGAATGATGAACATCATCTTTTTTTCCAAAGCAAGTGCGGACACCAAGTTCTTATCAAGATCCATCCAGCTTTTTACAATGTACGGATATCTGAAAGACTTTTGCAGATTACTTTTAACATCATTGACTTTCATCTCGTCCTGCACCTTAAGTCCTATCCCGCTAACGGACCTCCCCATACGAAGAAGTTTCTGTGCAGTACCAAGATCCACCACTACGATATTGGAATCATAATCGTATCTTCCTGAAGTAAAGCTTCCCACAACTTTTAGTTTCGCGTGTTCCATATTAAGTGCAGAATACGGAACCACTATCTCAACCATATCTCCGAAAGCAATATTCTCAGTTTTCATTAGTTCATTCCCGACAACAATAGTTCCGGAATTAAGTTCATCTGACCCCGTTCCCATATAGTCTATAACATTCGTAACCCCACCTTCCGTACGGGAGTCTATCCCTTTAAGCAGGACTCCCGTAACAGACCCTTTACTCTTAAGTATAGCTTGCCCTGTAATAAAAGGGGATGCGCTCACTATCCCTTCTTCCTGCAGCAAACTTGATGCCATTCTATCGGAATTATCTATCCCATCCTCGTTCAAAATGATCATATGAGAATAAGTCCCTATGATCTTGTTTTTTATCTCACTATCAAATCCGTTCATTATGGATAAGACCACAATAAGAGAAGCTACTCCAAGCGCTACTCCAAGCACAGAGATTACCCCAACGAAAGAGATCATTCTCTCTTTGCGCTTTGACAGAAAATATTTTATACTAATAAATAATGGCCACATAATTCGGGACTCGTGGCTCGGGACTTGGGATTCGATCCCCAAGTCATGAACCACAGTCTACTCCATTCGTTATTCGTGATTCGTGGCTCGGGACTCGGGATTCGATCCCCGGGTCATGAACCACAGTCTACTCCATTCGTTATTCGTGACTCGGATCACGTGCCCCGAGTCACTAGCCACGATCTATTCCGGTCTCATATGCGGGAAGAATATAACTTCCCGGATATTGGCTGAATCCGTAAAAAGCATAGCTAACCGGTCTATACCTATTCCTAATCCCCCAGCCGGCGGCATTCCGTACTCCAGAGCGCGGACAAAATCTTCATCCATCATAGCGTCGGGGTCCGCTTTAACTTGTTCCTCGAACCTTTCTTTCTGGTCTATTGGATCATTAAGTTCAGAATATGCATTCGCGATCTCCATTCCGCCCATATAAAGCTCGAACCTGTCGACCAATCCTGGCTTGTCTTTTTGTGACTTAGCCAATGGGCTCAGTTCCTTGAACATATCAATTACAAAAACCGGATTATTTTCAGCTTGAGGTTCAACCATCTCTCCCACTATATTTATGATCTGGGTCTTACTAACTTTGTCTCCTTCAAGTTCTATCCCTTTTGCTTTAAGTTTTCCTGCCCAATCTTTAGCCGAATCCTCGGTTCTTATGCCAAAATTGTCTTCCATAAGCTTGGCAAAAGATACACGTTTCCATTTTGTAAGGTCTATCTCTTTCCCCTGATAAGTCAACTTTTCAGTTCCAAGTATTTCCCGAGCCGCAGTGCGTATAAGGTCTTCTGTGAGCTTCATCATGCCTTCACAGTCAGAATAAGATTCATATGCTTCAAGCATGGTAAACTCAGGATTATGCCTGACTGAGATACCTTCATTCCTGAAAGACCTGTTTATTTCAAATACTTTCTCAAATCCGCCAACAAGAAGTTTTTTAAGATATAGTTCAGGTGCCACCCTCAAATAAAGCGGCATATCCAAAGCTTCATGATGAGTCTTAAAAGGCTTTCCAGCCGCTCCCCCGGCTATAGGATGCATCATAGGAGTTTCCACTTCAAGAAAATCCTTACCGTTTAGGTTATTTCTTATGCTGCGTATAAGTTCTATACGCTTTTTGAATTTATCTTTTGCTTCATCATTGACTATAAGATCTACATATCTCTGACGGTACCTCGTCTCAACATCTTTAAGTCCATGCCACTTTTCGGGAAGAGGCAGTAAAGATTTGGCTACCACCTTAAACTCGCTAACTTTGACCGTATCCTCGCCCGTCCTGGTCTTGAAGAGTTCTCCGTCAACCCCTACGATATCCCCGATATCTAAAGCTTTTAATACCTCAAAGGCTTCTTCGCCTATAACATCTTTCTTCAGATAGGCTTGCATTCTTCCGGAAAAATCCTTTATATCCAAAAAGACGCTTTTTCCGTGCTCCCTCTTGGCCATGATCCTACCCGCAATCCTTACCTTCAGCCCTTCCTCATAGTTTTCCTTCAAAGAAGCTATGCTGTCAGCTCCCGGGAATTCTTCGGCAAAAGGATTTATTCCTAACTCCTTGAGCCTTTTTAGATTTGTATACCTTTGTTCTATTATCTCATTTCTCTCTTCCATCATAATCCTTTCTTATGTGCATCTGACTAGTTCCCACCTCTAAAGAGATTATGCAAAGAAAACCCTTTCCCCTGCTTGTACAAGGGAACATCTTCAGATAACCCTCACAGTACTCGTTGTAAGGATTATATATGCTATATATAGTAATGTCAATGTGATTTAAGAATATTATGGGCGAGAGTAAAAGAGCCGAATTTTTTGTATATGTTTATATATGTTTAGTGGTGTTTATTCTGGTTTGTATATGTTTTAGCTCTTTAGCATTTTGATGAAGCTTTCTTCATCAATTATCTTTATTCCGTGTTTTTTTGCCTCATCAAGTTTTGATCCTGCTTTTTCCCCGGCTACAACAATGTCTACTGAAGGACCAACTCCGGATGAAACCATGCCTCCTGCTTCCTCAACCCGCCTCTCGGCTTCTGACCTAGTAACCTGTATTAAGCTTCCGGTAAAAACAAATTTTTTTCCTTCAAGTTTTCCTTCAGGCACTTTCTTAAGTTTCGTGATCTTGACGCCATTTTCACCCAATTTATGAATTACTGACATATTATGTTTTTCTTTAAAAAATGCAAGTATGCCTCGCGCTATCTCCGGACCAATTTCATCTATTTCTGTAAAGTCTTCTTCTTTTGCGCTAGCAACCTTTTCTAACGTACCAAACTTTTTCGCTAAAACTTTAGCAATGTGTTTTCCTACATTTCTTATCCCGAGAGCAAAAATAAATCTATCCAAAGCAATGGTCCTGGATTCTTCTATGGCTTTCAATAAATTTTCGGTTTTCTTTTCTTTCCATCCGGGGAGACTTAAAAGTTCTCCTTTTTTGAGGCAGTAAATATCCGCAGCACTTTTTATTAATCCATTATCAAAAAGCTGCGAGACTGTCTTATCCGAAAACCCCTCAATATCAACCGCATCCTTCGAAACATAATGGGTGATGGATTCCTTTATTTGTGCCGGACAGGTAAGACCAGCCGGGCATCTGTAAAAAACATCGGATTTTTCAACAGAAGCGCCGCAACTGGGACACTCGCCAGGCATCTTGAAAGATTTTTCTTTTCCCGTACGTTTTCCTTTTAAAACCTCCGAGATATACGGTATAACGTCTCCGGCCCTTTCAACTTTTACATAATCTCCTATCTTTATGCCTAGCCGCTTTACTTGATCCATATTGTGAAGAGTTGCGCGCGATACCGTTACCCCGCTTATATCAACACTTTGGAGGAATGCAAGCGGAGTAAGAACGCCTGTTCTTCCTACTTGCACTACTATGTCTTCGACCCTCGTGACTTCTTTGCACGCTTTAAATTTATACGCAACTGCCCATTTTGGATTTGTTGTCCTCATCCCAAGTTTTTTTTGGACCTCAAGTTTGTTAGCTTTTATAACTACGCCGTCTATTTCGTAATCAAGCGCGTCCCTTTCTTCCTCCAGGCGATGATGATATAAAATAGCGTCTTCCATACCGGCGCAATAAGTTGCTTTAGGAGACACGGTAAACCCCATTTTTTCCATAAGACTCAGCGCCTCTTTTTGAGTGGGCGGCATTTCCTCTGAATACGTCAATATTCTATAACAATAAACGTGAAGTTTTCTGCCCGCGGTTATACGATAATCCAGCTGTCTCATAGACCCCGCTACTACATTACGCGGGTTTGCGAAAGGATCTTTCCCGTCTTTCACTTGCTGTTTATTTAGATTATTAAAATCTTTCAAATGCATCATGATCTCTCCGCGCACGGCAATAAGCCCGGGGGGATCTTTTATTTTTAGGCGTTCGGGTATATTCTTAATGGTCTTTAAATTAAGTGTTACGTCTTCACCTACCAATCCGTTACCTCTGGTAGATCCGCGCAGAAACCGGCCGTTTTCATAGACGAGTTCTATGCTTATCCCGTCAAGCTTCATCTCGCATATATAATCAACCGGTCCTCCCGTTTCTTTCCTGCAGCTTTCATCAAACCGATATGCACCATCCTCATCATTAACGCTTTCCAGGCTAAGCATAGGAGAGGTGTGTTCCACTTTAGAAAATTTATCCGGAATAGGAGCTCCAACTAATTGAGTAGGCGAATCCTTAAATTCATATTCAGGATATTCTTTCTCCAGGCCTTTAAGTTCTCGAATCAATGAGTCATACGCGGCATCTGATATTTCGGGCACACCCTTAGTGTAATAAAGCTCATTATGCCGCTTTACCTCGTTCGACAGTTCTTTTATCTTTTTCTTTATATTGACCATACTGTTATCCATCTTTCTGTCCACACCTTGTACCGTTTGCAAATTCGTGAGGACAAGTGTCCCCTTTTTTGTGTTTAAAAGTGTCCCTCTAGTCAAAAAAGAAGACGGTACCTCTCCCGATACTTATGATAAAACAGATCCTTATCCCCTGGGGACACTTTTAATCTTGGAAAAGGGGACACTTGCAAAGCTAAATTAGCAAACGGTACAAACTCGCGCACGCTCCCACGTCTGGTGTGCGATTGTACCTGTATCTTGTTAAAGCACGATCAAGCGCTTTGGGTTGTCTTTCTTGTAAAGTAAATATTTTTCGCCTTTTTTCAAGCAAGTGTTGTTGAATCAGAAGTTCTTCTTATCAAAACGTTTGCAGTAAAATATCTCTCTTTTGCATTTGTTGTGTTCTTTTTTACGTGGTGTTATGTAACCTGACGGAGAAAATTCCTTAATTTCCATATCGGTCATTCTCTGTCCATAGTCAATGGTCAATGGTCTCAGCCGAAGGCTGACCAGCCTATGGCTGGTATAGTCTTTTGTCTATTCTTCACCAAACACCATTCACTATTCACCGTCTCAATGCTTTCAACATCTTACCTAAGCTATATGTATTAAGAGCATCGTCTTTGACCAGCCATCCGCGTCTTGCGGTTATTACGCCGTACTTTATTTCATCAAGCTGATCTGTTTCATGCGCATCGGTATTAATAACGAACTTTGCCCCTAGTTCCTTCGCGCGAATACAATGAAGGTCATTAAGGTCTGTGCGTTCTCCGTGTGTGTTGATCTCTAAAAAGATGTTATTCTCAGCAGCCTCTTTGAACACTTTATCAAAATCAAGTTCTATGGGCCTGCGTTTAGTTATAAGCCTTCCCGAAGGATGCGCTAACACATTTACATATTTGTTATCCATTGCTTTAAGCATGCGGCGCGTCTGACTTTTTTCGTCTAAAGAAAATTTGGAATGAACGGCAGCTATAACGATATCGGCTTCCTTTAGAGCATAGTCTTCCAGGTCAAGCTTCCCTTTTTCCAGTATATCTACTTCAACGCCCGCTAAGACTTTAATACCTTTTATTGATCGATCTATTTTGCGTATTTTCTCCATTCTTTTCAAGAGCTGCTTCTCATCCATCCCTCTTGCTATTTTTACATACTGCGAATGATCCGTTACCGCTATGTATTTATACCCTTTCTTTTTAGCGCGCTCTATCATCTCCATAATATCGGCTCTTCCGTCACTGGCCGTAGTGTGCAGATGAAGGTCGCCTTTTATATCCCCGATCTTTAAAAGTCCATCGGGCAAAGTCCCTTCCAGAGCGGCCTCTATCTCGCCTCTATTTTCACGAAGTTCAGGCGGTATCCACTGCATTTTAAGAGCCTTATAAAGATCTTCTTCAGTTAGACCGGCGATATACTTTTCCTTCCCGGCTTTAGTAACTTTAAAAACACCATATTCATTAACTTTGTATCCATACTTTTTGGCTATACTTCTTATCCTTACATTATGTTCCTTTGATCCCGTAAAATATACGAGTGATGCTCCGAAACTCTTTGTATCCACTACGCGGATATCTACTTGAGTACCATTTTTTAAAGATATGCTGGATTTTGTGTCGCCGCGGGCTATGAGACTTTCTGTTTCCGGGTATCCGGTAAAGTGATCCATAACCTTATCTTTATCATCAGATTCGACCAATATGTCCAAGTCTCCGACCGTTTCCATGCCTCTTCGAAGACTACCGGCTATTTCTATTTTTTTGATATATTTTGATTTTTTTAAATGCGCTACGATATCATTCGCGCATTCGTATGCTTCAGGAAGAAGCATACGCCCTTCTCTCTTCTTAAAATGCTTTATAGAATCTATTAGTTTTTCCTGCGTTTTTATGCCCATGCCTTCTATCGACTTCAGCCGGCCCTCCACGCAGGCAACTTCAAGGTCATGCGCGTTATTTATCCCGAGTTCGTCTTTGAGCTTCTTTATTTTTTTCGGGCCTAGCCCCGCCAGGTCGAGCATATCAAGGAACCCTTCGGGGAATTCTTTCATAAGATCTTCATAATATGTCAGCTTCCCGGAAGATATAAGTTCAATTATCTTTTCCTTAAGATCCTTTCCTACACCGGGAATATCACCAAGAGAGGACTCGTCTTCAGAGTATATTTCTGACAATTCTCTGGAAAGACCGGATATATTATGCGCGGCTGTTCTATATGCACGCACTTTGAAAATATTCTCATCCTTTATCTCAAGTGCATCAGCTATACGAAGAAATATATCCTCTATCTGCTTATTTTTCATATTCCAATCCTCGGGATACTATTAGCCCGACAATCTTAGATTAATAACGTTTTCTAAAAATGGACGTATAGGCGGTGGATACCGCTTATTTGATATTCCCTTTCACAAACGAAGCAATGGCATTTTTATGTCTGTTCGGCATATCTAAAAATTTAATGCCGACCGCATATTCACCTTCAGAGTGTTCCTTATTATGAGTAACTTCACCCTTAAGATTCATTAGGTTTATCTGCCTTTTCCCGTCGTGATCGCGTCCCATAAGAGTGAACTGTATCTGCAGGTTGGTTTTCAGATCAAGTTTCCTTCCGGTAGTAAAAGATGTCCCTCCTTCACTCAAATCAACCATTATCCCGGATTCCGTTTTTCTTGACACAAAAATGCCTTCTGGATTATATATCGAATAATCCACCATAAACCCTGCAGATACCCGGTCAAATTCACGCCTGTTGATGTCTCCTATATTCTCCATCATAGCTATACCTCCCGGTTTCAATCCTTATTTTTCACGAAAGAATCTAAAATATTTTTCTTTTCCGCATCGACATTTATAAATTCTATCCCGACACGATATCCGTCCTTACCCATAGGCGTACTGTTCTTCACTTCACTCCTGATAATTATCTTTTGATGTTTTGACCCGCCCGTATAGTCGCGAGTTATGACAGTAAACTTTATTTCAAGTACTGTGCCTACAGGTAACTTATACTCTGTCAAGAACGCCGCTCCGCTTTCACTAAGATCAGTCATAACAGAAGTATTATTATCCCCGCCGACCATTGTAACTACTTCAAAAGGAGAACACACTTTATATTCCAAAAAGAATTTAGCTCCCCCTCTTTTATGTCTTCTTTTTTCTATGCCGCCTTCTTCACTCATCTTTATCCTCCTATGATCTGATCCCTAACTGCCCCGTAAAATCGCTGTAATCTGATATTTTTCGGTTCTTGTCAAAAATGATTATATCTTTTCCGTAGAACCATACTCTTCCTATAATGTCATCGGGATTTCCTTTAATGCTTCTTACGTCATCCTCTCCCAAACCCAGAACAAGATCTGTTTTTTCTTCATGTTCCCGCTTTTCGATAACTTTTATGCCTAAAAATCCTTCTTCAGCGCATAGCCGGGCAATCTTTTCCGCGAACGCACTCATAGATTCTTTAGGAACCGATAAAAAATCTATCACCATTTTGTTCCCCGATCCATCCCTAAGTGTTACGTACGGTTCTTCGGACGGCACGCTGCTGAACACTCCTTCAAGCGCAGCTTCATATTCCTCGCCGGAAACACATTCGGTACTTGCAAGATCTCCCCCAAGCAAGCTACCTTCTTTTGTTCCGGCCAATTCATAGCAAGCATCCTCATTGCGTGAGGCGGTAACTATCCTTATTCGGAAAGTTTTACTGTCATCTGTAGTTATATCATATTCATTGATTAGATACCAGCTTTCCGAAAAAGCTTCTTCGGAAAAACCGGATAATAGGATGGAAAGGGTGGCACCTGTGATCAAAAAAAACTTACATTTATCCATTACGCTATTGTTTCGGCCTGATTAGAAGATCCCTTTTCAAGGGACTCTTCCTGATAGAGAAGCGCTTCGGTCAACTTATCATCCGTAATCGCTCCCAGTTCTTTAAGAGCCTCTCCAAGAAGAACGCCTCTTCTCCAATGTACCTTAAGAGCTTTATCAAGCTGCTCCGTGGTCACCACATTCTTCTCAATAAGGATTTGTCCTAACGGTTTATAGTTCTTTACTAAAGATTCATCGTTATTAAACACCTGAACCTGTAAATGATCGTTTTGCTTCACTACTCGTCTGTCTGCTAAGTACTTGCTTCCGGGTATTTTTTTCAAATACTGTTTAACTTCCGCTATCCTGTCGTTCAGTTCTATAAGACTGTTTATCTGCTGATCACAGTTCTTCATCACCAGTGCCACCGTAACGCTCATAAGTGGTAATTTTCTTATTTTGTCAGACCTGTCCTTTGCTATTATGTACCCTTTTTTTCTGTCTTCGTCATTATAAAGGAACGGGGTTATTGTGTCGAACATACAAATAAAATTCTGACATATAGCGTTGTATTTATCCGGTGTCGTTATTATCATAAAGTCATCCCCGCCGATATGACCAACAAAATCGTTCTTGTTACCCAGACTTCTTATCGAAGTTGTAAGCATATAGGCCGTCTGCATTATTACTCTGTCGCCCTTAAGATATCCGTATTTGTCATTAAAAGATTTGAAGTTGTCTATATCCACCTGACCGGCAATAAAAGAAATATCGCTTTCCATACGTTTTTTCAGCATGTCTTCTATAACTATCCCTCCGGGAAGCCCGGTAAGAGGACTGGCATAAAAACTCTGCTGCGACCTTTTCACGGCCATTTCAATCCGTATCCTAAGCTCCAACGGATCCGGTGGTTTTATAAGATAGTCATCCACTCCATGCCTTAGGTCGAGCAGCTGCTGCCTGAGGTGGCGCTTATTTACAAGTATAATAACCGGTACATATGAGGTCACAAAATCCTCTTTTAATTTACTGCAAAACTCTAATCTTGATTCGTCTCCGGAACATGCATCCACAACTATAACATCGGGCGCTATTTTCATGATCCGGGCCATGTCAGGTTCTGCGGCATCATCAAAAAAAACTTCATATCCCCATCCATCGAAACAAAAATCAAGCACACTCTCGAGGCTTTTATCATCCGTTATTATTAATATTCTTAATGCATTTTTCATGTTTATATTATACATCTTAAGAAAACAAATACCAAGAAAAAATGTTCAGTTCAGAGAACTAAGTTCTCTGAACTATGGACCATTGACTATTGACCGATGCCATTTGGCTGCTGTTTAATCTCCATCCTTTACCGAATACTATTAATCCTATACGAACATGCCAAAACCCCATATTTGATGAAAAACAAATAAAATGTTGATTTTTATTAAAATCTGTCGTATAATGGACTTATGGATAACGAATCCCTTATACAGAAATGCGTCTTGAGAGATCTCTCCGCATGGAAAGAGTTTACCGAGATGCATACAGGTCTGATCAGAAGAAGCATAACCTACAAAATACGCAATTTGGGCATTCCCTTGCCCGAGATCGACATAAACGATATCGCACAAGAGATCTTCCTTTCTATTTGGGAGAACAATAGACTTTCCGAGATAAAGAAAGCAGGTTCTGTTAGAGGATGGTTAGCCATAATATCGATCAATACGACTACAAACTACTGCCGGAGATTCGTTTTTAGAAAAAATAAAAGAATATCTTCTTTAGACTCCCCCATCAAGGATACAGCCATGACTTTAAGCGACATTTTGCCGGACACGAATAATCCGGCAGAGAAAGCTATAGCCTTTAACGAACTTAAAGCTTTAGTTGATAAAGAAATATCAAAAATGCCTAAACGTGAACAATTAGCCGTGAAATTTAGTTTATACGACGGGCATAAACAAAAAGATATAGCAAAGATACTGAACGTGCCGGAAAGCACTATAGCTAATCATATAAGTCAGGCAAAATCAAAATTAAAAGATGTAGTAAAAAAATATTGGATAGATGATCCTGTTTCATAAAAACAAAGAAAAAACGGAGAAAATCACGACAAATATTGTCTATAGTAGTAGGAGGTCCTTAAAATGAATAGAATGTGTCCAAGCGAAAAAGCTTTAAGCGAGTATCTTGCTGATTTTCTTCCCGCGAAAGAAAAAGACAAAATCGAGGAACATCTGGTAAAATGCTCCGCATGCAGAGACCTTCTGTTCGAAGCTCACATAGTAACAAACAAATTCGACATTAAATATTTTTCAAGAAAAGTTTTCTCATCATTCAAAAAAAACTTTTTCCTTATACTCTTTTTTCTTTCCCTTACTCTGTCTTTTCTCCTGCCAAACCATTTCCTTCAGCTGCTTATCGTAACCGTGATAACAGGAATAAAATGGGCCACCGATTCAAGAACAGATAAGATACTGATCATGGTCCATAAAGCCATGAAATCAGGCGATAGCGACGAGCTGTCAGACTCCATGCAAGATCATTTCAATAAAGAATAATCCATCCTTTTTTCTGTCTAGTTTCTTAAATATAAACTTTTTTTAATTATTTTCGGAGAAAATCCCCGAAAAATGTGTCTCTATTGTAGGGGCTGATCAAGTTTTCAAAACCATATCAGTCCCCTACCGGAAATAAACAGATTATCTGCTATGGATAGTCCATGTTAGATAATCTAAAAAAAAAGGAGGCAAAAATGTTAAAAAAGTCGGATATCAAAATAGAGCGTCTGCACCCTCTCAAGGAATCAGGGCCCTTAAAGGCTTTCTGTGACCTTTTGATCCTGAATTCTTTTGTGATCAAGGGACTGCGTATCGTTCAGGGTAAAGAAGGCCTGTTTCTAGGCATGCCTCAGGAACAGTCCCGTGACGGAAAATGGTATGACACATTTTTCCCAGTATCTCCCGATACACGTAAGATGCTTCAGGAATATGTTATATCAGAATACGATACTTTTAAAAATAACATACAGATATCGTGATGTCTCATGGGTACGCGTAAAGATACCGGAATAACCGGGGAGCGCATGGCCGAGAAGTTTCTTCTTTCAAAAAAGTTTAAGGTTCTCGAGAAGAATTTCATCACTCCTTTCGGAGAGATAGACTTGGTTGCTCATGACGGAAACTTGTTGGTATTCGTGGAAGTAAGGACACGTATATCAGAGACTTTCGGGCATGCGCTGGAATCTATAGACACACACAAACAGCGTCATATAGTCAATAACTGCCGTTACTACATGGCGAGACGTAGTTTGCGAGAGAAATATTGGAGAATAGATGTTATAGGAATAAAGCTCAACAGATCTTTAGAGTTGGAGGTCTTGACACATATTAAGAACGCGATAGTGAAATATTAGATTAGAGACCATTGACTATTGACAGAGAAGGACTGCTGTGAGAAGAGAGTCAGAGAGTCAGGATTTACTGATGCCCTCTTTCTACCATTGCGAGAAACGAAGCGACGAAGCAATTTCAAAAAGTCAATTGTCAATCGTCAAGTGTCAATAGTCCACAGATCACTTTTAACCCCTAAAAGGAGAAAACATGTTAGCCAAGGTATTATCAGGATGTGTGGTAGGCATAAACGCCCACCCCATAGAAGTTGAGATCGATGTAAGCAGCGGACTTCCTTCGTTTTCTGTTGTTGGACTTCCCGACACTTCCATAAAAGAAAGCAGAGATCGGATACGCTCGGCCATAAAAAATTCAGGTTTCGCTTTTCCTCATGGAAAAATAACCGTTAACCTCTCTCCCGCCGACCTTAAAAAAGAAGGGGCAAGCTTTGATATGCCTATAGCCTTGGGTATATTGAGTGCAGCTGGCGCAGTCGACCCAGAATCCCTCTTTGAAACAATATTCTGCGGTGAGCTATCACTTAACGGTAAAATAAAACCATTCAGGGGAGCTTTTCCTATAGCTTTATCCTTAAAGACCCGTTGCAATTCTTTTATACTTCCCGAACGTAACGCCGTCGAAGTATCAAGCTTAAACGACATTTCAGCCTATGGCGCAAAAACACTCACTGATATCGTATCACATCTAAAGGGAATCAAACCTCTCGAAAAAGCATCTCCAAAAGTACCGGATCCAAAGTCCAAAATATCCCGTAACATACTTGATTTTAAGGACGTAAAAGGTCAGGAATACGTTAAACGGGGCCTGGAAGTTTCTGCCAGCGGAGGCCATAATATTATTTTATTAGGTCCTCCGGGGTCAGGAAAAAGCATGTTAGCAAAACGTCTTCCCGGAATAATGCCGCCCCTCACCTTAAAAGAATCCCTTGAAGTAACCAATGTTTACAGTATAGCCGGAGAAGCCTCCTGTACCTCTCTTATAAAAGATCGCCCGCTCAGATCTCCACATCATACCATATCCTATGCCGCAATGGCCGGAGGCGGCTCAAACCCTCTCCCCGGAGAGATAACTCTGGCACATAATGGTATCCTCTTTTTAGACGAATTCCCGGAATTTCGGCGTGATGTCCTTGAAACATTGCGCCAACCTTTGGAATCCGGAGAAATTACAGTAACCAGGGTATCCCGTTCACTAAAGTTCCCGTCCCGTTTTATGCTAGTAGCAGCAATGAATCCGTGCCCATGCGGAAACTTTACCGATCCCAATAAAAATTGTAACTGCACCGCTTATCAAATACAACGTTACCTCTCAAAAGTATCAGGTCCTCTTCTCGATAGGATCGACATACATTTAGAAGTCCCTCGTCTAAATTATAACGATCTTTCAAGACAAAGAACCGGTGAACATTCGTCCGTTATTAAAGATCGTGTTTTAAAGACGCGAGAAATACAAAAGATCCGTTTTGATAAAAAAAACTATATCACTTCATGTAATGCCTGTATGTCTTCCAAAGATGTCGAGGAGTACTGCACACTTTCTTCCGAAGCGGAAGAACTGTTAAAAACAGCAGTACTTGAACTCGGAATAAGTGCAAGAGCCTATGATAAAATACTAAAAATATCACGCACTATAGCTGATATGGATGGATCTGATACTATACAGTCTCATCATCTATCCGAAGCGGTAGGATACAGATCCTTGGATAGGAATTTGTGGGTATAGAGTAGAAAGTAGAAGACAGAAATTAGAGGATAGAAGGAAGTAATGTCTGAGGAAGTGCTGAGACTTCCGGGGGTGGATTAAGAAAGGAATAATACTATGAAAAGACAAATTAAAGATCTAATACCGCAAGAAACTATAGAGAACAAAATACTTAGAATTAGAAACAAAAAAGTGCTTTTAGACAGAGATCTGGCAAATCTTTATAATGTATCCACTAAAGCTTTAAACCAAGCAGTAAAGCGCAATTTAAGCCGTTTCCCTGACATGTTCATGTTTCAGCTAACAAGATCCGGACGAAACAAACCGGTCACAAATTGTGACCGGTTCAAATTGCTTAAACACTCATCGAGCTTACCCTTCGCATTCACAGAACAAGGGGTAGCAATGCTATCCAGCGTTCTAAAAAGTGAACGTGCAATACAGGTAAATATCCAGATCATGATTCTTTTCACAAAACTTAGAGAGATCATTCTAACGAATAGAGATTTGCAAAGAAAGATTGAAGATATGGAAAAGAAATACGACCAACAGTTTCAAGTAGTCTTTGATGCCATAAAACAACTGTTAATTAAACCAGAAAAGCCCAAAAAACGTATCGGATTCCATCAGCACTAGAAAAGGAGGAGAGAAAAATGAACGATATTGACAGGCTGATAAGAACATATGGTAAAGACCTGATACTTTCGAAGGTAAAAAACTATAATATAGTACATCTAGACGACCCCACAGATCAGCAGATAAAAGATCGCATAAAAGAAGTTGAAAAGGACTTTATTGATGATGAATTAGACGATGATTGTCCGCTTTGTAAAATGATGAAGAACAAACCTTGTGACATTGTATATTACAAGCAGATGTAGCGGAATAGTTATCCACAATAGTAGCCGGGGTTTAAACCCCGGCTACTAAAAGATGAAAATAAGGAAGGTAAAAATTATGAGTAAAGTAAAAAGATATTTTGAGGAAGGCTATCCTTACTTTATCACTACTAATACTGATAAAAAATTACCGATTTTTACTGATGAAAAAAACTGTAAAATCCTTCTTGTAGCCTTGGAATTCTTTACAATTAGTTCTGAACTACAAGATATTTGCGTATTGCCTAATGCCCACTCATCTTCATTTTATACTTCAAACTACAGGCGAATATGACCACTCACATATAATGAAAATGATAAAAGGTAATTTTGCAAGAAAATATAATATGATACATTCAAGAGAAGGTAAAGTCTGGCAGGCTGGGTTTTATGACGAAGGGCTTAGAGATATGAATATGCTTCTACAAAAAATAGAGTATATTCACAATAACCCGGTAAAATCAAAGATTGTATTATCGTCAGATCAATATCGTTTTTCAAGCTATGCTTTCTATCACAGTAAGGATTACAAGGGTATCCCGGAAATCGACATATTTGAATAGTTACCCACAATAGTAGCCGGGGTTTAAACCCCGGCTACTATTGTGTGCCTTTATTTGATATTTTCGAGTTTGGTTTTGATCTCGTTTAAGGAACCTTGTTCTATTCCTCCGCGCTCAAGGGCGGTTGTCACTTCGTCTATGATCTGCGCTCTTTTCTCTTGATCTTCTCTTAACCCGGCGCATAGTTTATCCATTTTAGAGGCAAGTTCTTTGAGTTCATCTTTCTTTCTCAGCTTAATCCCTTTAGAATAATCTTTACGCAGCAATGTATCCATATACATTCTCAATCTATAAACGGGACCGGCTATCCTGTGAGATAAACGTATCCCTATAAAAACGAATACAGGGGTTATTAGAAGTAATCTTCCTAAAAGCACGAGATTGGCATGTTTAAAGATGTAAACGAGTCTTCCTCTCGGATAAACACTAGCAAGCTTCTCTCCCAAAGTAACCCAAGTAGTCCAATATACCGTGTACCCCGCAACCAAAGCCCCGAGGTAAAGGAAGAGAAGTATATACAAAATATACTTCAGCTGGAACTTTAACATAATGAGATATTTTTTTCTCTTATATTTTTGTTGTCCCATTCTTCCTCCTACGTACTACTTTTTTTTGAAATTTTTCCACATAACAATATTTCTTTTGATCTTCAACAAAAGAGATTCATCGTTGCTATTCATTATTATATCTGCCGCCTCTTCTAAAGACATATATCTTGTCGGATTTCCTTCTAAACTGGCTACAACATCCCCCTTTTCCACCCCGGCTCGGTCTGCCGGTCCTTCAGGATATACCTCTTCAAATATAAGTCCTTCCATTTCAGAGAACCCTAGTTTACCCCCAAGGAGAATATTATATTTCCCTTTTTTTTGATCGAGTTTTAACCGATATGCCCGCTCTACGGTTATCTGAAGATCCATTATCCCCGGTATCAAGAGTTTATCCATCACCTCTTCGGGCTGCATATAACTGACTGATCTTCCCCATGCCTCTAAAAGAACGTCGCCTTTCTTAAGACCGGACTTAGCAGCCGAAGAGCCAAGCTTAATGCTACGCACCTCAAATTTACCTTTACTCTCTTTGATGCTGAACCCAAAATACCGTTCGAGTTTCTCTTCCTTACTGAGCTCGACTACTCCTGTCCTTCTTTTCTGCCACTGGCTCTCTTCATTAGCTCTTTCCAGTTGATCAAGTTTAAGCCGGCGGCTTGTCTGCTGCAAATATGTACCCACATAACTTAATCCGTCTTTGGCTCTTTTATAATCAGGGTTTACTTCAAGTGCCTTACTGTAATAATAGTATGCCTTGTTATAGGATCCTTTATCCTGATAAAGATCACCCAGATTTGTAAGGTTCTGCTCCTCCATATCATAGGTCATCTTTTTGATATCCTGCCTCATTATCTCTCTTTCGCCATCTATAGTAGAGACTATGATCCTATCCTTATAATCCTCAACTACCACACCTTTGATCTGTTCCTTGCTCTTCAATATAATAATATCGGCATGAACAGGCAATATAACGCCTTTAATGACAACAGTCACTATGACGCCGGCTAATACCGCTCTCTTAAATATTTTTATATTTCTATTTATTCTCTTCAGCAAGTTCATCACCTTTTTGAAAAAAACTTATTTTGTCTCGTCCAGTCTCTTTTGATTTATAAAGAGCCGAATCCGCAGCCCTAAGTATATCCAGATGTTCTTCGGAGATATACTCTTCTGTATTAACCACTCCTCCGCTAATAGTGATCTTCACCTGTTCACCTTTTTTCGTGGTGAATTCCATTTCTTTCACTTTAGTGCGTACACGTTCTGCATGCATATTAACAATATCTTTTTTTGTTTCCGGGATAAGAACGCAGAATTCTTCTCCTCCGAACCGTGCCACAGTATCATTCTTTCTTGAATTAGACGACAGCACTTTGGCCACCGCTTTCAATACTACATTACCGAATTCGTGACCGTATGTATCATTAACGTTTTTAAAATGGTCTATATCATACATCTCTAGTGCGAACATTTTGCCTTCTTGCAGCGCTTTTTTAAGCGATGATTTGAGCTTTAGTTCAAAGTATTTATACCCATATAACCTTGTAAGGCCGTCTGTTATGGATTCTTTTTTCAGCATCATATTTTCTAAAGCCAAACTCACATATCTATTTCCATACAGAATGACCGAAGGTGTGATCATTAGAAAAATAACACCAAAATAATCCAAGACCATGCTCTTAACAAGAAGCGCTAGTCCGGCGCTGAGAAAAACCGTTATCGCGACTAGGTTGATTACTATCCCGTGTATCACAGATAATCTCAAACCTGTTATAACCGCAAGAAGAACGAAAAAGAACAAGATAGCAAAATTCAGTTTAAATCCCGCTGAATGTAAAAAATCTTTGGTAATATAAGTCAGAGTTTCATTAGCGGCTATTAAGACCCCCGGCATATGCCCTACAGTTGTCTGATAAGAGTCATGAAACACTTCCGCTTCAACGCCAATAAAAACCATTTTATCTCTTACTTGGCGGAGATCCACTTCATCCTTGAGCACTTTCCATATAGGAATAACTGGAAAACTTTCTGCTCCTCCGAAATAATGTATATAAGCTGTATCGTCATCCATCAAAGGAATATCAGCGACCATTTGTTCCGAAGAAACATCCTTAACCTCCGCCGCAGTCTTCACGCTTAACGAATAATCTATTATATTGCCGTTCGTTGACATGACAAATGGACGCATTCTCCTCACTGCGTTATCGATATCCCTGGGTTTATTTACGAATCCGAATGCATTAACATTATCCGCTATACTTTCATCAGGCATAACATATCTACCGTCGCCTCCAAAATAAGCCGCAGCTATTGCATTATCCGTACCCTTGAGTGCATTAGCTAGCTGTATATCCTGGTTAGGATCATCGCTTTTTCCCGTGAAAATAAGATCTATAGAGATTGATACAGGATCGAACTCGGATATCTTCCTGATTGCTTCGGCAACATAACTTCGCGGCCACGGCCATCTGATCTCCATATTCCTAATAGACTCATCATCAATGGCAATCAAGACGACATTATCCACCCTTCTATCGGGGCCCTTTAACTTCTCCGCAAACGCATACAGAGTATCAAATATCCTAAGATCCGCTTCTTTCACAGATTTTATCTTGGATATACCGGCTGAATATACGAGGCAAAGCGCCAAAGTTATCCCAACCGACTTAACTCCAAGCGTCCTTACTATCTTTAAAACCTTATCTTTCTCCATTATTCCCCTGAATCCAATAGCGCTATTATTACAAGATTTTTAGTTAATATAATTATTATAGCGCAAGTATAACATATAATTTTGACTCTTCAAAATTTTATGTTTTTCTTCCACCTTATAAAAAAAGGACTATTTACAAGAAAGACCATAAGAAGCACTAAAAAATTCAGAAAAACAAAAGCATCGCCATAAGTCGTATAAAAGGATCTGTCTGAATATATTTCTACCTTATTTGTTTTTTGCCCGTCGACAAAAATCTCTTTCCCGCCTTCTTCTATTACAGATGAGACCTTCCCCTTTGCCGAGATAAAACATGATATCCCTGTATTGGCAGATCTTATCACGGGACATCTGTTCTCAATTGCTCTAAATACCGATGCCTGAAGATGCTGCCGCGAAGCCGCAGTCCTGCCAAACCAAGCATCATTTGTCATGTTTACTACAAAATCCGCTCCCTCTCTTCTGTATTCCCTGGTTATATACGGAAATATATCCTCAAAACATATTAGCGCTCCGAATTTAAGGAATCGCGTGCGGCGCATACGCGTCCCGTCTTTGCTTATATCAGAATTAGTAACTGTTACCGGGAAAAGCACGCGTTCTTTTCCTTTTGTAAAGTCCCCTATGGGTTTATCGATATATTCGCGCAGAAAATACAATTTTTCTTTGAAAGGGATATATTCTCCGAACGGGACAAGATGCGTTTTCTTGTATGTTATAATTTCGTCTGCTTTTTTATCAAGAAAAACGGCACTGTTAAAATATCTATCATCTTCCAGATAAACTCCCCCCAGAAGTATAGGCACATCTGTCACGTCTAAAAGTTTATTCAGGTCGGCATAAAGACGCGGATCGCCTTCGATAAGGTAAGGATAAGATGTTTCCGGCCAGACAATAACGTCAGGAGAATCTTTTGCAGCTTCAACACTTAAATCGGTATATTTATCTACTATCTCTTCGGCAAACCCTGCATCCCACTTTTCTTTTTGAGGCACATTTCCCTGTATAACGCTTATAGCAATACTTCCATCTGCGCTAAGAGTATTCATCCTGTTTATACCATACACAGTCACAGCTACAAGGAGCAAAAGCACCTTAACCATGTATCTTGTCCTTTTTGGCATTCTTTTAATGAAAGCAAATACCGCTACACTAAAAGCCACCATCAGAAAAGATATTCCGTACGTCCCCGTTATATCGGCGATCTGCATAATGCTTGTATTTTCATATTGGCTATAGCCAAGACCGGCCCAAGGGAATCCCGTAAAAATATTACTCCGCGTATACTCGAGTATGACCCAGAAAAAAGGAAGAACTAAAAGATTAACGGATTTTGCAAATGCATATCGAACACATATTCCAAAAAGTCCGTAAAATAAGGAAAGTGCACCTATAAGTACTACCATACCGGGAACTGTAATGTTCGTCATCCAATAAAGCGTACATCCAAAAAACACTATTCCGGATATATATCCCCATAAAAACCCGGATTTCTTCTTATCCTCACTGATAACGTATATTAGAGGCACAAGACCGACCCATCCCAGAAAAGCTATCTCAAAAGGCGGGAAAGATAGCGCTAATAGTACTCCCGAGAGAACGGATAACGCTGCATGTTTTATAACTTTTTTTTTCATTGTTTTTCTTTAAAGAAATGCCTGAAAATAGATATTAGTTGCCACAGCATTTTTTGAACTTTTTCCCGCTGCCGCAGGGACACATATCGTTACGTCCAACTTTCGGATTGTCTCTTTTATAGGTGCTGTCTTCCTGGCTGGCGCCGTCTGTCGTCATCGTCTCCGGAATATTACCGGAGGGCTTCTCGTTAGAACCGTTCTGAGGTTTCGGCAGACTCCCTAATGCGGAATATTCTTTATGTTCAAAAGTCTCTTGCTCCGGACGAAAAACCTTTTTCTTATATTCTTCTTCTATTGCGGATATTTTGATAACACGTTCCGCTACCTGTTCATCTATCTTGATAACAAGTTCGGTAAACATGCGGAATGCTTCATGCTGGAATTCTATTAAAGGATCCTTTTGAGCATAAGCCCGCCACGAGATCCCTTCTCTAAGTTCATCTATTTCCCTTAAATATTCTTTCCAATTCGTATCAATGCTGGAAAGCATGATCATCTTCTCGAGTTCCCGTAATTTCTTCTCACCCAAAAACTTTTCCCTAACGGAATATATCCTTTCCGCTTCCTCTGAAACATGTTCTATAATGTCGGCTACACTTCTTTCGACTAATTCGTCAGGCTTAATATTTATGGCATATTTATACATTATCTGTTTAGATAATTTGTTTTCGTCCCTGAGCTGTTCCCAATCCATCAGCACTGATTCCAGTCCAACCTCCAGACATTCCAGAAACTCTTTTTTAAGATCCTCTCCCGCAAGTATCATGCGCCGTCTTTTGTATATGACTTCTCTTTGCTGGTTCATCACATTATCATATTTAAGCAAGTGTTTCCTTATTTCAAAATTCTGACTCTCTACCCTGTGTTGAGCTGTTCTTATTGCCCGTGTCACAAGTGGATTCTCTATAACTTCGCCTTCTTCCATCCCCATTCTATCCATTATATTTCGGATCCGATCCGATCCGAATATCCTCATAAGGTCGTCCTCTAAAGACAAATAGAACCTGCTTGCCCCGGGATCGCCCTGCCGGCCCGATCTTCCTCTAAGCTGGTCATCTATCCTTCTGGAGTCATGTCTTTCGGTTCCTATTACCTGGAGTCCTCCTGACTGCACAACTTTTTCTTTATTTGCGTCTATTTTACTTTTGAACTCTTCATGAAACCTATCAAATACTTTTTCCTTTTCTTCATGATCTTCTATGTTCAGTTTCTCAACCTCTCCCACAGCAAGTTCTTCGGGATTACCACCAAGAATAATATCCGTTCCGCGACCTGCCATGTTAGTGGCTATAGTTACCGCCCCATACTGTCCCGCTTGGGCGATAATATGAGCCTCACTTTCGTGATACTTAGCATTGAGAACATTGTGTCTTATTCCTCGTGAATTCAGAAGTTTACTCAATCTTTCGGATTTTTCTATCGAAATAGTTCCCACCAGCATAGGACGTCCTTCGCTGTTCCAACTCTGGATATCATCTGCTACGGCACTAAATTTTTCTTCTTCTGTCTTATATATCCTATCCGGCATACTTTGTCTTTGCAGGGGACGGTTGGTCGGCATCTGAACAACGGATAATAAATATATGTTTTCAAACTCCACTTCTTCGGTTTTTGCCGTTCCCGTCATCCCGGCCAGTTTGTCATACATACGAAAGTAATTCTGAAGAGTTATGGTAGCAAGTGTCTGGCTTTCCCTCTGCACTTCTACTCGTTCCTTTGCTTCAATAGACTCATGTATCCCATCAGAGAACCTCCGGCCCGGCATCATCCTTCCGGTAAAGCTATCTACAATAACGATCTTATTATCCTGAACCACATAATCTACATCTTTATCAAACAATTTATACGCCTTTAGGAGCTGATTCGCTCCTTCAACTTTTTTCTGCTTTCGTGAATAATCCGCTATTAATACGGATTCTTCAGCCATTTTTTTATCATCGCTCATATCTTCATCGGCAAGTTCCGCAATCTTAGCTTCTATGTCTTCTAAAACAAAATCAAGATCAAATCTTTCTTTCATCAGGCTGAGCCCTTTAGAGCTAAAGGTTACTTCTCTACTTTTCTCATCAAAAACATAGAACAAATTCTCCAGAAGATCGGCCCGTTCTTTCTCCATGATCTTCCCGTCCATAAGCGACTGCGTCTTATCAAATAGTTCTTTTATCGCTCTATCCTTCAAAACCATATCTAGGAATTCTCTATTTTTAGGATCACCTTTGTGTACGAGATATAAACACTGCCCTGCTTCCTCATCGTTATTCGCGGCAATATATTCTTTTATTTTTGCAAGATACTCTCTCACGTGGTTATCCTGCGCCTTTACTATTTCCTGAACGATCGGTCTCATCTCTTCATAAGCCTTATTGGGCTCATCTACCGGTCCGGAAATTATAAGAGGTGTCCTCGCCTCATCTATAAGGATACTGTCAACTTCGTCGACTATAGCGAAGGACGGATGCTCCTGCACTATATTTTCCGCATCCACTACCATGTTATCCCTCAAATAATCGAATCCAAATTCATTATTAGTTCCGTAGACTACGTCACATGCATAAACTTTCTGGCGTTCCCCGGGATCCATATCGTTTTGAATAACCCCAACAGATAATCCCATAAATTTGTAGATCGGACCCATCCATTCGGAGTCCCTTTTTGCTAAATAATCGTTAACAGTAACTACATGTACACTTTCTCCGCCCAACGCGTTTAGACACGTCGCTAATGTCGCGACCAAGGTCTTTCCTTCACCTGTTGTCATTTCGGCTATTTTCCCTTGATGCAGGACTATTCCTCCCATCAGCTGCACATCAAAATGTCTGAGCCCAATGGTTCTTTTAGACGCTTCGCGCACAAGCGCAAATACTCTGACTAATTTTTCATCTAAAATGGAATTTTTAAGTTCTTTTAAACGTTTCTTATGTTTATCTTTTTCGGTGTCTGACGCGGAAACGGATACCGTCGCCCTTGCTTGTTCAATTTCGGGCTCTAGCTGCTTTTTCGCATCACGTATTGCCCTGCTAATATTTCCCGCTTCTTCCTTGATCTCGTCATCGGATAGCAAAGCTATTTCTTTTTCCATATCGTTTATTTCTTCAACAACAGGCTGCATCTTTGTTATTACGCGTTCGTTTTGTGTCCCAAATATATTCCTAATGAATCCAAACATTTTTCCTCTTTTTGTTAATAAAAGTGTATTCTCTAATTCCACTACGAACTAATTCTCTCTCGCTGTCATTTTAAGAAAAGATTCAATAAAGTTATCTAATGCTCCGTCAAGAACCTTGTCCGCATTAGAAGTCTGTTCACCGGTTCTATGATCCTTTACCATCTTGTAAGGATGCAATACATATGACCTTATCTGGCTTCCCCATTCTATTTTTTTCTTATCGCTATTTCCTTTCGTTGCGGCTTCTTCCTGCTCCGTCTTTTCTTTCTCGTATAACCTAGCCCTTAAAACTTTCATTGCTGTAGACTTATTCTTATGCTGCGACCTTTCATTCTGACATTGGGTCACTATTCCCGTGGGAATATGTGTTATGCGTACAGCAGAATCTGTAACATTAACATGTTGTCCTCCCGCGCCTGAAGAACGATATGTATCTATTCGAAGATCTGCTTCGTTTATATCGATATTTATTTCTTTATCTATCTCTGGGATAACATCTACAGACGCAAATGACGTATGTCTGCGTTTATTTGAATCAAATGGAGATATCCTCACAAGGCGATGCACTCCTCGTTCAGCTTTTAAATACCCATAAGCCAGATAACCCCTGATTATTAAAGTAGCGCTCTTAATGCCGGCTTCATCACCGGGAAGCTGATCTATCATATTGATCTTTGAGTCATGCTCTTCCGCCCAACGCGTATACATCCGGAGCAGCATCGATGCCCAATCACAAGATTCTGTTCCCCCCGCGCCTGAATTTATGCTTACAATAGCGTTACTTCTGTCTGTTTTGTTCCCAAGTAAGCATTTAAACTCGAGTTTTTCGACATCCTCGCTGATCTCAATGGCTTCTTCTCTTAAACTTTCAAGTGAATCAGTATCGTCATCCTCAACTATCTCCGAAAGTTCTTTAATAGCATCAAATCTACCCTTAACATCGTTATAAGGTCCGACTATGGCCCTTAATCCTTTAAGTTCTTTAGACAAGCTATCTGCTCTATTTTGATCCTTCCATACATCCGGTTTAGATAACTCCCCTTCAACCTCTTTTATCCTAATAGCAGTTTTCTCAAGGTCAAAGATACCCCCTGAGTTCATCAAACTTTTCTTCTATCCCGCCGATCATCTGTTTAAGTTCGTCTATCATTAAACCCTCCTCTTTAGCCGCATTATAACAGCTTACATCTGTATCGTAAAGTTTTACATATACCCCTTAAGGGGCAATTATTTAACTGAAGCTGCTCCGTCACCCAATTCGTCCATTATTTGTTCCCAGATAGAAAGATGCAAGGGAGTCTCTTCCGCTAGATGATTATCGTTATTGTCTTCTCTCGAAGTATTTTTTTACGGCTATCGCGGATCCCTTGCCTATCCCGGAAGATCCAAGTTCTTCTGCTGACATTTTTATAATGCTGTCAATACTTCCGAACTTTTCCATTAGCATTCTTTCGCGTGACTTGCCGATGCCTTTTATATTTATTAGTTCCGTAACGAACTTTTCATTTTTTCTAAGCTTTCTGTGATACGTAATCGCAAATCGATGAGCTTCGTCTCTTATCCTCTGTATCAAAGATAAAAGCCTCGAACCGGGAGACAATCTTAATGGCCCCTCCCAGCTGGGACCATATAGGTGATTGTGTTCTTTAGCTATACTTATAACTACTAGATCCTCAAGCCCCATCTTTTTTAATTCGGAATTAGCAACTGATAGGTGCCCTCTACCTCCGTCTATCATTATAACGTCAGGCATTTTCCTGTTTTCTTTTATCATGCGCGTATATCTTCGGTTTACAACTTCACAAATCATAGAATAGTCGTCCCTGGGACAACTCTCCTTTATCCTGAATCTCCTATATTCAGACCGAGACGCACGTCCGGCAACAAATGTCACCATAGCACCTACAGACTGATATCCGCTGATATTAGATATATCAAAACATTCTATTCTAAGCGGCATATCCCGGAGATTTAAGACATTCTTAAGTTCATCAAGTTCACCAAAGACAGGGCGCTGCGACCGATCAGAAAGCTGTTGTACGGCAGTAAGCGCCTCGATACGTCTTTTTATATTTATAGCTTTTTCATATTTCTTCTTATCAGAGGCCTTCTTCATACCGAGCCTCATGTTTTCCACAAGATCGTCCTTTTTCCCTTCCAGAAACTTCTTCAATTGCTTAACCGTATTAGAATACTCATTAAGAGATATCTTTCCCTCACAAGGTCCGTAGCACTGATCTATATGATACTCCAGGCATACTTTCTTTTTAAAGACCCTGCATGACCGAAGCGGGAACACAATCTTCATGAAGGATACGGCTTCCTTGAGAAGCTTAACGTTAACATACGGTCCATAATAAATCGCACCGTCTTTTTGTCTCCGGCGCGTTACGATAAGCCTCGGATACTTTTCGTTGAGACTAAGTTTAAGAAAAGGATACGATTTATCATCTTTAAGTTCTATATTGAATTTCGGGCAGTGATCCTTTATCAATCCCGCCTCGTATATAAGAGCCTCTGCCTCGGAAGACGCTGTTATATAATCAACGTCTTTTACTTCCTTTCTCAAAAGTTCAAGACGGTTATCCGCCGCTTTTCCATGTCTAAAATATGACGCAACCCTCTTTTTCAGACTTATAGCTTTCCCGATGTATATTATTTTTCTCTTTGAGTCCAGAAATTTGTAAACGCCCGGTGAATCCGGCAAATTTCTTATCTTAGAGATTAATCTATCACTTTTTTTCATTCTTCGTTAACATCCTCCAAGCCCGCCTAACTCCACGGACATTGAGAGCATAAGCGCATATTAAGTATATCAGCGCACTTAACAGAATAATTATAAGAAGACCCATAATGATCTTTAATGTCCCGGTCCCCGCTATTGACATGATCTGCCCCGTCACATGGACCGTAAAAAGAGCCATTACTGATGTCGCTGAAATTATCTTCACCAAAGAAATTATCAGACTCTTTGTATCGATGTCGCCTATCCTTTTGATCAAAAGGATATAAAGTATAACCAGATTCAGGACCGCAGCTATTGAAGTCGCAAGAGCCAAACCACCAATTTTCAAAGGCCACATTAACGTAACATTCAGAATAACATTAGCTATCAGCGCAACCGCTGCCGTTTTAACAGGAGTTTTAGTATCCCCCATAGAATAATAAGCGCTAACTAATACTTTTATGCCCGCATAAGCGGCCAATCCAAATGCATAAAAAAACAAAGCTGACGAAGTTATATCCGCGGAATATGTATCGAAAGCCCCTCTTTGGAACAATGTCTTGATTATCGGACGCGCAAGAACAATAAGACCGGCAGCTGCGGGTATCATTACCGTAAAAACCGACCTCATCGAAAATGCAATAGTATCTTTGAAAGCAGCCATATCCTTTGAAGCGACTTCTTTACTCATTTTCGGAAGTGCCGCCGTAACCAGAGATATTCCGAAAACCGCTAACGGAAGTTGTACCAACCGGCTGGAATATTGAAGTGCCGAAACCCCTCCTGAACCGACTATCCAGGCCATAGAGGCAAGAATAGTATCCACCAGAACACTTAACTGATATACTCCGGCACCTATGGCTCTCGGAAGCAGTAGCTTTCCTATCCTTTTAGCTATAGGATGTGCCAGACGAAATCCCTTACCGAATGTAAACCCTTTTTTCTTAAGGGGCCCTATTTGCAAAAGTACCTGCAAAACCCCTCCCGCGAGTACCCCCACAATAATGCCCTTAACTCCGATAATGGGACATAAAAAAAGCAATGCCATTATCATTGTCGCGTTGAGGACTACAGGCGCAAGTGCCGGGGACAGAAAATAATGAAACGAGTTAAGCACCCCTTTACTGTACGCAACTATCCCTATAAGGAGTACGTAGGGAAACACCATACGTGTTAAAAGGACGGTTATCGCGAACTTTTCAGGAGACTCCAAAAACCCGGGAGCTATCATTCTTACTAACAAAGGAGCAAATATAACACCTATCGCCGATAATGCCACCAATACCGTAAGCATAAGATTTAACATTACCTGCGCCACTTCCCAGTACTCCTCCGGCGTACGTGTATGTCTGTACTCCGTGAGAATGGGAACGATCGCGGCATCCGTAGCGCCCTCTCCTACCATATCACGTAATGTATTAGGCAACCTGAACGCCATCCAGAACGCATCAGCATAAATACCCGTTCCAAACCTGCTTGCAATGAGTATATCCCTAAGAAATCCCAGTATACGACTTGCCACGGTAGACGCACCAATGACCCCGGTAGATTTTATGAGTGTTTTATTAGTCATAGTGATTACAATAATAACATAGTTAAATAGCAACGTCACCAAATAAGTTCGGATAAATTGGGGAAGTACCCCTATTAATCTTGCTATTTGTTGGCTTATAAATCGGAGCACTTCCCCAATTTATTAAAAATATTGACAAAGAAGGCCTGCTATGTTAAATTATGCGTCTAACTTTAATAAGGTCAAATAGTTAACTATGAGGAGTTTGATATGCCAAATAAAAAAGCTGCAATGAAAAGCTTAAGACAAGATAAAATCAAGCATGAGAGGAACAAGGCTCAATTATCAGAATTACGCACTTTGTCAAAAAAGGCACGTGTTCTGATAGGTGAAAAGAACCAAAAAGAAGCCGATACCGCTCTCAAACTGCTGGAGTCAAAACTGTCAAAAGCTGCCAAAAAAGATATCATCAAGAAAAACAATGCTGCACGACGCATTTCAAGGCTTAGAAGTCAGTGGTCTAAAATAGGCGCTAAAGCTTAAGTTCTAGTACGGAGTTATCCATATATATAAAAAGAGGGACGTCAGTGAGACGTCCCTCTTTTTATTATTGATATTTCCGCATATTATATACCCTCTTACCGCTTTTCCATTCGTTTAAACTTTTTGTTTATCATTTCAGCATCATCTTTTACAGAATATCCCGAGAACATGGAACGAGCTTCTCTAATAGTGCTAGTCTTTGATAAGACTTCATTAACGTTAACGCCTTTTATATTGCTATCATACTGTTTGGACACTTTGATCTTATGAGAATATCTCCTCGTCTCAAAAACATCAAGTTTAGCCTTATCTTGAGCAAGAGTATAATTGCTTAACCCCAGCACAATTACTAATATGAGTGCTGCACATACTACCACTCGTTTATTCATATTTCCTTCTTAATTAAGCATAAATAAGCCCAAAACTCCACTTAATAGCTGCATATGAGCTATATTATTATGTTAACATAATAAAAAGTTATTGTCAACACAAAAAAGCCGGCTCGTACTCTTTTAGCTTTCCATCAAGCTTCTTGGGAAAATCAAGATATTTCGCCATCTCATCCCAGAAACTTTGTTTATGGTTTTTTATGCGGGTATGAACAAACTCATGCAATATGACATAATCTATTATCTGGTCGGGAAGATGCCGAAGTTTGGCATTTAAGCTTATATTATTCTTTGCAGAACAGCTCCCCCACCGAGTCCTTTGATCTCTCACGGATATCTTACCAAAAGAAAACCCGTTCTGTTCGGCTATTTTTTTAGCTCGATCTTTTAATCTCAAGATCGCTTCTTTGTGGCTACTTACTTTATTATTTTTTGGCAGGAGACCGTTCTTGATCTTACGTTCTTCCATTTTTAGGATATATTTTTTCACCCATAAAGGGTTAGAAGATATGATCTTTTTGGCTTCTTTGTAAGAGACCCAATAAGGGATGGCAACTGTGAGCATGCCATCATCCTTAAGAGACATTATTAGCCGGCGCGCTTTTTTGCTTTTTTTTAGCAGCAAAAGACCTGCCCCGTCAATATATAGTTCATTAACTTTTATTCTGCCGTTCAAGACATTTCGTCCTCTATCATTGCAATCAATCTATCTGTCTCTTTTGAGATCTTGTCTGAAAAAGTTTTTGATATATTTATTTCGTTTCTTATAGATTTCAGAACACTTAAAAACCGTTTTACACGCACAGACCTCTTTTTCTTATAAACTTCCTCCGGATCTAACTCTTCGTTTCTTTTTATTATACGCGTCATATCTTTCTGCACATCTTTAGCATCTTTTCCTTCTTCTAGAACATACTTCCTTATATGCGCATAATCTTCTTCGGCAATATCTTTGTTATTGCTAGCCCTCCTTAAGACATCTACAGCTTCATAAGATGGCACTTGTGCCGCATGACTTTCTCCGGAATCATCGTTCTTGATATATTGAGGTTCTGTCTTCTCTAAAAAAGAATATGACCTAAGCAATTTAAGAGATGTTTGTCCGCGTATTCCTATCTCTTTTGAAGTATATGTGTCAAACTCGCTATATCCCCATCCTTTATAGGATTTATCTTTCCATACTTCATAAAGCATCTGCCCCAGCTTGATCCATGACGTCTTAAATTCTTTTGCACTTTTAAGCACCTGATATCTTAAGCTATCTTCAGACACTTCTTCCATTTTCCGTTCAATCTTTTCGATCGACTTTGTTTTTTTATCCGGCATTATAGATATCCCTTCTTTTAGTTTCTCACTTTATAACTTAAAAATAAACCGCTACCCATACGGTTCTTTTTTCAGGATCAGTCCATTCAACGCGGTGCTTCCGTCCGGCCTTTATAAAAAGATGGTCTCCTTCCTTAAGTTCACACGCCTCTTTTTTCCCTTCAAAAAATATCACAGCTGCACCTTCGAGCAAAACGGCCCATTCATTTTTATCTTCTGACAACCATTCCCCTTCAGGAGTCTTCTGTCCCAAGGAAATAATACGTTCAATTTTTATCCCGTCGTGCTCGAGAATAGTTTCAAAAATCTCTTCTCTAAACCCTCCGGGTATATCAGAAAATAGATTATCCATTTGCGTATTATATCACAGAAACATTAAACTTGGGGACGGCTATTATAGAGGTAATTGTTTGATCGCCGCTTCTCGTAAGATAGGTGTGGTTGCTGCAGTGTGAACCGCCTGACCTGCAGTCTTAACGGCTTGCCCGGCCAGTTTCCCGCCGGTCACGACAACATTCCCTGCGGTTTTTACAACCGTACTGCCGAATTCGACTACCGCACCACCGACTTTTATGGTCTGTTCGACAGGCTTAGAAAAAGCACATCCGCTAAAAATTAACAGTATTAAGACTAAACATATTGAGTATCGCATGGATAGAGTATAGCATGAATCAGAGATTAGAGGTCAGTCTGTAGTTGGTAGAAGTCATAAAGTAAATGAGTAGAGAAAATAGAGCCCGGAGAGAATAGGGTATAGGATTTTACTGCCCGATGCTTAATTAGTTCGGAGTGGTAGTAGCTGGGGTTTAAACCCCAGCTACTACTTTATTAATTGGGTGATGGCCCTAGTTTTTCATGATGCTTAATGCGGCTTTTATTCCGTCGGCGGCGCTTGATATGATACCGCCGGACCAGCCGCTTCCGTCTCCTGCAACATATAGATTTTTAAATCCGGTACATGGACCATCTTTTTCTCTCAAGACCTGTATTGGAGCTGAACTTTTGCTTTCAAGCCCCATAATAGTTCCTTCACTAAAGCCCTTTATCTTCTTACTAAACTCCTTAAGTCCTACGGCTATTGAATCGCTTATTTTAGAAGGTAATAAATTCCACAGATCGGCAGGCTCTAAACCTAAAGGATAACTTGTTTCGGGTATCTTTTTATCTTCTTTTTGATCAATAAAATTTTGGATCGTGCAGAATGGAGCTCTGAAACTATCTGAATAGTTATAGAATTTTCTTTCAAGAGCTTCTACCCAATCAAGGGCTTCCAGAGGAGAGACTTCCGTATTATTCAAACTATCCCAATTTATTCCCGCAACACAAGCTGCGTTTGAAAACTTACCATTCCTGCTATAATAACTCATTCCATTCACTATATTCGTGTCGCCATATGCCGCAGAAGGAACAACACTTCCACCAGGACACATGCAAAACGTATATACCGGAAATCCGCCGCCGCCGGTTGAAGAAAGTCTATACTCCGCCGCCTTGACTCCTTTTAATCGCCTCTTACCCCATTGAGCCTTGTTTATAACCTCTTGAGGATGCTCTATCCTGCATCCTATGGCACAACTCTTTGACCGAAACTGTACGCCGCGCCCAATTAACATCCTATACGTCTCAAAAGCAGAATTCCCCGGCGCAACAACGATCTTATCCGCTTCTATCGTTCCGTTAGTCGTTACAGCCTCATAGACCTTACCGTCCTTACTCTTCATATCTTCCAGTAATGTCTCAAAAAGCACCTTCCCGCCAATATCTAAAAATTGTTTCCTGAGAACTTCTATAATTTTCCTTAAATTGTCACTCCCTAGATGCGGATGTGCCATATATCTTATAACTTCCGGAGCACCGGCACTAATATAACTAGATATTATGAACTCTCTTTCCAATGATATATGTTTAGATCTGGAAGTAAGCTTCCCATCAGAAAAAGTACCTGCGCCGCCCTCTCCAAAAGCATAATTGCTAAGAGGATCAAATTCTTCCGTTGTCTCAAATTTTCTAATGCCTTCAGCTCTTTTAGAAACCTCTGTTCCTCTTTCGATCAAAGTTGTATTAAACCCCGCCTTTTGAAGAACAAGAGCACAAAAAAATCCAGCCGGTCCGCTTCCTACAACAATAACCTTTTTTTCCTTTTTGCTGTATGGAATATCCAGCGTAGGAGCTGCAATAGACGCCCCGCCCTTGATGCGGTCGGATGAAACAGCAACCAATATCTGCCAATGGACTTTATTCTTTTTCCTAGCATCCAGACTTTTCTTCTTGATCTGCCAAGAAAACTCTTTCGTATTTATCTCTTTTTCAATTTTTTTCCTGAGCTCATCTTCAGAATAATCCGTAGCTAATTTTAGTGTAATTTCTTTATACCCCACGTAAAACCATCCTTATTTTAATATCAATATTGTAAAACATCTGTTTGGCTCCCATTATACAGCCGTAAGGGTATGATACAAAGAAGTATTTGAGAGAAATAGAGGTCAGGTAAGATTGGACTATTGACTATAGACAGAGATTGACCGATATGCAAATGGAACAGGAATTAGACTATAGACAAAAGACAACAGTCAATTGTCCATAGTCAACGGTCTGTTAACACCGTTTACTTTTCCCCTGTTATGCGGCGGCGGCAAAGATCTTTCGAATATTTTCAAGATCGACCATTGTGCCTGTAAGTTCAATAATACGCGGCAATACTGTTATTGCCCAACTTATTCCATCCTTAAATCTCTTTTCGATTTCTTTATTCGGTTCTTGACCGGTAAAGGCTTTAAATGCCAAGCTAAAAAGACGGTAATCATCCCCAAGTACGCCTACTCCCATCATCGCCATTGCATTAAGATTAATGAATGGTGCAGTATCCGGCCTTATATCCGCTGTATCTCCGACATGTATCAAACAATAGTCTTTACCAATCCTCCCTGCTAGCCTTATATCCGATGGCTCTCTGGCCGTTTTGCTATTATTCAAGATTATCACTTTATATCCCAGGCCAATATAATAATTCGCCTTTTCTCTTATTTCTTGAGCGGTCTCCGCCTCGATTATGCCTGCTTCTTTGGAGAACATTTTTGCGAGTTTCTGTTTCATTACTTTATACTGCTGTTCTAAAACATTGATTGAAATAGATTCTTCAGATACGGTATGAGGCGCAGTTAAATTCTTATCTATAATAACCACCATTTTACCCGTATCTATCGAGTTCTGCATAGGCAGCGCTGAATGGATATCCATTTCTTTTGATACTTTATCCACTTCCACTGCATTTGCCTTATTTATTATGCTAGCAGCCGTCTCGCCGTCCGGTTCGGCAACCTCATACATTTGACCAAGAGGATTGCAATTCGCGGAGCTTTTTGAAGGGAAATCTTCCTTAGCGTATTTCATGAGAGCCGCTCTGATAAAATGCGAAATATATTTTACTTTTACCAGATCCGTTTCATCCTCCACAACCTGTTTTAGCATGTCATACTTGGCTTTAAGATAAGGATCTTCCGAAACCAATTTTCTAAAGTCCTTATCCTTTTCAGAAAACCCGTATCCGCTTCCTACAACAATAAAGACTACACCGTGTTGTTTTTTTATTTGAGAAGCTTCTTCAACTATATCGCTGATCTTTTGCTCTCGTCCGGGAACGAGTGCCAAAATTTTTGGACTTATTTTTTCCCAGCTCGCTTTATCAACATTGTCCCAATCTTTGTAATCATCGGGATATTTATCCGAAAGCGCTAAAGTCAGAAGACCTCTATCATCCGGAACCTCAAAGATAGAACCCCTTCTATTAGTGTTGGCCGATATACTTGAACTGATCATGTCTTCGCGCAGCAATTTAACCGCAATCTCGAAATCTAGAACAGTCTCGCTAGGAGTTTTTTCAAAACTTTTGAGCCTATGCCCTTTTACCTTACCGTCCTTTTCAATTAATACTCCCCTACCGATCAATTCTGCATCAGTCAATATTCTAAATCCACGAACGGCTAATTCATTGTCAATATAAGCATCCACACCTTCTTCTCCTAATGTGGTTAGGTCTTTAGGATATTTAAACCCCTCCCTGTCATTAAGAACCGCCTCCACCGACCTCACTAACGGATCACTATCATACGGATGTAAACCCTTATCAGGATAAGTGGCCATCCATCCGGATTGACCCTTCTCTATTAACTCAACGGCTTTCTTTGTAAGTTTTTTTGCCATTATCAGATCATATTTCCCGGGTCTCAATCCCCTTCCTGTATATCCAAAGATAGCATGTTTTATTTCATCAGGCTTCAACCCTATATCATATTTTTTTGCTTCACCATCTTCCCATCTTGTCGTAAGGATAGCGAAAATAAAATCTGTTGCGCCTTCAAGTTTTGGATGTCCATGCATATCACTTTCGATCTTACCCTGTTCAACTTTCTGCCATACATCCTCGATCAAAGGATTCTTCCTCCTTAGTTCATCTAGTAGCGGATCTTTAGGATCCACCTTGTATCCTTCTGATACAGATAGATTAATAACACCATATTTCTCATAAATTTCCTGTGATCGCTGAAGTATCCCACGTATAGAAACATTTTTTTCAGGAACTATTATTATCGTTGTACTCTTTATGAACTCCGCTTTCTTTTTGCCTGCCTCAACATCTCCCTCTCCAAGCGTTTCTAGAGCCTTTTGAGGCACTCTTCCTGCTCTATCACCCGAGGCCAGAGCAAGCCAACCAGCGCTTCTTCCCATTATTTCAGCAATAAACACTTTGGCCTTTCCCTTTCCGGTAACTGCTCCTATCAAAAACCGAGCAAGAAAATGTTTAGCACTCTTATAAAACCCCAACATTTGCGTCATTGCGTCATTATCAATGCTTTTGGGTATCGCAACAGCCATTCTATTGAAATCATTAACTTTCATCGCTATCTTGCAATGATCATCGCCGCCGGTAACTATAAGTCCTCCATACTCTTCTATATGCTCCATAAACAATATAAATTTTCTAAAAGCTTTCTCAATAGCATCTTTTGGATCTTTTTCTTTTTTAAGTTTCTCATCATCGATCTCTTCGTACTTATCCATCAGAATATCATACATTCCCTCTAATGCACTCTCTTCATCTTTATCCAGGTCATTCCAATTCTTAATATTTTTGATCTTATCAAGATAAGTTTTAGATATAGCGGGATTTTCTTGTTTTCTGATAATATTCGCGTACCAATCTATTACCTTAAAAGGCGCCTCCCTGGATGAAAAAAGTTCTGTTGAAGGCCTTTTTCTTATCCTCTCTGCCTGTACGGTATCAAGATGTATCCTGTATTCTTGATCAAAATCGTCGGATGTAAGCCCGGAAAAACCTTCCCTTACACCCATAGGTATAAATCCTTTCTTCGTAAGCTCTTGTGTGGCTGTAGCGACAACTGCATTGAGCCCCGCGCAATCTCCGCCACTTTGAGCTATAAGAACCGTTCTCTTTTTTAACGCGGCTACAACATCATCTATCGGAGCTAATTTATACACTTCTTTCTCAGGCAATGTACGATCACTGATATGCAGCCCCTCGTGTTTCACCCACTGGATGATCAGGTCTTCCCAATTTTCATTATATTCGGACTTTGTCAAAATATCATAATAAGACGCTTCTATATATATTGATCTCCTTGTTATCCCGGGATGTGATATTACTTCAAGTGCATATTTATTTACGATCTCTTCTCTCTTAGGTTCATCATATCCTTTTTCTTTAAGTTCCTTCCGAAATGCTTCCTTGAATTCATTGATTAGATCGCTAATAGGGAATATTTTGATATCGAGTTCCTCGGCGGAAAGACGTGAATGCTGCTCCTCACTTATCAAATCTCTAACAAGTCGAGGTTTAGTTTCGGGAGCAAGTTTAGCTATTACTTGATCAAAAAGATTTCTAACACTTATACCTTCTACTTCTCTTGGCAGATCCTTCCCGGTAAATCCCGCTAAATATCCGGGTTCGATTTCTCTTAACATGGCACTGATCAAACTTCCCCTGGTATCCGAGGGTATTTTTTCGATAGCTATTAAGGCATTGATCTGTCCTGCGATCTCATTGATCAAGTCATATTTAGATATTTTTTCAGTGGCGACTTCAGTTTTTTTGATATATTTATCGACAAGCAGTTTTGCCACTTTTTTAGTCCATTCATCCTGCAATTCTTGAACTCTATCGGACACTGTTCTTCCTTCAGCAGGTTGGATCTTTTTTAATTCCTCCATAAGTGTTTTATCATTAAGCAATTCCGAAACCAAAGGCGTTGCCAGAGTATCATGTTTCACACTGATAACTTCAGCTAAACAGATATTACTCATAACAAATAACGGGATCAGCATAAAAATGATTATTTTTCGTAAAAGCATAGATTTCCCCTTTCAATTGAAAAGTTCCTACTTTTTAAATTTTAACATATAATATTGTAACTCATAATAAAGACCTTGTAAAGCGCCCATTCTAACTTTCTAAATTACTAATAAGTGAAGGAACACTTCTATTTATATGAAAAATAAAAAGCCCCAAGTTATTAAAAAATAATAACTTGGGGCTTACTTTACTAACTGGTAGAGATTAAATCGTTGTTCGGCTCTTTACACCGTACCTCTACGCTCTTCGAGGCTACTGCGTATTTCCGCAGATCTTTGTTTTGTCAACCGTACTCGCAAAACAAAAATAATAGCGAGGATCAGACCCGCGACCGGCAAAGAAGCTAAACTAGCGCGAATCCAGAATATAGTTTCGGGTGCCTGCACCTTAAGTTTCCAGGTAAAACCCGCCCATGTTAAAATAAGACCGGAAAAGTAATACCCTAATGAATTCCCCAGTTTAAGAATATAGGAAGCACAGGCAGTAAAAGAACCTTCTCTTCTTTTACCTGTATTAAGCTCATCATAGTCAATAATATCGGCTCCGATAGAACTATGAAGCATCCAAAGAGAAGCCGCAGCCATTCCCATTAAGCTTGATGCAATCGTCTGTAGCCACTGGATGTGCGGCGTATATAAGAACCAGGAACCACCATAACCACAAATGCCTATCATGCAGGCTACCACTACCGCCCTGCGTTTTCCAATGCGATGTGCCAGAGTCGCATGCAGAGGAACCCCAATAAGACCGCCTATCATAAAAGCCATACCCATCCAAAACTGCCAATTATCTCCGAGAATTTTATTGCCGCTGGAGACATAAAAAACGGTGGCATAGTAACCAAGCGAACCCACCATACTCGTTCCCAAAGTAAAAGCGGCACCCACAACCATCATCTTACGGAATGGCTGGCACCTAAGAGTCTCGCCTAACCCGCTTAAAATAGAAATCTTCTTATGAACATTCACCACCACTTTCTCATAGTAACGTTCCTTAACCTTAAAGAAAATGATTATGGCAAAAATAGCCATTACCACGCCTAATATCGATGTGTATATCTGCATTCCCAGAAGAGTATTTTTTTGATCTGTCCCCGGGATAAGGAACCAGGCCAGATTAGTAAACCTTAAAGCATAAAAATTGCCCAATTCCGAGATCTTTTGAGCCATACTTCGATAGGACATAACTGAAGTGCGCTCTTCATAGCAAGGTGACATTTCCGCGCCCAAACTGTTATAGGGCACGGTAAAAGCGCTAATTATAGGAATGTATATCATATTGGAGAGTAACATGTACCAAAATACAACCGACACACCCAGAAATTTAAGCCCGGACCAGGAAGGTGATACCAAAAACAAAATCGGCAGACAGAGTCCGCTTAAAATACCGGCGATCAAAATAAAAGGACGTCTCCGGCCATGCTTGGAACGCAAATTATCAGACAGCCACCCCATCAGAGGATCGACAACAGCATCAAAAACTCGGATCAATGTAAGCGCCAAACCTACTAGCCAAGGCTCAATACCCAAATACATATTAAAAACCGCAAAAGCAACAGCCGGGTACAGCCACAGACCCCACATATCAAGTGCTGTTCCAAGACCATAGAACATCTTGGTAGGAATCGGGAGACGATCACGCAGATGTTTCTTCCCGCTAACAACATTATCTTCTTGCTTGGCTTCTTGCATCGTTTTTCCTCTTCTTTCCTTTTTGTACGTTGATCTTAACAATGTTACATGCACCAATAAGCCGTTCTAAATCTTAATCAATATCTAACCACTCTGTATCAGCCCTATTCCATTCTAAGATTGCATGTCCTCTCTTCTCAAAAAATTCCCGGATTTTTTCTTGATCATATTTTAATAGATCCTGAAGAATGGGTACTAAAATCGCAAGAACATTATCAGATATTACGCTCCTGCGGCAGATGTGCCCCATATAAGGTGCAGGAGAAACGGTTATTGTATAACCATTGTAGGACATAATATGTAACATTACGTGAATATCGCTAGATCCGTCGCCAACGTATATTATGGCATCCCTGGTAACATTCTCTTTCAGCTTCAGCATATCGATAGTGGATACTTTCGCATGCCCGGCATTAGTCCTTTCAACGTCCTGAACAATACCATTTTTATAGGTAAAGTTTGTTCCGTAAATATTTTCTGCTGGGAAAATACCTTCTACTGCTTTCTCAACACACTCTTTAGGCGCCGCAGATACTATATGCATACTGAAACTGTACTTATCAACTCCTTCAGCCAGGATATTTATTAATTCGGGAACCCCTTTTTTAAGCTCGACCTCTTTTCCTGCTTCATAAAGAAGATCTTTACTTACTTTTCCGACATAATCAGAATCCCGGATTATTAGATGTGCGAGTTCTCCTCCAAGCTGTACGATATTTCTGCGTTTTATTTCTTCGATCTTCTGATCAAATTGTTCAGCAGATATTCCCAGCTTTTCGCTTAATATATACCCTACATCTCCCGTAGACAGTGTTTTGTCAAAATCAGAGACAAAGAGAATTTTTTTCTTCATTTCGAACGTACTCCTTTTCTTATCCAAAGTATATTATATGGTCATAAGAGTATAATACTTTAACATTTTCAGAAATAATTGTCAATAAAGGGTTTCGGGGAACAAGGGTAACCGATGGCGGGAATAAAGTTGAACATCAGGGATGCCAAACACTGCCCCTGATCTCTACCGAAAGTATGTTTCATTTCCTTAACCCCGTCGGCCCATATTTATACCGTAAATTGTGTAATCATATAGATTTCACCCTGAATGGGCAGTGTTTGAGAGCTGAAATTAAGCTGCTCCTGCGATATATCTTATTCCAATCGAATAGTACTGTGTCATTTTGCTGAACGGCATCGAGGGGGCAAACGATAGAGCGTATTTTGAAAGACAGGCGAGACTATCCCGTGCAAATTCTTCTATATAGGCATCAGGGTTTTCAGCTCCGTGTGTTTTTAAAAAGAAGTAAAATAATCTATATGTTGGGCTTGCCCCTTTTAGCATTAAATCTTCAGCGGTAATATCTCTTCCCGCAAGAAGCATACCATATAGGCTAAATCGCATTTTTCATCTCTCTTCTTTCTTTAGCTCTCTATCGTATTTCCCCCCTAAAATTAGAACACTTGTATCAACCTTCATAAATTTTACGCCTTTAGGTGCCTGCTTTCTTAATCTACTTATATCCTCCGCGCTTAATTCAGTTGACACTTGAACAATTGTCCTCCCCGGAGGGTGTTCACTATGTTTTAACATGTTCATAATAGCTTCAATATCTTTCGTGTTGCATTTTTCAAGGTTACATATATCGCCTAGTGCAATATACCGGCTTTCATCTTCAAAAATGCGTCCTGTTATGTCTTTTTCAGCTTCCTTATTTCTGAACAGGCTCTCGTCTACAATTACTCTTGTTTTTCTTTGATGTATATTTATAAAAAGACTGTCTCCTTGACGCAGTTTTTTTACAAGTTCAACATGTGCCTTTTCTGCCCTTGGTAATACTTCCGTTATTTCGCGTTTAGATTCCTGAATTTCGTTTGTACTAGAACCCTTGTCTGCCTGTTTGATAAATTCAGCTGCATAAGTATCTACTGTCATACGGGATTCTTCCGGATATACGTGCTCAAGCTTAAGTAAACAGTCTTTGTATTCAAGTTCTCGTCCATTTTTCTTTGCATAAACCGCCTTCTCTTTGTAAAGTCTCACAAGTTCGGGAATCCATTTTTTATTGTCAAATCTCGAGTTAAACAAATATTCTACAAGTTCTATCTTTTCCTCTAAATCAGAAAAACCATTCAATCCCGACAACCGTACCGTTATAGCTTCTTCCTCAATCTGATCTAGATCTATCGAATAACTTTTGAATAATGGCAAAAGTCCCACCTTTTCCAGATCTCTTTTAACTGTATGAGGCCGTAGCGCCGCTCTATAAACTTTTGTTAAAAACCATGCAACGTAATGCGGGTCCCGGCGCGTATCTTTAACATATTTATGAAGTCTAACTTCTGAAAAGAGCGCTCCTGAATCTGAGGGCACAAAAAGTGTATCTTCCAATGCCCTAAACATCTCATCTTCAATATCCTTCGTTGGTAAACCCTTAGACCTTCTTTGATAGGACTTTAGCACCAATGTTACAAACTGCTTACTCAAAAATTCTTTGGCTTTTTTGCGCGCTGAAATATTCCCTTCTAGCACGCTTGTTAACTTATCTATCTCTTCCGTTATTTCTATCGGCAGTTTTTCTTCCTCGAGTAAAACTGCCAAAGTATCGGCTTTGGTTTCAATAAGTTTCTCCAAAATTTTTATCTCTAGATGTAAGTACTGATTCCGCTTGATAATGCCCTGCCAATAAGATGATTCTGAAAACATGCCTGAAGAATCTCTCATAAATCTAGACACAAAAACCGAGACTCATCCTGAGTACAGTGCCTTATTCTCAGTTCTGGCAACCAATTTAAGCCCATTTCGACACATCATCAGCGGTTCACTCGCGTTCGTCTCCTCGATACTTACCTGACGTATTAATTACGCCTTTTACCTTAACGCTCACTACAAAGGCTCTTTACCAATGCAGCTTAAGGCGGTTTGAAATCATCACCTGTATGACGACTTCGAGGGGCCTTCCCTCATCTTCTCTGCAGCTTCGTGACACACGCACCATTTGGGCACCAATATGATTGTCATTAAAAAGATGAATACGTTCCATACATGTCCTCATTATCCTCATATGTTAATGTAATTTCCAGACCATAGCTATTAGCTATTTTCTTTAATGTTTTAAATGAAAAATTTATACTTCCTCTTTCTATTAGTGAAATAGTTTGCTGTGATATTCCTATTTCCCTGGAAGCTTTTCCCTGAGTCCATCCTTTTTTCTTTCTTGCCTCTTTTAGAATATTGCTAATTTCTATTATTTTACCATCTCTTGTTTTTTTAGCAGGCTTCCGAACCCTTATCTTTTCCTTATTTATATTTTTAACAGCCACACGATAAACTTCATCCCAAAAATTTATTCTGGTATCACTCCATTTATTTTGTCTCATCTTTTTTTTTATAGAAATCCAATTTTTACAAAATTGAATAATATTTATATATTCCTTAAAAACCATTTTAGGATCATTGGCTCTCGACAAAAGTAATGCAGAATATTCAATAAATCTACTGTCAGAACTATCCTGCAATATTTTCTTTATCTTAGTTATAGGCACATTTTTATCCCAAAAGATATTTTCCATCACTATATCTCACCGACTATTTCTTCTAAAATAATCTTATCAATTTCTTTTTTAAAGTGTTTATCCATTTCTCTATAATCAGGATTATGTGGCGTAATTATGTCCAAGAGGCCTACCTTGATCATCATCCTATCATACCTACGATACCACACAATAATACTTTCCTTTTCTGTTTGTTTGCAATTTTTACTCACAAAATCAGATAAAGGTAAATAAGTTGTAGATAAATAATACAAATCAAAGAAGTCTTTAGCTTCCTGTCTCCCTCCATAAAACACATCCCTACCCACATCATCTTTTCTAACAAACCCACCACATGTCGTATATACCTTTCTAAGATATATATCACTTAATGACAATATCGAAACACCTTCCACTCTTTTAGTTGATTCAAGTAAAGCATAAACATCTTCTATAAAATCTAGTCGTAATGATATCTTTGTTCCCTTTACGGGAATTGAATAAACCAACATCTTTGCAAATTTTTCATCAGATTGAGATTCCACTAAGGATATTTCTACCTCCAATTTGTCTTCAAGATATTTTATTATCCTCTTGATCTCTCTTTCATTAAAATCGTCTGTAAAAAAATCTAAATCAAAAGATCCTCTGTGCTGAAAATATATTAAGGACAACGCAGTACCCCCAGCTAGATAGCAACTATCTATTTGGCCATTCAACAATCTTAGCACTTCTCCCTGTAATTCTAACATCTCATTCATCTTGTACAAATTATACATTATATAATTTAAATTTGCAAGCTTTTTACGTCTATTTTTAGTATTTTTTATTAAAAAAGCAACTTTAAGATGTATTTTGTTAATAAATAGTTAGATTTGCGGCTTATATATATGGTTGATAACGCTACCCTTTTTGGGCACCTTCAGCTATAGTATTTGACATTGTTCACGAATACTGTACTTTGAATCTTTCTTCTCCAGCATCTTTATCTTCTCTTCCTTCATCAGAGACCTAGTTTTTTTTTTAAGCCATTCGTTTTCCATCTCGATCTTTCCGATTTTTTGATACAATTCATCTACCATCTTCTCGTGCGTCTCGTTTTTCTTTCTTTTTTC
>Ga0208904_1000039_pt1 | contig 131932 bp, 144 predicted proteins | sample AntAceMetag02UKB_FD_184774 | JGI IMG/M metagenome (GOLD analysis project Ga0208904, IMG submission 184774) | Saline lake microbial communities from Ace Lake, Antarctica - Antarctic Ace Lake Metagenome 02UKB (SPAdes) (version 2) | ecosystem: Environmental > Aquatic > Non-marine Saline and...
TATTCTTAGGATCATACTTTTTCTTATCAGCTGTTGAAAAAATCTTAACATCTTTCCCAATCTCTTTCGCAATTTTCTTAACATCCAACTTCTCAACTTCAAAAGGCATCACATAAACATAAACCTTTTCCGCCTTTACTTTCCCAAGAATCCTTTTAACCTGCCCAACAACATTTGAATGAAAATCAACTTCCTTTTTCTTAACCTTCAATTTCACCCTATCAACAACAGGCCATTTACTCAAAGAAATAAAATCTTTATTCCCAAACTTACTCCAAAGCTCCTCAGTAATATGAGGGCAAAAAACATGCAACATCTGCAAAAACTTTTCCAAAACATCTTTAGAAACTTTTTCTTTTTCAATTTTATCAAACAAAGCACGAATTTCAATCACAGCTTTCCGATATTTAAAATCTTCAACATATTCCGCAACATTTTTCAAAGTTTTATTCAACAAAATATCAATCTCACTAGAAGTCTTTCCAATATCAACTTTATCATAATAATCAAAAATCCTTTTCAAAAATTTAAAACTACTTTGCATACCCTTATCATCCCAATTAAAATCAGTATCAGCACCTGCAACAGAAACCAAAAAAAACCTTAATGTATCTGCACCAAATTTTTCAAGCATTTCCATTGGATCAACAAGAGTTTCTGGCTTTGACTTAGACATTTTTTCTCCATTACTTGCTTTCACAATACCCTGAGTAAAATATTTCAGGGCAGGCTCATCAAAATCCAACAAACCTAAATCTCTCAAAACCTTTGTATAAAATCTTGCATAAATCAAATGCATTGTAATATGTTCAGGCCCACCAATATACTGGTCAACAGGTCCCCAATAATCCACTTTCTTCTTATCGAAAATTTTCTTACTATTTTTAGAATCACAATATCTCCACATATACCACGACGAATTCACAAAAGTATCCATCGTATCTGTTTCTCTTCGCGCATTCCCGCTACATTTAGGACATTTAGTTTTAATCCATTTTTCATTTGTCAAAAGAGGGTTACCCTTACCAAACTTAACATCCTTAGGTAACTTAATAGGCAAATCTTTTTCATCAACAGCAACAACACCACACTTATCACAATACACAATAGGAATAGGAGTCCCCCAATATCTCTGACGACTAACTCCCCAATCTCTTAACTTAAAATTAACAGTTTTCTTTCCCAACTTTTTCTTAGATAAATATTTTGTAATTTCCTCAATTGCTTTTTTATTATCCAAGCCATTAAACTCTCCTGAATTAATTAATTTTCCTGAACCTGTATGTGCTTGTTTCTTAATTTCTCCATCTTTTACCACCTGTTTAATTTCAATTCCATACTTCTTCGCAAATTCAAAATCTCTTTGGTCATGTGCAGGAACAGCCATCACCATTCCAGAACCATAATCAGCTAAAACAAAATTCCCTGCATAAACAGGAACCCTCTCACCATTAATTGGATTAATCGCATACGAACCAGTAAAAACTCCTTCTTTCTCCAAAGCCCCCTGTTCCTTTTCAGAAACACTTTTCAATTTTTTCAAAAAATTCTCAACATCTTTCTCTTGCTCTTTTGTAACAAGCTCCATTAATTTTTCATGTTGTGCAGAAATAACCATAAATGTAACTCCATAAATTGTATCTGGGCGCGTTGTAAAAATTGGCCACTTTTCATTCTTAATGTTTTCTTCAATTAAACCTGAATTCTCACCATACATTACATCTACAGGCAAAAAAAGTTCACCTACTTTATGTTTTCCTTGTGATTTTTTAACATAGCCAAAACTTTCATAAAATTTTATAGCTTTTTCATTAGTTGAAACAACCTCAATAAAAAATTTGTAATCTGAATATTTTTTATGAATAAAATCAACCAAAGAACCTCCAATACCTTTTCCCCGATAATCTGGATGAACATATAATCCATAACTAAGTTTTTTCTTATCCTCAAAAGTTAATCCAATCCACCCCACAACTTTATTATCAATTAATGCCACATAATTATTTTCGGGATTTTCTTTAATATATTTCTTTGTTGATTCAACACGTTCTTTCTTTGGAGGCAAAGTAAAACCCTTTTCTTTTTCCAAAAAATCAATTGTTACACCCATCTTAAGAGAAGTATTATTATCCCTCCATCCACTAACTTGAAGAAAACTAATTTCCTCTGCATCTTTAATTTTTGCCGGAACAATTATAACATTTGAAATTTTCGTAGGTGTCTCAATCTCAAATTCAATCTCTGTCCCATAGCTTTTCCCAATCCAATTTCTCTGTAACGTCTTCGCTCTCTCAGGCCAATCAATTTTGTCCAATCCCTCTAACAACTCATCTGCATAATCAGTTGTCTTAAAAAACCACTGCTTCAAATGCTTAACCACAACCGATGTATCTTCATGCCTCCAACATTTCCCATCAATAACTTGTTCATTCGCCAAAACAGTATCACACTTAGGACACCAATTTACAGCAGACTCTTTTTGATAAGCAATCCCCTTATTCAACATCTGAAGAAAAATCCACTGGTCCCATTTATAAAAATCAGGACTAGAAGTATTAACCCCCCGAGACCAATCATAACTCCACCCCATTGCCTTCTGTTGTTTCATAAAATTTTTCATAGATTTCTTGGTATAGTCTTCTGGATGCGTCCCAGCTTTAATCGCCGCATTTTCCGCAGGCAAACCTAATGCATCATACCCAATAGGATAAAGGACATTAAACCCCATCAATCTTTTAAACCGAGCAAAAATATCTCCAAGTGAAAAAACAAAAGCATGACCCATATGAAGACCTGCTCCCGAAGGATACGGAAACATATCAAGAACATAAAACTTTTTTTTCTTAGAATTATCCTTAACTTCAAAAACCTTGCCTTCTTCCCACTTCTTCTGCCATTTCTTTTCAATTGCTTTAAAATTGTATGTCATATAAATTAAAGAAGTTAGTAACTTTTAAATATTCTCATTCACATCTTCAACCATGCAAAAGTTCCAAGCACACCTAACTTCCGAAATAATCTCAACAAATTCAGCTGAAGCCTTCTCACTTTACAAAAAATCATCTTTCGGGGAACCTGTCTCAGGAAAAATTAACTATTCGCTTTCAGAAGCAATTTACTTAGTTGAAAAAGGTAAAATAGAAATATTACAAAAAAACAAAAAACTCTCAAAAGACGAACTAATGAAAAAGCTTAGAAAAATTGACAAAAAAATTCAAATTAAATACCCTGTTTTCAAAGATCTCAGAAACAAAAGCTACATTGTAAAAACCGCCTTAAAATTCGGAGCCGACTTTAGAGTTTATCCAAAAGGCAAACGACCAGGGGAAGCCCACGCAAAATGGGTCATCTTTGCAGAACACGAATCAAAAAAACTAACCTGGCCTGAATTCTCAGCAAAAAACAGAGTCGCACACTCAACAAAAAAGAAATTACTTCTCGCAATTGTCGATGAGGAATCTTCAATTAGTTATTATGAGGTTGGTTGGATTAAGCCATAACAATCTTTATAACTTTCCCAAGCATTCATTCTTAATGGAAAAGAGAAATGCCTCAGAAATAAAACAAAAAATTCTTAGAACATTTAGAATGCGCGGACCATGCCTTCCAGTCCACATATCAAAAGAAATCAACATGAGCATTCTCTTCACATCTGCGTTTTTATCAGAACTTCTCTCAGAAAAAGAACTCAAACTAAGTCATATGAATGTAGGGAGTACCCCAGTTTATCTTATACCTGGGCAAGAACCTCAACTAGAAAAATATACAGAACATTTTAAAGGCAAAGAAAAAGAAGCTTATCTCTTAATAAAGCAAAGCAAATTTCTTCAAGATTCAGAACAACAACCTGCAATACGAGTTGCATTACGAGCAATAAAAGATTTCGCAATTCCTTTCAAAAAAGACGAAGAAATATTTTGGAGATATTTTACAATTCCTCAAGAAGAATTTAATATTCCAAAAGAAACTGAACCAGAATCTAATCCCCCTATTGAAGAACCCCATAAACCAGAAGAAAAACCAACTCCCCCATTAACTACTACTCCTAGCGAAGAATCTAACGAACCATCAAAAGAAATTTCTCCTCAAGCAACAACTCCCCATAACGAAGAATCTGAAAAAATCAATTTTGAAGTTAAATCTATTCCTAAAAAACCACTAAATATATTCGACAAAAAACCAAAGAAAAAATCCCCTACAAAAAAATCAACAACTTCAACAGCCTCACAAAGAGCACAAGACAAATTTTTCAACACAATTAAAGAACATTTGGCAAAACAACAAATTGAAATCTCAGACATAATTGCATTTAGCAAAACAGATATAACATTAAAAGTAAAAAAAGATCAAGAAGAATTATTATTAATTGCCTACAAAAAAAGAATCACAGAGTCTGAAATAATCAATGCCCACAAAAAAGCACAAGAAATGAATCTAAGATATATTATCTTAGGGAAGGGTGAACCACTCAGAAAAACAACTTCTTTCATAGATGCGATAAAAGACTTAGAAGAATTAGGAAAAGTTGAATAACGCCACACCAAAATCCTTTTAAACTCTAATCCAAATCAATAATTATGGGAAAAATAAAATCAAAACTAGTAAGAAGAACTGTAAAGGAATTAACAAAAAAAGAAGATCTTCCATTTAATCAAGATTTCAAAGAAAACAAGAGAATTCTAGGTAGAACAATGCCCAGCAAGAAAATACGAAATCAAATAGCAGGGTTAATGACAATAACAAAAAAGCAAGAAGCAATAGAAAAAGCAAAACTAAATATTAAAAAATAATTATTTTTTAGATTTTTTACCCAAAGATTTCTTAATATCTTTTACATCCTTCATCATTTCATCAATCATTTTATTTCTTTTCCTCATAAAATAAAACCTCACGATATAAAAAATAAGATAAATCATAAACAACGCCCCAATTGTCTTAAGCATACCCATCATGGAAATTATCTGAGACGCTAACTCAGGGGGCAAAACAGAAACAACATTATTTACACTTTCTTCAATAGCAGCCATATTATACAAATAAAAACCAACTTTATAAATTTAACAAATCTTTTAAATGCTCCAAATCTCATACTTTCATGGCTCCATAGCTCAGCTGTTTAGAGCGCTGCTCTCATGAGGCAGAGGTCGAGAGTTAGAATCTCTCTGGAGCCATTTATATTCCTTACCACAATAATATTTATAATAAAAAACTAACTAATCAAATTATGTCTAAAAGAATCTTCTCAATAATTATCACAATTCTTTTAGCAATAGAAATATTTCATTTTTCATCCTTACCAGGAACAATTGACACAGGAGGCCCTCCATTAATTTCAGTTGCATATCATCTAGTAATTTTCTTCTTGCTTACTTTTTTTATTATCCAATCAATAAAATCAAAACACAAAATAGAAACGGGCCAAATAATTATAACATTATTAATTTCAATTCTTTACGCTATCAGCGATGAAATTCATCAATCTTTCATCCCAATGAGACATTGTGGATTTTTTGATATTTTAATAGACTTAACCGGAATATTTTTTGCAATATTAATTTCCCTATACATTCAGAAAAAAACTAAACCTCAGCAACAATTTTCAAACCATCTCCTTCGCGCCGAGGAAGAATATGAAAATGCAGATGATTAATAAGTTGCTCAGCAATCTTTCCATTATTCTGAACTATATTAAAATCACTAACTCCTTCTTGCCCAAGAATTTTTGCTGCTGTTTTTTGGATACAATCTGACAAATCATTTCCCAGTTCACTAGGCATATCTAAAAAAGTTTCAAAATGTTTTTTAGAAATAACAAGAGTATGACCTTGAACAAGAGGATTAATATCAAAAAAAGAAACAAAATTTTCATTTTCAATGATAAATTCTTTTAGAATCTCTTTGCTTACAATTTTACAAAACAAACAATCATTATTCATAAAATAATAAATAAACTCAAACTTAAAAATCTTTTCATGCCTTCATTGAATCATCTCTGGCATTAATTAAATAAAATAAAATAAAAAATTAAAAAACTTATCTTCTTTTTTTCTTAGCAGCTTTCTTCTTTGCGGGCTTTCTCTTCACAGCTTTCTTCTTAACAGCTTTTCTTTTTACCGCTTTCTTCTTTGCTGGTTTTCGCTTAACAGCTTTCTTTTTCACAGCTTTCTTTTTAACCGGCTTTCTTTTTACAGCTTTCTTTTTCACTGGTTTTCGCTTAACAACTTTTCTCTTAACAACTTTTTTCTTAGCAGCTTTTCTTTTTACTGGCATATTCTGACACCTCTTTTTTAATTAAATTACTGAATTAAATTCAGTTAGTAAAGATTATACTTTACTTTAATCAACTAAGCTAAGAAAACAATCTTTAAAAATCCTTCGGTAAAAATAATTTTTTAAAATTTAAAAAAATAATTTTTATAAATTCACCGTCGAGAAAAAACCTAAATTAAAGTTCCACAATTTATAAACTCAACATCCCCATTAATCAAACTTCGTAAAATATTTTTCAATTCAGAAACCTTAACTCTAATTTGTTTTGTTGTATCTCTATCTCTAATTGTAACATCTTTATTTTTTATTGAATCACCGTCGACAGTTATACAAAATGGGGTTCCAATCTCATCATTACGCGCATACCTTCTACCAATTGAACCAGACTTATCATAAACAATATTCCATTCTTTTTTCAAATCATCAAATAAATCTCTTGCAAAATTTTCAAACTCTGGTTGCTTAACAATTGGAAAAATAGCAACCTTAATGGGTGCAAGATTAAAAGGCAATTTTAAAACAATATCTCCTTTTTCATTTTTATAATAAGCTTTTGTTAACAAAGCTAAAAAAACTCGCTCCATACCAAAAGTTGGTTCAATAACTCTTGGGATAACTTTCTGACTAGTTTTATCGTCGAAAACTTCCATTTTCTGCTTACTTTCTTTAATATGTTGATTCAAATCATACTGACCACGATTAGCATTACCTGCAACCTCTTTAGACCCAAAAGGATAAGCATAATCAATATCAAAAGTTGCAGAACTATAATGAGACAATTCTTCCTTTGTATGTTCTCTAATTTTAATTTCATCCAACCCTAAATTTCTAAACCACATAATTTGTTCCGCCAACCAATAAGCATGCCACTCTCCAAGTTTATTTTTCTTAACTAAATCTTTAATTGAAATTTCTTCTAATTCTTCTGAATTTTTTTGTTGAGCCTCTTCACTAAGAAAATCAAATTTAACATTCAAATAATTTTCATCTAACAAATCACAGTTTTTTTCCTCAGGGTGAATAAAAAATTCGAATTCCCCAATGTGAAACTCTCTTGAACGAAACAAAAAATCCCTTGGTGAAATCTCATTTCTAAAACATCTTCCAATCTGAGCAATACCAAAAGGCAACTGCATTCTCGAAGTTTGAGAAATTAATTTAAAATCCATAAACATAGATTGTGCTGTTTCCCCTCGAAGATAAGCATCACTTTTATCCAAAGCCCCAACGCTTGTCTTAAATAATAAATTAAATTCTCCTTGACTTTCGTATTCTCCTCCACAATCACATTTAACTTTTCCTATTTCATTTGGATCTAACTTAGTAGAACTTTTACATTTTTTACAAATAACTGCGATATCTTTAAAGCTAGTCAAATGCCCTGATGCCTCCCATGTTCTTGGATGAGAAATTATGCTTGCGTCAATTCCAACCATATTTTCTTTTTGATTTACAAAATGGCTCCACCAATTTCGTTTTAAATTATTAAACAATTCACTACCCAAAGGCCCAAAATCCCAAAACCCAGAATACCCTCCATAAATATCAGAACTTCTAAAAACAAAACCTTTCGACTTACAAAAATTTGCAAGCTCCTCTATAGAAATCTTTTCATGTACTAATTTACATTCATTATTATTGCCAACTTTTTCTTCATCCATTTTTCTAATTATCTCCTTAGCTTTTTCCTCAGCCAACTCCTTATCTGCTCCCAAATATGCCACATGCTTACTTAAAACTTTCTCGCCTTCTCTCACACTTTTTCTAAGATAATAATAATCTTTCCCATTAATATTTTGTTTTACTATATATGCCATTTTATAATATGAAAGCGCGGGACGGGACTCGAACCCGTGGATACCTCCTCTGCAGGGAGGCGCAATAGCCGCTATGCGACCCGCGCATATTATTAGTCATAGACTAAACGGCCCGGACAGGATTCGAACCTGCGACTTTCAGCTTAGAAGGCTGACACTCTATCCAGACTGAGTTACCGGGCCATTAATTAAACAAGAAATAATTGTATTTAAAATCTTTCTATTCTACATCAACAGTATCAAAATCATTCATAACATCTGTTTTCTTAAAAATCTTACGAGCTTCTTTCTCTAATTGCTTAGGATTATTTTCATATCGTCCACCAATATGCGTCAATAACAACTTTCCAACCTTCGCTTTCTTCGCAATATCTGCAGCCTGCCCAGCAGTTAAATGCAAATGCTCCTTTGCCTTCTCCAAAAGCTCCTCTCCAAAACTCGACTCACAAACAAGAACATCAGAATTCTTCGTAAACCCAACAATCCGCGCATTCTTTTTAGTATCTAAAACAAAACAAATTTTCTTGTCCTCGTCTTTAAAAGTCAAATCTTTAACTTTATACTTTTTACTCTTATATGAAATATCTTTTCCATTTTTCAAATTCTGCAAATGCAGCCCTGCACTAATCTTAAACTTCTTCAATTTTTTCTTATCAATTCTCAACAAACCCTTCTTCACAAAACAATAAGCATTAGTTGGAATACCATGTTCCATCTTTTCAGCCTCCAAATAAAAATCTTTCATATCTAAGAACTTCCCAGAAACCTCCTTAACTTCAATTTTATATTCTCTTGTAAATTTAAAAATCTTCAACAAATCATTCATAAAGCTTTTTGTTCCTCTCGGACCATAAAGATAAAGTGTTTTATTATAACCACTAAGAGCAAGAGTCGACAAAAAACCAGGCAATCCAAAAACATGATCCCCATGCCAGTGAGTAATTAAAATTCTAGTAACCTTACAAGGATTCAAATGTGCTTTCCTAAATTGTCTTTGCGTTCCTTCTCCACAATCAACCAAAATATTCTCACCCTCATAACTCAGAAGCATAGAACTATGATTACGTCTAGCCGAAGGCATCTGCCCTGCTGTTCCTAAAAATGTAACTTTTATTTTTGAAGCCATAAGATAAATAAGATTTCTCAATTTAATAAACTTCCCACTACGACTAACCCTCTTAGAATTCTACCGTGTGAAAACTAAAGGTATAACACAATTAATTAAGCGCTGTCGATGCAGGCGAAATAAAAAGCACTTCAGCCCCACGAACAAAAGTCACACCTAGACTTTTTTTCATTTCGCCGTCTTGCATTTCCTTTGTATTATCCAATACCACATTAATGTGGATATCAAATGCCAACAAAGTTCCTGTAAATTGCTTTCCGTTTCGAAGTTGCACAAGCACTTCTTTTCCCTTAGATATGTTCAACAAATCCAAAGGTCTCTCTATTCCATTTACCATAAAAAGAACTAAACTAATTAGTTTTTAAAGATTTGGATAATATTCACTCTTCTTTTTTTCGTTTCCTTAAAACATCTAGACCAATTCCAAGTATTACACTCAAAGTAAAAATAAATGGAGGAAAAACATTGGCTAAAAATTCACAAACCATTATATCACAAATATTTGGAAGTGCACTAAAAAGGACATAACTACAAACCAATCCAACAAGTCCAAGTAAAAGTGTGCAAAGCATTTTATTAATTAAAAACTATAAAGGCCACCAACTTATAAACCTTCCGAAAGATTTCAAAAAAAAATACTTTTAACCCCAAAGTCCTCTTAATAAAATATGTCATAGACAATATATTATATCAATTTTTATTAAGATTATAACATCTGCCTCGATAAAGATAAGCATTCCCTTTACAATTCTTTCTCTGAGCATAATTATTCAACTTCTCACAACTAACCACCCTAGAATCATACCCTTCTTGACAACTTATAAAATTTTTCCCCTTATCAACATCACACTGAGCAAAAACTAAGCCGAACAAAGCCCCAATAATTATATTCCGTAACGATGCCATAAGAGACAATCTCAGAAAGTATTTATAAACTTTCCCAAACCAAATCTTTAAAAACCAAAATCCTCTCCATAAAATATGACAACAAAGAAAGGCAAAAAAATCTCAGGCGGAAAGTACATTCAAAACAGAAAGAAAAAGAAAGACGAATCAGCTGGACAAAGAAGAATAATAAAAATAGGCGAAGACAAAAGAAAAACAAAAAGAACTAAAGGTGGGAATACAAAAACATTTTTACTTAAAGCAAAATTCATAAACATCCAAGACAAAGACAAAAAAACAAAAAAAATTGAAATAAAAAATGTTATTGAAACACCATCAAACAGATTCCTTGCACGACAAAATATTCTAACAAAAGGCACAATTGTAGAAACAGAACTCGGGAAAGCTAAAGTTACAAGCCGTCCAACCCAAGAAGGAACATTAAATGGGATTTTAATAAAATAATTTTCACTACTTTTTTAAAAAACACAAACCTAAAGCTTTATAAAAGTATTTGCTCTCTTTTTATTTATAAAGTTTACTATTAACTAAAACATAACAAAAATTCTAAAATGGCCGGCGTAAAAAAATGTCCAGAATGCGAAAGCATAAACCTCACCTATGATCCTCATCTAGGAGAAATTATCTGTAATGATTGTGGACTAGTCGTCGAGGAGAAAATGGTAGATACTGGTGTTGATTTATCTGGTAAATTCGACAAATCTGAAAAAAAAGGTAGATCTGGAGCACCAATTTCAATGCAAAAATTCGACAAAGGTTTAACAACAAATGTTGGAGAAATCTCAGACATCTATAAATTAGAAGCAGGACAAACAAGAAAATTTCTAAGACTAAAAAAATGGCAAGAAAGAGTATCAACTTCAATTGAAAGAAACCTACGGCTTGCAATGGCAGAATTAAGAGTAACGGCATCTTACCTAAACCTTCCAAACGTGATAAGAGACGAAGCTGCAAGAATCTATAATTATGTTCTACAAAGAGGTTTAGTTCGAGGACGATCAATGGAATCAGTAATTGCGGCCTGCCTTTATACAGCATGTCGATCTTATAACATCCCAAGAACATTAGATGAAATGGCAACAGCATCAGATGTTGAAAGAAAAGAAATCGGACGAACATACAGATTCATAATAAGAAAACTTAAAATTAAAGTAAAACAATCTTCTCCAAAAGATTACATTTCAAGATTTTCATCTGTCTTAAAATTATCTCCAAAAACACAAAATGAAGCATTAAGTGTACTAAGAAAAGCAGAGGCAATAGAACTCACCTCAGGACGAGGCCCTGCAGGAATTTCAGCAGCAGCATTATACGTCGCTGCATTAATGAACGACGAAAAAAAGACACAAAGAGAAGTTGCGGACATTGCAGGAATCACAGAAGTCACAATAAGAAATAGATATAAAGAATTAATTGAAAAACTTAACTTAGAAGAAAAGATAAAGGCAAAAGAAAAAGAATTTGCAAAAAAGAAAAAGAATTCTAAATTATAAGATAATTCTAAACATTTTTATACTTACAAAAAATTCTATATTAACGCAGATGTGCCGGAGTGGTCAAACGGGCGAGGTTTAGGACCTCGTAGCTTATGCTTACCAAGGTTCAAATCCTTGCATCTGCATTTATTTTTATTTGATTTATATCTGCATTTATCCTAACTATGTCACAACTTCTGAATTACAACAAACGAAAGATTTATAAATAATCAAAAATTCGGATAAACATGAAAGCACTAGAAAATTTATTTACCCAAGCCAAGAAATCAATAAAAACTATTGGAAATTATGTTTCTTCTGCAGCACAATATTTACCAACAAAAAAAGCACTTAGAAACACCGCAATAGCTACACTAATACCATTATACCTTGCAACAGGATGCGCATTTTCAGGAGAAAAAATAAAAATGACTGGCACAATTGAAGGCACTCAGGAAGTAGAGAAAAAAATTAAAGTGAGTAAAATGGATGAATTTATACCTGACAAAAGATTTCCAGAAAGAAGATATGCCTTAATAAAAAATAATGAAGGACAAATGATTACTTACTGCCGTGACGACCACAGAGGCTTTGAAAGCGATATTGAAACAAGTGAAACAAAAATAACTGGATGGGCGTTTATACTTTCAAAAGCAGGAAGAAAAGAAATAAAATTAGACCCAAAAAAAGTAAATAAAAAAATAAGAGAAAAAGTTAAAAAAATTATATATGAAACAAAAAGAGGAAAAATAGAATTACCAGTATATAATATACCTGGAGTTGGAGAAGTAATAGTGGATGTTTCAAGAAATGACAATGACATCGCCTCAACAAGCGAATGCCATTTCCAAGCAATTCCTTTCAAAGGAGCAAAATTCATAGAAACCCCTGAAGGAGAATTTCTTATAAGAGGAGATTATGTTTTAACTTTCGTAAATGAAAGAAAAAAAGGAACTAATTATTATGAAGTTTTGGAGTTGAAAGATTAGATGAAATCCTTAGCTCTCCATTTATTAACGTCTGCCCGAATATTTTTAACAAATTCTTCCTTATCACATCCCAAATAAGAACAATATTTTTCACTTAAACCTTCAACTGTTTTAGAATTCTGCTCAGAATAAAAACCATAAACCATCTCAGTAATCCCTTCCTCCCAAGAAGAATATTTTATATATTTTATATGTTCAGAAAGATCTTTCTCATAATTACAAGGAGATTCATAATAATCTCCTTCAGAAAAGTATTCTGATTCCCCAATAAAATAAATCCCTCCAGGATTTTTAGTTTGAGATAAATTATTGCAAATAGATTCTATCCCAAATTTAGATAATTCTTTAAAAAAAGCAAGAACAACTGAAGAATCAACACTAAAAGTCAAACCTTTTTTATAAATAATCTCCTCCAACCCAATTAAAGGATTCCCAGGGATTATCTCCAAAATTTTCCTAATTTCTTCTTTAGATAAACAAGGGTCATAAGTAGAAATCTTCATCGGGGTTCCTTCGGAAACAATATCACAAGAAGAACTTGATTCAGGAGGAATAGTTGTTGTCGTTGACGACGAAGGAGTAGTTGTAGTTGTTGAAGACGACGAAGTTGTTGTCGTAGAAGTTGTAGTTGTAGTTGAATAAAAACCACCATCTTCCTTAAGATCAAAAAGAATCTTCGCACCTTCAATTTCTGTTTTCCCGACAAGAGACTCCACAAGAGACCGATATTTAGGATTATAAGAATTCTTCTCAAAATCTTTATCTTGATCCCAATTTGTTAAATAAGTCTCTTTATTTTTTAACGCCCATACCCACCTACCATTATAAAATTTAAAATATATTTTATTATTAGATTCGCCAATTCTAAAAAATCCAGAATAAAGAAATATAACAGTTTCATCTAATGTTCCAGTAGAAAGGTCTGGGAAGCTCCACCATTTTTTACCCTTTTCAATAGTATCTTCCATTAAAAATTTAATCCCATCATCATAATTTTTCCCAACAATGTTATTAATTCTATCTCTATCTTGAATATTAAGTTCCTCTTTAAAATCACCAACACCATCTTTCCAAGAGGGAGACTGCCCATTTACAAAAGTCCAAACCCATTTCTCATTTTGATATTGATAATATAAATTTTTAGCTTCAGTTCCATCTTTAAATTCAAAAACAGGAGAATCAGGAGAAAAAACTATTTCTTTTTTAACTTCTTTTTTTTCTTGAGAATTAATTTTATTCACAACTTCAAAATGCTGAGGATCTTTAATAGAACTCCAATCCCCCCCCCAATCAAATCCACAATCTGTAAATTTTTTAACCCAACAAGAAGGAATATCTGTAACTAAAGGGGGATTTCCTTTGCCATCCACTATTGCTTGTTTACATATTTCTTCCCAATTTGCACTACAATCAGAAGGCGAACACTCTCCAGTATTTCTAGAATTAGTAGCAGAATCTTGTTTACAACAACCAACTTCCCCACAACAAGATTCCCCATCTTTTTTACAATAAGGGTTATCTTTTTGATTGATATCAATTGCACTTCCATAAGCATGCTTGCTTATCCCCCCACTAACACTTTGCCTATCTTCAAAACCAACAATATAATCTGATTTCAAAACATAACTATTTTTGCAAACAGAATCAGAATTCAATTTATCAACAACACATTCAAAATTGCCTTTATAATCATTTCCTACTTGAATAGAAATTCCTAAAAAATCAAAATCAATTATCTCTTCCCCTGTTAGTACGGAAATGACTAACCCCACACTTTCAGAATCCTCCTCTAACTCATAAACAGTAATGTCCATAGTATCACAATCAATATTTTCATAACTTTTTACTTTTTGCATAAATTCCTCCCACGGAAAAGCTGGGCCAGGGTCCTGTTTTCTACACTCCTTGCCAACCTTAACTTCATCATGCCCAATAATATGATCTCTATTCAAAAGTATTTTAGGGTTTCTTTTTAAAATACAAGCAGAAAGTTTAGCAATAGAATCAATCTGTTCAGAAGGATATTTTTGCCAAACTTTTCCATCAAACTCATTTTTACAACCCACCGCACTATCCCAATTATTATATGCTACTAACGATGAAGAACTAGCCCCTTGACCAACATCTTCACAAGATGACTTAAAAGAAGCATCCCCACATTGCCACCCCAAATTAACAATCTCTATTCCAATAGAATTTTCATTAGCACCTGAAGCATGATAAGCAACCTTTTCTTCAGGAACTAATTTAGTCAAGGAACCATCTCTCTCAGAAATATAATGAACACTAAGATTCCTCCCAATCAGAGTCTCAATGGCAGAATCAGCAGTTGACCCCCCAGTATAATGTAAAATAAGTCGACTTACATCCTCACCTCTTGTATTTCCAAAATAAAGAAGTCTCTCAAGCTTATCCTTAGCTCTCTTCAACAACCCCTTCTTCTCCTCAACAACCCCACCATCATCTGGAGTAACTGGATTAGAAGCCTCCTCAATTTTAATCCTATCATGCTCATGTTTCGCCAAAGAATAAAATGCATCAGCTCTTTTCAAATACAACCAAACCTTATTTTCATTCATTAAAGTTTTTGAAATCAAATCTAAAGTAATAAAATTAACCACTTTAATTGCACTTGCTTTAGCCATAATATTTCCATCCATCACTACTTGTTTCTCAATCTCCGGCTGCAATTCATTAATAAATTTCTTTTCAGTAACCACATCATCCATTGCATCTAACTGTGCCATATGACTATTAATCGCTTCCTTAATTGCCTGACTCTCCAAGTCCAAATCTTTCACAGTATTTTTAACAGACTCTGTATCTAACCAACATCTAACATTTTCATTATCACAATAACCAACATCTAACCATCTTGCCTCTGACCCGCCAACCTTTACATCTGTTGCTTTCCCTGGGCTAGAAGTTGAACAAACTCTAATTATTCCATGATTATACAAATCAGGATTAATTGTATTTTCAACACCTTGCTGAACATTTGGATTCAACAATTCCCAAGCACTTTCAGAACCAGCTTCACACTCACTTGTTGTTGTAGCTTTTTTAGAAGACTGGTCAGAAGAGTACATCTCCTCTGCATAATCAACAGCAAACGACGTCGACACTTTCCCAAAACCACACTCTACTTGATTATTAACACTAATACATAATTGCTTATAATTTGCAGGCGCAGGAAAATCTTTTTTCTCATCTGCAGTCTCACCCTTTGCAATAAATCCAGAATCAATAGTTATTGTTCCAACATCTTCATAAAAACCACCTTCGTCAGCACCACTAAGATAAACCTTGTAAGAAACGCCTTGGTCATTCCCAGCAAAAATATGATAGTACACATGATACTGTGAAGTCGGAGGCACCGTCGCTGTTGTCAAAGTATCTTCACTAAACCATCCATGAAATTGAGCAGGTGAATCTGGCTCAAGTAAATTATCAAAGAAAATTCCACTCACAGGATAACGCGCAGAAATTGAAACTTTACAAACTTCTGAACCAACTTCTTCAGTTGACCGCGCCTTAAATGCAGTAAAAGAATTTGCACCATATTGCTGAGTAAAAAAGTTTATAGAATTATCTGCATTTTCCCAAGCACTTTGAACATTCAAATATTCCCCACCACCTCTCATGCCTTGCCCAGTTGCAAACTCCAATAATTTAGGAACCCCCAACTTAAACAAAGGCAACGACTGCTTCCATAAAAACTCACACAAATAAATACTATGAATCTCGTCACAAACTCCAGTTGTCTCTCCAGTATCTAAACTATTTTGCAAACACCCACTATAGCTATCCAACATAGAAAGTAACCCATCAATACCAGCTTTAATCCCAGTCAAACAAACAGGCACAACAATTTTCTCTTTAACATTTGGTAAACATAAAGCAATACTCCCAATAATTCCAGACTGAATAACATTCTTAACAGGATAAGTTCCTCCAAAATCACATCTACTTGTAGGGCAAATTACAGGATCACAAGCATTAAATAAAATCCAACAATCCTTTGGCGACATAAAATTCTGACATTGAAACTCAGGAGTATTTGAAGCAGGCTCACCAACAGCAATTGTTTCACTCTTCCCACAATATCTTAAACTAACACTTGTCCCACCTTTTTTACTAGAAGCCTTTTCTGCACTATCAATTGCATCAATTGCACAATTAACTTTAGCACTTGTATCTTTTTCATCTAAACCAGGGAAAGTTCCATATACTTGCCCTGTGGCAGGATTAAACTTCATACATTCATCGTCGCCAGAACCAATATCTGAAGCAATTCTTTTATCTTTCATAACATTACATAAATAAAAACTTCCTGCTCTTCCAGAGTCATCATAAGCTCTAATATTCCCCGAAGCACCCAATGTTTGCTTTACACGAACATACCAACCATGAGAAGTATCAAAGGGCACAACCGCAGGCAATCCTTGATAAGGCGCAGTTTCAAAATATCTAATTCTTTTATCAATAGAATTCATTGGATTCTGATAAGAAGACGCATCATATAATTTAAAAGAAGTATATCTCCCCCTTATTTTTGAAGAAAATACATCATCAGCCTTAATTCCATTTAAATCATAAATATCTTTAATTTTAAGATTATCTCCTAAACCACCTTCTTCAAGAGAAACATAATATACCTGCTCATCTAAAACAACTTTAGTAATCTTAGAATGACCAGGAATTTCTCCTAATTTTCCAGCCGGCATAATAAATCCATTATATCTTCCAACAACTCTTCTTTTATCATCATAATTATTTGTTAACATACCATCAAGATTATTCTCCTTATCTCTTTTATCTGCTTCCAAAACTGCCTTATAACTTTGTGCATTCTTTGAAATACTCTCTAAAATAGAATCTCTTTTTGCAGCAGACATATTTCTAATATTATCACTAACATCAGGATTATTTGCAAGCTCATGTAATCTATCTAAATCTCTTGCTTGACTCATTGTAACTAAACCATCCTTATATCCTTGAGCAGTTAAAGCAGACCTTGTATTTTCATCCAAGCTCCCTTCCAACCTAAAACCAACATTTTCTAAAGACGCACCATCACGAATAGTATCTTCAGTAACTTTACGCTCCTCACTTCCCTGAGACGCCATCACTCCTTTAATAATTTTAACATCTTTTTCAACAGCCTCGTTATTTTGATTCAAACAATCATCAACATTTACATACGAAACACTTTTATCAAACAACAAGTCAGTCTTTGCCGCAGTATCACATAATTTTATCCACCCATTTTCCCCTTGCATTGTTTCTTGTCTTGCAATTGCAGTACCATCCAATCCTCCAAAAAAATTCTTCACAGTTAACATTGCGCCAATACCTAAACAAGCACCCTTAAATCCCTTAATAACATTCCCAAGATTTTCTGAAATTTCTTTCCACTGCTTAGAATATTCTTCTAATTTTTTAATTCTATCCTCTGTTTGCTTAGGAGAAAGTTGAATCGCTCTTTTTTCAATTCCAATTTTAAAACTAAAATTAGCTTCAGTTCCTGCATTTTCTATTTTTGGAAGAACAGAAATTTTTGCCTGCTTCTCTAAATTAATTTTATTTAATTTAACTTCATAATTTTCATGGCCTCCAAGAATTTGATATTTGCCTAATTCAATTCTATAACTTGTAGCTTGCCCAGCAACCCATTTTTCCCAATTCCCTTTTGGCGCAAGAGATGCTTTAACAATAATATAATCATCTTCAATTCTATCTAATTCAAAAAATTCTTTTTCAGATAAATAAACTCTTTGCCCTTTTGTAAGCTCTCGATGAGGATCATCATAAGTTCCACCAGATGCCCCACGAATACCAACAACAGCTCCAAATTCTTCAAATGTTGGTTGAGAAATTCCTTCAAATTTAATTGCCTTAACCTCCCCATTAACTGAAACCAAACGACTTGTAGATTCAGAACTTTCAATAAGATAAGATGGGTTATCACAACTCCCTGTAGGATAAAAATTAGAATCAGGATACAACTGCTTAAAATCTTCACACAATGTTCTCATTGTTGCAATCTGTTCTGTTTCCGCAGACAAAGTAATTGCTTTAATCAACGCCTCTTCTCCAGCAGACTGATAACCTAAATCCCCTTTCTTAATCTTAGAACCAGGAACATTTGGAAAATTATTTGCAACAGCCTTATAATCTTTTATTGCACTTTCAAAATTAAGCCTAAAATTATTACTTTTAAACTGCGCATCTCCAGGAGAAGTTAAACTTTTAAATTCTATACTTATTGGAGCAATTGAAGGCCTTGCCAATATTTTTTGGAATACTCCATACCCAGCAAAAGAAAAAACCAAAGCAGCTAATGGAATTAATACAATTCCTCCTCCAAAAAAAAGCGTCAAAGCAGCAGCAGACATCCCAACCAAACCAGCCCCAGAAGCTTGTTTCCCAACAGAATCAAATAAAAATTCTGCATTACTTGTATTCTTTTCAATTATAGGTTTTCCTAAATCTGTTCCAGCACCAATTGCAGCACCAATATTCGCAACATTCAATCCCCCAGCCTTAAGTATATCTAAAAGGCTACCATCTAATATTACAGACATATCCCCCCACTTATTTGCCAAATCATAATCCAAAGAATTAAGAAATCCTTCTTTTGTAGTTTCTGTACTTACAACAGGAATAATATATTTTTTCCCCTCACTATTTTCACCAATATATCCCAAAAAAACATTTCTTACTTTCCCATCTGAATTTACAGAAGCTAAAATATCTCCAATACTATAATCCTTAAATACCTCTCCCTTTACACTTAAACTAACGCTCGGACTAATTGCCAAATCAAAATTCTTAGTACCTTCATCTGTTCTACAAGAAACAGAAATTTTTTCAGAAAGCCCATTCTTATCTGGAGCTCCTCTTATTTGACATTTATCATCTAAAAATCTTTCATTTTCTCCAACCTCTGTAATTGAACCATCAATATTTAATCTTGCACGAGTCCCAGGATTAGACATATCATCTAACTTTAAATTCAAACCAGCAATACAATAAAAACCCGGAAGCTGAATTTGCCGAGAAGTTTCACCTTCTTCTAAATGAACAGTTCCAATTTTATTAAATTCATCTTGATAAACAGAAATAGTTGCACCATTCTCATCCACATTTTCAGTTCTCAAAAAACCTTTTCCATTCCAAAAACCATATTGTTGATAATTATTCTCCCATTCAACATCACTTAATTCTGGAAGATAATAAGTTGCCCTCCCAATTCCAAATGCATTTTCAATATCATATTTTAAATGTGCAGTCACACTTCCTTCAACATAATCTGGCATCGAAGATTCATTTTTATTTTGATCCAAAACAATAACTGCATAACCAATATTCTCTAAAACAGGAGAATTAGATAACTGCCCCCTCGACGATTTAATATTAGCTCTCGCCGGATGAAAACCAATCCCAGAAACTCCCTCAGGGTATTCTCCCTTAAAAGAAATATAATCAATTGCATTAACATCAATTAATGGGTTTATTTTTGTAGCAGCAATTTGACAAAAGACAGGCATATTTTGTTCCTCAAGCATATCACTTCTAACAATAGCTGGCTCACAACCTCCAGGAGGAATTTGCAAAACAAAATCTTGTCCTGCAGAACACATATCCTCACCAAATCTTGCCTGAGGATTTAATTCAACATTTGCACCATAATTATAACTAGAAGAACTTCCTGGCCGAGCATATTGTGGACTTGATCGAGAATAACTTGCAGGAACAAAACTCATTAATAAAATCCCAATTAAAAAAAATGTTCCAACTTTTAAAAATTTATTCGCACCATTCATCGAAACTCAACCTCCAATCCTTTATTTTCATATAAAATATAATTATCTTGTAATTGCTCCAATGTTCTAGGGGTAGGCAAACTTGAAGCACCAATTTTAATTGTATTTGCAAATTCTAATTCATCTTCCAAAACATAATGAGTTTGAGTTCCTCCCCCAGCCAAAGCATTTGAAACAATCTGACTAGGAATCTCAATATCATAACATTCTTCTTTAGTTAATCCAAACAATCCTCCAACTCCAGAAACAGGAACATCAAGACACTTTTCTGATTTTGTCTCAGCCAAAGTTAAAGAAGACTCCTCATAAATATAAACTTGTATTTCATAATTTCCTTCACTTAATTCAACTGTTTTTTGCTCAGGATAAATAACAGTCTTAGAAAAATCATCTGAAGTAAAACTAATAACAGCATCGCCAAAATAATCACTTCCACCTAAATTCAAATCAATATCTAAATCATAAAGTTTATCCATAAAAACATCAACCCCTCCAGCCTGTGTAGTAGAATACATTTCTCTTGCATCTTTATATCCATCTGCTTTTGCTAAAACATAGCCATTAACACATTGGGGGAAATATCCTTCTAAAGAACCTACAGAAGTTTCTCCAATCTTACAATTAATTCCAAAACACTCATAAGAAATATCTGCATCAATTGAATTCATTTTCATATCATAAACATTAACTCTAATAGGAGTATTTTGATATTCACACAATTCAGGCAACTCTGAATCAATAGAACTAGCATCAAGAGGTTCCCTAGGATTATTACCCAACAAAACAACTGCCATTGGAAACTGGAACATATCTTCTCCAGAAAAAAGCTGGACCAAAACAGGATATTTAACATTGTAAACAAAATGATAAGGCACATAGCAAAATCCTAAAACTCCCAATCCTTTTTGATTCCCAACAGGCTCGCCAATTAAAACATTCCCATCAGTTGGATCAACCTCAAAACTATAAGGCCAATTTCGTGAATTCAAAAATCTAACATCCTCATCAACATCTAAATCTAAAACAAAATATTTATTATTTTTTTCTTGCAAATCAAAATTTCCATTATCTGATTTTAATGCAAGAGTATTTGATTCAATAGCCAATTGCATCTCATCAAAAACTTCCTCAATAACCCAAACCTTTGGGGCACAACTTAATTCAACCCCGTCGACAGGAGCATAAAGTCTTAAATTATCTACAGCATATTCTTCTAAAAATAAAGTATCTTGTTCTTTTTCATAAATTTTCTTTGCAGATTCATAAAGTTTCCCTAAAGGAGTTTTTATTTCCAAATTATGATTTCTAATTAAAATATTATCTTCTCCTTTCTCTACATTTAAATCCATATCTAAATTAATTTCAATTTCATTATCTCTAATATTAACCCTTGCTTCTGGATCGCCTTTTAAAACTTTAACACCTTGAGAATAATAAGCCTCCAAATTACAATTAACAATTTCCTCCTCTATAAATCTCGCCAACTCATCTTCCATTTTATTTTTAGAAGGAATTTGTTCTTTTGAAATTCCATTTCCAGAAACATAATACCAATAGGGAACAGAATTGCCGAGGAAATCCAAATGATTTGAAAAAGGCATATACGACGAACCAGATTCGAAATCAGGGACATCAATATAACCTGCTTGCGTTTCTAAAATATAAACTCCAGAATACGCATCATTTTCCAAACAAGATAAAAAACTATTGTAAATAGGTTCTATGCTTGCAGGAACACTTTGAACAGAAACAGAATCTCTTAACGCGAAAAAAGCAACAACTCCTGCAATAAGCACAACTCCAATTATAATAAAAACTGTAACCTGCGCCTTTTTATTAGGCAGGTTCTCGTACCCCTTGCTGGGTACCTGTCCACGAATATTTTCACCCCATTTAAACATAAAACATCAACGAAAATTCTATATTTAAATCTTATTGAGATAGAAACACTATCTTCGTTTTGATTTAAAATAATAAAGTGCACCAAGAAGCATAAAAATTCCCCCTGCAAAAATTATCCACGCATTATATTGCAAAACAAACTCTGGAACTTTCATAAAATTAAAAGGAAAATTAACAAAGTAAGCCCCCAAAATAAGAAAACCTAAAAATATAAACACATTCATCCCCTTCACCGGAATTGTAGCCATCCCTGGCATAATTTCTTTTTTCCCAAACATATAATCTAATAGAAATAAAGATATTTAAACATTTCCTAACTAAAAATAAATATGTGGTCCTGTAGTCCAATGGTTAAGACGTATCGCTGACTTCGATAAAATCGCAGTTCAATTCTGCGCAGGACCATGAAAAGAATTGAACCTAGTTTCGTTCGACTATTTAGGCGGACGACGGAGAGCAAAGCGACCCACAATTCTTGGCAGGACCATAAACAAAGATTTAAATAAAATATTGCCTATTTAAAAAAATGCCAACTAATTTAGAAAGCAAATTTCAAGAAAATCCATTTAAAAATTTTTCTCAAAAACCTAAAAAAATTGCATCCAAGATTAGAAAAAGCACAATGAAGAATCCTGACTTCAAAAATTTACTAAAAGACACTCATGCAAAAGATACATTTGAAAGTTACCTTGACTATTTTACAAGCAAGCATCCTAAAATAAAAAGAACCATGACTGTCCCTGAAATGTATTATGAATTAGGAAGAAAAGAAAAAAATGAATTCTTAGAAGGTGTTGAAGGGGAAATGATTCAAAGAGGAGAAATAGATGCAGAATACTTAAAAAAATATGCAAAATCTTCTAAAAAAGGAAGTTCATTAAGAAGAATAATTAAACATTCGACAAAGCACCTCCCTTTTGTAGGTGCCTCCACAGGATATGCTTTATTAGAACACAAATATAGAAAAGAAATCGCAAAAGGATTAGCAGGAAGACTCAAGGAAAATTTTAACAACAAATGGTGGGAATATTTAATTCCTGGGAAACAAGAATTAGCCAAAGACAGCGCCAAATCATTACTTGGGGAAGGAGCTCTATCGGCATGGAATGTAGTAAATGGGCCTCTCATGTATGGGCTAGGAGCATATGCAATATATAAAACAGTCAAATATTTATTAAAAAAACGGAAAGGTTCTAAATTAACCAAAAAAAGATTAGGAGAATTAGAAGAAATGCGACAAGACCTTGTAAGTAAAAATCATTTATTAACACAACAAATGAGCCTCGCAGCCTAATTTCTCTGACTTTTCTTCCCACCCTTAACCTGTCCCCAAAATTCAGAAATTTCTTCAAAATTCAAATTCTCTTTTTTAACTTCCCCAATCAAACAAAGATTCTCAAAAAATTCTCCAGATAACAATCTTCTCTCAGAAAAATAATTTTTAAGAGTTGCATAATTAATATCTAACCTTCGAGAAAGCTCCCCTAAGCTAGGACAATTTGAAATTTCCATTGCTTTCAAAATAAACTTTCTTTGTTCTCCTTTTTTAAACTTAAATCTCATAAATTAACTGCGACACCACCATATATAAAACTTTAAAAACCTAAATTTTCTTCTCATAATATGAAAATTCCCAAAACTACAAACAGATACTGCCCTTATTGTAGAAAGAAAACAGATCAAAAAATCAAGCTAGTTGGAACAGGTGGACTTAGAGGGGCATTAAAAAGAGGAGGAAAAGTAAGAGCAAGATTAAGAGGTTTAGGTATTGGGATTGGGAATAAAGGAAAATGGGGTTCACGACCAGCAAATCCAAAACACAAACGTAAAACTAAAACAACTAAAAAAACTAACATTATGTACACATGTACAGAATGCAAAAAGTCTAAATACCAAAAAAAAGGTATAAGGATGGGGAAACAAGTACAAAACTAAAATGGCAATAGCAAAACGTAAAAAAAGATTTTTCGACGTGGAAATTCCAATAATTAGTAAAACAACACAACTAATTGGGTTTGAATTAAAAGACGTTGACGGAAGAATAATCAAGTATGATTTAACAAGATTACTAAGAGGGAAAAATACACTAATTCACACAAAAGTAAAAGTCGAAGAAGATAAGGCAACTTCAACTCCTGTAAAAATAGAATTACTTCCAAATTTCTTAAAAAGAATTGTTAGAAAAGGAAGCGACTATGTTGAAGATTCTTTTTCAACAAATTGTACAAACGCCCAACTACAAATTAAACCTCTTTTAGTTACACGGAGAAGAGTTTCACGAGCTGTTTTAAATTCACTTAGAAAAAAAGTACAAGAAGAACTAATAGAATATGTAAAATCAAGAGATACAATAACAATCTTCGAAGACATTTTAAAAAACAAACTTCAAAAAGAATTAAGTTTAACCTTAAAGAAAATATACCCTCTTTCTGTTTGCGAGATTAAGACTCTAAAGGTTGGAAAATCAATAGAACAACCAAAGGCAGATAAAAAAGAAATTGCAAAAAAAGAATCCAAAGAAGAAAAAGTTGAAGAAACTCTAAAAGAATAAATCTTTTAAACTCATTAATTCTAAAAATATTATGTGCCTGTATAGCTCAGTGATAGAGCAACTGCCTTGTAAGCAGTAGGTCGGGGGTTTGAATCCCTCTACAGGCTTTTATCTCTTCCCATTCAACTTCTTACCTTTCTTAACAAATCTCTTATAAAACCTAAACTCAGAAAGTAAATTTGGAATCGCCCAAAGCATAGCAACAAAACCAATCAAAAAAATATAAACATAATATTCAGTCATACTTTCGCCAAAAAACGGCTTTCCTGTTACAGAAAAATAAATCAAAGAAATTCCAGCATACGATAAAACAACTGCCAAAAACTTTTCAATAATTTCTTTTGGATCATCAATAATTTTCTTCTCTAAAACCAACACAAAGAAATAATAAATTACAAATAAAGAGATAATAACTAAATAACTAATTGATTCCATATAATTAAATATCGAAGGAGTTTAAAAAATTATCCTTACAAAAAATTTCTTTTATTTTATATAAAATCTATAAATAGGTCTTATCGCAATAATCACAAATGCAACTAAAAAATACCACGAATTCACAGATTGTACCCAATTCATCGCAGCAGGCCATATTGTTATAATAAACAAAACCCCAGCAACAACAGCCAACTTAATCAACGCAATATCCCAAGCATCCATTTTCTTCACATTTTTATGTAACTTCTCAAACATCTTTTTCACCTCCGATAATTTATCTAAGAAGATGAATTATTTAAAACTTATCTAAAACTCAACATAATTAATTTCATCTAAATCATCTAAATCATTTGCCTTAATCATTGATTCTGAAATTGTGTAAAGAGCATCATCCATATAAAGCGAACGCGTAACATCTTTATTTCCTCTCCAATAATGACCTGACTTATCTTCAACTTCATCTTCATCATAATGAGTTATTCTTCCTCTTAAATCAAATCCATCTTCAAGATTAATTTTGTAAATATAAGCTCCTTGGAAAACATAATCTCCCCTTTCATTATCTTCTGTTTTTTCTCCTTGAATCTCAGCTAAACTAATTGGAAGAACCAAAAGCTCTCTTTCTCTATCAAATAAAAATGCCTTATGATCCTGAAGCGCAAAAGAATTTGTTCCCCTATCTCCAATTACAACCTTATATAATTCAATTGGATTTTCAACATCACTAACATCAAAGATAGCCATCTTCACACCTTGATACCAAACAAAATCCAAACCCCTTCCTTCTTTTAATTCCTCATCAGCCTCGACAGTATCTTTCCCAATACCAATCACATGATTCTCATCATAAGGATGAAGATAATCTGAATAACCTGGAATTTTTAATTTTCCTAAAACTTCTGGATTTTCAGGGTCAGATAAATCAATAACAAACAACGGGTCAACTTTTTTGAAAGTAACTACATATCCTTTCTCCCCCATAAAACGAACAGAATAAATTTTCTCACCAGGAGCCAATCCTTCAAGCTCGCCAACAACTTCTAAATCCTTGTCAAGAACATAAACATTATTTTCTGACAATTCCTCGCTATTCCAAACCTGTCCAACAGTTGTGGCAATTCTAAAATTATTTTCATATTCATCCATTGAAAATTGATTTAATATATGGCCCGGCACTTCACCCTCTGCAACAAATTTAATATTATCTTCATCAATTGAAATTTTCTGGATTATTGTTCTTTCTAATTTTATATCCTCTTCAAAAGTTCTCCCCTTCGGATAAGTTGTTTGCGTTGTATAAATGTTATTTTGAGAAACATAAATAGTTTGAGAAGAACCTGTCAACATTGTTTCTACAGAAGTCCTTCCATTTTCTATATTAATTGCTGAAATAATTGTATATTGAAATCTTATATCCTCAACATCTCTATAATAAATTTCTTCTGCATCTATTACCTTAATCCCACTATTAGATTCAACCATAGGTAATATACCATCTTTTTGAACATTTTCATTTGTAATTAAATAAACATAATCTCCAATCATTCTCGAACCAATTTTCCTTCCTGAAACTAAAATCTTTTCTTCTAATTCTGGATATTCTCTATCTTCAACATCGTAAATATACACAACTGATTTAGATTCTTGAGAGGGAGGCATACATCTTGAAGCCATACATCTTGAAGTTCCTCCATCAAACGAAGAATACTCTGAACCTAAGACAACCAACTTATCCTCGTTTATAAAAATCTGCTCAACATTATTTTCAAATTCTATTTCACTTAAAATTTCCATATCTTCTGCAGGATAGGCATTTAATATTACAACTTTATTTTTTGAAACAACATAAATATATTTCCCATCATTTTTTACAACATCTGCCTCATCTACTCCTTCAACTTGAATATTTGTTTCAGAATAATCTGACGCAGTATCTGGTTGGACAGATGAAGTAGTTGCTCCTTTAAACACGCCTCCCATTTCCATTATTACATGGTTTCTATTTTCGATTTGGTTTTCTTTTAAAAAATCTTTAAGTTCTGAAAGAGAATTAAATTGTTTTAATTCTAAAGAAGAATCTTCCCCGGGGACATATCCATTACCATTATTTCCAAAGACAACTAAAGCAATTAATGCAAACACAGCGATAGCTGCAAAAATTACAGGAAGAATAATTTTCAGAGAATTCAAAGAAGGTTTTGATTTAGGAGAAATTACAATATGTTTTTTTGCAATCTTATACATTGGGATTCTTTTACCTCGAGAACTCCAAAAAAAGTTCTTTGTTTTTTCAACCAAGCCAACATCAAGTAATTTTTTAAGATTATATTCTACAGTATTAATTGGCACATTCAAAGCATCTGCCATATCTTTTTCAGACGCATCTTTTATTTCAGAAAGATGATCGATGATTTTTTTACAGGTTTTATTTCCTAAAACCTCGGCTATCTTTTTTGACCTTTTATCGTCAAGATTAATCATAATAAATTTGTCGTCTTTCATTTTCTATAAATCAACCATGAAAAAGTTATTTATAAATTCAGCGAAGAGTGCAAGCCTGTTTGAAGTCGAAAACATCACAACAATCCTTAAAACCCCTAATTAAATTAAAATAAAATGGATAGTGAAATGCCATTTTATAGAGGCCATGAAAAATTCAATGAAGTTCTCACAGATAAAAGACTTTCAAAAGTTGGGAGAGTTATTAGAGCCTACAATTACGGTGGGCCATCAGGAAACGAAAAATTATATGTCATAGGGACTGAAGAGCAATTATTTGATGCTCAAACAAGGAAAAAAGTTGAAGCAAAAGATGTTCTTTCTAACAAAGCTGCACCTGATGGATGGAGCGTTGAAACATTTGGATTAGAGCTTCTTCCAGAAAGTGAAATAGAAAAAATAGTAACAGATCCCACCTTAATATAAATCTAATTCTCAAAATCTATAAACAACATTCCCTAACAATTTATATGATTAAACAATGGTACGTTTACATCCTCGAATGCCAGGACGGTTCATATTACACTGGAGTAACCAACGACATCGACAAAAGAATGGATGCACACGCCCAAGGCAAAGGAAGTAAATATGTTTATCAAAAAGGTTTTAAGAAATTGCTTTTTGCCGAACCATGCAAAGACAAATCCCACGCTTGTAAATGTGAATGGGAAATTAAGCAATTGCCGAGGGGAGAGAAGTTGGGTTGGTTTGATTAAGAAGAAGCTCTATAAAATTCTTTAACTTTTTCATCAATATACTTTGCCTGATCAAATGGAAGTTCCCCAGAAACTATTAATTTATGTTCATCTTCAGAAGAAAACTTAATATTCAAATTCTCACATTCTAAGAAATCACTTATTTTCTCAAGCAACAATGTCTTACCAAAATCTTAAATATCTCCCAAGTCTAATTATTTTATGAAAGAGGGAGCAAAAATAGATTATGGATTATTTTCATTAATTGTAACAATACTTGCAATTTTATTATTAATATCCCTATTTATTATTCCAAAGTTTATTTCAACAGAATTTGTCCGTAATTTTTACATAATACAAATAATGTTTTTTACTTTTATTTTAGCAATAATCTTAACAATAATATCTTATGTAAAACAAGGTCCAAATTTAAGGGCTAAAATTTCCTTCATAATTTTAGGAATCTGTGTATTACTTTTAGCTTTCATTTTGTTCTCTATTCTTTTTGGTCTTACCCACATGGGGGGCTAATCCCAAACCTTATAAACCCAAATTTTCTTCTCTTACTATTATATATGGTTAAAGTCTTGAGTTAAGCTCAACAGGCTTACTAACTCAAGAATATTTATTCTTGCAAAATATTAATGAAGAAAATGGAAAAGTTCAAAGAACTAGGATTATCTCAATCCTTTTTACAAACAATTGAAAAATTAGGTTTCACAGAACCCTCAGAAATCCAGAAGAAAACAATTCCTCTGGTTCTAGAAGGTAAAGATGTAATCGGAGGCTCAGCAACAGGTTCAGGAAAAACTTTAGCTTTCGCATCAAGCATGGTAGAAAAGATTGAAAAAAACAAAAACGTCCAAGCATTAATTCTAACTCCAACAAGAGAACTAGCAGAACAAGTAGCAGACTCAATTAGAATCTTTGCTCAACATAAAAAACTAAGCGTCCTCCCAATTTACGGCGGAGTAAATATAGAAACTCAAATGAGAAAAATTCCAAAAACAGACATCGTCGTCGGAACACCAGGAAGAATTCTAGACCATTTACAAAGACAAACATTAAAATTAGGCGAAGTTAAATTTCTAGTATTAGATGAAGTAGACAGAATGTTTGATATGGGTTTCCATTTCGACGTTGAAAAAATTCTAAGCCAATGCCCGAAACAAAGACAAACAATGCTTTTCTCAGCAACAATCTCTGGAGATATGGACCACCTTGCAAAAAAATACACAAAAAACCCAGCAGAAATAACAGTCAAATCCCACATCGACCCTTCAAAACTAAAACAAGTTTTCTACGACGTCCCAGACGGTTTAAAATTCTCCTTACTAGTCCACTTATTAAGACAAGGGAAAGGAAACCTAGTAATGGTATTTTGTGCGACAAGACGTAATGTAGATTTTATAGTAAATAATCTAAACAATCAAAAAATGAGCGCAGGCGCAATACACGGTGGGATGGAACAAAACAAAAGAAACCGAGTTCTAAAAGAATTTAATTCAGGCAAAGGAGTAGACATCTTAGTTTGCACAGACGTAGCAGCAAGAGGACTAGACATCAAAGACGTAAGTCATGTATACAACTACGACCTTCCAACATCAAGCTCAGACTACATTCACCGAATCGGACGAACAGCACGAGCAGGAAAAGACGGAATCGCAATCAATATTTTAGGAAGCAGAGACTATGAAAACTTCAGCAACATCCAAAAAGATGAAAAACTAAAAATCGTAGAAGTTCGTCCACCAAAACTCGATAGAGTAAATATCATTAAAGAAGAAAGGAATAGCTTTGGGCGAGACAATGGCAGAGGATTTAGCCAAGGCAATAGAGATAATTCAAGAGGCAGAGACTCTTCTCGTGGAAGAAGTTTTGGAAATAATCGTTCACAATCAAGAGAGCCTTCATCAAGAGGAGGAAGCAATAGTAGACCTAGAAACACTTCAAGAGGCAGAGACTCTTCTAGGGGATGGAATTCAGGAGATTCTTCTCGTGGGAAATCTTCTGGGAATAGAAATTCTCAAGGACGTAATGATAGAGGACCTTCAAGAGGAAAATCTTTCGGGAATAGAAGTTCTTCTCCAAATAGAAATTCTTCAAGACCAAGTTCCTCAAGACCACAAAATTCTTCTAGACCAAGTTCTTTTAACAAAAATCGTTCAGATAATAGAAACTCTTCTAGACCACGAAGTTCTTCAAGGCCTAGAAATGATAGAAGATAAAATTTATTCTAAAATAATTTAATTATGCATAATCCAACAACTGGTTGGTCATCAGAAGAATTCCATAGGAATGGGGAAGCCTGGCAAAGAATTCTAACATCAGGAGAAAATAATATTTGCTGGTATAATAATATTCCCTTAACAATCCCAACACATTCAGATTATTATTTTAACTTTGATATTTTTATTGGAAATGAAATAACCCCCTTTGATTGTGATACTTGTAGTTTTGGTGGGGATACTAGTTATTTTTATGTTGGAGCAATAGAAGATTCAATAGTTTTTGATAAATGGCTTACAAAACCAAATGCGACATCTGTTGGAATTCCAGGAGTATATGTTGTAACAGAAAGAGAAGAATATCTTTCTCACAACGACGATTGTAATTACACAAATCAAGCAACAACAGATTGGGGAAATAGTTCTTATACATGTAAACAAAAAGATACTGGAGTTGACCAATTAACAAATTTATCAGTATACCCTAGAGCAGGTGAAAAATTTAAAGTTTGTTATCAAGCCCATAACTATTTCTCAGAAGAAGTAGACTTAGAATTTTATGATATATATATTGATTCAGATGAAGGGGAAACAGTAATACAATATGAACATGAAAATGATGGATATGTACCCTCGATACAAGAAGATAGTTTATACTTATCAGAAACACCAAGCAGAGCTTTCGAATTAGGTGGTGGCTTGGTTGATAGTTATGGTTCAATGTGTTCTAATTGGATGGACTTACCTCTAAATCTTCAAGGTGGAAATAATTGGGATATTCAAGGGAAAGTTAGAATTAATTCTGATATTTATAATCTCCCAGAAGAAGTTGTTTGGAATTGGGAGTCAGATGAATTCCCGATTTTTGGTAGTGAAAAAATTAAGTCTTATCCTGATTATTTAACTATTAATGATTTTAAATTTACTAAAGACAACGCGACTGAAGGTGAATTTTTTAGATTTAAAGTAAACGTTACAAATAATTTAGATTATGAAGTTAACTCTATATTTCATGCGTCTGCTCATACTAACCTAGGTGGTCCACAAAAAGAATTTACTTTGGTTGATTATGATACAGGGGAAAATTATGGTTCTTTTTTACATACTGCGTTCACATTACCTGCTAGTTCAACAGGAGTTTATATTTCTCAAAAAATAAAAGTCCCATACGGATTTAAAGACGTTAATACTTATGATATAATTGATGCACATTTTTTAATTCATGTATTGGATTCAACTGAAGGGAATACTCTTTATACTCAATTCTGGGATGGAGCAGTACCAACGATAGATGTAACCGCAAAAGGATTTGAGATAACAAATATTACAACTACTACATCTGGAGTTGCTTGTGGCCCAGTTATTCATACAATTACTTATGATAATATATTAAGTCAAACGTCTGCTGCAACAGGGGATGAAAGATACATTGCTAAAGGATGTATAGAGGAAACAGGTAATGATTATTATATTGATTGTGTAGACTTTGAAATTCAACCGGATGAAGGAGAAGATAAAACACTTACATTTGCAACAACATTACCTTACGTTTCTGCAAATGTTTCATCAGAAATAGATGTTTGGATTTACTCTTATGATAAATCTAATCTTGATACGGAATGTTTACATTGTGGTGAATTAGTGGACCTATCAAGCGGCACAGATTATAATGATGAATTTAATATAACTTTAAACAGTGATGAATCTTGTAGATATTCAAAGAGAACAATTACTTGGGAAGATGACGAAGCTTATAATAATTATTTATCGAGAGTTGCGTCAGAATCATCAAGCACATCATCAAGCAGAAGCGCAGATGCACTCGAAGGAATAGAAAATAAAACAGGGACTTTCCACCTAGATGTAGCATGCCCATCAACAGCAACAATTGGGAATGATATATCCTGCGATATCACAGCCTATGTAGAAGACTCTCAAACTGTTCAAAAAGAAGTTGACTTCACTTGTTATATTTCAGATGGAAGTTCAACATATAGTTCTCTGAACTTCAATCAGATGATAACAAAAACTGCTATAACCATGAACAAAAACTTTTCAATACCATCCTCTTTCGCAGAAGGAACTTCTTATGTTTTACAATGTACTGCAGACTACTACAACTTAGGAAGCAGAAGAGATTCATTCTATGACACATTCACTACTTCAGGCACAACTTCTATAATAGAAGAAAGCTCAGGGGGGACTTCTTCAGATGGAGGCTATGTAGAAGATGGAACTCCGGGAATAACAGGAGGAGCAATAGACGACAAAAAACCATTCTTTAGTCCAGAAATAAAAGAATTTAATCCATTTAGCCCAGACAGAAATTGGGCATTTATGTTCCTAGAAGCAATTATATTAATTAGCTTAATAATTTTTATAATCTGGTTAGCCAAAAGAAAAAAGAAACAAAGACACCAATACCACCACCACTCGCATTCATCTAGAGAAAAAATAAATTGGGCAAAAGTTTTCAAAACAATTGGAGCAATAATTTTAATCCTAGCAATAATTTCTGGAATTGCAACAGGAATTTTTTATGGATATAAATTTTTACAAACCTCAGCACAAGAAACAATTCCTGTTATTCAAAGTCCAATAATACAACAAACAGTTCCAGTTGAACAAGCTACAATAACACAGGGAGCATCAAGCATTTTCCTTCAAGGAAGTCTTCCTAAAAGCATTTTCCTAATAGGATTGGCAATATTAATAATCTCATTAATAATTCTTCTCTTTATGACAATATTAATAATTTTAATTGTAAAGCTTTTAGGTCTAAGAGGAGAAATACGCCTTGGAGATTACAGACCACACTATGACAAAAAACTAACCAAACTTCAAAGTAAAATTAATAGACACGTCTTAAAAAAAGAATTAAAAGATTTGAAGAAATAAAAGAAAATTCTACTTCAACTTAACAGCAGTTCCGTAAGCCAACATTTCTAAAGCACCTTGCATAGTGTAAAGTTTGAAAAACTTTATACCCAATTCAAACTTGATTTGAATTAAGCAAATTTTAATTTGCGATGCAAGAATCTACTTTAGCTTGACTGCTGTACCGTAGGCAAGCATCTCACTAGCACCTTGCATGATCATTGAAGTCATAAATCTCATTCCAATAATCGCATCAGCACCTAGCTCAACTGCCTGATTCACCATCCGATTAAAAGATTCTTCTCTCGCAGTAGTTGTCATCTCAGAATATGTTTTAATTTCTCCACCAATAATATTTTTCAAACCTGCTCCAATATCTCTACCAATATTTCTCGCTCGAACAGTATTCCCTTTAACAACTCCTAAAACCTTCGCAACCTTTTTCCCAGGAACTTCACTCGTAGTTGTAATAATTATATTACTCATTTAATATCTTTCCTCCTTTTGCCCTTTGTAGAAATCTCCAAAGGAGATTTATCAGGGTACACCCTTGTGGTGCCATCTCGTCTTTTTTCAATACTATCTTCTTTTTTATTAAACAAAATAAAAATTCCAATTATCAAAATTGGGATTCCATAAATCCAACTAATAAACATTGTAAAAAATCCTGCAACAAAAAGACAGAATCCCAAAACAATTGCAATAATTCCTGTTATCAAGCGACTTGTGGTATTCATAAAAAATATAATATAAGAGGAATTAATAAATCTATCTCTTATAAAAGATTCTTTGAATAAAAAGTACAAACCACAAAGTACCAGTAATAAATCCTATCAAAGTAGAAAAATAAAGTTCAAGGGTAAAATAAATAAAAGTAAGAAAATACATTCCTAAAAAAGTAATTGAAGAAGTCTGAAGATTAATAAATCCCTTTTTCTCACGAAACCCCTGTATAACCTGCGGGACAAGTGCATAGCTAAAAAAAATCATAATCACAAAAATTGCTATATCTTGCCAAATCATTTTAAAAAATAAACAAATGAATTAATAAACCTTACTCTAAAGAATCTCCAACCTTTCCGCTACTCTCCTTAAACTCAATTCCCTTATCTTTCAAAGCACTGATCATATTCCCGCCAACTTTCCCAGCAATAACTAAATTAACTTTTTTCTCTGCCAACATATATGCAACACTAAAACCTGCACCTCCCCCGCCAACAGCAAAAACATTTTTCACAACTTCAACAATTTTTTTATTTTCTAAAATTAAATAATATGGTGCTCTTCCACCCTTTTCACTAATCTCAGAATTCAAATCTTTACCTTCAGAAGCAATCGCAATTTTCATTTTTCACCTCCTTTCATAATTTTATCTATCAAAAGACCCTGAACAACAGAAACAAAAATCATAACCAAGCTTAAAACAACAACATATTGCCAAGAGAAATAAAAAATCATTAATGGAATTAATGGAATTTTAATTGCACGATTATATAAAAAGCAAGAAATTAACCCATAGCCCAACCCCTTATCTTTTAAATCAGCTAATAAAGGATACCACATATAAATAGGGCCTGCAGATAAAATTCCTCCAAAAATTACAAAAAACCATTTCTTAATTCCTCTTCTTTTTGTATATTTAATAATAAGCTCAGGAGTTACAAAATAATTTGTTACAATCATTAAAACAAAAACCAAAATAAAAATAGGAATAATCTTTACAAAAATTTTACAAAAAAATTCTAAACAAGATTTCAATAAATTAAAGTCAATAATTGAAACAATTAAATAAAAAATTAAAATAACAATTAAAAAAATCCAAGAATTCCCAATATTTTTTAATTTATTTTTTACCATAAAATACCACCTAAAATAACAAAAGTTATCAAAGCAACAATTATTGCAAAAATAAAACTTAAAACATTCCTCCAAATAGCAAATTTTTTCCCAAAAATCATTGATTCTGCAGGCAATTGAACAATTCCCCCAGTAACCCACGCAACAAGGAAAGCAGTAACCGCAATTAAACTAACTCCCTGAGTCAATAATTCTCCTCCAAGAATATAACTAGTAATAGGATTTCCTGCAGAAATACTCCCAATTAAACTCCCAATAAAAGAATCAGAAAAAATATTTTGAGTAAATATTTTAAAATAAAAAGTTTTAGGAACTAAAGTAATAATTAGACTAACCAATAAGATAGTCCCTAATATCAAAGGCAAAGATTTCCAAAACATTTTTCCAGATTTAAAAAACGCTTTTTTAAAATTATTTTCTTCTTTATCTTTAATTTTCATCTTAATTAATGCTCACAACCATAATTTAATTCTTCAAGATTTTCAAAATTATCAATAACCTCTTTTAAAATTTTAAATTTTCCTGTTTTAATTTTAACCTTTTTTTCAACAAATAATTTTATTGCCCTTTGCCCAATACCCAATGAAAAAACAGCATCAGGATTAAATTTCATAACTTGCTCAACAGGAGTTAAATTCTCATTCGAATGTTTTATTTCATTTTTTACAAACTCTAATTTTTTACTTTCTGCATCAAAAATTGCAAAACTATCACAATGCCCAAAATGCTCACTAAGTTTTGAATTCACTCCTTTATTTTCACTTAATGCTATTAATAATTTCATTTTAATCTCCAATCCTAATAGCCTTCCCATTTATCAAGGCATCTGCAATTTTTTTTCTTCCAGCTTTTAATAAACGAGAAAGTGTTGGCTGAGAAATATTCATTTTTTCCCCAGCCTCAGTTTGTTCAATACCCTCCAAATCAATTAATCTAATTGATTCAAATTCATCCATCTCCAAGACAACTTCTTGTAATTCACGAACCCGAGCACCAGCTGGTTTAAAATAATTCGCTCTCGGCTTTCCGCAAATTCGTCGCCTACACCTAGGACGGGGCATTATTCACTATCCTCATCAACTGCTCTTCGAGCAAACCCTCGGCCTCTTCCCATTCCTCTTCCACAAGGTCCAAGTCCTCGCCCAGCTACAGGCTTTGCATCTTTACAATCTCCCATTTGTCTTCCAGTTTTAGCACCTTTTCCACAAGGTCCTGTTTTATCTTTGTTTGGCATTTTCTTTTTTCTCCATATTTATTTAAATTCAAAATTAAAATTTCGAACTTATGAGAAGTTCTATAAACTTCACTTATGAATACATATTCATTAGACTATTTAAATGTATTGGATAGGTATTCATAACAAATATTATTCCCCAATAACTTCTGCCTTTTTATCATCAACCAAAATATTTGCAATTTCTTTAGGAATATTTGCCATCTGACCTTTTTCAAAAGGCCCCATCTTTTCACCCTCCAAGCCTAAAAATTCTCCAACATCCCCTGTAAAACAAACCAACTCATTTTTTTGAGCAAACTCCTTCCCCCCATTTCCATTTAACAAAGCACCTATTTTCTTATCAACAAAGTCAATATTTTTCATCAAAGCATCAAATAAATCTTTTTCAATCTGCAACATATTATCAAAATCCTGCTTAGAAATTCCTGTCTCAGCTGCAATCAGAACCAAATTCAAAATCTTTTTCCTCCGCCTCAACATCAACTCCTTAAACAAGGTAATCGCATTCTCTAGCTGCTTCTTTGTCTTAATAATTACATCTGAAAAAGCATCATCTTCCTTCAACGCAATCTCCTTTTTCTCCTTCAAATAATTCGCAACCTCAACCACAAAGTTCTTCGGAATCGGCTGCAACTGCTCAGAGTATCTCTCCTTTCGAGAAGCTTCATATATTTCATTATACGTAATCATAACAACTCAAGAAAACAAATACTTTTAATAATTACTATAATCCAATATAGTATTAAAATGTGGAATTTATACCAAAATAACCAATTTTTGAAGCCGTTAGTCTTCTCAAATGGGAAATCTCAAGAGGATATTGTAAAGGAAGTTCTAAAAGAAATACAAAAAGGCAACAAAATAATATTCATCCATGGAATCTGCGGAACAGGCAAAAGCGCAATTGCACTAAACATCGCAAACAGACTAGGAAAAACATCAATAATAGTCCCAATAAAAAATCTCCAAGAACAATATAAGCAAGATTATGAAAAAGACAAATATCTAAAAAAAGAAAACAACGAAAAATTAAAAATAAAAGTAATAACTGGAAGAAATAATCATAAATGTAAATTTTTACAAGATAACCAAAATGCAATTCCAAGAATAAAACAAGAAACTGATTCAAACCTCCATGATATTTTTTCAGGAAAAAGTGAAGAAATAGATAATCTAATTGGAGACGACATTTCTGCAGACAATCACAACATCCCTTGCAAGATAGAAATTAAAGAAAGGAATTGGCAAAAGATAAAAAAATATTTAACTCAAAATAAAGATGTAAATATTAAAAATTTCTCAACATTAAAAGATGTCAAAAGAGTCTCAGTCGCAGGAGTCTGCCCTTACTGGTCTCCCTCAATTCCTACAAAATATGAACTAGGCGGAACAAGCTTCACAAATTCCATAAAGAAAAAATACATGGGATTAAATGATACAGAATTTACAATTTACAAAAGACGACCAGGATGTGCATTTTATGAACAATTTAATTCCTACCTTAATGCAGATGTTATAATTTTCAATGCTCAAAAATACAAATTAGAATCTGGCTTAAACAGAAAGCCTGCAACAGAAGCAGAAATTATCGACGAAGGTGACGAGTTCTTAGATAAATTCTCAAACCAAAAAACACTCAACATAGAAAGACTACAAAACACTTTAATAAAAACAATCAGCCTCGACCAAGAAATGGAAGAAATAATTCAAGAACTTTCAGAAATAGTTAAACAAATTAAAAGAAACAAGCAAGTAAGAGAATCATTATATTCCCAATTAATTCTTCCACTAAAATCCACAGGAATCTACGATCTAATCAGAGTAGCTCTAAAACACGAAGATTTTTTCTATGGATTAGATGAAGAAAGTTATTTATTTGATTTATTAGAAACCGCTAAAACTTTTGAAGAATTTCTCGAAGATACATATATAACATTTAATAAAAAAGACGAAAATATTATTGCAAGCTTAGTTACAACAAATCTTGAAAAAAGATTTAAGCAAATGATTGATAAAAACAAAATAATAATATTAATGTCTGGGACACTTCATTCAAAAGAAGTCATGGAAAATATATTTGGATTAAAAGATTACAAAGTAATTGACGCAGAAACAACACACCAAGGACAAATCAAAATATTAAAAACCTGTGATGAAGAAGATTGTGCCTATAGAAACTTTTCAAATGGGAAAATGTCAAGGGAAAAATATCTAAGAACATTAAGTAAATGTTTAGATATTTCAAAAAAACCAACGTTGGTTCATGTAAATGCATTTGCCGACCTCCCATCAAGAATTGAACTGCAAGAATTCAACCTAACAAATCTCATCTCAAGAGAAGAATTAAGAGAGGTTCAACAACAAGACAAAACAGGTGAACTAATTAAAAAATTCAAAAACAAAGACGTTGATATTTTATTTTCAACAAGGGCATCAAGAGGAATGGATTTCCCAGGAGAACAATGCAATTCAATTGTTTTTACAAAATACCCCTATCCAAATGTTCAGGATGCATTTTGGAAAATCCTTGCAAAAACAAATCCATCTTACTATTGGCAATTTTACAAAGACAAAGCGCAAAGAGAATTATGGCAAAAAGTCTACAGGGGATTGCGTTCAAAAACAGATTCTGTTTTTGTATTAAGCCCAGATAAAAGGGTTTTGGATTTTTTCGAACAAACCTCACAACCTTTTCTTCAATAAATTTGGCAATTCTTTTTTCTCTTTTTCTTCTCTTTCCTTAATCGCCTTCTCCTTCAAGCTAGCCCAATATTCATTCAATTCGATACTTGCATAAAAATGTTTTTTCCCCTTTTTTCTCAAATCCCAATACATTAACATTCCATTAACAGAATCAACTCTACGAGCAATCTTTTTCAAATTCCTTTTACACGCAGATTTCGCCTGATGCGTCTTAAAATCATCTTTCACAAACTTCCCCTCTTCTTCCTTCTTCCATTCAAGAACTTCCTGCATTTCTTCCTGAGTCTCCTTACATTTTTCAACAATTTCCTCTGGGGTCAAGGGCTTATCTCGCTTTACTTTATAGCTATCCATTTTAAAATTTTGACGCCCCCACCCCGAATCGAACGGGGATGCCCCGAAGGGCCCGGATCTCAAGTCCGGTGCAATACCATTATGCGATGGAGGCAATAATATAATAATTAATTACCAAGTTTTAAAGATTTCTATTTTACTCTCACCAAAATTTCCACCAAGGTTTCTTCAAAGAAACAGGTTCATCATTTTCATCAAAAACCTCGTGCCTAATTACAGGCCTCTCTTTCAAGACCGGAGCTTTCTCAGCCAATTCTTTATGCGCCTGCTCCAACGCAACATCAATAACAGAACGCGAATATCCTTGCCCAATCAAAGCAAACTTCAAACTTTCAGCAGTATAACCTTTACCCAAATTCTTCATAAAATAATTCACAAGCTGTCCCCTATAATTTTCAACCATGGTTCAAACAAATATTCCAAGTTTAAAAAGATAATTATAATAAAAGAATATAAAGAATTTTATATTTTAGCAATCTTCCAGAGAAATTCAAATTGCTCTATAAAACTCTGAGCAATCTCTTTATTTTCTATACTAATTGTAATAACTTCCCCCTCAAGAGGAATCCCCAATAAAGTTAAATCCCCAATAATAGTAATAACTAAAAGAGATCCGTAAGGGAGATATTTTACCCTCGCTCTTTTTTCATGCCTTAATCTCTCTTTACGTGCAGTTTCACTCAAAATCTTTTTAATTATAAAATCTTTTTTATTCCTTTTTGGACGATGAATATTCTCAAAATAATCTGAAACAAAAGAACTATATTTCTCAGAAGGGAGAACCCCCAAAACACGAAGAATTTTACTCTTAGGAAAATTAAATTCCTTTTGATAAGCAGTTTTCATACCCTTAATCCCAGTATAAATCTCTATACTAGTTTTAGATTTTGTAGAAGAAATCTTTTTTAATAATTCTGGCAGAATTTTATTATACTCTTCTTCTTGTTCTTTCAAAATTTCCTTCTTATCTTCCAAGTAATCTAAAACCCTCTTTGGATCTGCAGGATTAAAATATTTTATTTTATTTTTAATCTTAAAAGAAACAAAGCCTTTCTTTTGGAGAGAATCGAGAATTTCATAAATTTTTCCAGAATTCAATCCTGCCTTCTTCAAAATCTCTCCAGATTTAGATTCCCCTAAATCAAGAAGTGCCAGATAAACTTTAATTTCATTTTGGGTCAATCCAATTTCTCTCAAAACTCTCTGTATCATAAATCAATTAAAAAACCTAGCCTTTTAAATTTTGCCCTACACGAGGTGGGGGATAAGATTTATATAATAAAAATAAGCTTGATAAATTATGGAAAAAGGAAACAAAGTAAAAATATTAGCCATGCTGACAATTCTAATGATAGCCTTGCTTGCAAGTAATTTAATTTTTTTAAATCCAAAAGTAGTGGATCAAAATCCCAAAGAATTAGAAGAAATAACTATCCCAATAAGCTGGTTCCACGGAGGAATATGGACATTCATTTACAATGCACAGGAAAAAGGTTTTTTTGAAGAACAAGGACTCAAGGTAAAAATAATTGAAACAAAAGGCTCTGCAATAACAAGCCAATTAATCGGATCTGGAGAGTACCTTATAGGAATAGTCTCCGCAGATACAGCAATGATATCCAAGGATAAAGGAGTCCCATTAACCGTTGTAGGTGTTGTGGACAAATTAGGACATTCTGGAATAACCTGCCATTATAATTCAAATGTAAAAACTGCAAAAGACCTTGAAGGGAAAAAAGTAGGAGTTACTATAACGAGCAATACCTATCAGCAATTTCTTTCTTACTTAAAACTAAATGATGTTGATAGAAAAAAAATAAATGAAGTTCCAATTAGTGGCGCTGGCCAAGAATTTTTAGCAGGAAAAGTTGATTGCCACGCACTCACCCCAATAGTATCTGAAAATATGGCAAAAATAAAAGGAATTAAAGTAAATTCAATTCTCTATTATGACGAAGGATTAAAAAATTATGGGCTTACGATAGTCGCAAATTCAAAGGCACTACAAGAAAATCCAGAATTAGTTGAAAAAATTGTAAACGCCCTACAAAAAGGACTTGAATATGAAAAAAACAATCCACAAGAATCTTTAGAAATCATGTTCAAACAACAACCACACTTATTAAAAAATAAAGAATATGAAACAAACTTTTTTGACACTAAAATTGAAAATTATAAAAAACTACCAAAAAACATAGACCCCTTTGATGGTAAAATGGATCCTGAGGTGTGGAAATTCATGGAAAGAATTCTGCAAGAAACCGAAATGATAAATGGGAATATAAATTTAGAGGAGTTTTATACAAATGAGTTTCTTAGTATCTAAAAACATATCTAAAAAATTTCAAACCAAAACAGAAGAGCTACATATTTTGGAGGGAATAAATTTAGAAATAAAAAAAGGAGATTTTATATCTCTCTTGGGAAAATCTGGATGTGGAAAAACAACTTTACTAAGAATAATGAGCGGCCTCGAAGATAATTATAAAGGGGAAATATTAATAGAAAAAGAAAAAATAAATTCTAGAAGAAAAAAAGAATTTAGTTATGTATCTCAAGAATCAGTCCTTTTACCCTGGAAAAATGTATCAAAAAATATTTCATTTATTTCAGACATTCTCAAAGAAAACCCAGAAATTGCCAAAATTATAAAAGACGTAGGCTTAGAAGGATTTGAAAATTATTTTCCTCATCAACTCTCTGGAGGAATGAAAAAAAGGGTGAGTATCGCGAGGGCTCTAATTACAAAACCGAAGATACTCTTCTTGGATGAGCCTTTCAATAATTTAGATATCTCATTAAGATCAAAAATGATTCAACTAATAAAAAAATTAAGTAAAAAATATTCAATAACAACAATCATGGTAACCCATAATATTAAAGAAGCAATAAAATTATCAAACAAAATAATTATTCTCGGAGGAAAACCTACAAAAATTGTAAGAGATTTTAAAATTCCAAAAGACAAGCTAAGCCAAAACAGAATCTTCTTAAAAATAAGCAAGGAATTTAATCTAAAATGAAAAAATTAATTCAAATCCTCCTAACAATCTCATCAGTATTATTTTTCTGGGAATTAATAACTTTCCTCATGCAGACTCCAGAATATTTTTTCCCAAGACCAAGCGTAATTCTACACAGTCTTTTCACAAATTTAACTTTATTATTAACCCACTTAACTTTCACTTTAACCGCTGTCTCCGCAGGATTCATAGTAGCAATAATCTTCGCCCTATTATTCTCAACCCTCTCTCTATACTCTTCTTATGTAAAAGATGTTTTATATCCTCTTTTAATAACAATTCAAATAACTCCAAAAATTGCCCTCGCGCCATTATTCTTAATTTGGGTTGGCCAAGGAATTCTTCCAAAAATAATCATCTCCTCGATGATATGCTTCTTCCCCATGGCTATAGAATTCAAGAAAGGGCTAGAAAGCATAGACCAGAATATGATAGATATTTTAAGATCGGTCGGAGCCACAAAAAAACAAATACTTTTGAAGCTTCAATTCCCATTCGCATTACAACATATTTTTTCAGGACTAAAAATAGGAATCTCCTTGGCATTTATAGGAACAATCGTTGGGGAATTCATAAGTGGCTCAAAAGGGCTAGGATACCAAATAATGTATTCTTCAACCCTATTAGACACCTCTTTAGTTTTTGCTTCAATATTAATGATAATTACAACCGGCTTTTTACTTTATGTTTTAATTTTATATCTAGAAAAAAAGATTATTTTTTGGGAGGAAAAAAAGAAATTAGATTAAAATGAAAAGAGAAATAGAGCCAGAAATTATGTCTTCCGAAGAAAATGAAGTGTATGCAAAAATGAATTTTAAAAAACTTCATGGATGGTATTTAAAAAGATTAATAAAAAATTTTAATCTTGAAAACAAAAAATTAATAGATATTGGAACAGGTTCTGCACACATCCCAATTCAATTAGCAAAAAAAATAAAGAAAATATCAATTACCGGGATTGATGCTTCAAAATGGATGGCAGAATATTCAAGAAAAAAAATTAAGAAAAAAGGATTAACAAAAAAAATAAAAATTATTTTTGAAAAAATTCCAAGTTCAAAAATTCCAAAAAATTCTTATGATATAATTTTATCAAAAGTAGTTCTCCATCATATAAAAAATCCAAATGTTTTTTGGAAAGAAATAAAAAACTTATCTAAACCAGGGGGATTAATTTATATCATGGATCTTTATAGGCCAAAATCAAATAAGATTTTGAAAGAGATTTTGAAAGAATCTTTTTCTACTCACCAAGACCCTCTTCTTCTAAATACCTTAGAAAAATCCCTAAAATCAGCGTTCACAATTTCAGAATTAAAAAAACAATTAAAAAAGGCTGGATTAAATCTAGAAATAGAAATAAAAAATAAAAAATATGTTCTAATCTTTGGAACTACCTAACAACAATCGCCCCACTGCTCTTATAAAATTTAACAGCCTGCCTAAGTCTACTTTTAGACTCTGCATAAATTGTCAACAACTTATCTTTCTTATAAACCTCATCACCAACATGCTTATACAAATAAAGACCTGCAAATTTGTCAACAGGACAACCCGCAACCCTCCCAAAATTATTTATTTTCTTATTATCCATCTCAACAATTTTCCCACTTTTCTTACAAAAAATATCCTTCTTATATTCACTCAAATGAATCCTCTTAATCTTCCGACCCTGCGCATCAATAATTTCATTAAATTTTTTAAATGCTTTTCCAGAATCAAGAATCTCCCGCGCAAGGACCATACCTTTTCCCTTCTTCGCTTTCCCAACCATTTCAAAAATCTGTCCTGCTAAAAAAAGAGACTTATCATCTAAGTCTTGTGGCCCTTTTTTCTCAGGATCCAAAACCCGCGCAACATCAATCAATTCCAAGGCAGGACCAATACCATTTCCAATCGGCTGACTTCCATCAGTTAAAACAACTCTCAACTTCAACTTAAAATGCTTACCCAATCTCTCAAACTGCTTCTTTAGCTCCAAAGCACCTTTCTTACTAACTTTCGCACCCTTCCCAAAAGGAATATCTATCAAAATATATTTACTTCCCATCGCAAGCTTCTTGGCCATAATCGAAGCCAATAACTGAGCCTTTGGATCAATCTTCAACATTTTTTCAATCTTAATAATTTTAGAATCTGCAGGCACCATCCCAATTCCCCCGCCCCAAGCCAAACTTGCATTTGTTTTATGAATTATCTTTCTAAGTTCATCCATAGAAAAATCAATATTCGCAATAGTTTCAATTACATCTGCAGTTCCAGCAGCACTTGTAATCGCCCTCGAAGAAGTTTTAGGAAAAACCACGCCTGCCGCAGCACAAATTGAAACAACAATAGGCGTTGTACGATTTCCAGCAACCCCACCAATACAATGCTTATCTGCAATAAATTTATTTTTTAAATTTAATTTATTCCCAGTTTCAAGAATAGACTCAATTAAAAAAACAGTCTCCTTAAAACTCATCCCATTTTTATACATTGCCGAAATAAAAAGCGCAATCTCTGCCTCAGACAAAGAATTATTTACAACTTCAGAAATAATTTTTTTAATCTCAGATTTTTTTAATTCATGATTATCTAATTTCTTTTTAATAAAAACCAAACTTTTAGGAGCAGCCCCCAAAACAACTTCAACAAATTGCCCCTTTCTTAAACCTAATCTTTCTTTAATCTCAAAAGAAACTAAAATTTCATTTTTTCTAACCCCCCCAATCAAATCAACCACACTTAAAATTTTTTTCTTATTCTTAGAAACCGTCTCTATCAAAACCCTCTCCCTAACATGAACCCCCATTTTTTCAGCAATCTTCCTATTTAACATCACAACAGGAATGCCTGCAGACAATTTTAGAAATTTGACTTTTAATTTAATTTTAATCACCTAATAATAAATAGAAATAATAATTTTTATACTTATCTACTTAGTTTCTTTTTGAATAAAAATTGCAGAATCCTTTTTATTCCTATATAATTCTAAAAGCACCAAAAGATAAGATAAAATTAAAGGACCTAAAATAAATCCTAAAATTCCAAACAAAAGAAAGCCTCCAACCATTCCAAGAAGAATCACACCAGAGTGAATTTTTGTTTTCATAGAAACAATTAATGGCCTTAAAAGATTATCAACTGACGAAGATAAAATTCCAAAAATAAAAACCCCTATCCCTGCAAAAGTATTGCCCCCTAAAAAAAGATAAATTGCAACAGGTAACCAAACTAAAAGGGTACCCACAATTGGGAAAATACCCATAAAAACTGCCACGATTGTTAAAACAACTGCACTAGGAACTCCAAAAATAAAAAATCCTAAACCTGCAATAAGACCCTGAATAATTCCCACAACAATTTGCCCATAAAGAACAGCCGTTGTTATCGCCTTTGAATTATAAAAAAGTTTATTTTGAACAGCCTTATCAAAAGGTAATAAACTTTTAATATAAACCATTATTTTTTCCTTATCTCTTAAGAAAAAATAAAAAGTAAACAACACAACAAAAAGTTGCAGAAGTATATTAACAAAATTAAGAATAATATTGGACAAAAAATTAAGAAGCGAATTAGCAGTCTTCCCCACAAAAGAAGAAACAATATCACTAATTTCTGAAGAAAATTGTTCTGAAGAGAAAAAAGACGGGAAAAGCGATTTCAAGGGTTCAATAAAATCTGCTCTCTGCACAGCTTGATAAATTTTGAAAGACTCTTCAATTGCGATTGGAGTTAAAACCCAAAAAGGCAAAATAATGAGTGCAATTAAAAAAATACAAATGATAATCACAGATAAATTTTCAGATTTAAGATATTTCAAAACAAAACCATAAACCGGAGTAAAAATAAAACCCAGAATAATTCCCAAAACAACAGACATCAAAATTGGCTTCAATATAAAAAAAACAAGAACCAACAACGCAACAACTATCAGAGTTGTCATAATTCTTTTCAGATAGTCCTCATCCATTTTCGCCATAAATTAAAACACGTAGTTGAAACTTATAAACTTTTGGAAAATTCCTTCCTCCCTAATTTTACTAAAAATTAAATCTCAAATCAAAACCTTTATTAACAAACCAGGATAAACACCTATATGAATTTTGTAAAAAAAATAGTAAAGGGCCAAGCAGACGAAGCTGCACACTATCAATTCACCAGATTCGGACAAGGAGAATATGATGGAAGATTTATTATAAGTCTATGGAAAACAAAAAAAGTAAAAATTAGATCAAGTTTCGAATTCGCAAACGACTTAGTTTTAACCTGTGCAAGTTTAGGAAAATGTAAAGGCTCAGGAATTGTTTTAAGTAAAAAAGATATTACAGAAATTCTTAAAAAAAACAACATCGAAGGAAACTCTGAAACAAAAAAAGGAGGATTATATTATAAAAATACTATCGAGGAACAAGAATTAACACCTGAACAATTAATAGAATTAAACAAAGTATCTTATTTTACACTAATGGATCTCGAAGGTGCAGACTTCAAATTAAAAACAAAACAAAAATTACCAAAACCAGGGAAAAAAGCAGAAAAGGTTGACTCTGGATTTTGCCAACTAGAAACAGATGAAAAAAATTATCAAAAAATAAAAGACGACTTCTTCTGGGATCTCCCAGACGGCAGAAAAATAAAAACCATCCATAAAGTAATGGTAAATGAAATTGTAATGCCTAAGGGAGAAAAAGACTTTTCAAAAATACGAGAACTTGCAAAAAGGAAAGGAAAGATATTAAGAAAATCTTCTGTCGACGCAAAAGAAATTAACTCTGAATTTGATTTTGAGGTTTAATTTTTCCGATAAAAAGTTTTCTCAAATAATTCAGGCCCAAGAATTCTTCCCAAAGTTCCATTAATCCTACAATCTTTTTCAGAAAAATATTTTTCCTTAGGGATAGAATTATTATAAAATAAAACAGGAACAGGGTCTGCCGAATGATTTTTCAATTTACAAGGAGTTGAATGATCCCCTGTAACAACCACTTTAACATTATTATAAGGTGCAAATTTCCTCAAAAATTTCATCAAAGTTTTATCAATATATTCCAACATTAATTTTTTTTCAAGAGGTTTATTATCATGTCCAGGGATATCTGTTTCCTTTAAGTGAACATAAACATATTCTGCTTTTTTAGAATTTCTTTTTATGGTTTTAATTGCTAACTTACACGCTTTCGCCAAACCTTTGTAAAATAATTTATAAGAATCTATATTCTTCAACCGAGGATAAGCAAAAGAAAAATTTCTCATCCCAGAAAACTTTGAAAACCCTTTTGAAAGAGGATCATAAGTAACAGAAAACCAAGAACGATATTGTTTTAACTTCGGCTTCTCAACTCCAGCACCACGAACCAAAAGAAAATTCGCAGGCATCAATCCCCTTCTTCTCCTATCTGAATTAACAAAATGCTTATCTAAAACATTGTAAGCCTTTTCAAGAAACTCATTCAAAATATTTACAGTATATTGAGAATTCTCATCATCATCTTTTGCCATACATTTTGAAACTTTATTTAACTCCTTAAATTTTCCTTGCTGATAAGAGGAGTCATTCCCAGAAACATTATCTGAAAAACCACCTCTCAAAATTAAAAGAGCCCTATGTTGGGAAGTAGGAATAAATTCAAATTTACAAGGAAGTTCAATTTGATTCAAAACATCAGAAAGGTCCTCAATTTCAGACCAGCTCAAAGTTCTCCCAGCTCTTCTATCTAAAATATTCCCAGACTTCAAATGATCAATACACGCAAAATTCGCCCTCAAAGCAAGATCTCCATGAGTCATTTTAACATCCTCTCCATCTGCCTCCAAACGACCTCTCGTACTTGAAGTAAAATTATTTCCAAAAATAGAAATAAGCGCCTCATTAGATTCTGGAATAAACATCGGCTTCACAGGATACATATAACCCAATTCGCCCCGCGTAGCCAAAAAATCCATATTCTTTGTATTCGCAACCTCCAAGGGTGTCTTATCTTCCAACTGCCTATTAGGCAAATCCCCAAGACCATCAATAATTACGAATATTCCCTTAATCATAAAAAATCGATATTTGAAAACTATTTAAGGATTTATATAGAGAAAAGAATATAAAATAAAAATAAAAAAATAAAATAAGTTTCAGAGTTAATTTAATGGAGAACAACAATAATATTCATTATATCTCTCATCTTCCTCAAGATCTTCATAACTCAATCCTCCAAAACAACCGATAGGATTCTTTACTAAATGTCTATATGATCCTTCATAATTTTCTAATACTCTTTGCATTTGAAAACCAGAGATACAAGTTTTCCCCAAACTACTACAAAATTCCGCACCAGTTGTTATACTATCTCTATTAGAATCTGCTTCAATAAATGGGACCACTTCCTCTTGATAATCTCCATCACTTGAATCCCACTTATCCCCGTGAGGAGTCATATAATATCCACAACCACCTCCACTTCCAATAGTCATCATATCCAAAACTCCTTGATAAGTTACAGCCATATTTACCACTCTCGCAGAATTTCTTTGCTTCCACCAAACAGCATTTCCAGTTAAAGAAGGAACCATTAATGAAACAAATAAAGCCACAACAATAGCGACAACTACCACTACTCCTAAAAACTTATAATCAAATTTTTTTACCATAATATCACCTCCTTATAATTCTGTTTACTAAATATTATTTAGTATATATCTCAAAGAAAAAGTATATATATAGATTTCTATTTCAAACAATATGTTCTCAAAATTAAAAGAAAAATTAAAGTCTTGGACAAAAAAAATATCTAAAGGGAAAGAAGTAGTTGAGACTACAGAGGAAGCGCCCATTGAAGAACCTGAAAAAGAAATAGAAATTCCAACAAAATTCAATAGAGTAACACAACAAGTTGAGCCAGATTTAAAAGAAATAAAAGATACAGCTGAAAAATTAGTTAAAGAAGAAAAGAGAAAAGAGGAATCTACTCCAAGCCCAAAATTAATTCCTCCAAAAAAATCCAAGCCAGCAGATGAACCAATTGAGCCAGAAAAAAAATCCTTTTTCCAAAAAATAACTTCCAAAGTTACAAAAACCCAAATCTCAGAAAAAGAATTTGAAGTTTACGCAGAAGAATTAGAAATGCTACTTTTAGAAAATAATGTTGCTTTAGAAGTTGCTGAAAAAATAATCAAAGAATTAAAACAAGAAATTACAGGAAAAGAATTTCTAAAAAAAGAAATAGAAGGACAAATAAATGAAACTATAAAGGATATTATGAGAAATATTTTAATTGAACCATTTTCTTTAATTGAAAAAATAAAAGAAAAATCCCTAGATCAAGCCAAAGAACCATATGTTGTTTTATTTTGTGGGATTAATGGGACAGGCAAAACAACTTCTATTGCAAAAATCGCACAGCAATTAAAAGACAATAATTTAACTTGCGTCCTAGCAGCAGCAGATACTTTTCGAGCAGCAGCGATTGACCAATTAAAAAAACACGGAGAAAAATTAGATATAAAAGTAATTGCAAATGAATACGGCTCAGATCCTGCTTCAGTAGGATTTGATGCCATACAATATGCAAAAAAGAATCACATTAATTGCGTTTTAATTGACACAGCAGGGAGGATGCATTCTTCAAAAAACCTTTTACAGGAATTAGAAAAAATAGTACGAGTCACAAAGCCCGATACAAAAATCTTTGTCGGAGAATCAATCACAGGAAATGATGCAATTGAACAGGTAAAAAGTTTTAATTTCTCAATTGGGATTGACGGAATAATACTTACAAAAGCAGACATCGATGAAAAAGGTGGAACATCTCTAAGTGTTGGCCATGTAACAAAAAAACCAATTCTATATTTAGGCACAGGACAAGAATACAATAAAATAGAAGTCTTTGATAAAAATAAGTTTATTGAAAAGTTGGGTTTGGATTAAAAAAATCTAAATTAATTATCCAACAAGCCACCCCATTCAACAACAGTAAAACCATTTCTAATTGGAGTTTTAATTATTGGCTCTTCTAATTCAAATTCCTCTAAATGAGGCTTAAAATAAAAATTCATTCTTATCATTGTATCTGGATTTGGGTTTACTATTAAATTCATATTTTCCTCTAAAAATTGTTTTTCAAGAATTTTAATTTCATAATAATTTGATTCTCTTAATTCTTCCATCCAATATTCTTTAAATTGACTCATTTCTTTTTCATTTAATCCCAAAAGTGGCAAATTATAATCAAACCAATTATCAAGACCAGAATATTCTACAATCCAACCTTCTTCAGGAAGTTCAAGATTATTCAATTGTGCTTCATAAAACAAGTAATCATAATTATTATTAATCAATCCACTTGGCTCTGCGATAACTTTCCATCCAGTTAAATAATCAGGTTCAGCCTTAGTAATAAACCCATTTACATCCACCTTAACTTCAATTTCCGATGTTTTAAGAGGATACAAATAAACAGCAGGCTTCTTTACTCCAGGAGGAAAATTTGGAAAATCAGGGGTAGTGCAAATATTAGTAATTACTTCTATTAGTTCTCCCTCACAATTATATTTTTTTATTGAATCTTCAGTTAATCCATCTATTGCTAATTGCTTCGCCTCACTAGCAGAACCTACCATACAAACTGCCTCCTTAGATTTAATTTTATTAAGATTATTAATTATCTCAGGACAAATTTCAGAAATTGAACCAACAATTGATTTAGTTATTAAACCTTCTTTTTTAATTTCTTTTAAATCAAGAATCTTCATAGAAACTTTAAATTGATTCATTACTGGATCTATTTTAACTTCACTTTTTTCAATTAAAAATAAAGATGGAATCTCTTCAGAAATAACAACCTTGGCAGAATTTCCCGCTAAAATTTGTTGATATAAACATTCATAATCCTCGTCGCAATTAACCATCTCTGAATTATTAAGTAATATCAAAAGAAGCCCAACAATTATTGCCATCCCGATTAAAATTGAAAAAATTATTTTTTTATTCATAATACTATTAATTAAATAATTCTATATAAACATGTCGATAACTTCAAACTCAATTGAAGTCTTTAATAAGAATAAATTTATTGAAAAATTGGGATTAGATTAAATTTTTATTTTACAGAAATTGCTTCAATTATTAAAAAGGTTGGGATTTCTTTCTTGTAGCATAGTATACTTAGATCTTTCACAATTTTTCCTTTTTTATGTTTTGTTGTAATTTCATGAAATCCAGATACCACAAAATTATTTTTGAATAATAGGTTAAGATAATACTCAATAGGTCTATGGTAATTTTTCACACCATTATAATGAGGATGTTTTAATGTTAAAATAGACATATATTTTTGAATTTTCCTAAAATATTTATTATTTTCTTTAATTTTTTCTGAAAGATGAAAAACAGGGTGAGGAATGGAAAAAATCAATTTATGTTTAGTTTTAATTAATCTCGAGCACTCTTTGATTGTTTTTGCAATTTCTTTAATATCATGAAATGCCATATTCGAAACTATAAAATCAAATGAATTGTCTTTTAAAAAATTCATATCCCCAGAAGAACCAACAAGAAAAGTAACCTTCTTATCTAAATTATGATTTGCAATTGAAATCAATTTTTTAGAATAATCTACCCCAGTAACAATTGCTTTTTTATCTGCCAATATTTTAGAAAAATACCCATTTCCACAAGCAAGGTCTAAAACTTTTTTATTTCCAATATCCCCTAACAATTTCAATATTAGCGGATTAAGATAGGTTCTATGATATATATCTCCAGAATCACAAACCAACTTATGATATTCTTCTGCAAAATAATCCCAGGGGTTATCTTTTGACATAAAACTAAAATAGATACCTTCATTAATAAAATTACCTTATTTCATTTAAGATAAATAACCCAATCCGAAACTTTAATAACTACTTCTTCACTCAATAAATTATGCTAGAAAAACTAGGCCAAGTACTAAAAAAAGCAACAGACAAGATAGCGAACGCTATATTTTTGGATAAAAACTTAGTCGACCAAATAATCAGAGATTTGCAAAGGGCATTAATTGAAGCAGATGTAAACATCCACTTAGTAAAAGAAATCTCAGACAAAATCAAGCAAACTGCACTTGATGAAAGAATAAAAGAAATAGACAAAAAAGAACACCTAATCAAACTTCTTCATGATGAATTAAAGAAAATCCTAGGGGAACACAAGCAACTCCAACTTCAAACAAAACAGAACAGAGTAATGCTTCTAGGACTATATGGTGCAGGAAAAACAACAACAATCTCAAAGCTAGGAAACTATTATTCTAAAAGAGGAAAGAAAGTTGCTTTAGTTGGATTAGATGTCCACAGACCAGCCGCGAAAGAACAACTTAAACAATTAGCAGAAACAAACAAACTAACAGCCTTTGTAGATATGGAAGAATCTGACGCAATTGAAACCTACAAAAAATTCAAACCAAAATTAAAAGATTATGATCTGGTTCTAATAGACACAGCAGGAAGACATAATCTAGATAAAGAATTAATCACAGAAATAAAAGAACTTTCTAAAACAATAAAACCAACAGAAATAATTTTAGTAATGCCTGCCGATATTGGGCAAGCTGCAAAACAACAAGCTCAGGATTTTCAAAAAGCAGTAAATGTTTCAGGAGTAATTATAACACGAATGGATTCAACAGCAAAAGGCGGAGGAGCATTAACAGCTTGCGCAGAAACAAAAGCCCCAGTTTACTTTATCACAAACGGAGAAAAAATAAACGACATCGAAGAATTTAATCCTGAAACTTTCTTATCCCGACTTCTAGGAATGGGTGATCTACAATCTTTAATTGAAAAAATAAAATCTGTAACAAATCAAGATCAACAGGAAGAAATGCAAAAAAGAATGGAAGAAGGCAAAGTAAGTTTAGAGGATGTAATCGAACAAGTTAAATCAATGAATCAAATGGGTGGATTAGATAAAATAAAATCCATGATTCCAGGATTAGGAAATGCAAAGATTCCAGAAAACCTTTTAGGAACTCAAGAAGAAAAAATCAAAAAATGGGAACACATAATTAAGTCAATGACTAAAGAAGAAAGAGACAATCCTGAAATTCTAGAAAAACAAACTTCAAGAATTAGCAGAATTGCAAAAGGCGCGGGCGTAAACAACAGCGATATAAGAGCACTCATAAAACAATACAAAATGCTTTCTGAAATGGTAAAAGGTGGAGCAGACATAAACCCCGAACAAGGCATGTCTCAAAAACAAATGCAAAAGATGATGAAAAAATTTGGTAAGAGAAAAGTTATGAGGTTTAAATAAAACAATTCTACAACACGACAAATTATTTAAATAAAAATCCCAAAAAGAGATTATGGAATATTTTGGGAGGATAGGAAATTCAGAGGTATTTGTAGCAAGGTGTATTTCAGATTTTCTAGAAAATAAAAAAGATATCCCCTTAAATCCCCTGTGTAGGATAAAGATTCCTTTTCGTAAAAAAAAATTATCTTTATCCAGACATAAAAGAATATTTTTACCTTATGTAAAAATAGAAAAAATTGGAAGAGAATTTATGTTCTCAGACCATTCTGGAGAATTAGAGGTAAAAGAATCTACATTTTCTGACCAAATTCCTTTCATTATAAATCCCTGGACACTCAGCCAATATGAAATTTGGGAAGGACTTCACCTCCCAGTAATCACCTATCAATTAAAAGAAGACCTTTGCAAATATGATTTTAGTGTGAAAGATAGACAAGCCCAAACCCACTTTTCATCAGAGAAAATATTTGAAACATAATCAAAAACCCTATAAAGATTATTCTTCTTTTAATTATATGAAACCAAAAACCCTCTTCCAAGGAGCAGAAGCAACAATAACTCTAGAAAATAATCAAATAACAAAACACCGTCTTCCAAAATCCTACCGCCTTCCACAACTAGATGAAACTATAACTAAAAGAAGAACAAGAGCAGAGGCAAAAATTATGAAAAAGATTTCTAAAATAATTCCAGTTCCAGAAATAATTCAATCAGATGAAAAAAACAAAACAATAATCATGCAACACATCAAAGGAAAAAAACTTTCACAACACTTAGACAAATTCCCATTAAAAGAACAAAAACAAATTCTAAACCAAATAGGAAAATCTGTTGCAAAACTCCACAAAGAAAATATTGCTCACGGAGATCTCACAACCTCAAATATGATTTACACAAAACCATTAATTTATTTCATAGACTTCGGCCTCGCATTTCAAAACGCAAAATACGAAGACAAAGCAGTTGACATTCATTTACTCAAACAAGCTCTCGAAGCAAAACATTTCAAAGATTGGGAAATATTATACAAAGAATTTCTAAAAACATACCAATCAAAAAACAAACAAGAATCAAAAAAAGTTCTAAACCAATTAATCAAAGTTGAAAAGCGTGGACGATACAGACATTAAGCTACATTAAAATAATCTGGGAAACGTCTCCTCAAAATTCCCTCTAAATTATCTACTGCCAAATCTAATGGAAGACTATTATCTATAGATTCGAGAAAACCTCTAGATAATTTTCGAGCATCCTCTTCTTCTTTTAAAAGTTCCATTTTCACAAATTCCAAATTAGTTTTAATTCCCAATTTTCCAGCGCTAACTCTTCTATTTACAATAATATCTGGAGAAGCACAAACTAGAATATACATCCCAAGATTATCCATCAATCTTTCAGGAATTAATCTAACAAAACTTCTATTTTTAAGAGGACACGTATAATGAGAATCTATTAAAACCAATTTATTAGAAAAATCTGCTTCTATAATTTCATCTAAAAATAATCCATTTATCCTCTGGCTTTCTTTTTGATTCAAAACAGATAAATCCTTCTTATAAATTTCTCTAGCAAGAGCATGTTTTCTCACACCCCCATTTATATATTTAATAAAATCAAACTTAGGATTAATACTTTTCCCAATCAAAGTCTTACCTGCCTCTGGAACACCTCCCAAATAAACAAGATCCATATAAATTCAGACAAAACACAACTTATAAGAATTTATATTCTAAAAAAACACATAAAACCAACGAAGTGAAAAACCTTATAAATTACTTCTTTGTTTTAATTCTGAAGCCCCATAGTACAGTGGTCAAGTATGCTGCCCTTTGAAGGCAGTGACCCAGGTTCGAATCCTGGTGGGGCTATATGGTAAATCCAAAATTAGGCAAATCCCCAGATGGGAAAGACATGCATTATTCTGTTGGGGCAATAATTAAAATTGACGGCAAATATCTAATGGTCAATAGATTAAAAAAACCACTAGGCTATGCTTGCCCTGCAGGGCATGTTGATGAAAATGAAACTCCCGAAGAAGCACTATTAAGAGAAGTCAAAGAAGAAACAGGGCTAACTATCACAAAACACAAACTACTTTTTGAAGATTATTCTCATGGGTTTTGCAGCAAAGGCGTTGGAGTTCATTATTGGTATGTTTATGAATGCGAAGCCGAAGGCAAAATAACTCTAGAATTAGACGGAGCAAAATCAATTGGACTTTATTCCAAAGAAGAAATACTTTCATTAAATTTAGAAAAACCTTCCTGGGAAGATTGGTTTAAAAGATTAAAAATAATTTAAATCTCCTTTAGAAATCTTTATAACTAATTATATTTTGATTATAACATGCAGATATGCCGGAGTGGTCAAACGGGTCAGGTTAAGGACCTGATAGCCTTGTGCTTACCAGGGTTCGAATCCTTGTGTCTGCATTGATTCTCACCTACTATTTCCCAAAGGATGACCTCTTAATCCTTATGCCTACATTCAAAATTATATAGAAATATTCTTACTTAAAAACCTGGCTATAATAAACCTCTCGATTAATATCCTGTCTCTGAGGATTTACCCATTTCAAAAAACTCCTCATCTTAATCGGCTTATATTTCTCCCCAATCAAAGTTCCAGCCAACCTTTTATATTCCTCCGCACCAGCAGACCTTTTTTTATAAGAAGTATAAGGAACAAATTCAGACAAACTTTTCAAAAAATTAATATCATGCGGAATAATCGCCATAATAGGAACCTCTGCCATTTCTTCAATAACATCCAAGCCCATTTCAAAATTCTTTGAATGAACCTTATTTAAAATCATTCCAATAATCGGAGTTTTTCTCTGTTTGGCAACTTTAATTGCCTTCACAGTCATGCCCAAAGTAGGGACATCAGGAGTAGTCACAACCAAAATTTTATCTGAAGCAAGAATCGCACCCAAAGTCTCATCATTCAACGCCGGCGAAGAATCAATTATCATATAATCATATTTCCTCTTCAAATAACTAAGATTATCTTTCAATTTCAAAGGGCTAATATTTTTCTTAGAAAACAGCGACGCAGGAAGAACATCTAAATTACCCACAGTTTGAACAGCATCAAGAATATTCACAGTTCGGCCCATAACATCATGAATAGTTTTATCAGGATTCAAAATATTCAAATGCATCCCTAAATTCGGAGCAGAAAAATTAGCATCGACAAGTAAAACTTTCTTCCCAAAATCAGCCAAAGCCGAACCCAAGGCAACAACCGAAGACGTTTTACCAACACCACCTTTTAATGAAATCACACCAATACTTTTTCCCATAATAAAATTACACAAACTTGATTTAAATAGTTTTTCAACCCCTTAAAAACCCCAATAGGAAACTTTAAAAAACAAAATTCTTATCTATTAGGATGCCTGTAAAAAAAGCAAAGAAACCAGAAGAAAAAATAAAGAAATTATCTCAATTAGAATTTGAAAAAAAAGTAATTGAATTCGCAGAAAAAGGATTAACTGCAGAAAAAATAGGAGAAGAATTAAGACAACAAAAAATTCATCCAAAAGACTATTCTAAAAAAATTTCCCAAATATTAAAAGACAAAAAAATTTACACTGATCCAGATTTAAAAAATGTTGAAACAAAACTTGAAAAGATAAAAAAACATTTTAAATCAAACAAGCAAGATAAAAGGGCAAAAAGAGAAAAAGACAGAATTTTCTCTCAGCTAAGGAAAATAAAAATCTATAGAAAAATTCCTACAAAATAAATCTGGATTAAAAAAATAAAGAGGACTCAAGAATCTTGAGTTAACATGATGGAAAATTCATTAGAATATCAAATTAAAACAAACGTGAAAAAATTCTTAGAAAAATCAAAAGATAAAGAAATATATTTAGTCAGTCACTTTGACACAGACGGAATAACTTCTGCAGCAATAATGGTTCAAACATTAAAAAAACTAGACAAGCAATTCACAGTTAAAATTGTAAAAACCCTGGAAGAAGAATTCATTAAAAAACTTCCAAAAGATAAATTAATATTATTTCTTGATTTAGCTTCAGGAAGCTTAAACCACATAGAAAACACAGGATTAGAAGATGTCTTCATAATAGACCATCACGAAATAATTCAAGCAGTCCCAGAAAAAATAAATATAGTCAACTCAGAATTAAATGGGAAAGAAAAAATAAGTGCCTCAGGATTAACATATTTATTTTGCAAAGAAATTGACCAAGAAAATAAAGAATTTGCCAAACTTGCAATTCTAGGAATGATAGGAGATCGTTTAGAAGAAGAAGTAGATAAATTAAATAATGAAATAGTTAACGACGGGGAAATAATAAAAAAAAGAGGACTCTTAATTTATCCTTCAACAAGACCCCTAAACAGAGTTCTTGAATTTTGTTCAAACCCCTATATCCCGGGAGTTACTGGGGAAATGAAAGGAGTTTTAGAATTATTAAGAGAAGTAAATCTAGCACCTGAAAAAGGGAATTACCCCAACCTAATAGACTTAAAGGAAACAGAAATGAGAAAATTAATCACAGCGATAATGCTAAGAAACCCTCTAGCAAAAGACCAAAATCTCGTGGGAGACATTTTCTTAATAAAATTATTTAATAAATTAGAAGATGCAAGAGAAGTGAGTGCAACAATAAATGCTTGTTCAAAATTCGGGAAACCAGAAATTGCGATACAATTTTGTATGGAAATTGCAAGTGCAAAAAAAAGAGCAGAAGCAGTCCACAGAAAACGAAAACAAGAATTAATTTCAAGCCTTAAAAAAATACCAGAGATAGAAACAATAAAGGGACAAGGTTTTATAATTTTAAATGCAGAAAACAAAATCAAAGACACAATAATTGGAACAGTTATCTCAATTCTTTCTCATTCAAAAATTTACAACCCAGGAACAATAATTATCGCCCTCGCGTACTATGAAAACAAAATCAAAATTTCATCAAGATGTGTAGGAGAAGCCCCAAGAAATCTAAGGGAAATTCTCAACGCAGTTATAACTCAAACTGGGGGTGAAGTTGGTGGACATAAAAACGCAGCAGGAGCAACGATATCCCAAGAAAAAGAGCAAGAATTCATAGATTTATTCAAAAAACAAATGGAACCCCAAATTATGCAAGCTTAATCCCAAATTTAGTGCAAAATTCTTTTAAAATTTTATACCAGATACGAATTTATTTCGTATCAAAAACTTTAAAACCTCAAACTCTATTCTAATTAAATGAACATCGAAGAAGGAGACATTGTATTATGCACAGTAGATAGGGTCATGGGGACAATTGTGTTTGTAAGAATAGAAGGCAACGGAGAAGGAACAATTATCACAAGTGAAATCGCCGCAGGAAGAATTAGAAATCTAAGGGATTATGTTGTCCCAAAAAAGAAAATCGTTTGTAAAGTATTGAGAGCATTTGGAGATAAAATTCATTTATCATTAAGAAGAGTTACAAAAAAAGAACGTGAAGAATTAATGAATGAAATTAAACAAGAAAAATCCTACAAAGCAATCTTCAAAACAGCCCTTGGGAAAGAAAAAACAGAAGAATTAATTAAAAAAATAACAAATGAACAAAGATTCTATGATTTTATTGAAAGAACAAAAGAAGACCAAAAAGTCCTTGAAAAAGAAATAGGAAAAGCTAATGCAAAAAAAGTTTTGGAGATAATTCTCTCACAAAAGCCAAAAATAACTACAATAAAAAAAGAAATATACTTTAAGACAACAGAACCAGAAGGGTTAGGAATAATCAAAAAAATACTTGGAAATGTAAAAAATGCAGAAGTGAGATACATTTCCGCAGGGAAATACACATTAAAAGCAGATGCAGAAAACATAAAATTAGCAGATAATAAAATAAGAGAGATTGTTGAAGAACTAGAAAAACAAGCAAAAAAGAACAATTTTGAAATAAATATAATTGAAAAAAAGAAATAAAAACCTTTAAATAATTTAAACCCCTAAAATTAAAATGGAAAACAAAGAAAAAAATTTATTCAAGGTATTTGTCGCAGGAATCATCTTTGACCCTGCAAAAAGGAAAATTCTTATAGCAAGGAAAGAAAATGATGCATACCTAGAAGGCGTAACTTGGTGTTTCCCAGGAGCTAAGCTAATGAATGGAGACGATATGGATAAAAAACTGAAATCTCAAATAAAAGAAAAAACAGGATATGATGTAAAAAATCTAGGGGCAATCTTCTCAAAAGTATATCCTGAACAAGAAGATTTAATGACAGTATATTTCTTATGTGAAATATTTCAAGGAGAAGAAAAAGCTGGAGGCGATCTTGTTGAACTAAAATGGGTTTCTCCAGAAGAAATAGAAAGCCACTTTACAACTTCTTTCCACACAAGATTAAAAGAATATATTATGAACCTAAAGTGATTCTTAAAAAATGCAAACAATGCAATAAATATACTCTAAAAGAAATTTGTTCTAAATGCAAATTATCAACAACAAATGCACATCACAAATTCATAAAAATGCGAGACGCTCCAAAAAGTGATGTTAATATTGTTAGGAAAAATTAATCTAATTTCTTCTACTCCCTAATCTCATCTAAAACAGCCTTCCCATAAACCCCATCATAACCAGGAATAACTTTTATTTTTCCAACACGATTTTTCAAAATCAAATCAACCAATTCATCCACAACATCTTCTTTCAAAAAATCCTCTTTAGAAACATTCAGCAAAATATTAAATTCATTTTCAAATTTGGAAATTAAATTATTATAAATCTCCCAAACTTTTTTAGATTGCATCCCCACTCTCTTAAACAAAGAAATAATTTCATGCAATGGCAAAAGCTTATAGAAAGTTTTTTTATTCGGATAATCAGCACTTTCATCAGACAATTCTTCAACACGATAATCAACTCCAATAGTCAACGGTTTCCCACACTTCGGACAAATCCCATTTAACTTTTTAGTTTCCTCGCAAGAACATGAAAACCCACAATTTCTATGACCATCAAAATGATAAATTCCATAACCCGGATCAGTTTCAATCGTCGCTATAAAACTATTCTCACGAATCTGTGTAATCAATTTCTTATACGAATCAACTTTATTAAAAATCGTAGCCTCACGCCCCAATCTCCACGGCCAAAAGCTATGAGAATCAGAAAAACTAACAATAGATTTTCCTTCAAGTTCTTTAATTTTCCAATTCATCGGCGGATCAGAACTCATCCCAGTTTCAATTGCATGGATATTCTCAAACTGTTTTCCAAAAGCCTCTTTCAATGTATCAAACCCTGACTTACTTCCAAAAACCCCAAACCAAGGAGTCCAAATATGCGCAGGAATAATTTCAATATCTTCAGAAATTCTCAACATCTCCTCGACAAATTCCTCACAAGAAATCTTAAAAATTGGACGCCCGTCATAATCTCTTCGACCCTTTGTATCTAAATAAGAATTAATTTTATCAACCACCTCAATTGATGGAACCAATAAAAGTAAATGAACTCTTCTGCCTCTTTCTTGTGTATACATCAAACTAATCTCCCCAGACAAAATAAAAGGGAAATCCTCATAATAATAAAATCCTTTCCCATCCCCCTTAAGTTCTTTTTTTATCTCCCCAAGCCATTCTGGATGCGTAAAATCAGACGTTCCTAACACTCCAATACCTTTAATCTTCGCCCATTTAACAAGTTCAGGAATCGTAATATTCTTACTGCATGCTCGAGAAAAACGAGAATGAATGTGCAAATCTGCGATTAAAGAATTTTTAAAATCTATCATTAAAACAAAAAAACAAAATACATTAAATAGTTTTCTCTAAAAAATTATTGTTTCTTCTTCCAAGCACTTCCACCAGCAGCAGCAATTAAAAGAACCACTATTATTGCAATCCACCAACTTCCTCTTTCTTCACTAATATCATCACTTTCTAAATCAGAATCCACATTAGAATCTTCAACAACATCCCCACTTGTTTCAACTCCTCCCTCAACCCCTTCAGGAACTACTTCATCCAAGCTCTTAACAGTAATATCTGCCTTTGAATTTTCAATGCCATTTAGTATAACATATAAATCATAATTTCCATCTGCATCCAAATCTACCTTTGCATCTTCTCCAATCTCCAATTCTAAAGTAATAGTATCACTTGCGATTTCCACAACAACTTTAGATGAAGTTATACTCTTAACCCCAACCTGATGATATTCTTCACCAATTTTAAATTTCATTCTTTCCTTCACTTTCATTGCCTTTGAATATCCAGTTTCAAAACTATTTTCTGGAATATTATAAGTCATCGACCAAGCAGGACCACTAGAACCTCCAACAGCAGGGCTACTCCCTCCGGAAATAACAGTATAAGATGTAGTAGAACTCACCGAATTACCGGCATAATCCACAACAGTACAAGTCTCAGTAAAAGTTCCAGCTGTAGATGTAGAAGGTGTAGCAGTATAAGAAGTTGAAAAAACCCCTACCCCCCCATCTGCTCCAGAACAAGAACAAGTCACGATAGCTCCAACAGAAACACTCACAGGGGTACAATCAAAAGAAGAAATCGCAGGATCCGTATTATCAAATGTAACCCCCTCAATTATCTCAGAATTATTTAAATTCCCCAAGCTATCATTTGCTCAAACAGTTATATTGTAAACCCCATCTGTAAAAAATGTTGTATTCAAAGTTATATTATAATAACCTCCACTCCCCGAAGCCTTTGTGAAATTATGTTGATCTCCAGTAGAATTTGTTATATTAAAATAAACAGAATCAATTCCGATTGTTGCATCGCTAACACTCACATTCAAAAGAATACTATCAGAATAATTTCCATTACTAATAGTCGTATAAAAAGTAGAAACACTTGGGGGGATACTATCAAAAGTTATATTTGATACTGAAATTATTTGATTTAAAGTAGTCCCATTATAAACCTCACAAGAAATATTATACGTAGAAGAATCAGTCAAAACATTAATATCTATTGCATCGTCTGTAAAATTAAGATTACTAACAGTTTCATTTAAGATTTCCACTAAAAAAATTGATGTAGCCCCTCCACTAGAATTATAATAACATGTAACATTTGTCATATTATTTGCAACATTTGCATCAACAGTAATATTTATTTCAAAAGTTCCAGAATAATTTCCCGAAGCAATAGGAATATTCAAAGTTGTCGCAGCAAAAACAAAAACCATTAATAAAATAATTCCAAATACCCCAATTCCAAATAAATTAAAATTCTTCTTAATCACCATCTTAATTTAATAAAGAAATGAATAGTTATAAATGCTTTTACCAAAATACTTTTAAACCAAACTTTCAATAAACTAATATGACAACAGAGAAAACATTAGTCTTAATCAAGCCAGACGCTATGATTAAAAAATTAGCAGGACACATTATTGCAGATTTATATAATTTAAATTTAAAGATGATTGGATTAAAATTAGTCAATGTAAAAAAAGAACTTGCAGAACAACATTACGAAGAACACAAAGGCAAGCATTTCTACGAGGGCTTAATAGATTATATTTCAGGAAAATTGCACAACAATGAAAATGTAATTGCAATAGTTTACGAAGGGGAAAATGCAATTCAAAAAGTTCGTGACGCAATTGGGAAAACAAATCCCGACGAATGCGAACCACATCATATTCGAGGAAAATATGGGAAAATAAATACTTGCAAAGAAAATTGGCACGAAACAGTTCTTCATGCTTCTGACTCGGTAGAATCTGGTGAAAGAGAAATTAATTTATGGTTTGATGAAAAAGAATTAGTTTAAAAAAATTAAATAATTTTAAATTTTATCAACAACCCCAGCCTCTGAAAGAAAAAACATACATTCATTATCTGGTAAATTTGGACTATCAATTAATTTCCCAACACGCGAACCTTGCTTCCCTCTTCTCAAATAAATTCTATAAGTCGAAGCATGCCCAACAATATTTCCACCAATTGCTGTTGTAGGATCCCCAAACATTTGCGCAGGATTTGCCATAACTTGATTAGTTACATAAACCGCCAAATTATGCGTCTCTGAAAGTTTCATTAAATCATGCATATAACGATTCAATTTCTGCTGTCTATCTGCTAATTGCCCTCGACCAGCATACTCTGCCCGAAAATGTGCAGTCAAACTATCTATAATCATTAATTTAATCGGCTCCCCAGCCTTAATCATTTCACTAACTTTTTCTAATAATAAAATCTGATGATCAGAATTAAAAGCCCTAGCAACCAAAATATTTTTCAAAACTTTTTCAGGATTCGCACCCATAGCTTCTGCAATTTGCTTTATTCTCGCCGGCCTAAAAGTTCCTTCAGTATCAATAAAAACACACTTCCCATTTGCCCCACCTTTTTCAATAGGCAACTGAACATTCACCGCAAGAGTTGAACCAAGCTGAGTTTTCCCAGAACCATAAGCTCCGAAAGCCTCTGTTATCGCACGCGACTCAATACCTTTTCCCCCAAGAAGATCATTAAAATTCTGACTACCTGTAGTAATATTAAAAACACTTTCTCTTTTTTTTGCATACTGCATTCCATCACTAAACCCTAAATCAAGTAACTCTCTAGACGCTTGGATGGCCTTCCTAGCAACAGCAGGACTAACACCTGCAGCATCACTCAAAGCAGCCGGGCTCATCACAGCCAAAGACATTAAATCAAAAATTCCCGCACTCTCCAACTTCGCAGAAACAGCAGGACCAATACCTGGCAAATCAGTAAACTGTGGCTCCTTCCCCTCAACAGCCTTCTTAATTTTGTCAGTATCTTCTTTTTTAACAACCATATTCTATTAAATTTCTCCCAGTTTATAAGGATTTATTGAGTAGAACATACTAATTGAAAAACCTCAAAAAAATCAACCACAAATCAATCAAAATAAAACAAATTAAAATAACATATTCCAAAAATCCTCCAGTTCTAATAAATCCCCTAACCTTAAAATTCAAAGGATAAAATAAACAAATGCCTTGAACAGTCAACGCATCTGCAAAAAGATGACTTCCATAGCCAATCAAAAACCCAAATGCAACAACTTCTGAAACAAAATACAATCCAATAAAAACCAATCCCAAAAACAAAAAACTATGAAAAACTTTCCTATGTCCTGCGAACCATTGAAGAATTCTAAAAACTTTTTTCCTTCCTAACTTAGAAAAGCGAGAATCAATATCTGGAATATACGTCGCAATCAATGCAACCAACACAAAAACAATTTTACTTTCAAAACTCTGAATAAATAATAAAACAAAAAATAAACTTATTGCAAGATGGGTTTTAATTAACATGGAAAGATTAAATTAATTCTTATTAAATAAGTTTTGCTAACACCAAGGCCAAATACATCCACCATCAGGATATATACTCCCTTTCTTACAACTACGATCTTTACAAAATTCCCCACTATAAGGAATTGTAAAAACCTCTTGGTCAGAATCAACCCTGCCAACCCATCCATCATCAGAATCAACTTCTACAATTCCAACTGAACGAACATCACTATCTCCAGAACAACAATGATGAATCATAGTAACTTTTGGAAATTCTAGCTCAATCACATAACTGGGCTTATTTCCTGTTGAGGACGACTCAATAATTCTAGCTTCTTCATACATCCAATCTCCATAATTATATCTCATTTTAACAGACAATTTAAGTTTAGTAGATTCAGTAGGATTATTAAGTATTTTATATTTAGTAGTAAGAACAGGCGTTACTTTTTTCCCAGCATATGCATAATAACAAACCTCATCATCACTAGGGCTATATTCATCACACCCTTCAAATCTCAAATCAACACTTACAACTTCTATCTCTGCAGGAACTTTTGGCTTAAGCGTTTTAGGAGCTTCAGGATTCCACGCATCATAATCTTTTGAAACAAACTCTCTTTTTCCAGTAAGAGAATATGTAGCCCAAATTTCCCTTTTCCCCGCCGCTACAAAAGTAGTCCAAGCAGATTTTGCTCTTTCAGTTCCAAAAGGAATTGAACTAGTAGGCTCTGCACTCAAAGTAATAGGAACACGCGCATCAATCAACTTACATCCATCCTCTAAATAACTTAAACTCACATAATCCGAATTAAATGTATCTGGGCAATCATAAAATCTAGCATAAATTTCTCTATCATAATCTTCTTCAGCAACATAATTATAACTTAAAACTAATCTTGCCGGAACATTTTCTCCAAATCTAAAAGGCTCATCCTCATTAAACTCTATCCAATCACTATTTACAGAATAACATGATTTAATATCAAAATCCGCAAGCTTAACTGCATTTCCTACTACTGGTGGCTTCTTCCCTACATTCCCCACAGTTTCAGTACCTGGCTTCTTAACCACAGCTACAAAATTTGAATCCCCAGAATCAGAACCACTAGAAAGGTCATTTCTACATTGTCTTCTTACAGCCGCACTTTTACGAAACTTACATAATGTTACTCTTACTGCGCCAGCACACAACTCGGCAAGTTTATTATTGGCACACTCACGAAGATCCGCTTGAGTATAAGAATTTCCTTTTTTAGAAGAACTTTTTTTTGAAGAAGCAATTTTTTGAACAGCGCCGTTATTAGTATTCTTAGCTACAGCACCAGGACTCATTTGAACATCTCCATCTCTATTGCCCCAAAAAACATCTTGAGCCCATCCAGCAGAAACAATTGATAATGATAAAACTAAAACTAAACTCAAACACAATGTAATCACAAAACTCTTTTTCATAAAACAATTAAAAAAAACATCTTTATAAATATTTCTATAAATTCAACCAACAAAAAAATCCCCCAACCAACCCCATAAACAAATCAAAAATAGTATCTTTCAAACTCATCTGACTATTAAACACAAAAAAATAATCCATTAAAAATTCCCAAAATTCCCACAAAACAGCGACGAAAGCAACAACAGACAAAATCAAAAATAACATAATTAATTTACTTTTAATTTTAATCAAATTCTTTTTCTCTAAATAAAAATAAATTAACCCAAAACTATGCGCAATAACAAACCCTCCAAGAAAATGCATTGGGATATCAATCCAAGAATATAAATCATAAACCCCAAACAAAGATAAAAAAATATTAATAACAAAAACAACAATAGGCCATCTAAAAAAATAAAATAACTTCCTTAACATTTAATTCCCCAAATCACTAATTAATTCATCAAGATTAATTTCTTTAACATCTTCAATAATTAATTCAGGATTATTAAAAAATTTATTCATTCTAACATTTCCAGAAAAAAACATTTCCTTCCCAAGAATATTTTGCTTCTGCTGTTGTAATAATTCAGCATTTTCTAATTCAGTAATTCCCAACTTAGGAATCACATCATGAAATAAAACACTTCTAATAGTTTCAGTTCCATCATCTAAAACAATATTTATCAAAGCTCTTTTATCAGCAACAACTTTCCCATGCTTCACACAAGTAAATCCATCTCCTTCAGGAGTTGCCTTTTTCTTACATTCAGGACAAACATAAAAAAACCGAGGATCAAAACTCTGAACAATAAATGCCCGAACTCCTATACTTTCTCCAACTTTAAATTCAATAATAGGCTTATCCTTCACAGATTTTTCTTCATTAACATTTTCAAAAACTTTATCACTTGCCTTAAATTCTGAAAAACTCCCCAAATGCAATTCCCCCATCCTCATATTTGCATTTCCAAGTTCAACACTTGAGCCCTCCTTAACTTGCCCATTTTCAATTAATCCAATATGATTTGAATCCCAAAGAACAACCTTAATATTAGCAGTATCATCTGCAATTATCATATTTCCCACCTTATTCAATTCACCTTTCTTATTAGTATATTCTCTAACTGGGAACAATCGAAGAACCTTTCCAAAAGTATTAACCTTCCTCATTTCTTCAAGAATCTCATTAATCTTCAAAACTTCATTTTCAAAACTAATCCCAAGCTCAGCAGCAATTACTTGCAAAGCACCCTCGCGAGAAATAAGCCCTGCCAACTTCGCCCTCTTCGCCTCAACACGCCTTTCAATTTCATCGTTATCTAAGCCTGAATCTCGACAAATCTTTCCAAGAATCTTATCATAATTTCCTCCATTCATAATAGGAAAAAATTAATTGAATTTATAAGTATTGTTGTTATAAGAAATAGAAACCCCAACAAATATTTTAAAAACCCTTTTTCTCTAAAATCATAATGGATTACACAGCATTATTTTCATGGATACCAGAAGTACACAAACCAACAGAGAAAAAACTAGCTTTCAATGTTAAACTTAAATGGACTCTTATAATATTAGGAGCGTTTTTTATATTAGCCAACATCGCATTATTCGGTCTTTCAAACAACGCAATGGAACGGTTTGAATATTTAGCAATAATATTAGGAACAGATTTTGGTTCAATTATCTCTCTAGGGATTGGTCCAATTGTAATGGCTTCAATTATTCTTCAGCTATTATCTGGTTCAGGAATAATTAACATTGACACAAACACGGTCGAAGGTAAAAAACTATTTCAGGGAATTCAAAAATTATTAGTTTTCTTTTTCATTATATTTGAAGCATTAGTTTATGTTTTAATGCAAGGGCTTCAACCCGCCCCAGGGTTTACATGGATTGTGATATTCCAATTAATACTCGGTGGCCTCGCAATATATTACATGAATGAAGTATGCGAAAAATGGGGATTCGGGTCAGGGGTATCTTTATTTATAGCAGCCGGAGTTTCATGGAGAATTTTCACAAGTGCATTCCAGTTCATAAATCAACAAGGTAAAAACTGTTTATTAGATTTCAAGACAACAGCTTGCTCAGGAAAAATATTAGTTATGATTCAGTCTATAATAAACAAATATCCAATGGAATTCATCTCCGCATTTGCAGCAATAATTTCAACAATAGTAATTTTCTTATTAGTTGTATGGGCACAATCACTAAAAATTGAAATACCATTATCATTCGGAAAACTAAGAGGATACTCAATAAAATGGCCTCTTGCATTTTTCTATGCATCAGTTATTCCAGTAATTTTAGTAGCAGCATTAATTGCAAACCTTTCTCTCTTCGGAGGATTAATTGAAAACGCTGCAGCACCTTGTTTAATTGAAGGAGGAATTTGCGAAGGCGGTGCAAGAATCGCATCATATTTCACATGGATGGGGCACTTTGTCAACGGGCAAGCAGTTTCAGGTTTCGCATTTTGGTTAGGCTCAACAAACATTTTAGAATTATTTATCAGAGGGGGTTTCTCAATGATATATCTTCTTCAAGGACTAACACACACATTAGCATTTGTAATCTTATGTGCAGTATTCTCAGTATTCTGGGTAAAAACATCTGGAATGGATTCAAAAAAACAAGCACAAAATATTGCATCTTCAGGTTTACAAGTTGCAGGATTCAGGCAAGACATAAGAATTTTAGAATCAATCCTAGACAGATATATTATGCCATTAACAGTAATGGGTGGCGCAGCAATAGGATTCCTTGCATCAATAACAAATCTCATGGGGGCACTTGTTTCAGGAACAGCAATGTTATTGGTAATTATGATTATGTTTCAATTCTACCAAAACATCGCACAAAAGCACGCCGAAGATATGAACCCAATGATGAAAAAGTTTATGGGAAGTTAATTAATTAATTCTTGGGGTTAAACTTATAAAACAAATTAACATTAATTTAAAATGAACAAGTCAGGAAAAGAAACAAGCTTCAAAGTATTAATTGTTTTAATGTTGATAGCAATGGGGATTGCAACACTTTGGGACAACTTTCCAATTCTAAAAGACTCAGTAGGTTATGTTCTTAATCCAACACTTGGCTGGCTTTTAAATTTAAACATGACTTGGGGAATGATTATAATTATTTTCTTCCTAACATTAATTACAACTCTTATTCAAAAATATGCAACAGATCAAGATGAACTAAGAAGATTAAAAAAAGAACAAAAAGACATTGGAAAAGAAATGAAAGAAAACATGCACGACGAAGCTAAAAGAAAAATTCTTCAAACAAAGCAATTTGAATCAATGCCTAAAATGATGAAACTCAGCATGCGCCCAATGATGTTCACAATTATTCCATTAATCCTTTTCTTCAGATGGTTCATGGATTATTTCACTGTAATCGGAGACCCTAGATTCTTCGGATTTCTAAGCTGGTTCTGGTTTTATTTAATTGGTTCAATAATTATAAGTTCTATTCTAAGGAAAGTTATGAAAGTTGTTTAAAATGAAAAACTCAATAAAAAAAGGTTTAGGATTTGGACTAACATCTGGAATAATTACAACACTTGGCTTAATGATTGGTTTATATTCAAGCACAAATTCTTCAAAAATAATTTTAGGAGGAATTATAATTATCGCAATTGCCGACGCACTTTCTGACTCCTTAGGCATGCACATCTCAGAAGAAGCAAATTCAAAAAATTCCAAAAAACAAATCTGGGAAGCAACCCTCTCGACTTTCTTTTTCAAATTTATCTTCGCACTGACATTCATAATTCCAATTTTATTATTAAACCTTCAAGCAGCAATAATAGTTAGCATAATTTGGGGAATCTTCCTAATAACAATTTTCAGTTACTTCATTGCCAAATCAAACAAACACTCTCCAGTAAAAGCAATTGCAGAACATCTTCTAATCGCAATCATTGTAATTATCGCAACATACTTTGTAGGAAAATTTGTTAATGTAATTTTTGGTATTTAAAATATTTCAATTAAATTTATATATTCTTTTTCTATAGAATATTATGCATAATAAAAAAGCCCAAGTTACAATATTCATTATTGTGGCAATTATTATTGTGGCAGGTGTTCTAATTTTCTTTGCATTAAATAGTAACATTGTAAATCCATTTTCTCCAGGAGCTGAAAAAATAAAAACAGTTGTAGAAGATTGCATCCAAAGCACAGGAGAAGAAGTAGTTTACCAAGTAACAGAAGGCGGAGGATATTATCTCGAATCAGAATCTTCCACAGAATCAGGAGTACCTTATTATTATTTAAATAATGAAAGACACATGCCCTCTAAGGAAGAAATAGAAGAGGAAATAAATTTTTGGGTTAGTGAAACTTTATTTTTCTGTACAAAAAATTTCATAGATTTTCCAGAATATGAAATATATCAAGGAGAAATAAAAGTAAGAAGTGAAATCTTAAATGAAGAAGTTAAACTAAGAGTAACCTATCCTCTCACAATAGTCAAAGGAGAAGACTCATCAACAATTAAAAAATTCAAAGACACTCTAATTGAAAGCAGATTAGGAATCACATATGATGCGATTAAAGAATTTATAGAAGAATCTCAAGAAGCCATTTGTTTAAGTTGCCTACTAGAAATTGTTGAAAAAAATGACCTTTCAGTAAATATGGCAGATTATGACGAAACAACAGTTATCTTCTTTTTTAGAAATGAATTAAATGAAGAATCCCCAACATTTATTTTTGCAAATAAGTATCACTTAGAAGATGAATGATATATCCAAAAAAAGCATAAATAAAAAAGTACTTTTCACAATATTATTTCTAACCATATTAATTTCATTTGTTCATGCTTACCAAGACAGTAGCTTCGATGAGGAAACAACCTCTGAAGATGATATAAACAATGATTTTGAAGACGATGAGGAAGGATACTACGAAGACGGAGAGGAGATTCAAGAAGATGAAGACCCAATAGAAAACTTTGATAATTTAATTGATGAACCAGAAGACCCAGAAGAAAATCCAAAAATTAACATAGAAGGAAAAGGAATGGAAGTAAAATCAACTGAAAAAATAAATTCATTCTCTTTCAAGAAAAAAAATTCTAAATTAATAATAGGAGAAAATGAATTTACAGGAATTAAAACCGCAAATGAAAGTAATGGTATCACCCCATATATTGCAACTGACAAAAAGGGAGCTATTCAAGAAGCACAATTTGTCACAGAAGATGATGAAAGAGGAGAATTCACAATAGAAGAAACTACCTTTGAAACACCTCCAAATACAAAAGTAACCTATAAAAATGGAAAATTAACTTGCGACGGTTGCAAAATAAAAAAATTTCCAGGAATACCTGAAAAAAAAGGAGAAGTTAAAGAAATAGATATTTCCGGGGAAAATATGGAACTTCCAGGAGGACATAAAATGAGTGGAGAAATTTATTATGTATCTTATAAGAAAGGTGATGAAGATGAAATAGAATCATATGAAAAATTTATAAAAATTAATGGAAGAGAATTAAAAATTAATCATGCTAGAATGAATAAAGAAAGTGGCATGGAAGTCTACTTTGATGGGGAAAACCATAAAGATAATAGTATTTCAACAGTTTCTTTCGGAAAAGATAATTTAATAATAAATTTTAAGGAAAAAGGCAAAGAAGTAGCAGATAAAATAACTTTTGAAAAAGATAATCCTTATGTAAAAATTGAAGACGGAGATCATTTCAATATATGGAATCTAGAAATGGGAGAAGGAAAAATAGAAATTCAAAACAGAGACTCACAAGGGAAAATTCCTCTTGCTAAAATGAGTGGCAAAATAGGAATAAACCAAGATTCTAAAAGAATTACTTCCGAATCTCGAGGAGAATTATATTTATGGAAAATAAATAAACCAGATACAAGCACCTCCCCCATAGAATTAGAAATTTTAGATCCAAATATTAAAATAAATAATAAAAATCCATTGGGAAACAATAAATTAATAGTAGACAATTTTAATAGAATGGTAATTGTACCAAAAAATTTTGTCGAAGGAAACCAGATAGAACAAGGAATTGATACATATTTCTCAACAAAACTAAGTTATAATTATGATTTAACAGAAAAAGAAATAGAAAGAAAAATAGGTAAAGAAATTAATTTTAATGGAGTTTCAGAAGGAAATAAAAAAGCGGCTCTAAGAAAATTACAAGATTATTATAATGATATGACCCCAAAAATGCAAGAATCATTTGAAGAAATTGAAATTTATTCAACTGAACAATTTTGGGAGAAAAATCCCTGTGATGCAAAAAATAAAAAAAATTCAAAAAAAATTGGAGGGTGCGCAAATTATGGAGGAAAAATATCCATAAAAACAACAGAATTTTCAACAAGAAAATCCACATTTAATCACGAGACAACACATCAAGCACATTTTAGAGAACATTCAATAGAGGGAGAATCAGGGTTAGTATTCTTTCCCACAAATATTGAGAAATCTACAGAATCAAGAGGTTCTAAATCTTCTGCCAAAATCATTGTTGGCTCGTCCTTTGAAAAAAAAGATTTATTATTATAATTTAAAATACTTCTATACCCCTGCTTAAGATAACACGAAAAACCCTCTTTGGCAATTTCATCACATCCAAATATCTTAACCTTATAATCATATATTCCTTCGCTAGAAAAATAATAAGAGGGACCCCCAAAACTAGTATGTCTTTCAGTATCTATAACAGACAATGCCCCACGGTCTTCAGTTATCAATCTCTCTGTCTCCACTGAGGACCAATCAAAAGAAGAATCAGAGACAGTAGTTATCTGATCCAAATATAAAAATTTCTTTTCACCATCACTCTCATAATCTCTTTTTGAAATTTCCATAAAAACAACTGCAGGGAAAGTCCCTTTATTATAATCTGTACTTATACTAAAATTAAAATATTCCCCAACCAAATATTCCTCTTTCTCAAGATCAACCTGAAATGAAAACTTTGACTTATCTACTGGAACTTCATAAATTTCAACATCCTCATCATCTATTTTTATATCAATAGTCTCTTCACCTATCTCTTTTTGTTGAAATCCCTCAACAGGTTCTATGACTTCCTTAAAATTATCGCCCCCATCAAAACTTTTTTTAAAATAACTTCCAGAACAATCAAATAAAAAAAAGCAACCAAAAAATACAAACAAAAATCCAATAAAAATAACAAGCGCCATAAATAAAAGAACAATTGTTACTTTCCTTTCCATATATGTTAAATAATTATATCTATTTATATACTTTCCTACCAAAACCAAAATCTTAAAAACCCTCCCAATTTCAAACAACTATGGAACAAGAACAACAAGAATTAATGATGAAATTTCAAATGTTTGAACAACAAATTAATCAAATTAATCAACAACTTCAAGCAGTTGAACAAGCAATAATGGAATTATCAAGCATCAACGCAGGATTAAATGACTTAGTTGGTTCAAAAGGAAAAGAAATTATGGCTCCAATCGGCAGAGGAATTTTTGCAAAAACAAAACTTTTAGATGAAGAATTAACAGTAGATATTGGAGAGAAAATATTTGTGAAAAAATCAATTCCAGATACAAAAGAAATACTAAAAGACCAAATAAATAAATTGCAGGAAGCCCAAGAACAACTTAACCAAAATCTTGAACAAGTTAATCAAGAATTAACAAAGACAATGATGGAAGCTCAAAAGAAAGAAAAAAGTGGCTGTGAAAATTCAGAAGACAATTGTTCTTGTGGTGATGATTGCGAGTGTAAATAATTACTGTTTTTTCTTATGATATAAATCTAAAATATAAATTAACTTCTTTTCTAAAAAATAAATATAAGATAATCTAAATGGTTTAATATAAAGTTCTCTAGTTCCTTTCCTATCATTTTTCATTGACTTCCCAACTTCTGGATTTTCTTTAATTTTTAAAAGTTGTTTTTTAATTTTTACTTTTAAAAGACCATCTTTTATATTTGAAAAAATAGAACGAAATTCATCTGTAAATTCAACTTCTACCATTTATCCATTTCTTCCATAAAATCATCAAAATCCATCCTAATCCCCTCTCCAGCCTCTATTTTTTGATATGCTTCTTCAGTTCGCCTTGCAAATTCTAAATCCTCTTGGAAAATTTCATCAGCCTTACTAGCTTTTTTAATAATCCAATTACCATTATTACTTTCTATAATTAATAACTTCTCTCCCTCACTAACTTTATTCCTCATATCTTGAGGAATTACTATTTGTCCCTTAGAACTCATCCGAGTTATCCCAATATTTACCATAGTAAGACCAATCTTACAAGGTATTTAAATGTTTTAATAATTATGCATTGTTAAGTTAGAGGGAGCTTTCATTCACTAAATTTATCTCGAAACCTTTAAATACTACTTAATCTACAAAGTATTATATGGCTACTAAATCTATAAAATCTACAACAATTAGAATAGAGCAAACAACAAAAGAACAAATTGAAAATCTGGATTTTGTTCGTAAAGACACCTATAATCAAATTTTATTAAAATTAATCGAGTTTTATGAGGGGCATAAAAAATGATAAAACCATTTAATGAAAACAATCCTTCATCCCAAATCGGGGGGGCGAAGCAAAAAAAAGTTGGTAAGTCATTATTCATAACTTTAGTTTTCTTTTTTTCATTAATATTAATTCCAAGTTTGGTTAGTGCAGATATCTGGACGTCCCCAGCAGACCCAGTAATTAACGGAAATAATTATGTTTTTATAACTTATAATTCAACAGCCGACTTGCCAGTATTAATGAATATCACTGATTCTTCAGGAATTTTAAAACAAGAATGTGACATCACTCTTAATGAATATGGCTACGGAAGATGCAAATATAATTTTACTTCTACTGATTCTTCTGGAACATGGAATTATGCAATAAACACTTCTGTTTCAGGAACTTTTGAAGTTGGAAAAATAATATTAAATGTTACAGATATTAATAGTTTAACATCTATAGGGTATGACTCTGTAACCACACTTGATATTGGTATTTCTTATGAAAATATTTTACCAAAAGAAATAGTTATATCCCATCAACCAAGAGATTTAGGTAGTCATAGTGGTTCAATGGGAATTTTTGATGATGATAATGATGGAGTTATGGAATGGGCTGTGATGACAACAGATGGAAGATTACATGTCAATAACTGGACTAATATGATACATGGTATGATTAATCCTTGGCGTAGTGATGATGTAGGTGATACATATTATATTGGTGCTGGTATGGTAACAGGAGATTACGATGGTGATGGTAACACTACAATTATAACTGGGGAATATGCACATGCGGAGTTATGTGCTTGGGCAAATATAGACCAATCTGCTGGAACAGCTGTAGCACCAACATGGACAACGGGGGATGAAGGAGATAGTATAAGGTCACAACCTGTAGTAGCAGATACAAATAATGATGGTGTCATTGACCAAGCATATGCTGGTATCTATCAAGGATATGCTGTATTCTACAATTATTCAGATGCCAGTGGATTCACAGAGATATACAAGAGTGCTGACCTTGGAACTATGCATTATGATACTGAAACACTTGTTGGTGATTTTGATAATGATAGTTATAATGAATATCTTGTAAATGTATATGAATATGGTTACTATTTTTATGATGTAAATGTATCTGGTGATTATTCTATTATTCCAGGCGACCAAGCACCAGATAGGGGTGATTATTATGGTGGTGGTGCAGTATGTGACTTTGATAATGATGGAATAGATGAAGCAATAGTTCCAGTATCTGGGGGTAGATTACAATTACTTGAATATAATAAATCTGGAACGAATGAGTTAGAAGAAGATTTAGTATGGAGCGCAGATACAGATTATGGTGCATTCAGTTATGGTGCATCTAATATTGTTATAGATGATTTAAACAACAATGGTAGACCTGATTTTGCTATCTCTTATGCTACTGACCATCCAAAAGTAGTATTTACTGAATATAACCCTGAAACAAATGATTGGTATCAAGTCGAAGTAGGTAGAATCGCTGAAGGTTCATATGTTCCAGTACTTTATGCAGATTTTGATGGCGATGGTATTAAAGAAATTATGGTATTTGGTAGATACTCAGGAAACACATATGTTTTCAAATTTAATGGTGTAGATTGGGATAGAATATATGAAGGATGGGATGAAGCAGCAGGTGAAGATTCTTGGACAGGGGGGATAGTGTAAGATATTCAAATATTAATGGATGGCTTTATACAGAAAATGCTGTTGCTTACGATTTTGATGGTGATGGTAGAGATGAAGTAATATCTACACCATATAACGGCAGAGAATTAATTTATGAACGAGGATAGAGTAGAAGGAAATGTAACGCCAAATTTAAATGTTGAAATAACTCTTAATGAAGGAGCTGTGCAAGAAGATTTGTATAATGAGATACGTTTAATGGGTGATAACACTCTTTTAGCTATTAAGGAAAATATAGCATTGGGTCAAACAGATGTTTTTGATGATGATGGGCAGAATCAAGACAGCCTTAATCCACGTTGGACAGATGGTATACTATCTATGGATGAATGGTCTGGCATGACAACATTATCTACTGATTATTCTGATATAGATTCAAGTTCGGTTGAAGAAGCATCTTATTCAGTTATAGACCTGCAACAAAATTATTCTGTTGGACTTGTTAAAACATGGCACTATTATGGTGATGGACGAAGCTATAAAAATGTAATCCTTCGTTCAACAACAAATGCAAGTGGTAACTTTACAGTAAACGATTTATTATTTGATAATAGTGATGATGGAAATAATGAAAGATATAGTGAGGGCGCTTTTGGAAAGAGTATATATTTCAATCCTATTGATATGAGATATTTAAGAGATAGTACAGCAGGCTCTAGTTATTGGACAACAGCATCCCATACAGGAAATATTAGAACAGAAATAGAAATTTATGAAACAGATGCTAATTGCTATTACGATGTATCTACAAACAAAAGAGCAGACAGTTCCTTGTCTGTAAAAGATAATTTTGAGGTTACAGTAAATGTTACAGACAGAACAGGATATCTTGTTAATATTGGGGACACACTATCTATCCCTGTCACGTGGAATGAATTACCGTTTAATGTAAATATTGTAGGAGGAACAGAATATTATCCAGGACAAGAAGGGCAGATAGTTGTACAATTAAAAGATGAATTTAATGATGCTGTTACAGAAGCAACCTGCACAGTAGATTATTATTATCCTAATTCAACATTGTGGTTAGATGACCAAGTAGCAAGTGAATTAGCAGGAGTTGGAATCTATTATAACTCATTTACTCTTCCAAATGTAGACGGAGTTTATATTTCTGTGGCAAACTGCACATCAGGAACTTTTTCAGATATAGATTCTCATACTTTTCATGTTTCTGGAATTTTAATTGATATAAATAATACTGTTAATTCCATCAATGACACAATAACAAACACAATAATTCCTTATTTATCTGAAATAAACTCAACAACACATACAAGTTATGATTATTTGACAGATACAATTCAACCTTTAGTGAGTGAAACAAATACAACAATTCATTCTGTTTTGGAGAAATGGGGAACTTATAATGCCTCTCAATTGTATAATATTTCTAATTCTACTTATACTCAAACAGGAAATATTTACACAGACACCCAAAACCTATTAACAAAATGGGGAACTTACACAGCAGAACAGCTTTATAATATTTCTAATGTTACCTACATAAAAACTGGAGAAATTTACAGCAACATGGCAACTGCTTCTTCATTAGCAACAATGCAAACAAATGTTACTTGGCTAATTAATAATGTTGCCACACAGACAAACATTACTTTAATTAATTCAAAATTAGACACAATAAACTCAACTGTCAACACTATCAAAACCCAGACAGATTGCTCAGACCCAACAAATTCAGAATTATGCACTTTCTTAAACAGCATAAACACAACAGTTAATACAATTTATTCTGAAATGGCAACCCAGCAAAACATTTCTGCAATTCTTTCAGATACAAACTGGTTAGTTAGTAATGTCGCCACACAGGAAAACATAACAGAAACATTTTCAAGATTAACAACAATAAATAATACCATTAATTCAATTAGTTCTGATTTATTAAATATTAATTTGAGTTTGCAAACAAAGATTGATAATATTCAAATAGATATTGATTGGTTAGAAAATAATGTTGCTGTTCATGAAAACATAACAGAAATTATAACAAGATTAACAGAGATAAATTCTACTACAAATGAGATTGATGATTATTTAGATAATGATATTACAACAAGACTAACAGAAATAAACACAACAACTCAAAACAATTATGACTATTTACAAAACACAATTTACATTAAATTAAATGAAACTTGGAATAACACACAGCAAACATTAATTTATATTGGAAATCCTGCTGATGATGAAAACCAAAATACTTTATTTGGCGAACATGCTTACACGCAAAATAGATTATCAAGCATATCAGGAAATTTAACCTATCTAAAAACTTTAACAGAGCATATTAATGAAACAACAACAGAAATCAATTCAACTGTTTCAACAATCTTATTAGAAGTTGATGACTTGGAAGAATTGCATCAATGCTCTATAAATCCAAATTCAACTATATGCACTTTACTGAATAATATCTACGCTGACACTCAAAATATTTATGATTTGTCATTGGCAATTAATCAAACAACTCAAAACATAAACCAAACCATAAGTTCTGATTTTCATATTAAAATAAGTGATTTTGGCGAAGTATCTGCTGGCTCCAATTTTTTAGCAAAAATTTGGATTACAGATTATTTACAACAACCAAAAGATGCTGATTCAATTCCGACAATTACATTATATGATCCTGTTAGAAATATTGTTGTTCAGGATGTAGAAATGACCTATGATGAAACAGGAATTTATTCTTACTCTTATGAAACATCTTCTTCACAAACAGATGGAACATGGGAGGCAGAAGTTACAACTGTTGTAAATAATGTGGCAACCAAGCACAGCGACTACTGGGAATTGGAAAGCTCACCAGCAGAAGTTACAATTATTTCAATTAGTGACAAAACAATCCCTACAATAACTGCAGATGTCACAATAACTAATGAAGGTTCTGGAGCACAAGAATATCAGTATGAATATTGTGTTGTGGCAGAAGAATCAAATTTCTGTGGAGGAGGAGATGATTTAGATTATGCCTCTGGAGCTAAATTGATTCAACCAAGTGAATCATGGAATACACAATTATCTTTAGATGAAGTAAATCAAACAGGAACATTGTGGTTTAAATTATTAGTTTATTATGGAACAGAAGTTTCAGGAGCTTCACAAAGTTTTACTGCAACAGAGGATTCTGGCTCGGAAGATGATGGAGATACTGGTGGAGGAACAGGCGGTGGAGGAAGCATAACAGGAAAAGCAACTGAGGTAATTTGCAATCCTCCTTACATCAGGCATGGAGCAGAATGTTGCCTTGACGCAAATAATAATTCTATATGTGATGTAGATGAAGGATTGCCTGCTGAAGAAGAACCAGAAAAAGAAATTGAAGAGGCAGAAACACCTTCTTTAGGGCACGGAATTTTAGATATTAAAATTAATAAAACTTATTTGTTAATAGGAGCTGGAGCTTTAATATTTATTTTATTATTAATCTTTATTATAATTAAAATATTCAAACATAGAAATAAAAGTGGAAAAGTAAGATATTTAGATGCTAAATTACAACATCTTAAAGAATTAAAATCACGAAAAGAAATAAGCAAATCATCTTATGCTACAGAAAGAGGAAGATTGTTAAGCAGGATTAATAAAATCCTAAAAGGAAAACATCTGGTATTAATTTTTGGAGCTGTTGGATTAATTGGTTTGTTCTCAATGATGTCAAATTCAAACATTACAGGAGGAGTAATCGGAGTTGGTGAATCTACTTTGGGAGCAATAAGCTGGTGGGCTATCTTTGCTGTGGTAGTTGTTTTATTCTTAGCAGGAATATTCGCTGTTCTAATTTATATTTTAAAAGAGGTAAAAAAATTCACGAAAGGAAAAGCAAATTTTGTGCAAACTTCAAAAGCTTGTTTGGATAATAATTTAAAAACAATTAATAAAATTAATAAAAACGTAAATTATTCAACAAATAGCCTTAATGAATTAATAAACAAAAAAGTTCTTACAGATTCTGGTAATTATATTGGAGAAGTTAGTGAAATAATTTTAGGAGAAAATAGGATTGATAGTCTAAAGATTACATTAGATAAGCATCAAGAATTTAATATCAAAGGCATTATTGTTAAGTATTGGAATGTAAAAAGTGTTGGACATGTAGTGATTGTTGAAGAAGGAATTTTGGAGAAGATTAATTCTTCGAAAGATTAATTAGTTCTAACCATTTATTTGGGTTTTCCAACTTTATATCCGTAGCCAACTCATAAGGACAAACTCCAATAGCTTGATGTTTACGAATAAAATTATAAAAAATCTCGTAGCCTTTCATAATTGCTTGTGCTGATTCTATTCGACCATGAAAACCCCTAAAAGTTACAGCCATTAAAAATAAAATATCAAAATTAATAAAACTTGGAATTACTATCGGAGCAACAAGAGCAGTTATACCTAAAACCCAAAAAATATTAAAAATATTTGAACCAATACTATTTCCTACCGCCAAATCAACATCCTTTTTTCGAGCAGCATTTACCCCCGTAACTAATTCTGGCAAAGAAGTTCCTATCGCAATTATTGTTGCAGAAATTAAAAACTCACTTAACCCAAATTGCCTCGCAATAAAAACAGCACCCTCAACAACCCACTTCCCTCCAAAATACAATCCAACCAAGCCCACAATAATCATCAAAAATACTTTCCATCCATTAAATTTTACAATCTCCATTTTTTTATCTTCTAATTGCGCCTTATTTTTCCTCGCCAACCCCACAGTATAATAAATAAAAACAGCAAAAAAACAAATTAAAATAAGCCCGCTAACTCTTGTTAATGAAGTTGAATTAATATTATCGATGAGAAGATAATTTGAAAGAATAAACAAAACCCCCACTGCAAGCAATGAAAAAGGAATTTCCTTCCAAACAGTTGATCTCTGAACTTTTAAAGGAGTAATAATTGCAACAACCCCAAGAACCAATAAAAGATTTGCAATATTACTTCCAATAATATTCCCAAACGCAACATCTGTAGAACCATTTAATGCAGCAATAATATTTACAACCAATTCAGGCATCGAAGTTCCAAACGCAACAATAGTCAACCCAATCATCAAAGTTGGAATACCTAATTTTTTAGCAAGAGACGAAGAACCTTCCACCAAAAAATCAGCACCCTTAATTAACAAACCAATTCCTACAATAAATAAAACATATTCTAATATCATCTTTTTAATTATAAAAAAATAAAGTTTAATAAGTTATTGTTAAAAGAAATCTAGGACAACGATATTTATAAAACCAAAATCATTGGGAATTTTATGGAAAAAATAATCATCCTTTTAGGGACAATAAACCTAATTATTTTATTAATAATTATCAAGGCAATTCATTCCAAACTAAAAAAGAAATCAGAAAAAAAGAATAAAATAAAAAAAGAACTAAATTCATCAGAGATCACTCTTGTAGGAATAAAAATAGCCTTAGTTGCACTATCTTTAACAATGATTTGTTCTACAATACCATTTATCCTTTCAATATTCCAAATAGAAACATGGAAATTAATAGCAGAGAAAATAGTTATTGTTTTTTATATAATTTCTGCAATTATCTTTTTATATTTTGCATGTAAAATTGAACTTCCAAAAGAATAATCCCAATTGAAATAATCTATTTCATTCCCCTAAAGATTTTATACTTTCTTCAACCACTATTTTAACACCTTCTTCAATTTTTTTAAAGGACATATATTTTTTACTTTTTACATTTCTTGCCTCCAAAGGAGAATGTGGCAAATGCAAATGTCCAGAAATCCCCTTAATCCCTTCTTTCTCAATAAAATGTTGTCCAAGATAAAGAACTTCTTCACACATATGCCCCCCAGCATCTTTTGAAAGAAAAGAATGAATATTTTTTTCCTTCAAAGCGGAAATTATTTTATTTATTGGCAATTTGGTTTTCCGAACAGAAGGCCCGAGGCCACCTAAAAGAACATCATAAAAAACAGGCTTCCCAGAATTATTTGGCCACTTCCCAAGATTATCTGGGAAATTAGGATGAATTTTTCTTTTTGCATTCGCTTCAATAAGAATTCTATCCATCTTTCTAAAAGAAAGTCCAAGAGTAATTACAATATTTGGCCTATATTTTTTGATTGCATCTCCTAAAACAATAGGCAATTTTTCAAAATTCACAGGAAGAACAATTCCAATAATTTTGGCCCCAGAAATTACTTTCCCATTAAATTTTTTTGCTATTTTTTGAGAAGGATTCGATAAATAGGCTCCCCATTTTTCAAATCCCGCCAATAAAACCCTCATTTTTTCATTCCCCTCAAAAATTCCCAATACTTTTCCAAACCTCTCTCAGTAATAATTCCAGTAATATATTTTTTATCAACAAATTCAAAAGCTGGATTCTTAATCTTCATTCCCTTCGGAGCTTTATCCCAAACCTCATTCAACTTTCTCTGTTCAATCGGAACATCTTCATTTGTAAATTTCCAAGAATCCGCAACAATGTAAACAGGAATCTTTTCTTGTTTAGCAATCCGCGCAACAACTTCAGAACCAACTTTATTTATCACGCCATCTTTTGTCAAGGCATCTGCCCCTAAAAAAACCTTATTCACTTTCTTAGTTCCCTGCTCTTTCGACAACGCAATTCCCAAAGCAGAATCAACAAACATTGTAACTTTTATTCTAGCCTTTCTCAACTCTTTAGCAGTTTTCCGACCCTGAAACAAAGGCCTAGTCTCAGTATTATAAACTTCAAATTTCTTCCCTTTCTTTTTAGAATAAATTAAAGCGCCAGTAACATTTGTAGAATGGCAATGAGTAAACAAAACATTCTTATCTCGAATTAATTTCAAAACACTTTTATTAATTTTATTTTGCGCAAATTCAAAATGCCTCAAAATTTCTTTTTCACTAACACCCTTCTCAGCTAAATCCAAAATATTTTCCAACATAGGCTCTGTCTTTCGCAAATTCAAAATCTTTTTCTTAACACGAGAAGACGAAAACATTTCATACGCACGCAACCAAACCTTCGCAACATTCCTCGCACCTTGAATTTTAATTGACTTTATATCTTTCAAAATTTGATTAAACTTTCTCCTCTTTTCAAACATAACAACAAAACATCACGAAACTTTAAAAATACTCCCTCTTTTATTCAATCATGCTAGAATCTTTAATTAATCCAAAACGTATGGACAAAGGTCCATTAAAAATGTTCTTTGTAGGAATTCTTTATGCCTCACTATCTTTATTATTAGTTCATTTCTTTTTTTCAAAAGACCCAACACTTTCACAATTCTCAGGAATGATTGTCGTAACTTTCTGTGTTATGTTTTCTCTACCCTTCATGTATTTTCTATTTAAACAAGAAGAGGCCCAAGACGAACAAGTCGAAGGATTATTTAGTATTTGGAGAGTCCACAAAGACGCAATCTATGCATTTATCTGGCTATTTTTAGGATTCATCGTCGCATTTGCTTTCTGGTTTATAGTTCTACAAAACTCTGCACTTTTCAATGCACAAATAGAAACATACTGTATGATAAACAGCCCCGGGAACATCGAAACTTGTATTTCACAATACCAATTTACCGGGAAAGCAATAGACATCACAGCAAACGCAACAAACACAGGAAGATTTCTCTCAATCCTAGAAAATAATGTATATGTAATGATATTCACCCTCGTCTTCTCATTAATCTTCGGGGCAGGAGCTATATTCATCCTAGCATGGAACGCAACAGTAATCGCAGCAGCAATAAGTATATTTGCACAACATAAAATAATAGAAATACCATTAGGAATCGCAAGATACATGATTCACGGATTCCCAGAAATAGCAGCCTACTTTATAACAGCCCTCGCAGGAGGAATCTTCGGCGTCGGAGTTTTAAAAAACAACCTTAAAAGTAGAACATTCCTAAGAGTTCTAGAAAACACCGTAATTCTTCTCTTTATAGCAATCCTAATATTAATCGTAGCAGCAACAATAGAAGTTTTTGTAACGCCAATTATTTTTAACTAGAAAGTTTTTCCAAATCAGACTTAACCATCATTTCAATTAATTTTTCAAATTTAACTTTAGCCTTCCAACCAAGTTCTCTCTCCGCCTTACTAGAATCGCCCAATAAAAAATTAACTTCTGTAGGTCTATAAAATTCAGGATTAACAGAAACTATAAAATTTCCATCTTGGTCATGCCCTTTTTCATCAACTCCTTTGCCATCCCAACTAATCTTCCTTCCAACATTTTTTGCAGCAGCGTCAACAAGTTCCCGGATAGAATGAGTTTCACCAGTTGCAATAACATAATCATTCGCTTTCTCTTGTTGCATCATCAACCACATTGCTTCAACATAATCTCCTGCAAAGCCCCAATCTCTTTTTGCATCCAAATTTCCTAACTCCAAATAAGACTTTCCTGTTTTTCTCTGAGGCAACCCCAATTCAATCCTCGCCAACCCATCTGTAACTTTTCGCGTAACAAAATCCAAACCTCTTTTTGGAGATTCATGATTAAATAAAATTCCCCCACAAGCAAATAAACCTTTTTCTCTTTCCATTTGAACAATTCTATGCGCTGCCACCTTTGCCTTGGCATAAGGGCTCTGAGGCAAAAATTCAGTTTCTTCAGATTGAGCCTCTGTTCCAAAACCACCAAACATTTCACTTGTTGAAGCTTGATAAAATTTAACTCCACTTCTTAATCTAATAATCTCTAACAAACTAGCCACCCCAAAAAAATTAACATTTTTTGTATAATGCTTTTGGGTAAAAGAATCTCCCACATGGGATTGTGCTGCAAGATTATAAATTTCATCAGGACAAACAGTATTGAGAACATACAAAAGAGACTCTGGTTCAGTCATTTCTCCACAAATAAGCTTTATTCCCCCCTCTAAATGATTAATCCTTTCAAAATGGCTATCCGTACTAGCCCGACGATACATCCCATAAACCTCATATCCTTTTCCCAAAAGTAATTCAGCCAAATAACCCCCATCCTGCCCAGTTATTCCAGTGATAAGCGCTTTCTTTACCATACCAAAATATATCATTTAAATTTATAAAGATTTATATAAAAAATCTCACCCAAAAACCTTTAAATATCCTTTTCTCAACAATAAAACATGGAACATTCTGAAAAAGAAATTTTAGAAAAAAGAAAAAATCAAGTTACAGATTTTTTAAAAAACAAAAAAAATTATTTTACATATTTAATACTTACCGCAATAGTTTTCATAGGAATTTTTATTAGAACAAGAAACATTTCTAAATTAAAAGATATAACCACTGGTGCCTGGACACTAGGACCTGATTTAGACCCATGGCTTTTCCTAAGATGGGCAGAATATATTGTAGATCATGGAAAATTAATGGCTTGGGACTGGATGAGAGGAGTACCTTTCGGATTCGATACTGCCCGAGAAATGAAACTTCTCTCTTATCTAATTGCTTGGCTCCATAAATTCCTTTCAATTTTCTCAAATGAAATAACAGTAACATATTCTGCAATAATTTTCCCAATTGTAATGTTCGCACTAACAACAATTGCATTTTTCCTTTTCGCAAGAAAAATATTTTACAAACAAAATAAATCTACTAAAAATATTATTGCATTAATTTCAACAGCTCTTTTCGTAACAGTTCCTTCATTACTCCCAAGAACGATTGCAGGAATTCCAGAAAAAGAATCTGCAGCATTTTTCTTTATGTTCATAGCATTTTATTTTTTTCTAGAAGCATTTACTCAAAAAAAATTCAAACACCAATTAATTTTTTCAATCCTAGCAGGAATATTCACAGCCGGAATGGGACTTATTTGGGGTGGAGTTTTATTTTTATATTTAACAATTCCACTTGCAATATTTATTTCATTTCTCCTAAAAAAAATAGATCTCAAAAAATATATTATTTATGCAACTTGGCTAATTACATCTTTTATATTAATGATACCCTTCTCAACAAAATATACAATAAAAAATTTAATTGCTTCTTTCACAACAGGTTCGGCAATAGCAATTCTATTAATCATCGGTATAAGCATGATTCTTTCTGACAAAAAAACCCCTCTAGAAAAAATAAGACAAAAAACAAAATTATCCAAAGAAATATTCTACTCAATCTTTTCAATTATAATAATTTTCTTCCTCACACTAATCTTTCTCGGGCCAGATATGATAATAGCATATATTGCTAAAATAAAAAGTTCTCTAATAGAGCCCTCTGTAAATAGATTCTCTTTCACTGTCGCAGAAAATAAACAGCCATTTTTCAAAAATGATTGGAAAAATAGCTTTGGCCCAACAATTTCAAACATTCCTTTATTCTTTTGGTCCTTTATACTAGGGGCAATAGCCCTTTTTGCAAGTCTTATTAAAAGAATAAAATTAAAAAATAAAATAATTTTAATCTCAAGTTATACTATATTTTTAATTTTTCTTATATTTAGTAGATATGCTGCGAATAGCATCTTAAATGGAAAAAGCTTCCTAAGTTTACTCATGTATTTTTCAGGTTGGTTAATTCTCTTAATCGCGTGCGGATATTCTTATTATCAAGAAAAAGACAAAAATATTTTCAAAGAACTTGAATTCTCATATATACTTTATTTAATTTTATTAACTCTCGGCGTGATAGGAGCAAGAGGAGGAATAAGGCTTCTTCTAGGGCTAGGAGCAATCGCACCAATAGCAATTGCCTTTTTAACAGTAAAAATTCCATTATATTATTTCAAACAAAAAGAAGACACAGCAAAATTAATTATAGGAATTTTAGCAATCCTAATAATATTATCAACATTATTTACATTTTATGCATATTATAAATCAGATAAAATAACTGCAGAAAACTTCGCTCCAGGATTATATAATCAACAATGGCAAAAAGCAATGCAATGGGTAAGAGAAAACACCGAGAAGCCCACAATAACTGCAGAAGGTTATTCTGGACCAGTATTTGCTCACTGGTGGGACTACGGATATTGGATACAAGGCATAGGCCAAAGAGCAACAGTTTTAGATGGAGGAAATTTCAGACTATATTGGAACCACCTAATGGGAAGACATGTCCTAACAGGAACGAATGAAACAACCGCATTAGAATTTCTCTACGCACACAACACAACCCACCTCTTAATAGACTCAACAGAAATTGGGAAATACACTGCCTACTCAAGCATAGGGGCAGACGAGAACTATGACAGATTTTCATGGATACAAACATTCTCCATGCAAGAAGAACAAACACAAGAGACACAAGAAGAAACAATACATGTCTATTCTGGAGCCAGCGAAACAGATGAAGATATAATTTGGAATAATGGAGAAAAAGAAATAATCTTTCCCGAAAGAAAAGCTGTAATTGGAGCAATAATTATAAGAAAAGACTTACAAGAAAATTTCAAACAACCAGAAGCAGTTTTCTTTTACAAAAATACTCAATACAAAATTCCATTAAGATATATATACACTCAAAATAAGAAATATGAATTTGAAGGGGGGATAGAAGCAGGAATATTTATCTATCCTTCACTAGGCTTAGTACAAAACGATCAAGTAAAAATAAACCCAGAAGGAGCATTATTTTATCTAAGTGAAAAAACAGTAAATTCACAACTTGCAAAACTCTATCTATATGGACAAGAAACAGAATCCTTTAAATTAGCACACTCAGAAGATAGTTTAATTATAGAAAGTCTAAAATTACAAGGATTAGACATAGGAGATTTTGTTTATTACCAAGGATTCCAAGGACCTATCAAAATATGGGAAATTTCATATCCAAAAGGCATCGAACTCAAACAAGAATTTTTAGAATTGAGCTACCCAGATGAAAATCTGACAATCGCTCAAGAAGGAAAATATAATTAAATAAATCCTATGTAAACAATCCTCTAAGCCAATCAAAAAAACTTTCAATAAATCTTTCCCTTTTTTGAGGTTGTTTAGATTTTAAAGAAATAACTTTGGATTCTATAAGAACATTTAAATTTTCATTTTTTATAGATTCGTAAGAAGAATAAGGTTCTCCAAAAACTATTTTATTTTTAGAAGATGAAGAACTTTTCTTTTTAATTATTAAATCCCTTAATTCAGAACTTGCTTCATTACCTTCAGAATCAACGCAAACTATTTTCCAATCATAACTATCTCTGCTTAATTCTTTTGAAAAAGAAATTTCAACATTTTTTTCAACATTTGATTTAATCGCTTCAACTTCATTATTAATAATTAATTCACAATAACTAATTTTAGATTCATCAGCTACCTTAAACCTAAAATCCATGGTATATTCAGAGTCATCAGTTCTTTTAATATAATTTTCTACAGGAGAAATAATTTCAATTACTGGAGGAGCTATATCTCCATGTTCAAAATTTTCATAGCTATACTCAAAAGTTTCATATTCCTCATTTATTTCATATATCTCAAAACCATCTTGATTTATTTCAAAATCAATTAATTCATAAGGACCATTTTTGCCCCCTTCATAAATATCAATTCCATCAAAATTTAAATAAATAAATTCATCATAAACCTCTAAATAAAATTCTTCTTCAATATCAAAATCCCTTCGATCAATTTCCAATTCAGCTTCAATTTCATATTCTCCTGCCTTAGTTATATTAACAGGAATTTTAATTGTAAAATATTCAAATAAATCATTCCCATTAAGATCAACACCATAATCTGTAAATTCCCCAATAACTTCTAACCCTGGTTTTTCAAAATTTTCATAATTATAATTAGAGGTAAAATAATCCTCCTCCCAAAAATCAATTTCAAAATTATAAGTATCTCTCAAATATAATTCATTAAAAACATATAGATTATCTTCTCCATTCATATAAATGCCAATTCCATTAAAACTCAATGGAATTATTTGAACCCCCTCTTCTAAGTAACCTTCAAATTCTACGTTATCTTCTATCTCTTCTCCTAATTGATTTGACAATGCTCCTTCAATTTCATATTCTCCTTCTTTAGTTACATTAATTTCTGCTTCAATAACTAAATAATCATACAATCCATTTCCATCTTCATCAACTGCATGGTCTGAAAAACCTCCTGTAAAGGTTGCCCCAGGACCTTCAAAATCTTCATAATTATATTCAGAAGTTATGTAAAGAGGTCTGCTTGAAAAATAAGAACGATAATAATCAAAATTATTTCCCTCAATTTCAAGATCATTTAATTCAAAATTCCCATTTACTTCTTTAAGAAAAATTTGAGTCCCACTAAATTTAAGTTGAATTACATTTTCTCCTTCACTAATCTCAATTTCATTTTCTATATTTTTACAAATATTTTCTTCCTCACTATCTCTTAATCTCCCAAAAACTTCATATCCATCTTCTTTTTTGGAATTTAAATCAAATTCAATAATTAAATAATCATACAATCCATTTCCATCTTCATCAACTGCATAATCTCTAAATTCTAAAGTGCTAAAATCCTCATAATTATATTCTGAAGTTTCATAGCTTCTACTATAAGCAAAATCATAATTTGTGTCCTCTAAGGTTATTTCTGTAGAATAAGAACCCTCATACCCTTCAAGAAAAATAAACCCTCCCTCAAAATTAAGTTGAATTGCTTGTAAGCCCTCTTCAAGATAAAATTCTTGGTCATAACTCAATAGACCTTCTTCAAATAAGGTATACCAATGAATTTCATAAGTATCTTCCTCTAGTACATTAATAATTAATTCTAAAGTTAAAGAATCAAATAAATTATCATTATCTGAATCAGTTCCATAATCTGTTATCTCAATAATATTTGCTCTTGAAATTTCAAAATCTTCATAATTATACCAGGTAGTTGTATAAATATTATTTCCCCCATATTCAAAATCATTATCTTCTCCTTCGATTCCCAAATTAAGATTATATTCCCCATCAATACTCTTTGCATAAATTTCTCTCCCATTAAATTGAAGTTGAATTATATTTTCCCCTTCTTCAAAATAAAAATCATCATCTCCCATCATTTGGATATCATTTCCAAAATCAAAATCAAGTTCAGCTTTAATTTCATATTCTCCTGCTTCAGGGATATCTATTGTAGTTTCAATAATTAAATAATCGTATAATGAATTATTATCTATATCAAGGCCATAATCTGTAAAAGCACTAGCAAAGCTGGAAAGAATTACTAAAGCTAAGAAGACGCTGAAGAATAACTTAATATTGGCCATTTTGATTAAATTTGCAATAAATTGAAGGTATTTAAGTCTTTTTATAAACATTCCCCATCCTATGTAAACTTTAAAAACAAGGATAATTAAGTAAAATAATGGAAATCTTGTGGATAACAATTGTTTTAAGTTTCTTCCTCGCCCTAATTTTCATCCCAAAATGGATTCAAAAAACAAAGCAAGCTGGCCTTCTATGGGAAGACATGAATAAATTTTCAAAGCCAAAAAATATAGCTTTTTCAGGAGGAATAATTGTTGTATTCTCTTTTCTTTTAGGATCCCTATCCTACATAGCAATAAGAACATTTATTATAAAAAGCACTGAAATAAATCTAGAAATATTCGCCTTACTTTTATCAATTTCAATCCTAGCTCTTATAGGGCTTACAGATGATATTTTAGGATGGAAAAACAGAGGACTATCTATGAGATTTAGATTATTCTTAGCACTATTCGCTTCAATCCCTTTAATTGTAATAAATGCCGGAACTCAAGAAGTAGTTATCCCATTTCTAGGGGAAATTAGCTTCGGACTCTTCTACACATTAATTGTAATCCCCGTAGGAATAGTTGGAGCGACTACAACATATAATTTCCTCGCAGGATTTAACGGGCTAGAGGCAAGCCAAGGAATAATAATATTAACATTCCTCTCTTTCGTAGCTTACCAAACAAATTCATCCTGGCTATCAATCATAGGAATCTGTATGGTTGCATCACTTTTAGCATTTTATTTATTCAATAAAACTCCTGCACTTATTTTTCCAGGAGACACACTAACATACTCTGTAGGTGGATTAATAGCAATCATGGCAATTTTAGGAAATTTTGAAAGAATTGCAGTATTTATTTTCATTCCATATATTATTGAAACATTCTTAAAAATAAGAGGAAAACTAAAAAAACAATCTTTTGGGAAACCAAATCAAGATGGAAGTCTCGATATGCCTTATGAAAAAATTTACGGGCTAACACATCTATCAATATTTATCTTGAAAAAATTCAAGAAAAAAGTTTATGAAAAAGAAGTGGTGTATTTAATAAATTTATTTCAGATAATTATAATACTCCTGGCGTTGATTATCTTCAAAGGTAGAATCCTAGGTTAATATGATAAAAAAACTCTTTTCTAGCGAACTGAATAAAGGTGCTTTTATATTACTAATAACTATGAATCTTTTTAATTTTTTTAATCTTATTTTTCATTTCACGATGGGTAGATTATTGGGACCTGCAGACTATGGAATTTTAGTAGTTTTATTAGGGATAATAGAAATTTATGGAATTCCTTCTGAAGCAATTGGGAATATAATTACAAAATATACTTCAAAATTAAATTTATCCAACAATAAAGAAGAATTAAGATACCTCTTATCAAAATCATTAAAAAAAGGAATAAAATACTCATTTATATTATTCTTAATAACTCTCGTAATAGGATTGTTTTTATCCAAAATACTAAGTATAAATCTCTGGATAATTCTTACATTAAATTTGATTTCATTTAGCTTAATTTTAAATCCAATTTTAAAGGGATTTTTACAAGGAAGAAAGAAATTTACAAGACTAGGAATAAATTTTATATTCGAAGGATTTGCTAAACTAATTTTATCAATTTTCCTTGTCCTAATGGGTTTCAAAATTTGGGGAGCAATAGGAGGAATTCTAACAAGCGCATTTGCAGGATTAATTTTATCCTTTTATTTTAATAAAGACATAATAAAAGAAAAACCAAAAGAAACAAAATTCGATAAAATTTACTTAAAGGGTATTTCATATTTTATAGTTTCGATAGTTCTCTTGCTTGTTTTTAATATAGATATTTTTATAGCAAAAATATTCTTTTCCCCAGAAACAACAGGATTATACGCAGTATTATCTGTGCTAGGAAAAATATGTTTTTTTGGGACAATTTCAATTAGCAAAGCCATGTTCCCATTAACCTCTGAGAAAAAAGAAAGAGGAGAAAATCCACGAAGTCTTTTATTAAAATCAATTTTAATAACAATCCTAATTTGCGCCTGCGTATTTAGTTTATTTTTCTTTTTCCCAGAAATAATTATCAAAACACTTTATGGCCTAGAATATATTAAAATTGCTCCTCTCTTGATTTACTCTTCAATTGCGATGACAATTCTTGCCATAAGCAACCTTATTCTTCTATATGGCCTATCAACAGACAGCTTAAAAAATTCAGCCTGCCTTTTCATTCTACCAATCATAGAAATTGTAATTCTAGTAATATATCATGGGAGCTTAATAGAATATCTTTTTGCACTTATATTCTTTAATATAATCATGCTTATAGCCACAATTCTATTTTTTATAAAATGGGAAAAGAAAAAATAGCAATAATAATACCATCCTATAACGAGGAAAAAAGAATAGAAAGAACTCTCAAAGAATATCTTTCATTTTTCAAAAAGAAAAAAGAAAAATTTGAAATTATTGTATCCATAAATGGAACCTCAGACCAAAGCCCAAAAATAATAAAAAAAATTGGGGCAAAACACAAAGAAATAAAAATTCTTGAATTTAAAAGAGGCGCCAAAGGATTTGCAATAACCGAAGGATTCAAGGAAGCTCTAAAAAGCAATATAGACCTAATAGGATTTGTTGACGCAGACATGGCCACCCCGCCAGAAGCATTTTATGATTTAATTAAAAAAACAAAAAATTCTGAAGGCTCAATCGCAAGCAGATGGATGAAAGAAAGCATAATAAAAACCGAACAATCTTTTATGCGAAAATTTGTCTCCAGAGGATTTAATTTAATTGTTAAAACACTTTTTTTAATGAATTATAGAGATACTCAATGTGGAGCAAAATTATTTAGGAAAAATGTAATAAAAAAGATTCTCCCAGAAATAAAACTAACAGAATGGGCATTTGATGTAAATCTCCTTTATCTCTGTAAAAGAAATAAATTCAAAATAAAAGAAATCCCAACAACTTGGTCTGAGCCAGGCGGAACAAGATTAAATCTAAAAAAAGTCCCGTTACAAATGTTTCTAAGTATCGTAAGGTTAAGGCTAATTTATAGTCCATTTGAAAAAATAAGTAAACCATTTAAGCCGTTAATAGGCTTGATTTATAAAATCACAAAATGAAAATTTTAATATTAAATTGGAGAGATATTAAACATCCCCAAGCAGGAGGCTCAGAATTATACTTTCATGAAATGGCAAAAATCTGGATAACAAAAGGGCACGAAGTAGATTGGATTTGTGGAGGATGGGAAAATTGTAAAAAACAAGAAACTATTGATAAAATAAATATTATCCGAACAGGGAAAACATTTAGTCTATATTTATTTGCTCCAATAGCCTATTTAAAATTAAAGAAAAAGCCAGATGTAATAATTGACATTGAAAATGGTATACCTTTCTTCTCTCCTTTTTTTTCAACAAAACAAAAAATTCTACACATACACCACATACATCAAGATGTCTGGTTAAAAGAATTTAATTTTCCCCTATCTCAAATAGGAAATTTTTTAGAATCAAAACTTATGCCATTTATTTATAAAAAAATTCCAACCACAACTCTTTCAGAAAGTTCAAAAAAAGAAATATTAGAGAAAAAATATGCAAACAATATCCCAAAAATGATTCCTCCTGGAATAGAATTTTATAAAACAAAAAAATTCAAAAAAGCAAAAGAACCAACATTACTTTTTTTAAATCGAATAAAAAAATACAAGGGGCTGGAGATACTCCTAAAAGCAGTAAAAATCCTACAAAAAGAATCTTCTCAAAAATTCAACTTATGGGTTGTTGGAGAGGGGGACGATAGAAAAAGAATGGAAGATTATGCTAAAAAAAATAATTTAAAAAATATTCAGTTTTTCGGAAGAGTAAGTGAAGGCAAAAAAATAGAACTCATGCAAAAAGCATGGGTCTTTATTAATCCAAGTTTTAAAGAGGGGTGGGGAATAGTAAATATAGAATCAAACTACTTCGGAACCCCTGTTCTCGGAAGCAATGTAGGGGGAATAAAAGATTCAGTGAATTCGGGGAAAACAGGACTATTATTTGAATATGGAAATTCAGATGAACTCGCTAAAAAAATAAAAAAATTAATTAATGATAAAAAACTCTTAAAAAATATGGAAAAAGAATCTATAAAGTGGGCAAAAAAATTCTCATGGGAAAATGCTGCAAATAAATTTCTAAAAGTAATTGAGAGAAAATGAACGAAAAAAAATTCTATGAAGAATATTATAATAAAGAAGAAGAAATTCAAAATAAATCTCAAAATAAAAGATTAGAAAGAGAATTTTTACTTAAATTTCTCACAAGAAATAAAAATATACTAGACGCAGGATGTGGCCCAGGATTTGAAACAAATTTCCTACATAAAAGGAGATTTAAAGTAGAGGGGTGCGATATTTCAAAAACAGGGATTAACGAAGCAAAAAAAATTAATAATGGGCCAAAATACTTTATCCACGATTTCACCAAATCTCCCACAAAAAAGAAATATGAAATAATTTACAGCTTTGATGTAATAGAGCATATCTTCGATTATAACTCATTTTTAGAAAATATAAAAAAATCTCTCTCTCAAAAAGGAATTTTATTATTATCAACCCCAAATGCAAAAAACATTGAAAATAGAATAAAATTATTATTAGGACTTACAGATTTTATTGACCAAGACCCTCATATAAGATTTTTCACAAATGAAAGATTAAAAAAAATTATTGAAAAAAAAGGATTTAGAGTTATCTCTTTTGGAGGCACAAAAAGAATTCCAAGCCTAGGAATATCAAAATCAAAAATATATAAATCACTTGGGGGCTCAATATTTATCCTTGCAATAAAAAAATGAAACCAATAATAACTCTCGAATTTGATGATTCTTTTAAAGAAACAGTAAAAAACGTTCTTCCTTTGTTAAAAAAATATAATCTAAAGGCAACTTTTGCAGTAATAGCAAATCCAGGGATAAAAGAGATAGATGGAATAAATCTAATTTCCAAGGAAGAAATAAAAAAAATAGTTGCAGAAGGACACGAAATCGCCTCACATACCCTAAACCACTCTGTACTCGGGAAGAAAAAAATAATCTCATTAAGAAACTTAAAAAATTTGATTCAAGTAAAAAATATCAACTATCTTAAAAAAATATTCTTATTCAGAAAAAATAATAAGCAAGTAAATAAAAATTCTGAAGAAGAAATTAAAGAATCTCAAAAAAATTTAGAAAAAATTTCCCCTGTGAGTTCAATAACCTACCCTGGAGGAGCATATGATAAAAAGACCCTTCAAATTGTAAAAAGATTTTATTCATCTGGAAGAACAGTAGATAGGGGACTTAATTCGCCAAAATCAAATAAATATCAACTAAAGGCCATGCTTTGGGATAAAAAAACTTCTAAAGAAGAATCTTCCAAATGGATAAAAAAAACAATTAAAGAAAAAAAATGGCTAATTGAAGTTTTTCATTTAGTTGCAGAAAATAATAAAAAAAACTATGAATATTTCACAAACTTGAAAATATTCGAAGAGCATCTCAAGATTCTTAGGAGATTAAAAGATAAAGGGATAATTGAGATTAAAAAAAGGAATGAAATTTATTAATCAAGAACCTCAACAATCACTACAAGTGGAAGATTCCCATCCGGAATCATATTTGGGCCATAAGTTTGAACAACTTTAAATTTATCAGGATTTGAAAAAACATATTCAATTACCTCTAAGCTCCCACCCTCATTTCTATTTAGATAATAATAAAATGAGAGCACAATATAAGAAGGGGCATGCAACTCAATCCGATTTAAAAGATCCGTCTTATTCGCAAGATTATGATTTTCTATATTATATGGACGCTCAGCATAATAAACAGTCTCAGCAGATTCTTCTGTAACTAAAAAAGATTCATTCTCCATAGTATGCTCATTAATCCAAAGCCCAGCCTGCTTTAATTCTAAAAACGAAGTTTTTTTCAAATTAATAATTTGATCTGCTTGTGAAAGGCTAGTAAATAAAAAAATCCCTAGCAAAAGAGCAATTAAAATAATCGGCAGCACTTTTGAAAACTTTTTAGCATAAGAATAAAAATCCCCCAAGCCCTTAGCACAAATTAAGAAAATAACTGGATAAAAAATAAGATAATAACGATCTTCTGCAGAAACAGGAGAAAATAACCAAGCAAAAACTCCAATACCTAAAATCAACCAAACAAAGAGAAAGAAAAACTTATTTGAGTCAGAATTTTTTCGAAAACTATACTTAAGTGTAAGAAAAAAATTAAATAAAATCCAAGCTAAAGATAAAAAGAAGACAATCATTACAACCAGCCCAGCCCATCTCAAAGAAAGCATAAGATGTCCAAAAAAAGAAGGAAGGAATGATATTTTAGTTATAATGCCCGCAGAAGAAATTTCATAAAAAGCAATTAAGCTACCAAATTTAAAAAACTCCCAAAGAAAAAAAGGAACAACAACTAAAAAAGAGACTAATGCAAAAATCCAAATTTTCTTATTTTTTATGAAATTTAATTTTTCTGTGCAAAGAATATAAATTGCAAAAAGAAAAACCAACGCAAAGGAAGTAAATTTCATCAAAAAAGACAAACCAACAAAAAACCCTGCAAGTGCAAAATAAATCCAAGATTTATTTTTAAGATATCCGTAAAAGAAAAAGAAAATTGCTCCAAGCCATAAAAAAATCAAAGGAATATCAACAAGAATTCTACTAGAATAAAAATTAAAAACCCAAAAACCTCCAAGAAAAATCATTGCAATGGTTCCAACAATACGATTAAAAAATAATTTCCCCAATCGATACATAAAATATAATCCCCCAATCGATGTTAATAAAATGAAAATTCTCACCCAAAATTCACCTAATCCAAAAAGATAAATTATAGAAATGACCATTGGCAACAAAACTGGCCGAATCGCATTGACAGGGTAATCCATAATTCCAACCCAAGTTTTCGCAATTCCCAAATAATCTGCCTCATCCCACCAAACAGGCTGGCTAGAAGTCAATACAAAATAATATATCCTTATTGCAATTAAAATTAAAAAAGAAATCAAGAAAAACCAATTCTTATTATCCCCCACATATTTTTGAATTTTATGCCAAATATCTTTGAAAAATTCCTTATTTAATGCCATAAAATTAAGAATATTCTCCAAGTTAAAAGGCTTTCTAAAGTATACTCGTTTAAACAATTAACTTAATAAATCAGACTATCCCAAAGAATCTATGGCAAAGAATAAGATAATTGCTTCAATAATAATCCCTACTTTCAATAGACCAGAACAAATTAAAGAAACAATCAAATCCATAAAAGATAACAAGTTTCCTAAAGAAAAGTTTGAAATAATAATAATTGATGATGGCTCAAAGGAAGATTATTCAAAAACAATTTCTCAATTGAAAAAGAAATATTCAAACATAAAATATTACAAAAATAAGAAAAATCTCGGGCCCTCTTCTTCAAGGAATAAGGGGATAAGCATCTCAAAGGGAGAAATAATTTTATTCACAGATGATGATTGCATTGTTCCAAAAAATTGGGTAAAAACATATGTAGATTTTTTAGAAAAAAATAAAAAAGTCGCAGGAGTCGGAGGATGCACAACTCCGAGCTCAGAAAACCTTGTAGGGAAAATAGAAAGATTAAAAGAAAAAATACTCAAAATAAATGTCTCTGAAATAAAAATAGGCAAGGAAGAAATCCCCACAGGATTCACAGGGAATATGTCTTACAGAAAAAAAATCTTAAAAGAATTTAAAGGTTTCAATGAAAAATTAAAAAGAGGGGAGGATATGGATTTGAAAGAAAGGATATCCAAAAAATATTCTTTAGCTGCACACCCACTCTTAGTAATCCACAAACATGATTTTAACTTTGACTATCTTTTATCAAGAATAATAAAGGAAGGCTTAGATACGCAACCCTCTGGCGGAAAATTCAAAAAAACATGGATAATAATATCCCGAAGCCCAAAAATGATTTACAAAGTAATTAAAAAAACAATAAAATATAGAAAAAATGCAAAGCAATAAAACAAAATTAAAATTCATAAAAGACATATTTAACAAGAAATTAGACACACTAAATTTTTTTGTTATCTCCAAATGTAATTCTAGATGCATTGGTTGTTTTAACTGGAAAAACCTCAATAAACCAAATGATTTAACATTAGAAGAAATAAAAAAAATCTCAAAATCAATGCCCAAATTTAGACATGTTTTATTCTCAGGGGGAGAACCAACACTAAGACAAGACCTTCCAGAAATTTGTGAGATATTCCACAAGAATAATAATATTTCTTCAATAGGAATCCCTTCAAATGGAATCATAACAGAACAAGTAATAAAAATCGCAAAAGGGATAATGGAAAAAAATCCTTCTCTAGAAGTTGGAATATACTTTTCTTTAGATGGACTGGAAAAAAATCATGATTTACTCAGAGGAATTAAAGGAAATTTTAAGAAAGTAACAAAATCCATAAAAGAATTAAACAAGCTAACAAAAGAATTCCCTCAATTAGATATAAGTGCCAATACAGTAATATCAAACATTAATTACAAAGAAATCCCTCAATTAGTAGAATTTGTGAAAAAATTAAAAGTAAGCTCTCATACCTTTGACCTTCTTAGGGGAGAAGTGAAAGACAGAATAAAAATAAATTTACCTCCAATTAAGGAAATAAAGAAACTAAACAAAATAAGAGAAGAAATAAAAAATTATTACACTCAAAAAGATCCACTTCCACAAAAAATATTTTCAAGGCTAAAAGAAAGATATTTGCTTTATACTCAGATGAGAGTTTTAAACAAGAAAAAACTGCCCTTTGACTGTCTCGGAGGAAAAAACATTGCAGTAATATATGCAGAAGGGGATATGGCCCTATGTGAAATTTTGCCTCCAATTGGGAACCTAAGAAAAGAAAATTACAACTTTAAAAAATTATGGAAAAATCAAAAGGCTCAAAATCAAAGAGAAATTATAAAAAATCACAAATGCGATTGTACTCATTTTTGCTTTTTGTCTGGAAGTGTGGACCACAGTGCAAAAACAATTTTTTTAAAAATGCCTTTTAGATACTTTTTCAAAAAATGAAATCTCAACCAGAAGTAAATGTTATTGTATGTACAAAGAACAACCAAGACATAATCTCAAAATGTCTAGATTCTATAAAAAATCAAACCTACAAAAAAATAAAATGCATTGTAGTTGATGATAATTCTACAGACAAAACAAAAGAAATAATAAAAAAATATCCAAAAATAAATTGTATAAAAACAACAGAGAACAAAGGGCCTTCATATAATAGAAATATTGCAATAAAGAAATGTTCTGGCAAATATATAATAACAATGGATAGCGATGCTATTTTAAAAAAGAATTGGGTAGAATTAATGGTAAAACTCATGGAAGAAAATGAAAATATTGGAATCGCTTCTGGTAAAATACTTTTTGCAGACAGAAAAGATATAATCAATATGGCAGGCGGAGGTATGAATTGCATTGGACTCCCTAGGCACTTTGGAGCAGGGGAAGAGAGAAATTTGCCTGAATTTAATAAACAAAAAAAATGCCTTTATCTCTGCAGTGCCTCAATGATTATTCGAAAATCCACATTAGACAAAATAGGCTTATTTGATGAAGAATACTTTTATGGATATGAAGACCTTGACCTGTGCTGGAGAGCAAATCTCGCAGGATTTGAAGTAATTTATCATCCTAAGCCAGAATCATATCATGAAACAAATAATACCATAAATAAAATTCCATCTCAGAAAATAACCTTCATTGGGAATAGAAATCGCCTCCTCACATTGTTAAAAAACTACTCACGAAAAAAAATAATAATTTGTTCTCCTCTAATCCTAGCACATATGACTTATCTCCTACTCTTTAGAAGAAATAAAAAAGCAATAATTTCAGCATATATATGGCCAATAAAAAATTTAAAAAAAGTCTTAAAAAAGAGAAAAGAGATTTCAAATATAAGAAAATGAAACAAATAATAACCTGGAACGGGATGACCACTACAAGAATGAGCGGAGGAGACCTCTATACAAAAAAACTAATAGAACTATCTCCAGGGGGAAAGACAGTAATTTTATCCAACAACTCTTCTTCAATATTAAAAAAATCCCAAAACATAAAGAAAATAATCTCAGACTCAAAATCCACAGAAACATTGGCAGGACTAATAACATTATATCTAAAAAGAACAATAAAATCCATTAAAAAAATTAAAAAAGATAATCAAGAATATGACATTGCAATAAGCTCCTCTCCTTTTTTATTTGATATCCTCCCGCTAGTATTTTGTAAGGCAGAGAAGAAAGCAATAATTTTGTTTCATACAATACCTGAAAGAAAACCCACTAGTTTCAAGACAAAATTCAGATTTATGCTAACGAAAATAGAAAATAAAATATCTTCAAAAATAATTAAAAAATATTTCAATATAATAATAGCAGGTAATGAGATTGTTAAAAAAGATATGATGGGAAAGTTCCCAGATAAAGACATAATCCTATCTCATGCAGGAATAGATGCCAATAAAATAGATTCTTACAAAAAAGAAAAAAAAGACAAGAATCTCGCCTGTTTTATTGGACGATTAACAACTCAGAAAGGAATTTTAGATTTAATTGAAATAACGGAAAATCTAAATGAAAAAAATCCCAAGTTGAAATTAATCTTAATTGGTGATGGCCCAGATAAAAAAGAACTAATAGAAAAAATACCCAAAAAACTCAAAGAAAAAATCATTATCAAAGGATTTCTAAGTGAAGATGAAAAATATAAAATATTAAAAAAATCCCAATTCTTTTTCTTCCCAAGCTATGAAGAGGGTTGGGGAATCGCACTAGCAGAGGCCTTATACTGTAATTGCCTATGTCTTTGCTATAAACTGCCCCACTATAAGGGAATCTTCCAAAATTACCCTATTTATTCAAAATTAGGAAACCCAAAAGAATTTGCAAAAACATTTGAAGAAAATAAAAATAAATCCCCTCTGTCAACCCAAACAAAATTCATAAAAAAATATAATTATGAAGAAATAGTAAAACTTTTATTTAAAAATCTAAAGTAAATAAAAATCACCTCCCTTCTCAAATAATTTGTTTCTTTTTAATCAATATTGCACGACAAAGTCGTGCGAAACAGGGTGGGTGGGGAAAAAGAAACAAGCTAAAATAAATCTACTTAGTTCCGCCAACACTTTTCCAAGCATCACTATATTTTCTTCTTCTCACATAGCTATTAAAAAATAAATTAACCCAAACATATAATCTAAAGGGATAAATCCAAAGAGTGTAAAAAAATTCTTTAAAAGTATTAGCATACATAAAAGGAATCAAGCCACCTGCGACCTCATTAAAGAAAGTCTTCATTCGAGGAATCTTTTTCAAACTAACATATTTTGAGATATTGTCATGTGCTCCAGCAGTTCTTCTCTTTTGTTTAAGAAACTCATTGATTTTAACAGGGAATTTAACATAAACCAAAGCATTTTCAGAATATTTTATTTTCCAATCCTTAAGGTAGAACATGATTGGGACAATTGTATCTTCGCCAACATCCAAAGGAAATTTCTTAATGACTTTATTTCTAAATGCCCAAAGATATCCAGAGCACTCTAAAAACTTATTTTCCAAAAATCTCTCTCGCCTCCATTTGTGAGCTGCGTAACAGAGCATATGAGACCAATAACCATACAGGGTTCCTTTATTATCTGCAGAGACAGGCCTACCAGTAACACAACCAACCCGAGGATTCTCAAAATGTTTCAAAATCTCCCCCACAGAATTATCTGAAACATAAACATCCCCATCACTTAAAATTATAATATCCCCTTTTAGTTTTGGAAGAAGCAGGTTTAGGGCATAGGACTTTCCTTTTCCTGGATCTTTGAATAATTTAATACTCTTGTTCTTCTTAAAATATTTGCTCACAATCTCCTGCGTCTCTTTGTCTGGCGCTGCCACAATAAGCTCGTAGTTTTGTTTGATATTTTGTTTTGTGAATGATTCTATTGCCTTACCAATTGTTTTAGGTTCATTGAATGACGTTATTACTATTGATATCATAAAAACTCAGAGAAAAAAGAGGTTTTAAGGATTGTGTAGGTGTTGTTGAAATATAATAATCCTTAAAAATAGAAAAGATAATTAATTAATTATGATAGGATTACCAGAGGTTATTCAGGATGTTGCGATGGACAATGAAATGGATTATGTTTGTGGTTGTGATTTTTCTGAAGATGAATTTAGTTTTGATGGATTTAATGAGACGGAGGCGGTGTTTATTTATGGGGATTCTCAAGGGAATTTAGAAGGTCATTGCTTTAAACCATTGGGAGATCGAAAATTTTCATTTCAAAAAGGTGATGATTTTAAGAGTCTTAGTGTTAAAGAAGCAAGAGAAAAAGGTTATACTCTTCCTGAGATTGCGAAGGTTTTGTATGGTCCTGGTGGGATTAGTAAGGAGGAGTATATTGAGAGGGAAGTTGATTGAGGGGAAATTTTTTAAGGAAAAGATTATGAATTGCCGAGCGAAGGAAAGAGGTTTTAAGGATTGTGTGGGTGGGGAAGTGTGACTAAGAGGAGATTTGGATTTATGCCTAATTTTGTTTTAAATTATTTGATTAAACCGAATAGGATAAAGCATCATTTGAAAAATTTGACAATGACTTATATTGCGTTGTATTTGGTTGGATTTTATGATTTAGTAAGAGAGAGAATTATGAAGCCTGTTTATCGAAGTTTGCCGTTGAATTTTAAAGTTTGGTATGATAGGGCGAGGTATAAGTGCTTAGGAAGATTTTTAAACAATTCTATCCGAGCCATAATAGGGGTGTGGAGTATCACAATTCATTTCTCGGATATATAAACTTGCAGAATATAAACAACTTTTTGGATTATTTTTCAACTCTTCAACATATTGAAAACATTTTACTTTATATTTAAATTTTTCATCAGGTTTTATTTTATCACAATAAAATTCCTCTAAGTTTTTAGCTGCTAAGAGAGTATAACATTTACTTCTCCAGTGAGTTGTTTTCTCACAAAGAAAGTCATTATTTGTCATTACTGCGACATCTGTAAAACATTCATCTTGAAGATAATCCCATGTTTTTTCACAAAGGCTTTCTTCTTTTAATTCTATTGCTAGTTTATGATAACATGCTCCACTATAAACTTCAAGATCACATAATGAGGGGTCTTGATTTATAATTGCTAATTCTGTTATACAAATATCTTTTATTGAATGATCTCCAAATTTTTCTTCCCCAAAAGAATTACAAATTTTAATTGAGGGGTTTTTTTGAAGATATGTTCTCAAACAAATACTCATATATTTTTCATATCCCGCTTCTGTACATATTTTTGGATCTTCTTTTTCTATTGCTTTTTGTGAAAGGTATTGTGGATCATATCCCATTAATTTTTGGTATTGTAAATCTAATAATTCTCCTTCACAATATTCTTTTAATTCAATAAAGTCCCCTCTTTTTGATAAATCACTTTTTCTTAAATCTTTAAGTAAAATTGTAGACTTTGATATAATTTCAACCGGACCTTTGCAAGTAGTTTTGAAACTATCTGAAAAATTAATTTTTTTGTAATAAGGAATGTGCCCTTTTAGTTCAATTTTACAATTTTCTCTAGTGCCTCTTACTTTTATCTTTCCCATCTCTTGTCTTCCTTCTAAGTTGTTGCATTGGTCTACTTTATTTTTAACACAACCAAAATATCCCCCATCATAAGGGCAAAAAGTAAGCATATTGAATATAATATGAAGTGCTATTAGAATTATTATTGGAGTTATAATTATTAGAATGATCCTCTTTTTTTGCATGTTTAATCTAATTTTTAACTCTATAAAAATGTTTGGGCATTCTATAAAAAATAAGATAAAAGAGGTATATTGGAGATAAAATGAAAACTAAGCTATTATTTATCTGTTCTGGTAATTTAAGGGATAGATAATTCTTTAAATGGGGGATAATTGGTTTTTCTATGGCAACCTATTCACATTCTCGGGTTTCCTGTTTTGAAAATTGTCCTTATCAGTATAAGCTGAGATATATTGATAGAATAAAGCCAGAGAGCCCTACGACAATTGAGGCGTTTATGGGAAGTATGGTTCATGAGGCTTTGGAGTATTTGTATAAGTTGAAGAAGTTTAAGAAAAGGGTTGCGAAGGCGAGTATTATAAAAAAATATAGAGATTTGTGGGCAAATAATTCTGCATCGCTAAGTGTTTCTGGTCCGTATTTTAGAAATCTTTCTCGAGGGCGGTTTTGAGAGGGGATATCTTTTATTTTCATTGATTAAAAGAAGAATAAAGGAATTTTAAAGTTTTCTTAATATTTGAATCTTTTTTCATATTCTTTGTGGTCTAGCCATTCGAGAACAATTGTAACTATTTTCAATGTTCCCCCTTCAATTGAATAAATTAATCTCCAAGCCTCTGGTAAATTATATTTCCAGAGATTTTTTATAGAATATTTTTTTAAATATTCCCTAGGTATAAGTTTTTTAGAAATTTGAATTCCACAAAAAGGATTTTGATCAATATCTTCAAATGCTCTTTCAATAAATTTTTTTAAATTTAGATCGCTAATTTTTTCAAAAGCTTTTTCAACTTTTTCATTTATAAATTGAATTTCAACAGGTTTTATTTTTTCCATCTTAGATGTGCTTGTTTTAATCTTTTTTCAGCTTCTTTTGGGTAAAAAATCCATCCTATTTTTCCCTCTGCATCTACTGAAATTTTTCCAGATACTAAAAGATAATCTATAATCAGACTAAATGTAGGATACATTATCTTCTTGGGTAAATTTTCCCACATTTGCTTTTTTTTATATTCTCCATCATTTTCTTTTATGAATTCTTCTATAGATAAGACTGTGTCCAATCGAGGATATCTTGCCGAAGGGGATTTTTTCATTTTTAACTCCATTACTTCTTTTTCCCTCTCAGGACACCTCTTTTCATGGTTATATCAGTTGATATACCTTTATAAATTTTGTGGCCAAAAGAAACTCCCCCCAACCTCTCCCCAATCCTCTCCTCACCAATCACATTATTCTGAGTATTCAACATCAAAATCCAAAACTCCTCCTGCTTCCTATCCTTTAATCTTTCGTGAAAGTAATTGAAAACATCCTCTGCACAGGAGATCTTTTTTGTTTGTGGCTTTTTAGATTGATTAACTCTTTTCCCCAACTCAGCCATTGACAATATTTGCATTGCCTTACTCGGCCCTATGCCTTTAATCTTTTGCAATTCCTTTAATGAACATTCAAACAACTTATCCAAACCATATTCTGCAATTAATCTATTAGACATCTCTGTTACATTCTCTCCTATTGTTCCTGTTCTTAACATAATGGCGAAGAGTTCTGAATCGCTTGCCCCTAGTAAAATCTTGATTTTCGGGGTACGCACTTGTGCGCAGCGCCTCCACCCCAAACTTAAGAAACCGCTTGCCCTTAGTAGAAATTTTTAAAAAAATTTCTCAGGGTACACCCTTGGGTGCCTTGGTCTATTTTGAGAAGGAATATCGAGGATTTTCATAATAGAGATAAGGGGAAAGGGGATATAAATTTATTGTGTTTCTGATTAATAGGAAAGTTTAAAAGTAGGAAAATCCTACTTTATTATATGGAAATAATTAAGATAAATCAGAAAGGACAAATTGTAATTCCTCAAAAAATTAGAAAGGAATTTGATATAACTGAAAATTCAATATTAGCCTTAGATAAAATGAAAAATCACATTATAATAAAAAAAGTAGACTCAGACTTAATTAACCAAATAGAAAAAAGCTTAGAAGACATCAAGCACGGAAGAATAAAAGAATGGAAAGGTTAGTTTAATTTTTTTAAGATAAATTCCTTATAATCTGTAAGTCTCGAAATTATTTTATTTATTGTTTCTTGCTGAGCTTTTTTATTACTTATCGCTATAGCAAGTATTACCAAAAAATCTTTGTAAAAAAGAAAGTATAATCTTTTCCCCTTAAATTTCTTTTCCAAAAGATAATCTCTTCCAAGAGGCTTTCCAACCTTAGGGCCCCTTTCTCTTAATTGATTTAAAATCTTCACAACCCTCTTCCTTTCAGATAAATCAAGCTTATCAAATCTATTATCAAACTCTTTTGTTGTAAGAACACGAAACATAAATATTCTTAGTAGAATTAATTTATATAATTTTGTAATAATATGGAAAATAAAATCTTGCCCTTTATTCAGATAAACACAATCCTAAAAAAATAATTTTTTATTTCCTAAATAAATTCAAAATTTCACCCATCTTTTCTTTTTCTCCTCTTCGATAAACAAATCTTTTTTCATTCCGACAGCCTTCATTTACCACAATAGTAGGATTCCCATTCTGAACAATTTCTGTCAATAAATCATTTATTCTTAAATTAATAAATTGGAAGAAAAGAGGATTCTTAGATATTGACAATCGTGTTTGAGATTCCCAAAAAATCATGTTATTCTCTATAGACCAATCCTCTAGTAATTCATTATTTATTTTTTCTACAAAATCTTTAGATTTCTGATAATCCAAACCAGAAATATTCATTTCCTGAGTCCCAGATTGCGCAGAAGGTTTCTCTTTTTTTAATTCATTTTCCCATTCAATAATTCTTTCATCAACAATTATATCTTCTTTTTTTAATGGAACCTTTAACTTAATTCCACTTAAGGATTTGATTCTACTAAATGCAACATAAGAATGCCCTGATTCCCAAGGCTTATACGAAAGATCAATAAATGCTTTCTCTAATGTTTGCCCTTGACTCTTGTGTATTGTCATTGCCCAAGCCAATTTTAGAGGTATTTGAGAAATTTTACCATCAACCTTTTCTTCTAACTCCCCCCCAAAAAGTTTGTAAGATTTAATATCCCAATCCTGTATTTTAAATGAAATTTCTTTCCCAGAATCTAAATTAACCAATACATGATTTTCACCTAATTCTTTTACAGTCCCAAGACTACCATTAAAATATTCTCTAATTTTCCCAGTATCATTAATTAAGGCCATAACTCTTGCCCCCACTTTAAGTTTTAATTCTTCTTGAGCATTACAATATTTTCCTAAAACAAATTTATACTTCAACCAAGGAGGAGGAACTACTTTTGCACCATATATTTTTACATCCCCAGGCAAAGAAGATAATTTTTGATAATTATATGATTCCACAATATCATTCCTCGTAGACAAGATTGGCTCTTCAGTCGGTTCATTCAAAGTAACATTTTGATTTAAAATATTTAAATCCTCATCATCAATTTCATTTCTCCTCATTTTATTTAATAGCTTTGTATACTTTAGATCTTCTTTTTGACGATATATTTCATTTAAATTAAGAATTAAAATATCTAACTGAGAATATGTTTCTGAATCAAAGAAATAATTTAAATCATTTTCATAAATATTTCTTAAATGATTTTTCGCTTCCAAGGTTATAACTGGGGGCAATTGATATAAATCTCCAAAAAGAATTAATTTAACTCCTCCGAATAGCTTTTCAGAATCTTTATATTTGCGCAAAATTTTATCCATATATTCAAACACATCCTTTCTAACCATTGAAATTTCATCAACAATAATTAAATCAATTTTTTCATAAAGGTGCGCCCACCTTTCCTTATCCATTATGTCCTCTGTTTGAACCCCAATACTTAATTTAAAAAAAGAATGAATTGTCTGACCCCCAACATTGTTTGCAGCTATTCCAGTAGGAGACAAAACTACACAATTTTTCTTTGTTCTTTCTTTAAATTTTTTTAAAATTGTTGATTTCCCAGTTCCCCCTGGACCTGTTATTAATATATTTGCATTTGTTTTTTCTAAAAAAGTAAATAATCCATCCTTCTCAAATTCTTCAATATTCAAACCTGATTTTCTTTCACACCAATATTTCACCATCATATATTTTCAATTACTTTGTTTAAATATATTTCTTAAATTTAGGAAGAAGATTTAAAGAAGTTTAAGAGTTTTAGAGAAATATTGCAAATTAGATACATCGACTAAAATTAAGATTCTTAAATCCTTAAATAGTTTGATGAATAATGAATAATATGGTAATCGGAGTAATTGGACCCAATAAACTTGTAGAAGGAGATCTTAAAAAAAGAAAAGAACTTCTAAGTAAAGTAGCAAAAATTATTGCAGAAAGTGGAAAGGAAATTATCTTAACTCCTGACAAAGGTTCACTATTAGAATATTTTGGTGAGAAATTTTTAGAATTTGGCGGAAAGAATATTTGTTTGGTTATACCCACAGAATATAAAGAGCATAAAAAATATCTGAATACTTCCTTGGGGAAAATTATCTCTTGTGTAGATTGGGACAGGCAGGCTGATGAATTTAATCGCCAAAGTGATGAACTTATTTGTTTAGGTTTGGCTTGGGGCGCAATGAAAGAAATTGCTTGTGCACAATATTTTAATAAAAAGAAAGTTTATGTTTTAAAAGAATTTATCTCTGGGGAGCTACCAAAAGAACTTAATTTTTTAGTAGAATATATTGATATAAAAACTTTAGAAAAAAATATAAAAAGAGCCAGTGTTGAATAGAAGATAATCCCAAACTAAGCCTTATACCTAACCCTATCATACCAAACCTTAAAGTCCAACGGCAAACTTCGATAAACAGGCTTCATAATTCTCTCTCTTACTAAATCATAAAATCCAACCAAATACAACGCAATATAAGTCATTGTCAAATTTTTCAAATGATGTTTTATTCTCTTCGGTTTAATCAAATAATTTAAAACAAAATTAGGCATAAATCCAAATCTCCTCTTAGTCACACTTCCCCTCATTAAATTCAAAATCAAAATCAAATACATATTTTTCTTCTTCAACAAAATATGTTTAGATCTATCCCAGAAATTCAATTTCCAACTAATTTCAATTTGTTCTTTTAAACTTGGATCCTTTACAGCACGATTATACAAACCACTACCTGGGAAAAAAACAAGATTATTCACAGAAACAAAATAAGGCTTAGGAATCTTTTGCAACATCTTAATCATATTCAAAACATCTTCTGCACTCTCATAGGGATTACAAGTAATAACATCATACATCACAGAAAGCCTACCTTTATATTTTCCCAAAATCCTAGCTGCATTAAAAACATCCTTATCTCTTTGAGCCCTATGATAAACCTCTCTATTAACTCTCTCAACTCCCTGAATCCCAATAATAATATCTGTACATCCAGCATTCACCAATAAATCCATTTTCTCCTCACTAATAGTCCTCGGATCTCCAAGACACTTAAATCTCATTCCAACTTCTTTCTTATAAAGTGAACAAAATTCCTTAATATCCCCAACCGAACGCAAAGAAAAAGTATCATCCCTAATATCAAAATAACCCAAACTCTTAAATTTATTTTTCAAAAACAAAATAAAATCCACGATATACCTCGGGCTATGCAATCTAAGAATACTTTTACACTTCCCCTTATACAACTTATTCAAAAAATTATTACTGCAATATTCACATCCATAAGGACACCCTCTCCCAGTCAAAAAGAATATCGCCCCATCCAAATCTCTTTCTCTAAACTTCCTTAAATTATGACCTTCCAGAACATAATGATTCTTCAAATCATAATCTGCAAAAGGCAAACTATCCAAATTATCCATTGCCAATCTAATAGGATTTTTAATAATCTCTTTCCCATCCCTAACCCAAAGATTTTTTATTTTTTTAATAGACTTCTTCTTTTCAATAGCATCAACCAAATCCAGAATAGCACCATCCCCTTCTCCAACACACACAATATCAACAGTATTAATACAGCTCTCAGGGGCAATTGTAGCATGGACACCACCCCAAGCCATTGGAGTCTTCACACCCCTTGATTTCAAAAAACTAACAATTTGCTCAACACGAGGAGCAGTTGAAGCAAAAGAACTAAATCCAATTAAACCCGCACCCTTGCAAATATGATTTAATCTATTTAATTCACCAGGCCCATAAAACTTAGAATAATCTTCTGAAGCAGTCATAAAAACAATTTTAACATCATGCCCTGCTTTTTTCAAAACAGCCGAAACAGTACGAATTCCCTGATCAGAAGGATTTGTTACAGTTGAAATAAAGACGACTTTCATAGAAATTTACAAGACTTATTGTTTTTAAAGATTATTGTGCTTCTTTTAAAACAATTCCATATTCCTTCATATATTTTTGATAAATATCTTCCCAACGATAACCCTGAGCCTTCTTCATATTTTTAACAGAAATTTTCTTTCTCAATTTAGAATCATTAAGTAATTCCAAAATCTTCTCTTCAATTAATTCAACATTCCCATACTCTACAAAAAGACCATTATCTGGTTCCTTCATTTCATAAGGAATCCCATTAACAGGACTTGCAACAATAGGAAGCCCCGAAGCCATAGCCTCAAAAAGAGTCAAAGGAAGCCCCTCCCTATAACTCGGCAAAGCATAAATGTCCGCAGCCTGATACATCTCCGCAACCTTCTCTGTCCCCCTAAGAGGACCAATATATTTCATATTTTTATGCCCCTTAATTATCTTCTTAACCTCTTCAGCCTTCCCCTCATCTGGCCCAACCCAAACAAAAGCCACATCCTTTCTCTTCTTAGAAATATTAACAGCAGCCTGCGCCAAATGCTCAGGACCCTTTGTAGGATTTAATCTCCCAAAAAACAAAACCAAATATTTTTCTTTAAATCCATATCTTTCCCGAAAATTATTTTTCTTAACTTTTTTATATAAAACTTCATCCATCCCATTTGGAATAACTTTTATTTTCCCATCCCCACCATATTTTTTCAAAGTTTCAACTTCCCAAGGAGTTATAGAAAAAATCTTATCTACAAACTTAAATGAAAATTTATTAAAAAATAAATCATTTAAAAAAATAAATGGTCTCAATATCTTTGGCCTAAAAGAAGTATCTGTCCAAGGACAATGTGTTGTATGAACATGCTTAAATCCGCGAATCTTAGAAACAATCCCAGTAGATAAAATATAATCATGGCCTGAAACATGCGTATGCACAACATCAAACTTTTCTTTAAAAAACAAAAGCCTCAAAAAAAGAGTCGGCCAAATAAAAGTATTCAAAGACAACCTTAACCAATAAGAAATTCTATGAACATGAACCCCCCCAATAATTTCCTCTTTTTTCTTTAGCCTCTTATACTTATCAGAATCACAACAAAAAACATGAACCTCATGCCCATCCCGAACTTGCCTCTGCGCAAGCTCATACATAACCTGCTCAACCCCACCAAAGGTAGGATGATAAAACATACTGATTTGAGCTATTTTCATGATTCCCAAAGAAAAAACTCTTTTATAAAGATTATAGAGGAAGATTATATTAATCCTAAGTTAAATTTATATACTAATTCTTCAAACAAAATATATGAATATCAAAAACATCTTTCAAGAAACAAAATACTATTTCAAACTAGGATGGTTCTCTCGCCCAATTAAAAAATTCCTACTATATCAATCCCCTCTCTCAAAAATAGTAAACACACCCTTCTACAATAAATTCTATCTAAAAAAAATAAAAAAACAATCTAAAAAAATAAAACCAAAAATTCTTCAAATAGAAACAACAAATGCTTGTAATGCAAAATGCCTCATGTGTCCACACAGATTTATGAAAAGAAAATTAAAAACCATGACTCTAGAAGATTTCAAAAAAGTTCTAAATAATGTAATGAAAAATTATCCTTCAATTCAAAGCCTAACAGTCAACGGATTTGGAGAGCCATTCACAGATAAAGGAATAATTGAAAAAATAAAATACGCAAATGAAAAATATCCAAAATTAAAAGTTGATATCTTCACAAACGCAGGACTTCTCACCAAAGAAAATGCAGACAAACTACTAAAAACAAATCTATGGAGAATAACATTTTCAATAAATGGAACAGAAGAAAATTATCAAGAAGTCATGGGAATAGACTATGAAAAAACAAAAAATCAAGTTCTATATTTCCTAGAAAAAAACAAGAAAAGAAAAAACAAATCAATGGTCAACGTTTCAATGATGATATTAAAAGAAAATGAAAAAGAATCAAAAAAATTCATAGAATTCTGGAAGAAAAAATCAGACTCTGTAAGAACATACTATCCTTCAACCTGGGGCGGAGCATTAGATGAAAGCATAGGGAAACAAGAAATCCCCTACGATAGAAAACAATGGCCCTGCTCTGCACCTTGGACACACATAGTAATTCATTCACAAGGAGAATTCGTAGCATGTTGCAGAGATTATGAATCTGCTCATCCTTTTGGAAATCTTCTAAAAGGAGATGATATTAAAAAAATAAGACAAGGAAAAAGATTTCAAGACTTTCTAAAGCAACATTTAAATTTTGATTTCTCATATCCTTTGTGTAAAAATTGTGACCATTCTTATGATTCTAGTATTGAATGGTGGTTATGGTAAAAACTACTTAGAAATCTTATGAAATAATCCATTAAAAAGTCCCTTAAAAAAAGGCTTAATAAGAAATCTCTTTTTCTTATTAAAAAAATATCTCATAACACTTAGTGGGACATAAAAGAAAAAAAGTAACGGGAAAAATACAAATTTATGATAAAATTTTCCATTTTTTTTAATAAAAATCATTTTACTTCTCATATAATGATACATCTTAAAAGGATTTATTTCTTTCTTATTACAGTCATGCCAAGATTTAGTAGTAGGGACATATGCTATTTTATAACCACTTTGAGCAACCCTTAAACACCAATCTGCATCTTCATAAAAAAGAAAATAATTTTCATCTATCCCTCCTGTTTTTTGTATAACTTCTTTTCTAGCTAGAAGCACTGATCCAGGAATACACTCAACAATTGTCTTCTTCTCAAATTGTCCTTTATCAATTTTATCTATCCTATCTGAACTAGATTTGCTTGTGAAAAGATTTACTGAAAATCCCAAGTTATCGAATCTTTTTGGTTCAGAATGATAATAAATCTTTGGGAATACTACTCCAATATCTTCTTTAGATAAAATTTCTTTAACTAATTCTGTAAGAAGATTTTTGTCTAAAATTATGTCATTATCAAGCCGAAGAATAAAATCTCCTTTTGCCAAATTAAAACCTTGATTAAGAGCCTTAACACACCCTTTATTTTCAGAATTTTCTATAATTTGTACTTTCAAGAATTTTTTTTGAACATCCTCCTTACTTCCATCCTGACTAAAATTATCTACCATAATAACTTCAAAATTAGGATAATCTAAAGCATATATTGAATCTAAACAATTAATTGTTTTTTCTCCACCATTCCAATTTGGGAACACTATTGAAACAAGGGGGCTATTCTTTACCATAAAAAAGTTCATCTAAGCAAGTATTTAAAGTTTTAGAAACCCAAAATCTTTATCCTCCATAATCTTTAAAATGGGACTTTTCTTACTCAATTTATGGAAGAATATGATTTTTTAATCGTTGGAGCAGGATTCTCTGGGGCCGTAATTGCAGAGAGATTACATTCATCTGGTAAAAAAGTACTTCTAATAGATCAAAGAAACCATCTCGGAGGAAATTGTTTTGACTTTCTAGACAGCAATGGTATTTGGATCCACAAATATGGACCCCACTATTTTAGAACAAATTTCCCAGAAGTTAAAAATTATCTCTCCATGTTCACAAAATGGATTCCTCAAAAATATATTGTTAAAGCTCATGTAAATAATAAATTATATCCTCTTCCAATAAATAGAAACACCTTAAATCTTTTTTTTAATATAAATCTTAAGAATGAAAAAGAAGTACTATCATTCTTAGAGGAAAAAAAAGAAAAAATCAAAAATCCTTCAAACGCTGAAGAACAAATTTTATCTACCTTGGGGAAAGAAATTTATGAAGCATTTTTTAAAAATTACACAATAAAACAATGGCAAACAAATCCAAAAAATCTAGATGCTTCAATAACTGCAAGAGTTCCAATAAGAACGAACACTCATGATAGCTATGTAGACGATTTATTTCAAGCTATGCCTAAAAATGGGTATACAGAAATTTTTAAAAAAATAACCGCTGGAATAAAAATCCTTCTAGACACTCCTTTAAAAAAAATAGAAAAAGAAATTAAATATAAAAAACTCATTTACACTGGCCCCATAGACGAATTTTTCTCCCATAAATTTGGGGAACTCCCTTATCGGAGCTTAAAGTTTAAATTTGAAAGACATGAAAAAGAATTTTACCAAGAATGTGTCCAAATAAATTACCCGAACGAAGAGAAATTCACCAGAATAGTAGAAATAAAACACGCAACAAAACAAAAAGCCCCTTCCACAACAATTACAAAAGAATACCCTTCTAAAGAGGGCCCCCCTTTATACCCCGTGCTAAACAAAGTCAACCGAGAACTATATTCAAAATATCAAAAAGAAGCAGAAAAATTAAAAAATGTCTACTTTATTGGGAGGCTAGCAGAGTATAAATATTTAAATATGGATCAAGTGATAAAAAATTCACTTGAACTATTCGAAAAAATCAAAAATGCTTGAATGGGAAAAAGTAAAAGGATATCGAAATCTGAACGCAGAGTTAGTTAAAAAAAGATCTTGGATAAAGAGATTCGGCCACAAGATACTAGGAAAAAAACTCCCTTTTTACATTAGATATATTAGAATGAGAAAAGGCCTAAATAGATCTTTTGAAAAACACAAAGAATATACACTCCAAAAACAAAAAGGAATAAAGATAGCAATAATATTTATAGGAACCAAAAAATTTGTAAGATTCATTAATCGATATTACAACAGTTTGGAGAAAAATTTTCTTCCAAATATAAAAAAAGATTATTATGTTTTTACAAATGAAATTGGTTATCCCTTTCTCCCTAAAAATAATATATACCCCATAAAAATAGAACACGAAAACTCATCCTTTGCTACTCTTTTAAGATTCAAGTATATCGTTAGCATCAAACAAAAATTAATAGATAAAAAATACTCTCATATTATATACATTGATGCAGATATGTATGCCCAATCAAGAATAACTGAAGAAGAATTTTTTTACCATAAAAAACCATTATTTGGCGTTCAACACCCATATTATGTTGAACGGATAGGCCCATTTGAACAGAACCAAGCCTCTTCTGCTAAAATAAAAAAATCAGATGATAAAAGAAATTATTACCAAGGATGCTTTTGGGGAGGGAAAATAGCAGATGTAATTAAGCTAATAGAGACTTTAAATAAAAATGTTCAAAAAGACTTAAAAAATAAAATAATTGCCAAGTGGTTGGATGAATCACATCTTAACAAATATTTAATAGATCATAAAAAAGAAGTTCATACTTATTCACCATTATTTGCTTACCCTGAAGAATTTCCAATTAAAAAAGGTTATAAAAAAAAGCTTGTCCATTGTAAAGGGAATATTCTAAACTAACTCCACCACCATAAACTTTATTAATTCTTTTATAAAAATAAATAAATGACTGATTGGGAAAATTATTATCAAAATAAAAACGTACTCATAACTGGGGGTCTGGGATTTTTGGGGAGTAATTTAGCAATACTTCTATCTAAACTAGGTGCAAAAGTAAGCATAATGGATTCTAGATTAGAAAATCATGGAGCAAATGATACAAATATACAAGGAATAAAAAAATCTTTGAGAATTTACCAGGAAGACATAAGAGATGCTGAAGCTGTAAAAAGAAATATTAAAGGCCAAGAAATAATTTTTAATTTGGCAGGGCAAGTAAACCATGCAGATAGTGAAAAAAATCCATTTCAAGATATTGAAATTAATTGCGAGGGCCATATGAATATTCTTCAGGCCTTAATGGACTATAATCCTTCATGTAGGATAGTATACCCTACCTCTAGAATGACCTATGGAAAAATAAAAAAAGAAGATCTTCCAATAAAGGAAGCCCATCCATTATCCCCCCAAGGCATATATGCCATAAATAAAGCAACTGCAGAAAGATACTATGAACATTATAAAGCAAAGGGAATTGATGCATTAATCCTTAGAATAACAAATCCTTATGGACCTCGAGCACAAGTTAAAACACCAAATTATGGGATAATCAATTGGTTTATCAGAAAAGCTATCGAAGATGGAGAAATAACTATTTTCGGGAAAGGAGATCAACTAAGAGATATTATTTTTGTAGATGATATTTCAAGAGGATTTGCAATGGCTGGAGCATATAATAAAAATGAAGCTCATACTTTTAATCTTGGAGCAGGAACAGGACTCAAATTAAGAACAATTGCAGAAACAGTAATTAATGTTGTTGGAGGTGGGAGGATAAAAGGAATTCCTTGGCCAGTAGAATATAAGCTAAAAGAAACCGGAGATTTTGTTGCAGACATATCTTTAGCAAAAAGGCACTTGGGATGGGAACCAATAACTCCCCTAGAAGAAGGTATTCAAAAAACTGCAAAATTTTATAGACAACATAAGGAGTCATATTTTAAATAAAATGAAACTTCAAAAACTATATGCATTCATAAAAACAATAACACAAAACCCAAAAAAATTTTTTGGGAAATTAAATGATTCCCTAAGAGAAGAAGAGAAGCAAATTCATATCTCAAAAAAATATAATCTCCCACTAGGACTCCGAACAATAGATATAACTTCTTTCTCTAAAAATATAGATGAAACAATCTATCCATTCGCGTATCTCCATCAATCATCTTTCCCAAACGATATTATGTTGCTAAAAATTCTAAGTAAAAAATTTCCTAATTGTAGATTTCTTGAGATAGGAACCTGGAGAGGCGAAAGTCTAGCAAATATTTCTAAAATAGCAAAAGAATGCGTTTCAATAAGTCTATCCGATCAGGAACTCAAAAAATTAGGTAATTCTAAAGAATACATTGATGCTCAAAGATTATTTTCAAAAAAATTAAAAAATGTTCAACATATCTCCCATAATTCACATACCTATGATTATTCTCAAATTGGAAAGTTTGATTTGATTTTTGTAGATGGGGATCACAGTTATTTAGGAGTTAAAAAAGATACAGAAAATGTATTTAAACTTAGAAGAAATAAAAAATCAATAATTGTTTGGCATGATGGTGGAAAAAGCACAGAAACAACAAATTGGTCTGTATTAGCAGGAATTCTTGATGGATGCCCAGAAAATGAAAGAAAATTTTTATATAGAATATCCAATACTCTTTGCGTAGCATATATTCCTGAAAAAATAAAAAGTGGAATGCTAACATTCCCACAATCTCCTACAAAAATATTTAAAATAAAAATATCTTCAGAAAAAAAATAAATACTATTCTTTTTTCACAAAATGTACATATAAAGTGTATGCTTTAAAAGGAAATAATTTTATCAAAATCTTATTTAACCAACGAGAAAACCTCCAAAGAAATCTAGGAAGGATCCTTGGTGAAAAAACTACTGTCCCTCTTACTTCAGCTATATCCAAATTATTTTTTTCTGCAATTTTTTTTATCTCGCTAAACTTAAATAAATTAAAATGCCTCAAGCTTCCTTTTTTAACTCTTCTTGGTGAAAAAAAACAACCACTTAAAGAATTTCTATTAGGAAAATCAATTATAACAGATCCTCCTTTTTTTGCGACACGAGCCATTTCTGAAATCACTTTTGGATAATAAGGCGTATGCATTATAAACTGGGATGTTGAAACAATATCAAAAATATTTTCTTTAAAGGGAAGATTCTCCGCATCTGCTACTTGTAATTTCTTAACTTGTGTTCTTTTCTTGGCCTGAGATAACATTTCCGATGAAACATCTATGCCATAAATCTCTCTCGGCGAGTATAATGGGAAAAATCTTCCAGTTCCACAGGCTATATCTAATATATTGCTTCCTCCTGCTGAACTCAAAAAATCCTTAGTAATTTTTTTTTGAATATCAAATATAATTACTTTCCTAGGGTCATCAACCCTTGCACAATCATAAGTTCTAGCCTCCTTCCCAAAATAGCATTTAGCTAACTCTCCTTTTATTTCTTGCGAAGTTTTTCCAGAAACATTTTTTTTCATAGTAAATAAACTTTGCAAATAAGACTTATAAATATTTCTATAAAAAATAATTGATATACAGAACCAATAAGATAAGTTTAAATATTTCAAAAAATTTTTGTAATTATGATATCTTTAAAAGAAGTAGATGAAAAAAGAGAAATAAATTTAAAAAACTGCCCTTGGAGAATAGTTCTATCAAGAAAAGTTTCTAAATACTTAACATGGGGATTTGTTCATACTCCAATATCTGCAAACCAAATAACTGGATTGCTTTTTTTAATTAGTTTAGTCTCAGTTATCCTATTTTCAACTGGGAGATACTGGAATTCTTTATTTGCAATATTCTTATTTCATGTAGCTTTTTTCTTAGATCAATCTGATGGAGAGGTGGCAAGATTCAAAAAACAAACGTCTCTAAAGGGCACCTATTTTGATCTAATGAATCATATAACAATAAACCCACTTATTCTCATAGGAATTGGAGCTGGAGCATATTTAACAAATCCCACCCAAATACCTAGTTATATATTTTTAATTGGAGGATTTACTGGAGGGTATGGTCTTATTTTGAATAATTTTGCAAAGGTCAAAAAATATGAAACTTATGTTAATAAAAATGAAACTCAAAAATTAAATAATTTTTATAATGAAATCAAAATGGACGAAAAACCAAAAAAAAGTTTTATTAAGGAAGAAATAAAAAACTTTTTTAAACCAAGCATATTTGATGCAATATTTATCTTCGGAATATTAAACATACTCCCATATTTAGTACTCATTACTGGAGTAATTATGCCCTTACAATCATTAAAAAGATTCTATATTGAATCAAAAAGAATAGACTAATTATCTCCTGCCCAATTTATTCCAAATTTGGGATTCTTTTTTAAAATTAACTAATTTTTTTTGCATACAAAGATATAATGAGAATAATCTCCCGAAATTTTAGTCAAAAAGACTATTCAAGACTATATTAAGCATAATTACGAGAATTAAAGGAAAAACAAAATAATTTGGTTTTTCGATAGCAAAAAAAAATTGAGATTAAAATTTTAATAAGCATCCAAAAAAATAAGCCCCACTAAAAACATTTAAAAAGAAAATAATTTATTTAAATAGAACTTATAAAAAAGAATCCAATTTAACACATGAATTTGAAGAAAAATGAAATATTAAAAAATTTAGAAATACTTCAATGCCCAAATTGTAATGGTAATCTCATTTTTTCTAAAGAGCAATTACAATGTATCTTTTGTAAAAAACAATTTCCTATAATTAAAAGAATTCCTATCTTTCTTGGAAAAAAAATATAAGAATCCAAAAAGAATGGGATAAATTTGCAAAATTAAGTAATAAAAATGACTTAAAAAAAGACGTAAAGAATATTAGTTTTGGTGGAACTTTTAAAGTTGCAAGATATTTATCTGGGATAGATAAAGATTCTTTAATATTAGATGTAGGTTGTGGAAGAGGAAATAACTTCAGTTTATTAAAAAAAATTGGATTTAAAAACTTTATTGGAACAGAAATTTCTTTTGAAAGAATTTTATCTGCACAAAATATATGGAAAAAATCTTCCTTTTTTCTTACAGAAGATAAATTACCTTTTAAAGATAATTCATTAGATGTTGTAATCTCCACTCTTGTAATTGAACATGTTAAAAACCCCTTACAATTTATTCAAGAAATCTCTAGAGTTCTTAAGCCGAAAGGAATATTTATTTTTACTTCTGATTGTTACATTTTTAAATTTTACACCTTAATTGGAGCATATAATTCAAGTCAACCAATTGATAGTCCCCTATCTTTATCTACCCTCTTTAATTATTTTAATAAAAGTCATTTAAAATTAAAACATTATGATGGCTTTATTATTCACAATCATTTTCATATTAAAATGATTTTAAGAGCTATTCTAAGACCAGGAGAATATCTCTTAAAATCGTTATTTCCGGATAAATTATTTTTATTTAAGAAGAAAATTAGAAAATGGGTTAATCATTACAAAGAAGATAATTTATCCAGAGAAATTATAATTGAAAAAAAACCCCTCAAGCAAAGTTTTATTGCATCTTTAAGATGTCTTTTTGCTCAACAAAATATTTTCTATTTACAAAAATTAAAATAAAATCATTAGAAGCGGTATTTAAAAGTATTTCAGGACATATCTTACATATTTTAAAAAAAATTGCTTTAGATAAAGAAGATTATCAAGCGTGCACAAATGAAGAGGAAGATGCTATTAAAGAAAAATTAAAGAAAAAATATTAAAATTTAAAAGAAATTAAAACTAAGTCCTATAAATCTCTTTTAATAAATTAAAATCCTCCTTATTAATCCCCCCAATAAGAAGCATTAAAATTATATAAATCAAAGATCCAAATAAGATTAATCCTGCCCCCAAAAATAAAGTCAAATCATATATAAAGGTAAGAAGATAAATCAAAGCCCCTCCCATAAATAAACTAGAAACAATTGGCCTTATCATAAATCTAAAAGGGATTGAAAAACCAAATTCTTTCTTAGTCAAAAATGCAGAAGCAACAAGATAAATCCCCCAGCTTATTGTTGTGGCTATAGCAGCCCCAGCCATTGCCCAATTTGGAGAAATTCTCAAAAATAATTTTATTAAACCAAAATTTAAAAAAACATTTATTAAACATATCACAAAAATTAATTTAGCAAAAATCTCTGGTTTCCCTTTTGCAGAAAATAAAGAAAAAAATAAGCCCACCAAAACTGTAAAAAATAACAAAAACGATAAAAAATATAGAGGAAGCACAGAGGAAAGGTATTCGTACCCAAAAAGAGCCCTTATAAAATATTTCCCAAAAATAAACAAACCAAAAATAATTGGGATAACAACCATTAAAAAATATTTAAAAGATATATCCAATATTTTTCCAATAGATTTCATATTTATTCTCGCAAACATCGAGAATAAAACGGCATTAGGGAAAGTAATAAGAGAAGATATGCTAAAAACCAAAGAAAATGCCGCTCTATAATAGCCCACATATTTTGGAGAAACAAAAAGACCAAGCATGATAGAATCTATATAAATAAAAAAAGCACTTGAAATTGAAGCAAACGCCAAAAAAGCCGCAAACTTTCGAATTTTCTTTTTATTAATTTTCTCACACGATTTTGAATAAAGAATAGGAAAAAATTTTTTAATATAAAATAAACTAAACAAAATTAAAATTAAAGAAATTAAAATTAAAGATAAAAAAATACCCAAAACATGATATATTGAAGAAATAAACAAAAAAATACCCAATACAAGAATTATTTTCAAAAAAGAGCTCAATAATTCTTTTATACTCAAATATTTAACTTTTCCTATAGAATAAAAAACTTGCGAATAAAAATTATCAAAAGACAAGACAAATATATAAAAAGACGCAACCAAAAAAGGGTAAAAAAGATTAGGATTTTTAAAAATATAAAATGCCAAAGGGTAAGAAAGAAATAAAAGACCCAAAGAAAATATAATTGTCAAAATAAATTTTAATTTAAAAAGATACCAATGATATGAAGAAATTTTATTTTTATTTTTATTTAAAGAAATAGAAATATATCTAACAAGAGTTTTACTTACGCCAAAATCAGCAAAAATAAAAAAAATCATCGCCACTGAAAGAACAATTGAATAAACACCATAATTTTCCGGCATTAAAAATCTAGCAAGAATTACAGTAAACGCCAACGCCCCAAGCCTATTCAAAGCTAATGATATAAAATTCCAAAAAGAATTTTGGACTATTTCCTTCTTTAAATTTTGATTATAACCCTTCATTAAAAACAAAAATAAAATTCCTTCTTAAAGATTATGGAGATAAAATTACTCCTCAATTTTCTTTATCATATCTACAAAGGCTGGACGTGTGATAAATACCCCAATGGTAATTCCAATAATTGTAGTTATAGCGAAACCTTTCAATAAACCAGCTCCAGCCCACATAAGAGGAAGAAGAGAAACTAAAGTAGTAAAATAAGCCCCAAGAATTATCGAAAATGCCCTTTTCAACCTTTGCTTCAAACTAAGAATAGTCTTTTGCCTTGCCTCATCTATTACAACAATAAGATCGTCAATCCCCGTACCAATTGTGGCCAATATACCGGCAATAGAAGGAAGATCAAGGTTCCACCCAATAAAAGATGCAACTCCTAAAATAATTATAATCTCTGAGAAAGAAGTCACCATTAAAGCAAGAGTAGCTTTGATACTCCTATATCTAATAAAAATTATTATAATAACCACCAAAAGCGCAGCCAAAGAAGCAATCAAAAGAAACCGAGTGAACTCTTCCCCAAGCACAGGAGAAATAGTATCTAATTTTACTATCTCTAATTTATACGGCAAGCTACCAGTAATTAAAACGGTTTGAAGCTGATTCATTTCAACTTTTGCATCTTCATAAGCTTCATCAGAAGTTTCTCCCTTCCCAGAACCTGAAATAGAAATCTGCGTTGTCGCCCTACCCTGTAAATCCTTGCTAATAGACAAACTATCAACCAAGGCATCATCAAGGTATAAATCTAATTTTTCAGAAAGATATTGCGGATTAGAAGGATCAATTCCCAAAGCATTAGTCACATCTGCATGTTTTTGTGCAGCTTCTTCACTTAAAAAAATTGCAAATCTAAAATTACAATAATGTCCTCCTTCTGGAGATTCTTGACAACTTTCAATCCCCGATTGCTGTCCCGAACGCACAACAGAAGTAACTCCCTGATCTGCACCTCCAATAAAAACAGTTTCATTCCCAATCTTTGCCTCAAACTTTCCTTGTTCAGAAACCAACTTTTCTAAATCATCTGGAGTCGCTCCAGCAATTTCAATACGAACATAATGATTTCCAGACAAATCAGAAATAGGAAGAACATTCATATCACTAATTCCATAAACATTTAATCTATTTTCAATAACCTCTGCTAATTCATTTACCTCTTCAGAAGTAAGTTCTTTATCTTCTGCCTGAACTAACGCCCTCGAACCTCCAGCAAGATCCAACCCCATTTTAACATTGGTCTTTGGAATTTCAGAAACAATCATATCTGGCATTTTATCAGAAAAAATAATAAATTCCTCATCAGTAGTTTGCAAAATTAATTTTACTTTTTCTCCAGAAAGATATTTTCCTTCTAAAATTTTTGAATAAGATTCTATATCATCAACATCTTGATTATCAATTCCAACAATAATTTGCCCTTGTCGCAAACCCCCTTCAAAAGCAACAGAATCTGAACTTACCCCTGTAACCAAAACTCCTTTCTGAAAAAAAGCAGGAGGAAATCCAAAAATAGAAAGAAGAGATAAAATTAAAACAATTAATAATAACCAAATTTTCCAAGTTAATTTTTTCATTTTTTAGCCCTCACATACCATTTTAATATCGAAACATTTGTAATCCAAGTATTCAAAAGATCAAAAAATAAACCTATAACAAGAATTGTAAAAATTTGAGTTAAAATAACTGAAAAAGAACGAACAACAAATAATGCAACTGAAATCGCCAATAAAGAAGTTAAAGTCATTGTAATTCCTGTCTTAAATGCTCCAAAAATTCTAGAATTCAATGCACCTTCACTTCTCTTCAAAATCCGCGTAGTTAACAAAATATCTGTATCAACAGAATAACCAATCAACATTAATAGAGCAACAATTCCTGCACTAGACATTTTAAATCCAAGAAGATTTACTAATGCTAGAGTCATTAAAATATCTGTAATCGCGGCAATAATTACTGCCAAAGAAGGAATAAAAGTACGAAAGATAATAAAAACAACAATCGCCATAAAAATAAATGCAACTAAAATTGCAAATAAAAGTTGCCTATAAAAACTTTCACTCAATGCAGAACCTGTAAATTCAAAACTACTATTTTCTGAATTCAATTTATACCCCAAATATTCTTCAAGAACCTGCTTTGTAAAATCCCCATCTGAACGCGTATCAATAATCACAGCCTTTTGTTCTTTCGTAACAATATCATAAATCTCTCTAATATGGACATCCTCTAACTTGTTAGATAAATCATTCTCTAAAGAAACAATATCTAATTTTTCAAAAACAGTAACAGACGTTCCCCCAGTTAAAGAAATATCTTTGTAAATAAAATCTCCATTATTCACATAAAAAATTCCAAGATAAACTAAAGACAAAACTAATAACAATGCGGGAATTAAAAGCAACTTTTTATAATTCTTATCGTGAAACTTTTCGAATTTGTTTTTTTCGTTTTCCATTTTATTTTATCTTAAATGCGCGGGCTGGGACTCGCGGCCTCGTAGAGGTCATCCCTTGGGAAACCCTGTGTGAGAGTCCCTTATGCGCGGGCTGGGACTCGAACCCAGGTCAACTGGGATTTTCACGCTCACAAAAAATTTTAATTCATTGCAAACATATGGAAACCAGTTATACTAACCACTGTACTACCCACGCATAATTAATAAGATTCAGAAGATGTTTTAAAGGTTTTCTATAGTTCAAAAACGCGCCTGAAAGGATTTGAACCTTCGACCTTTACCTTAGGAGGGTACTGCTCTATCCATGCTGAGCTACAGGCGCATATCAAATAAAAAAAATGCAGGTGAAAGGGTTCGAACCTTCGTAAGCATAAGCTAACAGATTTTGAGTCTGCCCCGTTTGACCACTCCGGCACACCTGCATGATATAAAAAAAATATTTCAAGAATATAAAAACCTTTACAATTACTTAATTTTCTTAGAAACCTCTGCCAAATCACTTTTTAACACAGCAATAGATTCACCGAATACATCTTCAACACCCAATTGCCCAAAAGATTCAAGAGTAATCATTAATTCATTAGTTTGATTAATTTCAATAGAGTCCTTTCCTTTTTTCTTACAAAATTCAACACAAGACTCACACATATCACATTTAACATTATCTGTAACTTTAACTTTTCCTCCAGAAGCATCTAGAATCTTTTTAGGACAAACACTAACGACATCAGAGGGGCAATCTTTATCTATTTTTAAATCAAAAACATTCCTATAGAACATTAAGCCAGGAGCAAACTTTGTATGCTCAATCCCTTTCCCAAATTTAGTAACAGCATTTAATTCTAATTCTTGTCCTTTATTCAAAAAAGTTAAAGGAATATCTCCAAAAACAACTTTAAGCTTTCCATCTAATTCCTCCGAATGAACAAACCCTTCTTTTTTAACCTTCAAACTAAATTTCTCAACCCCAGATTTATTTACAGATTTAATCATCTTCAATGGAACTAATCCTATTCTATGAGCAAGAGTCTCATCATAAATAGCAGAATCATTTTTAACAATTTCAACTTCATCTACAGCAAGAATATCAACATAATTTAAATATCTTCGAATAGCATTTGCCAAACCTTCATCCATTTCTGCAACAAAAGTAACTTGATTTTCTTTTTTATTTATTAGTTTCATCTTATATATTTTTGAATTTTTATTACCTTTTAAAGTTTGCCTAAGGTCTTCTTCCACGTCTTCCACCCTTCTTCTTAGGTCCTCCACGCGGAATTCGAGTAGTATCAAGAATATTCAAAATTTTGAACCCTCCACGAGACAAACTTTTGATTATTGCATTTGCTCCTGGACCTGGCGCAGGATTTCTTGTCTTTGCCCTAATTCGAACATATAATGAAGTAACCTGAAACTCTTTTAATTTTTCAATAATTCTTTTAGCAATAAACATCGCGACAGTGGGATTTGCCTTAAGTCTACTGTGTTTTGTAACCATCCCTCCAGTAATTTTTGCAACAGTTTTACCAGACATATCTGTAACATGTGCAATAGTATTATTAAAAGAAGCATAAATATTCAAAACAGCCTCAATCTCTCTTTTCTTCTTTATTTCTTTTTTCTTGCCCTCAACTTGTGACTCTTCAACTTTCTTAATTTCAATCTCTTTTGCAGCAGGAACCTCAACTTTCTTAACTTCAACTTCACTCATCTTTAATTTCCTCCGCTTCTTCTTTAACTTCTTCAACAGGCGCCACTTCAATTTTTTTCTTAGCTTTTCTTGGCTTCAAACCAATCTTATCTTCCAAAGCAACCTTCACAACATAAGAAGGGCTATCAACAACTCTTCCATCAACTAAAACTTTTTTATGAGAAATAAATTGTCTCGCAGTTTTCATAGTTGTAGTTAAACCCTTTTTAACCAAAATAGTCTGCAATCTTCTTTGAAGATAATCTTCTTTTGTTAACGCTAAAATATCTGCGATTGAATTAACTTTTAACCCAATTTTATTTAATTGCTCGAACAAAGAAGCTTGTTTTTTAGCATCTGCTCCAATCAATTTTTTTGCCTTTGTTCTCATTGACTTAATCTTTGCATCTGCTTTCCAAATTTCTTTTTTATTCTTTAATCCAAAATCTTTTTTTATTTGAGCCTCCTCAACAAGACGATCTTTATCAAAAGGTCTCTTCGGCCTAGAATATGTTTTATGTTTTCTTTTCATTATTTCTTCCCCCCATTAGTTTTCCCTTTCTTTTTAATCCCAGCGCCCTTTCTTCGGTTAGTTCTAAAATTGGATTTTGTTCTTTGCCCTCTTAATGGTAAGCCAGCCATATGTCTAAACCCACGATAATTTTTAATTTTCTTTAATCTTTTAATATCAAATTCCTTTCTTAATTCCAAATCAGAACTTACAAGATGCCCGTCTGAGCCTTCTTCAAAATCAGATCTTCTATTCAAAAGATATTCTGGAAACTTTGGATTTTTAATAAAATCTAAAAGTGTCTTCATCTCTTCCTCATTTAAAGAACCAACTTTTCTCCTTTTGTCAAAACCCAAAACAACACAAATAGCATTTGAAATACTCCAAGAAATACCTTTTATTTTAGTCAATCCTGCATAAAGAGTCATTCCTCCTTCAATATCTTTTGATAAAATTCTAACTATCTTATACTCTTCGCTAACTCCTTTCTTCTCTTGTACTTGTTTTTGTGTATTTTCCATTTTAATTTGTAAATAAATTGTATCTCTCAAGATTTGTTAATTCTTGGAATATTCTTTTCTCAACAGCCTTTTCAGGATAAGGAAAATTTGAAATTCTCTTCCTCAAATCTTCAAAAGATTCGAAAAGCTTTTCCTTTCTTTGTACTAAAATTTCATTCATATATCTTTTCCCCAAACCTGGAAGCAACTCAATTTGATGAACCCTTTTATTTATAGCATCAGCCTTATTAAAAAATTCAACAAATTCTGCTTCTCTTTCTTTAACAACTGCTTTTATAAATTCTTCTAAATAATTCTTAGCTGATTCTGTCAACTTTTCCCTCTTTAATCTTCCAAGAATATAATAAATTTTATCCCTTTTTCCTTCTCCAATATAAACTTTTTCTCCACTTTCTAATCTCTCTCCTTTTCTTGGGACAAGCTCTAAAAGAGTTAAATTCTTTTCTCCAATAGCTTGCGCAATAGGCATCATTTTATTTTCCAAAGGATAACCATTTGGTAAAAATTCTAAGACTATTGCATTTTCTTCGCGTGGCATTTTAATTACTTAAACTCCTTCACCACTTCGAGAATTTTTTTAGCTTCCTCTTCATCTAAACCAATATCTACAAAAATTTTATTTAATTCTTCTGCACTCTCAGGCATTAAATCAATAACTTTAATAATATTTTCTCTCTTCAATTTTAAAATATCTAAATCAAACAACTTTTTAGAAAATTTCTCAGCATCAGATTTATTTAACTTAGTAAATTTTTTAAAAAATCCAATTATATCTGTGTGATCTCCTTCTGCCTTTTCAGCATAATCCAATGCTTCTGGCATACTTAATGGTTCTTGTGATTTTATCATTTTAATATAATTATTTTATTTTTTTTAAATGTATAGGCTCAACTAAAAATTGCTTTTCCTTGTTCTGATCTTTAATTTGAACTAAATAAGATTTTCCTCTTTTCCCTAAAACAACACCTGTTCTACCCTGAAGTCTAAGAGGGAAACTAGACTGGACAGCAGATTCATTAACAACAGCTACTCGAGCACCTTCTTCAAAAGATTGAAAGTAACGACTAAGCTGGAGCTTTCCACGAGTTCTGATGGGCTTTCTTTTAACCATAAATAAACCAGAAAAATTCCATTTAAAAAACTATCTCTCTTTGATTTTTATGAATTAAGCAGAAACTTCTGCGGGTTTGCTCGAATGGCAAAGATCTCCTCTAGAGCGGGCATTTTCCATATTTGATACAATTGTATTAAACATCTTCTCCCCCCAAACTCCTTTACCACAATTTTCACAGAAATCAATAACACAATCATCTTCAAGTTCACATCTGCAATAAATACATTTTTTCATTTTAATCACCAATTTTAATTAATCTCCTAAAAAAATAAAATATCTTTTTAAATATTTGTATTCATTTTAAAAAACAAAAAGATTTAAACACAAAAATCCCCCTATAAAAATGAAGCTGATCAAATTCCAAGAAATATTCTCCTCGGAGAAACAAAGAAATAAAGAAATAAAGCCTCTAATAAAAGTAATTATAGACTATCGAGAGAAAAATTCCTTAGTCGCAACTCATTTAATAAAATTAGGTTTTGAAATTGAATTTAAAGAATTAAAAGTAGGGGATTATATTGTAAAAGATGTAGCAATAGAAAGAAAAACAATTTCTGATTTTTTATCTTCTATGATAAATAAAAGATTATCAAATCAAATTGAAGAATTAAAACAATATCCAAATAAATTAATTCTTATAGAAGGCTTTGAGCATCAAGAATTATATAATGAAAATAATAAAGGAATCCATCCAAATGCAATCAGAGGATTTTTATTATCAATTGCCCTCAAACATAAAATACCATTAATTTTTACAAAAAATGCTAGAGATACTGCAAAATTTATTTCCGTAATTGCAAAAAAACAAGAAAAAGAAATGCCATTAAATGTAAGAAAAAAATCCTTAAGTAAAAAAGAAAATCTCCAATTTATCCTCGAGGGTTTCCCAGGGATAGGACCAAAAACCGCAAAAAAACTTCTCCAAGAATTTAAAACAATTAAAGAAATTATAAATTTACCAGAAGAAAAATTAAAAAAAATATTAGGGAAAAAAGCATTAATTTTTCAAGAATTAATTTTAAGTAAATATTAAATCAGCTCACTTAAAATTTTTGCACCTAATTTAACAGTCAAGTTATTAAATTCTTTATCTTTTTCAGAATTAATTTCAACAATATCAACAGCCCTTAAAGTTTTAATTTTATTAATTCTTGAAATTAAATAAATCATTTTTCTTGATGATAACCCCCCCACTTCTCGATGCCCTGTAGCTGGTGCAAAAACAGGATCAACAACATCAATATCTACTGAAACATAAAGTTCTTTATTATTCGCAAATTCCATAATTCCATCACAGACTTTTTCTAAATCTGTTAATAAATTATTCATTGAAACAATATTAATTCCTTTTTCTTTTAAAAATTTTAATTCATCTTTCCAAGAATTTCGAACCCCTATTAATAAAATATTTTTTGCAGGAAATCCTTTTTTAACCAATCCTCTCACCCACTCTTCATGTGTTGGAAAATTGCCATCTACAGGCTCCATACAATCAGGGTGAGCATCAAAAACAATCAAACACGGCTCTTTCCCCGAATTTTTACAAAAATCCAAAAACGCCCTCGATAACCCAAAACTAACAGAATGGTCCCCCCCTAAAAAAATAACCTTAGGCTTTTCCTCAAAAGTTTCCAAAGCATTCTTATAAATTAATTTACTAGTAATTTCCAAATTAGAATTATCTAAATGAATTTCTTCTAAATCCAATTTTCCAACAGAAATTTCCTTGCCAATTTCATTTGAATAAATATTTTTAAGCTCAGCTATAATTGCATTACCTGCCCCTTCGCATCCCTTTGTTTTCCCAAGACCATTAATTCCTGGAACTTTTACAACATACATAAAATTATTCAAGAAAAAGAGTATTTAAGATTTTTCAATTACATAAATTCCTTCACACAAATATAACCCTCATCACACATCCTTAATTTATAACCAGACATAATCCCCTATCACAAACCTCACTTCCTTCACAATCTCCATCTACTTCACAAAAAGTCCCATACATACATTCTTCTCGTGCTTGTTTCCCAGAAAGTAAATACCGAGACCCACAATAAATTCTTTCTAATAAAGTAATATGCACATCAAAAATTCTCTGAACAGAATTACAAACTCCATCTAAACAAAGATTAGAATCACATTCATAATTATTTTCACAAAAATTATCTTTTCCCAATGTAGGAAAATATTCTAAAGTAAAAGGATCGCAATATTTATTTATGTCATCGTGAAAAATCCTTGTTCTTGGTTTAACCCCAGGTCCATTAGAATCTAAAAGATTTTCACAAAAACCAGTTTTAGGGATTTCACAAAAACCAGCATTACAAGTTTCATCAGTAAGGCAATCTCCACAACTTAATATACCACCACATTCATCACTCCAATCATCACCACATTCTTTTCCTAAAGAAGTACAAGTTTTTGGAACACAATCAAGATCACAAATACCTTGAGAGTTACAAATTTCTGGAAGAGTACATTCTCCACAACTTAATATACCACCACATTCATCACTCCAATCATCACCACATTCTTTTCCTAAAGAAGTACAAGTTTTTGGAACACAATTAGATTCACAAATACCAGCAGTACAAGTTTCATCAGTAAGACAATCTCCACAACTTCCACCACAACCATCATCACCACATGCTTTACCCAC